>Ga0247608_10000044_pt1 | contig 245209 bp, 181 predicted proteins | sample 176DNAGHGlowgp2_FD_193490 | JGI IMG/M metagenome (GOLD analysis project Ga0247608, IMG submission 193490) | Sheep rumen microbial communities from Palmerston North, Manawatu-Wanganui, New Zealand - 1766 DNA GHGlow gp2 | ecosystem: Host-associated > Mammals > Digestive system > Stomach > Rumen... | reverse complement strand
AGTTTAAATGTGTCCTGTCCGCATTGTATGCCATTATACGCCAGTTTAGAGCCTGGTTATATACGAAACGGCAGCAACCGAAACACTTAAGGAAATACTCGGCTTGTTCTTTTGTTGGATATAGTCTATATTTGATAGCTTTATTCATATATATATTATACCAAACATACGTTCATAGAACAAGTGTTTTGCGCTTTTTTTAAAGAATTTCCGCGATTCATCCCACAACCGACTGCGTAGGAAGGGGTTTTCTCGCGGAGAAATTATAAATGATAACTACGGTCATAACTGCGGAGATCATGTTTTAAAATCGATCGCAAGAATACTAAAGGAAGGACTTGATTCAGCGGATATCTGCAGATGGGGAGGAATTCCTCTTCCTTGCAAAAGGGGATGCTATTACGGGACGTAAGGTACTTGAGAATCTGCGCAAACAAGTTGAAAACGAAGATCTTTCATTTGAGGGAAAAGAGATCCGCGCTACGATCACTATAGGTGGCGCCGTAAGAGAAGAAAATGAGTCTGTTGATAAATGGATACAGCGTGCCGATGAGAAACTCTACGTTGGTAAGGGAAAAGGAAGAAACAAGGTAGAGATCTAGTCTGCAGCTGCCTCACATATCATCATCCTGTCATTTACTGTAAGCACACCCCAGGCCTTTTTATTGGCAGGTGAAGCAGGAGGTATGAAAAAAGCCTCTAAGATCACATCACTCTTTATCTTTCCGAGATTGGTTATACAGTATCCGTTTTTAGAAAAATATCCGAACATGTTCCTGCCGACAAATCTTGCTGCGTCACTTGCATGATCAGAAAGAGACGAGATGGCAACAGCATCAATGAGTTCAGGATCCATGTGTGTATAGCATGAAAGGACTAACATTTCCTTTTGAGGCTGTGCACATATTTTTTTAACTTCTGATGAGACAAGCTTTGCAAGACAAAGCTGTGAGTTGTATTTCTTTTTTATCACAACACTGAAAGCGGTGGCATAATTTCCCATTGCACCGGGATTGAAGCATTTTACTTTATCTCTGATATCAGCAGCGATAACAATTTTATTTACCCGGTCTTCAATCATCATCTTTGAGATCAGCCAGTCGTTTACAGATATACCATTCTGTCTGCATTTGTCTGTGATCTTTTCTAATTCATCATCACATGCAGAATAGATATTGCGTTTGATCCTGTTTTTACTTATATAGTCTTTCTCAAATCTGAGGTATTCATCATAAGTTACTTTTTTATTTTCTTTCCTCCACTTTTTATTTGCATAGTTTATGATCACTTTGCTGATAAACGGCAGATCACTGTTATCAGGAAGATCAAAAAGACTTCTTATCAGACATTCGTTTGTGAATGCAGGTTCTTTGCCAGAGTCATAGAACTCGCAGAACTCCTGGATGAGCTGAAGCAGGCCGCGACCGTCGCATAAAAGATGATGAGAAATAAACATTATTCTGAAATTGTCATTGCCGGGATATACAAGAACCTTTAAAAGGGATTGTGTATGTACATTCCATCCCTTAAGAGATATCTCTTCATAGTCTTTGGCCCAGTTATCCGGATCATTCATGACTGTTAAAGGAATATCGAGTCCTTCCTTAAGTTCGTAGTAAAGCTTGCCTGTTCTCTCTTCATCCGCGATAAGGCTTTTAAGAAACGGGTGAGCATTCATAAGGGCAGATATGCCTCTTTCTATCAGCTCAAGATCGAATTTTTGTTAATTGCTGCCATGATCCCGAAGATCATGTTGGGACACATATAGTGAGCCCTTTCCGTAAATACATAATTTCTTTGTGAATCCATTTTTACCTCTATGCTATATCAGGATCAAATTCTGAAGATGTTGCATTTTCATCATTAGGGAGATCAGGTTCATCTTTTATGCCTTTTAGGAATGTGTCAAAGAACTCCAGATGACATTTGCAAACGATTCTATGGGCAACATCAGCATCAAGTTTTCCGACCGTGGATCTTAGCGGGATTAGATGCTTTGCATCTGAAAAGCCCATATGTTTCATATCTTTGACAAGCACCTTGTAAACGGGTTTTGTGTGACGCAGGTATACTCTTGATACCACGTTTTCGTTGTCAGAACAACTAAGCTGCATAAACGGTTTAGTCTGTGTTACATCCGAGTAATCACCAAAGAGTGCGCCATCGATATTTATCCCGCAGGTAAAATCCAGATTTTTTGCGCATAGAGCATATGCGACATTTCCGCCAAATGAGTGTCCGGATACTCCCACACCTTTTGTGAAATCGATAAGATCAGACAAGTTGTCTTTGGCATATTTAAGTGCGGCTTCATTATCCTTTATCCATTCAGGAAGTCTGTCCATCAAAAATCTGCAGTATTTGCGTTGCGCCTCATCAAATTTCTTTGCAAGCTCTTCATTGCTGCCCTTGGCTTTTATAAGCTTTAACATAGCGATCATTCCGCCTATCATAGGGTCGTACATCCTCCCAGTTATTGTCTTGTCAAAGAAAACAAAAGAGCCGTCATCAAACTCGGTGCATAAGCCTTCATAAGTATGGGCTACACTGATTACTACATATCCGTGTGAAGCAAGTTCAATACAAAGAAAAGAGTTTCCCTCCCTGTAAGAATTATATCCGTGATTAAACATAATTAGAGGAAATTTTCTATCCTTAATTCTCGGCGCGTTCAAGTAGCACTCTGAAATATTGCCTTTAGGATCTTTCTTAAAGTTCGGAGCCACCTTAAAGGCGCTTTTTAAACCTTTTATCATATTTTCGGAAAGACAGACAGGCTTTGAACAGCCGACGCAACTCTCCTTAAGCACTGGATAGTAAACCCTGGCGGTAATGCTCCTTTTAGTCCCTTTACCGATCTCCATAACCTCGTCTCTATCGTTATATACAGTATAAGTAAATGTTCCTACGCTGTATTCGCCGGTGGGACTTGGTGTTTTTTTATTCATTCTCTTTTCCTCCAAACAGCAAGATGATGGTTGATGCAAGTGTATCAAACATTGGACGGGGCTCACATTTTGTATTTATTGGAGCCTTCCCGTAACAGGCAGAAAGTATGCAGTCAAGTTCTATGCCTGCATATGCTGCAGATATGAATCTTATGATATCATCAGGCCGACGTACGGGAGTCAGATCTTTTTGGTCGCAGGCTTTTGTAAGCAGTGGCAGTATTACACTGCCGAGGTATTCAAAATTGCTTCTCCCCCTGGTCTGACCTATTATCTTTTCGGCGCGATCCGGTTCATTTATGGCAAGTACCGTAAGATCGAAATTTATCTTTTGTATGTCGAGAAGATGTTTTTCCATTATGTCTGACAGGATATCGCATATGGAATGAACTGTCTTTTCAAACGAAGCATCACTGCCATTTAAGTTTAAAGCTTCATCGATCTTATCGATGAAATTGTAATCTTTTCGCATGTCTGTGATCATATCGGCCAGGATCTCATCAAGATCCTTATAGAAGCGGTAGATCCCGCCCTGAGAGAGTCCTGTCTGTTCGATCACATCCATCATGGTGACCATCTCTACAGGTTTTTTAAGGCATACCTTGTAGGCGCAGTCCACGATGAATCTTTTCTTGTTTTCAATGTATTCTTCAGAAACCTTTGGCATGATTATCCTCACAAAAATAAAAATGAAACTAGATTCATTTTAAATCGCGAGCCATATCCTGTCAAGAACTATACGAAAGATGTTTATTATGGTATCATCGCTTGTATGGATAAAAAGGAAGTCTTGCAATTTTATAAGAGGGTATTCTCGTTAGCTCTGCCCATAGCAGCTCAGAGCTTGATCACCATAGGCGTAAACATGCTGGATACCATGATGGTGGGAAGTTTGGGAGACGATCCTTTATCAGCCACTTCACTTGCCAATTCGTTCATAAGCATATATCAGATCTTCTGCATGGGTCTTGGCATGGGTGCTTCTGTGCTCGTATCAAGATACTGGGGAATGAAAAATTCCGCAAAGGATGAGACTGATGCAGAATCTGCTTCAAGAGCTTTAAAGCAGACGGTATGCCTTATGTTAAGGCTTACAATCGTTCTAGCTACTGTCTTTGCACTCGCAACGCTTTTTATCCCTGATATGATCATGAGAACATATACCGATGATGCATCCATCATCTCATACGGTGTAAGATATTTCAGATACTCGATCGTTACCTATTACTTTGTCGGGATATCTCTTGTCACAACGATCGTTCTTAGAAGCGTTGGTCAGGTAGTACTGCCTCTTGTCGTATCCATAGGTGCATTCTTTGTCAATCTTTCCATGAATTATATACTGATATTCGGCAAGTTCGGCGCCCCGAGGATGGAAGTTGCGGGGGCTGCTCTCGGTACACTTCTTTCAAGAGTCTTTGAACTGATATTCATCATGGGCTATCTGCTCTTTATTGATAAGAAGATACTGTTTAGATTAAAAGATTTTTTGATGCAGACAAGAACTTTGCTGGGAGAATATATACGTATCAGCATACCGGTGCTGATAAGCGATGCGATCCTTGCGATCGGGAATAATTCTGTAGCAATGGTCATAGGTCATCTCGGATCGACATTTGTTGCCGCAAATGCGATAACCAGTGTCACCCAGCAGCTAAGCTCTGTTGTCATAAGCGGTGTCAGCCAGGCCGGAGCCATAGTAACGGGGATTACACTTGGTGAAGGAAACAGAGAAAAGACAATGAGACAGGGATATCATTTCTTTGGACTCGGTCTTGTCCTTGGCTGTATTTCAGCCGGATTTGTCTTTATCTTCAGAGGATCGATCATAGGGTATTACAAAAATGTCAGTCCCGAAACCGTTAGGATAGCCAGTCAGCTCATGAATGCCATATGCCTTATCATAGTATTTCAGGGTACGAACAGCATAATGACAAAAGGGGTGTTACGAGGCGGCGGAGATACCAAGATACTTATGGTCGCTGACAATGTCTTTTTATGGGTCCTTGCGATCCCGTTGGGAATATTTGCAGGCTTTTACATGAAATGGTCACCGTTTCTTATATACATATGTCTTAAGTCCGATCAGATAGTAAAGACCCTTTGGTCCTTCCTAAGACTCAGGAGCAGGAAGTGGATAAAGAAAATTGACACAAAAAGCACGAAATAGTATAATATAGAAAGTTAAACGATTAACTGCCTAAATGTTTCTGCACAGGTATTGATACGGTGTTTTTGACTACATGCCGAACGGCTCTTAATTGAAGGATTAATAAACTATTGAGGGAATCTGTGCAGAAGCAATGGGCAGCATAAGACTGACGGATAAGCTTTTTAGATGGGCGCCATACGAAATTTTAGTTTCGTGTGGCGTTCTTTGTCAATATCTTTAAAAAGCGGTTAAGATTTGGTAAAATACTGGTAAAATAATCAACCGGGGATTTAGCTTTAAACGCTGATCGGTATCAGATTAGGAGTAATCATGGTAACTATAAAAGATATAGCTAAGGAATGCAACGTATCCATAGCAACGGTATCCAATGTATTAAACGGCAAGAACAAAGCCGGAGAGGATACTCGCAACAGGATAATAGAAGCAGTCGAAAGACTCGGCTACAAGCCCAACAAGGTAGCAAAGGGCTTAAGGAGCAGAAAGACCGGAACGATCGGTATAATAGCTGAGGATCTTTCGCAGTTTACTGTTCCCAATATCGTTGAGGGAATAACAAGACATATCGAACGGTACGGATATAAGACTGTTTTGACCAATATGCGCCTTTATTCCCGCTGGGCTGACAAATGGTTCAATAACGAGGATATGATAGATGAGCTTTTGGATCAGACACTCGAAGAATTAAAGTCAGTCATGGTAGACGGGATCATCTATATTGCGGTACATGCCAGAGAGGTAAAAAAGATCCCGTCAGATCTTGGGATACCTGTTGTAATGATATATGCTTATGAGCAGAATCCAAATGTTGTCTCTGTTGTAATAGATGATGAGCTGTCTGCATATGAGGAAGTTGAATATCTTATAAAAAATGGTCATAAGGACATAGGCATCATAGGTGGCAGAGAAGACAACATGCATACGCGATTAAGGCTTAAAGGCGCATTAAAAGCCCTGCAGGAGAACGGCATAGAACAGAGAGCTGACAGGGTATGCTATGCACTGTGGGGAAAGAAGGAAGGCTATGAGGCTGCAAAGCTTTTGGCTGATAAAGGCATCACTGCAATGTTTGTCATGGCAGATCGCATGGCAGGAGGCGTTTATGAATATGCAAAGGATAACGGTATCGAGATAGGGAAGGATCTTTCCATCGTAGGCTACGATGATCAGATACTTGCCGATTATCTTATGCCCGGACTTACGACTATGGCGCTTCCGCTGCACAAACTCGGTGATGCTGCCGCAAAGATTCTCATATCAAAGCTTGAGAATATTGAATGCGATATAAAAATTCAGGACAATATATGCAGGATACCCTGTGCTTTCAAAGAAAGAGGGTCTGTTGCAGACATATCGAAAAAATAATCATTTAAGCGCTTGACATATCATGTACAAGCGTTATAATGTAATCAACATATGAATGATTGCTCATATGTTTAAACAAAAAGATTTGCTTTGAGAGGAAAGGATATAAACAATGAAAAAGAAGTATGATATCGAAGTTGATTGTGCAAACTGTGCCAACAAGATGGAAGAAGCGGCAAAAAAGACCGAAGGTGTTATCAATGCCGTTGTTAATTTCATGACTCTTAAGATGGAAGTTGAGTTTGAAGACGGAGCAGACCACAAAGGTATCATGAAACAGGTGCTTTCAAACTGCAAAAAGGTTGAAGATGACTGTGAGATCTATATCTGATCTTGATTAATTCATATGAACAAGAAACAAAAAAGAGCTTTAACAAAGATAATAATCGCGATCGTACTGATAGTACTTATAAAGGTTTCAGAGCTTTGGATAGATTATGAGAGCTTTTGTATCGGCAAATTCGGGCTGGGAAAAGTAATTCTGTTTATCCTGTATATGATTCCGTACCTGACAGTCGGAGCGGATATCCTTAAAAAGGCGTTTAAGGGAATACGAAACAGACAGGTATTTGATGAGAATTTCCTGATGGCAGTCGCAACACTTGGCGCCATCGCTGTCGCGCTTGCATACAGCGGAGATTATACCGAAGCTGTAGCGGTAATGCTGTTTTATCAGATAGGCGAGCTCTTTCAGAGCATCGCTGTCGGAAAGAGCAGAAAAAACATATCCAACCTTATGGATATCAGACCCGATTATGCCAACATAGAGGTCGACGGAAAGCTTGAACAGGTCGATCCCGATGAAGTTGCGATCGGAACAGAGATAGTGGTACGCCCGGGAGAGAAAGTACCCATTGACGGAGTTGTCACACAGGGAAGCAGTGCTCTCAATACAGCTGCTCTTACGGGTGAGAGCATCCCGAAAGATGTGGACGCCGGGGATCAGGTTATATCTGGCTGCATAAATATGAGCGGAGTCCTAAAGATAAGGACTCAAAAGGAATTTGGAGAATCTACAGCTTCAAAGATCCTTGATCTGGTAGAGAATGCCGCATCAAGGAAATCGCAGTCTGAGAATTTCATATCCAAATTTGCAAAATACTATACACCTGCCGTCTGCTATGCGGCTCTTGCTCTTGCTCTTATTCCCCCTGTGATCTCTCTTATCATCGGGAATGATGCAGAATGGGGCAAATGGATATACAGAGCCCTTACATTCCTTGTAATAAGCTGTCCGTGCGCGCTGGTGATAAGCATACCGCTCAGTTTCTTTGCGGGTATCGGCGGTGCGAGCAATGCCGGTGTATTGATAAAAGGGTCCAACTATTTAGAGGCTATGTCTCAGGCAGGGACTGTTGTATTTGACAAGACCGGAACAATGACAAAGGGTGTTTTCGAGGTAGTTGAAGTGATCCCTGACAAGGAAAGCTTGATCTCGAAAGAAAAACTTGTCGAATATGCTGCCTGCGCAGAGATAGATTCTACACACCCTATAAGCATAAGCCTTAAAAAAGCATATGGAAAAGAGATAGACAGAACAAGGATCACTGATATTGAAGAGATCAGTGGCCACGGAATAAATGCAAAAGTTGACGGTCACATACTCTCTGTAGGCAATGAGAAGCTGATGAAGCAGATCGGTATCGTTACAGCCACGCCAAAGACAATAGGAACTCTTGTCTACGTCGCTGTCGATAATGAATACGTAGGATGCATAGTCATATCAGATGTCATTAAAGAGAACGCCTTTAAAGCGATAAAAGCGCTTAAGGATATAGGGATAAGTGATACAGTTATGCTGACGGGAGACAGAAAGGAAGTCGCAGACGATGTTGCTTCAAAACTTGGAGTCGGCAAGGTATACAGCGAATTGCTGCCCGCAGATAAGGTAAGCAAGGTTGAAGAGCTTCTTTCAGTAAACAGAGGCAAAAAGAAACTTGTATTTGTAGGAGACGGCATCAATGATGCCCCCGTACTTACCAGAGCGGATCTTGGCATCGCCATGGGAGCACTCGGTTCTGATGCGGCCATAGAAGCTGCCGATATCGTGCTCATGGATGATGATCCCGTTAAGATATCAAAGGCTATAAAGATAGCAAGAAAGTGCATGCGTATCGTATATGAGAACACATTCTTTGCCATAGGAGTCAAGCTCATCTGTCTGCTTCTGGGAGCTGTCGGTGTCGCAAATATGTGGGTAGCGATATTTGCGGATGTAGGCGTAATGGTGATCGCAGTACTCAATGCGATAAGAGCTTTGTTTGTTAAAAGGCTCTGATCTGTGGTAGTATATATCTGTAAACGACAACGAGGGTATGAGAGAGGGTTATATGAACTGCGAAAGATACGAGAATGAATTATACGATCTGGCCGAGCTGTTTAAGATATTCGGCGATTCCACACGAATAAAGATTCTGTTTGTTCTTTGCGACAGCGAGATGAACGTAGGCGAGCTTGCCGAGACACTCAATATGACGCAGTCGGCTATCTCGCATCAGCTTAAGATACTTAAGCAGAGCAAGCTTGTAAAAAGCCGAAGAGACGGAAAGTCGATCATATATGCGATCGCTGATGAGCATGTAAAATCCATTATCCAGATCGGTATGGAGCATATAGAAGAATAATGAAACTGACAGGTCCTGCATATCTGCAGGATCTTTTTTTGTACAAAAATCTTAAAATTCCTTTAAAATTTCATCTTATTGTAGATTTATGTAAACAAACATGTTATATTGAGTGTGGAATATTATGTAAATCAGTCAAAGGAACAGGTAAAAAATGCAGCAGTTTAACAAAGAATACATATATCTTGTAACAGGAGCAGCCGGATTTATCGGATATCATCTTTCAAAGAGGATATTAGATGCGGGTGCAAGCGTTATCGGCATTGACAATATGAATGATTACTACGATGTGAGCCTAAAGGAACACAGATTAAGCTTCCTTAAGGATAGAGAGAGATTTACGTTTATCAAGGTAGATATATCAGACAAGGAAAAGCTGACTGAGATCTTTGAAAGCTATCATCCCGATGTGGTAGTCAATCTCGCAGCTCAGGCAGGCGTAAGATACAGCATAGAAAATCCTGATGCCTATATAAATTCGAATCTGGTAGGATTTGCAAACATACTTGAGTGCTGCAGGCATTTTCCTGTGACGCATCTTGTGTATGCGTCATCAAGTTCTGTTTACGGAGGTAATGACAAGATACCGTTCAGTACGGATGACAAGGTGGACAGACCCGTGAGTCTTTATGCCGCTACAAAGAAGGCCAATGAGCTCATGGCATACAGCTACAGCAAGCTGTACGGGATGAAGACTACCGGATTAAGATTCTTTACGGTATACGGTCCCATGGGAAGACCCGATATGGCAGCATATAAGTTTGCACTAAAGATGAAAGCAGGCGAGCCTATACAGATATATAATCACGGAAACATGGAAAGAGACTTCACATATGTTGATGATATAGTAACGGGAGTCTTTAACATACTGTGCAATCCTCCCAAGGAGGATGACCTGGGAGCAGCCTACAAGATCTACAACATCGGAAACAACAAGCCTGAAAAGCTCATGGATTTTGTGGCGGTTCTTGAGAACAAGCTCGGTATTGAGGCAAAGAAGGAATTCTTGCCGATGCAGGCCGGAGATGTTTTAAGGACATATGCGGATGTCAGCGAGCTTATGAGAGATTTTGACTTCAAGCCTTCAACGACTATCGAAGAGGGACTTGAGAGATTTGCAGATTGGTTTTGGGAGTACTACGGGGGAAAAGAATGAAAAAAACCATTATCAGAAACGCAGCTATAAGAATAACGGCTATGGCGCTTGCCGTCTTGCTGGGACTAAGCGTTCCCATGGCATCATACGCTGCGGCTATAAAGGAATCAAACTTTGTTATTTCGGATGTTAATACTGCAAGAGCAGCTCTTGAAAAGATCGCATCCGAGAGAAACATCGCTGCAGCCATATATCTTAAGGATTCATATATCCTAAAGAGCAAGGCGGATCCGTACAGCGAGGATGTTGTTGCGCTTGCATCCGGACAGAGCATTTCAATTGTCAGCGTGGATGTTGATGAAGGAAGAAACGTCTGGTACAAGGTAAACTACAGTTATGCGGGCGGAGTGATAAGCGGCTATGCGGAAAGAGAATTTGTTGCATGCGCTGATGAGAGATTTCTTGAATGGGAAGATAAGTATATCACCACTACTTCAAGAGAAAACATAAGAAAAGAAACGGACTGTACGGATATCGAACAGTTCCCTAAAGAATATAGGGATGCTTTGTATGAATTGAAAAAGAAGCATCCTAACTGGGTGTTTGTAAGGCAGAATATTAAGCTTGACTGGAAGAGTGTTCTAAATCAGGAATCAAGAAATGAACGAAGCCTGATATATAAGAGTGCAGATTCAAGCTATAAAGTGGCACCCTCTGCAGGTACAGCGGATTGGTACATAGCAACAGAAGGAATTATTGCCTATTACATGGATCCGAGAAACTTTCTTACAGAAGAAAGAGTCTTCATGTTTGAACAGCTTACATACAATGAGTCAAGCCATTCTGTAGATGCGGTGCAGAAGATACTTAACTCTACATTTATGTCCGGAGGCTATGACGGCAGCAATAAGAGCTATGCACAGACATTTGTTGAAATAGGTTCTGCTTTGAACATGAGCCCCATAGCGCTTGCTTCAAGAGTCAGACAGGAACAGGGTACAAAGGGAACATCCCCTCTGATATCGGGAAAATACAGCGGATTTGAAGGCTACTATAACTACTTTAATATCAGAGCCAATGGTTCTACCAAGGAACTGATATATAAGAACGGTTTAAGCTATGCCAAGGAAAAAGGATGGAACACCAGAGAAAGATCGCTTTCTGGCGGAGCATCCATAATAGCTAGCAATTATGTTTTAAGAGGCCAGGATACGATCTATCTTCAGAAGTTTGACGTGGATGCGTCGGACAATACACTGTATACACACCAGTATATGCAGAACATAGTTGCTCCGTATAACGAGAGCTATACAACATATAAAGCATATAATAATGCAGGGCTTATGGATAATACTTTTGTATTCAAGATACCTGTCTATGACAACATGCCCAAAGGCCGATGTATCAAGCCGAATGCAACGGATGTCCTAAGCCTGAACGTGGATGAAGTAAAGAATCTTCCTGTTGATCAGAATGCGGTTCTGATCTCGCTTATTAACGGTGGGCAGAATAATGATGCGGCCATCACATACACAAGCTCTGATGAGAGGATCGCAAAAGTAGACAGTAACGGTGTCATTACGGGAATAAAGCCCGGAAACGTTACAATTTCGGCTAAAAGAAGCGAGAATACAACCAACACGGTAACGTGCAAGGTGAACGTTATAAAGGCTGATATCGCGCTTTCAAAGATACCTATACCGGAACTCAGTACAACATATTCACCGGATCAGACTCTTGAGAAGATCAAACTGCCTGACGGATTTGCGTGGGTAGACAAGAGCATCATACCTGCTGTGGAAAATGAAGGATACAGTGTTGTTTACAATCCTGACAACAGCAGATACAACGAGATAACCATAACCGTTCCGATAAATGTTGCTAAAGCTGCTGTAGATGAAACGGCAGTAAGCATTCCTAAGGATCTGGTTATAGATGCCGGAGCTGAACTGGCAACAGTTGTTCTTCCCGAAGGATTTGTATGGGAGGATTCTTCATTAACAGCACCAAAGAAAACAGGAAACGTAAAGTACAAGGCAATTTACTGCAAAGAACCGGCAAGCTATGAACCTCTTTCTTTGGAACTATCGGTAAAGGTTGTATGCAACACTCATGAATTCGGAGACTGGAAGGGAGTTCATGCTGATTGCGAAAACGCCGGTGAGATTACAAGGACATGTTTGATCTGCGGACATAAGGAGACTATCACAGAAGAGGCTCTCGGACATAAGTATACAAGTGAAATAACCAAGGAACCTACGACTAAGAAAACAGGAATAAGAACATACACTTGTGAAAGATGCTCAGATACATACACTGAAGAGATTCCTAAGCTAAAGGATGATCATGTTCATACATATACAAAAAAAGTTACTAAAGAGCCAGACTGTTTAACAGAAGGCGTTATGACATATACCTGCAGCTGCGGTGATTCTTATGATGAGCCTATAGAAGCGTTAGGCCATGACTACAACGATTCAAATGTATGTAAGAGATGTGGATACGAACTCAAGGTGATCCCTGTACATATCCATGTCTTTACGCTATCAAGCAATACGGCAACATGTACTCAACCCGGAATAAAGACATATACCTGCGGATGCGGCGAGTCATATACCGAAGAGGCAGAAAAACTCGGTCATGACATGAAGAACGGCGAGTGTACAAGGTGTGATTATAGGGAAAAGAACACAACACCTGCAGCTACACCTTCACCTACGGTTGATGCATCTGCAACGAATGCGGCGGCAACAAATGCAGCAGTGCAGGCAGAAGCGACAAAAGATGCGGCGGCAACAAATGCAGCAGTGCAGGCAGAAGCGACAAAATCTGCAGCTGCAACAAATGCAGCAATACAGACAGAAGCGACTAAATCTGCGGCGGCAACAAATGCAGCGATGCAGGCAGAGGCAACTAAAGCGGCAACGGCAACAAATGCAGCGATACAGGCAGAAGCAACCAAAGCAGCTATGGCAACAAATGCGGCAGCAACGAATGCAGCTGTAACAAAAGCTGTGGCTGAAGTGACTAAAACTCCTGCGGTAACACCCGAACAGAAGCCAACACCTATACCTACTCCGGCTCCTACACCAAAGCCTACTCCGGTTGCGACAGTTGAACCAACACCTACACATAAGGCAACTGAAAGTGTTGCTCAGAAGGCTGATGAGATCACTCCTAATACGAAAAAAGACGAGAATGAAACCACTGCAGCTATAACTCCTGCATCTGAACCTGTTAAAAAGACAGACAAGGCAGACAGGAGTGAAAAGAATACAGCTGATAACAGTAAAGCTACACCTGTTGTACCGCAGATTGAAAGAATCGATGAATTTGAGCAGGGACAGAAAACTGTTGAAATGGTTTTGATGTCAACAACCGTGCTCGATAAGGAGAAGATAGAAGAATACAGCTCTGAGGACAACAGAAAACTGCGCATCACCATGGCAAATGATGTCGTATGGGATATGGATCTTACAGATACAAGCATTGATGATATAAATATAGATCTTAAGGTAGAACTGGACAGCGTAAATGTAGCGGCGTCAAACCTTGAGGACGTAATTGACGGAAAGCCGTTTACGAGCATAGATATCAAGCATGACGGTGTATTCGGATTCCCCGTAACACTCCATATACCTTCTGACAGACAGTATGTAGGAAAGATAGCAAATCTGTTCTATAACAATCCTGTTACGGGACTGCTTGAGTATGTTAATGATACAATTGTAAGTGATGATGGTGATACGGCGTTCATACTTGAACATGCATCGCAGTATGTGATCGTATATGCCGATGTGTCATTAAAGCCGTTAAATGTTACAGAAAGTGATACAGGTTCTGATGAAGTGAAGAGCATTGAAACAGATACAGATGACGGAATACTTATTACATCAGAGAAGAATGACGGCGATGGCGCAAACTATGTTTTGATAGCGATCACATGTGTAGCGGTGCTCATCGTGATTATAAGTATAATTGCTGTCATATTATATATGAGAAAACGCGATGATGATTATTTTGACGAGGAAGACTGATGCTGTTTAATTCATACATATTCATATTTGCGTTTCTGCCTCTTTGCATACTTGGATTTTATCTGATAAAGAGAATAAACGTTGAAGCTGCAAAGATATGGCTTATTGCATTCTCGCTGTGGTTTTACGGATATTTCAATCTTTATTATCTGGCTATCATGGTAGGTTCGGTGGGGATAAACTATTGTTTCTACCGTCTGTTTGAACGTACAAGCAAAAGGAAAGCGTTATTGGCTGTCGCAGTGACAGCCAATCTCGCTGTTTTGTTTTATTTCAAATACTTTGATTTCTTCATTGAAAACATAAATCTGGTTTTTTCACAAAGCATTGCTTTGCGTCATATACTCCTTCCGCTCGGAATTAGCTTTTTTACGTTCCAGCAGATATCATTTCTGCATGATGCCTATGATGGAAAGGTAAATGACGTCAGATTCACAGACTATGCTCTTTTCATTACTTTCTTTCCGCAGCTGATCGCAGGTCCTATCGTAACGGCTGATGAGATGCTGCCGCAGTTTGAGGATATAGGTAGATCCAGATTTGATGCCGATAGGTTTGCGGGCGGTGTTTTCATATTTGTGATGGGACTAGCAAAGAAAGTCATCATTGCAGATACCTTCGGCAAGGCAGTTGATTTCGGATATGAGAATGTTTTGTCTGTAACTGCACTGGAAGCTCTTCTGGTGGTCTTATTCTATACTCTGCAACTGTATTTTGATTTCAGCGGATACTGCGACATGGCGATCGGGATAGGCAGACTGCTTGGCTTTGAGATAGCCCTGAATTTCAATTCACCATATAAGGCATGCAACATAATCGACTTTTGGAAACGCTGGCATATAACATTAAGCAGGTTCTTTACAAGGAATATATACATACCGCTTGGCGGAAACAGAAAAGGTAATCTCAGAATGTATCTGAATCTTTTCATCGTGTTCTTTTTAAGCGGACTGTGGCACGGGGCAGGATGGAATTTTATACTGTGGGGATGCATGCACGGTTTGCTCTATGTCATCACAAGGGCATGGCAGAAACATAAAAAGACAGAAAAAGAAAGGGATATCCCCACCTTAAAGGCTTTAAATACTCTTTTGACTTTTGCTTTTGTGGCGCTTGCATGGGTATTCTTCAGGGCTGCGAATGTTGGTGAAGCTGTTAAGCTGCTTTCAAGGATCGGCGAAGGAACGTGGACTGTGGGCGCACAGATGGCTCAGCTGTTTAACCTCGGAGAGTTCTGGTATGTATTAAAGATCCTGCATATATCGGAACTTGCTTTTGGGAAATATATCATCATGGTACTGTTTACTGTGATCTGTTGCCTTATAGTGTTCTTTGCTCCCAATGTGCACCAATTGCAGGCCAAGATGAAGTTTGGTACAATTCATGCTATAATATGCGGAGTTGTTTTCATCTGGTGCGTTGTGTCTCTTTCGGGAGTTGGAACCTTTTTGTATTTTAACTTTTAAAAGCGACGGAGATTTTATGAAGACTGGCATGCGCTGGCTAAAAACATTTTTCATAACGATAATCGTATGCCTGCTTATATGGGCGGGCATTGTCATATATATAGATCCGTTCTTTCATTATCACAGACCTCTTGAGAACTTTCCGTACATAGTTGATGACCAGGTGGATATGAATCCGGGACTGGCAAGGCATCTTGACTATGATTCCGTGATACTTGGTTCTTCAATGGTCGTAAACTTTAATACCGATCTTTTTAAAGAACTGGGATTAAAAACGGCAAAGCTGCCTTATAACGGGGCTTATCCAAAGGATCAGAGCAATATCTTAAACATAATCTTTGATGCAAAGAAGGATTCTGTAAAGCAGGTATTTATCGGAGTTGATGAACTTAACTATTCGGGCGACGTTGATGAGACGAAGTTCCCGATAACCGATTATCTGTATGACAAAAATCCGCTTAATGATGTCAAGTATCTGTTCAATAAGGATGTGATGCTTGATTACTGCATCAAGCCTATGTTTGACAGGAGCGATTCCACTGAATGGAACATGATATATCCTTTCTGGTGGCAGGATGAACATTATCAGAAGGCACTGGTTTTAATGTATTACGAGGAAGCAAAACCTGTTAAGGATGCAGCAAGCTGTGATGAATATATAGAAGCGATACAGCAGAATCTTGATACAAATATCCTTCCGTATATCAAAGCGCATCCCGAAACAGAGTTTACCATATTCTATCCTCCGTACAGCATCCTGTACTGGAATGATGTCTGCAACAAAGGCGAACTTGAAACTGTAATGGAAAAGTACAGATACATGAGCAGACGATTTTTGGAGTATGACAATGTAAAGCTGTTTTTCTTTCAAAACAGAGAGGATATAATCTGTGATCTGAACAATTATGCCGATTATACGCATTACAGTCCAAAAGTGTGCGAATTTATGGTACGGTGCTTTGCGAACGATGAATGCAGAGTGGATGAGGATAGTCTTGATGAAGAGATTGACAAGCTCTACGACCTGACATCTGATTACGATTACGATGCCATCTGGGATGACTGGTACAATTAACTAACGGGAGAGAGAATGATCCTTAAAGTATTGATACTTATTCTAATCTTAATAGTGGTTCCCTTTATATGCGGATTGCTCCCTACGTTCTTTAACAGCGTAAACCGCACGACCATATCCGTTATATATCTTAGCGGAATGATCCTAAGTCTTGCTATTTTTCAGCTGATGAGCGTTCCTATAGTCATAGCCGATCCTTTCGGCTTCGGCCTTATCATGGTCTTATACAGCTGTCTTATCGCTGTTGCATGCATAGCAGCAGCAGTACTTACTGTGATCAAGGTAAAAAAGAACGGAAGACTTTTTGCACAGGCTGCGTTTAACAGAAATCTCACTGTTGAGGAGATCGTTGAATGGATCATTTTTGCAACCCTGATACTCTTCCAGATAGTGATGTTCATGAAGATGGCCTCTTTCGACGGAGATGACGCATATTACGTTGTTGAGTCGCTACTCAGTACGCAGACCGATACTCTCTACAGGATAAGACCGTATACGGGACTGTCCACATCGTTTGATCTGCGACACAGCCTTGCCGTATTCCCCATCTGGATCGCATACATATCAAGAGCAAGCGGCATTCATTCAACGGTAGTCGCCCATCACATACTGGGGATAATACTGATCCCGCTTTCTTACATGATCTATATCGAGATAGGAAAGAACGTCTTAAAAAGAGAAAGAAACAAGCTGCCGATATTTATGATATTCGTGGCGATAATGCATATTTTCGGCAATGTTTCGATATATACAAATGCGACATTTTTGATAACAAGAACGTGGCAGGGCAAATCGATGCTTGCTAACGTCTGCATTCCGGGAGTCATATGGCTATTGCTCAACATTTTTGACAGTGAGAGCATAGAAGGAGACAGAAGACTCGGGCTGTGGTTTACGCTCTTTAACCTTAATATCGTTGCTGCCATGAGTTCTACAGCCAGCGTATTTCTTATCGCGATGCTCATCGGGATGAGCGGACTCGTGCTCACTATCAGGGAAAAGAATACACAGATACTCTTAAGACTGTTAATAACGTGCATCCCGCTTGTGATATATGGTGCGATGTATCTGCTTCTGTAAAGAAAGTGTAGAGAATGAGAGAGATAATCGAGATATTTAAAGCATATAACGGAACAGGATATTACTGTATACTGTTCATCATCGCGCTGATCTATCTGTGGTTTACTGAAGAGGACAAGCGTATCAGAGCGCTTCTGATCTATACGCCGACGGTGATACAGATACTGTTCTTCATTCCGATCTTTTATATGATATACAACCGTCTCGATGACGGAACATATTACAGGATACTTTGGCTTTTGCCAATGACTGTCGTTATCGCATATGCCGGATGCAAGGTGATAGGGATACATACAAGAGTCGGACTTTCGCTCCTTTCGGCGATCCTTGTGATGAGCGGCACATATGTATATAAGAGCGTCTATATGACAAGAGCCGAGAATGTGTATCATATACCGCAGGAAGTTGTCGAGGTCTGCGAGATAATCAAGCCAGAAGAAGGGAAAGAGCGTGTCTGGGCTGTTGTACCGCTTGATCTTATCCATTACGTGCGTCAGTATACGACAAGGATACAGCTGGCATACGGACGTGATTCGATAGTACAGAGCTGGGTCAAGGCAGATAATGAACTTTACGATCTTTATGCTGAACCTGTCATGGATGTTGACAGGCTATCTGAGCTTGCTACGGAGTATTACTGCAATTACGTGATCATTGACAAGGAGAGGATACTAAAGGGAAGCAAGCCTGAGGATCTGGGCCTTACAAGGATCGCTCAGACTAAACATTATGACATATACAGGAACGAAAAGGTGGACTTCTTTGATTAGAATGTCAGAGGTGTGATATGGCTAAAAAGGAAATAAGAAGTGATTTTGAAGACATGCAGAATGATATAGAGGACAGCTTCGATTTTGATGACGAGGATTTCGGGGATATAGATGACAGCAGGATAAAGAGAGGCCGCAGGAAAAACAGGGGACATGTGATATTCTTTGCAATAGCTGCGCTCATCCTGATCGGATCCGTCATAAGTCTCATTCTCTGGAACAAGGGAGTCAAAATACACATAGATCCCAATGAGGATACCTCCGAGTTTGACACGGAGCCTAATGATTATATACAGCCGCTCACCAACGAACAGCTTGAGGGAAAGCCTGACGACGGTGTTCTTACGATACTGACACTCGGAAATTCTCCTTTTGCAGATGACGGCTCATCAAATCTTTTAGCGGCTGAACTTGCAAGCCAGAACAATGCCACGGTGATAAACTGCGGCATACCTGATTCGCTTCAGAGCAGGTCTATGGCTGCAGGAGATCTTAGCGTACCTGCAGACGGTATAAGCTTATATGACGTTGTGAGCGGTCTGACATCGTCAGATATGACACAGGTGATAAACAGCGCGCAGAATGTATCAGATCAGGCATATGAGAGTGCACAAAGACTTTCATCTGTTGACATGTCGATGGTTGACTGCGTTGTCATATCATATGATCTTAATGACTACATTGAACACAGAAATATATACAACCCTCTCGACGAGGATGACGTTACAACGTTTTGCGGAGCACTGAGTGCATCTATCAAGCTCATACAGGAAAGATATCCCTATATCAGGATAGTCGTGATATCGCCTCCTGCATGCGGAAAGACCATAGATGACTATTATGTAGATGCTACACAGATAGATCTTGCAAACGGCACATTAAACGATTATATAGGCAACGAAGTTGCGGTATGCGCGACAAGAGGTGTTTCATTCATCGATATATACTTCGGCGTCATAAACGTTGATACAAGGGACAGATATCTAAGGGATGACTATCATATCAACGAGGAAGGAGCCAAGGCTGTCGCAGCAAGATTTGTTAAGCTCATACCCTTAAACTGATATTTGGAAAGGCATGATATGTGGATTGCTGATAAATGGAAAGACTATGAGGTGATCGATACCTCAAAAGGCGAGAAACTTGAAAGATGGGGAGACTACATACTGGTAAGACCCGATCCTCAGGTCATCTGGGATACAAAGAGAAATGATCCCCGCTGGAAAAAGAAGAACGGACATTATCACAGGTCCAGGGCCGGCGGAGGAGAATGGGAGTTCTTTGATCTTCCAGAGGAATGGCAGATAGGATATAACGAACTTAAGTTTAATCTTAAGCCGTTTTCGTTTAAGCATACAGGTCTGTTCCCTGAACAGGCAACAAACTGGGAATGGTTTTCGAACCTTATAAAAAATGCGGGCAGACCCATAAAGGTTCTTAACCTGTTTGCCTATACCGGAGGAGCAACGCTGAGTGCATCGGTAGCCGGAGCGAGTGTTACGCATGTTGATGCCGCAAAAGGAATGGTCGGATGGGCAAAGGAAAATGCCGCATCTTCCAATCTGGCAGACCGACCGATCAGGTGGCTTGTCGACGACTGTGTGAAGTTTGTCGAAAGAGAGATAAGACGCGGCAATAAATATGATGCGATAATAATGGACCCTCCCTCATACGGCAGAGGACCAAAGGGAGAGATATGGAAGATAGAGGATTCCATCTTTCCTTTTATCGAGCTGACAATGGATGTCCTTTCCGATGATCCCTTGTTTTATCTTGTAAATTCATATACTACAGGCTTGCAGCCTGCAGTCCTTACATATATGCTCAGCATGACCGTCAAGAAAAAATACGGCGGAGAGGTCGAATCATCCGAGATAGGACTGCCGGTCAGCGGCAACGGGCTGGTGCTTCCTTGCGGAGCAAGCGGCAGATGGAGCAGATAGATTGAAAGACAATAAACTGAAAAATATTATATTGCTTCAGCTGATCGTGATAATATATACGGTCAACAGCATAATCGCCAAGTTTGCAACAGGTGCAAAACCTCTGTCGCTTGGCTTTTTTGCGTTCTATGCAGCAGAAGTGGCCGTTTTAGGCGTATATGCCATCTGCTGGCAGCAGATGATCAAGCGCTTTGATCTGTCCATAGCCTATGCTAACAGATCGATGGCGATCCTTTGGACGGCACTGTGGTCTGTTGTGATATTTCATGAGTCATTGAGCGTAAAACAGATAATAGGCATAGTACTGGTCGTCATAGGCACGGTTACTGTCAACATTCAGACTGATAAAAAGACACAAAGCGAGGAGGATAAAGCATGAATATATACGTCCTCATCGCAGTCATAAGTGTTACCATCGCCGGATTTTCGCAGATACTGCTTAAAAAAGGCGCTATGAGAGAACATGTATCGTTTCTGGATGATTATCTGAATCTGCCTGTCATAAGCGGCTACGCTCTTATGTTTGCATCTGTCCTTGCGACGATGTTCGCATACAGAGGCGTGAGATATATGACCATACAGATAATAGAGTCGCTGGGATATATACTCGTGCCGGTGCTTTCATATTTCTTTTTTGGCGAGAAATTCATCAAAAACAAGGTCATAGGCATCGCTATAATACTAATCGGAATAGCTGTCTACAACATCTGAATATGCGATTTAAAGCTTTGATTGTCTCCGAGGGAAACTTCGGAGATTTTTTGTTTGAGTAAAAGATCTTATCACTTAACTGCAAATGGCGTCAAAAACCCGGTGGGGTTGTACATATCGGGCAATGATGATATAATTAACAAGACTATGGGTCTTTATAACTATTTACAAGTTGTAGATGTCCGATAGATGAAAAGATACTATATGTAGATTTATTGGAGTGTATTTAAAATGAATGATGACAGAGAATTTATTGACCTTGACTCCACACAAAACTGGTCCCAGTTGGATGTGAAGAGAGAGTTGGATAATCTTGAAGTCGATGCCGAAACAGGTAAGAAATACGATTTTGCACGCGGGTTCAATGAGGACAACAAGACTGATGAAGAAAAAGTCCTATTAGACGGCCTTACAAGCGGGCTTAACTATATTCCTGAAGAGTTTCTGCTCTCAGCAGATGAGAAGCATGAAGCAGAGATGGAAAACATGGCCGATGAGGACAAGCCTGATGTTAGCTGGGCATACAGGACCGAGGCTGACAATGCTCCCGATGATGAGCCTTTCATACCGATCGCCGATCTTAAGAAGAGTGAAGAAGAAAAGTTCGCCGAACTCAAGGCAAAACGAGAAGCTGAGATAGAAGAAAAACGTGCCAAGAATCTTAAGGCGCAGCAGGAGGAACTTGCCAGAAGAAATGCTTCCGATGAACAGATAAGAGCCAATATCGAAGCAAGAAAGAAAGCTCGTGAAGCGGTTGCGGCAGCCAATGAACAGAAGATAAGAGAGTATGCCGAGGCAAAGAAGGCTGCTCAAAAGCAGGCTGAGATAGACATGTACAAGAATAATGATGACATGTTCTCTACTCAGGCTCTTGATATAGATGAGATCAATGCTCCTGTAATGACAAAAGAAGAGAGGATCGCTGCAGCAAACAAGAATCATCACAGTGACGATATGGAGATCCCTGAAGTCACATATGAGATGGATGAATATGAAAAGGCCAAGATAGAGGAAGCTGACAAGAAGACTCTCTCCAGCGGCGATACCGGTGTTATATATCTTGAGGATGACGGTACTGAGACCGAGGCTGTAAAGAACGAAACAGCTTCAACAACAGGCAAGAAGCACAGATCGGATACAGCTGCCAGCGAGTATGCTGCATGGGCTGATTCAGACGGAAGCGAACCTGAATTCCAGGAGATCAAACGTAAAAGAAAGAAGAGAAGAAAGAAAGAAGAGGATATCGAAGACGAGGAGGATGAGGTATTATACGGAACCTTCTTTGACAAGGTCGTAGCTTTCTTTAAAAATATGTCAGGACTTGACTATCTGGTTATGGGTACCGGAGTACTTGTTTTACTTGTTGCCATTGTTACAGGTGTTGTATATTCATCATCCAAGGCGACCCAGAACAAGATCGCTGAGTTCTCATATCTTGGCCAGAAGATGCAGACTATCGGCGTTACAGGAAGCAGCAAGCTTGTAGCGGTCGCAGATGCAAAAAAGATGGTCGCAGAGATCGCAGAAGAGCCTGTAGAAGACGAAGATGCGCTCCCTGAATACAACGAGAAGGAAGAAGAGGAAAAGACTATCTCTGTTACCATGACTCTTACTTCCGTTAAGAAGGATCTTAAGATCAAATTCATTAACGCCAAATCGAAGAAACTTGTCGGAAATCATGAGTTTAAAGTTGAGATCGTAGATGCAAGAAACAAGAAGTTTACCGCTGTTGATGATGACAAGGACGGCATCATATATCTCAACAACATGGAACCTGGTAAGACAAAAGTATCGATGTGTGAGATAAATGATAAAGATATCACATACAGCAGAGAGACAGTTTCGGTTACGGTAAAGGAAAACATAGATTACAAGAAGATCGATGTATCGGATGAGGTCAAGAAGGAATCCGAGATCAATGCCAAGAAGGAAGATACGGCAGCAGGTCTTGCAACAGAAGGATCACTTACAGATACCGTTGAATGGGTTGAGTCTACAAAGACAGCTCTCACAGATGGCTATGCAGCAGTAGCAAAGAGCAATATAACAGACCCTGCCAAGGTAACACCGGCTGCAACAAAGACTGCCAAGGCAATTGGAGTAACTCCGATGGTCGTGCCCGATCAGCAGTATGCATCTAAGATGTTCTTCCCCGCTCCTTATGTGCTTAAGAGAGCGAGCGAATCTACTCCTAGCGGATCAGGAACTGATCCGAGCGAGCCAACGCAGGAGCAATTGGATGCTACAGCTACAGCAGCTGCTGAAGCCAGTGCTACAGCGGCAGCGGGAGAAGCAGAAGCGACCAATGCAGCAGTAAGTGCAGCTGCGGGCGATGCAGAAGCAACCAACGCGGCAGCAACCAATGCGGCAGCAACAAATGCAGCGGCAACAAATGCAGCGGCAAGTGCATCGGCAGCACCGCCTTCACCTACACCATCTCCGACATTATCGCCTACGCTAACTTTGACTCCGACTCCGAGCCCATCACCAAAGGCATCTCCGAAGGAGGACAAGACTACTCCTCTTAAGGACAAGCAGGGCAATCAGCTGTATATAAAGAATGCTGAGGGAAAGTATGTTGAAGCTAAATATGCTGATTACTATACCGCTAAAGAGTTCTTCAAGAAGATGGAGCCTGCTGCAGATGACACAACTGCTTACAAGTATACGGGATGGCAGGTTATCAACAATGAGACATATTTCTTTGACAAGAACGGAAACAAGGTTACTGGCGAACAGGTAATCCAGGGTGCGAAGTACAACTTCGACAGCACAGGTGCTCTTATGAAGGGTTCCGGAACAATGGGTATCGATGTTTCAAAGTGGAACGGAAATATCAACTGGACGGCTGTAAAGAATTCCGGTGTATCATTCGTTATCATCAGATGCGGATACAGAGGTTCATCAACAGGTGTAATGGTTGAAGATCCTAAGTTCAAAACAAATATCAAAGGCGCTACGGATGCCGGACTTAAAGTCGGGATATACTTCTTCAGCCAGGCTATAACCGATGTCGAGGCTGTTGAGGAAGCTTCCATGACTATAGGACTTATCAAGAACTACAAGATATCATATCCTGTATTCCTTGATGTCGAGGATAGCGGCGGCCGTGGTGACAGAATAGATTCAAACACAAGAACCGCAGTTATAAAGGCATACTGCGAGACGCTTAAGAACAGCGGATATACTGCTGGTGTATATGCTAACAAGTCATGGCTTTCAGGAAAAATGAATGTTGGTTCGCTGAGTGCTTACAAGATCTGGCTTGCTCAGTACAATACTCAGCCTACATATTCAGGAAAATATGACATGTGGCAGTATTCTTCAAAGGGTTCCGTAAGCGGTATAAACGGTAACACGGATATGAATCTGAGTTATCTCGGATACTAGATAGTACAGGAGGTTTTCATGAAAGGCATAATACTCGCCGGAGGTTCCGGCACAAGACTGTATCCTTTGACAAAGGCAATATCGAAGCAGATCATGCCTGTTTATGACAAGCCGATGATATATTACCCGTTAAGCACGCTGATGCTTGCAAATATCAGAGAGATTCTGATAATCTCCACTCCTAGAGATCTTCCGGTATTTGAGGAGCTTTTAGGAACAGGAGAACAGCTCGGGTTAAAGCTAAGCTATGCGATACAGGAATATCCCAGAGGACTTGCCGATGCATTCATCATAGGCGAGGAATTCATAGGAAAAGACAGTGTCGCACTCGTTCTTGGTGACAACATATTTTACGGACAGAGCTTTTCAAAGCTCCTAAGAGAAGTAGCTTCACGAGAAAAAGGCGCGACAATATTCGGATATTATGTGCGTGACCCCAGGGAATACGGAGTGGTCGAGTTTGATGAGAACAAGAAGGCTGTTTCCATCGAAGAAAAACCTGCAAATCCCAAGAGCAATTATGCTGTACCCGGACTGTATTTCTACGACAACGATGTTGTTGATATAGCAAAGAATGTAAAACCCTCGGCAAGAGGCGAGATAGAGATAACGGCAGTGAACAATGCCTATCTTTTAAGGGGAGATCTGAGTGTTGAGACCATGGGAAGAGGATTTGCATGGCTTGATACGGGAAATCATGATTCCCTCCTAGATGCTGCCAATTTCGTAGCTGCATTCCAGAAGAGACAGGGACTGTATATTTCATGCATCGAAGAGATCGCATACAAGAGAGGATTTATTGACAGAGACCAGCTGCTTAAGCTTGCTGAGCCTTTGCTCAAGACCGATTACGGCAAATATCTGGTAGAGGTAGCTAATGGACTCTAAACTGGTGAAGATGGGGATACTGATCGTATCCCTGTTTACAGTTACGGTCCTGCTTATCGTACTTGCAATAAACGGCAGGATCGGTGCAAATAAACAAAACACCGTGCAAGTGGCAGATGCTCCTATAGAGCAGGATATTGAGCAAATGCCGCAGGATCTGAGCGCATGGATGTCTGATGAGACGTTTTTTGATGAGGTAAAGATCGGCGATGGCAAGTACGAGGTCAAGGAAGTAAAGAAAGCCGACTTTATGGTGTCCAGCATAGACAAGGATATCAGGATCGTTGTCATGGACGATCAAAGCAAGGTAATAACCGGAAGACGATTCAGAGCCGATGTATCCGATCTTGGAGAATACAACGATGATGACAGGGACGGAATAATCTATATCGAAGATGTCTCACCCGGTGATTACAAGATCAGCTTAAAGAATGTTACGGGATATGAGGCCCCTAAAGAAGCTGTCAAGATATCGGTTAAAGCAAAGATAGAGTACAAGGCTGTGGCCGATATATCCTATCTGATTAAAACAGAAGCAGAGATCGACGCCGAAAAGGAAGATACGGCAGTAAACGATGCCGGAGAGGAAACGAGCGGAAATAGCGCTATAAGGACCACACAAGGTGCGATCTTTGGCATAGATGTTTCAAAATATAACGGAGACATCAACTGGAAGCAGGTAAAGGAAGAGGGCGTAGGATTTGCCATCATAAGATGCGGATACCGAGGCTCTGTGACCGGAGCCATTGTTGAGGATCCGTATTTTAAAAAGAATATTGAAGGCGCCATAGAGGCCGGGATACCGGTTGGCGTTTACTTCTTTACACAGGCTACAACAGAACGCGAGGCTGTCGAGGAAGCCAGCGCCGTAATGAGCCTAATAAAGGATTATGAACTGACATATCCCGTATTTATAGACAGTGAGTCTGCAGGAGGCAAGGGACGAGCTGATGATCTTGATGTAGCGAGCAGAAGCAGGATACTGCAGGCTTTCTGCGAGACTGCAAGGAGCGGAAAATACAAAGCCGGGATATATGCATCAAAGAACTGGTTTAACAAGCGGCTTGATATTTCAAAACTTTCGGCCGACAATGTCACTTGGCTTGCCGAATATGCGGATAAGACAAGTTACGGAGCAACATATCAGTTGTGGCAGTACAGCTCCGGCGGAAGGATCCACGGCATAGAAGGCAGAGTAGACATGAATTTAAGCTGGCTTGATACAACTGATGATAAGAAAGACAGCGATAAAAAAGAAAGAGTAACATCCAAGGAGAACAGCGAAGATGGGCAAGATAACGGTAGAGACATGTGAGATAGAGGGACTTAAGGTCATAACACCGCAGGTGTTTGAGGATCCGAGAGGATATTTTGTCGAGACATATCAGTATAATGATTTCAAGAACGCAGGAATAGATGTGAACTTTGTCCAGGACAATCAGTCTGCATCCGTAAAGGGCGTTTTAAGAGGACTACATTTTCAGATCAATTATCCACAGGATAAGCTTGTTAGAGTCATAAGCGGCAGCGTATACGATGTGGCGGTGGATCTAAGGAAAGGCTCTCCCACATTCGGGAAGTGGTTCGGTGTGGAACTGTCGGCTGAGAACAAGAAGCAGCTGTTTGTACCCAAGGGATTTGCTCATGGATTCTATGTAATGAGCGATTATGCGGAATTCGTATACAAGGTATCAGATTTTTATCATCCGAACGATGAAGGCGGGATCATGTATAATGATCCTACTATAGGTGTCAAGTGGCCGTTTGATGATGAAACAAAACTTATTCTTTCCGATAAGGATAAATGTCACGGATCGTTTGAGGATTATAAGAAAGAACATGAAGCACTTTAAAGAGAACATCCACATATCAAAACCGCTCGGGATAGCGATCTTCTCGATACTGATGCTCATAATGGCACTTGTAATAGGATTCCATCACAATCCGTATGCCGTCTACAGGGATGAGCTTACTAAGAAGATAATAGCGATAGCTATAATAGTTGCCGCTGAGGCAGCATTTATACTTCTTTACGACAAGGTGACAGTGCTTCCTGTTGAACTGTGGCAGAACAGGCATCTAATATGGAAACTTGCAAGAAACGACTTTAAAAAACGTTATGCAGGCTCGTACTTAGGCGCCGTTTGGGCAATGGTTCAGCCGGTCGTAACGGTCATTATGTATTATATTGTTTTTGATGTGATCATGGGAGCAGGTGATCAGGCAGGAGCAAGAGAAACGAGCATTCCGTATGTTCTCTTCCTGACTGCGGGACTGGTTCCATGGTTTTATTTTTCCGAAGCATTAAACAACGGCACACAGGCTCTTATCGAGTATTCGTATCTTGTAAAGAAGGTAGTCTTTAAGATAAGCATACTTCCGATAATCAAGGTAATAGCAGCAACATTCATACATGCATTCTTTGTTATCGTTATGCTGATAATCGCTGCGATATACGGCTTTTATCCTACTGTCTATACGATACAGATACTCTACTACAGTCTGTGCACGTTTATATTTGTGCTGGCTTTATGCTATTCGACCTGTGCCATAATGGTGTTTTTCAAGGATATAGCCCAGATAATCAGCATACTGCTTCAGATAGGAATGTGGGCAACTCCTATCCTTTGGAATATCGCGGCATTTGATCTTAAAGTTCAGACATATATAAAGATCAATCCGCTTGTTTATATCGTTGAGGGCTACAGAAGCTCGATCTGCGAGAAGCAGTGGTTCTTCGAGGATTTCTATTCTACCATGTACTTCTGGATATTCACGGTCGTGCTGTTTGGAATAGGATGCCTGATTTTCAAGAGACTAAAGCCGCATTTTGCGGATGTATTGTAGGATAAAAGATGGCAGAGACTAACACAAACAAGACAAAAGAGATAGCCATTAGAGCAGAGAACATATCGAAGGTATATAAGCTCTATGATAAGCCTTCCGACAGGATGAAGGAGGCTTTCGGACTGACGAGAAAAAAGCGTCATAAGGAGCATTATGCCCTTACAGATGTCGATCTGACTATTTACAAGGGCGAGACTGTTGGCATAATCGGCACGAACGGTTCGGGAAAATCGACCATCTTAAAGATCATCACAGGCGTTTTAAATCCCACAAAGGGCAATATGACGGTAAACGGCAGGATAAGTGCCCTTTTGGAGCTCGGCGCCGGATTCAACATGGAATACAACGGCATAGAGAATGTTTATCTTAACGGTACCATGATGGGATTTTCACAAAAGGAGATCGATGAAAAGCTTCCGGGTATTCTGGAGTTTGCCGACATCGGAGACTACGTATATCAGCCATGCAAGACGTATTCGAGCGGTATGTTCGTAAGACTTGCATTTGCCGTGGCGATAAACATCGAGCCCGAGATACTGATCGTTGACGAGGCGCTCTCCGTAGGAGATGTATTCTTCCAGGCAAAGTGCTATCACAAATTCGAGGAATTCAAACAGGCGGGAAAGACGATACTGTTTGTAAGCCATGACCTAAGTTCGATAGCCAAATACTGTGACAGGGTAATTCTCCTTAACAAGGGTGTAAAGCTTGGTGAAGGTCAGCCAAAAGAGATGATAGATGCATACAAGCAGGTGCTCGTCGGGCAGTACAGACTTCCGGATCAGGATGATGAGCACAATCTCTTGGATGATGCCGAAGTCAAGGCAAAGGCTTCCATAATGGGAGGAGTAAATCCGGATGCTCTTGAATACGGCACAGGTTCTGCTCGCATAAAGGATTATTACGTAACTGACAAGAACGGTACTAAAACTACTGCCATCATAAAAGGGGAGGAATGGACTCTTCATTATACAGTTGAGTTTACGCAGGATATAAAGGCTCCGATCTTTGCATTTACAGTTAAAAACATACGAGGGACCGAGATCACGGGTACAAATTCTATGTATGAAAAAGCCTTTCTAAACGGCGTGAAGAAAGGCGAAGTCAAGAAGGTGTCCTTTACTCAGAAGATGGATATTCAGGGAGGAGAATACCTGTTAAGCCTTGGCGTGACCGGGTATGAAGACGAGAAATTTGAGGTCTACCACAGATTATATGATGTTTTGAATGTTACAGTGGTGAGCGATAAGGATACAGTAGGATATTTTGACATGAATTCTAAGGTTACCGTTAGCTAAAAACGGGGAGATACTATGGAACTGAGGGACAAGATAGGTAAAATTGAGATCGATTACAGCAGATACCTGGGCGAGGATCTGTACTGTGACGGAGAGATAGAAGATACAATGCTCGATATAGCGCAAAACTACGCAAAAGTCGAGTATCCGCGTATCATAGAAGAACAGGCCTCTTGGCCTGTGTTTTATCATTTCTCGACTATCAGAGAAAACATAGTAGACTGGATACCTATGGATAAGGATGCAAAGGTCCTTGAGATAGGTTCGGGATGCGGCGCCATAACCGGGGCTCTGGCAAGAAAAGCGGGAAAGGTGACCTGTGTAGATCTGTCAAAGAAAAGAAGCCTGATAAACGCATACAGAAATCAGGACTGCGACAATGTCACGATAAAAGTAGGGAATTTTAAGGATATAGAGCCTGAGCTTGATACAGATTATGATTACTGCCTGCTTATAGGCGTGTTTGAATACGGACAGAGCTATATTGGTGGCAGAACTGCGTACGAGGATTTCTTAAAGATAATAAGAAAGCATACAAAGCCGGGCGGTCGTATCGTTATGGCGATAGAGAACAGATACGGACTCAAGTACTGGGCAGGCTGCATGGAAGATCATCTGGGAGCGTATTTCAAGGGTCTTGAAGGATATGTGCCAAGCGACGGAGTTAAGACCTTTTCAAAGAACGGATTAAAGAAGATATTTGCAGAATGCGGCGAGAACAAGGCGCAGTTTTTCTATCCGTATCCGGATTACAAGTTCATGACAATGCTCTATTCCGATTCAAGACTTCCTCAAAGAGGCGAGCTGTGTTTAAATGACAGGAATTTTGACAGAGACAGGTTAAAACTGTTTGATGAAAAAGCCGTCTTTGAAGGTATCATTGAAGATGATTGCTTTGATCAGTATTCAAATTCGTATCTTGTCATTCTTGGAGATGATATCGGAGTAGAATACGTAAGATATTCAAACGACAGGGCCGATGAATATAAGATTTGCACCGAACTGCTCAATATAAACGGTGACAGATTGATTAAAAAACGCATGTTATCAGAGAGAGGAGCAGCTCATATGCATGCTATGAGAGAGCATTATGATGCACTCCTTGATGCATATAAGGATACGTCTCTTACGATATGTCCGGCAAAGATGGTTGATGAAGGAAGGAGTGTCATTTTTCCTTTCATCAAGGGAAAGACTCTGGCACAAATTATGGATGAATGCCTTGCTGATGATGATCAGGACGGATTCGAGGCATTGTTTGATGAATATGTTGAAAGGATAGGACAGGGCAGCTTATCCGTAGCTGACTATGACCTGATATTCTCAAATATAATCGTTGATGGAGACAGCTGGACAGTCATCGATTATGAATGGGTAGAGAACAAAAAGGCTGATATAAAAGAGATAGCGTTCAGAGCCTTGTACTGTTATATACTCGAAGATGATAACAGAAAAATATTAAATTATGATTCAATAATAAAGAAACTTGGCATAACTGTGGACGAAGAGCAGGGCTACAGGGAAAGAGAAGCGCTCTTCCAGAAACAGGTTACGGGAAGATACAGATCTTTAGGTGAATTAAGGGATCTGATCGGAGGCAGGATACTCTCGCTTAAGGAGAGCATGGCCGAGAAGAACGCAAAGGAAAACAGATACAGGATCAGAGTGTATCTTGATCACGGAGCAGGATTCAACGAGGAAGATGCATATTATACGAACGAGACGTATGACAGCGAGGGTGAAGCGCATATTGTGATACAGTTTCCCGCAAATACAAAGAGAGTGCGTATCGACCCCTGTGAATCTTATGCCATGACCTTTATTGATAGTGTATCCTTTAACGGAAAGCTGCTTGATATAAAGGATAACAAGAGACTTTATATAAACGGAAAGAAGCTTAAGGATTCGACCATCAACGGAGTGACCGCAGTATTCTTCAATGATGATCCCAACATCGTGGTTGAAGTATCGGATGTCGTAAGGAGCACCGGCAATACAATGGAGGCTGTTTTTAAGACATCGATCATTCAAAAGGAGATGGTTGATAATCTTTCGGGAAATCTAAAAAGGATGATAAGGCTTTAATGGGTATCGTCAAACAACTTCTAAAAGCCCCCGTGGAGGCAAAACTGTATAATGAATACCTGAACGCACTGGATGCAAGCTACTATCCGTATGATCTGTATGCGAAGACTGTCAGGTCATCTTTGCTTGAAAATATAGGTGTCTCAGAAGAGACTGCAAAAGAAAAAACCACAGTTATTGAATTTGATAAGATAAATGATGAGACGATAAAAGATGTTTTAACAGAGTATACTGTATTTGTGAGCGACATCAAAGGGCTTGATGATGATGCCTTAAGACTCATTGTAGATGCCTTTTTAAAGGATGAGCGCATAATGTGCGTATACGGCGATGAGGATGAGATAAACAGCACGGGAAAAATCAGGATGTCACCGTGGTTTAAGCCCGACTGGTCTCCGGATACTCTTCTCGATCATATGTATACTGGCAATGTGATCGCTTTTAGGAGCGAGAGACTGAATAAGCTTAAGAGATCTGAAAACATCTATGATATCTGTCTTAGTGTGATGTTAGGCTGCAAAAATAGCGAGATCTGTCACATACAGGACGTGCTCTATCACAGCCATAATCTCAAAAAACTGTATGCTTCAAAGGAGTGGAACGCTCTTAAAAAGAAGCATGCTTCAAAATGCGAACAAAAAGGTAACGAACTCGTTTCCGTCATCATTCCTTCAAAGGATAACGTTTTGACTCTCGAAACCTGTTTGAGGTCTCTTATAAAGCTGACAAGAGATATGGATTACGAGATAATCGTTGTTGATAACGGAAGCAGCGATGAGAATAAATGCAAAATAGAGGGGTTATTCGCCGCATTAAAACAAGATTTAGTAGACGGTGGATATGTGGAAAATAATGTGGAAAAACCGTTCATTCGGTATATCTACAAGCCCCAGCCGTTCAATTTTTCGCGCATGTGCAACATGGGTGAAAAGGAAGCAAGCGGAGATTATCTGTTATTCCTAAATGATGATATAGAGATAAGAGAAGGTCACTGGATGAGCAGGATGCTCGAGGTGGCAAAACGAAAGCATACGGGTGCGGTCGGAGCAAAGCTTTACTATCCCTCATCTATGCTTATCCAGCATGCCGGAATATCGAATATTCGCTTAGGACCGGTCCATAAGCTGCAGTTTAAGGATGACAGAACGCACTGCTACATGGATTTAAATAACGGTGTTCACAATTGCATCGCAGTCACCGGTGCCTGCCTGATGGTCGCTAAATCCAAATTTGAAGAGGTCGGAGGCTTCAGCGAAGAACTTGAGGTCGCATTTAATGACGTCGATCTTTGCTTCAGACTCTATGAGAGCGGATATCACAATGCGGTCTGCAACAATACTCATCTGTGGCATTATGAGTCGATGAGCAGAGGAAGCGATGACAGCGAGGATAAGTTAAACAGGCTTAACGAGGAAAAGGAGCTTCTTTACAGGAGACATCCGCAGCTGTACGGGGTAGATCCGTACATGTCCGTCCATTTTTGCAGGGATATACTGGATAATAACTATTCGTTCATATATGAATACGATTACAGGGACGTAACAAGCCAAGGAGAACTTGAACCGTTTACAAAAACTATCAAGGAAAAATGGTACAATGAATGCCTGATGATCAGCCTTGAATATGCCGCAAGCCTTGAAAGGTTTGAAGATATAAGCTCAAAGAGCTCATCAACTGCTCTGATAAGCGGCTATGCATATGTTGCAGGAAGCGATAATTCCTGCATAAAGCGAAGCATCATACTAAAAGGAAAAGAGCACAGTTTCATCATTGATACACCTTCGGTATACAGACCTGATCTTGAGATCAACCTCGATCCCGAGGAATATGCGCTCATGTGCGGATTCAGTGTGAGCATAGATCTTAGGAGACTGCCTAAAGATACTTACAGGATAGCGATACTTGCCCAGTCTCGCTGCAGCAGACTGAAGCTTTACGGTGAAACGAATAAATATATAAAGGTCAACTCAAAGTAGGATATGGATTATAAGGAATTATATGAAAAAGAGCATATAAAGAGCGCGGATCTTGCGAGCAGAGTCGCACAGCTTGAGGAAGAGAACGACTATCTTCAGTTTCGCCTTGACAGGATACACAACAATTCACTCTGGAAGGCGACAGGCGGATTGAGAAAGTGCTTCCATTTTGTGTCTCGTCAGGCCTCAAGACTTAAAAACTGCGGAGGCTTAAAAGGAGTAGTCGCAAAGATAAAGTATAAAAAGCGCGAGAAGCTTGCCATGAAAAACTATGGCACGAACAGCTTTCCAAACGAAGAGGAAAGAAGGTATGAAGAGGAGTATGCCTTTGAGTACAGACCACTTATAAGCATACTTGTGCCTCTTTACAATACGCCGCAAAACTTTTTAAGCGCAATGATGGGATCTGTCAAGGATCAGACATATAAAAACTGGCAGCTGTGCCTTGCCGATGGGTCTGATGAGCAGCATTCGTATGTTAAAGAATACTGCCTTAAGATGGCAGAGGCTGATGAGAGGATAAGCTACAAAAAGCTTGAAAAGAACGAGGGCATATCCGGAAATACCAATAAATGCCTTGAGATGGCAAAGGGAGAGTATATCGCTTTGTTCGATCATGACGATATCCTTCATCCGAGCGTATTATATGAGTATGTAAAGGCGATAAACGAAAAGAACGCAGATTATCTGTACTGCGATGAGACCACATTTGCGGGCGATGATATCAACAGGATGCTGACGATGCATTTCAAGCCCGATTATGCGCCGGACAATCTCAGAGCCAATAACTACATATGTCACTTCAGCTGTTTCAAGAGAGAGCTTTTGGAGGGCACTGAGCTTTTCAGGAGCAAGTTTGACGGAAGCCAGGACCATGACATGATCTTAAGGCTTACAGACAGGGCAAAGAACATTGTTCACATCCCCAAGCTCATGTATTACTGGAGAGCACATGCGGGAAGCGTAGCCAGCGATATAACCGCAAAGGATTATGCGATAGAGGCTGCCAGAGGAGCAGTCGCTGACAGCTTAAGAAGCCACGGATTCAAGAATTTCAGGATCAGCTCGACCAGAGCGTTTGAGACGATATTCAAGATCAGCTATGAAATAGAAGGCAATCCGCTCATTTCTATCGTCATACCAAACAAGGATCATATAGATGATCTAAAAAGATGCATAACATCAATCAGGGAAAGATCAACATATGATAACTATGAGATCATAATAGTAGAGAACAACTCCGAAAGCGAAGAGATATTTGATTACTACAGATCGATCGAGTGCGATAACATAAGGATAGTAAGATACGAAGGAAGGTTCAATTATTCAAAGATATGCAACCTGGGTGTGGCAAATGCCAAAGGCGAGTATATCCTTTTGCTTAACAATGATGTTCAGGTAATAACAGTCAACTGGCTTGAAGAGATGCTCATGTATGCTCAAAGAAGCGATGTCGGCGCTGTTGGAGCAAAGCTCTACTATGCGAACAAGACCATACAGCATGCGGGCGTTGTCATAGGACTCGGAGCTCACAGAACGGCGGGCCATACTCATTACGGTCAGTCAAGAGAAAATCTGGGATACATGGGAAGACTGTGCTATGCCCAGGATGTCTCTGCTGTCACAGGTGCATGCCTTATGGTAAAGAAATCGCTGTATGATAAGGTCGGAGGCCTTGATGAGAGCTTTGAGGTTTCACTGAATGATGTTGATCTTTGCTTAAAACTGAGACACGAGGGGCTTTTGAACGTGTTCACGCCTTTTGCGGAGCTGTATCACTTTGAATCCATATCAAGAGGCCTTGATGACAATGGCGAAAAAGCAAAGCGATACGAAGAGGAGAGCGCAAGATTCAGAGAAAAATGGAAGCAGGATCTTGAGGCGGGAGACCCTTACTACAACGTAAACTTTTCACTCGACAGAAGTGATTACTCGCTAAGAGTATGATATAATACCAAATATATATTAGTGAACGGAGGTGTACAGATTATGGGTTACATGGAAGAATACAGATTCTGGCTTGATGATCCCTACTTTGACGAAGAGACAAAAAAGGAGCTTAAAGCCATCGAGGCGGATGAAGCACAGATAGAAGACAGATTCTACAAGGATCTTGAGTTTGGTACCGGCGGTCTCAGAGGAGTTATCGGTGCCGGAACTAACAGGATGAACATATATACCGTAAGAAAGGCAACACAGGGACTTGCAAACTACATCCTTAAGGCCGGAACGCAGGCTAAGGGTGTTGCTATAGCATATGATTCAAGACGCATGAGTCCTGAATTTGCGGATGAAGCAGGATTATGTCTTGCCGCAAACGGCATAAAGGCATATGTATTTGATGCCTTAAGACCTACACCTGAACTCTCATTTGCTCTGCGCACGCTTGGATGCACAGCCGGAATAGTCGTAACAGCAAGTCACAATCCTCCCGAATACAACGGATACAAGGTATACTGGGAAGACGGCGCTCAGGTAACATCTCCGAGAGATAAGGAGATAATCGGTGAAGTAAGAGCCGTTACCGACTACAACAGCGTTAAGACGATGCCAAAGGACGAGGCTATAAAGGCAGGACTGTATGAGTCTATCGGAAAGGCAATCGATGACGCATATATGGTAGAGCTTAAGAAGCAGATAATCCATCCTGAGATAATAAAGCAGGTGGCTGATGACATAAAGATCGTTTATACACCGTTTAACGGTACAGGAAACGTACCTGCAAGAAGGATACTTAAAGAGATCGGATTCAAGAATGTTTACGTAGTTCCCGAGCAGGAGATGCCCGATCCTGACTTTACGACTCTTGAATATCCAAATCCCGAAGATCCGAAGGCTTTCAAACTGGCACTGAAGCTTGCCAAAGAGGTAAAGGCGGATATCGTGCTTGCTACCGATCCCGACGCTGACAGACTCGGAATCTATGCATATGATACAAAGAGCGGCGAATATGTTTCATTTACCGGAAACATGTCAGGCATGCTCATCGCAGACTATATTTTAAGCGAGAGAACAGCTACAGGAACAATGCCAAAGAACCCCATGCTCGTTAAGACTATAGTTACCACAAACATGGCTGACAGGATAGTTAAAAAGTACAATGTTGATCTTGTTGAGGTGCTGACAGGATTTAAGTATATCGGAGAACAGATAAAGTGGGCTCTTGAAAAGGGCGATCACAACTATGTATTCGGTCTTGAGGAAAGCTACGGCTGTCTTGCGGGAACTCATGCAAGAGACAAGGATGCCATCGTAGCGGTAATGCTTCTTTGCGAGGTTGCCGCATGGTGCAAGTATAACGGCAAGACCGTATGGGATCGCATGATAGAGATGTATGAGGAATACGGATACTTTAAAGAGACACAGTATTCGCTCACTTTAAAGGGTGTTGAAGGCTCTAAGCAGATAGCTGCTATAATGGAGAAATTAAGAAACAATCCTCCCAAGATGCTCGGAGACCTTAAGGTGCTTAAGTTCAGGGACTACGACAGGGATGTTATAAAGGATATGGCAACAGGAGATACCTGCTCTACAGGTCTTCCGAAGTCAAACGTTCTCTACTTTGACCTTGAGGATGATGCATGGTGCTGTGCAAGACCTTCGGGAACAGAGCCTAAGCTCAAGTTCTATATGGGCGTTAAGGGAAGCAGTCTTGATGATGCTACAGCAAAGAACGACGCTCTTACCGATGCCGTAAAAGCATTAATTTGATATATGGGATTTAGTGATAATTTCAGAAAAGCATACAACTATATGAAGAAGAACGGTCTTAAGGATACTCTGTATGCGTCTGTCGAGAGACTGAACGATGACTCGAGAAAGTACGAATACAGAGGAATATCCGAGGCCGAAGCAAAGATACAGAGAGAAGCTCGTTTTGACATCAGAACGAGGTTCTCTATTGTTGTGCCTACATATGAGACCAATGAGGTATTTGCAAGGGCCATGATCAAATCTGTCCTTAATCAGACATATCCCGGATTTGAACTGATCATTGCGGATGCCAGCTCATCTGACAAGGTTGAAAAAGTCGTAAGAAGCTTTGAAGATGAGAGGATCACATATATAAAGAATACCAACAACAGCGGGATCTCCGAGAACACGAATGCCGGGATAAGGGTCGCATCGGGCCAGTACATCGGACTGCTCGATCATGATGATCTTTTAACTCAAAATGCCCTGTATGAATTTGCGAGAAAGATCGAAGATGCCAAAAAGGACGGGATAAGGTATTCGTTTTTATATTCCGATGAGGATAAATGCGATACCTGTGCCGAGAATTTCTTCGAACCGAACTTTAAGCCTGAGTTTAATCTTGACCTGTTGCTGTCGAACAACTATATCTGTCATTTTATGATGATGGAGGCAGCTCTTATAAAGAAGCTTCAGTTAAGAAAGGAATTTGACGGGGCTCAGGACCATGATCTTTTGCTCAGGGCATACAGGATGAGCGACAAACCGATAGGACATATCGGAAAGGTCCTTTATCACTGGAGATGTCATGAAAGAAGCACAGCCTCAAACCCCGAGAGCAAAAAATATGCGTACGAGGCCGGGAAGAGAGCCGTTGCAGACTTTTTAAGAAACTGGAATGTCAACGGTGCAGTCATCGATACAAAGCACAACGGGTTTTTCAGAGTGATCTACGGAGCATTAAACGGGACCGGCGGAGAGATTAATGCCGGCGGCAGTATGACGGGAGTAGCAGATATATTCAAAAACAGATTTGATATCGGAATCGTTGGCGGGCCTTTGATAAAACGAGGCAAAATAACAGGCGGTATCATTGATGAAACAAGGACCTGCCCGCTTGAGGGAGCAAATATCAACTATTCCGGATACATGCACAGAAATATCCTTCAACAGGATGCGATAGCCGTTGATATACGCTTTATGTTTGTAAGAAAGGAACTTTTAGAGGCTCTTTCGAAGATAGCAGAGAAGACTGAATATCGCGAAATATTTACTCGTGATTTAACAAATAGCAATTCGGCGTATATCGATATGAGAGATTTCATATACACAAAAGGCATAGACGATCTTATTTTGCAGAATTTAAGCTATGAGCTTTGCAAACAGTGCGAGATGGAAGGCTACAGAGTCTTTTACGAGCCGTCCCTAGAGGAACTTTCATGATACGTACGACTGTTATCATCCCGAACTACAACGGAATAGATTATCTTATCCCGTGTCTTGATTCACTGGAACAGTCATCTGATGCCCTTAACAGGATCAAGGTGATAGTCATAGATAACGGTTCTGTCGATAAAAGCGCTGAAACTATTGAAAAGCGCAAGACAAAACTTGATTTAAAGCTCATAAAGCTTGATGAGAATACCGGGTTTGCCTATGCGGTAAACAGGGGTATAGAAGCAGCGGATACTGAATTTGTACTCCTCTTAAACAACGATATCACAATAGATAAGGACTTTGTCGTAAATCTCGAGAAGGCTATAGATGGCGATGAGAGGATTTTTTCCGTAAACTCAAAGATGTGCCAGATGAGATCTCCTGAGCTTTTGGACGGAGCGGGCGATCATTACTGTGCTCTCGGATGGGCATATGCGGCATATAAAAACAAAATGGCGGATGCTTACGCAAAAAAGGACTGCGCCATCTTTTCTTCATGCGGCGGAGCTTCCATTTACAGAAGAAGCATATTTGATGAGATTGGGCTGTTTGATGAAGAGCATTTTGCATACCTTGAAGATGTTGACATAGGCTACAGGGCCCTTATCTCAGGGTATAAAAACATGTACTGTCAGTCAGCTGTCTGCTATCATGCTGGAAGCGGATTCAGCGGTTCAAGGTATAACGAGTTCAAGATAAAGCTGGCAAGCAGAAACAGCATATACATCATATATAAGAACATGCCTCTTATCCAGCTTATAATAAACCTTCCGTTTCTCGTTGCTGGTTTTCTTATAAAGATCATCTTCTTTATACTAAAGGGATTTGGAAGAATATATCTGTCGGGACTTATTGACGGATTCAAGCTCAGCTTTTCAAAAAAGGCAAGAGAACACAAGGTTGTCTTTAAGCTGAGTAATATTGCAAATTACATAAAGATACAGATACTGCTTTGGGTCAATATCATCAGACGCTTGTTTGTGTAAGCTAAAATTGGTATAATCAATTAGTTAATGTTTGATTTTTAACTTTGAAAGGTACATGGGGAGTAATGATTAAAGACAATCAGAAGTATTTTAATCAACTTCACATTGTTTTAGACGGGCTTGTAGTCGCTGTCTCATATTTACTCGCTTGGTTCCTTAAGTTTGAAGGGCTGTTTTCTGATGGGTCAACACTTGCTCATCCGCCCTCATTCTACTTCTCCGCCCTCTATTTTTTGGTGCCGGGATATCTGATCATATATTATATGAACAGAATGTATGCACCCAAGCGTTCTCAGAGGCTTGAGACAGAGCTTGCGACGGTGTTCAGAGCCAATGCGATCGGCGTTGCAGCATTCATGATCAGCATAACGCTGTTTAAGGTAGAGGATTTCTCCCGTGGACTTATAGCGATATTTGCTGTCACGAACACCATTTTTGCTTTTGCTATAAGATGTGTCATAAGATCCGTGCTAAGGAGGTTCAGAAAGAAAGGATATAATCTAAAGTATATCCTTATAGTGGGCTATTCGAGAGCAACGGAGGAATATATAAACAGGATAAACGACAATCCGCAGTGGGGTTATGTAGTAAGAGGCATCCTTGATAACAACGTGCCGATAGGAACGGTTTACAAAGGCGTAAAGGTAGTGGGGATCATTGAGGATATCGATGTGATACTGCCAGATGCCACGCTCGATGAGATAGCTGTAGCACTGCCTCTGTCAGATTACGATATCCTGGCGGATATAGTGAGCAAATGCGAAAAATCGGGTGTTCATACCAAGTTCATTCCTGATTACAGCAGCCTTATACCTAACCGCCCTTATACGGAAGAACTTGACGGACTGCCCGTCATTAATATAAGATATGTACCGTTGTCCAATACATTCAATGCGCTGATAAAGCGTATATGCGACTTTGTTTTATCGCTTGCGGGCATTATCGTGCTGTCACCGCTTTTGCTGATACTTGCCCTTATAGTCAAGCTTTCTAGCAAGGGACCTGTCATATTCAAGCAGGAAAGAATAGGACTTCACAACAAGTCCTTTAATATATATAAATTCAGAACGATGCGCGTTCAGGATGCTGCGCAGGAGCAGAAGGGCTGGACAGTCAAGGATGACCCGAGAGTCACAAAGAGCGGAAGGGTCATGAGAAGGTTCAATCTTGACGAACTGCCGCAGTTATTCAATATCCTAAAAGGGGACATGAGTCTGGTCGGACCCAGACCCGAAAGACCGCAGTTCGTCGAACAGTTCAAAGAGGAAATACCTCGCTACATGATAAAGCACCAGGTCAGACCGGGACTTACCGGATGGGCTCAGGTATGCGGCTTCAGGGGAGATACCTCAATACACAAGAGAATAAGCTATGATCTGTATTACATCGAGAACTGGACGTTCGGGTTTGATATCAAGATACTTTTCCTGACCATATTCAAGGGATTTAAGAACGCGTATTAAAGTAAAAGAACGGAGAGTATATAACTATGGCAACATCACAGGCCGCAAAAAGGCGGGCAATGGCTAAGAAGAGGGCAAGAAAGAAGAGAAACAAGATACTTCTTTTGATCGCCGAGTTTTTCGTACTGGTACTCCTTGTAGTAGTAGTCTACGGAGTGACCAAAGCCGAGAAGGTAACAAAAGTAAAGATTGATGAAGAAGAGATCAAGGCAAAGATGAACGATACCGTAGCGGAAAACGTTACGTTAAAGGGGTACAAGAACATAGCCCTTTTCGGTGTCGATTCAAGAGAAGGAAGCCTTGGAAAGGGAACAAGATCCGATACGATCATCATTGCTTCCATAAACAATGATACCGGTGATATCAGACTCTGTTCCGTATACAGAGATACATATCTTAACCTGGGCAATGACTCATACAATAAGTGCAATGCGGCATATGCCAAGGGAGGTCCCGAACAGGCCATCAACATGCTGAACATGAACATGGACCTAAATATCACCGATTACGTTACCGTCGGATTTGAAGGTCTTATAGAGACGATAGACGCACTCGGCGGAGTATATATCGATGTTCAGCAAAACGAGATAGTTCACCTTAACAACTATCAGATAAGCATGGTCGGAAAGACGACCGATAAAAAGACATATACAGCAACCGAAGGCGTTGACTATATAGCGGTCAAAGAGCCCGGAATGCAGCTTCTAAACGGTCTTCAGGCAACCGCCTACTGCAGGATCAGATATGTCGGCGATGACTTCATGAGAGCTAAGAGACAGCGTACTGTGCTTGCGGCTGTAATGGATGTCTGCAAGAAGTCCGATCCGGCAACTCTTAACAAGATACTTAATGCGGCACTGCCGAATGTATCTACATCGCTCGATGTGGATGAGATGACGGCAATGCTTTCAAATGTAACAAAATACAACATAACAGGAAGTGACGGATTCCCGTTTGAATCAAACAGAGCTACCGGCACCGTAGGCAGCAAGGGTAGCTGTGTAATCCCGGTCAATCTTGAACAGAATGTATCACTTCTGCATGATTTCCTGTTCGATGATGCCGCATATCAGGTTTCGGCACAGGTTCAGCAGTACAGCAACAAGATATCATCAGATACAGGCAGATAGATTCATTGATCAAAAAGGCCCCAAGGGGTCTTTTTGGCGATTTTAGGATAATTATGAGCATAGATGTCATAATACCCACATACAAGCCTAAAAAAGGCTTCATAGAGCTTCTTTTGATGCTAAAGAGGCAGACTGTGCTCCCCGACAGGATAATCGTCATAAATACGGATGAAGACTGCTTTAGGGAGTTTGAATCAGGCTGTGATGACAAGGGTATCCTTTCAGGGATCGAGATAAGTCATATCAAAAAGGAAGAGTTTGATCACGGACATACAAGAAATACGGCAATGCATATGTCAAAGGCTGATATCTGTATCATGATGACGATGGATGCTATTCCAAAGGATGAATATCTTATAGAAAAGCTTGTAGAGCCTCTCAAAGATGAGAAAATCGCCGCAAGCTATGCAAGACAGTTAGCATATGAGAACAGCTCGATAACGGAAAAGCTCACAAGACAGTTTAATTATCCTGATGAAAGCATCGTAAAAAGCGCCAAAGACATAGAGAGCATGCAGATAAAGGCTTTCTTTTGCAGCAATGTGTGCTGTGCCTACAACATGCGCATATTTAATGAACTTGGCGGATTTATAGACAGAACCATATTCAATGAGGATATGATCTATGCGGCAAAAGCTTTAAGGGCAGGTTACAGTATCGCGTATTGCGCCGAGGCTTGCGTATATCATTCTCATGAATACAGCGGACGGGAGCAGTTTAAAAGAAATTTTGACAACGGAGTCAGCCATGCTCAGAATCCTCTGGTCTTTGAAGGCGTTACACAGGATGGCGAAGGAAAGCGCATGGTAAAGAGCATCCTTAAAAAGCTTTTAGGATCGGGACATCCCTTTAAGGCCGTGGGATATATATATAACTGCGGATGCAAGTATACGGGATTCAAGCTGGGATTAAGATATGAGAAGCTTCCCAAGGGACTTGTAAGAGCATTTTCTTCCCAGAGAGAATACTTTGATTAGATTCATTTCATAAAAATGAAATAATTTAAACACAATTTGGTCACAATTACTTACTATTCTGTAGATACCGAATAGGAGGTAGCATTATGGAAAATGAATACGAAGCAATCGAAAAGAAAAAAACAGGCAGGGTTTCAAGGTTTTTCGGAAAGCTCGCCGTTATAATAGCATCGGGTCTTGTATTCGGACTGTGTGCCGCAGTGGCATTCGGAGTTGTTGAATACTATACAAAAGATGCAAAAGAGCAGACCGAGGAATTTGACAAGGAAGCCTACAAGACACAGATTGAAAAGGATATCCTTTCAAAGCTTGCAAGAGACAAGGACACGAAAGCGATAGATGAATCTGTCATAGACACCATCAAGAATGTCGAAGAGGCATCCACAGTTGTCACGGATGTGACAGACGTTGTTGACAAGGTTATGCCAAGTGTCGTATCTATAACCAACAAATACACTGCAACTGCCAATTTCTGGGGACAGATGTATTCGGAAGAAGCTGAAGCGAGCGGTTCGGGCATAATAATCGGCGAGAATGACAATGAGCTCTTGATAGCTACGAACAATCACGTTATATCTGATGCCGAGTCTTTGGAAGTACAGTTTATCGATGGATCTGATGCGAAAGCTCATGTAAAGGGAGCTGATGCGGACATGGATGTTGCCGTTATAGCTGTAGCAAAGGATGATCTGGATGGAAGCACCAAGGATGCGATAAGCATAGCGGAGCTTGGTGATTCGGATGAGCTTAAGGTCGGCGAGCCCGCAATAGCTATAGGAAACGCACTCGGATACGGACAGTCGGTAACGACAGGTGTCATATCTGCACTCGACAGAGAGCTTGAGGTATCCGAAGGAGAATTCTCTCAGGGATTCATCCAGACTGATGCAGCAATAAATCCCGGCAACAGCGGCGGAGCGCTCTTAAACGTTAAGGGACAGGTAATAGGTATAAATTCCAACAAGATCGGCGGAAGCGCTGTAGAGGGCATGGGTTATGCAATACCTATATCAAAGGCACTCCCGATCATAGATGATCTTAAGACAAAGAAGACTAAAGCAGCGGTATCTGAGGGAGATAAAGGATATCTCGGTATTTCCGGAAGAGGCGTATCTGCAGAGATGGCAGAGATCTACGATTTCCCCGAAGGTGTATACGTATACGAGGTATATGAAAACACAGGAGCCGAAAAGGCTGGTCTTCGCAAGGGCGATATCATTACGAAGTTCGAAGGAACAACTATAAACAGCATGGAAAAACTGCAGGAGAACCTTGCATATTATGAAGCGGGTGAGACTGTTGAGATAACGATAGAAAGGTTAGATGATTCCGGATCATACCAGTCACAGAAGCTTACACTTGAACTGGTGGGCAAAGACGTGATGCCTTCGGAATAAGGAGTTTATGGATAACAACAACAGCAATTACGAAGATGTATGCATGATGTGTCACAGAACGGAAAGCAAAGCCGGGCGGATGGTAAAACTGCCCGGCAATTTGTGCGTATGTGAGGATTGCATGAACAGATCCTATGATCTTATAAAGAACATGGGACTTGACAAGATGTTTGAGAGCATACCGGGATGGAGCTTCCCTCAGGAATCAAAGGATCAGACTAAGGAAGAACCTGAAGAGAAGCCTGAAAAGCCTCAGACAGAGCCTCAAAAAGAGACTCCAACCGAGACACCTGAAGAACCCGAAAAGAAGCAGGAGGAAGGACCTCAGGATGCGAGCATCAAATTTGAGAAGTATCTGAGAGGATTCCCAAATATCAGCTTCCTTAATCTTGCAGACCTTGCCGGAGGCGGCATGGCTCAAAGATCAAGGGTTAAGAAGGCTGCCAAGGATAAGAAGCCGATAATAGATCTTAAGAATATCCCTCAGCCTCACAAGATAAAAGCTAAGCTGGATGAATACGTAATAGGTCAGGAACACGCAAAGAAGGTCATTTCCGTAGCTGTATACAACCATTACAAGAGGGTTGCTACAGGTACTATGGACGAGATCGAGATCGAGAAATCAAATATGCTGATGATCGGTCCGACAGGAAGCGGAAAGACATATCTGGTAAAGACGCTTGCAAGACTGCTTGATGTCCCGCTTGCCATCGCTGATGCGACATCCCTTACGGAAGCCGGATATATCGGCGATGATATCGAAAGCGTGATATCAAAGCTTTTGGCTGCTGCAGACAATGATGTCGACAGAGCTGAGATGGGTATCGTCTTTATTGACGAGATAGACAAGATAGCTAAGAAAAAGAACAATAATTCAAGAGATGTTAGCGGAGAATCCGTGCAGCAGGGCCTTTTAAGACTCTTGGAGGGAGCAGATGTGGAAGTCCCTGTGGGAGCGATGAGCAAGAATGCAATGGTTCCTTTGACTACCGTAAATACGAGAAACATCTTGTTTATCTGCGGCGGAGCCTTCCCTGATCTTGATGAGATAATCAAGCAGCGCCTTCACAAGACCACCTCTATAGGTTACGGAGCAGAGCTTAAGGACAAGTTTGACAAGGACAAGAACATACTTGAAAAGGTAACCGTTGAGGATCTGAAGAAGTTTGGCATGATCCCTGAGTTTTTGGGAAGACTTCCTGTTATCTATACATTGCAGGGCCTTACCAAGGAAATGCTTGTAAAGATATTAAAGGAGCCTAAGAATGCGATACTAAAGCAGTATACAAAGCTTCTTGAACTGGATGAGGTCAAGCTTGAGTTTGATGACAGCGCTCTAGAGGCTATAGCTGAAAAGGCGCTTGAAAAGGATACCGGTGCAAGAGCCTTAAGATCTATCATCGAGGAATTCATGCTTGATATCATGTATGAGATACCGAAGGATGACAATATAGGAAGAGTCGTGATAACGGGCGATTACATAAACGGTACCGGCGGTCCTGTGATAGATATCAGGAGCGAAAAGAGCATCGAATCAGCTAAAGAATGATCACAGGAAAAATGTAAGATATAACACATAACAGCGGTCAGCTGTTTAAATGTAGAAATGCTCCTCGATTGATTTTGAGAAGCATTTTTATATAAGAGGAAAAGTATGTTTAAGAAATTTAAGTTACGCGGAAATGTTTCAGTACATATTAGATCAGATGAGGAAATGGCATCTATTGATAAGCATGCCGCAGACTTATTTTTCAAAGAGCAGAAAAAGAAATTGGATATATTCTTACAGCAGAAGGGATTTGTAAAGTATAAAACCAATTCTTATGCAAGAAGGAACGATGTTGATGTATTGGAATATATCAACCTCCAAAAAGAACAGTATGGATCCAAGACATTTACGGTAAACTATGCATTGATAGCGTTATATGTGCCTCATTCCTTCCTGTCATACGATCTGGGTGATAGATTAGGGAAGCAGATATGTAACAGGGATGTATGGTGGGATTATGCTGATGAGAAAAGCGCGCAAGAGAGTTTTCAAAATGTCATGGATGCGATTGAGTGTTATCTATTGCCGTGGTTTGAAGAAAGGAGATCAAAAGAATCTCTTAAGAAAGAATTGCTGATAGAAGAGCAAAAACATAAAAGCTACGGCGGCAGACTATCGGATGTCCAGCAAGCCTGGCTTAATGTGATAGATAGCAAAGAGGATCATTCGGACATAATCAGTAACAATATCGTCACATTCAAGCTACCAAAGAAATTGCATTGAATTGGTGATGGACTAAAAGGAGAAAATGGCAGTGATCAATGCTAAATCATATTAGCAAAATGCTAAAGAATGATTTAGTACCTGTGATATGACATAGCGGATCTCAAAAAGGGGTCCGCTATTTTTCTCAAAAGTGATACTACAATATGATGTGGTATGAAATAAATAACAAACCATTTGCAAGTAAAAACTGCTGGTTGGTAAATTATGATTTGCAAGATTGATAAATTTATATCAGAATCCTGCAAGTCAGACATCTATATATAGTGTTTACATAAAAGTGGAATCTATATGTAGAATCGCGCATTGAAAAAGGTCAAAAAATTTCATTTTGAAGAATCCTTGCAAGATGAATAATTATGTAAACTTTCGAAATTGCAAAAATGCAGGAAATCCTGCAAGCAAAAATTCATCATTTTAGACGTTTGATCAAGGATATAATGATATATCGGGACATGCAGGGGCATAAAGCATGAAAATACCCAATATAAATCACGGGCGGAATTTTATGTCTCAAAACAATTTAAAATGACATTTTTGATCAAAAACATGAGTTAAAACATGATTTAACGAATGACATTTTCACGTTTTCCTTACATACTTGAGGGCAAACGGGCTTTATGGTATAATTTGCCACGGGTTTTATCTTATTAATATGTATAAAAAGGAACATACAGTTTTATGAAAAGAAAAACGGCGTTTTTATATGCCTGCCTAATATGCCTTCTGCTTGCGGCCTGCGGGAAGGATGAACAGACCGATGAGGCAATAGAGGTTCAGATAGAGAGTATCGATACTGCAGAGAATGACGTAGCAGCCACATCTTCCGGTCAGACAGCTGCAGATGAGACTCAGCAGCCAATGAAAGAGCGAAAAGCCATAAAGGTTGCAGTGATGGGTGTGCCTGCACAGGAGATACTGAATAAAGCAGATGAGTCACTGATAAATACCAACTATATGATCGAGCCTGTCATTTGCTCAGATTATGATCAGCCAAATGCAATGGTACTGAATGGTGAAGCTGACGCAAGCCTTTATGAGAATCAGGTATTCCTTGACAGCTACAACAAGAAAAACAGTACTGATCTTGAGATCGTAGAGAGGATCTACTATGAACCGCTGGCATTGTTTGGAGGATCGATAAGCGATCTTGATTCGATAACGAATAATGTCAGGGTCGCCGTGATAAAGGGAGATGTCAACAAGGCCAGGGCGCTTTATCTCTTGGAGCAGAAGGGCCTTATAGAACTTAAGCCGAACGTTTACTACCAGGCGAGCATGGAGGATGTTACAAGCAATCCTCATAACATATCTTTAGAAGAGGTCGATCTTGATTCGGGATGGCCCGATGCAAAAACTTACGGACTCATCATATGCGACTACAACAGAGCTATGCTTCAAGGTATAGATCCGGCCACATCCCTTGGAGACGAGAATCGAAATTCGGGTATACTTGATATGTTTTCAATATGTCTTGTAACGGATAAGAGCAAGACAGGAAATGATAAGACAAAGCAGCTTATAAAGGCACTCAATTCAAAAGAGACCGAAGAGTTCATAAAGCAGACCTATCACGATTCGGTCGTTGATTACCGCTGATTAAAGATAAGGAGAATAAGATGTCTTTTGAAGATAATATAAGAAGAGTAACACCATATACACCGGGTGAACAGCCAAAGAGCGACGACCTAATAAAGCTCAATACAAACGAAAGCCCGTATCCGCCCTCTCCGCTCGTATCAGAAGCTATAAAAAGCTTTGATGCAGACAGGCTAAGAAAATATCCCGATACGAATGCTACCGAGCTTGTTGAAGAGCTTGCAAAAACGTATCATCTTAAAAGTGACAACATCTTTGTAGGAATAGGATCCGATGATGTACTGGCTCTTGCTTTCCTTACATATTTTAACTCAGACAAGCCGATCATTTTTCCCGATATCACATACAGCTTTTATGACGTATGGGCGGATCTTTACAGGATACCGTATGAGACAAAGGCGCTCGATGAGGATTTTAATATAATCAAACAGGATTATCTGTGTGATAACGGCGGTGTTGTTATAGCAAATCCGAATGCACCGACCGGAGCTCAGATGCCGCTTGAAGATATAGAAGAGATCATAGCATTCAATAAGGACAGAGTCGTGATCGTTGATGAGGCATATGTTGATTTCGGAGCTAAGTCTGCGATACCGCTTATAGATAAGTATGAAAATCTTGTTATTGTTCAGACCTTTTCCAAGTCGAGAGCTCTTGCGGGCATACGTATAGGAATGGCATTCGGACAAAAGAAGATAATCGATTATCTAAAGGATGTGAAGTTCTCATTCAACTCATATACCTTAAATCCCGTCACGATAGCGATCGGGGCTGCAGCACTTAGGGATGATGCTTATTTTAAGGATATAACAGCAAAGACTGTTTCTACCAGAGAGAGAGTAAAGAAGGAACTTAGGGATTTAGGCTTCAGTTTTGCCGATTCAAAGACAAACTTCATATTTGCAAAGCATGAGTCTGTGAAAGCAAAGGAGCTGTTTGAAGCGCTTAAAGCTCAAAATATTTATGTGAGATATTTCAACAAGCCCAGGATAGATGAATATCTTCGTATATCCATGGGAACAGACGAGCAGATGGATAAGGTCATTACCTTCTTAAAAGGATATCTTAATGGATAGTTATACGAGTCTTGCCAAGTGCTATGACATATTTATGGATGATACCCCCTATGAAGAGTGGCTTGAGTATGTTTTGGAAGTCTTTGAAAGATACGAAGTCCCCAAGGAGCTTGTACTTGACCTAGGATGCGGTACAGGCACGTTTACAAGGATGCTTTCAAAAAAAGGCTATGACATGATAGGGGTTGATGCCTCATGCGATATGCTTCAGATCGCCAAGAATAAAAACGATGAAGAGGGACTTGATATCCTATATCTTTTGCAGGATATGAGGGAGTTTGAACTCTACGGCACCGTAAGGGCTGTAGTGAGCATTTGTGACAGCATCAATTATCTTTTAAGCGATGAAGATGTGATCACTACTTTCAAGCTTGTTGAAAACTATCTGGACAAAGACGGCATCTTTGTCTTTGATTTTAATACGGTATATAAGTACAGAGAAGTCATAGGTGACTGCACGATCGCTGAAAACAGGGACGACTACAGCTTTATCTGGGAAAACTTCTATTCTGATGAGGACAGGATCAATGAATACGATCTTACGATCTTTTCAAAAGAAGGAGAGCTGTATTCAAAGAGCATGGAAACTCATTATCAGAGAGGATATACTCTTTCACAGATGAAACAGTTTATCAAAGAAGCCGGACTTGAGTTTCTAGAAGCAAGTGATGCTGACACCAAAGAAGATGTGAGCGATACAAGTCAGAGGATCCACATAGTGGCTAAATGCGTAAAGCCAAAGAAGAGATATAAAGAAGAGTAGAGTAAAAGATATGGATAAGATGATCAGAGCGACAGCAGCAAATGCCCAGGTAAGAGCTTTTGCATGCGTCTCACGTGATACAGTAGAAGAAGCTAGAATTAGACACGGACTCAGTCCTGTTGCATGCGCCGCGCTCGGAAGACTGATGAGCGGAGGCGTTATGATGGGAGCGATGCTAAAGGGCGATGATGATATAGTGACCCTGCAGCTTATCGGAGACGGACCTTTGGGAAAGGCTACGGTAACAGCCGACAGCAAGGGAAGAGCAAAGGGATATGTTGACAATCCCGATGTGATGCTGCCTCCAAACAGCCTTGGAAAGTTAGACGTAGGAGGGGCGGTCGGAAACGGATACCTTCAGGTAATAAAGGATATGGGACTTAAAGAGCCATACAGCGGACAGGTCATGCTGCAGACAGGCGAAGTGGCAGAGGATCTTACCTATTACTTTGTCACATCCGAGCAGATCCCATCCAGCGTAGGTCTGGGTGTCCTTATGAATAAGGATGATGCCAGTGTAAAAAGAGCGGGCGGATTCATCATACAGCTCATGCCTTTTGCAAGCGATGAAGTGCTTGAAAAGCTCGAAGAGAATATAAAGAATCTTGAGCCCGTGACAAAGATGCTCGAGACAAGAGATGACCCTGAGTATCTTTTGGAATGTCTTTTAAAGGGATTTGATATAGACTATACGGATGAGCTGCCTATAAAGTTTTACTGCAACTGTGACAAGGACAGAGTAAAGAAGGCGCTTATAAGCGTAGGAAAAAAAGAACTTAAGGCTATGATAGATGATGGAAAGCCCATAAGCGTTAACTGCCATTTCTGCAATACAGACTATGAGTTTACGCTCGATGAGCTTAAAGCCATGGCAAGAGAATTATAAATAGGGCGGTAGAAGGATGCCTCAGGAATTCAACTCGGTAAATGAAGAAATAAAAAACGAAGCAAAAAAGGTATGGCAGAGCAAGAGCGGCAAGGAAAGAGCAAAATACTTTATCTACTATTATAAGGTTCATTTCATAGTAGGTGTGGTCGCGATATGTCTCTTGGCAAGCGTGATACACTTTTTTGCTACCAGAAAGGAATGCATATTTCAGGTGCTGGTGGTAAACGGTCAGAGTGTCGATCTACTTGATTATAATGCATTCATTGACGGTTTTGCCAAAACGATAACGTATGATGAAAAGAAAGAGGAGCTGATCATTGATCCCAATTATCTTATAGACGTATATGCAGCCGATCAGTACAATCAGACAAATATCCAGAAGGTATTCATGAATGTGGCTGTGGGCGAGCTCGATGTAATGCTGTGCGATGAGGATTTCATGAAATTTGCCAGAGCCCAGGACTGTGCATATGATCTTACCAAGGTACTGCCTGATAATGATCTTAAAAAATATGAAGATAAGCTTGTATGGTATGATTTCCCGTTTGAGGAAGTGGGGATAGAAGGCTATGAGCAGGAATACGAGCAGGATTACAAAGGCAGATACGAGGCTCTTTGCATAGACATAACCGATTTTGAAAAGATAAAAGAGTATGACATGTTCCCAAATAAGAACGGTTATGCGATCATTATTTCAAATACATCGCACCTTGACAGAGCGATAGAGTTTTTAGAGTATCTTGATACACCCTAGGAGAATGATATGAAATTTACAAAGATGCACGGCTGCGGCAATGATTACGTATATGTGAACGGGTTTGAGGAACACATCCCGGATGAGAAAAAGAACGAGCTTGCGATAAGACTCAGCAACAGGAATTTCGGGATAGGAAGCGACGGACTCATATTCATCAATCCCGGAAAGATCGCCGAATTCGAGATGGAGATGTACAATGCCGACGGCTCTAGATCCGAGATGTGCGGAAACGGCATCCGCTGCGTGGGCAAATATATATATGATCACGGTCTGTCCGACAAGACACAGATCAGTGTTGAGAGCGCAGGAGCAGTAAAGTATCTGACGCTTTTTAAGGGAGAGGATGGAAAGATAGAAAAAGTCCGGGTAAACATGGGCTCTCCGATCCTTGAGTCAAAACTCGTGCCTGTCATAAGCGATAATGAAAAGGTCATTGACGAATCTATAAATGTTTGCGCAAACGAATATAAGATGACATGTGTATCGATGGGCAATCCTCATGCTGTCGTGTTTATGGAGGATGTTGAAAACCTTGATATAGATGCGATCGGTCCTTACTTTGAAAACCATGAGAGATTCCCCAAAAGGACAAATACCGAGTTTGTAAAGATCATAGATAGAAATCATGTTTTTATGCGAGTATGGGAAAGAGGTACAGGCGAGACGCTTGCCTGCGGCACAGGATGCTGTGCGACTGCAGTTGCCTGCGTGCTAAACAATCTTACGGATGAACGCGTCAACGTAAAGGTGCTTGGCGGTAACATTGAGATAGAATGGGACAGAAAAGAAAACGTCGTATATATGACAGGTCCCGCAACGGTTTCATTTGAGGGAGATATAAAGATATGAGAGATGAGATTGTAGAGGTAATGGTAAAATGCAGGACTAATATAGGGCTGGCGATCCTTAGGATCATATGCTTTGTGCTCTGTGCCCTGGCGGTACTGGGAGCAACGACGATAGGAGGAGGACTCCTTATGTATGCTGTTGCCGTTGCGTTTGGAGCAGCCGGATATTTTGCCGGAAGCTACAGCCAGGTTGAGTACGAGTATGCATACTGTGAAAAGGAGATAGATATAGATGCGATCTACAGCCAGTCAAGAAGAAAGCACATAATGACTCTTTCTCTTGACAAGATGGAAGCCATTGTCAGAGTAAACGGCGATCATATGGGAGAGTATAAGAACAGACAGTGCGTTTCAAGGGATTTTACCTCGCATGACAAGCAGAATGCAGACAATGTCTATGCCATTTTCTATGACGGAGGATTAAAGATACTCATTGAGCCCGGTGAAAAACTGCTTGATGTGATAAGTTACTTTTCTCCGAGGAAAATTTTCAAATAATTTGTAAAATATGTGGTTGAATTTGTGATTTACTTGTGATAAATTAGAACGCAAATCATATTTAAAACCAAAACAACATAACAGCGAAAGGAGAGAGACAATGGGCGAGATCATACGCGAAGGAATAACCTTTGATGATGTGCTGCTTATACCCGCATACGCAGAGGTTGTGCCAAATGAAATCGATGTTTCAACACAGCTTACCAAGACAATCAAGCTAAACATTCCTATTATGAGCGCAGGCATGGATACCGTGACTGAACACCGTATGGCGATAGCAATGGCCAGACAGGGAGGTATCGGTATAATACATAAGAACATGTCTATCGAGGAACAGGCTGACGAGGTCGACAAGGTTAAGCGTTCAGAGAACGGCGTTATAACAGATCCATTTTCTCTCAGTCCCGAACATACACTTAAAGATGCCGATGAACTTATGGGAAAGTTCAGGATATCAGGCGTGCCGATCACAGAAGGCAGAAAACTGGTAGGCATCATCACTAACCGAGATCTTAAGTTTGAGGAAGACTTCTCAAAGAAGATCAAGGAATCTATGACAAGCGAGAATCTCATAACAGCCAAAGAGGGAATAACCCTTGAGGAAGCAAAGAAGATACTTGCTGCAGCTCGTAAAGAAAAATTACCCATCGTTGATGATGATTACAACTTAAAAGGACTCATTACCATAAAGGATATTGAAAAGACCATCAAGTATCCTCTTTCTGCAAAGGATGCGCAGGGAAGACTTTTGTGCGGAGCAGGAGTCGGAATAACAGCGAACGTGCTTGAAAGAGTAGATGCCCTTGTAAAGGCGAAGGTAGATGTCATCGTTCTTGACTCTGCTCACGGTCATTCAGCAAACGTTGTGAGATGCTTAAAGATGATAAAGGAAAGATATCCAGAGCTTCCGGTCATCGCAGGAAACGTTGCTACAGGTGAAGGCACGAGAGATCTTATCGAGGCCGGTGCCGATGCCGTAAAGGTAGGAATGGGCCCCGGAAGCATATGTACAACACGTATCGTTGCAGGTATCGGTGTACCGCAGATATCGGCAGTCATGGATGCATATGCAGTTGCTAAGGAATACGGAATACCGATCATCGCCGACGGCGGCATCAAGTATTCTGGAGATATCACAAAGGCTATCGCTGCAGGCGCAAGTGTCTGCATGATGGGTAGCATGTTTGCCGGATGCGAGGAAAGCCCCGGTGAGTTTGAACTGTATCAGGGAAGAAAATACAAGGTTTACCGCGGAATGGGTTCTATCGCAGGCATGGAGAACGGATCAAAGGATCGCTACTTCCAGACAAATGCAAAGAAGCTTGTTCCGGAGGGTGTTGAAGGTCGTGTGGCATATAAGGGATATGTCGAAGACACAGTATTCCAGCTGCTGGGCGGATTAAGATCAGGCATGGGCTACTGCGGTGTCAAGTCTATCGAGGAGCTTAAAGAGAACGGCAAGTTCGTAAAGATAAGCGCAGCTTCCCTTAAAGAGAGCCATCCTCATGATATACATATCACAAAGGAAGCTCCAAACTACAGCGTAGATGCCTAAGCTTTGTAGTAGGAAACGAGCTTATAGAGAGAGATCACAAGACTCATAAAGAAGAATGCATAAAGTGTAAGATATATGAAGGCCTTTGCGCAAGCAGGGGCCTTTTTGTTGCTTGCGTGTTTTTGAATAAAGGCATATATGGAGGATATGAGCTTATACATGCCAAGATTAAGTATCATTGCAAGAGGTATAAGGCAGGGAAGATAGTATCTGCCCTGGGGCTGGAAATCCCATGTATATGAATAATACAGAGCCAGTATGATCGGAATGATCATTCCTAAAATGAGCACAGACCATATGATATATCTGTATGAGCTTTTCATAGTATCCATGATCTTTGAGCGTATCGGTATCAGAAGGGATAAAAGACAGATCACAGTCAGATACTTAAATCCCATATATACATAGTGATGCGTCGGAATAGCCATGGGACCGAACATCGCTATAAAGCTCTTCCATACAAGAGTATAATAGTCGGTCTCAAATACCATCTCATACAGGCTGTAGCCCTGTGCCTGATATGTGTTGGCCATGTTTTCAAGCCACAGTATGTTTCCTGTAGCTAAAGCGCATTCTCTTCTTGCGTTCAATGCGAATATATCGCCGCCATAGAGGATGCAGTTTCTGATAAACCACCATCCTGCAAGGATAAGTACCGATAAGGCTACGGGCAAACCCTTTATAAACATCTGCCTGTATGATCTGTTAAGAGCAAAATACAGGATAAATGCGATAAAGGCCATGAGTATATAGCCGTAGCAGTTATAGTATGACAAAAGACACAGCGAGATGGATACAGAAAGAGAGATCAGCGATCGCCTGTCAAAGTCATGCTTGTAGCCTCTTATGATTGAATAGATCATGATTATAACGGACATCAACCCCATACCGTCGGTATTTACATAGGTATATATGAAGATGTTCTGGGGCAGCAGTATTACTGAGAGCGAAAACAGATATGCCGCAGATTCATCATCAAATATGAGCTTTGAGAGCTTTATCGTATAAAAAGCGCTGATAAGCCCGATAAGGACATTTACATATCTGGCTATTATTAGCTTTATGTCAAAGGACAGTGAAAGCGGTGACAGGATCCTTAACAAGAAGCCTTCGATCATATATGTGAGGATCGGCTGAAAAGCATATGATGCACCGTAGCCGTCTATAATGATCAGAGGCTCGTCGCCTTTAGGGATCTGACCGTATGTTTCTATATAGGATACAACCTTGTATCGGTTTATTTCATCGGGGCCGTCGCCAAAAGGCTGCAAAAAGACAAATATGCTCATGCTGACAAGCGTTATGATAAGTATGAGGATCACGCTTATCTTTTCCCGATGTATGCGCAAAAAATTCATTTGAGCTCCCTTTATAAAAAACCAAAAAAATGATATATTAAGTATATCACAATTTGAATATGGCAGGCTATATGATGTATACCAAGGAGTACACTAGTTCAGATATAGAAAAGATAAAAAAATACGCGGGTAAGTATTCAAAAAGTACCGGCGTTTATATTTGCTGCCTGTCGGATTCAAGAGAACTGCTCTTTGATTATGAGTGTTCGCATGAGGACAGACAGATCCTGGCTACATATGTGAACGAGGATATGATAAGGGATCTTTATTCAAGGGTCGCTATAGAGAATCTCGAGGATCAGGTGATAGAGGATACGGCTGCAGGCGATATAAAAGTTGCGGCGACCGCGATACGCGCTGCAAACAGATGCAGATATGTCTTTATAGTCTGCGCGGGAGTGTCCGATGATATGCATTCAATAAGCGGACTCAGCAGATGCACTTCTTTTGCGGGCTTCTTAAACGCTGTCGATGTCCTAAGAGAGATAGCCGATGAGTTCATGCGAATGCGCATGTCCGAATATCACTATGAAGAGGAGAACAGACAGTCCCGTGAATATGCAAGGGAACTGACCACTTCTTTATCAAAATCCACTGCTCTTACCGATATCTTAAAACTCTTAAACGATGACAAGAACTTCGAGACGATCGCAGCAAGGTTTTTGGCTATCACTGCCGGATATTTAAATACAAGTCATGCCATGGTGGTAAGGACGCTCGACAAGGATTCCATGGATGTCTTATGCCAGTGGAGCGATAATTCTACTCATCCCATATATGACAGAAATCACATACAGAAGAGACTGCCTTTCATCGAAGGGAACAAGCCTGTGATCCTATCGGGAGATCTTCTTACCGGAAAACTCGATATCGAGGAATGGGACATTTTAGGTGTAAAGGCTGTTGTAGCCATGCCCGTATACGGCGATGACATGTACTGCGTATACGTCGAGACTGTTTTAACAAGGTCATGGCATATAGACGAGCTGCAGTTTCTGGCGGATGCATCAAGGATACTGCAAAGCAGCATAGAGAGAAAGATACAGAAGAATTCGCTCGCAAGCTCGTATGCATCATTAGAAGAGATACTTGAGCACGTAGGCTGTGCGATCATAGTTTTGGATAATAACAACGGTGTCGTTCATTTTGAGAACAGGATCATGAAGAAGCTGTTTTCAAAGGAAAAGATAAATCCCGAGCTTGACAGGATACTGTGGGACAGACATGAGTCCGGAAAAGAGATAGAGTTCTATGACTATACCACGGGACTTAACTATGAGATACACCATAACGTCATTTCATGGGTAAACGGTAAGAAGGTATGCCTGTTTGCCATATATGATGTCACTGACAAGAAGAATTATCAAAAGAGGATAGAGCAGCAGGCATATACCGACTTCCTTACGGGACTGTTTAACAGATTATGCTGTGAAAGAGACCTCGCAAGAGTCATAGATGAGTCGAAAAAGAGCAATAAGTGCGGTGCGCTTTTGTATATGGACCTTGATGATTTTAAGCATATCAACGATGCCCTCGGACATCAGTACGGAGATGTCCTCTTAAAGGATATAAGCCAGGGCATCAGCTCCATAAAGGGATTAGAGGATCACTGCTATCGAATGGGCGGCGATGAATTCGTAATGATAGTTCATCCGAGAGCATATGATGAGCTTGATAGAATCATATCTGATATAAAGGATGTCTTTTTATCTCCCTTCATCTTAAAGGACGGAGAATACTACTGTACCATGAGTATGGGAATAGTCGTTTTCCCCGAAGAGGGCGACAAGGTGGGAGAACTTATACAAAAGGCTGATGTTGCCATGTATGAGGCAAAGAAGTCCGGAAAGAACAGGGTCGCCAAGTATGTAACGGGTTCCACATCGGATGCGAACAAGCGTCTTGATATGGAAAAGAACATGAGGGATGCGACCAGCGATTCCATAGAAGAGTTTTTAGTATATTATCAGCCCATAATAGACATACAGAAAGAGGGAAATCCCTGTGTGGGTGCGGAAGCCTTGGTAAGATGGGAGTCAAAGGAGATGGGCTTTATATCTCCGGGAGATTTCATCCCGCTTGCCGAATATCTGGGACTAATAAATCCCATCGGAGAACATGTCCTGTTGGAAGCCTGCAGAACGCTTAAGTTCTGGAATGACAACGGACATCCCGAATACAAGGTAAACGTCAACCTTTCCGTTGTGCAGCTTATGCAGAACGATATAGTCGAGAGCATTGAGAAGGTTGTTAAAAAGACAGGCATCAATCCGCACAATCTGACCCTTGAGGTTACCGAATCGCTCGCGATAAACGATATGAACAGGATGAAGGGCATCATGACATCGATAAGGGAGATGGGCATCAGGATAGCTCTGGATGATTTCGGAACAGGATATTCATCACTTAATCATATAAGAGAGATACCTCTTGATGTCATAAAGGTCGATCAGTCATTTGTCAAGGAGCTTGCACAGGATGACTATTCACAGTCATTTATCAGGATGGTTGCCGAGCTTGCCTCTGCGATAGATGTCGATATATGCGTAGAGGGTATCGAGACTAAACAGCAGTATGAGGTTTTGGAGAACATGAAGGTAAGGCTTGTTCAGGGCTTCTATTTCGACAGACCGATGACACACGATGACTTTATGGCAAAATACATGTAGATCACATAATCTTTACGAGTGTGTTTTGTTGTGATATTATTTTAAAATAATTTATTTTTGGAGATGCAAAAAGATGAGTACAGAGAGCAGGAATTTTATCGAGCAGATGATAGACAAGGATCTGGCAGAGGGTGTTTATGACACCGTCCACACCAGATTTCCGCCCGAGCCTAACGGCTATCTTCATATAGGACATGCAAAGTCGATCCTTGTTAACTACGGACTGGCTAACGAGTACGGGGGCAAATTCAACATGAGATTCGATGATACGAATCCCACTAAGGAAGATGTTGAGTTTGTAGAGTCGATTAAGGAGGACGTACAGTGGCTTGGAGCTGATTACGAAGACAGACTGTTCTTTGCGTCAGATTACTTCCCGCAGATGTATGAGGCTGCCGTAAAGCTCATCAAAAAAGGAAAGGCATACGTTTCTGATCTTACAGCAGATCAGATAAAGGAATACAGGGGTGATTTTGAGCATCCCGGCAAGAAGGATCCCTCATCAGACAGGAGCATCGAGGAGAATCTTGCTCTGTTTGAGGATATGAAGAACGGCAAGTTTAAAGACGGAGAAAAGGTACTTCGTGCGAGCATAGACATAAACAGCCCCAACATGAACATGAGAGACCCCGTTATCTATCGTGTCGCACACATGACACATCACAACACGGGGGATAAGTGGTGCATATATCCGATGTATGACTTTGCTCATCCCATCGAGGATGCCATAGAAGGGATAACGCATTCAATATGCACGCTTGAGTTTGAGGATCACCGTCCGCTTTACGACTGGGTCGTAAGAGAACTTGAATACAAGAATCCTCCTCGTCAGATCGAGCAGGCAAAGATGTATCTTAAGAACGTGGTAACGGGAAAGAGATATATCAAGAAGCTCGTTATGGAAGGAAAGGTTGACGGCTGGGACGATCCAAGACTCGTATCTATAGCAGCGCTCAGACGCAGAGGCTTCACTCCTGAATCCATCAAGATGTTTGTCGAGATGTGCGGTGTTTCCAAAGCGCATTCAGTAGCTGACTATGCAGCACTCGAGTACTGTATCCGTGAGGATCTAAAGCCCAAGGCTCCCAGATATATGGCGATCCTTGATCCGATAAAGCTTGTTATAGACAATTATCCCGAGGGACAGACAGAAGAGCTTGATGCGATAAACAATCCCGATAATGAAGAGCTCGGAAGCAGGAAGGTAGTTTTTGCAAAGGAGTTATACATCGAGCGTGATGACTTCATGGAAGAGCCACCGAAAAAGTATTTCAGACTGTTCCCCGGCAATGAGGTCCGCCTGATGAGTGCGTATTTTGTGACATGTACAGGATGCGTGAAGGATGAAAACGGAAACATCTTGGAAGTGCATGCTACATACGATCCTGAGACAAAGGGCGGCAACAGCCCGGACGGACGAAAGGTAAAGGGAACCATCCACTGGGTAGCTGCAGAGAGTGCGATACCTGCAGAGGTACGTCTTTATGAGAATCTTATAGATGAGGAAAAGGCAGAGGCTGCCGGATCCGTTTATGATGAGGAAGGAAACGTATTTTTAAATCCTCAGTCACTGGTTGTAAAGAAGGCATTTTTGGAGCCTGCATTTAAAGGCGCAAAGCCTTATGACAGATTCCAGTTTGTACGTCAGGGATTCTTCAGCGTAGATCCCAAGGATTCAAAGGATGATGCTCTTGTATTTAACAGGATAGTATCGCTTAAGAGCTCATTCGTATTACCTAAAAAGGAAGATTAGAACATAAAAAACAGGACTCGTTTGTGAGTCCTGTTTTTGTGTGCATCCTTATTCTTCAGGAAGAGTTATCTGCGTATAATTTCGCTTTATCTTTGTGCCGCTTTTCTTATCGGAAGAAGAACAGGCGCCTGATCTGCATGAACATCTGCCACACAGATCTGAAAGACCTGTATCAACGCCGAGCGCTTCCAAAACCACTACTATTATTATGAACAGTCCTACCGATGCGATAAGGCTGAAAAGAAGATTCCTAAAAAACTTGCTCATACCCTCTGCCCTCCTGTTAGATATTGTAAAACTAGCCTATATTTAATATTATATTCAATTTAGAAAAGAAAACAAGTATACAATATATTGTGGGTCAAAAAAAGTTTTCTACTAGTTTCGATTCGGGCATTGTTACCGTTAAAAAACTGTGATAGGATTGTCTATGTCAGTCAACCAAAGGGGATTATATTCGACATGAATGATAAGTTTTTTGACCTAAAGAGCGAGAAGCAGGACAGGATGATCAACGCGTCCTTGAAGATATTTGCCATCAACGGTTATAAGCATGCGAGCACGGATGATATAGTCAAAGAGGCAGGGATAAGCAAGGGACTTTTGTTCCATTATTTCATCAACAAGATGGGTCTGTACTCATTCCTTATAGATTACAGTGTAAAGTATATGAGCTTCGAGTTCTCACGCACTATCGGCGAGGAGACGGACTACTTCTCATATCTGGAAAAGCTTGAGACGGCAAAGCTAAATGTGCTCAAGAATTATCCATATATGAACGAGTTCATTGAAAATGCGATATCTGAAAACAGAAGTGATACAGAAGACGGTGCGGTCGCAGCCTTAAAGGTCTATAAGGACATGTTTGACAAATACAGGGCAAAGCTTTTGATGCCGGCCATGAGAAACGGTGTGGATATAGAACAGTTCGAGAACATGATAAACTACACCATAAAGGGTCTTACGGTCGAATCAATGGGCTTGGCGTCATTTAAGCCGGAGCAGCTTAACAAGAAGATAATCGAGTATCTTCAGACATTTAAAAAGCTAACGGCTAACTAGCAAGGTTATTAAGGTCTTCAACACGTCGATGATGGCGGAGTTGTAGACCTTTTTTGCTGCTTGTAGACAGGATCTGCCGGGTAACCTCCCTTAAGCTTTTGCATGCAGTTTTGCAAAGCCTCCTTGGAATCTCCCCAGTCCGCATCCTTGTATCTGTAGTCGAACTTGTCTATGAGCCATGATACATCCTTGTACAGACGTTGCATGCTCTTTTCCATGAGAGGAAAGAAGGTGTCTGAAAACTCCTTTTGCTGCTTGTCTGAAAGATGACATGTGGCATAGTTTAGCATATCCCCGAAGTGAGGCAGACAGAATCCCTTGTGGGAATTGACTTTTTCCTTAAAATCACTGTCTTTGAAATACATATCAAAAAACGTCATCAGATATCTGTCATAGTTTTCTTCAAATGCATTGCATATATAGCATTTTTTATTTCGCTTGTTGACCCATGCACTGAATGCGTTGGCTCCCGGAGTGGTCGAGCGCTTGAGCATAGCGACAGGCCCGTTTTTGGTGACTGTATAGAGAGCCTTTGCCTGCCACATCTCGTCCATCATCTTCTTCATATGAGTCTTCATGATCCAGGCATTTCCCAGAGTATTTCCGTAATCATACATCTTTTTGAAATGCGTTCTGCAAAAACCTGCCTCGTCGGTCTTTTCGCGTATATCTGATTCCATGTATGACGAACCGCTCCCTAAGACAAAATCCATCAGATCCTGCTCGATCGAGCGCTCTATATAGCACATGGGACATTCGTCGTTGGCATTGACTGCATCGTTGATCGGTATGGTGTAAAGCTTCTCTTTCATAGGCTCTCCTTAAGGCTTTTTTGTACTGTTAAAAATCTATCAGATTAAATATATCACAACTTCTTTACAAATAAAAATCCCTATGATAACCTAAACGCTGGAGGGGTGTGCGAGTCGGCATTTGAGACTCTGTTCACTGTTAAAAATTCATAGTGTTTGGGAGGTTTACATGAAACTAATTTATCAGGTTGAAGACAAACCCAAGTTTGGCGAATTGATCGTATTTGCCATTCAGCAGCTTCTTGCCATTATGGCGGCGACACTGGTCGTTCCGGTCATAGTAGGCAACGGAATGGAACCGGCTGCGGCATTGTTTGGCGCAGGTGTAGGAACCCTTGTTTATGTGTTCTTCACAAGAAAGAAGAGCCCGGTATTTTTGGGATCATCATTCGCATTCTTAGGTTCGATGGCAGCAGCCTTCGCAGGTGCGAGCTCAGTGGCTGTCGGATATATCGGACTGATCCTTGGAGCGATCTTTGCAGGACTTGTTTATGTGGTAATAGCTCTTATTGTCAAGCTTGTAGGCGTTGACTGGATCGACAAGCTCATGCCTGCAGTAGTAATAGGACCCACAGTTGCTATAATCGGTCTTTCACTCGCAGGAAATGCGGTAGGAGATATAGTTACAGGCGGAGTAAAGGATGCTGACGGAGCAGCTGTTGCAAGTCCTCTTGTAGCATTGTTATGCGGTCTTGTGACACTCGGTGTTACAATGGCGTGCTCTGTATACGGAAAGAAATTCGGAAAACTCATTCCATTCATCTTTGGAATACTTGCAGGATATGCGGTTGCAGCAGTACTTACGGCTATCGGAAATGCCTCAGGCATCGACTCCATAAAGGTACTCAGCACAGAGCCCTATAAGGCGCTTGTAGCAAACGGAGTCGGACTCTCAACATTCTTTACGCTTCCGACATTCACGTTTATGACTGCTTTCGGAGCTTTCAGCGAGGGAATAGACGGAGCTTATATACTGACGATATTTGCAGCATATGTTCCCGTGGCATTTGTAGTATTTGCCGAGCATATCGCTGATCACAAGAACATTTCATCTATCATAGAAAAGGATCTGTTAAAGGATCCCGGTCTTCACAGGACGTTACTGGGAGACGGTATAGGTTCAATGGTCGGAGCGTTCTTCGGCGGATGTCCCAATACGACATACGGTGAATCCATAGGATGTGTTGCCATAACAAAGAATGCCAGCGTTGCATCCATCATCGCAGCAGCGGTCGGAGCGATACTTATCGCATTCGTTGCACCGTTTGTGGCATTTGTAAATTCGATCCCCTCATGTGTAATGGGCGGTGTCTGCATGGCACTTTATGGATTTATCGCCGTATCCGGTCTTAAGATGGTACAGGCTGTCGACCTTAACAAGAACAAGAATTTATTTGTTGTATCTGTTATACTTATAGCAGGTATCGGAGGCCTTACTCTTAACTTTGGCAGTGTTACGATAACCTCGATAGCATGTGCGCTCATCCTGGGAATCCTGACAAATATCATGTTAAAGAACGGACCCGAGGAATAAACGGTAATACTTGGTTATGAAAAGCGTATTGAAGATGCCGGAGCTCATCCGGACGGTTTATGATTATGAGAAGAATATGGATCTCGATTACGAAACCTTGGGCAAGGTTGCGTTCTTTTTCGGTATCATCATATACGCTGTAAACTTTAAAAACGTTGATCAATTAAAAACGGTACTGTCTGCATATATGATCGGTACGGCACTTATACTGATACCGTTCATATGCAGACGTGTACGAAATAAAAAAGGATTTCTTTTAAACTTTCTTATCTTTTTGGGAGTAGTCCTTACCTTCTACGGCTTGTTCGGCGTCAATGACGGAATAAGCTACTACTGGGGGCTTCTGGCGGTCTTTGTCATATTCGTCCAGTTCGGCATGCCTGTCGGTCTGGGATGGTGCACATTCTTTTTGGTATTCAGCATTGTAATTTTCTATACTCCCGTCAGAAACATGCTCCCGTATCACTACAGCGATGAATACGCATTTACGTTCCCGTTGATGTATGCATGTACCTTTGTGGCATCATTTGTCGGGAACCTTTTTTATAAAAAGAACCGTATAGATCAGGATGCGCAGGAAAAGAGACTTATGAAGGAGCTCGGAGACGAGCTTGAAAAGGTCGACCAGGCAATGTTTGATTCTGTTGCCATAGTAAGCGCGCTGATAGATGAAAAGGATCAGTATACAAAGGAACATTCGCTAAGAGTTGCAAGATATTCAAAGCTCATAGCCGAAAAGAGCGGATATGCCGCCGATCCGTCATCATTACGCGTCATATACAATGCAGCGCTATTGCATGATATCGGAAAGATAGCGGTACCCGACAGGATACTGAATAACTCTGAAGGCCTTTCCGATGAGGAATACAAGATAGTCAAGAACCATACCAAATGGGGTTCTGATATCTTAAAGGAGCTGACATTCTATCCGAAGATATTCTACGGCGCCAGATATCACCATGAGAGATATGACGGCAAGGGATACCCTGACGGATTAAAGGGTGACGAGATCCCCATGGAGGGAAGGATAATAGCGGTCGCTGACACGCTTGATGCCATGAACTCGGAGAGAGTCTACAGGAAGCCCTGCTCCAAGGAGTATATAATAAATGTTTTTGAAAATGACAACGGCGAGCAGTTTGAGCCCAAGCTTGCATATGCCGTTTGCGAACTTATAAGAGAAGGAAAGATAAAGATATTAGCCGATGATATCGAGAGCGGAACAGTTGATTGAACACATAATTGAATGCCTTGCAGAGAGACCTCATGATGACAAGATGTCTCTCTGGCTTAAGCGTGTTGCGTGTATCGCCACGATTTGGGCGATAGTATATTCTGCACGCATGGGGCTTGATAACTATGTCGTGCTGTTTACGATCTCGTTAACGGCATGGTTCATCGATTCAGAGATAAGTGCACACAAGACATATCTTTATGTGGATGTAGTGTGCATAGGCATAGTCACGGGCGTTGTATTGACGGTGGTCCTGTCGGGAGGGCTGGGACAGATCGCATGCTTTGTGGCACTCATGATAGCTGTACTGTCTGTCTTCATACTGGGCCTCTTATGGGGCAATGTACTGGGACTGTTCAGCTGCCTGTTCATGGCTGTCGTATTCTCGATAAATATAAATAACAAGATGGTAGACATGTACTCGAAGGAGTTCTGCGAGAGATTCGTATATATCATGACAGGCTTCATGGCTACCGCAAACTTTATAGTTTACGGCATGACCAATTACTGGATAAACAAGCGAAAATATACGGAAAACCTAAGCGAACTCATTGAAAAGGGAAAAGCGGGCAGGAGAGATGTAAACCTTAAGATACTAGTCGCCATGTACAAAACTCTTGAGACAAAATCGCCGCAGATGGCAAAGCATTCCGAGCTTACCGCGATCTGGACAAGGCTCATTGCAGGAAAGATGGGGGTACGCAAAGAAGAGGAGTTAAAGACATATTACTACGCAGGTCTGTTGCATGACATAGGAAAGATCGGTATCCCGGACGTATATATGGACAAGACCGAGCTTACCGACGAGGAATACGAAGTATATAAAAAGCATGTTGATATCGGCTATGATATCATAAACCAGCTCGAACTTGAAAAGATAAGCGACGCAGCACTCTATCACCACGAGAAATGGAAGGGTGACGGCTACAAGGGGTTAAGAGCCGATGAGATACCTGAGATAGCAAGGATCGTAGGTATCGCAAACTTTATCTCAAGACTCGAACAGAAAGATGTCGAGCTTGAACAGATCAAGAAAGAGCTTACCGCTCAGGGCGGAAAGGCTTATGACATACGGATAGTCAAGTTGGCATGCGAGGCGATAGATGATCAGATAAGGCTTGAGAAGGAGCGCAGCATACTAGGACAGAGTGTATTTTAATGGGATTGCAGATGATAACGGGTGCTTCAGGCACCGGTAAGAGCGAATACATATATAAGACCATAGATCAGATGGCGAAAATAAACCGGGACAAGAGGTATTTTGTGATCGTTCCGGATCAGTTCACCATGCAGACACAGGCTGATATGGTAAAGATAGCGGGCGGAGGCATCATGAATATCGATGTCCTCAGCTTTTTGCGTCTTGCGCATCGAATCTTTGAAGAGACCAACTGTGAAAACAGGCTGGTATTAGATGATACAGGCAAGAGTCTTGTATTAAGAAGGCTTGCCTCTGACATAAAGGACAGACTTCCATATCTCAGTTCAAATCTAAAGCGAAGCGGCTTCATACATGAAGTCAAATCATCTATCTGCGAATTCATGCAGTACAGGATAGGACCCGAAGAACTGGACAAACTGATACAGTTCAGTGAATCCAAGGGAGCTCTTAAGGCAAAGCTTAAGGATCTGAGGGTGCTGTATGCCGATTTTCTGGATTATATCAAGGATTCATATATAACAACAGAAGAATCAATGGATCTTCTTGCTTCAAAGCTTGAGGAATCCAAGCTTATCAAAAACAGCGTGGTCGTATTTGACGGATTTACCGGTTTTACTCCGGTACAGATGAGAGTAGTGACTGCGCTCATGAAGCTGTGCGACACGGTATATATAACGCTCACCCTTGAAAAGAATGCAAACGGCAAGGATGGGCTTTTTGCGTTGACACATAAGACGTATGAGACGCTTTTTAGAGCGGCAAAGGAAAATGACATTGAGATACAAAAGGACATAATCTGCGAGAGGAATCACCGCTTTGCAAACAAGCCCTCGCTCTTGCATCTTGAAAGGAATCTGTTCAGATATCCTTTTGATACATACCAGGGTGATCCTAAAGAACTTGCTCTTTATGAATCATCTGACACAGAGGATGAAGTAAGACATCTTGCGATGAATATAAGAGAGCTTCTCTTTAACGGCGCGCAGTATCGCGAAATGGCTGTGATCACCGGAAATATAGAAAGCTATGAGAATCATATCCTGAGGACTTTTGAAGACTTTGATATACCCGTGTATATAGACAAGACCAGGGCTATAGTACTAAATCCCTTTGTTGAGTATACAAAGAGTCTTCTTAAGATGATACAGAAAAACTTTGACAGAGACAGCGTTATAAGATTTTTAAGGAGTGGGATAGCGGGATTTGACCAAAATGATACGGATATCTTTGAGAATTTCTGCATAAAGACAGGGCTTAAGGGTAAAAAACGCTACGAATCCTATATCGCAGCCGATGATATAGAACTGGCAAATAAGATAAATGCACTCAGAGAGGCTCTGATGGAGAACATAGATCCTGTTTTAAGCGCTGATATCAGGCCGTCGGGGAAGCTTAGGGCAAATGTATATGTAAGGGCTTTATATGAGTGCTATGAAAAGAATGATCTGTATTCCCGCCTAAAGATCTTTGAGGACAGCTTCAGGGAAATGGGTGATTTCACCAAGGAAAAAGAGTATGCCCAGATATACAGGCTGACTATGGAACTCTTAGAGCAGATATGCGGCCTTTTAGGCGAGGAAGAGATAACGCTTGAGGAATTCTATGACATTCTTGAGGCTGGCTTTGAGGAGATAAGCGTAGGCACGATCCCTCAGGGCGTTGACAAGGTTATAGTCGGAGACATGGAAAGGAGCAGATTAAAGCCCGTTAAATATCTCTTCTTTCTGGGCCTAAACGACGGCTATGTTCCCAGAAAGAACTCAAAGTGCAGCATCCTTTCAGATATGGAACGCGAATATCTTGCAGGAAATGATATGGATCTTGAACTGGCACCTACTCCCAGGCAGCAGATATTCATACAGCGTTTTTATATGTACAGCAATCTCGTAAAGCCGTCAGACAGGCTGTATATGTCATACAGCAGTGTCGATAACGAGGGCAGGAGCATGAGATGCGCCTACATCATTCCCGTCATAAGAAAGATATTTCCAAAGCTAGAGGTTAAGCACCCTGATCTAAACGGCGGGCTTAAGGACATCGGCAATGAGGCATATCTTAAGGAGTATGTATGCTCAAAGCTTCGTGAATATGCCGACCATGACCTTAATGAAAAAGATTTAGATCAACTCATGCAGGCGATATCGCTTATGCTGTCGCTCGGAGACACAGCAACAAGATCGCTTCTTGAGATGTTCATAAACAACAGTTTCTACCGCTACAGAGATGAGAGCATAGATGCAAAGATAGCAGGTATCCTCTACGGAGAGAGGCTTCTTGCGTCAATAAGCAGGATGGAGCAGTTTGCAGGCTGTGCATATTCGTATTTTCTGCGCTACGGGCTTACTCTTAAGGAACGCGAGACCTATGATATCGATAACAGGGATCTTGGAAGCATTTTCCATGAAGTGCTCGAAAAATACGGCAACAGTGTAGCAGATCTTGGCCTTTCATGGACCGATATGACACCTGAGAGGACTGAAGAGATAATAAGCAGGGCACTTGAAGAAAGCGTTATAGAATCCGGAAGCATCCTGTTCGAGAATGAGGCAAACAGATATATATACAAAAAGATGTCAAAAGTCTTAAACAAGGCAATAGACGTTCTGACATATCAGTTAAAGGCAGGACAGTACAGGGTTTCGGCTCTGGAGATACCCTTTAAGAGGATAGATACTCTGGATGAGATAAATGTCGCGCTCGATAAGCAGGAAAAGATGGAGCTAAACGGCCGTATAGACAGGATAGATACGCTTGAAAGTGATGATGCCGTATATGTAAAGGTAATAGACTACAAGACCGGAAACAGGGACTTTTCACTGCTCAACTTCTACTATGGACTGCAGCTGCAGCTCGTAGTATATATGAGCGAGGGCATGAAGGAGAGTGCAAAGCGCTTTAAAGACAGGCAGATATTGCCTGGAGCTCTGTTGTACTACAGGGTTGCGGACAATACCGTTGATGCTGACAACGAGACAGACGAAGACAAGATCAACAGTATGATAAAGGACTCGCTAAAGACAAAGGGACTTATAAACGACGATCCGGTAAATGTCTTTGGGATAACCGGAATAAAAGACGGAAAATCCGATGTAGTTAATTTAGGATTTAATAAAAACGGCAGTTATAGCAGTTCTTCATCTGTCATGAATGTCGAAAATATGCGCCTTTTGAGCGATTATGCTCAGTTTAAGCTCAGACAGATAGGCAATGATATCATATCGGGAAAGATAACAAAAAATCCTATCAAGGAGGATGAGAGAAAGAACTCATGCACGTACTGCGCATACAAGAAAGTGTGCGGATTTGACAAGCGTCTGGACGGATATGAGATGAAGCAGCTTAAAAAGACAGATGATGATGAGCTGCTTGCAAAGATGAGACAGGATATGGAGGCTGAGATAAATGGGTGAGATAAGATACTCTGAAGAACAGCTTCGTGTTATAAATACAAGAAAAAAGAACATACTCGTATCGGCAGCCGCCGGAAGCGGAAAGACAACGGTTCTCGTCAAGAGGATCATAGAAAAGATCACTGATGAGAATAACCCTGTGGATATAGACAGGATCCTGGTGCTTACCTATACAGATGCTGCTGCATCTGAGATGAGAAGCCGAATTGAAGACGCTATCGAGAATGCGCTTTTAGAAAAACCATATGATGAACAGCTTAACAGGCAGGCTGTTTTGATCCATAATGCCCAGATATCAACCATTCACGGATTCTGCCTTTCACTGATAAGGAACAATTTCGCCGATATTGGAATAGATCCTTCATTCAGAGTCGCAGAGACCGGTGAGATAAAGCTTTTGGAGGCGCAGATCGCCGATGAGCTGATAGATGAGATGTTTGAAGGGGCGGATGCGGAAAAGATAAGGCTTTTAGCTGACAGGTTTGCGACAGGAAACAGCCTTAAGGCGCTTAAAGAGATAATAATAGATGCCTACGGCGTATGCAGGAACAACCCCTTTGTAAGGGAGTATATCGAAGAACGCAGAGACGATTACAAGTGTACGGATAAGGATGCGCTCCTTGATAGTGCGTGGGGAAGACAGTTAAGATCGTATGCGACCAAGCTGCTTGATGAGGCGAGATTCTTGACTCAATACAACATCGATGCAGCAGACAGCATGGGCGGAGCCTTCATGTACAAGGATGCGTTTTTATCAGACCTCGATCTTATTGAACATATAGGCAGATCACAGACATACAGCGAATACTATGAAAGACTTTTAGCGGCTGATTTTGCAAGACTCAGCGCAAAAAAGAGCCCTGATGTGTCACAGGAGAGCAAAGATAAGGCAAAAGACATACGTGAAAACGTTAAAAAGATAATATCGGATCTGAAAAAGAACTTTTTCGGCATGAGTGCAGATCACGTTCTTGAGGGGATGAGGGTTAATGCAAAGGTGACCGATGCTTTATGCGATGTGCTCTTAAGATATGACGAAATGCTCGAAGAAGAAAAACATAAAAGAAAGATCATAGACTTTTCCGATATGGAGCATTTTGCGCTTAAGATACTTCTTAAAAAGGAAAACGGTGAATATGTTCCCACTAGATGCGCTCTCGATTACAGGGATGTGTATGATGAGATAATGGTCGATGAATATCAGGATTCTAACCTTGTACAGGAAAAGATCCTTGAATCCATATCCGGGGAGAGCATAGGAAGATTCAACCGCTTCATGGTCGGAGACGTAAAACAGAGCATCTACAGCTTCAGAAGAGCCTGCCCCGAACTCTTTATGGAAAAGTACGAGACTTATAAGGATGCCCCGAATGATATCCGTATAGATCTTTCGGCTAACTACCGCAGCAGGGTCGAAGTCGTTGACAGCGTAAACTGCGTCTTTAAACGCGTAATGGGCAAGGACCTCGGAAATATCTCATACGATGAGGATGCGAGACTGCATGCCATGGCTGAATATATGGAAACCGGGCAAGATCATACGACTGAGCTTGATCTTATAGAGTATGAAGAGGGATCAACAGGCAAGATAGAGCAGGAAGCGGTCTTTGTGGCAAAGAGGATAAACGATCTTGTGGGTAAATACACTGTCTGCGACAAAGATGGAATCCGCCCCGCAAGATACAGTGATATAGTAGTACTTTTACGGAGCAATAAGGGCTGGGATGATGTCTTTGCAAGCGTATTTGCAAGATATTCAATACCTGCATTCATCTCATCGAAGACCGGCTATTTCTCGGCTTTGGAGATCAAGCAGCTTTTATGCCTCTTGCAGGTACTGGATAATCCAAGAAACGAGATAGAGCTCTACGGAGTCTTGACAGGGGTATTCGGAAAATTTGAAAAAGAGGAGATAGCGCTTGTAAGATCCCTATCCAAGTGCGAGCTATATGATGCCGTAAAGGCTATATCTGACTCAGAGTTTAAAGAGCAGGATAAGATAAGTGAAGCCATAAGATTAAAGAGCACAAATTTTGTGGACTTTTTGGACAGATACAGGAAAAAGGTCATCTATACACCGATCAACGAGCTTATAGAAGAGATCATCGATGAGACGGGATATATGTATCATATACTGTCACTTCCCTACGGGGATCAGCGAAGAGCCAATGTATATATGCTCATAGAAAAGGCTAAACAGTATGAGAGAGGCTCTTTTAAGGGGCTGTATCATTTTATAAGATATATAAATGAGATCCAGAGCTACGAGATAGATTACGGCGAATCCGCGCTGGTTGACGAAAGAGCCGACGTAGTAAGGATAATGAGCATTCACAAGTCCAAGGGACTTGAATTCCCCATATGCATAATAAGCGGCCTGTCAAAGAGATTCAATCAGATGGATACAAAAGCAAGGATGCTGTTTGAAAGACAGCTGGGTGTTGCATTTGAGTATGTTGATACATTAAAGAACGTTAAGCACAGTGACATGAGATACAATACCCTTGCAAGACGCATAAAGCTTGACGATATTGCAGAGGAGCTGCGTGTACTGTATGTTGCCATGACAAGAGCCAAGGAAAAGCTGATAATGACGGCATGCGTATCAGATCCGGATGCGCTTCTTGACAAGTATAGAGCTCAGTATCTAGGCGATATACTGGATGAGAACGGACTTTTGCCCTATCATGCAAGGAGCAGTTTTTCAAGCTTTTTGGATGCCCTGCTCTCTTCACTTGATGAAAGATCGCCTGTAAGAATAAGTGTGATCGGGGATAAGGATACTGAAGGGGAAGCTGTTAACGAAGGGCTCATAAAAGAAAGAAGAAGACTCAAGCTTTGCGAAGATATTGAAAAGATCACAGATGATACTTTATCAAACGAAGCATTATGCGGGATTAAAAATAAAATCACGTTTAAATATCCACACAAAGAGCTTGAACAGCTGTATACAAAAACTTCTGTTTCTGAATTAAAGATGAATGCCATTTGGGAAAAGCTTTCGGATAACGAGATCGAAGATGTTCCGGCACAGTTTTTTAAGGAGCATGAGCCGGAAAAATACATCCCGACATTTGTATCAGACGAAAAGAAAGTGAGCGGTACTGCCAGAGGAACTGCATACCACAGAGTCATGGAATTGTTTGATTTTGCTGGAAGTTGCGAAATAAAAAGCCTTGACCCAAAGAGTCAACTAAACTTTGTCACATCTGTCATTGAAGGAGAGATAGAAAGTAAAAGGATAGACAGGTCTGATGCAGAGCTTGTTGATAAAAACAAGGTGTTATCATTCCTCTTATCTGATCTTGGGACCAGGATGTGCAAGGCTGCAAAGAATGGCCAGCTCAGTATAGAGCAGCCGTTTGTACTGGGGATCAGTGCCGACAGATTAAACACTAGATTCCCTAAAGAGGAAACCGTTCTTATACAGGGAATAATAGATGCCTTTTTTGTAGAAGATGGAAAAATTGTGCTGCTTGATTACAAGACAGATGCCGTTTCATCAAAACAGGCTCTTATAGACAGATATGAGCTTCAGCTGGATTATTACAGAGAAGCTCTTGAAAAGATAACGGGTATGAAGGTCGAGCAAAAGCTCATATATTCATTCGCACTGAATGAGATTATCAGGCTGTGATGTTATGCACACAGAGATTCTACTATCAGCAGTATGCCGTCGGTCATTTTTACTGTGACTCTGTCGCTTTTCCAGTAATTGCTAAGTCCTAAAGGAAATGTATTGGATAGCGTGATGCCTTCGCAGTCGTAAGCAGAACCCGTGATGCTCACATTTGTGCACTGGTCTGAAAGCGCATATACGGACAGTGAATAGCCGTCTTTTCGAGGAAGGGATATCATGCCGCCCGTAAATGTCCTTAGGTACTCAGATTTGCTTATGAGCTCGCATTCTCCGCCGTGGCTTGCAACAAAAGCCATGGACTGTATATTGGCCAGAGTATGATCGAGACGTCCGCCTAAAGCACAGCTTATGATTATGTGCTTGTATCCTGCAGACAGTGCGTATCTGATGGCCAACATCGTGTCGCTGTCGTCCTTGTGGGTCGGGAATTCGCGCACGGGAATGTCTTCATAATCAGAAGCATCACTGCAGCAGGAGTCGAAGTCTCCGACTATGAGATCGGGCTTTATCTTAAGAGTCCTTGCGTGATCATAGCCGTGATCGCAGGCAATGACATAATCGTATTCGATCTTTCCGGGTATGGGAGAAAAATCTCCGCCCGATATGATAAGGCACGTACTCATAGGGATCCTCCTTATATGATCATTATTCTTTCTCGGTTTTCTTTGAAGAAAGATAAAACAGAACTATCGCAGCTATTATGGCAATAATGCTCACAACTGCTATCAATATCCAGTTTACACTTGCAAAGCCCGTTGCGTCAAATTCACCGGTCTCGGCATTCTGGAGATTTGAAAATACGGTCCTGACATCGAATACCAGAGCAGCGGCTGCAATGAGTCCGCCTATCCATTTAAGGACAGAAATGCCTTTGTTTTCAGATCTGCTTAACTGAGTGATGTTATCGCTTCTAAAGTCGAGCATCGATCCTATGTAGTAAGCAACGACAGCTGTAACTATCGTCTCGGGGATCATATATGTGGCATTGTATCCGATCGAGTAGGCAAGTGCGGCATTTGTCGGGATAGAGAGTCCTGCCCAGACAGTCGCTCCTGAGATTACATGGCATATATATCTTGCGATGCAGGCAAGAATGGAACCAAGTAAAAGGCCATTTGGCTGTGAAGACATGTTCCTAAAGGCACCGCCAAGACCAAGGAGCATGAATGCGATCAGATAGTCAAGCAATATGACAGCGACAACCGACTGCCACGATGTGACGTATGACAGGGTATTAAGACCCAGAAGCTGCTGGATTATTCCGAATACAAAGCCTGTCAGCAGACCGAATCTTAATCCGTGACGGTAAGCGATTATGATTACCGGCAGCATGCTGGCTATGGTGACTGAACCGCCGTAAGGCAGATCGAGCAGCTTGATGAGTGAAAGAACGGTAGCAAGCGCTATCATTATGGCAGCTTCCGTGATCTTTCTGGCATTTGAAATGTTTGTTGTTTGTGACATAAAAAAACCTCCCGGAAAATAGTACGACCCAAAACGGTCATCATTCACCCAGAGGGGACAGAGTAACTGTATGTTACAGTCAATGCTTCCTTACGCCGGAGTTACCCGGTTCAAGTTATGAGGGTCAGAGTAAAAACTCAATCTCAGCATATGCTCCCCTAGCGTGATATTTTGTTAACGATTCAGAGTATAGTACCGCTAAAAGGCATTGTCAATAAAAACTTACAGGTAAAAAACATGATAAAAGCACTTGAAAACAGGATCACAAAAACTCCGTATATGCTAAAGAACTCGTTTGCCAGGTCATTTAGCATAGTTACACCTGAGTTTGTCTACTATTATCTTAACCAGCTGGTCACATTCGGCTTTGCATATCTTATAGGTACGGGACAGTACGGGACCGAGGTATCTGTAAAATTTTCAAACAATTCCACGATGTGGGCTGTCCTTATCAGGATAACGGCTCTGATAATAGCAACACTTCCTCTTTTGTGGTCGTTTGCAAAAGAGTATCCGAGAATACTTCCTAGTTCTTATAAGAGAGTGATCCGTATAAGCTATGTGACGATCCTTGCGATAGCTTCTTCGATCCTTGTAAATGTCATTGCTCAATCAAGCGGGTTCACGAAGACATCCGAATCATTTGCAAAGACGGCATCAACGCAGTTTTCGCTCCCGCTATGGCTCGGGATCATAGTATATGGAATAGTAACACCTGTTACTGAAGAGATAGTGCACAGGGGGATCATATATAACAGGCTGAGAAGATACTTCAATCTGCCGATAGCTGTCATAGCAGGCTCGCTCCTTTTCGGGATCAGTCACGGCAATCTGGTACAGCTCGTATACGCAACGCTTATGGGTATATTTATCTGCTGTGTCTACGAAAGATACGGATCATTTGTCTATCCCGTATTGTTCCACTGCATATCAAACACGGCGGTCTATATATTTATGAGCATACCTTTGTTAAGGAGTGCTGTATTTTCTGTTTTCGGTATCGTTTTGGAGGCGCTTTTTACGATCGCCTCTCTCTACCTTATATTCAGTGAAAAAACCATTGACACATAAAAAACGCAGTGGTAGTATGAAAAATATTTTTTTAAAATAATATAATCATAAGAAAGGCGAACATCATGGGAACTATTATTATTCCGGATGGATATAAGTCACAGCTTAGTCTTTATGACACTCAGGTGGGGATAAAGACGGTCAAGGACTTCTTCCAGAACTTACTTGCAGAAAAATTGGATTTGCTACGCGTATCAGCCCCTCTATTTGTAGAGCCGGCATCAGGACTCAATGATAATCTCAATGGTGTTGAGAGACCTGTAAAGTTCGGTATCAAGGAACAGGACGAGAAAGAGGCCGAGATAGTACACAGTCTTGCAAAATGGAAAAGATATGCACTTAAAAAGTACGGATTTGAGCCGGGCAAGGGCTTATATACCGATATGTCTGCCATCAGGAGAGACGAGGATACCGACAATATACATTCTATCTATGTCGATCAGTGGGACTGGGAAAAGATAATAACAAAGAAAGAGAGAACAGAAGAGACTTTAAAGAGCGTCGTAAGGACAGTCTTTGATGTTTTGAGAAAGACAGAAAAGTACATGGCGATACGCTATGACTACATTCAGGAGATCCTGCCCAGAGAGATATTCTTCATCACTACACAGCAGCTTCTTGATATGTATCCTGACAAGAGCGCCAAAGAGAGAGAGTATCTGATCGCAAAGGAAAAGGGCGCCGTATGTCTCATGAAGATAGGCGATCTTTTATCAAACGGAGAAAAACACGACGGAAGAGCTCCCGACTATGATGACTGGGAACTCAATGCAGACATAATCGTTTATTACCCTGTACTTGACATAGCGCTTGAGCTTTCAAGCATGGGTATAAGAGTTGATGAAGATTCTATGATAAGCCAGTTAAAGAAGGCAGGATGCGAGGAAAGAGCAGATCTTCCCTTCCAGAAGGCGATAATAAACAAGGAACTCCCCTATACGATAGGCGGAGGCATCGGACAGAGCCGTATATGTATGTTCTTCTTAAGAAAAGCTCATATCGGCGAAGTTCAGTGTTCTTTATGGCCTCAGGACGTAGTTGACAAGGCAAAAGAGGCAAACGTAGCACTCCTGTAAAACGATTTCCATAAATATTTACAAGGTTTGGGGGCAAAACGGCACTTATTATCTACATTTTGTATAATTACTTATTACCTTTTTATGTGTATAATCTTGAAAAGTTGAGAGAAACGGCGAAGACAGTTTTTTTCAAGAGTTGTTTCAGTCTTCAGGGAGGTAGTATAGGGATGGATTATAAGATAAAGCTAAGACCCTCGGAAGTTCGTGATTTTGTGGAGGCGGCAAGCAAGAGCGACTGCTATATCGATGCTTCTTCAGATACGCATTTCATCGTGGATGCGAAGTCTATCCTGGGCGTTTTGGGACTTGACCTTAATAAAGCGATAAAAGTAACCGTTCACGGATATGATGAACATTTTGAGAGACTTATAAGACGTTTTTCGGTAGCCTGTTGATTAACCGAGAAAAAACAACTGTTTAAAGAAGAGACATGCATGAGCATGTCTCTTTTTGCGTGTATTGATAATACTTTGATAAGATAGTACAATATATGGCAGATATGCATTTATATGCTACAAAATATAGAAAAAAAGGATGGAGATTTACATGTGGGCTGAGGAATGTGTTTTTTATCAGATCTATCCGCTGGGATTCTGCGGAGCTCCTTATGAGAATGACGGTATACAGACACACAAGATCTTAAAGGTAAAGGACTGGATAGAGCATTTTAAGAGGCTAAATATAGGCGCAATCTACTTTTCGCCTCTGTTTGAATCCGATACGCACGGATATAATGCCAGAGATCTAAAAAAGATCGATGTAAGACTGGGGACAAACGAGGACTTTAAAGAAGTATGCGATGCGCTCCATAAAGCCGGTATAAGAGTTATGCTTGACGGTGTGTTCAATCACGTCGGCAGAGGCTTCTTTGCATTCAAGGATGTTCTTCAAAACAGGGAAAATTCAAGATACAAGGACTGGTTTCACATAAATTTCGGCGGAAACTCATGTTATAACGACGGTCTGTACTATGAAGGCTGGGAAGGAAACTACGATCTGGTAAAGCTTAATCTGTGGAACCAGGAAGTGGTCGATTATCTGTTTGATGCCGTCAGATTCTGGGTTGATGAATTCGGTATAGACGGACTCAGGCTCGATGTTGCCTACTGCCTGGACAGAGGCTTCATAAACAGGCTGAGAAACTTCACAAACGGACTCAAAGACGAGTTTTATCTCATCGGAGAGATGATACACGGCAACTACAATGATCTTGTAAGAGACGACATGCTTCACAGCGCGACTAACTATGAGTGTTACAAGGGCCTGTATTCAAGCTTTAACTGCATGAACATGTTTGAGCTGATGCACAGTCTTATGAGGCAGTTTGGCGAGGACGGACAGGGGATCTACAAAGGAAAACATCTGTTATCATTCGTGGATAATCATGATGTCACGAGGATCGCGAGCATTCTCACAAACGAGAAACATCTGCCGCTTTTGTACGGAGCACTGATGGGGATGCCCGGAATACCATGCATATACTACGGAAGCGAGTGGGGAGCGAAGGGAGAGAAGTCTCAGGGCGATCCTGCACTGCGTCCATGCTTCGACACCTATGTCGAGAACGAGTTGACTGATTGGGTCAGCATACTTTCAGCAATAAGATCGAAAGAGAAGATCCTGGCCTACGGTACATTCAGGAGTGCATTCCTGACCAACAGACAGTGTGTTATGGAGAGATGCCTTGACGGTGAGAAGATATATGTTGCGATCAACGCAGACGGCGCAGAATTCACGGCAAACTTCGGAATTGAAGGTCCCCAGATGACGGATTTAATCACAGGCGATATCGTAGAAACCCAGGGTCACGTGACTATGCCTGCATACAGCGTACAGTTTTTGAAGAAAGTATGAAACATCCGTTTTTATTAAAACGTATCGAAAAGATTCAAAAAACGTCAAAATAACGAATGGGAGTTTTGAGAAAATGTATATAGCCCTTGCTGACAGTAGTGTCGGTGACAGAAAACAGATGGAAAGGCTTCTTGAAAGGGAGTCTGACAAGAGAGTGAACACGACCGGAGTGTTTTATATCGAGACTTTCGGAAGCAGTGATGCGCTGCTTAAAAGCCCCACTGTGTACGATGCCTATTTTTTGGATGTTACCGATAAAGGGAACACTTCATATGAGATAGCAAAAGCAATAAGGGAAAAGGGCATACTGTCTCCTGTCGTTTTCTGCATATCTACTATCGATTATCATAACAGCGGTGAATTGCTGCCAAATTCCGTTTTTATCAATAAACCGATAAAAGTGGCCGAATTATCCCTGGTGCTTGATCAGATACTCAAGCAAAAAGAGGAAAATCTTATCCCTACTATCGAATTCAGGGACAGTAACGAGTCTTTCTATCTTGAAGAAACAGACATAATGTACATGCAGGGAGAGAATTATACCATAAAGATATTCATGCCTGACGGCAGGATAAGGACCGCAAACGGCTTTATAGACAATATCTGGAACAATCTGGTGGCATTTGATAACTTCTTCCCGATCAATAACAAGACTATAGTAAATGCTTCATATATAAAGGAACTTTCGGGCATGTATGCTGTGATGAAAGACGGGACCAGACTGAAGATGAGCCTGATGCATATAAAAAAGATCAAGGATAACTATGAAAACAAAAGAAAAGATTCTTGAGATACTGGAACAGAATAAGGGCAGCTTTGTATCAAGCAGGATCCTAACGGAAAAGATAAACGTATCAAGAAATGCGATCTGGAAAGCTGTAAATGACCTGAAGGATTCAGGTTATGAGATCGATTCCGTAACAAACAAGGGATACATGCTTTTGAAAACAAGCGATATCATATCTCTTCAGGGGATAGAAAGCTATCTTGTAGATAAAGAAAAGATAAACATGGTCGCTGTCTTTGATGAGCTGCAATCCACGAATATGACCGCAAAGATAGACGCGATAAGCGGCGTTCTTAATAAGAAAGTCATCATTGCCAAACACCAGACTGCGGGTGTGGCTCACGGAAAGCAAAACTATGACTCACCAAGGGGCGGAGTCTATATAAGCATTATCAAGGATCCGCCTAATGATAAGAAGAATATTAAGGCTTCAGATATAGGAAAAGCTGTCGCAGATGTAATAGAATCACAGATAGAATCAAAGATAAAGCTCGATCAAAAGAATAACAGGATATATTTAAACGGGGAAAAGATATGCGGGATAATGACAGAATATATCGCCGATCTTGAGACCGGCGATATATCTACATACGTTATAGGTATCGGAATACAGCTGCCCGGAATTTTAAAGAATCGCCTGATAGCGGCTCTGATCGACAGACTACTCTGATTTTATTACGCCTTTTAGACGGTCTGCAAGGGTAAGAGCTAAAGCCAGCTTGATAAGGTCGGGTATGATAAAGGGTATCACGCACCATGTAAGAGCGCCCATAAGACCTACGGGACCGACATTTTTGGCATAAACGAACATAAACCAGCATGTACCGAATGCATAGCATGCAATAAGACCGATGATTAGGGCAGTGGCTTTGACCCACAGCTTATTTGGCAGAAAATGAGTGAAAATGATATATATGACACCCATAAAAATGAAACCGATTATATAGCCTCCGGTTGTTCCGAGCAAGATCCCAAGACCTGAGCTGAATCCTGCAAAAACGGGTATGCCTACGGCTCCAAGGAGCACATAGATAATGATGGAGGCTGTCCCGCGCTTGCCGTTTAGAATTGCCAGTATAAAGAATACAGCGAAGGTCTGCATCGTAAAAGGCACGGTCGTGGGTATGCTGATCCATGAACAGATGGCGATCAGCACGGCTCCTATAGCGATATAAGTAAGATCCAGGGTTTTAGTTTTGTTATTCATGATATATTCTCCTTTGCCTATAGAAATATATCAAACAGAATGACAAATGTCAACCTAAAATAATAAAAAGGTTGACAATTAACGGCAAACATAAATAACAAAGCTGCGAATCAAACAAGGAGAGGAAATGGGACTGTTTTCAAGGAAAGAAACCGACGAACAGATAGTCAAAAGGATCTCGGCAAATGCAGGCAATGTCGTTAACATGTTCAAGGCGTATTTCAACACACCTAAAGGGCTGGATGCAACAAAGGCTCTGATCTTTACGTCTGCTATTGCTGGCTTCTCATGCCATAAGGCAGTAGAGGCTAACCACGAGAAATTCATGCGCGTAACAACGAACGAAGGCAAGAATTATTATTTTGGAGATGATCTGAACAGATATCTGCTGGAGAGCAGCTTAAGTGTCATAGGCTTTATCACAGTCGTGACCGGGATCACAAGAGAAGAGGTGCTTTCAATAGTTGCCGGATTTGCAGAACACGTGGGCAAGGAATACAAGGTTTGCGGTTTTGAGCCCAAGCTGCTCTACGATCAGGTAAGCGACTGCTGGGAAGGCATCTTTGAAAACATGACTTCAAGGTACACTAGATCGCCGTCTGAATGGCCGATCCTTTTTGGCATAGTTGTTCAGAACATCCTTATCACAGCCTTAAATGCAGGTGCACCGAAAGAAGAAGCAGGAAAGATAGCCATTGAATGTGCGGTGGCTGTATCGAAAATGGACAGGGATTCGTTTTAATGGTCAGATTGGAAAAGATCACAAAACAAAACATTGAGGATGTCCTTGCGCTTAATGTCAGTGAAGAACAGAAGGGCTTTGTGATAACAACGGCAGAGTCTTTAGCCAAGGCCTATGTATATTCGGATACTGCATATCCGTTTGCCGTATATGACGCAGACGAGCTTGTCGGTTTCATAATGATGGGATTTTATGAGATTAAAGGCTACTACACACTATGGGAGTTTTTGATCGATCAGCGATTCCAGAATAAGGGATACGGCAGGCAGGCTCTAAAGCTTGGAATGCAGTATGTGCGGGATACGTTTGGGGACGTTGATATCTATACGGGTGTTGCGCCTCAAAACAGCGTAGCCAAAAGACTGTATGAATCCGTCGGTTTTGTTAAGACTGGCAATATCGAGCTTGGAATGGAAGAGATGAGATGTACTTATGAAAGTAAAACATGTCGTTGTCCTGCCTTATGACAGCAGGTGGAAACAGGATTTCAAAAATATAAGGGATGAAATAAAGCCTGCGCTGAAAGATCTGGCCCTTGCTATCGAGCATGTCGGCAGCACTTCAGTAGAAGGTATGTCTGCAAAGCCGATCATAGACATAGATGTGATCATCAAAGATCGCACCGTGCTTGATGAGGTCATATCAAGGCTTCACAACATCGGCTACAGATATGAAGGAAATCTTGGGATAGAAGGAAGAGAAGCATTCAAATATGAAGGAAAGAAAGATCTTCAAAGGCATCATCTGTATGTCTGTGCAAAAGATTGCCCGGAACTTAAGAGACACATTGCTTTCAGAGACTATTTAAGGTCACACCCGCAAGCCGTAAAAGAGTATGGCAAAATAAAGGAAAAAGGCGCCGGGCTTTATCCTTATGATATAGATAAGTACATGGAATACAAATCAGGAGTCATTGAAAGAATCTATGAAATGGCGCAGATCAAATGACACACTGTTGACAACAGACATATCATGTGGTAGCATGAATATAGTGACCAGGTGGTCACTATATATTTTGGCCAGTGAATGACCACGTGGTCATTCAAAAAAACAGGAGAGCATATGCCAAATAAACTCTTTTTTGAACTTGATAAGCAAAAACAGGACAGGATAATAAGCGCTTCCATCACAGAGTTTGCCGCGCATGGATATGAAAACAGCTCGACAAACAGGATCGTTAAGGAATGCGCTATAAGCAAGGGGAGTCTTTTCAAATATTTTGAAAACAAGGAGGATCTGTATTTCTTCCTTATAGATACTGTGATGGCTGAAATGGCCAGGGATATGTCAGATAAGATAAGCAGTCTTTCCAAAGATCTGTATGAAAGAGTGATCGAGTATTCTACAGCCGAGATATCATGGTATGCAAAAAATCCGGTCAAGGGAAGATTCATCATAGGGGTAGCTTCAGAAGACGATCCCGATATCACAAAAAAGATCATCGGCAGATACGGAAAAAAGAGCAGTGATATATATCATGAGCTTCTAAGTGAAGTAGATCTATCATGCATTAAAAACGACAAAGAAAAGGCAGGGGATATTTTGCAGTGGGTGCTTGAGGGATTCAACAGAGCTTTTTTAGAGAATGTATCGACAGAGCGCGATATAGATGAGCTTGAAAGAGAATATATCAGTAAGCTCAAGGAATACCTGAGTGTATTAAAAAAGGGCCTGTAATATAAGGAAGAGAAAGGATCATATAAATGAAGACATCTTTTAGAAATGAATGTATAAAAATCGGCGATACCCAAATGTACTGCGCGATATTCGGCAGAGGGGATAAAAAGCTTGTAGTTCTTCCCGGGCTTTCGGACGGGCTTGCCACAGTCAAGGGAAAGGCGCGCATATTATCGGTCCCGTACAGAAAATATCTTGATGAATACACAGTCTACATGTTCAGCCGCAAAAATAAGATGCCTGAAGGTTACAGCATAAGCGACATGGCAGATGACCAGGTTAAGGCAATGAATGAGCTTTCAATAAAAAAGGCATATATATGCGGAGTGAGCCAGGGAGGAATGATCGCGCAGTATATCGCTATAAATCATCCCGAGGTAGTTGAAAAACTCATCCTTGCCGTTACAGCTCCTTATGCAAGCGATGTTGCAATAGATGCGGTAAGCGGATGGATCGATATGGCAAAAAGAAACGATCATAAACAGCTGATGATCGACACGGCAGAAAAAATGTATTCTTATAAGTATCTGGAAAAGAACGGCAGATGGTTTCCGCTTATCGCAAGCTTTACAAAGCCTGAAAACTATGATAGATTTTTTGCTAATGCTTATGCGATACTTGAGTTCGATGCAAGAAGCGAACTGTCAAAGATAACTTCACCTACACTTATCATAGCAGGCAGTGATGATAAGACTGTAGGAAACGATGCAGCAAATGAATTAAAAGAAGGTATATCAGACAGCGAGCTTTATATATATGAAGGACTCGGACACGGTGTATTCGAGGAAGCAAAGGACTTTTATGACAGGATATTTGAATTCTGCAAAAGATGATCATTGCCGCAATTGACATGAAATGATAATCATGATAGACTTCATTAGACATCCCATGAGGGAGTAGCAAGCGCATTGCGTAGCAAGTCAACATACTGGCCAAGTGCCTGGCTTGTTTTAAATTGCGAGACTCATGTATAGCTTAACTATGCATGAAGAGATATTTAGATTCGACCAAGTATAGTGAGCTGTACTTGGTTTTTTTGATGATCGGGTTAAAGAAGGAAAACGTAAATGGACTTAAGTCTTATATTTGTTTTCAACAGCATGTTACTTGGCGTCGGATTGGCAATGGATGCATTTTCGGTGTCTCTTGCAAACGGACTGAATGAACCGAAAATGAACAGAAATAAGATGGCTTTGATTGCCTCAGTCTTTTCGATCTTTCAGTGGCTGATGCCGATGATCGGATGGATATGCGTACATACGATCGTCACATATTTTACTGCATTTGAAAAAATCATACCCTGGATCGCACTGCTTCTTCTTTTGTTCATAGGCGGCAAGATGTTATTAGAGGGGATAAAGGATGATGATGAAGATGATGAAAATTCAAAGGTTGGTTTCAGTGCATTGATCATACAGGGAATAGCAACTTCGATAGATGCGCTTTCTGTCGGCTTTACGATCGCAGAATACGGATTCTTATCTGCATTTGTCTGCGCCGTTATCATCGGAGTCGTTACCTTTATCATATGTTTTGCGGGTCTTGTGATAGGAAAGAGATTCGGAACAAGGCTTGCCTCAAAGGCATCGATCCTTGGAGGGATCATTCTGATAGGAATAGGTATCGAAATATTTATAAAAGGTGTATTATAATTTTTGCAAAGGAGAAAATGATCATGAAAAATAATACCAGGATGTTGACGATTATCGCACTCGCACTTCAGATACTGACCGTGCTCGTATCTTTCATCGTGATCATCATGCAGAAAAGACTTATGCCGATATTTGCTATGGCATCACTTGATGAGGCGATCAAAGTATACCCGGTGCAGTTCTTCTTTATGATAACTCAGCTGATAATCTATATGATATTCTTTGGCATGTCTCAAAATGAGAAAAATGAGTCAAACAGGACAGGAGCGATCATACTCATAGTGATCTCTGTTGCACTGGCTATAGTATCGGTATTTGCAAATCTCGCAGGGACTGTCATCTATTCAAGGATGGGGCAGGAGACTCTTGTGAAATATTCGAGTATTTCCACACTGATATCATATGTAAATACGTTTTTAGGCTTGCCGGCAACAGCTATGTTTTATATGGCATGCGGCAGATTTACCACAAAAGCACAGTCTACAGATATGCCCTGAATTCATCAGCCCTGTCTTTATCCCCCATCAGTTCGTAGCAGTTTATGATCGCATTAAGGGGGATCTCTTTTTTGCTTCTTATATTAATGAGAGGCTCGGTCTCAAAGGCCGCATTGTAATACCACATGGCCGCTTCACTATATTCGCCCTGTTCATAGAAGACATTTCCAAGTTCACAGCATAGTTCGCTGCAGCCTTTTGTTGCAGCCCCTCTGAGCGCATATTTAAACTGCCTGTTTATATCTTTAGCTATGATGCTTGCTTTGAGTGCTATAGTCAGAGCACAAACAAGCTCATCTTCATCAAGCTCATCAGAATCACACAGCTTTTCAAAGTATTCTGATGCAGCCAGATAATTACTCTCATTACCTGCTATGTAGAGTTCTTTTATGTATATATCAAGAAGCCTTTTTGATAAGATCTCTGTGTCACTTATCATCTTTTCAAATCTTGCAAGATCCCTGCCGGCATGTACAGAAGCGGGACGGTGGATTATCTCTATATCACTGTCATATATGACAGGATTAAGAAGGACCTGCTCGTGTATAGGTTCATTCCATATAAATGAACGGACTCTCTTATAGAGCTTTGGACGAAGTTCCTTGTCAAAGTTATAGATCGTGTTGTTCTCAAGCTGGTTGCAGTAATACATCTGAACTATCTCGATCTCGGGCAACAGCGTGTCCTTCAGCTCTTTAAACTTTTTAATGTTTTCTTCATCAAGTTCTTCGTCTGCATCGGCACAGTATATGTAATCACATCCTGCAAGCGAAAATGAATAGTTGCGCGCATCGCTAAAGCTACCGGTCCAGGCAAAATCATATATCTTATCCGTATATTTTTTTGCGATATCTTTTGTCCCGTCATCTGAGCCGGTATCTACGACAATGATCTCGTCTGCGACAGGCACAAGGCTTTTTAAGCATCTTTCAAGGCAATGCTCTTCATTCTTTACTATCATGCACACACTTACTGTGATCATATAACCCCTCCGTAAAGCTGTTTTTTCTATTTTAACACGTATAGCGGATTAGGGGTTTTTATTTTGTCAAAAAATGCAAAATATATGTATTGACATCCAATATTATATGATGTATAGTATGTTCAGAAAACGATATTATACATCGTATAGCATACAGGGATTAAACAGAAGGGAGATAAAAATGGTATTTAACACAGGATCTGCACTTCTGGATGCCATAGTCTTAGCTATAGTAAGCAAGGATGAAGAAGGTACCTACGGTTACAAGATAACGCAGGAAGTCAGAACGGTCATAGAACTTTCGGAATCCACACTCTACCCGGTACTTCGAAGACTGCAAAAGGATGAATGCCTTGAAGTCTACGACAAGGAGCATGCCGGCAGAAATCGCCGATACTACAAGATCACAGAAAAAGGTTGCGCGATGCTAAAAATGTACTATACAGAATGGCATTCATATTCAAAAAAGGTTACATATCTTTTTGAGGAGGGGAGAATACATGGATAAACAGCAATTCCTTGCAGAATTGAAGCAGCTTCTCGGAGATATCCCGGCAGTAGAGAGAGATGAAGCTCTTGAATACTACGAGGATTACTTTGAGGATGCCGGAGTAGAAAACGAATCTACTATATTAAAAGAGCTTGAGAGTCCGGAAAAGATCGCTTTCATGATAAAGGCAGGATTAAGAGATTCGGATAAGAGCATAGGTGAATTCACCGAGACAGGATTCAGCGGCTATGGTCCGGCTTACAAGGACGAGGTAGCCAATACAATACCAAATAGTGATGACAGAGGTTTTACGACAAGAAGAGACGGCAAGGGAATGTCACTTTTACTGGTAATCCTTTTAGTGCTTGCAGCTCCTGTATGGGTTCCTGTAGCCTTCGGACTGCTTGCAGCCTTATTCGGAATATCCCTCGCAGTATTTGCCTGGATATTTGCTATCGCGATCGCAGGTATCGGATGCATAGTTGTCGGAGCGATAATCCTCATTGTTGGAGTACCGGGCATATTTACACTGCCGGCAGGCGGTATACTGATAACGGGATTAGGCCTTTTAACGATAGGAATAGGAATCCTATTAACTATGGCAGGAACCGCTCTTATTCTAAAGGCTGTTCCGGCAGTATTAAAACTGATCGCAAAGCTTATAGGAGCGGTCATTTCAAAATTCAGTTTATATAGAAAGGGGAGAGTAGAGGTATGAAAGTATCGACAAAGGTTGCGCTTGCAAGTGCTGCAGGACTGATACTGGCCGGAGGCATCATGTGCGCCATAGGATTTGGAATGGGCGGATGGGCCGCAGCACTTGAGCTTACGGATCACAGCCCGTACCTGGATCTGAGGGACGGAATCGCTGTCGGATACGATGCACTCGGCAACATGAGTAAAGATGGGGATTATTCTATGTCATTCAAATCCGAGTATATAGATAACCTGGATTTTGAGATCGGTGCATCGGATGTTAAGATAGTAGATAACACTACCGATAACAACATTAATGTAACGGTAAAAAATTCCAGCTATGCAAGCGATGACAGTGATCATAGTTTAAGACTCAAGATAAAAGGAAAGGCCGGCGGAAAGAGTGAGGTCATAATAGCCATACCAAAGGGCAAGAGATTTAACAACATAAAGCTTGAGATCGGTGCTACGGATATGGATGTAGAATCATTTATCTGCTACAATCTCAGAATATCAGCAGGAGCCGGAGACGTTACGATCGGTGATCTTTTGAGTGACAACTATACTGAACTTAAGGTGGCAGCAGGCGGACTTACAATAAACAATGCCAAGTTAAAAGATCTTGATCTTGAATGCGGAGCAGGTGATGTTCAATTTGCCGGCATCATCGAGGATGATCTTAATGCAGAATGCGGCATGGGCAATATAACCCTTAATCTTATCGACAAAGCAGAAAATCATAAGTTAGATCTTGAAGCTGCCATGGGAAATATCACATATAACGGCAAGAGCTTGAATGGTTTTGTCAATGAGATCGAGGAAGGCAGTGACGAAGAGTCGCAGTATGAGATTGAATGCGGTATGGGAAATATCGATATAACATTTACAGAAGACTAAAAAGAAAGGTAGGTATATACTATGAAAGAATTAAAGAAATCAAACACAAACAGAGTTGTATGCGGAGTATGCGGAGGACTCGGAGAATATTTTAACGTTGACCCCACAGTAGTAAGACTTTTATGGATCGCATTTTCACTTATGGGCGGTTCGGGAATCCTTGCTTACATCATCGCAGCAGTAATAATGCCTGAGAACAACTAAATAAATGATATCTAAGGGACGTGCTTGTCACGTCCCTTTTTATGTTTATCCCAAAATGATATAATCATAAGCATGAGAACGATACAGGGAATGATATTCACAATAAAAGACGGATTTGTGCCGGGGATTGTTTCTATCGATAACGGCATCATCAAGGATGTTGAGTTTTTTAGTGATGAAAAGCTAGCATCTGATCAAAGAAAAAAGTATGTGATACCCGGACTTATCGATATGCATATGCACGGATGCATGTCCTTTGATACCTGTGATGCTTCATATGAGAGTCTTAAGCATATGGCAGAATATGAAAGAGAGTGCGGGATCACTTCGTTCTGTCCTACCAGCATGACTCTGCCAAAGGAAAAGCTGATCGATATATGTCATTGCATAAGAAACGGGGTTGAAAAGATCCCCGGTATTGTCGGGCTGTATCTGGAAGGACCTTTCATATGTGAAAAGAAGGCAGGGGCCCAGGACGGGCGATATATCATTAAGCCTGATAAGGAGCTTTTTGATCTTCTTTATAAGGAAAGCGAAGAAAATATTAAAGTGGTCGCTGTAGCGCCTGAGACAGAAGGGGCTATAGATTTCATAGCATCAAACAAAGACAGGGTTATCTGTTCCATTGCTCATACGATGTCTGATTACAGACAGACGATCGAAGCGATCGATGCAGGCGCAAGGCATGCGACCCATCTGTACAACGGAATGAGAAGGACCGATCACAGAGATCCGGGCTGCGTGGAAGCCGTTATGGATCGTAACGAGGTATTCGCAGAACTGATATGCGACATGAAGCATATTCATCCTGCAGTCATAAGGAATGCTTTTAAGACACTTGGAGATGATCGCATCATACTGATAAGCGACAGCATGGAAGCTGCGGGAATGCCTGACGGAGAGTATGAACTCGGCGGACAGAAGGTATTCAAGAAAGGAAAAAGCGCCATTTTATCGGACGGGACACTTGCAGGAAGCGTATGCAATCTGTTTGACTGCATGATAAATGCGATCAAAGCAGGGATCAGTTTTGAGAGCGCTATAAAGGCTGCAACTGTTAATCCTGCGATCGCTTTAGGTATCTTTGACAGAGTCGGAAGTATTGAGGCTGGAAAGAAGGCGGATATCGTCATCATGGATGACAGACTCGATATCATTGAGGTCATAACACAGTCCTAGGCGGTATTGTACATTGTTTTTTTGTATGATTTAGAGTAGAATTACGTTATTAACGCTGCATTGGAAAGGTAGATACATGAGAGCCATATCTTGGAATGTTAACGGGCTTAGAGCCTGTGTAGACAAGAATTTTATCAAGGATTTTAACAGACTGGATGCGGATATCTTCTGCTTGCAGGAGACAAAGCTGCAAAAAGGCCAGATAGATCTTGATCTTAAGGGGTATTACCAGTACTGGAATTATGCCGAAAAGAAAGGCTACAGCGGAACTGCGATCTTTACAAGGAAGCAGCCTTTAAACGTAACATACGGCATGGGGATTGAAGAACACGATCATGAAGGCAGGGTTATCACTCTTGAGTATGAGAGTTTCTACTTTATCACGGTATATACACCCAATTCAAAGCAGGAACTTGAAAGACTTGAGTACAGGCAGCACTGGGAGGATGATTTCAGGACTTATCTTTGTGAGCTTAAGAAGAAAAAGCCTGTGATCTTTTGCGGGGATCTCAATGTGGCGCACAAAGAGATAGATCTTAAGAATCCAAAGACAAATCATCACAATGCCGGCTTTACCGATGAGGAGCGAGGCAAGATGAGCGAGCTGCTGGCTGCAGGATTCACTGATACTTTCAGATACTTTTATCCCGATAAGACTGATATATATTCGTGGTGGTCATACAGATTCAAGTCGCGTGAAAAGAATGCGGGATGGAGGATAGATTATTTCATCGTATCTGATGATCTTAATGAAAAGCTAAAGGATGCAAAGATACATACGGATGTTTACGGATCCGATCACTGTCCGGTTGAACTTGATATTGATGTTACATTATAATAGATGAATCAAAAAGGGAGGGAATGAAACTATGAAAAGATATACATATATAAGGAAGAAAATAGAACTCATCATAATCGGAATAGTGCTTGTCTTTGCTTTTTGCGGATGCGGATCAAAGCCTGATGATGAGCAGGATGATCAGGTAGAAGAATCTCAGGATACCGATGATGACGAGTCTGATACAAAAAAGCCCGATAAGCCAGATAAGACAGAAGCTGCATCAAAGGCTGATCCCATGGAGGGCGACTGGGAGATGGTATATAACATCTACCATTCGGAATACGGCACAGACGGCGAGAGCTATGACGGAGTAAGCATGAGTGATGATCCGTATTCGCAGACATCTCTCATGAGAGTCACAAAAAAGGACGGAAAGCTCATAGCAGACTATAGGATGGGCGGATTTGAATCGGATTACAGATTCTACGGCAATGAGCTTAAATACCTTGAAGAAGCAGCTTACGAGGGATGTGAGAACAGCGAATGGTGCGTGACATTTACCGATCCTTTCGAGGAGGAGTCAGATGAATACAGCCCGATGAAAAAGAGATTTACGTTGACTGACAATGATACCCTCATAGGTGTCAGCGTATACACTGACGGAAATAAAGGAACCGATGAATATTATTACTCTGTCAGCACGGATGTATATTACAGAAAGAGCGATCCGAGACTTGAAGACAGAGAGAGCATAAGATACTTCAATACCGTTACGGTATCAAATGCCGAGGACCTTTTAAATAACATAGCCAACAATACAAAGATACTGCTCGAGGCGGGAACATATGACTTCTCTGCTGTAGACGAATCAAGAGTACAAAATCCAAATGTATATTGCGATTACGGAGCATATATAGTAAACGGTGTCTCAAACTTCTGTATAGAAGCAAAGGACGGAGCAAATGTTTTACTTTGTGTTGACGAGGCTTATGATCCGGTCATGAAGTTTGAAAGCATTACAAATATAACGTTCAGAGGAGTGACCGCAGGACACAATGTTGAGCCCGGATACTGCAGCGGAAGCGTCCTGGAATTCTCAAGCGGCAACGGCGTAAAGATAGACAAGTGTAATCTTTACGGCTGCGGAACTTACGGAATACAGGCATATTCGATCGAAAACCTTGAGGTGACTGACACAGATATATATGAGTGTACATACGGCCTTGTGGATTTGACATACGTATACAACGCTCATTTTAACAACTGTACATTAAGAGACAGCAAGGATATGTCAATGATCTGCGTGGAATCATGCTATGACATAAGCTTTGATAACTGTCTGTTTAAGAATAACTACATAGAGCCCGAATACAGTACATGCTACTTTGTTGAACTTTCCGAGTATTCGGATGTGACATTCACTGACTGCAAATTTGAGAACAATCAGTATAATAAATTTGCAAACAGAAAAGTTAAGCAGATCAACTGCAACATAAGCGATAACGGCGATCCGGATATGAGCAATGTAAATTCCGAGGATGCTGTAGACCAGGACAGCTTGCTTAAGAGCTATGATGATGCCTGCACAAGACAAAAGGAAATAGATGAGCTTTTTGCCAAGGGAAACATGGACCAGCAGACCATGAATCAGACTGCATTTGAAGAATATCAGCTCTGGGATACACTTCTTAACAGCATCTGGGGATATTTAAGAAATACCCTTGATGAGGATACTATGTTAGATCTTACCGATGAGCAGAAGCAGTGGATCAAGGAAAAGGAAGCAGCTGTAAAGACTGCCGGAGAAGATTTTGAAGGCGGTAGCATGCAGCCTATGGTCGAGTACGGAACAGGTGCTGACTATACAAGGAAGAGAGTTGAGTATCTGATGGGTATGTATTTCAGATAACTGTTGACAAAAAGGATATGGATGATATATTCTTTACAAAACAGCATAACTAAAAGCAATGACGAAGAGGAGTAGCCACAGACCGTCATTCAGAGAGAACCCTCAAGGCTGGAAGGGGTTTATGACATGGAGTGGTGAAGGTAGCTTCCGAGCCGGTGGCCTGAACAGGACTAAAGTTCAAAAGTAGGGCTTCACGACCCATCCCCGTTACAGGATGAGACTTTTTAAAGGAGAAGTTGCAGAGGTGATCATGGTGACATGATCATAAACAAAGGTGGTACAGCGAACAGTGTTTTGATCGCCCTTTGGTGTAAATACATCAAAGGGCGTTTTTATTTGAAGAAAAGGAGAACGAATATGAGCAGGGAACTTGCAAAGACTTATGACCCTAAACAGATGGAGGACAGGATATACAAAAACTGGATGGACAAGAAGTACTTCCATGCAGAGGTTGACCATTCAAAGACTCCATTTACGATAGTCATCCCGCCTCCGAACATCACGGGACAGCTTCATATGGGTCATGCGCTTGACAATACGATGCAGGATATCCTCATCAGATATAAGAGGATGCAGGGATACAATGCGCTGTGGCAGCCTGGAACAGACCATGCCTCTATCGCTACAGAAGTAAAGATCATTGAGACACTTAAGAAGGAAGGCATTGACAAGAACGATCTCGGAAGAGAGAAGTTTTTAGAAAGAGCCTGGGACTGGAAGAAGGAATACGGCGGACGTATCATCAACCAGTTAAAGAAGCTGGGAAGCTCATGCGACTGGGACAGAGAGCGCTTCACCATGGACGAGGGATGCAACAAGGCCGTTACGGAAGTCTTCTGCAAGATGCATGAGAAAGGATGGATATATAAAGGCAGCAGGATAATCAACTGGTGTCCTGTATGTAATACATCTATCTCCGATGCCGAGGTTGAATATGAGGAGCAGGCAGGCCATTTTTGGCATATCAAGTATCCTCTCGTTGATGAAAACGGACAGCCCAGCAAGACAGAATTTTTGACATTTGCCACAACAAGACCTGAGACAATGCTGGGTGATACCGCTGTCGCGGTAAATCCCAAGGATGAGAGATATACATATCTTCACGGCAGACAGGTATGGCTTCCTTTGGTAAACAAAGCCATCCCCGTAGTAGAAGATGATTATGTAGATATGGAGTTTGGAACAGGTGTAGTTAAGATCACACCCGCTCATGACCCTAACGACTTCGAGGTAGGAAAGCGTCACAATCTGCCTGAAGTAAATATTATGAACGATGATGCTACCATTAACAAGAACGGCGGAAAGTTTGAGGGCATGGATCGTTACGAGGCAAGAGATGCGATCGTTAAGGAACTTGATGAACTCGGCCTTCTTGTAAAGATCGAGGACTACAGCCATAACGTAGGTACTCATGACAGATGCAAGACTACTATCGAGCCTCTTATAAAGGCACAGTGGTTCGTTAAGATGGATGAGCTCATAAAGCCTGCGGTCGAGGCTGTAAAGAACGGCGACATCAAGCTCATTCCTCAAAGAATGGAAAAGACTTACTTTAACTGGACAGACAACATTCGTGACTGGTGTATCTCGCGTCAGTTGTGGTGGGGTCACAGGATACCTGCATACTACTGCAAGGACTGCGGCGAGATAGTTGTTGCCAAAGAAGCGCCTCATACATGTCCTAAGTGCGGCGGCTCACATTTTGAGCAGGATCCCGATACACTCGACACATGGTTTTCATCAGCGCTGTGGCCTTTCTCTACTCTTGGATGGCCCGAGATGACAGAGGATCTTAAGTACTTCTATCCGACCGATGTACTGGTAACAGGCTATGACATCATATTCTTCTGGGTAATCAGAATGATATTCTCGGGATTCGAACAGATGGGACAAAAGCCGTTTAATACGGTTCTCTTCCATGGTCTCGTAAGAGATGATCAGGGCCGAAAGATGAGCAAGTCGCTCGGAAACGGTATCGATCCTCTTGAGATCATAGACAAGTACGGCGCCGATGCATTAAGACTCACACTCATCACAGGAAACGCTCCCGGCAATGACATGCGTTTCTATATGTCAAGAGTCGAGGCAAGCCGTAACTTTGCAAACAAGGTATGGAATGCGAGCCGTTTCATAATGATGAACATGGAAGGCAAGCAGGTAAGTATACCGGATGCATCAGATCTTGAACCTGTTGACAAGTGGATCATAAGCAAGTTAAATGATGTCGTAAAAGATGTAACAGAGAACATGGACAAGTTCGAACTGGGGATCGCGGTTCAGAAGGTTTACGATTTCATCTGGGATGAGTTCTGCGACTGGTATATCGAGATGGTAAAGCCTAGACTCTACAATTCAGACAATGCAAAGAGTCAGAACGCAGCTCTTTATACACTCAAAACAGTATTGATTGACGCGCTTAAGCTGCTTCATCCTTATATGCCGTTTGTAACGGAAGAGATTTTCTGTACCCTGCAGGATGAAGAGGAATCGATAATGATCTCTTCATGGCCTGTATATGATGAGGCTAAGAGCTACAAGACTGAAGAAAAAGCCATCGAGAGCATAAAGGAAGCCGTAAGGGGAATAAGAAACGCAAGAACTAACATGAACGTTGCTCCTTCAAGAAAGGCTGCGGTATATGTTGTCAGTGACAATGATCAGATGAGACAGACATTTGAGGAAGGAAAGCTGTTCTTTGCATCCCTTGCAAACGCATCTGACGTATATGTTCAAAAGGATATGACAGGCATTGCCGATGATGCTGTAAGCGTTGTCATCTCAGGAGCAAATATATACATGCCGTTTTCCGACCTGGTTGATATAGAACAGGAAAAGGTAAGACTGTCAAAAGAGCAGGACAGATTGAATTCTGAGATCAAGCGTGCAGAGGGAATGCTTGCAAACGAGAAGTTCATCTCAAAGGCTCCCAAGGCCAAGGTTGACGAGGAAAAGGAAAAGCTAGCAAAGTACAGACAGATGCTGGATGAGGTCATAAAACAGATCGAAAAACTAAACAGATAAATGACTATCTTAAAGGGCTGCCGCCACTGGCAGTCCTTTTTTGACCGCTCAGTAAATAATTGTAGCCAATTGCCGATATAAATGATATAATGCAGGTAGTTATGTAAATCACACAAATGTTTTGGGGAAATGGAAGAGATAAAAAAGCTTACACCTGAACAACTGGCGGAGCTGAGGGCAAAGATAAGAAATGCCAATCCCGACCGCAAGGATGTACAAGCCGCACCTGCTGTGGAACAGCCGCAGGAAGGAGGGGCTACTTGGAGTCCGAAAATTTCCAAAAAGAAGATAAAGGTTGAGATAGCCGAAGACAGGATGAGCGCAACTCTTACACTTGCAGATCCCGAGGATGAGACATATATCGTCCCCGAGCTTGTCGGAGAGCTTAGAGCAAACAAGGTCGTTGTCGGCATCAAGACCGAAGAACTGATAAGGATGGTCAACGACAGGGTGTATGATACACCTGTCGAGGTTGCAGCAGGAAAGCCGCTCGTACCTGCCCAGGAAGGCTACTTTGAGTTCTTCTTTGATATAGACGAGCATAAGACTCCCGAGATAAGGGAAGACGGAACAACTGATTACGCTGCTGTCGGACGTCTTGAAAATGTAAAGGAAGGCCAGCTTATAGCCAAGTATCATCCCGCAGTTCAGGGTACTAACGGTTTTGATGTACTCGGTCATGAGATGGTAGCGAAGATGGCCAGAGAAAAGCAACCTTTAAGAGGCCAGCATATACAGCGAAACGATGAGACAAACGAGTACTTTGCTCTTATTGACGGAAAGATCAGTCTTAAGGACAATAATATCGAGATACTCGATGTTTATGAGATAAACGAGGATATCACACTTATTAGAAAGAAGGTCGAATTCTACGGCGATCTTTATATAAACGGCGATGTTGAGAACGGTGTAACGATCCGTGCGGGACGAAATGTCGTGATAAACGGAACAGTGGGTGCCGCAAGCATCTTTGCGGGCGGAGATATAATACTGCAAAGAGGTATAACCGGTGCCGGAAGAGGCAAGGTCAGTGCGAGAGGAAACGTGTTCTCTGATTTCATCGAGCATGCAAAGGTTGATGCTGGACTTGACGTATACGCAAACTCGATCATCAATTCCGAGATATCGACTAACGGCAATGTAATAGTCAGCGGAAAGCAGGGATTCATAATAGGCGGTGATACACACGGATTAAAAGGCATCGTTGCAAATGCCGCAGGAAGCAGCTCGGAAGTCAGGACTGTTTTACACGCAGGATTTTTAAAGGATGACTATACTAGATTTCTTCAGCTTGAACAGAAGGAAAAGCGGGCTGCGGTATCGCTCGAACAGCTTGTTGATGAACTGACCGGCATGTTAAAGGCAAGAGCCAAGGCAGGCAGCATTAACAGTGCCCAGAGAGAGCACATCATGATAATGAGCAAGAAAAAGGATGCTCTCCAGGAGGAACTCAGGGATATAAGGAGCGATAAGGAAGAGATATCCCGCAAGATGGCGATGGCGGGAAATGCTTCCATCATCATCAGAGGTAATGTATACAGGAACGTTTTGATCAGCATTGATGCGGCAAGACTGGCTATATTAAAGGAAGAGACATATGTCAGATATGTATGCAGGGATGATGCTATCGAAAGAAGGACTGTTCCGAAAATGTAGGCAAGGACATGAAAAGATTTAAGGATTATGATGATGCGGTATCTTATATTTTACAGATACCGCGTTTTTCTGCAAAAAACGATATGGATGCAACAAAGGCTTTCCTTAATATTATCGGAGAGGCCAAAGCGGATACTGTCATACATGTTGCAGGAACAAACGGCAAGGGCAGCACATGTGCATTCCTAAACAGCGTATATATTGAACAGAACAAGATAACGGGAATGTTTACGTCTCCTCATCTTTTGGACATCAGAGAAAGGATCCGTATAAATGACGAGATGATAAGCAGGGAAGACTTTTTATCATGTGCCAACTATGTGATGGAAAAGCTTGATGAGATGAAGGATATCAAGGCTGATTATCATCCGTCTTTTTTTGAGTTTGTCTTCTTTATGGCAGAAAGATATTTTTCATTAAAGAATACACAGGTCATCATATATGAGACAGGGCTTGGCGGAAGGCTTGATGCGACAAACTCGCTTTCAAAAAAGGATATCTGCGTGATAACACAGATCGGGATGGACCACATGGAGTATCTGGGAGATACGCCAGAACTTATTGCCAGAGAAAAAGCAGGCATCATAAAAAAGGGTGTGCCACTTGTCTGCTGGAAGTCAGACAGTGAATGTGATCAGGTCTTTATAAACAGTGCAAAAGAGCTTGGAAGCGATATCTATTTTGTAGGAAAGGATAATATCTCACAAGTATCATTTAATAAGAAAAATATTGATTTTTCATATAAATATGGCTATGATAAAGATGTTATGTTTATGGTGCAAAGTTATGCCCATTATCAGGTATACAATGCAGCGACCGCACTTAAGACTCTGCAGGTCCTGCAAGGTGATGACTGTGTTTACCTTGATAGCGTCAAGTCAGGCATTAAAAAGATGACCTGGCGCGGAAGAATGGAGCAGATAGGACCAAACGTTTTTGTAGACGGCAGTCATAACGAAGACGGGATCGCCGCATTTATAGATACTGTAAAGGCGGATGAGTGCACGGGGAAGAGATATCTTGTCTTTTCAGCCGTAAATGACAAGAGAGTATCAAAGATTAGCAGGATGCTCATTACATGCGGACTGTTTGATATGATAAGCCTTTGCGAGCTTGAGGGCAGCAGGGCGAGCGCTCTCGATGAACTAAAGAAGATATTTAAAGATACTATAGATGATACAAAAAACTGTATCGGGCTTAGAGCATATAAAAGCGTGCAAGAAGCATATGAAGAGGAAAAAGGAAAGCTAAAAAGCGATGACAGGCTATATATTTGCGGTTCGCTTTACCTTGTTTCAAAGATACTTGCTCTGAGCGATAAGGGATGAGTACAATGATCAATTTTGAAGAGGAACTTAAGAAGTTTCATCCGTCTCTTGAAGTGGAAGAGGCTACGGATGCTATATATAATCAGGACATGACCGACATGGCTGATCTATTGGTCAATCTGATCAAGGAAGAGAGAGCCGGCTCACGTCCCCAGGAAACGTTGTAAGAGGATTAAAGGATGTTATGCTATAACTGCGGAGCTTCTTTGACTGAACACGATTTCTGTACCAACTGCGGCGCAGAGGTCGGGGTATACAAGAAGATCATGAGCTCTGCCAACCTCTTTTATAACGAAGGTCTGGACAGGGCAGGAGTAAGGGACCTGACAGGTGCGATAACTTCGCTTCGTCAGTGTCTTAAGATGAATAAGAACCACGTTGACGCAAGAAACCTTTTAGGACTTGTGTATTTTGAGATGGGAGAATATGTTGCGGCGCTGAGCGAATGGGTAATAAGCAAGAACTTGCGTCCCAACAAGAACATCGCTGATGATTATCTGAACATGATGCAGTCTAATCCATCCAGACTCGATACCATCAATCAGACGATCAAGAAGTATAACCAGGCACTAAGCTACTGTTATCAGGGAAGCTATGATCTGGCTATCATCCAGTTAAAGAAGGTAGTATCTCTCAATCCCAAGCATGTACAGGGCCGACAGTTGCTTGCGCTTCTTTATCTTAATAATGAGCAGTGGGAAGATGCGCGCAAGGAACTTGAGCGCTGCAGAAAGATAGATGTAAACAATACGACGACACTCAGATATCTTAAGGAAGCTGATGCCGTACTTGATATAGAAGAGGATTTCAATGCTCCTCCAAAGAAAAAGATAAGCAAGGAGACTATCACTTATCGAAGAGGCAATGAGACGATTATTCAGCCTGTCGGAGGCAAGGAAACAAAGCTATCATCAACTATTGTCAATATAGTTGTGGGAATCGCGATCGGTATCGCAGTTGCATGTCTTTTGATTCTGCCTGCAAGGATAAGCGCAGCAGGTGAAGAGAGCGATCTGAAGATCAAGGAGATCGGAGAGCAGCTTGACGAGAAGAACTCAACGATCAATGCGCTTGAACAGGACAAGAACAGCCTGACTGCAAAAGTAGACAAGCTTGAAAACGAGCTTGCAACTTATACAGGAGAGGGAGGAGCCATCTCATCAATGGATAACCTTCTCAATGCGGCAATGGCTTATCTTTCAAATCCCGATGATACGACTACCGTTGCATCATATCTCGATCTTATAGATGAAGGATTTGTTGATACATCTACAGAGACATTCAGAGAAGTATATAACATGCTTCGAACACGCATCGGTTCCACTGTCGGAGGAACATATTTTGAAGAAGGCATGCGTGCTTATCAGAACGAGCAGTATGATGAAGCGATCGAAAACCTTTCAAAGGCCTATGCATATGACAGCTCAAATGTCGATGCGCTTTACAACCTTGCAAATGCATACCGCAAGACCGGTGACAATGTCAATGCGATATCAAATTATCAGACATTGGTCGATAATTTCCCGGATACCGAGCTTGCTACCAGGAGCCAGTCGTTCTTAAACGAACTGGTTGTTGACTGATTATGTTAAGGGTGACAAAAAGTCACCCTTATTTTTTTGAAATTTTTACAAAAAGTTACTTGTGATTTTTCATCTGTTGCATATAATAATATAGAGACAATTATAAGGAAAAGGAGAAGACCATGCCAAAGAGAGAAGATATCCACAAAGTATTGATCATCGGTTCGGGTCCGATCATCATCGGACAGGCCTGCGAGTTCGATTATTCCGGGACTCAGGCTTGTAAAGCACTTAGGAAACTTGGTTACGAGATAGTTCTCGTTAATTCCAATCCCGCAACTATCATGACCGATCCCGAGACGGCGGATGTAACTTACATCGAGCCTCTTAATGTTGACCGATTGGAGCAGATCATTGCAAAGGAACGTCCGGACGCGTTGCTTCCTAACCTGGGAGGACAGTCGGGACTTAATTTATGCTCTGAACTGAATAAAGCAGGAGTGCTTGACAAGTACGGAGTAAAGGTAATAGGTGTACAGGTAGATGCCATAGAGAGAGGCGAGGACCGTATAGAGTTCAAGAATACGATGAACGAGCTCGGAATCGGAATGGCAAGATCGGATGTATCATACTCTGTTGAACAGGCACTTGAAATAGCTGACAGGCTCGGATATCCTGTAGTACTTCGTCCGGCATACACCATGGGCGGTGCAGGCGGTGGTCTTGTATATAATAAGGAAGAATTAAAGACAGTTTGTGCAAGAGGTCTTCAGGCTTCACTCGTAGGACAGGTCCTTGTTGAGGAATCGGTTCTCGGATGGGAAGAGCTCGAACTTGAGGTCGTAAGAGACTGCGAAGGAAACATGATCACAGTCTGCTTCATAGAAAACATCGATCCTATCGGTGTTCATACAGGTGATTCATTCTGCTCGGCTCCGATGTTGACAATACCTGAGGATGTTCAGAAGGAACTCCAGAGACAGGCGTACAGCATCGTTGACAAGGTACAGGTCATCGGCGGAACAAACGTACAGTTTGCACGCAACCCCAAGGACGGCCGTATCATAGTAATAGAGATCAACCCCAGAACATCTCGTTCGTCTGCACTTGCATCAAAGGCAACAGGCTTCCCGATCGCTCTTGTATCGGCAATGCTTGCTACAGGTCTTACTCTTAAGGATATAGAGTGCGGAAAGTACGGAACACTTGATAAGTATGTTCCCGACGGAGACTATGTTGTTATCAAGTTCGCACGCTGGGCATTTGAGAAGTTTAAGGGCGTTGAAGACAAGCTCGGAACTCAGATGAGAGCAGTCGGCGAAGTAATGAGTATCGGAAAGAACTATAAGGAAGCATTCCAGAAGGCTATTCGTTCTCTCGAGACCGGAAGATACGGACTCGGTCATGTAAAGAACTTCGATTCTCTTACAAAGGAGGAACTCCTTCAAAAGCTCATCACTCCTTCGAGCGAGAGACATTTTGTTATGTACGAAGCACTCAGAAAAGGTGCTACAGTTGAAGAGATACATGAGCTTACAAAGGTTAAGACATACTTCATCGAGCAGATGAAGGAGCTTGTTGAGGAAGAGGAAGAGCTCATCAAGAACAAAGGCAAGATGCCTGCTGATGATGTCCTCACACAGGCTAAGAAGGACGGCTTCTCTGACAAGTACCTAAGCAAGATCTTAGAGATAGACGAAGAAGATATCAGAAACAAGAGAATATCAATAGGCGTCGAGGAAGCATGGGAAGGCATACATGTATCAGGTACAAAAGACAGTGCATACTACTTCTCTACATATAATTCTGATGACAAGGATCCCGTATCAGACAATAAGAAGATCATGATCCTTGGCGGCGGTCCCAACAGAATAGGACAGGGTATCGAATTTGACTACTGCTGTGTACATGCTGCTATGGCATTAAAGAAGCTGGGATTCGAGACCATCATTGTAAACTGCAATCCTGAGACTGTTTCAACAGACTATGATACATCAGACAAGCTATACTTTGAGCCTCTTACAACCGAGGATGTGTTAAGTATATATAAGAAGGAAAAGCCTCTTGGCGTTATCGCTCAGTTTGGCGGTCAGACACCTCTTAACCTTGCAGCTGAGCTTGAAAAGAACGGAGTAAAGATCCTTGGAACATCTCCTGCTGTTATCGATCTTGCAGAAGACAGAGACCAGTTCCGCGAGATGATGGATAAGCTTGGCATCCCGATGCCGGAATCAGGAATGGCAGTAACCGTTGAGGAAGCAAAGCAGATCGCAAGCAAGATCGGATATCCTGTAATGGTTCGTCCTTCATATGTTCTTGGCGGAAGAGGAATGGAAGTCGTTTATGATGACGATCAGATGTCAGAATACATGGCAGCGGCTGTAGGCGTCACACCTGACAGACCCATCCTTATAGACAGATTCCTAAATCACGCTCTTGAGTGTGAAGCAGATGCTATCGCAGACGGAAAGCATGCATATGTTCCTGCGGTAATGGAGCATATCGAACTTGCCGGAGTTCACAGCGGTGACTCTGCATGCATCATTCCTTCAGTTCATATCTCTGAGGAGAATGTAAAGACTATAAAGGAATATACAAGAAAGATCGCAGAAGAGATGCATGTAAAGGGACTTATGAACATGCAGTATGCTATAGAGAACGGAAAGGTTTATGTGCTTGAAGCTAATCCGAGAGCAAGCCGTACAGTACCGCTCGTATCAAAGGTGTGCAACATCCGCATGGTTCCGCTCGCAACTCAGATCGTTACAGCAGAGCTTACCGGAAATGAGTTCTCTGTTCAGTCACTGGGAGAGAGAGAGATACCTTACTACGGAGTAAAGGAAGCTGCATTCCCGTTCAATATGTTCCCTGAGGTTGATCCGATCCTCGGACCCGAGATGCGTTCAACAGGTGAAGTACTTGGCCTTTCAAAGTCATACGGTGAAGCATTCTTCAAGGCTCAGGAAGCAATCCAGTCAAAGCTTCCGCTTAATGGAACAGCACTTATCTCTGTAAACGGAAAGGACAAGGAAGAAGTTGTTGATGTCGCAAAGAGCCTTGAGTCTGACGGATTTAAGATACTCGCAACAAGCGGTACATATGATGTCCTTACAGCAGCAGGCGTACATGCTGAATGTGTAAAGAAGCTCTACGAAGGAAGGCCTAACATCAACGATATGATAACGAACGGAGATATCGATCTTATAATCAACTCGCCCATCGGAAAGAGCAGCGTACATGATGACAGCTATCTTCGTAAGGCAGCAATAAAAGCAAAGGTTCCTTATGTGACAACAGTGGCAGCTGCAAGAGCAACGGCAGAGGGTATCCACTACATCAAAGCCAATGTCGGAAGCAAACCCAAGTCACTTCAGGAGTACCACAGCGAAATCAAGTAAATTTGGTAAATTTGCACAAAAAAGCCCTTTTTTAAAGGGCTTTTTTTTATGCCGTCTGCATTTCGTGCTCGAATTTCTGCATTTCGTGCAATAATCGTCAATTTTTTGGAATTTAATGGTAGTATAATCACATGATTACACATATGGAATATGACAATCAAATATGTGATATGAATGTGCTCCCCATAAGGACAAAAAATCCTGTTGCAGACGAGGAGATGTATGAGCATTATCTCAAAACAAAAGATGAGGCTGATATAAGATCTCTGCTCGAGCGATACAGGGAGAGCCTTACTCTGTTTCTGTTTGGTCTTGTCGGCAACATGGAGGATGCCGAGGACATCATGATGGAGACCTTTGCACTTGTGGCACTCGGAAAGACACCGTTTCTTGGCATAAGCAGTTTCAAGACATGGCTTTTTGCGATTGCCAGGAACAAGGCGAAGATGTTCATAAGAAAGTACGGGAAGGAAGTAGAAACTGCGTCTCAAAGAAAAGATGACATTAATGTCACATGCCTTGAAGACGGCATTCTTTCCAAGGAAAGAAACAAAGTGATCTATGAGGCTCTTAACAGTTTAAGACCCGATTATGCGAATGTTCTCTATCTTTATTACATAGAAAACATGAAGCATGAGAGTATCGCAAAGATACTGGGCAAGACAAAAAAGCAAACTTATGATATCCTGTATGAAGGACGTAATGCCTTAAAGCATGTGCTTGAGGGCATGGATTACGAATTCTGATAATGGGAGAAACTAAAGGTGGATGCTGATCTTTTAGGGATAATCGTCACAGCGATACAGGTGATCGTTCTTCTTGTACTTGTATATGGCATGGTAGGTCATATCAAGAACAGCAAGGTTGATCTTCCTGCGATCCTGTTCATGTTTTCTATGTTCAGCTTCTTGCTCAATGATATATACTGGCTGTGCTTTGACATTTTATATTCAGGGGAGAAAATGCCCTTTTCTGTCAATGCCATAGGTGAATATGCGTTTATGATGCTGCTTGTATCAATGTACAAGCAGCTTTTTGATTCCTACAAGCTTAGGATCTCGCTAGAAAATATGATCATCACGGTCATGACTGCGATATATATGTGCTTATGGATCAGATGGTCAGGAACATGGACAGGAAACATAATCGGTGCTGTTGCGTTCGGCTACCTGGTCTGCATAATCGTGGGTCTTATGATAGAGTATGAACCGATACCTGCAAAATATCTGTATTACATCATGTATATAGCTATCGCGCAACTCATGCTCAATCTGATGGCGGAATTTGTTACTTCCGGGCCTGTGACTGCGACGGTCAACAATGTAATGTACGCAGTTACATATGTTCCGGCGCTTATCTTCCTTGCGATTATCACCTTGAGGATAATAAAAAAAGCGGACAACAAAGGCAATCTGATCCTGACAGGAGGATTTATAGTCTGGTCATTTAATGCAATGTACATGTCGGGTGATTACTGGTATGAGCTGGGAGACGTGCTGTCTACCATAGCAACTGTCTATCTGTATATAGAAATGAAGCGGGAGGGTGAAAAGATATGATCTATCCTGAGAATATACTTATATGCATCTCCATACCGCTTATAGTCGCATCTTTCTTTGTAAGGGACAGCGCCAGACGATTTGCCATATCTTCGTTTACTGGGATGATAGTCTCATTGCTAGCGGCTTATATAACCGGATTTTTGAATATGAAACTGGGATGGGAATATGACAAATCACTTATCTTCATATCCCCGGTTGTTGAAGAGATCATGAAGTTTGCGCCGATGTTTTTCTATGTTGCGATGTTTGACGTGAAAGAAGAGGACTATGCACATATAGCTCTTGGCATTGGAGCCGGCTTTGCTACATTTGAAAACTGCTGTTATCTAATAGTCGGAGAGACGGAAAACCTCAGGATCATGGCAATACGAGGAATGGCAGTTGGAGTGATGCATCTGATAAGCATGCTGATGCTGGCAGCGGGGCTTGTTATAGCAAGAAGGTTTAAGGCGCTAACATACTCGGTAACTATAGGAGTGCTATCATTTTCGATGACGATACATGCTCTTTACAATCTTCTTGTATCAAAACCGGGTCTTTCTGCTGACATAGGATTTGCGTTTCCGATTTGTCTGGCCATACTCTCATATGTTCCATACAGGAGATTAAGATACAGAGAAAAATCGGAAGATATTTAAAAAAGTTTTCATTAATACAGAGCCCGCAAAGGCGCATAAATACTGGACACTTGTTTAAAATGCACAGATATCAGAAATGATGTTTGTGTATTTTTTAGTCCGAAAAAATGAAAAAAACTGCAACTAATATATAGACGACGTAATATGTTTGCACATTAAGTGCAGGTGATTTCATAGAGAAGAAAGATGAAGATATTGAGATACGATTTGAACGAGACTTTAAGGATGGTAATGGGGCGAAAACGCGAACTGATACTCAAACAGGAGCAGGCAAAACTTATGATCTGCAACTATTTTACGGTCATACTTGCCAGTGTGGCTATAGCTCTTATCGGATACAGAAGCAAGGGAGGGTCAGCCGGAGGAGAAGGCGATTTCTTCGGAGGCTACATGCTCTCGCCTGAGATCGGAGGGTATGTGCTGGTTGCGCTTTTGGCATTCGTGGCAGGGATCATAGCTATGGTTGCGATCAACCATTATAAGAAGATTCAAGGTTTGGATGGAATAGAAAAGGAAGCAGAAGATGAAAAAGTTTTATAAGCGTAAATGGGTGAGAATTACAGCAATATTCTTGATTTTGACCATGTTGGTCACCTACTGGGCAGGTACGGTGACAAGCATAAGGATATCGGCGGAAGCCACGAATGAGGCGATGCGATATCTGGCTGAGAATACCGAGATGATGAATAAGCAGAGAACCGAAAGGACGTGGAATCTTGTAAGAGGTCTGATGAGGACGGAGGACATAGACGAGTGCTACCTGGTAGCAAGCATCTATATAGGATCCGCAAGATATGAAGAAGCTCTTACATACATAGATAAGTGCTTACGGATGTGCCCTCAGGATGAAAGAAAAGACTTCTACGCAGAACTGTTAACGAAGAAAGGCTGTTTATTGACCCTTCTCGGACGCAATGACGAGGCAGTCGGAGTGCTTGATTCGGTCATCGAATGCAAGCCGGATTCGAGCGATGCGTACATGGTTCTGATCCAGATCTACTACACGGCAAACGACATGGATAATCTGGAAAAAACCCTGGCTGCATACCTCGAGATCGCACCGGAAGATTCAGACATGAGAGCGACTTACATACAGGCACTCATGAGTGATGGAAATGTAAAAGAAGCCGAAGTTCAATGCGGATTATTGATGGAATACGACAAGGACGGAACCTACAAAAACGATGCGGAGCACGCATTGGCGCTGATAGCTCTGGGACGTGAGGATTTCACTGGAGCCATGAAGCATCTTACAAAGATGACGGATTACGAAGAAGCATTTCCGGATGTAGCTTATGACAAGGGCGTTTGCCATATGGCGGGCGGTGATTACGACAAAGCGGTTGAAGAGTTCATAAGATCAATAAACATTGGCTACATGAAGCAGTATTGTTATTACTCCAGAGCCGTATGTAAAATCTCCCAAGAGGAACCCGATTACGAAGGAACATTCAACGATCTGAAAGCAGCCATCGAATACAACGAAGAAGACAGGAATGAAGAAACGGCACAGATGGCGACCGAGTTGATAAATCAGTTATTCGAGATAAAAGAATAGTAAACCCAAAAAACGAAAAACAGATGGAACTGATGATGAATGATATGAAGATCACAGGATTGAAAACAAATATCAAGGGGAAAGACATGTTGAGTCAAGATTACTTTGAAAAACAATCGTCAGCAGACGAGATGGAATACACGAAAGGAATACGCACAAGCAAACGCCGTTTCAGGATGGCGATTGGACTGGGCGCTCTTTTGGCGTCTGTGGCCATACTGCATACGGGATTCATTCCGGCATATGCGGAAGAAACGGAAGATGTCGCTGAAGAGACGATCGTGATCGAACAGCCTGCGGGCAGCGCAAGCGTCGTTGAAGTAATAAAGGACCAGGACGGTACCGAGACCAACTTGTTGACAACTTCAACTGATCCGGTAGATGAGCATGAGAATGACATGCCTTCGATAACTGTTACGGAGACATTCAGTGAGGATCCTCATAACGATCCCGGACTTAAACCGGATTCCATAAGTGTCACTCTGACTGATAACGGAGATGCAGTCGCACCGGAATGTATGGCAGAGGCATTTGAAAAATCATCAGACATTGCAGAACCGGTGATTACCAGTGTTGAGACACCGGCTGATACGGAAGCGGGAACACCGGCAACAACAACATGGACTAAGGTTACGGTAACAGAATCACAGAACGCAATTCAGAAAGCAGTTGATGATGCGCTTAAAAGAGTTACCGACACGTCGATCAAAAGCGTAACGATCACAGTTGCCGACGGAGAATACAACGGTGACGTTACGATCTCTTCCGACAAGGTAGGAGCAGGAAAGTTAAGTGATGATTTTACTCTTTACATTTTGAGTGAAGGTTCACATGCACCGGCAGATGAAAGCACAAACATAATCGACAAGACAACGATCAATGCCGAAGCAGGAACGGGAGCAAATGTTAACGGCGCGATCATCATCAACAACATCAATACGATTCTCGTAGGTTTGTATTTCTCAAAGGGCAGAACGATCGATGTGACCGGAACAGATAAAAATAAAATCACTGTATTCGGAACAAAAGGCAATGATAACATCTCACTCAATATCAAAGGTGATGTAGAAGCAAAAGTTGATTCGGGAGCCGGAGACGACACGGTAGGTTTTGTTCAGACATCCGGAAAGATCGATGCCAACATCGAAACCGGAGGCGGTGAAGATTATGTATCAGCTTCTAGTGCTTCGACTGTGGATAGCCAAAGCGGATCACTTAACATCAACACCGCAGACGGAGATGATGTTATACAGATCGACACATCACTTGCAAATGCGATCGGATCAGTCAACTTATTCGCAGGAGACGGAGATGACACACTCGACCTGATAGGCATACTTGCAGGGACGGATAACAGGATATCAAAGGATGCTAGTTCGATCACCCTTTTCAATGATTCGTCAAAGAAGCTTGTGATAAACGGTATACCAAACATAGAAACATTTACCGATTCACTTGAGAATAAGGAAACGAAAAATATCACAAGCCTTTTGGCAACAGATATACAGTCGTTCACGAACTACAGATACACAGGTGACTTCGATAATGAGCTGACTGCGAACTGGACCACAGCAAACCTGTTCCTGACAAAGCTGATCCTCGAAGGTGACGGCAAGGATGTTAAGATAGGAAATCTTAATGTACCGAGAGCGAACCTGGTAATAAAAGCCAAAGAGCTTACGATCAGCGGAATCATCACAGCATTGGATATCAAGATCAATGCAATCGACACTGATGATCTTTACAAACTCGATACAACACAGTTTGCAGAAAAGACAGGATTGCCTCCTGTTGGAGAAGAAGGAGAACTTTCCGGAAGCTTCATGGATTTCTATTCAAAAGCACTTGTTACCGTTGAGGATACTGCAAAGCTTATTGCAAGCAAGGGTAACATTTCCATAGAAGCAACCACAAGACAGACACATGATCTGCTTGACCTGTTCGGACAGACCGGTATTGATGATGATCTCAACTTCCTCAATATTAAAGTTTGCGAGTCAGGCATCAACCTTAAGGGTGCGCTTGATGCGAGCAGAAACATCATCCTCAAGACAGCAGCAACGGTTATGATCGATGTCAGCAACGATATGCTTGCTTCATTATTTATACCGTTGGCATTCGGACTTGCAGTATCAGATGTACATATTGACATAGAGAGCGCTAACCTCAAATCCGGCGGAGACATAACAGCTGATGCAACTTCCGACATCAAAGTCAAGGGTGAGGCAAGCACAGGTTCACTTCCTGTAGCGATAGCTCTTTCGATCGGAGTAAGCGATACACATATCAAGGTAACAGGAAACAGCATACTCGATGCAGGCGGCAACGTTGAACTCAATGCCGATTTAAACCTTCAGACCGAAGCCTCTTCAAAGAAGGGCGACATGAACGGAACATCGGGCGGCTTCATAGCAGTTGAGATAGGTGTTACCGATTCGTATGTAAAAGTAACCGACAATACCAATATCATCGCAGGCAAGGATGTATCACTCAATTCCAACGGAAGCATAACAGGTGTTGCCACAGCTACAAGTGCAGGCGACGGAGAAGCAGCTGATTCCGTTGACGGACAGACCAACAAGATCAAAGGACTTCTTACATCTGTAAGAGATGCCCTCATGGAAAATGTCGGTGCCAAGATCAGAGCAATGTTAAATGGTACGGTTGAGCAGTTCGGTGGCAAGGCTCACGCCATTAAGGTTGACAACACACAGAACGGAACAGTTACCGCACCTTCATCAGCAAACAATTACGAGTTCTTTTCAGAAGATGCTTTTGCTGACGGAGTGACATATTATACATATAATAAATCAAATAATACTTATACAGCTGTAGCAGCAGGAGCAGCTAAGGATCCCAAGACTGCATATTACACAAAGGCTGAGCCGGTTAAGATCGCGGTTAACGGCAATGAAGGTTATGTACCTGATATCGTAAAGATCCGTTACCTTGCAAAGGGTGCATCTCAGTATACGGAGACAACCCTCACTGCAGCAGCCGATGGTTCATATAGTTTTGAGATGCCTGAGTACGATGTAACGATCGTTGCTACATTTAAGAAGGGCACAGCTCAGAACACTAACGCACTTGACGATCCCGGATTTGACGGTGTAGGTGATCTCTTCAATGAAGCAACATCATCTGCAGTTACGGATGAGAGCGATAAGAGACAGACTGTTAATTCCACAGCAGATGACGCTGTTACTATCAAGATCGAGCTTTCGGATGATCCTGCGGCAGAACCCGGAACATCTGCTTTCGGTCTCACGGATGATATACGTTTTGAAACTGGTAAGACCTACTATACAAAAGGTGCCGATGGAAAATATACGATTGCATCAGTAACTGAAGATGATTATGTAACAGAAAATACATATTATGAGAGAAACGGTGCGATCCTCACACAGGTAATTAGGGCTGACTTGGGTAAGGAGATACTGGTTACCGTAAACCCTGTTGAAGGATATGCTCTTAAGGTCGGCAGTCTTACGGCTACTTATAAATTCTTATACAAGGAAAAGGAAGCAACCGTAACAACTCCTGCTTCCGGTAAAACATATTACCTTAAGGAAGAAGACGGCAGCTTCACAGAATGCAAAGACTTAACAGCATTTGAGACAGGCAAGACTTATTATGAGAAGCTCTCTTCAGGTAATGCTGTAACCATAAAGGATCAGATCAACAAAAATGATCTTGGTGAATATGTATTTACTGTTCCTTATGGTGTTATTTATGATATAACACTCAATGCAGCATTTGCACCCGTTACTAAAAACGGAGTAGCCAATGCAGATGCTGATCCGACAACACCGGCAGCAAACAATGCATCTTCATCACAGGCAGCAGGAGCATTGGCTGTAGCAGTCAATGTAGCTGACAACCATGCTTATATAGATACAAAGGGTACTGTCAAAGCAGGCGGATCTGTAAATGTAAATGCTAACGCAACTGCAACAAGCAATGCCAAGGCAGACGGAGCAGGTATCGATCCCGCAGCAGAAGCAGCAGAAGATCCCGCTTCAACATCACAAGGCTCCGGCCAGAGCATGAATACAGCAGCTCAGACAGTAGTTCCTTATACAGTTCATATAGCAGATTCCAACGGTGATGCTCTTGAACTCGTTAAGACAGAGTCAGATATAGCCGCAGGTGTTTATGTATTCAAGATCACAAGTTTACGTTCGACAGCCAACGCAGACGGAAGAGTTACATTTGAATATCAAGACAAGGCTGACAATCAGGTAAAAACCGGTCAGGCAGTTTATGATGCCGAGAAAGGCCGTTATAAGGTTGACCTCGGAGCATTAGCAATCAAAGAAGAAAGCAATGTAGAAATTAAACTCAGCCCCGCAGCAGGCGGCGTTGTTATCAAAGGTGAGTACATAGTTCCTTATATCGTGCTGATCGACGGAACAAGCAATGGGTCTGTTACAAAAGCAAGCGGACAGGCAGGAAGCGCAACATTTGCGTTTAAGTTCAATCCCGCAACAGGATATAAGCTTGATGAAACAGTTCCTACAGCACAGACACCGGGAACAACAACAGATCCTGCAGGTACATATATAATTTATACAAAGGCAGCTACACCTGCATCACAAACAACACCTGCAGCGGCAGAGCAGGTTGTTTATGTAGCGCTCAATAAAGATGCAAAGGGAAATTACTTTATAAATCCCAGCACACTGACAGGAATCAAAGCGGGCAGTGTAATAAGAATACATGCAAACTTTATTGAGAATGTCCATACGATCATAAACGGTATATCACAGAATGGTGAAGCTCAGACTTTGACAGACGCAAACACAACTACGGATACCGCTAACGGTACAGTTACAACACAGCTTACCGGTGTCGGAATGATCGTTATCACAGGATCAGCTACGCCCAAGACCGGAGATGATGTAACTGTTAAAGTAACAGGCGATACTAACGGCTCTGCAAGCAACTTTGATAGCGTAAGCCTTTCTTATAAGAAGAAACTCGCAGCAGGCTCTACAGAGACACCGGAATCTATAGTGGTAACACTGGGACAAGATGGCACCGGAACATTCAAGATGCCTGATTATGATATCGAGCTTATAGCAGATTTCATATCAAAATCACATAAGGTAGAGGTAGATGCAGCGTCGCAGGCACTGCTTACAGTATCTCAGACAAGCTGTATTCCGGGCGATTCCATAACTGTAGCATTGAACGAAACTGCTGCGGCAGAAGGAAAGAAACTCACCGGTTTAAGTGTCAAATGCGATTATGCGGATAGTACCATGAGCATGATAGATGTGGAACTGCCTGCAGAAAAAATCACAAAGAATGCAGACGGAACATACAGCATCGTGATTCCGAGCGTTATTGACTACCAGGGTAATATATACCTCAAGGATACAGCACTTAAATTTACAATCGTAGGAACAATCGTAGAAAAGGCTATTAATGTAACATGTGACAATGGTGTCAATGGTACATTCAAGACCGATTCAGGCAAATATGATAAGGGTGACGTTGTAACGATCAGCCTCATTCCCAATAATGGATATAAGATCAAGAACGGTAGCGTAAAGCTTGCGATAACAAGCGGAACAACTACTACTTATGTTAATGCAACAGGAACAGGAACAGAATACAAGGCAACATTACCTACAACCATAGCTGATGACGCAACTGTTAAGGTTCAGGCAATGTTTACACCCGGTGTTCAGAAGGGAACAGGAACGGGAGTTGGCGGAAAGAGCAGCTTCTCTATCGGAGCAGGTATTGCCGTAAACGTTCTCAACCTTGATAACCTTGCATATATTGAAAATGCATCTATAATTTCCAATGGAATAAGCGTTAATGCCAACACATCAGCGCTCAATGCGGATACAGTTTCAACTGCAGGCAATGCTGCAGGCGACATAGGCATTGGCGGTGCTATTAGTGTTGCAGTTATTTCAGGCGAGACAAAGGCTTATATAGCAAATTCTGTTAAGACGATCAACCTTGGAGATGCAAGCAAAGAAGAGAGCGGTGATATTGCAGTTACAGCTCTTACAAATTCGAAGATCAATACAAAGGCCGATGCAGCAGGCAATCAGAGAGGTACAAAGGCAGGCATCGGTGCAGGTATCGGCGTAGCAGTTACGGGTATCGATACACTTGCATATATAGAAGACGGAGTTAATTTCAGTGACAATTCATTGGCAGGTGGAGTAACCATCACTACCGAGACCACTGAAACCCAGACATTGGAAAGCACGGCAGGCTCTGCAGGCGGTATATCAGTAACACCTGTAGTGGCTGTTATGGTAGCGGGCGCTGCAACAGAGAGTACACTCGGAAGCGGCAGTCGCATCAATTCGAACGAAGAAATATTACTCAGCGCAACAAGCGCACTTTCAAGACAGGTAGCAGCCAATGCAACGGCAACAGGAGAAAGCGTTGCAGTGGGTGGTGCATTCGGAATCAGCGTTCTCAATGATACGACTAAGTCTAGATTACGCAGAAGCGTTACAGGAAGCAGTGTAAAAGTTGATGCTAAGGGTAAGAACAGCATGAAGAGTACTGTAAGAGCCGGAGCAAACGGCACAACAGGTTCTTCAGGCACAAATGCAGGCGGCAATGCCGGAGCATCAAACAGTAACGGTGGTACAACAGGCGGTACATCAGGCGAAAGCGATTCGTCTGACACCGACGGGGAGTCGGACAAACAGGCTGACGGATTCTTAGGCGGTGCAGGAAGAATAGCAGGCAGCGTCAATACATCAAATACTTCACCCCAGAGCATGGGTACAGCAAGAGGCCAGAGAACCAGCTCTTCAACAACAGAAGGAACAATAACTGTAGCAGCAGGCCTTGCACTTAATATTCAGAGCATAGTAACGGGAGCATATGTAGAAGATGGTCTCTTGATAGTTGCGACCGGAAAAGACACTGTAAATGATGACGATACCATAACAAGAGACGGAATCGTAGAAGTACAGTCACTGGCACTCAATGACAGTACTGTAGTAGCAAACGGCAGCGCAAGCCAGGGTAAAGTAGGCGTTGGTGTTGCAGTAGCAATTAATATAGTAAATTACAAAAACGAAGCTATATTCGGTGATTCACTTGCAGCAGGCAATCATTTCCTGGTACATGCAGGCCTCATCGATATACCGGCAGAGGCTGCAGCTGCAGAATCAGTTAATGCAGCTCTCGGAACAGATGAGAAATGGTTAACTACTATAATAAAGAAAGCTGTTAAGAGTGTAGTAGATGAGATCGGAGATGCAATAGGTCTTTCAGATCTGCTCGACTCAGTAACAATATCTCAATTTATAGCTGATACTGCAACCCAGTTTGTCAGTGACCTGCTTAATGGAACAGGTCTTCAGGCACTTATTGCTTCAAATCCTTATGAAACAGCAAAGAAAAACTTTAACGAATATTCGAAGTTCATACTTGATACTCCCGACAGGATCAAGAAGGCACTTGTTGGGATATGTGGTGACGAACTCGGATTATCCGATGCTGATGCTGAAGCTTTAGCAACAGCATATGGCAATCACTTGCTCGATACATTAAAGACAAGTGCAGCAACAGCATTGATAGATACACTTTCAACGAATCTCACGAGTCTTTTAACACCTGTTGCTCAAGAAGCATTAACGACTACAGGTACAAACGGCAACTCTGCAATGGCTGAAAAGGTAAAGAATGCATTGATCACAGGCGAGGATTCATTGCTTTACAAGTTTGCAGACAATCTTATCGGATCGCTTGCACAGGATCTCAACACATTCCTTGCAAGCACGGAATTACTTCCTGCAGGAGTTACATTACCTGCTGATTTAGGACAGTTTAAAGCGCTGACCGGACAGTCTATAAGGGATGCATTCCTCGGAACACCAGCTAAACCGGCACAGGCCGCAACAGATACAACACCGGCAACTCCGGCACAGCCCGAGACAAAAGGAATCTTCTATAACATGGCAGATAAGATCGCTAAGGATCTTACAGAAGGCCTTGTAGATATCGATGCATTAAAAGCCTTTATCAAGGGCAACATGGGCGACCAGATAATGGCAAACCTCAAGAAAGCGTTATCAAATGCAGGTAAGGCTCTTACTAATGCTGCTCTTGATGAGCTGGTAGGTCTGCTTGATACTAAAGAACATGAACCCGAAGTAAACGCTCATAAATTCACGACTGAAGCTATAGCAGGTGCAAGCGCACAGCAGACAGCTGTAGCAGGTAGTGTTGCGATCGCAGTTATAAACGGTAACACCGATGCTATCGTAAGCGATACAACATCAGGATCTAACAAGACTATCATCATAGCTAAGGATATGGTTGTTAAGGCAGTCGGCAATCAGAAGGAAGTAACGACAGCAACCGCAGCAGAGGATTCAAGAGGAAAAGCAAATCCCAATGTCAATGCGGGTGCAAGCAATCCTGTTCAGGCTCCCGGAGAGGGAACAACACCTGATACAACGACACAGGTAGTAGATGATGTCGTTAACTTCGTATGGGGTAAGAACGGCACAGGTAAGCTTGAGATCTCAACAAGCAGCCCTAAACCTACAACTCCGGATGATATGTCTTATATCGAATTAAGCGATGCCATGATTGTTAAATTCCTTCCTGAAACCGGATATGAATTGGAAGGAAAGAAGATAAAGCTCATCTATACACCTAAGCCTGATGATAAAGGAAATAAACAAGATCCGGTAGAAGAAACTATAGAATTAACAGATGCGATTATAAAGAACGGCCTGCCTGTTTCATTCTATAAAAAGATATTTGCAGAGGTTGAAGAAGGAAAGACTCAGCCCAAAGATATAATCAAGATAACGATTGGCGGAACGGTATACGAACTTGAAAAAGACACCAAGGTTGAATTCAGAGCAAACTTCATCCCTGTTTATACTGTAAATGCGGTTATTCAGAATAATGGGGCTTATGCAAACTTAGTACCCGCAGATGCAAATATTGTTGCCGAATCTGACGGTACATATACAGACACACTGACGGTAACTTATACAGATACTGCAACAAATACAACATATGATGCAGGTACAGTTAAACTGCTCAATCTGATCAGTTCCGATAAAGGCAAGGAGCTTCGTGCAGCATATGAAGACAGACTTGTTGTTATTGTTAAGGCAAAAGACGGATTTGAACTTGAGGATCTTGAATACATTTATAAAGTGGATGGAGCCGGAGCTGATACTGTAAAGAAGCTCGTTACCAAGGATCCTTCAATAGTAGATCCCAATGGCGGTACAGCTTATCTGTTCTATATGCCTGAGGCATCAGTTAAGATATTTGCAAAATTCAAGAAGCTGCCGACAGACCAGCAGCCCGCACAGCAGCAGCCTTCTAAGACACAGTCAGGCAAGACTGTAGGTGTAGGCGCAGGCTTTGCCATGACATATGGCGATGTAGATGTAAATGCAGGCATCGGCAAAAACCGTGTCGTTGAAGCTGGTAGCCTTGATGTTGAAGCATTGAGCGATCACAGATCACAGACTGCAGGTGTTGCAGGAACAGATCCTCTTGCAACGGCTTCAAACCAGCCTAAGGGACAGCATACCGGAACAAACAAAGACATGGGTCTTGATGCAGCAGTAGCTATCACAGTATCTGACGATAAGGTAATAGCTTACGTTGATAACGGAACCGTACTTAATATAGGAAGAGAAGAAGACATTCAGCCTTCAGCTGATGAATTCGCTTCTATGTATATACTTGCGCAGCAGACAGGTAAGACACTTACAAAGGCAAGCAGCTTTGCAGCAGGACAGAAGACTGCAGTCGGAGCAAGTGTTACCGTAAATATAGTAGATTCCGACGTAATGGCAAAACTTCTCGGCAATGCAACCGTTGAAGGTAAAGCATACATTCGCTCACTTACATATAACAGAGACAACTCTGAAGCTATGGCAACAGCCATGGGTGCAGATATTGACAAATATCTGAACAAGTTTGGGGAAGGAGCCGCTACAACGGAAGAAAGCGCAAACAAGCTTACAAGCGGTGATTATTTCAGTAACACCCCGAACAACAACCAGGGTGGAAACCAAGGCGGAAACCAGGGTTCAAACCAGGGTCCCAGTAATAACAATGCGACAACCGATCGTGTTGATAAGACATTAGATAAGAACAAAGATTCATCAACAAACGGTCAGACTACCAGACAGGATGCACCTACTTCTTCAAAGGTACTGAGAAGTCAGAACGCTAAGGGAGAAAGCACAGACCAGGCAGCAAACGGAGCAAATACCGGTATTGGTGAAGCCAACAATAACAAGCCTGATACTACTCAGGCAGGAGCTGGTGGTGATCTTGCAAACGCACAGAGTACAGCTGAACAGAAATTCCAGGTAGCAGCAGCTGTCGGTCTGAATATAACAGGACATAAGGCCAATACGATCATTTCAGGTTCTCTTGTAGCAGGCAAGATGGTCATTGAAGCACTTAACCGCGGAAACTTCAAGACTATGGGAACAGGTATTGCCATGAGTCTTGCAAAGGATTCAAATTCGATCGCAGCGGGCGTTTCAATAAGCGTTGACAAGAACGAAGCCAATGTTGCGATAAACAACAACCTCACAGCTAAAGAACTTGAGGAAGTATACAATAAGGGAATCGACGGAAATATCGAAGTAAGATCAGATCTTACACAGAATATGGACGGCGAATACAAAGGCCTTCTCGCAGCACAGTCACTCGCAGGTGCAGTAAGCGGAGAAGGAAAGGTATCCATTGCCGGAGCCGTATCTGTTGTAACGGATAACACAAAGTCAAGCGTAACGGTAGATGACGGAGTGGTATTCAGAGGCAAAGATATTTCTCTTGAGGCCAATGATAAGTCAAAGCTTGCCATAAGAGCAGGTGGTGTAAGTATTTCTAAGGGATCAAAGGTAGGCGTCGGTGCAGCATTTGCATTGATCTACGCTAACAGTCAGGTCCTCAATACTATAGGCAATAATGTAAAGGTATATGCCGATACATTCAGCGCTGTAGCCAACAGAAAACGCGTTGATTTCAGCGACTATGAGAATCAGGTCGGAACAAGCAGATTCATAACCTCTTCAGAAGATGGCAAAGTAAACGGGGTACAAATAAAAGATACAGATAAAGGCTTCATCCATTTAGACAAGAACACAAATACAGATACATATACTATCGATATCTGTGCAGATACAGGTAAGGTAGTAGGTCTGGTTGATGCGCTTAACGTATTGTCCTCTACCAATTATTATATCGAAGCGATTGCCGGTTCGATAATGGGAGGAGGAACATCAGGCCAGCAGAGTCAGGCTTCAGTGGCAGGCTCTATTGCAATGTTGTTCTTCAATAATAAGGTTTATGCAACTATCGGCGACGGATTTGTTGCAGAACTTAAAGGAAAAGATAAGGAAACTATCGAAGTAAACGGAACAAATATAGACGTTATTCCTGATGCAATGGTGCTTGAGGCTATCAACGATGTCAATACACGCGTTATAGCAGGTTCGCTTTCGGTATCACCTTCCAAGGCAGGTGTCGGACTTACGGTAGCTTTGCTTGTAAACGGCGATGAGACAAAGAGTTCTCTGGGTTATCAAGGCAATATCACAATGGATGCAGCAGACTCTAAGAGAGGTAACTACGTACAGGCTGCCATCGAAAAGATGGAGACAATGCTTGTAACTGTTGCAGCAACTATATCAACAAGTTCATCGTCGAAGTTCAATATGGGCGGTGCTATAAACGTTATCGTATCTAACAATAAAGTAGATACATTAGTGGGTGATGCAACAAAGATCACCGTAAAGGACGATGTAAGTGTTGAAGCCAAGATGGACAGTGACATGATACTTGGTTCATTGTCAGCGGCAGGCGGTCTTGGTGGATCAGCTATCGGTGGTACGATCGCTGTAATCGTTGATTCCAATATAGCCAACGTTATGATAGGTCGAGGAGCCGAGCTTACTTCTCTTGAAGGCAGAATGGATATAATCGCGGAAAGCACGGAGAGACTTATCAACATCCTTGCAAGTGCTTCAGCATCTCTGGGAACATCAGGTGCCGCTGTAGCAGGTGCATTGGGTGTACTTGTAGACAAAGCAGAAGCCAACATCAAGATTGGCGAAGATGCCAAACTTAAAGCAGATAAAGATATCAATATAGCTGTTGATACAATAGGACAGCTTGTTGAAGTTGCGGTTGCTGTAAGCGCAGGACTTGGAAATGCAGCGATCGGAGCAACAGTTGTTGTTAATGTATTAAACAGAAAAGCAACGATCAACATAGGTAATAGTGTAGTAATAGATTCTGCACATGGCAATGTGATCATCAAGGCAGAAGGTGCAGATAAAAACATAATCATAGGATTTGCAGCCGGAGTTTCACAAGGAAGTGCATTTGCTGGAACAATTCCTGTACTTGTATCAAATACAGATATCTCAACATATATCGCAGATGGCAGCAGTATTCATGCCGGAGATTCTATCGGTATCCTGTCAGGTCTTGATACAGGAACATATATAATCGCAGGTGGAGTTGCTGCCGGAGCAGGAAGCGTCGGCGTAGGTGCTACGATAGGTACAGCAGTACTTGAAAACACAGTTCATACTACGGTAGGAAGAGGTGTATCTCTTACAGCAGATGCTCCAGCTATCGGTAACGGTCTTGTATTTAATGCGCAGACAAAAGCACTTAACCGTTATGAGAGAAGACACGGCGTTGCAGTCGGAGCTCATATAAATGACAATACAGTACTCGCGGAAGTATCGGGAGCAGCATCATCAAGCGTTGCAGTAGGCGGTACGATAGCAGTACTTGTTGTGGCTAATCATGCAACAGCCACTGTAAGAGAAAATTCAACGATCAGCGCAGGATGCAAGAAGTCTGAAGACAGCGGATTAGGCTCAGATGACCCTGCCCCTGCCGACGAAGCTGATGCGGATGCCGGATTCTTTGTAGGTGCATCCGATGACAGTCTTATAGTAGAATTTGCCGGAGCATTGGCTGCTTCAGGCTCAGTAGGCGTCGGAGTAACAGTTGTAGTACTTGTATTTGATAAAGAAGTAAAAGCTATAGTTAACGAGGGACCTGCTTCTCGCATATATGCAAAAGGTGATGTTGATGTAAGTGCAGAGTCAACGGATAACCTGTGGCTTCTTGCCGTAGCATTCGGTGCAGCAGGTACTGTAGGAATAGCAGGCGGAGCAAATACGCTTCTGTTCCAGAATGATATCGAGGCAGCTCTCGGAACAGTTAACAGAGCACGTAATGTATCGGTTACAGCCAATACGGATGAAACACTTGTCAATGTAGCTGTAGGTGTGGCATTTGGCGGAACAGTCGGTGCGGCAGCTGTAGCAGTCATCACATATTTTGAGAGTGAGACATTGGCACATATCTTTGATAATGCAAAGATAGGATCAGCAACGAATCCTGTTACCGGAAATGTTTTAGTATCAGCAACAACATCTGAATTGGTAACAGGAGATGCTGCAGGTGCATCAGGCGGACTTGTAGGAGTCGGCGGAACGGCAGATATAATCATAACCGACTTCGCTACAAAGGCATATACCGGTTCGAACGTAGAAATATATGCTGATGGTGATGTGACGATCAATGCAGAAGATAAATACACCCTGGTAGCAGCGGTTGTAACGGTAGCACTTGGCGGATATGCAGGTGTGGGCGTAACAGCACTTGTAAGCGTAAGCTTCAATACAGTAGCAGCATATATCGGCGAAAACAATACAGTAGTCGCTAAGTCTGTAAATGTAATAGCAAACACAAAGAGAAATATAGTTTCGGTTTCATCTACGATAGCAGGTGCCATTGCAGGCGTAGGTGTGACTGTTGCGGCAGTTGTATCAGGAAACAAACTCAGCCAGGATGCTCATGACGTTCTGTATGGCGGTGAATACAAAGATGAAAATGGTGAGACTCAAAAAGGTAAGCCGGGTTATCAGGAGCAGTCAGATGCTGCATTCCAGTATAATGGTGTTGGCAACAGAAAGCCCAAGATGAATCTTACCGATGCTCTTGAAGGCGACGGACAGAGTATCGACGGAACTGATTATCAGGCTTACGGACAGAAAGATGATGTTAAGAATGATAAAAATAATAAAAATAGTAATGTTGAAGCTGGTAAAGACGACACTAAAGCAGTAGATGATAATGGTGAAAGCGCTCAGGATATAAGTGATTTCGAAGGTACTGAAGGCGGAACAGGAACAAAATTTGAAGCAAAACCTGTTGAGTACATAGAAAACGGCAAAACATATACATATAAAGATGCTACTTCAGCACAGATAAAGGTGGGATCACATGTTACAGCAACAGCCGGCGATATCAATGTCACGGCTACAGATGTAATAAATGCCAACATGATATCCGGTGGACTTTCAGCCGGAGCAGCAGGTGTCGGTGTAGGAGCTGCAGTATCGATCCTTTATTCAAATGTACTTGCAATTGTTGAAGACGGTGCAGTCCTCAGCGCTACAGGCGATATCAATGTAACAGCAAATGCAGGAAGTGATCCGAATCACAAACGTTCAGATGATGAGGTTACTTCAAGAAAGCATTCAAGTCTGGATATGACAAGCGCTGACGATAAGCTGGACGCTAAAGCTAAGCCCGAGAAGTCTACTATCAGACTTATATCGGTTGCAGGAGCGATCGGCGGAGCAGGTGTAAATATCAATGCGTCAGTTCTTACGGTATTTACCACAGCCAAAGCTCTTATGAACGGCAGTGTTACCGGTGCAAACAATATAAATGTCAATACAAATGTTAATTACGGAACAGTTATCACAGTTAATGCTCAGTTGGCAGCCGGCGGTTTGGCAGCTAATCTGTCCGGGGCAGCCACATATTTTGAAGCAAAGAGTGAAGCTGCTATAGACGGTAATGGCGATATCGAGAATGTATCAGGCAATATAAATGTACATACAGACGGCACGACTGATGCCCATGTCGTATCGATCGCAATTGCTGCAGGCGGCACCTCAGCAAATGCCGGGGTTGCTCTTGCAATTAACAGAAGCACAGCGGATACGTTCATAGGAAAGAATGTTAATATCAATGCTCCTAATGCAACTATAAATGTAGGACATGTTTATTCATCAAAGGCCGAAGCTGAGATGGCACAGCTTGCAGCCGGCAGCATGGGAGTAGGTGTAGTAGTTGTAATCGTTGTCAATGCTCTTAAGGCAAGATCTTATATCGGTTCGCTTGAAGAAAATGATACTGTTAATAGCAGTGAGATCAAGGCAAACAGTGTAAATGTATCAGCCGATGCACAGGGAACAAGTTATGCTCTGGGTGCAGGACTGTCAGGCGGAGGAGTTGCAGTAAACGGTGCAGTTGTTCTCGCTTTCAATACCATAGAGAATATAGCTGCTATAAGCAAAAAGAATGTTCATGCGGGTGCAATAAATGTGACCTCAACGCTTACCGGCAATACGGAAGTTCTTATTCCTACACTCACGTTCGGCGGTGTTGCAGTAGGAGCAAGCGTAGGATATACGAACAGTAACTCACAGAATAAGGCATTCATTCAGCTTGACGGTGCAAATGTAACTGCCGACGGAAACATTACTGTAAAAGCAGGTACTTTAGATAAGCCCAATTATTCAAGAGCACTTACAACGGTTGTTTCGGGAAGCGTAGGTTATATTGCAGCTGCAATAAATATAGCTATCGCAAGAAACAGCGGTGTAAACAGTGCACTTATAACAGGCACTACAAACGGAGGAAAATTAAAAGCTTCTAAACTGGAGATAAAGGCACTTGGCAACGGAACGGCTTATGCGGTTATCGCAAGTGCTGCACTCGGCTGGGCTGCAGTCAATGCATCCGTAGCATATGCATGGCTTTCAAATGAGCAACATGCCGGAGCCGATACCAACGGAAACGTAGAAGCGTTATCGGTAAATATCGAATCTGATCAGAGACTTAAGGAATTGAATCAGCATGCGGACGTATATGTTAATGTCGGTGGTAGCAATAAGAATACGATCAAACTCCCGATCAATTTTGACTCAATGGCCAAGGCATATATCTTTGCTGCAGGTGCCGGACAATATGCAGCTGTTGCAAGTGGCGCATTCGCTTTAGCAAATTCAACAAGCGAAGCCAAGTTCAGAGCCGGAACGGTTACTATAGGCAATGAGAACAGTACTGCAAACGATAACGGTAATGTAGATATCAAGAATTTTGCTGAATCTACAGCAAATGCACAGGTCGGCAACCTTTCGGCAGGTGTTGTTGCGGTTACACTGTTAGTTGCTTACTCATATGCAAAAGGTACATTCAATGCATATGCAGACATTAATGGTGGAACGATATTAGGTCATCTGAATATTGAAAACACATATGATACGGTTTCAAAGGGTTACATCAACCCTGCAGAAGGCGGCTTTAGTGTCAAAGGTGTTTCGGCTGGAGCCAATGTCATAGGTGCTGTAAGCACAACGAAGTCTTCAGCGCATATGATCAACAGTGCAGATCTTACCGTAGGGGATAATGTAACAGTACATAATACCGGTTATGTGATCACTGATGCATTTGTAAAATCAGCTGCATTGTCGGCTTCTGTAGCGGAGATAAGTGCTAACGTATTATTCGCAGACAGTAAGATCGAGCAGAATGCTTACATCATTAACAGTGCCAACATGACAGTGTTGAATGGAGATGTAGATGTAGCTTCTGTAATAGCTGATGATAAAGAAGGTGATGATAAGGTTTACGGAAAGACTTCAACCGAAATAGGAGGTTTGAAGACTGATGTTAAATTAACACTTTTGGGTGCTGAAATAAATGTAATTGAAGCTACAAGCGAAACGACCAATAGTGCATACATCGAAGGCAGTGACACTAATAAGATGACCGTTACCGGAGATGTCAATGTTAATGCTGATACAAAAACAAAGGTGGTTGCACAGTCCAATACCGGCAATACTATAGGCGGTTTAGTTCTTGGTGCTGTTCATGCATACAGCAGGACAGCTGACAAAGTTTATGCATACCTTAACAATGCAGATATGGAATTACATAGCTGCTCACAGAATGATGGTGGTTCACTCAATGTTACGGCCACATCCAATGCAGATTCCCTGTCAAAGGTTGAGAGTGGTGCAACAGTTACAGTTGCTGAAGCAACTGCTATAGAAACTAAAGCACAGGTTGGCGATCATCATAAGGATGAGAAGAATAAAAAGGATATACTCAAAAAACAAACTGTAGAAGCCAAGGTCAACGGCAGTGAAATAAATGCAGACCGTGATATCAATGTTATAGCAGACAACACGGGCAAGGCTGAATCTATAGTATTGAAAGAGTTATCCGTAGGTCTGGCAACAGTAAAGATTGTTTATTTACCGACAGAAAGTAATTACAGAACGCATGCTGAATCGGTAGCATCAATACTTAAGTCACGTAATGGCAAGGTAACTGTTAAAGCTAAAGATCAGAATAATGCAGAAAGCGTTGCAGAAAGCTCATCAATAGGAATCGGTTTAAATGCTAATGATACTTATGGTGAAAATACCGTTAATACCGATACTGATGTAAATGTTACAGGTACCATAGATGCATATAACGGAATAGATGTTATAGCTGAATCCAACGCTACAATGAATGCTATAACAGTTGCCAACGATGGTGGCTTTGCAAACGGTGATTGGTTAAAAGCATATAACACCTTAAACAGAAAAGTACAGACAATAATTGATGCAGCAAAACTGGTAACTGATTTTGGTAATATCAATATCAAAGCAGAAGCAGGTAATAATGACGAGATCACAACAAAATCTGATATATCGGCAGGAGGTGTAATAGCACTTTCTCATGCAAGTGCATACACAGATATTACTTCCAATGCAAAAGTATTGATCAATTCAAATACTGTAACAAACAATACCGGCATTACTGATATTACAGACAGATTTGGAACCATTAACATCAATGCATTGTCAGGAATGAAGTATGTAGAGAATTATGCTTATGTAGAAGCAAGCGGTTTGGGAAATGAACCTAATGCATATGCTGAACTTAAAGTAAACTCAGCTGACACATGTGTAAACATCGGTAAGATAGACGGTACGCGTGTAAACATTGAAGGCAAGTATGTATATATCCTGGCTAAGATCGATAAGTTGTACCTTTATAACTATAGTGATTCTACGGGTAATGCATTAGGCACAAATATCGATGCTGAGTCTGATTTTGAAACTTCATACTTAAAGACAAAAGTTGATGTTGATAATCTGACATTGATCGGACATGATATTGCAGATATCAGATCAAGTGCAAATCCTGTATATGATAGGAGTCATGGTGGATTGAATATCTACGCATATGCAAGAGTTCAGCTAAATGCTATTGGTGACGCATATGCAAAGACATCAGGAAGTATTTCTACTGATGCAACCACGAACGTGGAAAGCCACTTCATATATAAGGGTGCTAATCTTACGATCGATGCAGAAAAGTTTGAAAAAAACAAATATTCATTTATAACACGTAAGGGCGGATTTATATATAAACATGAAGAAAACGACGCAGGAATTTCGCGTAATAGATCAGTAAATGTTGCCAGTGATTCAACATATTATCTCGGTGATGCAGCGGGCGGTATTTACATTGATATCTATGAAGACAGCAACGGAATAGTTAACCTTCGTGAAGTAGGTGTAGGAAATCCCAACGGATATTACACACCCGGAGATACGATCCAATTTAGGACTATCTCAAACAACAAGCCAGGTTACCTTATGATCAAAGCTGAGGATACCGTGACACTTGAAAATGTTTACGATCAGGCTATTATACCCGGAATATTCATAACAAATCGTACGAACAGATCACTTGTGACCGGTAATATGTTTGTTATGAACGGTGGATATATTAATCCTATACTTTCAGGTTGCAGAGCAGATATAAAGAGAAATAATCTTTATCCTGTAATAAGTATAGTAAATTCAAGTAATGACGTTAGTGATCCTACAAAGGATGGATCGGTTACCGTTACCGGATTTATAGCCAATATGACAGGTAAGGTTGCTATCGAATGGAACGGTGAAGTAAGAGGAACATTGCTTACAACGGATACAGTAACCAATATCAGCGCAGGCAAACAAGTTAATCCTATATGGGCACATGAACTGGTAATTAAGAATGCCAAGAAGATTGGAAAAGTAGTTCCGAATGGTGATAAAGAAAAAATAGAATATGTAAACGCCACCATATTTGCTGCAAAAGCGGACGATCCTTCAAAGCCCAATAACGGAATAGTTATTGCAAATGCCGATGGAGATATCTATCTTTCACTTCAGGCTGCAAGATTGTACGTACTGGATAAAAACAAGGATGTTAAAACAAAATATGAGATGCCGATGCTGATCGATAATATCACATCAGAAAACGGTATAGTCGATATCGTCCTTCAAGATGCAGTAGATGTTAAATATATCGATGGATCAGACACGGTTGTTATGCCTATTCCCGGAACACTAAGCTACATGACGGAAGAAATCAATCTGACAGCAGATACATCACTTAAAGGATTCGATGTGCTCCAGAGATATTGTATAGGCTATGATATAGGTACAGATCTTTATATCTATGAGCTACCTAACAAGACTGTCTTCTATATGGATAAAGACGGAAATGTTGCAAGGATAGAGGAAGCCGATATGGAAATGAATGTCGGCAACATGGTATTTGAAAAGAATGCCAATGGCGAGGTCGTAACGGTTAAACTTGCAGAAGGTATTTCAATTGATCTTACCAATGGAACACTTAACGTAGCCGATGAAGTATCTTATGAAGTATTACTTACATCCGTTATCGGAAGCTGGTTAAACGGTAAGTTAACAGGTACCGATAAGCCTTTTAAGGTTATAGTTACAAAACCGGAATCTTCATCAAGCAACAGGTTGGTTGATGTTGAGGTTTCACTGCAAGTAATGTATACAGAGGACCTTGGAAACGGAAAACAGCGCATATTCTATGCGGTTGGTAAAAAACCTGTATTTGAAGATATAACAAATGATAACAAAAATCTTGATTATATCATTGTTTATAATACAAAGACAGACCTTGTAGAATTATATGGATTGAAGAGAACCGATCCTACGCCATACAGTGTAAGTGATGAATTAGATGGAGGACACCTGCCGAATGATGGATCAAAAACAGGAATATATTACAAAACTGACATGGATTGGAATAAGGCAAGGATATGGTTTGCGACATCACCTCACCATGAATTGGAACAAGTTAAAATAACGATCGATCCTACCCAAAAGGATTTTATCTATGATCAGTTTAACGGTAACGATAAATTGAGGGCTGTTGTAAGAATTAATTCAGATGGCAGCATTAAATCAATGACGATACAGGATGCAGAGTATGACACCAACGGTAATGTAAAGTTGTCTACAATCAAAAACAAAATTACTTTATATAAAGACGATTTTGTTAAAGTAGGTGATATGCATTACATGCTTAAGGCTGATAAGAAAGAAAGTTTACCTGAGTTAGCCAATGTATTCTTTAAGTTTACATACGATGACAAAGGAACTCTTTCATCATATACGGCAGAGACAACCACCTATAGTGCAACAAACGGTATATTCTACTTTGCTGAACTAGTTCATTATAAGGGATGGGATACAGAAGTATTCGCAAGAGATCAATTTGTATTAAGAAATTACACGCTGACTATTCAGCTTGCACAGATGCTTCCTGTAGATGCATCACTTGTTGAAGAAGACTATGTGATTGAAACCACCTTCCTTCATTCAAACAACGAAATGATATATGTTGATGATAAAGGTATCATGTACGCATATGATGAAGCAGGAAATAAGGTTAATTTAAGGTTTGAAGCAGAAATTGCAAATGATGGTCCTAAAAAATATTACCTGCTCGATTCTTCAAATAATCGTATTGTGATCGATGGTGTGGAAGCATGGTTCTATCATAATGCAGATCCTAAAACTCCGGATTATAACCTTAAGGAAGTAGTTGAGGTAAATGGTGTTAAGTACTATAAGCTTGACAGTCATCGTAATACGGACTTACTTATTTCATTTACTGAGAGTAACGGAAGCGTAACCAGCTGGAAGATCAGTAATATGAGAAGTGATTATGTTGAGCCAAATTTAAACCCTGATAGTTGTGAATACGTTCAGGTATGGACTGGTGATTACATGATCAGGTATGAGATTCCTGGTGTTGGAGTATATAATGAAGTTAAATACTCTCAGATAAAGAATCAAGATACATATGAGTTTACTGCTGGAGATAATGGAAATAAATTTAGATATAAAAAGACAAACACTGTAAACGCATATGGTATTAATGATTATGATATAGAACTGTATCATCCAAAAACAAAAGATACTGAAGCATACTGGAGTTTAGTTAGAACTGCGACAATTAATAAAATATTTAAAAACACCGCATATAAATACATTAATGAAACTTCATATGTAACTAAAGAAGAAAATGAAAAGATTTATGTACAAGATAATAATGGTGATTGGATTGATACTTCTACCATAGATGCAGAAGAACCGCCCGCTAATCTTAAGAAGATAGTCGTTTATCTCAGTGATGATGGAAAAGATACAACTTCTTATGATTCTGCTAAGAATTATATACTGCTTAAAACAAGTCTTCCGACTAATAATGGATACTATGCAGATTATATTGGATTTGGTTCATTTAGTGATAATGACAAGACCTTTACGATCAAAACAGAATCGGATCTGTTATTACATGTAGTAAATATAAATGGTAATATAAAGTATTCGATTGTACGTCTCGGAAAGATGTTTGAAGACAAATCATCAGGAACTGCAGCAGATATGGTTCGTCTTGAGGTTAAGACCGGCAAAACACTTGTGGTATATGATACAAATGATAGTAATGATGGAACACCTTACTTGAATAAGGCCGATCAGAGAGTATATGAAACGGATCTTACAAGAAAGACGTATATTGTAAATAACTTTACTGCCAAGGATGGTGATACTGATGTTTATGTCAAGTTTAGACAGGAAGAGAAAAACAGAGAACTTGATACAAAGATGTATGACTCATCGGACAATGAATTAATCTTTGTAGACGAATACACTAAAACAGGTAATACACAGGTTACATTGTATGACGGTGATAATGTAGCTAAGCTTAATGGTATAGATATCAGTTATATCACCGATAAGAATTCGTCTCGTGCTTACTACAAGACTGTAGAGAACGAAAAAGAAGTTGAGTATTATTACATAGGCATCGATTCAAATGACAAGAGCGTATATGTTAAAGTTATTACTGCAAAAGATGCAGAAAACAATATAACAGGCATAACATATAAACTTGTTTACGAGAAACAGATAGTAGATTTTGATGACTATGACAATAAGACTTATACAGCTCAATCAAAAGAGGAGGAAGTTAAAACCGGTAAGAAATACCTGGTAAATAAATTAACCGGTGTTCAATACGGTACTTATAACAAGATTTATGAAACCGATCTTTCAAGAGTAAGGAACGTAGAGAAGTCAAGAGTAGTTCTTCGTCTTGGCGGACTTAACTCACTTGGGAAAGACAGCAATCACACGGGCGCCACATCGGACAGTACAGAATCCACATTGACGATAAAGGGTCAGGTTGACGGTATAAAACTCAGAGCAAGCAGCTTCCCGACTGTCGATCCTGCAAAGGTAGGCGAAGAGAATAAAGAACGTATATCATTTGGCTACAGGATGAGTGATACATTGTATCTTTCAGACCATGGCGTTGTAATGAACATAGTAAAGGGTAATAACAACACTGTTACATACGCAGCCAAGTATGACGGAACAGAATTTGTATCATTTATAACCAAAGCTGCTAATCTGAAAGGTGATCCTACGCATGTTACATTCACTCTCAAGAAGGGCAATACGATCATGCTCGAGGAATTGACCGACAATATAGCAATAGATGTTACAGGTAAATACTGGTATTATGAGAATAATAATGGCGTTATCGAGAATCTGAATGATAAAGATGTTAGTGTATCAGCCGATGGTTCGGTTATCACCTACAAGAATCAGAAATACCTCATTATATCTGAAGAGATTGACAATGATAACACAAGTGATACTTTCGGTGAGACTATTCTGTATTACACATTGCCTGTACGTGGATTGAAGTTAGGATCCAACGGCAAGATGAAATACGTAGATGCCAATGGCAATGAGATTGATGCACAAGACGAAAGTAAATTATCACAGTTTATCAATCCATCAGAGGGTATAGTAGATATTCTGATAGATCGTATTGAGACAAAAGCATCAAAGAAGGATATCAATATATTGGTTCTTGGTGATTATATGAGCCTTATTGATGCAAATGCAGCCGGACCTGATGATGATGTTGATATCAAGACTAACAGCGGCAATGTCAATATCAAGATGGAAGGTTTCGGTTCCATCGGTACTTTCGATGAAAATGGTACAAACACCAACGAATTGGATATTGATACCAATGGCGGTGATATCAATACAATGGATCGCAATGGAGCTAAGGTATATGCGGTAGATACGATCATTCATTCCGCTGAACCGCTCAAACTGGATGAAGATACGATCGTCAGAGGAGCAAATGTCATTATCATCGCAGAGAAGACAGTGATCGGTAAAAACATTACAGTTCAACCTTCTATAGACAAGACCAGCGGTGAGATAATAAAGAAGGGTTCATTGAATATCAGTGCTGTTAATGGTATAGCATTTGAGACACTTGATGTTACAGATGGCAAGGTTATCCTTTCGGCAATAGGCAATATCCTCTTTGATACGATCACAGCAGCGAGAAGTGAACTTGATTTCAGTACAAAGGGTAAGATCAGTGCATTTAAGACTGAGAATCCTCATATAACATATGACGTAGATGATACGGATGCAAATGCAAAACTTACATTGTCAGCAAGTTCTGTAGGTGAAGAAACTAAACACCTTATAGTAGATATACCACAAGTACTGACAATGCACATACCGGATGCAGATCTTGTATTTGTGGATGCATTTGATAAGAATGCCGATCCTGTAATACCTGATACTGAAGGCAGGGACAAAGACGGCAACACGATAACAGGTGATCTGATAAGCGGTTATGACGATCACAAGACAGATTCATTCAATTATGTACTGGATGATCAGACACCAGCAGAACTCGCTAAGCTCTTTGTTGAGGGCGAGATGGACCATGATAAGTTCATAGGAATACTTCAGGATAAGATCGAAGATCCTTTGGCAGCTGGAAACGGAACGGGAACAGGAGCAGGAGCAGGAACTCCTGAACCTACTACAGCCAAGCTGACCGTAGTCATGCTGATGGAGAAGATCGGAAAGATCGGACTTTCAAATGCTGACAAAGAAGCATACGAAGCTCTTGAAGCAGACAATGTTCAGACACTCGATGAGAAGAGATATGATTTCGCTAAGGATATACTTACAAAGATGTCCGATGAAGATCTAGAGAAGCTGGTTGTAGATATTCTTGGTACAAAGGTAGATAAGGATGGCAAGAAGCTTCCTGTATTCGATGATGATGAGATAGCCCAGATGATCTTTGAATCACTCAGTGAAGATCAGAAGAAAGCTATAGCAGAACAGGTATGGAATGAGAACCTTGAATATCCTGATGTAGTACCGGATAACAGAGATCATAGAAATCTGAATATCATTATAGGAGAAGATACCGATTCGGTTGTAACAGGTACCGTACCTGTAACTGGTAAAGATAGTAACGGTAATACGTATTTCGGAAATAAAGTTACAAGAGATACCATTGCAAACGGAGCAACGATCAACGGTGATATCAATGTTCAGTCAGATATGTACAATATTGGTACGATAAACGTTGATCAGAAGAAGGGTACATTTACTGCAGATCTTGTCAATGCAAGATACGAAGACGTAAGCGTTAAGGCAGCAGACAGCATAGCAGGTACAAACGGTACAAATATTGACATGGGCAAGCTTAGTCTCGAAGCTGTCAACGGTTCGATAGCAGACCTCGATATCAATGAGAGGATCTGGGAAGACAAGATGATAGCCAATATCCTCGGTGAGGATAAGGCTGACGCAGCTACGATGCCTGCAGAAGGAAGCACATTCAGTATTAAGAAGAATCCTGTTACAGGCAAGTATGAGATGACAGTCAATGTCGGCTATGCTCAGATCAAGTTTAAGAACGATGAAGAAGCAACAGAAGTTGATGCCAAGGCTAAAGGCGATGTTGATATCACAGAAGTAAGCGGTGACGCAGGTGTTAAGACTATAGAAAGCACACACGGTGATATCACTCTTACAGTTGCAGATACCGAATCAGGTAACCTGATCAATAAGAATGATTCTCAGGATACACCTGTGATAGTAGCAGGTAATGAAGGAAACGATGGCCATGGCAATGTAACTATCAACGTTCCTGCCGGTGAAGTCGGAGAAGACGGTACAGGCGAAAATGAAAAGAGAATAGTTGTTAACGCAGGCGGAACTGTTAGGGTAACAGACAAGGATGACATCTATGTGGATTCGGATGAAAACCTTACGATAATTACCGATTCTGCTGAAGGCAAGACATACATCAGAGGCGATAAGGATGTAAAGGCATCTAACGTATCAGGTGATTATGCTCTTGAAGTTCTTACAGCAGGCGGAAACGGAACAGTTACAGCAAACGGAACACTTATTTCCGAAGATATCGAAATCGGTGGCGATGCAGTAGTTACAGCCGGTGGAGATGTAAATGTTAACAATATGGAAGTCGGCGGAGATTCAACCGTTACAGCTAATGACGGTGTTGATATCAATAACCTTGAAGTAGGTAATGATTCAACCGTTACAGCTAACGACGGTGGAGTTGAGATCAACAACCTCGAAGTAGGTAATGATTCTAGCACTACAGCTAAGAACGGTGATATCGATGTTGATACACTTCAGGTTGGCGGAACGCTTTCAATGGATGCTTCTGAAGATATCACGGTTGTTAAGACCGTAGGAAATTTGATAGTTGATACGATCAAGGCAGGCAATGATGTTGATATCAGGATCGATGACAGCATCAAGGATATTAAGCCTGACACTGTTAAGGATCTGATGGATGCAGCTCAGGAAGTTGTTGAAGCAGAGAAGAAGATCGAAGAACTCCAGAAAGAGATCGATGCAAGCAACAAGGTAATAACCAATATTACAAATGCTCAGACAGAACTTGCTAACCAGAACGAAGTTACGGATACTCAGCTTCAGACAGCGAAGGATAAAGTAGCTGACGATACTCTTACAAATGAAGAGAAGAAGCAGGCAGAAGCAGAACTTAAGGAACTCGAAGATAAGTTTGAAGCACTTAAGAAGGATATAGCTGATAAGGCAGTTGCGGACGACATAAAGAAACAGATCGAGAATGCAACAACCATAGCTGAAATTGCACAGATCCTTCAGGATTCGCTTACAGCTGAGCAGACAAAACTTAATGATCTTACAAATGAACTCGGAACACCTGCAAACGGTACAACACCTGCAACAGGAGCTTACAAAGATCTTGAAGATGCTAAGACAGATCTTGACAACAAGACGAATGCAGCAGGTTCAGCTACAGCAATAACAGCAGGCGGTGATGTAATATTGACAGGCGATGACGGAGCCAATATCGGTGATAACAACAACTCACTTTCGATCGATGCAGGCGGAAAAGTTACATTGCAGACCGAGAGCGGAAGCCCTCTGGGTGATGTTGATATCGAGAGCAGCGGTGATCTGAACCTTGGCAATATCAAGTCAAACGGTGATGTAAGGATCGATGCGAACGGTGATATCACAAACGCAGGCGACAGCAGGAAGCCTCTTATCGATGCCGGCAACAACAAGGTTGAGATGAATGCAACAGGTACGGTAGGAACCAAAGATACACCTATTGATATCGTTGCGGGCGAACTCGAAGCGATCGGCAGTGATGTAGCGGTTATCGTTGAAGGAAGCACAAAGATCGATTCAGTTATAGCTGTTAAGGATCCTACAGATCCTGAAAGCGGAAATGTAAACATTAACGTTAAGGGTGATATAACAGCCGGCAATAACAATGGTGACAGCAATGTTATCGGTAGTGAGGTTGATATCCACGCAGACAAGAACATCGGTGATGATAACAATAAGCTTGCAGTTGATGCAGACGAACTCAATGTCAGCGCAGGCGGAGACATTAATCTTATTACAAACGGTGATACAGAGGTCGGCAGAATAACAGCAGGCGGAGATATCGATATCGAAGCTAAGGGTGATATAACAGGTAAAGATAACCACTCAGTTATTTCAGGTAGAGACGTAACGATCAAGGCTGACGGCAAGATCGGTGATTCTGTTAACAAGTTGAATATTATCTCAAGAGGTAATGTAGACCTGTCAGCAAGAACCGAGGAACCTCATGTAAATGTAACGTTCATCAGACCGAGTACAAAGCCTCAGATTGAAGACGACGATTACAGCGACGAAGAAGACGACAGTTATGTTTACCCTCGTATAGCAGCTAAGGTTATTATAGCTGATAACAAGGTTGCAAAGGCTGCACGTGCAATTCTTAAGGGTGATGGCGAAGATGATGCAGAAGAAAATGTATCTGAGCCTTCAGACAACAAGAAAGTAGAAGATGGCAAGAAGGGTGAAAACGTAGAACCTTCTCGTGATCAGAATAACGAGCCTGAAATTGATGACAACCTGATCAAGTACCTCGCATTAATGTTGCTGATACTGTTACTTATCGTAATTATCTCAGGAGGTATCATTATCAACTCTAAGAGAAAGAATCAGCAGATTTCAGAATAGGTATTAACTAAAGCTTAGGGACAGTGGCCTGACCACTGTCCCTTTTGAATTTATAAAAGTCTGCATCTGTGATAGCATATTCCAGAAGCCTTCTGCGACTTTTGAGAGTTTCCTGTCAGCACTTCTTACCAGAACATAGTTTGCATAGACATCAGGGGAGACAATGCGCTTTATCACAACATCATCAGATACATATTTGGCAGCTGAAGCAGGGTATATGGCGATACCGACACCGTTGGCTGTCAGTTCGTATGCATTTAGCATATGCGCGATCCTGCAGAATATCTTTGGCTCAGTATTAAAGGGCTTAAACCAGTTTTCTATTTCCTGCTTTCTTGATTGTCTTGAAGGAATTATCAGTTCATATGGTGCAAGGTCATTTAGAGCCACGGTATCGCTCGTATCTTTAGTCAGCGGATGACTGGCAGGTATAATAGCGACCCAGGGCTCTCGGTAAATGATCCTGCCGTCTAAGCCTTCCTCATCATAGGGTGATGTTATCACTGCTATATCACTGAGACCGGATTGGATTCTTTTAACGACATCATCTGAATTCCCGTTCCATAATTCATATTCTACAAGAGGATATCTTTTCTTAAATTCAGCTATCCACTTGGCAAAAAGCGAAGGAGCCTGGCCTTCAATCGTTGCAAGATAAAGCGTTCCGATCAAACCCTCATTCATCTCTTTTATATCTTCAAGTGACTGATCTGAAAGCTGCTTGATCCTTGAAGCATATTGGAGGAATCGTTCACCGGATTCGGTAAGAGCAAGACCTCTGGCTTTTCTGATAAAAAGCTGAGTCCCCAGTTCTTCTTCCAGATCACGTATCTGTCTGCTTAATGGAGGCTGGGCTATACACAGTTTCTCTGCGGCTTTCGTAAAGCTGCCTTCTTCGGCAACGGTCAGAAAATATCTTATATGTCTTAATTCCATAGCTTGTTTCCTCTTTACATGAAATTAATGTTATATACGAGATATACCCAAAAGGTATATCTATACCACTATTATATGTATTTAACAACATCATTACAAGGTGTTACTATAAGATCAGAAAAGGAAATACGGCAAGAATGGTAACAGTGAAATATATTTATTTTGTAAAAAGGAGGCGATCTTTATGAAGAAATTTTTTGAACGTCTTGAAGAGATCATGGAGGCATATTACAAGACATTTGCTTAAAAGATATGGCTTGACTTAAAAAGGACAGTGCAGACACTGTCCTTTTTTACGTTAATATCACTTGTTATTTATCTTTATCTGTGCGAGTATGACTCCCGTAAATACCAGCGCGCATCCTGTCAGTTCTCTTACACTGAGTGTCTGATGAAGGATGATAAATCCTGCCAGGGCTGAGAAAACACTCTCAAGAGACATAAGCAGCGACGCCACAGTCGGAGGAAGATCTCTCTGGCCCAGGATCTGAAGTGTATAGCCTGCTCCGCTTGATAGAAGTCCTGCATAGAGTATAGGCATGCCTGCAGCGATTATCGATGACATATCGGGTTTTTCAATGATAAGCATTCCGAACATGCCAAATATCACGCATACGAAAAACTGAACACAGCTCATGGCCACAGGGTCTACCTTATCGACAAATCGATCTATGGTCATTATCTGCATCGAAAAGAGCAGTGCACATACAAGGATCAAAAGATCGCCGATGTTTACCTTTGTCTGTCCGGTTATGCTCAAAACGTAAAAACCGGCAGTTGCGATGATCGCGCTGATCCATTCGTTTAATCCTATCTTTCTGTGAAGAAAGATGCTTAGCAGCGGCACTATTATGATGTACAGAGCAGTTATAAAGCCGGCTTTTCCGACACTCGTATATATGATGCCGTATTGCTGGAAAAGTGAAGCGCTGAACAAGAATATTCCGCAAAGGACTCCTCCGATAAAGGTGTTCTTTCTTATATCGGGATCAAGGACAGTACCCTTGCCCTCAGACAGGCGCTTCTTTGTGCCTATACATATCACAGGCAGCAATACTAGCATACCTAAGATGTAACGGGTGCATATAAAAGTCCAGGGCCCAACATGATCCATACCAACACTCTGGGCGACAAATGCCACACCCCAGATTATGGCTGTAAGGGTCAGAAGAAGGGTCCCACGTAATTGCTTATTCATACTAGTAAAGGCTGGCTATTACTTCCACTTCGCAAAGGACATCCTTGGGAAGCTGTTTAACGGCTACACAGCTGCGCGCAGGCTTCTGGGTGAAGTATTTCTCATATACGGAGTTAAATGCCGTAAAATCGCCCATATCGGCCAGGAAACAGGTTGTCTTAACAACGTTCTCATAACCGCATCCTGCTTCGATCAGGATGGCACCGATATTTTTGCATACCTGCGTTGCCTGTTCCTCTATGGTTGTGGCTTCCACATTACCTGTAGCAGGGTTTATCGGGATCTGACCTGATGCAAATAAGAACTTGTCGGCTATAATTGCCTGAGAGTAGGGGCCGATGGCTGCCGGAGCCTTGTCAGTAGATACTTTCTTTATCATATGTTTATCCTCCAAATTTATGTTTCAACCTATTCTAGCATAAGTCGGACAACTTTTTAACAAGTATATGAAAAAATGCAATTGCAGGTATTTACAAATAAAAATGGGGATGTTATACTCTATGTAGTTTTAAAAACTACATGTAAAGGTTATTAAAACAAAAGCAATTGAAAAGGGGCAGTAACATGACAGAATACAAGATTATAGCTGACAGCAGCTGTGAGCTTCCTGAACAGTACAAAACCGATGAAAGAATAAAACTGGTACCGTTTAGACTTGAAATAGACGGTGTTCCGCTCAGAGATACTTCGGATCTAAACACAAAGAGCCTTCTTGAGAAGATCGTGGATTCAAAGGCATTCATAAACAGCGCCTGTCCTTCTCCGGATGTTATCTATAACTGTATCGCTGAGGGCAATGAAAAGCGAATATATATCATAACAAGCGCTTCAAAGCTAAGCGGTTGCTATATATCTGCAATGATAGCCAAAAAGCTGTATGAGGACGCTCGTGGCGATAAAGAGATATTCGTGATAGATTCAAAGAGCATATCCGGTGCCGAGAGCCGTTTAGCGCTTCTTGCAATGGAACTTGAAGAACAGGGCATGGAAGCCGAGGAGATAAAGAAGAATCTTACAAGCTGCAGAGACCGTATGCGTACAGTCATCATAATGAGTGATCTTGAGGCGGTATATAAGAATATTAAGCTTGATAAGATAAAGGATATAATAAGCAAGGCCGGAAGAGTAAAGCCTGTTCTTGTCGGCAGTGAAGACGTGATAAGAGAAGAGGATTCAAAGCTTTGCTTAAAGGAAAGCTTCTCACAGCTTGTGGACAATCTGGTAAATACTCTTAAGGATGCATCGGAACAGACAAGAGTGTTCATAACACACTGCAACAATCTTATAGAAGCTGAGAAACTCCGTGACATGATCATGGAAAAGACCGGCCTTAAGAACATATTTATCATGAGCGCATCCGGATTTAACAGCCTTTTGGCAGACAACGGAGGCTTGATCGTATCGTTCGACTGATATGACATAGATCACGTAAGAATATTGAAAAATAAAGCAAAAAGCAAGAGCAAGTGAAGTCAACATCACTTGCTCTTTTTAAATCATGATTTTATTTTGCTTAAATCCGTCTGCTGAATGATCTTTCAGAAGAACATAAAATCTATCGGACCAAATATCGCAACTGCAACAAGGATCAGCTGCAGTAAAAGTATCGCAGGCATACCGAAAAGGAAATACCAGTGCCTAGTCTTGTGATGGAATAAATGCATCCCGATGATAGATCCGATAGAACCGCCTATTATGGCGATCATAAACAGAGTAGCCTCGGGAACCCTGAAAGCTCTCTTTCTGGCTCTCTGCTTATCTATGCCCATGATGAAAAATCCGATCAGATTTATACTGATAAGATATGCGATTAATATCAGCTGTGCTCTCATCCTGATCCTTATTTGTTCTTTTCAACTTCCTGCATCTTCATAGCACGAACCTTGCATGAGAGACCAAACAGATTGATGAATCCCTCTGCATCATGGTGGTCATACAGATCACCGGTTGTGAATGAAGCGATCTTCTCATTGTAGAGTGAGTACGGAGAAGTTGTGCCGGCCTTGATGATGTTGCCCTTGTAGAGCTTAAGCTTAACTTCACCAGTTACATATTCCTGAGTAGACTTGATGAATGCCTTTACAGCATCGCAAAGAGGTGTGAACCACTTTCCTTCGTATACAATCTGAGCAAGCTTTGCACCCATCTCAGCCTTAACTGCATATGTGTCACGGTCAAGGATGAGCTCTTCAAGCTGCTGATGTGCTTCATAAAGGATTGTTCCGCCGGGGGTTTCGTATACGCCGCGGCTCTTCATTCCGACTACACGGTTTTCTACTATATCAATGATTCCGATTCCGTGCTTGCCGCCAAGCTTGTTAAGCTCTTTGATAACTCCGGAAACCTTCATCTTCTTTCCGTTTACAGATGTAGGAATACCTTTTTCAAATGTAAGTGTTACATATTCGCCCTTATCGGGAGCTTTCTCGGGAGTAACACCGAGAACAAGAAGGTGATCATAGTTGGGCTCGTTTGCAGGATCCTCGAGCTCAAGACCTTCATGGCTGATGTGCCATAAGTTACGGTCACGGCTGTAGCTGTTGTCAGCTGAGAAAGGAAGATGTATTCCATGCTGATGACAGTACTCGATCTCTTCTTCACGTGAAGAAAGCTTCCACTTGTCATCACGCCAAACTGCTATTATCTTAAGTTCCGGTGCAAGAGCCTTGATTCCAAGCTCGAAACGGATCTGGTCATTTCCCTTACCTGTAGCACCGTGGCAGATCGTTGTAGCGCCTTCCTTCTTTGCTATCTCAACAAGACGCTTTGCGATAACGGGACGAGCCATTGATGTTCCTAAAAGATATTTGTTCTCGTAAACCGCATGAGCCTGTACACAGGGAACAACATATTCATCACAGAACTCATCGACAACATCTTCTATATATAATTTGGAAGCTCCGCAGCTTATAGCTCTTTCCTCAAGCCCGTCAAGCTCTTCACCCTGTCCGCAGTCAACGCAGACACAGATTACTTCGTAGTCGTAGTTTTCTTTCAACCAGGGAATGATAGCTGTTGTATCAAGTCCGCCGGAGTAAGCAAGTATAACCTTTTCTTTCATTATAAAGACCTCCTGAAATGATTTATGATATTTGTTAAGCCTTTTTGGCTGTTTATGTGCTGTCGAAATCAAATATAACCCATAAATGTTCGTAAAGCAATAGCAAAAACTGCATAAACATGCATTTACAATGTGTATATGCAAATAAAAATGAATATTTTGTATAATCGGTTTGCATATTTTGCATTGCTTGCTATAATTTGGATTGTGTCAACTATACGAGGGGATATACTATGATCAGAGTAATGACAATGAAGGATTATGATGAGGTTTTTGCTTTATGGAGCAAGATCAAGGGTTTTGCCATGAGAAGCATAGACGATTCATATATAGGTGTAGAGAGATTCTTAAAAAGAAATCCTAATACAAGCGTTGTAGCTATAGAGGATGACAAGATAGTCGGTGCGATCCTTTGCGGACATGACGGCAGACGAGGATGCTTATATCATGTATGCGTCGATCCCGACTACAGATTAAGAGGAATAGGAAAAGCGATGGTAGTAAAGTGCATGCAGGCACTTAAGGAGGAACAGATCAGCAAGGTATCGCTCATAGCATTTTCCGAAAACGATATAGGAAATGCTTTCTGGCATACCATCGGATGGACGGAGAGACTTGATCTTAACTACTACGATTTCGTATTAAATGAAGCAAACATAGTTGAGTTTAATAAATAGGAAGGAAATTGATATGAATATAATAGAAGGCGGTATCGCTTCTCCGATAGGATTTGAAGCAGCTGGTGTTGAAGCCCAGGTAAAATATGAAAACAGGAAGGACATGGCAATAATCTATTCACAAAAGCCGTGTGTGGTCGCAGGAACATTTACAAGCAATGTCGTTAAGGCCGCTCCCGTTAAGTGGGATATGGATCTTGTTGAGAATTCAGAGTATGTTCAGGCAGTCATCGTTAACACGGGAATCGCCAATGCCGGAACCGGCAAGGAAGGCATGGATTACTGCATAAAGACTGCAGAGGCAGCCTCAAAAGTGCTTAACATCCCTAAGAATGCGGTTCTTGTAGGCTCTACAGGTGTCATTGGAGCACAGCTTCCAATGGATAAAATAACAGCAGGTATTAATAAGCTTGCTGCAGCAAAGGCTCATTCTTATGAAAGCAGTACCAACGCTTCAAAGGCTATAATGACTACGGATACTGTAAACAAGCAACTGGCTGTTACGATCGATATAGCAGGAACAACTGTTACGATCGGAGCAATGAGCAAGGGATCTGGAATGATCCATCCGAATATGTGCACAATGCTCGGTTATGTCACCACGGATGCAGTGATAGGAAAAGATGCTTTGACCAAAATAGTCAAAGAAGATGTGGTAGATACCTACAACATGATATCTGTTGACGGGGATACATCTACAAACGATACACTGCTGATTATGGCAAATGGAATGGCCGGCAATCCCGAGATAAAGGAAGGCACGCCCGAATATGAAATATTCAAGGAAGCTATCCACTATGTAAATGAGACTCAGGCAAAGAGACTTGCCGGAGACGGAGAAGGCGCTACAGCACTTGTTGAGTGTCATGTAGTGAATGCGGCTACAAAATCAGATGCACGCATCCTTGCAAAATCGGTTATCTGCTCAAGCCTTACAAAGGCTGCCATTTACGGCCATGATGCAAACTGGGGAAGGATACTGTGCGCACTCGGTTATTCCGGTGCAAAGTTTGATCCAGAGGATATGGAACTCTATTACGAAGCAGGCGGTACAAAGATGCTGATATACAAAAACGGTGCCGATGCGGGATACAGCGAAGAGGAAGCAACAAAGATCCTTTCTCAAAAGGAAGTAAGGATAATAGCCGATATGCATATGGGCAGAGAAGAAGCAAGAGCATGGGGCTGTGATCTTACCTATGATTATGTTAAGATAAACGCTGACTACAGGTCATAAAAAGAAGTGGAGAATACTGAAATGGACAAGAATCTTGATAAGGTAATGGAGAAGGCGGAAGTACTCATCGAGGCCCTTCCATACATTCAAAAGTTTAATCGTAAGATAATAGTTGTTAAGTACGGCGGCTCTGCAATGAGCAATGAGGAACTGCAGAAAAACGTTATAAAGGACGTTACTCTGCTCAAACTTGTAGGCTTCAAGCCCATCATAGTTCACGGAGGCGGCAAGGAGATCAGCCGCTGGGTATCCAAGGTCGGAAAAGAGGCGGAATTCGTCAACGGACTCAGAGTTACCGATTCTGAGACAATGGAGATCGCCGAGATGGTACTTGGCAGAGTGAACAAGAACCTTGTCCGCATGGTCGAGGAACTCGGAGTAAAGGCAGTCGGAATATCCGGAAAGGACGGAAAGCTCTTAACCGTTGAAAAGAAGCTTTCAAACGGTCAGGACATCGGATTTGTGGGCAATGTAACAAAGGTTTCTCCCAAGATTATCTATGATCTTTTAGAAAATGACTTTCTTCCTATTATAAGTCCTATAGGCTTAGGCGAGGATTATGAGACATATAACATCAATGCAGATGATGCGGCATGTGCCATAGCAAAGGCTGTTGGAGCTGACAAGCTCGTATTCCTTACCGACATTGAAGGTCTCTATAGAGATATAAATGACAGGAGCTCGTTCATTTCAAGGATCACCGCTGCAGATGCAGACGCTCTTATAAACGAGGGAATCATCGGCGGTGGAATGCTGCCCAAGCTTGGAAACTGTACTGATGCGATCAAGAACGGTGTAAACAGGGTGCATATCCTGGATGGAAGAATACCTCACTGCCTGTTACTTGAGATATTCACAAACAGCGGTGTCGGCACTGCTATAATCAAAGAAGAGGAATAAGAGATGACTACTAATGAATATATAGATCAGGCCGAAGAAAGCCTGCTTCATACATATAACCGTTATCCGATAGTATTCGATCATGCTGACGGCGTATATCTGTATGATATAGAAGGAAAGAAGTATCTGGATTTTGTGAGCGGGATAGGCGTATTCGCACTTGGATACAATGTTAAGGAATACAATGATGCATTAAAGGCTCAGATAGATAAGATTATACATATATCAAACTATTATTATTCGGTTCCGCTTGCTAATGCTACAGGCAAACTTACAAAGTTTGCTCATATGGACCGCGTATTCTTTACAAACAGCGGTGCAGAAGCGATAGAGGGAGCGATAAAGGCTGCAATAAAGTATGCATATAATAAGGATAAAACTCATGATCATGAGATAATAGCCATGGATCATTCATTCCACGGCAGGACATGCGGTGCTCTTGCAGTAACAGGCAAGCAGGCATACAGGGAAGCGTTTGAGCCGCTCATCTGTGATGTTAAGTTCGCTGAATATAATGATCTTGAGAACGTAAAAGCGCTGATAAATAAAAAAACATGCGCTATCATTATGGAGACGCTTCAGGGCGAAGGCGGCATATATCCGGCAACCAAGGAGTTTATCGAAGGTGTAGGCAGGTTATGCAAAGAAAATGACATACTTCTTATACTCGATGAGATCCAGTGCGGTATGGGAAGGTGCGGTGCAAACTACGCATGGCATATGTATGATGTACATCCTGATATCATGACTACTGCAAAGGCTGTCGGCGGCGGAGTCCCTGTCGGAGCATTCCTTGTGACAGAAAAGGTCGCAAAGAATTCTCTTGTCGCTGGAGACCACGGATCAACATACGGAGGAAACCCTCTTGTATGTACGGCGATAGATAAAGTACTTGATTTGTTTGAGTCTGAACATATAATAGATAATGTGAACAAAGTCGGAGCTTATCTGTATGAGAAGCTCGATGAAATATGCGCCGGCTATGACTGCATCAAAGAACACAGGGGAATGGGATGCATGCAGGGGCTAGAATTTGACAGGCCTGTTGCTGACATTATCAACAAGGCTTTAGAAAAAGGCCTTATACTCATAAATGCAGGAACCAATATTTTGCGTTTCCTTCCTCCGCTTGTGATAAGTACAAAGGATGTCGATGACATGATAGCCATACTTAAGCAGGCGCTTGATGAAACGGTTGCATAAGGCGTGATTTGAGGTTTTTATGGATATAATTAAAAGAGTAGTGTCTGCGCTTGTATGCATTGTCATCGCAGGATGGGCAGTGTTTACGGCAGCCACTGCCACACCGGCCAAACTTGAAGAAGAGGTCCCAAGCAATGACAGTCTTGTCATATGGTATACGGATGATTCTCTTTCGGATTTCATGGAAGCGGCGTGTGTGGCATACAATGAGATGTACGGAGTGAGAGTCGTTCCCAAGCTTCAGTCAGGTGATGAGTATCTTGAACAGGTTAACAAAGCATCAATAGAAGATGATTCAATGCCTGACCTTTATGTGATCACAAATGACATGCTGGAGAGAGCATATCTTGGAGGACTGGCTCATATCGTAGATACTGATGTAGTAAATCAGAATCATTTTTCGACTGCGGCACTCCAGTCTGTTACTTACAGAGGAAATCCGGTAGCATATCCGTTCTATTTTGAAACGAGTGCGATGCTATATAACAGAACATATCTGTTCAACATGGCTCAGAATCAGATAATGGCTGAGGATTCGACAGAGCCTGACGATGAGAATACAGAAGATGATGAGGCAGATGAAGAAGTCTTGGATAATCCCGAGGCTGATATGACTCCCGAGGAGAGGATAGAATATCGTATACAGCAGTCTTTGCCGGATACTTTCGATGAGCTCATGGAATTTGCGGATACATATGATGCTCCCATGGAGGTAGAGACGGTATTCAAGTGGGATGTCAAAGATATCTTCTATAATTATTTCTTTGTAGGAAACTATATCAACATAGGCGGAGAAAACGGTGATGATCCGTCTGTGATAGATATTTACAACATGGATACCATTACGGCCCTTACGCTGTATCAGGATCTTAACCAGTTCTTCTCATTTGATTATGAAGACATATCATATGAGAGCGTGCTTAAGGAATTCATAGAAGGCAAGATGGTATTTACGACAGCTACGAGCGATGCCATAAAGGTTTTGGAACAGGCCAAGGCAGACGGCGAGTTCGAGTATGAATACGGAGTTATGCGTCTTCCTAAACTGAGCGAAAATCTTACGACAAGAAGCATGTCTGTAACAAATACGGTTGTCGTTAACGGCTACTCTGAAAAGAAAGAAACGGCTTCATCATTTGCAAAGTTCTTGACTATATATAAGGCTCCTGATCTTTACAACATGTCAGGAAAGCTCAGTGCATGCAATACAGTGACATACGAGGATGCTGCAGCACAGGAATTCGTAAACGTGTATGCAGATTCAAAGCCCGTACCAAAGATGATGGCAACATCAAACTACTGGCTCCAGGCAGAGATCACCTTCTCGAATATATGGGCCGGAAAGAATGTATCAGAACAGTTAAAGCAGCTGTCAGAGCAGATAAAGGAACAGGTTACGGGTATGGATATCTCCGAGGATTATATCGATGTTCCTGCTGAAGAAAAAGAAGAGATCCAGTACTATGATGAGGATGCTGAAAGAGAAGCTGCCCAGGGTGAAGAAGGCAGCGAAGAAGGCGATTAATGATTTAAGCAATAATTTATAGTTTGATACAACGATATTACGGAGCCGGCATATGCCGGCTCCGTTTGTGCGTTCATAAGGCGTTTATTACATCATAAGAGGTATATAAATAATATACATGAAAGCTCCATGCATATGAGCGTATAACTGTTCAAAAAATGAATAGAACAGTGCATATTTCGCATAAAAGATGCAAAATATACACATTTGAATGAAAGAGCGCAAAAACCGATACTATTCGCAAAACAAAAAACAGAGAGCTTCCTGGCTGTTTGAGAGATAATGTGAAAGAAGCATATACCAGCCAGGTGCCTATATGACAAGCATTTAGTGAGACAGTCATAAAAACAGATGTTATAACCACAACTTGTACAAATGATAAAAAGAAGATACTATATCTTGTACCTCTGCCAAATTAAGCCAGATAACGAAAACAGAATATTAATTATATCATGATTTATAAACGCGATATTTGAAATACACAGCTTACATTTTTGCGGCATACAGATTTGGACACATGATCACTGGAAAAAGCCTGAATATTATTTAACCATCATAAGAACATACGTCACACCGCATTGACTAATTCGGTCTACGATTTTAAACCTAAATCCTGATCGATAGCTGAGCAGTTTTTGATGAGCGGATAAAGATGAATGAGCTACATCTTATCTATTATCTGTGTACAGGAACATACAAAAAAGGAAATAAAAAACCTGGATATCACTGTCTCCTGGACTGCTGAACATGTCATATAGATTAAAACACGATTTTACAAAACTCACGTTATGGATATTGAGGATTTTTTAACAAGAACGCAATATTTATGAATACATTTCATATTTATATACTATATATTGTGCCTCATCTTTCACTGTGCTATAATTTTAAAGGACTTTGTTTTTGCAGGGAGGTGATCTTTGTGGCAAAAAAGGCTCTTGTTACCGGAGCGAGCAGAGGCATTGGAAAAGCCATAGCCGAGAAACTAGCCTCAGAAGGCGTTGATCTGGTTGTGACATGTGTTAAAAACATAGATATTCTACAAGATATAGCAAATGACTTAAGTAGTCAACACAATATAAGCTGCGAAGCCATTTTGTGTGACGGAAGCGATCCAAAAGAGGTCGACAAACTGTTTGAAAAGCATAAGGATTTTGACATCGTCATAAACAATGCCGGCATATCGTATATCGGTCTGTTACAGGATATGAGTGTCGATGACTGGAACAAGGTCATTTCGACAAATCTAAGCAGTGCATTCTATATATGCAGGCAGGCAATACCATATATGATAGGAAGAAAGAAAGGAAGGATCATAAACATTTCTTCTATGTGGGGAGGAAGCGGCGCTTCGATGGAGGTAGCATACAGTGCCTCCAAAGGCGGAGTGGATGCATTCACAAAAGCTCTTGCAAAGGAACTTGCTCCAAGCGGGATAAGCGTTAATGCGATCGCATGCGGCGTGATAGACACCGATATGAACAAGTGCTTTAATATAGAAGAAAGACATGAACTTGAAGAAGACATCCCTATAGGGAGATTCGGAACGGCGGAAGAAGTCGCCAGAGCTGTATGGATGTTGGTGAGCGGGCCTACATATATGACGGGACAGGTTATAAATATGGATGGAGGTTATATCTGATATGGAAAAGATTAGAGATCTGATAATAATTGGAGCCGGTCCTGCGGGACTTACGGCAGCGATCTATGCAAAGAGGGCAGGGTTTGATACTCTCGTCATCGATGAGACCGGAATGGGCGGAGGACAGATAGTAAATACATATGAGGTCGATAATTATCCTGGACTCATACATATCAACGGATTCGATATGGGAATGAAGTTTAAGGAACATGCGACCGAGATGGGAACAGAGTTTGCCGATGTTACAGTTACAGGTGTTACAAAGAAAGACGACCTGATATATGTATACGCAAACGATGCTGAATACGTTTCAAAAGCCCTTATCATTGCGACAGGTGCAAAACACAGAGCGCTCGGCATCCCCGGAGAAGAAGAATTAAGAGGAATGGGTGTATCGTACTGCGCCACATGTGACGGAGCGTTTTTCAGAAAGAAGGTATGCGCCGTTGTGGGCGGCGGTGATGTTGCCTTAGAGGATGCACTATTTCTTGCAAAGGGATGTTCAAAAGTCTACCTTATACATAGAAGAGATGAATTCAGAGGCGCAAAGGTACTTGCTGACAAGGTAAAGGAAACTGAAAACATCGAGATAGTGTATGACAGCAGGGTTACAGAGATCATCGGTGAAGGATCGGTAAACAGGATAAAGGTTGAGAATATCAAGAGCGGGTCGGTTACAGAGCTTGATATAAACGGCATATTCATAGCAGTGGGAATGGATCCCAATACAGAGCTCTTTAAGGATGTGGTAGAGCTTGACAAGAGCGGCTATATCAAAGCCGGAGAGGACTGCATAACAAGCACAGAGGGCATCTTTGCAGCTGGGGATCTGAGAACCAAAAAACTCAGACAGGTAATCACTGCGGCAGCCGACGGAGCCAATGCGATCACCTCTGTTTCGGAGTACTTCAACAACAGGTAAGATTACATAACATTGCCCCAAGGTTGACAATAACATCAAATGGTGGTAATGTATTAAGGAATTCGCGTTTAGATCAGACTAAGTTTGAAAGGTGATTTATGAAGCTCAAAAAGGTAAAGACTTTGCTCTTTATCGCCACCGCAGGCATTACATTTTGCCTTAGCGGATACGGCAGTCACGCTGAGAAGCTTTCAAATATGCTTCCGTCAGCGGGCTTTGGCACCAAGGTAGAAGAAGGTGTGACCGTAAGCGAGGTAAAGGACGAAGTTAAACATCTGGTTGATGAAAGCCAGGGCAATCCCACATCGATTGTCAAGCTCGATGATGCCAGTGCATCTACTGCAAAAGCGACCGTAACACTTGACAAGGAAGTTGTTGAAGCTGTTATTCCCGAGATAGTAGTGGATGAGAAAACTAAAGAAGAAGAGGAGTTTTACAATCTGGTTATCGCCAGAGTCGACAATTACGTCAATGTAAGAGATATTCCTAGCGAGGACGGCGAGATTGTCGGAAAACTCTATGATAAATCTGCAGGAAACTTTATCGAAGAAGTTGACGGATGGTACAAGATACAGTCAGGGAACTGTGTCGGCTATGTAAAAGGCGAGTACTGTGTTACTGGCGATGAGGCAGTAGAAGTTGCCAGAGAGGTCGGAACAAGGATCGCAACCGTGACCACCATTACTTTGAAGGTAAGAGAAGAGCCCAGTCTTGAAGCAAGCGTTCTCGGTCTGGTTCCGATAGAAGAGGATCTTGTAGTTACAGAAGAAATCGACGGATGGGTAAAGGTTGATATAGAAGAAGGTTTCGGATATGTCTCAACCGACTATGTAGATCTTAAGACAGAGTTTGTCAAAGCCGAGTCAAAGGCTGAAGAAGAAGCCAGACTCAAAAAGGAAAAAGAGGAAAGAGACAGAGCCAATGCAGCAGCGGCTGCGGCAGCCGCAAAGAGAGCGGCAGCTGAAACACAGTCAGCAGAGAATGCTGCAAATCAGACTCAGGAAAAGCCGCAGACACAGTCGTATGCGGCAAGCGGAAGCGGAGCCGGCACTGATGTCGCAAACTTCGCACTGCAGTTTGTCGGAAATCCTTACGTGTTCGGCGGTTCATCACTGACACAGGGAACTGACTGCTCAGGCTTTGTTATGAGCGTATATGCAAACTTCGGCGTATCACTGCCGCATTCATCATCAGGTGACAGAAGCGTCGGCTATGACGTAGGCGGACTTGAGAATGCCCAGCCTGGTGATATAATCTGCTACTCAGGCCATGTAGGGATCTACATAGGCAACGGTCAGATAGTGCATGCATCTACATCAAAGACTGGAATCGTAGTCGGAAATGCGACATATCGTACACCTCTTTGTGTAAGAAGAATATTCTAAACATACTTCCGGATATCATGGATTGCCGTGATATCCGGTATTTTTATGCGCTTTTAGCTGTCGACTGCAACGGTTAACGCTAAAAAACGTCCCCGGTCAATATCTAATTGTATGTTAATTTGTCTGAAAATAAAAAATCAAAAAATGTCTATTGACAGAAGTGCGTATATGCATTTTTAACAAAAATGCACAAATGAAGGCACGAAAAAAGCACGACAGGAAACAGAGTTATCCACAATGAAACAGCGAAAAATGCACTTATTCACGAAGATATCCACATTATACACAAAAAATTGACCGATTTAGTTATGTTATAAACAGGCTTGAACCAAACGACTGTTTTGTTGAGAATGTCAAAAATACATCATTTTGAATAAAAGACTGGAAATTAATAAATAGCGAAAACTTAAGAAAACATTAATAATTGTCAGAATATTAAGCCCCATATAGACAAATGATGTGAAAACGTGGTAAAATATAGCCATGTCAGACAAGGTTCAATTTGTTTTGACAAATCTTGAACAAGAAGGGATTGATGTATATGAAATTTATCATCAGCGGCAAAAACATCGATATCACAGAGGGGCTTAAGAGTGCAATCGAAGACAAGATCGGCAAATTGGAGAAGTACTTCACGCCTGACACAGAAGTACATGTAACGCTAAGCGTAGAAAAGGAGAGACAGAAGATAGAAGTAACCATCCCGGTTAAGGGAACGGTGATCAGATCAGAGCAGGTAAGCAACGATATGTACGTATCGATCGATCTGGTAGAAGAGATAATAGAGAGACAGCTAAAGAAATATAAGAACAAACTAATAGAGAAACAACAGAATAAGGATTACTTCAGACAGGAGTTCATCGAGAAGGACTTCGTTGATGAAGAAGAGATCCAGATAGTCAGAAGCAAGAAATTTGACATCAAGCCTATGTATGCCGAGGATGCCTGCATCCAGATGGAGCTTACAGGACATAACTTCTTCGTATTTGTAAATGCGGAGACAGGACAGGTAAATGTGGTATACAAGAGAAAGGGAAATACATACGGACTCATCGAGCCGGAGTATTAAAGACTACATTATAATATAGTAAGGAAATTTGTTCCGCCGCGTATAGTTTAAAAAACTATGATGCGGCGGAACTTTTTCGTTGCGCTCGTTTATATATCTGTGATACAATATTTAAGCACTATGTGATAAAAAAATAACAATCTGTTAAAGACGGGTTGTAACTTAAATATGAAAGGAGTCATAAATATGGCAAAGAAAGTAGTTATAGCCAGTGCATGCCGTACAGCCATCGGAACAATGGGCGGCTCACTCAGCACAACACCTGCAGCTCAGCTCGGTGCAATCGTTATCAAGGAGGCTGTTAACAGAGCAGGTATTAAGCCTGAGGATGTTGATCAAGTATACATGGGATGTGTTATCCAGGCAGGTCTCGGACAGAACGTGGCTCGTCAGGCATCTATAAAGGCAGGTCTTCCTATAGAAGTTCCCGCTGTTACGATCAACGTAGTATGCGGTTCAGGTCTTAACTGTGTCAACCAGGCAGCTCAGATGATCATGGCAGGAGATGCTGATGTAGTAGTAGCAGGCGGTATGGAAAACATGTCTATGGCACCTTTCGCTATCCCCAACGGACGTTACGGCTACAGAATGATGTGGCCCAGCCAGAGCCAGGGCGGACTTGTTGATACAATGGTAAAGGATGCTTTATGGGATGCATTCAATGACTACCACATGATCACAACAGCTGACAATGTTGCTAAGCAGTGGAACCTTACAAGAGAAGAGCTTGATGAGTTCGCGCTTAAGAGCCAGTTAAAGGCATGTGCAGCTATCGAGAACGGCGAGTTCAAGGAAGAGATCGTTCCCGTAGAGATAAAGAAGAAAAAAGAAGTAGTTGTATTTGATACAGATGAAGGCCCCAGACAGGGTTCTACAATAGAAGGTCTTGCTAAGCTTAAACCTCTTAATCCCGACGGTGTCGTTACAGCAGGTAATGCATCAGGAATCAATGACGGTGCTGCAGCTATCGTTCTCATGAGCGAAGAAAAGGCAGCTGAGCTTGGTGTTAAGCCTATGGCTACATTCGTTGCAGGTGCACTTGCAGGCGTTGATCCCACTATCATGGGTATCGGACCTGTTGCAGCTACAAGAAAGGTTATGGCAAAGGCCGGCTACAAGATCGAGGACTTCGATATCATCGAGGCAAACGAAGCATTTGCAGCTCAGTCAGTAGCAGTCGGCAAGGATCTTGGAATCGATGTTGACAAGCAGCTCAATCCTAACGGCGGCGCTATCGCACTCGGACATCCCGTTGGTGCATCAGGTGCTCGTATCCTTGTAACACTCCTTCATGAGATGAAGAAGAAGGGTGCAAAGAAGGGTCTTGCTACACTGTGTATCGGTGGGGGCATGGGTTGTGCTACTATCGTTGAGATGGACTAATATAATAATGAAATCTGCAAGCAGCTCCCTGTAAAAAGGGCAGCTGCTTGTTGCACGAAATAAAGGAGAGATTATGGATTACATTTTATATGAGGTAAACGGTGCAGTCGGCACTATCACCATTAACAGAGAAAAGGCACTCAATGCACTTAATTCACAGGTTCTTGAAGAGCTTGATGCTACACTTGATGCTGTTGATCTTGAGAATGTAAGATGCCTTATCCTTACAGGCGCAGGCGAGAAGAGCTTTGTTGCAGGTGCTGACATAGGAGAGATGAGCACACTTACAAAGGCTGAAGGCGAAGCATTTGGAAAGAAGGGAAATGACGTATTCAGAAAGCTTGAGACATTCCCCATCCCCGTTATCGCTGCAGTAAACGGTTTTGCACTCGGCGGCGGCTGCGAGATCTCAATGAGCTGTGATATAAGGATATGTTCAGACAATGCTGTATTCGGTCAGCCCGAGGTAGGACTAGGAATCACACCCGGATTTGGCGGAACACAGAGACTTGCACGTTTGGTTGGTGCAGGCATGGCTAAGCAGATGATCTATACTGCTCGCAACATCAAGGCAGCAGAAGCTTACAGGATCGGTCTTGTAAATCAGGTCGTTTCAGCTGAGACAAATGAAGCAGGTGAAGTAGTCGTTTCAGCAAAGGATGCTCTTATGGCAGCTGCAAACAAGATGGCTGCAGGCATCGCGGCTCAGGCTCCCATTGCTGTACGCAACTGCAAGAAGGCTATAAACGAAGGTCTTCAGGTTGATATGGACAAGGCTATAGTTATAGAAGAAAAGCTTTTCGGTGACTGCTTCGAGACAGAAGATCAGAAGGCAGGCATGGGCAACTTCCTTGAGAAAGACAAGGAAAAGAAGCTTAAGGTAGTTCCTTTCAAGAACAGATAAAAAGGTAATAAAATAATCAAGATAAATTTTTAAGGAGGCTTAACTATGAAAGTAGGCGTTATTGGTGCAGGTACCATGGGCCAGGGCATTGCCAAGGCTTTTGCACAGACAGAAGGTTATGAAGTAGCTCTCTGCGACATCAAGCAGGAATGGGCTGACGGCGGTAAGGACAAGATCGCCAAGGGATATGCAAAGCTTGTTGAGAAAGGAAAGATGACACAGGACGTTGTAGACGGCATCCTCGCTAAGATCACACCCGGTCTTAAGGAGAATCTCTGCGCAGACTGCGACCTTATCGTAGAAGCAGCATTTGAAAATATGGAAGTTAAGAAGACAACATTCAAGGAGCTCGACGAGATCTGCAAGAGCGAGTGCATCTTCGCTTCAAATACATCATCACTCTCTATCACAGAGATTGGAAACGGTCTTAAAAGACCTATGGTCGGCATGCATTTCTTCAATCCTGCTGACAGAATGAAGCTCATCGAGGTTATCGCAGGCGTTAACACACCTGAGGCAACTGTTGATGCTATAAAGAAGATCTCAGAAGAGATCGGCAAGACACCCGTTCAGGTTAATGAGGCAGCTGGTTTCGTTGTTAACCGTATCCTCATCCCCATGATCAATGAAGCAGCATTCATCAAGATGGAAGGTGTTTCTGATATCGAAGGTATCGATGCTGCTATGAAGCTCGGTGCTAATCATCCCATGGGTCCCCTTGAGCTCGGTGATTTCGTAGGTCTTGATATCTGCCTTGCTATCATGGACGTACTCTACAATGAGACAGGTGATTCTAAGTATCGTGCATGTCCTCTTATCAGAAAGATGGTACGTGGCGGAAACCTTGGTGTAAAGAGCGGCAAGGGCTTCTACATCTACAATGCAGACAGAACAAAGACAGCAACAGACAAGGCTTGATCAGATAATAATAAAAGTTTAAATAAATAACGGAGGATTTTAAATCATGGATTTTACATTAAGTAAACAACATGAGATGGCTAGACAGCTGTTCAAGGATTTTGCCGAGAACGAAGTTAAGCCTCTTGCTCAGGAAGTTGACGAGCAGCACAGATTTCCTAGAGAAACAGTAGAAAAGATGGCAAAGTATGGCTTCCTTGGTATTCCGGTACCGAAGGAGTACGGCGGACAGGGATGTGACATCCTTACATACGCTATGTGTGTTGAAGAGCTTTCAAAGGTATGTGGCACAACAGGTGTTATCGTATCAGCTCATACATCACTTTGCATTGATCCTATTCTTACATTTGGTACAGAAGAGCAGAAGCAGAAGTATGTAGTACCGCTTGCAAAGGGCGAGAAGCTCGGTGCTTTCGGTCTTACAGAGCCCGGTGCTGGTACAGACGCTCAGGGGCAGCAGACAAAGGCTGTTCTTGACGGCGACGAATGGGTACTCAACGGTTCTAAATGCTTCATCACAAACGGTAAGGAAGCAGATATATATGTAATCTTCGCTGTAACAGGCAAGATCGAAAAGCGCGGCAGAATGATGAAAGAGATTTCAGCATTCATCGTTGAAAAGGGTACACTCGGATTCACATTCGGTACAAAAGAAAACAAGATGGGTATCTGCGGTTCATCTACATACGAGCTGATCTTCCAGGATTGCCGTATACCTAAGGAGAACCTCCTTGGTGCACAGGGCAAGGGCTTCAATATCGCTATGCATACTCTTGACGGCGGTCGTATCGGTATCGCTGCACAGGCTCTTGGTCTTGCAGAGGGTGCTCTTGAGACAACTATCAACTATGTAAAAGAGAGAAAGCAGTTCGGCAAGGCTATCGGCCAGTTCCAGAACACACAGTTCCAGCTTGCTGACATGGCAACAAAGGTTGAGGCTGCTAAGCTCCTCGTATATAAGGCTGCACGCAAGAAGGATGAGTTCAAGACCAATCCTAAGATCTCTTACTCATTCGAGGCTGCTCAGGCTAAGCTCTATGCGGCTGAGGTAGCTATGGAAGTTACAACAAAGGCAGTACAGCTTCATGGTGGTTACGGCTACATCAAGGAGTACGATGTAGAGCGTATGATGCGTGACGCTAAGATCACAGAGATCTACGAAGGAACAAGTGAAGTTCAGCGTATGGTTATCTCTGCTAACTTATTGAAGTAGGAGGAAATTAAAGTGAAAATCATCGTTTGTATAAAGCAGGTTCCTGATACAAAGGGCGGTGTTAAGTTCAATCCCGACGGAACACTTGACAGAGGCGCAATGTTAGCTATCATGAACCCTGATGACAAGGCAGGTCTTGAAGCTGCACTCAGATTAAAGGATCAGTACGGAGCAGAGGTTACCGTACTTACAATGGGTCTTCCCAAGGCTACAGACGTTCTTCGTGAAGCTATGGCTATGGGAGCTGACAAGGGTGTACTCGTAACAGACAGAGTACTTGGTGGAGCTGATACATGGGCTACATCTACAACAATAGCAGGGGCTATAAGAAATCTTGAGTATGATCTCATCATCACAGGCCGTCAGGCTATCGATGGTGATACTGCTCAGGTTGGACCTCAGATTGCTGAGCACCTTGGCATACCGGTAATCTCTTATGCACAGGAGATAGCAGTAGACGGCGACAAGGTTACAGTTAAGCGTCAGTATGATGACAGATATCATATGGTAGAGGCTAAGATGCCCTGCCTTATCACAGCACTTTCTGAGTTGAACGATCCCCGTTACATGACTCCCGGTGGTATCTTCGATGCTTGTGAAGCAGAGATCACTACCTGGGGACGTGCAGATCTTAAGGACGTTGAAGACGGAAACCTTGGTCTGAACGGTTCTCCCACAAAGATTGCCAAGGCATCTGACAAGGTTCGTAAGGGCGCAGGCGAGAAGGTTGTTCCCGAATCTCCCGAAGATGCAGTTGCATATATCGTTGGAAAGCTTGATGAGAAGCATGTAATTTAATTAAAGGAGAATGGTGAATAGATATGAAAATGAGTCCAGAAGAAATCGCACAGTATAAAGGCGTATATGTCTTCGCTCAGCAGGTCGACAATGAAGTAAGCGGCATCGCTTTCGAACTGCTCGGCAAGGCTAAGGAATTGGCTGCTCCTCTTAATACAGATGTAACAGCAGTTTTGATCGGTTATAACGTAGGAAATCTTGTTGACAAGCTCGCTGAGTATGGCGCAGACAAGGTTATCGTAGTAGATGATAAGGAATTGGAAGTATACAGAACAGAGCCTTATGCACATGCACTCAGCTCTGTAATAAACGAGTACAAGCCTGAGATCGTTTTAGTCGGTGCTACAGCTATCGGTCGTGATCTTGGCCCTACAGTTTCAGCAAGAGTTCAGACAGGTCTTACAGCTGACTGTACAGTACTTGAGATCGGTGACTTCCCGCTCGTTGCAGTTCCCGGCAAGGAACAGCTTCACAATCAGCTTCTGATGACACGTCCCGCTTTCGGTGGTAACACAATAGCTACTATCGCATGTCCTGACAACCGTCCTCAGATGGCTACGGTAAGACCCGGTGTTATGCAGAAGATCGAGCCCGTTGCAGGTGCAAAGGCAGAAGTTATCAACTACAATCCCGGATTTACACCCAACAACAGATACGTTACAGTCAAGGAAGTTGTTAAGGCTGTTTCTGACGTTAAGGATATCATGGATGCAAAGATCCTTGTTTCAGGCGGACGTGGCGTTGGCTCTCCTGAGAACTTCAAGATCCTTGAAGAGCTCGCAGATGCTATCGGCGGTCAGGTAAGCTGCTCACGTGCAGTTGTAGATTCAGGCTGGAAGCCAAAGGATCTGCAGGTTGGTCAGACTGGTAAGACAGTAAGACCTAACGTTTACTTCGCTATCGGTATCTCAGGTGCTATCCAGCACGTTGCAGGTATGGAAGAATCAGACATTATCGTTGCTATCAACAAGGACGAGGATGCTCCTATCTTCGATGTAGCTGACTACGGCGTAGTAGGTGATCTTAACAAGATCGTTCCTCAGCTCACAGCAGCTATCAAGGCAGCAAAGGCAGCAAAGGCTTCTAACTAACAGAAACTGAAATTATTTAAAAGGTCGTTCTCGTATAACGGGGACGGCCTTTTGGGTTAAAGGGCAGTGATTCTTAAATATGATGTTTCAAAGGAAAACTTTTAGCCGTCAGCCCGTTTGATTTTAAAAATGTGCATATTTTGCGATCAACCGTGGTATAATCTAAATATGTTTATTGAATTTCTGTCCAGAAACTACATGACTGTTCTTATCGCGGTAACACTCGTGATCGTATTTTTTACGTTCAGAGATTACAAGATACCCTCATCCGGTCTTGTACCCGTTATAGCTGTCATCGTGATCATAAGCGCAACAACCTACTTTCTTAATGACTGGTCCTATGATGTGACTCACACCTATGCAACTGCTGACAGGGAATGGCATATAAAGCTAAGGACTGTCGTTTCTATAATAGACTACGTCATACAGCCTCTGATCATACTTTTGGAGCTTCAGATCATAACTCCGGGAATGCGTCATAAGCTTCGTCTTGCGATCCCTGCTCTGATAAATGCGTTAGTATATATAACTTCTCCGCTTACTGGAGGACTCGGGTTTCATATAAATGCAAGCAATCAGTATATAAGAGGGCCGTTAGGATTTACGATCTACTATGTCATGATATTCTATCTGGCAGTATTTATGTATGTATCCGTAAAGAGCTTTAAGGAAAACAGCCGTACAAGAGCCCTTCTGTTGGCGTTCATATCCTGCGCCATCATACTTACGATGCTCTTAGAGGCCACTGCCAATGTCAGCGGGTATGTTGACGAGGTATCCGCGCTCTCGGTCCTTGTCTACTACATATATCTGATAGCTGTATATCAGCAGTCTCTTCGTGAAAATATAGCGGAAAAGGAACTTAAGATAACACAGGACAGGATAAATATGCTGCAGGAGCAGATACGTCCTCATTTCATCTTTAATTCATTGAATGTTATAAGAGCTCTCATAAAAAGGGATCCATCAAGGGCGATAGCCGGGATAGACAGCTTTGTAAGCTATCTGAGGGGACATGTTTATGCGATGAACAGCAATGATCTTATATCATTTGATGAGGAGCTTGTGAATGTAAAAGCATTTATAGGTCTCGTACAACACTCCTATGATGATGCCATCGATATCACATATGATCTGAATATCACTGATTTTTCCATTCCTCCGCTCTCGCTTGAACCCATAGTGGAAAATGCTGTAAAGCATGGTATAGGCAAAAACGGCGGTTATATAAAGATCATAACAAGGAAAGAGAATGATCACATCGATATAATCGTTGTAAACAGCAATATTGAAAAGATAGACTATTCTGAAAAAGAAAGAGCCCGACTAGGTGTCGGACTCGAAAATACTCGTACACGTCTTAAGCTTTTAGTAAACGGCAGTGTTGAGATGACTAAGAACGATACTGAGACTAATGTAATGATAAGCATACCCTGCTAGAAGGGGATGTGTAAGACTCTTAAGAACCTTTCTGTTATCTCTGAATCGGGATACTCGCCGAGTGCGGCGATATTCTTTTCAAATATCCTTCCGCCTGCCATAGTGGGATGACCGCCTCCCGAACCGATTCCTCTGAGCGCTTCTTCTACCAGCCAGCCTGCATCCACAGTGTCACTCTCTGAACGGATCGAAAACTTTATCCCGTCTTCTCTTGAACAGTAAACTACTGCGATATCTATCTCTATCAGTGAAAGAATGAAATCAGCAACGATCGCGACCATGGAATCCGGACAGTCAAACGGTATATGGACTATTCCCAGATAATCAAATACTCTAATGTTTTCGATCGCGGCGCCGTATGCCTTAAGATCGGAAAAATCAAGGTTGTTCATCTCAAGCTTTTTAAGCTTTGTGCTGTCAGTCAAAGGATGAAGGAATGCAAATACGCTTATATCCTCGCTGCATACTCCGCGGGAAAACTGCAGCGTATCCATCCTTAAGCCGTAAAGGAGTGCTGTGGCTACATCGGGTGAGGGTGTTATACTAAGATCCATGTAATACATGGCTATTATGGTACAGCACGATCCAAAGAATCTTATATCCTTGTATTCATATTCAACGCCTGCATTTACACTTGTTGTTGGATGATGGTCGATGGCTGCTATCTCGTTTCCTATAAGATCGGTTATATTTCCTGCGTTTTTCTGTGAATCGACGCAGATGATATAATCATCTTTTTTCATGTTATCGGCAATGTCTTCATCAGCATACATCTCAATGTTTAGGATCTCTAGCATCTTTGATGAGCTTAGCTTGTCTATGCTTCCGTCATAGCAGATGGTCGAATCTATATTAAAGTGCATGAGCAGATTCTTAAGTCCGAATGCCGCGCCTATCGCATCAGGATCCGGAATGTTGTGCGTCTGCAGATATATCTTGTGGCCTCTGCAAAGGTTTATAAGATTCATTACATTTTCCATAACAGCCTCCTTCCCGTTGCCTTTGATGAAATTATAGCATGTATTTTAACTGATATGTTATAATATATCTTGCGTGCGTAAATTAAGCGCAAATTAAGACATGGACGGATAAGTTATGAGATTGATATTTGTAAGACACGGGGAACCGGATTACGAGAAGGATTCCCTCACCATAAAGGGATTCAGGGAAGCTGATATCTTGGCAACAAGGACAAAGAGATGGAAACCCGATGCGGTCTTTTGCTCGCCTATGGGAAGAGCACAGGATACGATGAGACCGAGTTTAAAGAACTGGCCCGATATAACACCTGTCACATATGACTGGCTAAAGGAATTCCATTACAGGATAAAGGATCCCATCAACGGAAATGACAGGATAGCATGGGATTTTATGCCCGAGTATTTCTGCTATCAAGAGGATCTGCATGACAAGGATAAGTGGTTTGATACGGATTTCATGCAGACAGGAGACGTTAAAAAGCATTTTGACGAAACAAAAGACGGTATTGATGCGCTTCTTGACAGTTACGGATATCACCACAGAGGTAACGGCTTATTTGATATCGATGAGAGCAGTGACAAGACACTGGTGTTTTTCTGTCACTTCGGAATAACCTCTGTCATAACTTCCTATCTTGCCGGAATGGCTGCGCCGACTCTGTGGCAGGGATTTTTCATGGCGCCTACAGCTGTGACAGTATTTAACAGTGAAGAGAGGATAAATAACAAGGGAGCGTTCAGAGTACAGTACTTCGGAGACGTGTCTCATCTTTTGGCAGCGAATGAGCCCATAAGCCATTCGGGATATTTTTCTGATGTGTTTGATCTGTAAGGGTGATAGATATGTTAAAAAACATTCTTGATTATGAGACTGTCGATCTTGATGTAGAAAGCGGCGAGCTTGTGATAATAGATCAGACCAAGCTTCCGACAAATATCGAGATCATAAGATTAAAGACAGCAAAGGAAATATGGGATGCCATATATCTTTTAAAGGTAAGAGGAGCTCCGGCGATAGGAGTTGCAGCTGCCATGGGACTGTATGTCCTGGCACTTGACCATAAAGATGACGATGGTGTCACTTTCTTTGAAAAACTTGGTAAGTACAGGGATTATCTTAATTCGGCAAGACCTACGGCAGTAAACTTAAGCTGGGCTTTATCAAGGATGTACAGACTTGCACAGTCAATGAAAGATGAGCCTGTTTCATCAATACTTGATGCATTAAGAGATGAAGCGCTTGCCATAAAGAAAGAGGATATAGAAGTATGCAGGTCGATCGGTGAATACGGTCTAAGCCTCGTAAAGCCGAGGGATGGCATACTCACTCACTGCAACGCGGGACAGCTTGCCACATGCAGATATGGAACGGCTACCGCTCCGATATATCTCGGACATGAGAGAGGATATGACTTTAAGGTATATGCGGATGAGACAAGGCCTCTTTTGCAGGGAGCAAGGCTTACCGCATTTGAGCTTAAGAGTGCAGGGATCGATGTTACGCTGATCTGTGACAACATGTCGGCAACCGTAATGAAGCAGGGCAAGATCAATGCTGTATTTGTGGGATGCGACAGGGTCGCGGCAAACGGTGATACGGCAAACAAGATAGGAACGAGCGTTGTAGCTGCCGTTGCAAAATACTATAATGTCCCTGTTTATATCTGTGCACCGACTTCCACGATTGATCTTGATACTTTAACGGGAGATCAGATAAATATCGAGCAAAGACCCGACAGCGAGGTCACTGAGATGTGGTATAAGGAGAGGATGGCACCTGTCGGGATAAAGGTATACAATCCCGCATTTGATGTGACAGATCATTCACTGATCTCGGGTATAGTAACGGAATACGGCATAGCCTACGAGCCCTATACCGAGAGCTTAAAGAGATTGAAAGAACAGGGAAGATAGATATGGCATTACCAAAGAACATAACAAATCAGACATTCATCGCTGACGAGATGATATATACATATCCAAAAAAGCGACTGGCGGGCATAATCGTTGTTCTTGCGGCTCTTTTTGTCGTTGCGATCATAAGCATAATAAACAAAGGCTACGGATACGGTATAGGCATGATAGCATTCATGATATATGTATCCTATCTAACTTTCGCGCAGAAAAAGAGCGATTACAGATTTGAATTTGCCAACGAGAAGGGCCTAAGGGATATGAAGCTCTTTTATAAGGACAGGGAAGTAAAGCTTGACTATAGGCTTGACAGAAACGGCAGATTCATGTGGAACTCCCGCAAGGAAGTAAACGATATAAGCTATGCCGACGGCGGCAGGATGAGCGTATACTTTACCAGATACAGAGTACTCAACTTCGTCAATGCCTTTCTTGACGAGAACGGACTGAAAGCAGAGGTTTCATACTGATATGAGATTTTTTATGCCTACAAGGCTGTATTGTGAAAAAGACTGTGTGAGAAATCATGCAAAGGAGATCGCAGCTTTAGGGAGTCATGCTCTCATAGTGACGGGAAAAATCTCTTCAAAAAAGAATCATTCTCTTGATGATGTGATAAGTGTACTTGACACAAACGATACCTCCTATACAATATATGAGGGCGTTGAAGAAAACCCGAGCGTTGAGACTGTCATGGATGCAACGAAGACAGGGATCGGATCCGGTGCCGATATGGTTATCGGCATAGGCGGAGGATCTGCTCTTGATGCGGCCAAGGCTGTTTCTCTCATGATGAGAAATCCCCAAAAGGGATGGGAATTTCTTTATGAGGAAACAGATGCAGACGCGTATCCTATGATAGCAGTACCGACCACATGCGGGACAGGGTCTGAAGTGACGGGAGTATCGGTCCTTACAAGACATGATCTTAAGACCAAGATATCGATGAAGCATAAGGTCTTTCCCAACCTTGCGCTTGTTGACGGCAGATATCTTTTAAGTGCTCCCAGAAAGCTGATCATAAATACATCCATCGATGCTCTTGCTCATCTGATAGAGAGTGCGATCAATACAAAGGCAGATTATTACAGCCTGGTAAATGCCATAGGAGGCATATCGCTGTGGAGAGGCACAAGACCTTTTATAGATGAGATGGATGAGCATGCAGGAGAACTTGATGAAGACGCAGCACTGATGCTTATGGAAGTCTCTGCGATAGCAGGTATTGCCATTGCTCAGACAGGAACTTCAATTCCGCATGCCTTAAGCTATCCGCTCACCTATGAAGCAAAAATTCCTCACGGACCGGCCGTGGGAAGATTCCTTTGCGGATTTTTGGAGTATGCGGACAGCATAAGGAAAAAAGAGATACTAGATGCTGCCGGATTTGTGAGTGCTAAATCTCTGGGTGAATTCATAAACAGACTGACACCTGCAGATGCCGACACAGAACTTGTAAAAAGAGCGGTAAACGGTCTGCTTTTAAATGAAGCAAAGCTAAAGACCTGCCCGTATCATATAGATGAAGAAAAGCTTAGCAAAATAGCCGGGCTTTAATAGAAAGACGAGGGAGAATAAATGTTAAAACAGGTATCGATCTATGCTGAAAACGTAAAGGGCAAGATGTTGGAGATAACGGATGTCCTTATGGAGAACAATGTAAATATCCTGGGTTCGGTAACAAATGATTCGGCCGAATACGGAATAGTAAGGATGATAGTCGACAATCCTTCAAAGGCTATCGAGGCTTTGACAAAGAAGGGCATCATATGCAAGATGACGGATGTCATCGGAGTCGAGGTAAAGGATGAGGTCGGAAACCTAAACAGACTCCTTAAGGCACTGCATGATGCAAACATAAATGTGGATTATCTGTATCTGTCATTCAACAGAGAATCAGGCTGTCCTATCATGGTGCTTCATACAGCTGATGCAAAGGAAGTCGAGAACAGCCTAAGCGCCAAGGGCTTTGCTCTGTGCTGATTGCTTTTTGCGCCTTTTAGTGGTAGTATAGAAAAGGCGCTTTTTTATTTTGCATAAAAATATTTTTAATATATGGAGGATATCATGACAAAGGATTTCGAAGGTTTACTTTCAAAAGTAAACGAGTGTGAGACGAAGAAACTGGCGGTTGCCGTAGCACAGGACAGACCCGTGCTCGAGGCAGTTAAGATAGCTAAGGAGCGCAAGATCGCCGATGCGATACTTGTTGGCGATGAAGAGCAGATCAGAGCGATAGGCGCAGAGATCGGCATGAACATGGATGACTACAGGATCATCGATGAGAAGGATGTTGTTGAGGCATCTTTAAAGGCTGTAAAGCTTGTTCATGACGGCGAAGCTGATATGTATATGAAGGGAATCCTTCCTACAGGAACATTCTTAAAGAGCGTTCTCAACAAGGAAGTCGGACTCCGTACAGGAAAGCCTCTTTCACATGTATGCGTATTCGAGATCCCCGGCATTGACAGACTCTTATTCTTGACAGACGTTGCTTTCATGCCTTATCCGACTCTTGAAGAGAAGAAGTGCATGATCGAGTATACGGTAGATGTTGCAAAGGCATGCGGAGTTGACAATCCCAAGGTTGCGGTTCTTGCAGCGCTTGAGACAGTAAACGAGAAGATGCCCTGCACAGTTGATGCTGCTGAACTTTCACGCATGCAGGAAGCAGGAGAGATAAAGGACTGCATCGTTGAAGGACCTCTTTCAATGGATATAGCTCTTTACAGGGAAGCAGCTGAAGAAAAGGGTGCTCTTTCAAGAAAGGTTGCCGGAGATGCCGATATTTTGGTATTCCCCGATATCCATGCAGGAAACCTTGTATATAAGACAATGGTACACATGGTACCCTGCAAGAACGGAAACATCCTTACAGGTACACAGGCCCCTGTAATCCTTACATCACGTTCTGACTCTGTTGAAGTAAAGATCAACTCTATCGCGCTTGCTGCAGTAGTCGCAGAACAGATGAAGAAGAATAAATAATCAATATATATTTGAGAGGAAACAGATATGAGTATAAAGAGTTTGATCATAAATCCCGGTTCTACATCAACAAAGATCGGTGTATTTGAAGACGAGACACTCCTTTTTGAGGAGACACTGCGTCATTCTACAGAAGAGATAGCACAGTATGCGACCATAGCTGATCAGAAGGATTTCCGTAAGGATATCATCATGAATCTCTTAAAGGAAAAGAATTTTGATATCAAGTCGCTTGGCATGATCGTTGGTCGTGGCGGAATGTTAAAGCCTATCCCCGGCGGTACATACAAAGTAACAGATGAGCTTTTGCATGATCTTGTTATCGGAAAGCAGGGACAGCATGCATCAAACCTTGGCGGAATGCTTGCCCGCGAGATCGGTGATGAACTGGGTATCCCTTCATTCATAGTAGATCCCGTTGTTGTTGATGAACTTTGCGATGTCGCAAGATATTCCGGTGTTCCGGAACTTCCCCGTACATCAGTATTCCATGCGCTTAATCAGAAGGCTGTTGCAAAGCGTTATGCAAAGGAGATCGGAAAATCATATGATTCATTAAATCTGATCGTTGTACATATGGGTGGCGGTGTTTCTGTCGGTGCTCATAAAAACGGACAGGTAATAGACGTATTCAACGCGCTTGACGGAGACGGTGCTTTCTCTCCCGAGAGAGCAGGAGCTGTTCCTGTAGGTGCTCTTATAAAGATGTGCTTCTCAGGTCAGTATACAGAAAAGGAGATCTACAAGAAATTTGTAGGAAACGGCGGATTCAATGCTTACCTTGGAACAAATGACATGAGAGATGTCGAAAAGATGGTAGGCGAAGGCAACGCCAAGGCAAAAGAGGTCAGAGATGCATTCATCTTCCAGGTTTCAAAGAATATCGGTTCAATGAGCTGCGTATTAAAGGGCAAGGTTGATCAGATCATCGTTACCGGCGGTATCGCATATGACAAGGAAGTTGTTGCAGGTCTTAAGGAAGCTGCCGGATTCATCGCACCGTTTACGGTTTATCCCGGAGAGGATGAGCTTCTTGCACTCGTTCAGGGCGGACTTCGTGTCATGAACAAGGAAGAGGAAGCAAAGGTTTATTAAGAGGGAGTTATAGTTTTTAATGAGTAAGATTGTTGATAAGATCTTCGGTACTCACAGTGAAAGAGAATTAAAGCGCATAATGCCGCTTGTTGACAAGGTAGAGAGTCTTAAGCCTACCTTTGAGGCCATGTCCGATTCTGAACTTGCGGATATGACCAGAAAATACAAAGAGAGATTGGCTTCTGGCGAGACACTTGACGATCTTTTGCCGGAAGCGTTTGCAACGGTAAGAGAGGCAGCAAGGCGTACTCTTAACATGGAGCATTTCAGGGTTCAGATAATCGGCGGTATCATCCTGCATCAGGGACGTATCGCAGAGATGCGTACAGGTGAAGGTAAGACTTTGGTCTCAACCCTTCCCGCATATCTTAATGCGCTTACCGGTGAAGGTGTTTATATCGTTACAGTAAATGACTATCTGGCAAAGCGTGATGCCGAGTGGATGGGCAAGATCCATGAGTTTCTGGGTCTCAAGGTCGGCGTGGTATTAAACTCCATGACGCCCGAGGAGAGACAGCAGGCATACAGATGCGATATCACATATGTAACAAACAACGAACTGGGGTTTGATTATCTTCGTGATAACATGGCTATCTACAAGGAACAGCTTGTTTTGCGCGATCTTAAGTATGCCATCATCGATGAGGTCGACTCTGTTCTTATCGATGAAGCAAGAACACCTCTTATCATTTCCGGACAGAGCGGAAAGAGCACAAAGCTCTACGAGGCATGTGATCTTTTGGCCCGCCAGATGCAGCGAGGCAAGGACATGGAGGATCTGTCCAAGATGGATGCCATCATGGGTGTTGTCCAGGAGGAGACCGGAGACTTCATCGTAAATGAAAAGGATAAGATCGTAAATCTTACCGAGCAGGGTGTAGGCAAGGTTGAGCAGTTCTTCCACATAGACAACCTGGCTGATCCTGAAAATATCGAGATACAGCACAACATAATCTTAGCGCTTCGTGCGCACAATCTGATGTTTCGTGATCAGGACTATGTTGTTAAGGATGATCAGGTTCTCATCGTTGATGAGTTTACCGGACGTATAATGCCGGGAAGAAGATATTCCGACGGTCTTCACCAGGCAATAGAAGCAAAGGAGCATGTAAAGGTTAAGCGCGAGTCAAAGACGCTTGCTACGATCACGTTCCAGAACTTCTTTAACAAGTTTGAAAAGAAAGCCGGCATGACCGGTACAGCGTTAACCGAGGAAAAGGAATTCAGAGAGATCTACGGCATGGATGTCATAGAGATCCCTACAAACCGCCCGGTCGCACGTATCGATTATGATGATGCGGTTTACAAGACAAGAAGAGAAAAATTAAATGCCATAGTCGAGTCGGTTATGGAGGCTCATGCAAAGGGGCAGCCCGTACTGGTAGGTACGATAACCATCGAAGCCAGTGAAGAACTTTCTGCAATGCTTAGAAAGAAAGGCATCGAGCATAAGGTATTGAATGCCAAATTCCATGAAATGGAAGCAGAGATCGTTGCCGAGGCAGGTATACACGGCAAGGTTACCATCGCTACAAACATGGCAGGCCGTGGTACCGATATCAAGCTTGACGAGGAAAGCCTTGCAGCAGGCGGTCTTAAGATAATAGGTACCGAAAGACACGAGTCAAGACGTATAGATAACCAGCTGCGCGGACGTTCAGGACGTCAGGGCGATCCCGGTGAATCAAGATTCTATATCTCTCTTGAGGATGATCTGATGAGACTGTTCGGAAGCGAGCGTCTCATAAACATGTTCAATGCACTCGGTATCCCCGAGGGTCAGCAGATAGAGCACAAGATGCTCTCGGATGCAATAGAGAATGCCCAGAAGAAGATAGAGGGCAACAACTTCGGTATCAGAAAGAACCTTCTTGAATATGACCGTGTTAACAACGAACAGCGTGAGATCATGTACGCTGAAAGAAGAAGAGTTCTTGACGGAGAGAACATGCGTGACGTTATCTACAAGATGATGACGGATATCGTTGACGGAAGCGTTGATACCGCGATAGGTGATGACAACCATCCCGAAAACTGGGATTTCAGAGAATTAAACGAGCTTCTGCTTCCCATCATCCCGCTTGAGCCTGTGACAAAGGAAAGGCTTGAGGGCGATAACAAGGGAGCTTTAAAGCAGCAGCTTAAGGAAGAGGCAGTAAAATTCTATGAGGCAAAGGAAGCGGAATTCCCCGATCCCGAGCAGATAAGAGAATTAGAGCGAGTTGTCCTTCTTAAGACAATAGACAGGAAGTGGATGGATCACATCGATGACATGGATCAGCTGCGTCAGGGAATCGGTCTTCAGGCATACGGCCAGAGAGATCCTCTTGTTGAATACAAGATGACGGGCTATGACATGTTCGAGGCTATGACCGAATCGATCCGTGAGGATACTGTTAGGATGTTATGCCACGTAAGAGTCGAGCAGAAGGTAGAACGTGAACAGGTAGCGAGGGTTACCGGAACCAACAAGGATGATACTGTTGCAAAGGCACCAATAAAGCGCATGGAATCAAAGATTTATCCCAATGATCCGTGTCCTTGCGGAAGCGGCAAGAAATACAAGCAGTGTCACGGAAGGATGTAGAACTAAACCGGCAGGTTTCTGCCGGTTTTTTCAAAAATTTATATAAAGAAAGTGGGTGACGTTTAGTGGTAGAACTTGATCAGATGAAGAGCGAACTTATCTCCTACAAAAATCCATTAGCGGAAGTGAGGGATTCACTTTGACCTCGCTAACAAGGAAAAGAGGATAGAAGAGCTGGAGCGCGAGATGGAGGCTCCAAACTTCTGGGATGATGCCGATGCGGCAAACCAGAAGATGAAGACATTAAAAAATATGAAGGATACGGTCGAGCTTTATTCTTCACTTGAGACAAAGTATGATGACATCGAGACTCTTATCGAGATGGGCTATGAAGAGGCTGATGAAAGCCTGATACCTGAAGTAAGGAGCGAGCTTGATGAATTCATCGAGACTCTTGAAGACTTAAGGATAAGCACTCTGCTTACCGGAGAGTTTGACAAGAACAATGCAATCCTTAAACTGAATGCGGGCGCGGGCGGCACAGAGTCCTGCGACTGGGCTTCAATGCTGTATCGCATGTACACGCGCTGGGCCGAAAAGAAGGGCTTTACTGTAGAGGAGCTTGATTTTTTAGATGGTGACGAGGCAGGTGTCAAGTCTGTCACGTTCCAGGTAAACGGGATCAATGCATACGGGTATCTCAAGGCTGAAAAGGGTGTCCACAGACTTGTAAGGATATCTCCTTTCAATGCACAGGGAAAGAGACAGACATCGTTTGTTTCTCTTGATGTAATGCCCGAGATCAATGATGATCTTGATATAGAGATAAAGGATGAGGATATCCGTATAGATACATATCGAAGCAGCGGGGCGGGCGGACAGCATATCAACAAGACTTCTTCCGCTATACGTATCACGCACTTCCCGACAGGGATAGTCGTACAGTGCCAGAACGAGCGAAGCCAGTTCCAGAACAGGGACAAGGCCATGCAGATGCTAAAGGCAAAGCTGTACATGCTCCGTATGGAAGAGAACAAGGAAAAGCTCTCGGATATCAGAGGAGAGGTCACTGAGATCGGATGGGGAAATCAGATACGTTCATATGTATTCCAGCCCTATACGATGGTAAAGGACCACAGGACAGGAGTCGAGAGCGGAAATGTAGATGCTGTAATGGACGGAGCCATAGATCCGTTCATAAACGGATATCTTAAATGGATCAATACAAAACCGAATGAGCAGGCATGATTTATGGATATAATAGCTAAGATAACTGAAGAACTTAAAGTCAAGAAATGGCAGGTTGAAGCTGCTATAGGACTTATAGATGAGGGAAATACGATACCCTTTATCTCAAGATACCGCAAGGAGGCTACAGGCTCTCTAAATGATGAGCAGTTAAGAGATCTCGATGAGAGACTAAAATACTTAAGAGGCCTCGAAGAGAGAAAAGAGACTGTCCTTGCTTCCATTGAAGAGCAGGGAAAGCTTACGGATGAGCTTAAGCAAAAGATCATCGAAGCTGAGACTCTTGTTTTGGTCGAAGATCTTTACAGACCCTACAAGCAGAGGAAAAAGACAAGGGCCGATATTGCAAAGGAAAAAGGTCTTGAGCCATTGGCTGACTATATATGGAAACAGGAGGCTACATCTCCTATCGAGGATGAAGCGGCTAAATATCTTGATCCCGAAAAGGAAGTGACAGATGTGTCAACAGCGCTGCAGCTTGCAAAAGACATACTGGCAGAGCGTATTTCCGATGAAGCCGACTACAGGACATATATAAGAAGTGCAACACTTGAAGAGGGTATCTTGACCAGCAAGGTCAAGGAAAAGGATGCCGACAGCGTCTATGAGATGTACTATGACTACGAGGAAGCCGTATCAAAGGTTGCAGGTCACAGGATACTTGCCGTAAACAGAGGCGAGGCTGAAAAGGTTCTTACTGTAAAGGTAGCAGCCCCAGTTGACAGGATACTTAACTATCTTGAAAAGAAGGTCATCTTAAAGGAAAACGAGTATACGACTCCAATCCTTAGGGAAGTCATCAAGGACAGCTATGACAGGCTGATTTCTCCCGCCATAGAAAGAGAAGTGCGTAACGAGCTTACGGAAAAAGCCGAGGACGGAGCCATATCCGTATTCGGAAAGAATCTTGAGCAGCTTCTAATGCAGCCTCCCATCGCAGGAAAAGTCGTTCTTGGCTGGGATCCCGCATTCAGGACAGGATGCAAGCTTGCGGTTGTCGATGCGACAGGCAAGGTACTCGATACAAAGGTAATATATCCTACGGCGCCTCAGAACAAGGTTGAGGAAGCAAAATCTGAACTTAAGAAACTGATAAAGAAATACAATGTATCACTTATAAGTGTCGGAAACGGCACTGCATCAAGAGAATCAGAGCAGGTGATCGTTGAACTGATAAAGGAGCTTGATACTCCTATTCAATACGTTATCGTAAATGAAGCCGGAGCATCAGTTTATTCTGCGAGCAAGCTTGCAACAGAGGAATTCCCGAATTTCGATGTCGGACAGCGTTCTGCCGCAAGCATCGCAAGAAGACTTCAGGATCCTTTGGCAGAGCTTGTAAAGATAGACCCCAAATCAATAGGTGTGGGCCAGTATCAGCATGACATGAACCAGAAAAAGCTCGGAGATTCGCTTACAAATGTTGTAGAGGACAGTGTAAACAGGGTCGGAGTCGACCTTAATACAGCATCTGCACCTCTGCTTGAATATATCTCCGGGATAAGCAAGCCTGTTGCAAAGAACATAGTTGAATACAGAGAAGCAAACGGAAAGTTCAAGGAAAGAAAGGAACTGTTAAAGGTTCCCAAGCTTGGACCCAAGGCTTACGAGCAGTGTGCGGGCTTTTTGCGTATCAATGACGGAACTAACCCTCTTGATGCTACAAGCGTTCATCCGGAAAGCTATGATGCGGTAAAAGAGCTCCTAAAGAAGCTTGATATGACGATGGATGATATAAAGCAGCTTCAAAAGCAGGTTAAGGACTCGCACATGCAGACATCAAAACAGACTGGCGAAAACAAAAAGAACAGACGGCCCGAAAAACGTATGCATATAGATACATCCACAGCTATGGGCAAGGCGCTGGCTGCAGCCATGGGTAATGTAAAGCTTGAAGAAGAGCCGGCAAAGACCAAAGAAACGCTTAAACAGACTGATTCAAAGACACCGAGCCTTGCTACAAAGATCGGCGATACCAAAAAGATGGCTGAACAACTTGGGATCGGCGAGATAACTCTGATCGATATCCTAAAGGAGCTTGAGAAGCCTTCAAGAGATCCCAGAGAAGATATGCCAAAGCCGATCCTTAGAAGCGATGTACTTGATATGAAGGATCTTAAGAGCGGCATGATACTTAAGGGAACCGTCAGAAACGTTATAGACTTCGGTGTATTTGTTGATATAGGCGTTCACCAGGACGGACTTGTTCATATAAGCCAGATAACAGACAGATATATAAAGCATCCGCTCGAGGCAGTAAGCGTCGGCGATATAGTCGATGTAAAGGTCCTTGATGTAGATATCGCAAAGAAGCGTATATCACTTACAATGAAGGTGTGATATAATTTTCTTAGGGAGAAGCTATGGAACAGCCAACTGAGAACAACTCAATATATATCCCGTATGACAACGGATTTATAAAGGCGGCATCCATCATGGGTTTTGCATCGATCGTGACCACGTTTTTCGGTCTGATCACAGTTCCCATGATACTTGGCGGAATGGCTGTCATCCTTGCTCTGCTCTCAAGAGGAAAAGGCGATATGAACGGCAAGGCCTATATGGCATTCACATGCGGAAGTGTCGCTATTATCTTAAATATACTGATAGTGGGGTATGCCCTTTACATGTTCTGCTTCAATCCCGTATTTCGAAGCACGGTTAATGAACAGAGCAGGAGAATGTACGGCTATACCATAAACAGCATGATAGAAGAGAGCATAGGAGGAGATTTTGACCTCGATGCTTATCTTAGAGGCTTAAAGAATTAATGGATTATGCATCATCACGTGAATTAAAGAACATAGCAAGAGATAAAATGCTCGGACAGTACGGCACCGCAATAGGTGCCTTTCTGTTTATGCGCGTCATCCTTATAATGCTCCTTGGCATGTGTTCAAGCATTTTTGGACAGCACAGGGTCATGATGATGATAGCAGCATTCATAATAACCTTATTTGAGGGAATATTCACATACGGAGAATTATCGATATATCTAAAGATCGCGGTAGGAATGCCGACACAGAGCATGGATGTGTTCTCTGCTTTTAGAAATAGCGCTGACAGAGCCATAAAGGCAAGACTGATACTTGTTGCTATCGTATACGGAGGCCTTTATATTTTCCTTGGTATCGATTATCTGACGGATATGATGCAGGCATCTATCGGAAAGGCAATCGATGCGGTTTTTGGAACAGTCATCCTTATCGTATGCATCTATCTGCTTTTAACATATTCGCAGGTGATGTATTTCATGCAGGATTTTGCTTCCATATCCGTTAAGGAGGCATGTACCAGGAGCAGAAATCTCATGCAGGGAAACAAGCTCACGCTTTTGTGGACTTATCTTAGTTTTATTCCGATATATATAGTAGGTGTTTTATCATTTATGGTTGGTGTTTATTTTATACATCCGTACGTTAAGATGACTCTTACGGAGTTTTATCTTGACAGGGTAAAGAAAACTACTAAGGAAGGTGGAAGCGGCTTATGAAAATGATGTTTATCGGTGCAGCTCATGAGGTCACTGGCAGCTGTCATTATTTGAACGCCTGTGGCAAGCACATACTCGTTGACTACGGTATGGAGCAGGGGGTGAATATCTATGAGAATGCACCTCTGCCTGTAGAGGCACCACTGATCGATTATGTATTTTTGACACATGCTCATGTAGATCACTCGGGGCTTTTGCCACTGCTCTATGCAAAAGGCTTCAGAGGCCAGATATTCATGACTGAACCAAGTGCCGATCTTTGCTCGATCATGCTTCGCGACTGTGCTCACATACAGATGCAGGAAGCTGAGTGGAAGAGCAGGAAGGCTAAAAGAAGTAGCGACATACAGTATCAGGAGCCCATATATACAATGGAGGATGCTGACGGCACAATTCGACGCATCGTTCCATGTTCGTATGATCAGATAATAGATATCTGTGACGGTATAAAGATAAGATTTACAGATGTAGGACATCTTCTCGGTTCTGCCAGCATCGAGATATGGCTCACGGAGGAAAATGAATCAAGAAAGATCGTATTTTCCGGAGATATCGGAAACTTCGACCAGCCTCTTTTAAAGAACCCGGGATTTACAAAGGAAGCAGACTATGTTGTCATGGAATCTACATACGGCGACAGGCTTCACTCAACGGAAAGACCCGATTATGTCGGAGAGCTTACCGAGATCATTCAGGAGACGTTTAACAGAGGCGGAAATGTGGTCATCCCTTCATTTGCCGTTGGACGTACTCAGGAGATGCTCTACTTCTTAAGAAAGATAAAGGCAGAGCGCAGGATCAAGGGATTCGAGGATTTCGAAGTATACGTTGACAGCCCTCTTGCTGTAGAGGCTACAGGGATATTCCTTAAGAACGGGATGGAATGCTATGACGATGATGCAAGGGAGCTTGTAAAAAAAGGCATCAATCCCATTACTTTCCCCGGCCTTAAGCTTTCTATAACATCAGAGGAATCAAAGGCTATCAACTTTGATATGACTCCAAAGGTTATCCTTTCGGCATCGGGAATGTGTGAAGCCGGTAGGATCAGGCATCACTTAAAGCACAACCTGTGGAGACCGGAGTGTACGATCCTCTTTGTAGGATATCAGGCGATAGGAACACTCGGAAGAGCACTCATCGAGGGTGTTGACGAGGTAAGGCTCTTTGGCGAGCCCATAGAGGTAAGAGCAAGCATTAAAAAGCTTGCAGGAATAAGCGGTCATGCTGACAGAAACGGACTGCTCACCTGGATAGGCGGATTTGAAAACAGGCCTACAAGGGTATTTATCGTTCACGGCGAGGATACCGTTACAGAAACCTTTGCACAGACTCTTATCGACGAGTGCGACCTTGATGCATATGCACCGTATAGCGGTACAAAGTTTGATCTTATAAGCAATACATTTGACTATGAGGCAGACGGAATCAGGATCGAGGCTAAGAAGATCAAGAAGATCTCCGGTGTATTCAACAGGCTCATGGAGGCCGGCCAGAGACTTATCGGCATCATCAAGAAGAGCGAAGGTATGGCTAACAAGGATCTTGCGAAGTTCGCGGATCAGATCAATTCACTTTGTGATAAATGGGACAGGTAATATATGAGTTATGCAGACAGAGTCTTTGTTGATATGTGCAAGGACATTTTGACAAACGGGACAAGTACTGAAGGAGAGAAGGTAAGACCGCACTGGCCTGATGGAAGCCCCGCATATACCATTAAGAAATTCGGTGTCGTAAACAGATATGATCTGAGAGAGGAGTTTCCGATACTTACTCTCAGAAGGACAGCTCTTAAATCGGCAACAGATGAGATCCTGTGGATATGGCAGCAAAAATCAAACAACATCCATGATCTTCACAGCTCTATATGGGATGAATGGGCTGATGAGGACGGCTCGATCGGAAAGGCATACGGATACCAGCTTGGTGTGAAGCATAAATACAAGGAGGGAATGTTCGATCAGGTTGACAGGGTCATCTATGATCTTAAGAACAATCCTTTCAGCAGACGCATCATGACAAACATCTATGTACATGAGGATCTTCATGAGATGAATCTCTACCCCTGTGCATACAGCATGACTTTCAATGTAACGCAGAGACCGGGTGAGGATAAGCTCACACTGAATGGAATACTTAACCAGAGATCCCAGGATGTGCTTGCCGCAAACAACTGGAATGTTGTCCAGTACAGCGTTTTGTTACATATGCTTGCAAGAGAATGTGACATGAACGTTGGTGAATTTGTCCATGTCATCGCCGATGCTCATATATATGACAGACATGTTGATATCATAAAGGAATTGATAAACAGAAAGCAGTACGATGCTCCGAAGTTTACTCTAAATCCCGAAGTACATGACTTCTACAAATTTACGAGAAACGATGTATGGCTTGAAAACTATGAATACGGAGAGCAGATAAAGGATATACCTATCGCGATCTAGGAAGGACTTATTATGAACATGATAGTTGCGGTTGACGCAAACTGGGGCATAGGCAACAAGAACAATCTGCTTGTGCGAATACCTGCAGATCACAAGATGTTTAGAAACGAGACGACAGGAAAGGTCGTGGTGCTGGGAAGAAAGACGCTTGAGACGTTTCCGAATGCGAAGCCTCTTCCAAACAGGACAAATATCATCCTTTCCACGAATCCCGATTACAGGGTAAAGGATGCGGATGTAGTTCACAGTATAGAAGAGCTTTTAGAAAACCTTAAGCAGTACAATGACGAGGATATATATATCATAGGCGGTGCATCGGTGTATGAAGCGATGCTTAAGTATGTCGATACCGTTCATGTCACAAAGATAGATCATGAGTATGAAGCGGATGCGTTCTTCCCCAATCTCGATAAGGATGAGAACTTTAGGATCACCGCTGAGAGTGATGAACAGGTCTATTTTGATATAACATATTCATTTGTTAAATACGAAAGGATAAGCTGATATATATCAGCTTATTTTTTTGTTGACAGAGAGTAAATCTATATGTTATGCTTTAATGCGTCAAAGCGTTGACGCTTCAAAGCGTTTATGTGATAAATTATTTAACCGGAGGTTTTAACAATGACAGTTGTACTCAGCTCGATCCTTCTTGTCATATTCTTCGCGATCATGATAGGCGTAGGAATCTATACAAGAAAGTCTGCAACCGATGTAAACGGATTCGTTTTGGGAGGCCGTTCCGTAGGTCCCTGGCTTACGGCATTTGCTTTCGGAACATCATATTTCTCTGCTGTTATCTTTGTAGGATACGCAGGTCAGTTCGGATGGCTGTACGGAACAAGTGCTACATGGGCAGGACTTGGAAATGCATTTATCGGTTCTTTGCTTGCATGGAAGATACTCGGCAGAAGAACAAGGATCATGACTCAGAGCCTTGATACAAAGACGATGCCCGATTATTTCGGAATAAGATTTGATTCAAAGGCATTAAAGATAGCGGCTTCCGTTATCATCTTTATTTTTTTGATCCCCTATACGGCTTCACTGTACAACGGTCTTTCAAGTCTGTTCGGTCTTGTATTTGACATGCCCTACTGGGTAGTAATAGCAGTAATGGCAGTTTTGACCGGCATATATGTAATATTCGGCGGATACATGGCAACAGCCATAAACGATTTCATTCAGGGAATCATAATGTTAATCGGTATCACCGCAGTAATATTTGCGGTACTTAACGATAACGGCGGTCTTCTCAGCGCGATGCAGAAGCTCTCGGCAGTTGAATGCGAAGGCTGGTCAGGCGGAGCTTATTCATCCTTCCTTGGCCCCGATCCTTTGGCACTTGCATTTGTAGTAATCCTTACTTCACTCGGAACATGGGGACTTCCTCAGATGGTCGGCAAGTTCTATGCGATAAAGAGCGAGAAGGATATCCACAAGGGAACCATAATCTCAACACTCTTTGCGATAATAGTAGCAGGCGGATGCTACTTCCTCGGTGGTTTCGGAAGACTGTATGCTGACAAGATCACATACAACGAAGCAACAGGCAAGCCTTTATTTGATACGATCGTTCCTGCAATGCTATCAACTCTTCCCTCAGTGATAATCGCAGTAGTAATAGTGCTTGTTCTTTCGGCATCAATGTCAACGCTCTCTTCACTGGTGCTCACATCAAGCTCTACATTTACTCTTGATGTTATAAAGCCTTCCATGAAGGAGGAGATGACAGAGAAGAAGCAGGTATCGATAATGAGGATCTTCATAGTATTCTTCATCATCATTTCTGCGATAATAGCCATAATCAAGGATGCAAATCCTTCCGTTACATTCATAGCTCAGATGATGGGTGTATCATGGGGAGCACTTGCGGGTGCATTTCTTGCTCCTTTCCTTTACGGACTGTACTGGAAGAAGGCAACAAAGGCTTCAGTGGCAGTCTGCTATGTATGGGGATGTGCTATAGCGATTCTGCAGTTGATCATCTCGCTTGCAAAGATAGATATGAGCGGATTCGGAGTAGTGATAAGCTACATCTTCAAGTCATCGATCAATTCGGGTGTTGTGGCAATGGTAGGAGGTCTCGTGATCGTTCCTCTTGTAAGTTCATTTACTGCAAAGCTTGATGAAAAGAATGTAGATACGATGTTTGAATGCTTCGAAAAGAAGGTTTCTGTTGCTCAGAAGGAAGCACTCGATTAATATAGAATTTAAGATATATACAGACAAAAACGCATATCATTTAGATATGCGTTTTTTGTTTAGACCTTGAATCTGCTCACATCATCATACAGAGCCTTTGAAATGTCTTTTTCCTTCTGAGCGCTGTCTGTGATGTTACTTATGTTCTGGCTGATATCTGATGTCATCTGTGCACTCTTTGAGATGCCTGCAGATGTATCCAAAACAGCCAGGTTGAGCTTTCCTACGATTTCGCTTATCTGATCTATATCTGTCTGTACATTGAGACTGATATTTGCAAATTCATTCATCATGTCATCGATGTTTCCGATGCCTGTCTGGTAGTCCTTGCTGGTATCGACAAGCCCCTGATATCCGCCAAGAGCTGTCTGATTCATGAAGTCTATCATCTTTGCTGCCTGAGCGGAAAGATCCTCGACTGCCTTTATAACTTCGGCTGAAACTGTCCTTATCTGAGTCGCTGCCTGTTCTGATGATTGGGCTAGATTTCCTATCTCGCCAGCTACAACAGCAAATCCTCTGCCCGATTCACCTGCTCTTGCAGCCTCTATGCTGGCATTTAAGGCAAGCAGGCTTGTCTGATCGGTGATGTTTATTATCTCATCCGTTAAAACGCTTATCTGCTCAACACGTCTTGAACTTTCGATCTTTTCCTGCATATCAGCCGACATCTTAAGGATCTTTTCTTCTGTCTCGTTCTTTCTTGTCATTGCATCGTCGCCTGCCTTAAGAGCGCTGCTTCTTAAATCCTTTGAAAACTCGCTGCCATCTCTTGCTTTTGATGCTATATCGGAAAAAGCTTTTGTCATGTTGTTTACAAGTTCGTTTATATGATCTATAAGGCTACAGATCTGATCCATGGCTGAACTCATATCCTGCATGGTCATGCTCACATCTGCTGCATTATCCTTTGATGTAACAAGACCGTTTGCCATGTCATCCGTAGTTTTCTTTAGTATATCGGAATTACCCCTTATATCGATCATTATCTGTCTGATATGATCAAGAAGCTCGTTTATGTTCTTTCCTATGACTTCAAATTCATCTCCCGTGCTTAAGAGGATGGACTGTGTCAGATCGCCGTCGCCTCTTGCGATATCGACTATCTTGCCGTTAAGGGTAGAGAAGTTTCTTGCAAGTATCCTGCTTATCAAGATAAGGACTATCGTACCTATGATGAACACTATGACACAGATAGCTATGACCATCTTTAGGATCTGACCGATCTGCTCGTTAACCCAGTCAACATTTACATCTATGCCTGCGATCGCTGCAATTTTGTTTCCGTCATATATTGGACTGTAGGCAGTAAGGTGAGTGCCCCATTCATCCACAGTTATATCCTCTGTTATGGTGGTTTCACCGCCAGCGGCAAGCAAAGTCTCGGGATCTGTCTCAAATTCCTCGCCCGCATCCGCCGGTTCTTCGGGATCCGAATCAACCGCATATATAAAGTTTCCGCTATCATCGGCTTTTATGGTATATACATACTCAACACCGCCGTTTTCAAAAAATACGGTCAGAGTATCATAGATCTTATTGAATGCATCACTGTCCATGTCTTCGGAAGTGTTTATCTCATTAAATAAGGACCCGTCAAGAGAGGCGGCGACACAGCGTGCGATATTCATGGCATTATCCTTTATCTGATCAAGAAGAGCTGCCTTTGCCCTGTTATAGATGACGGCTCCGATAGTCACATCGGAGATTATTAACAAGAGCATTATTATAACAAACAGCTTTGATGAAAAACGTACCTTCCTTACCTTCATATTCCTTCTCCAGCGGTTTTGTGCATATAATTTCTGAAAATTTAACGGTTTTTATTCAAATATACTCTAAATTATAGTATTATATAGGAAATGTATCAAGCATTTAAATTTGTATTCAGGAGGTATTATTAATGGCAAAAACACTACAGGATATCCAGACTCTCATACAGGAGGAGGGTATACGCATCGTTGACTTCAAGCTGACTGATATCGACGGCAGATGGCGTCACTTGAGCATCCCGTCCGAGAGACTGACAGACAAGACGATGGAGCAGGGCATAGGATTTGACGGTTCAAACTACGGTTATGCACCGGTTGAGAACAGCGACATGGTATTCATACCCGTTCTGGATTCGGCTGTTGTCGATCGTTATTCAGCGGTGCCTACTCTTTCGATGATAGGCGATGTACGTGTTATAGATCTTCCTAACAACAGACCCTTTGACCAGTATCCCCGTAATGTGGCGATACGCGCTCTTGAGTATATGAAGGAGATCGGTGTTGCCGACCAGATGATAATCGGTCCCGAGTATGAGTTCTATATATTTGATGATGTCAGATACAGCACCAACTACTATGACATGTATACAAAGATATTCACATCCCAGGCAGCATTCGCATCAGGAAGCGAAGCTAACAACAACGGCTATCAGGTGCTTCCCGGAGGCGGATATCACAACTCTTTGCCGACTGATATAAGAAACGACATAAGAAGCCAGATGTGCCTTGTGATGAAGGAATGGGGAATAGATGTAAAATATCATCATCCGGAAGTAGGCGGAAGCGGTCAGATGGAGATCGAGGTTGAACTCGGTGACATGCTAAAGCTTGCCGATGATACCATGAGTGCAAAATATGTAATAAAGAACGAGGCAGCAGCTGAAGGATGCACAGCGACATTCATGCCAAAGCCGCTCTCAGGAGAGGCCGGAAACGGAATGCATGTTCATATGCTCTTAAAGAAGAACAAGAAGCCGATCTTCTATGATGCAAAGGGATATGCACAGCTTAGCAAGGAAGCTCACTGGTTCATGGGCGGACTCTTATCACATGCAAGCTCACTGTGCGCTATAACAAATCCTTCGACAAACTCATACAAGAGACTCGTTCCCGGATTTGAAGCTCCCGTTACTATAGGCTATGCAATGTCTAACAGAAGTGCCGTAATACGTATCCCGGCATATGCAAAGACACCCGATACGAAGCGCTTTGAGTTAAGAAATCCTGATGCTACATGCAATCCTTACTATGCATATGCAGCTATCCTCATGGCTGGACTTGACGGAATAAAGAACAAGATAGATCCTCATAAGAAGGGCTGGGGTCCTTACGACTTTAATCTCTATAACCTTTCTGATGAAGAAAAGGCTAAGCTTACTGGACTTCCCACTTCACTGGATCAGGCGCTCGATGCTCTTGAAAAAGATCATGACTATCTGACAGCGGGAGGCGTATTCCCTGAAAGACTCCTTTCACAGTTAATTAGCCGCTACAGAAAATCAAGCTCTATGATATCAAAGCTTCCTCATCCGATGGAATTTGCCATGTACTACGATCTGTAATGAACAATACAGTAAAAGAACGCATGCACTGCATGCGTTCTTTTTATGAGCATTTTAATCTGCTGTCTTTATCATATTTCTGCCGTTTTCCTTGGCAAGATACAAAAGCCTGTCAGCAGCGCTTAGGGCCTGTGTGATATTTTCATATTCTTTTAAGTGTATGAGCCCTGCACTGAATGTGATCCTAAGATAAACATCAACATCCCACTTTTTATCTTCAAAGGTTTTTCTGGCATCATCTATCCTTTTAAAGGCAGTATCTTTTGAATCGGCCTTTATCATCATCATGAACTCCTCGCCGCCGAATCGGGCTATGATCTCATCCTCATCTTTTATCGCTTTTTTCATTATATCTGCAAATACCTTAAGGACATCATCGCCGAATGCATGGCCGTATGTATCATTTTTATCCTTGAAGTGATCAAGATCTATCATGATCATATAGAAGCGATCATCCAAAGGAGTCTTTTCAAGATAGTTAAAAAACTCTCTTCTGTTATAGAGGCCTGTGAGTTCATCTATCTTTGAGAGGCCGTCAAGTTTGATTAAAAGAGCTTCTCTTGCTTCTTTCTCCTTCTGATACGCATTCATGATAAGAGCTGTAGTTAATATAATATACATTCCGATAAGGATAAGAGAACAGATCATATCTATGAATCGGGCTTCTAAAGTAAGATGCGTGAGTATGTCCTTTTTTGGAACAGAGCTTACTTTTGCACCAGGCATGTAAAAGTATGAGACTATGATACATATGATATCTATAACAAATGATATGATCAGACATATGATGCGTCTGTAACCCTTAAGTACCGGAATGAGCAAAAATACTCCGGCTATCATATAAAGGGGCATACCCGAATCGATACCGCCGCAGAAAAAGAACGCAAGGGGGATAACAAGGCAGTTTAGGATATAGCATAGCATTAGTCTTGCAAGATCCATACGATCAAGCCTGTAAGCTACAAAGAAGACGGCTGCCAGCATAAGTCCCGATGCGAGTGTTGCTATGTTTGCTTCAGGGCTTAGCTTTTCGGCATATGTGATGATGGCGGAAGATATGACAAGAACAACTCCGACCAGGATAACGACACTGAAGTATTTATCCTCCAGTGTTTTTTGCTTGTTTATGAAAGAAAAAAGCTTTTTCATCAGATGGATCTCCCATTTAAAACTCCCCATCATATGATATCATACTGCCGTAACAGATCTATATGTGATATCATCTTATCTATGAAACGTTTAAGACTTTTTATGATCTTTCTATCAATCTCACTGATATGGGGATGCGGATCGAACGTAAAGGCATACGATGAGCCTCCCGCAGAGCCGGTGGTCACCGCGTCTGTATCAGAGCCTGAAAAGAAAGAAGAAATAATTACACAACCGCCTGTAGTAACTCAAAGTGCAGAAGAGATCGATACCTCGGTAAACATCATCATGGTAGGTGACATACTCTTGCATACACCGGTTGAAGAAGCTGCAAAGAACGATGAGACCGGGATCTATGACTTTGATTTCATATTTGATAACAGCAAAGATAAGATCAGCTCAGCGGATATAGCAATAGCAAATGAAGAAGTCATAATCGGAGGAGAGGAGCTTAAGGTATCGGGATATCCTGCGTTTAATGCTCCATACGAGATAGGTGATGCTCTTTACGATGCGGGATTTGATGTGATATGTCATGCGACAAATCACGCGCTCGATAAAGGAAAGAAAGGGATAATAAACTGCCTTGACTACTGGAGGAGCGCTCATCCTGACATGATAGTTACAGGCATATACGATAACAAAGCCGATGCTTCTTATGAATCTATCCCTGTCATAGAAAAAAACGGTATAAGGATAGCAATACTTAACTACACATACGGAACAAACGGGATCTCACCTCCTGCTGACATGCCATATGCCGTGAGCATGCTTGATAAGCAAAGGGTGATCTCTCAGCTTGATATAGCTGAAAGGGAGGCTGATTTTACGATCGTATGTCCCCACTGGGGGATTGAGTACAATCTGGGCATAAGCTCTGATCAGGAAAAATGGGCTTTGCTTTTTATAGAGCATGGAGCCGATGCTGTCATAGGTACCCATCCTCATGTGATAGAGCCTCTTAAGATAATAGATGATGTGCCTGTATATTATTCACTCGGAAACTTCGTAAACTGGACATCTGGGACTGGAAAAGGCGTTGCAAACAGAATGGTCGGCGCAATGGCCGATATAACTATAAGCCGTAAAAGTGACGGCAGTGTATCGGTAGATGAGTGTTTAGTCAGAAACTATGTATGTCATGTAGAAAGCGGAGATGAGAATGTGAGGGTATATCCGCTTGAAGAATACAGTGATGAGCTTGCCTTAAAAAACGAGATCATAAAACAGGACAGCAGCTTTTCCAGACAATACTGCGAGAGTCTTGTTGAAGCGGTATACAGTGAATGATGAAGAGAGGAGACTCTCTTCATTTTTTTTTAACAATATGCTACAATATCTATTTAGCGTATAGTACCAAAAAAAGGAGAAGTGTTATGGCAGATCAGAAGATAATGCTGGGCAACGAGGCGATAGCAAGAGGCGCATATGAAGCTGGCGTGAAGGTATCGGCTGCATATCCCGGCACACCCAGTACAGAGATCAGTGAGAATCTCGTACAGTATAAGGAGATATATTGTGAGTGGTCACCGAATGAGAAGGTGGCAGTTGAAGTTGCAAGCGGAGCATCTCTTGCAGGCGTAAGGAGCATGGCATGCATGAAGCATGTAGGCCTTAATGTGGCAAGCGATCCGCTCTATACAATGAGCTATATAGGTGTATCCGGAGGTATGGTAATAGTTGTTGCCGATGATCCTGGAATGTACAGCTCTCAGAATGAGCAGGATACACGTATGATAGGACGTGCGAGCATGGTCCCTGTTCTTGAACCCAGTGATTCACAGGAAGCAAAGGACTTCATGAAGTATGCATTTGACCTGTCAGAAAAGTATGATACTCCTGTGATACTCAGAACGACAACACGTCTCGCACACAGCCAGGGTCTTGTTACCCTTGAGGACAGATGCGAGCCAAATGATATAGAGTATGTAAAGAATGTTCAGAAGAACGTTATGATGCCCGCGATGGCAATAAAGCGTCATATCCATGTCGAGAAGAGATTAAACGATATGGCAAGAGACGGAGCAGATATGCCGATCAATAAGATCGAGATGGGTGATACGAAGCTTGGCTTTATAACAACAGGTATCGAGTATCAGTATGTAAGAGAAGTATTTCCCAATGCCAGCGTACTTAAGCTCGGACTCGTAAATCCTCTTCCGAAGTCACTCATTGAAGAGTTTGCTTCAAAGGTTGACAGACTCATTGTATTTGAAGAGCTTGAGCCCGTTATCGAAGAACAGGTAAAGAGCTGGGGAATAACTTGTGAAGGAAAGGATCTGTTCACACGCCAGGGCGAGTATTCCGCAAATATGTTACGAGAAAAACTCCTTGGCATGGATCTTGATCTTGATGAAAAGAAGGAAGTGCCCGCACGTCCTCCGATCCTGTGTCCGGGATGTCCTCACAGAAGCGTATACTCAGTGCTCAATAAGCTTAAGATCCACGGCGCAGGTGATATCGGTTGCTACACTCTCGGTACACTAGCACCCTTAAGCGTAGTTGATACATGTATCTGCATGGGATCTAGCATCTCAAGCCTTCACGGAATGGAAAAGGCAAAGGGCAAGGACTATGTGAAGAACTGGGTTGCCGTTATCGGTGATTCTACATTCCTTCATACAGGTGTCAATTCCCTTATGAACATGGTATACAATCAGGCAACAGGCACTGTGATTATCCTTGATAACTCAATAACAGGCATGACAGGTCATCAGGATCATGCGGCTACCGGAAAGACACTTCAGGGTGATCCTACATATGCCGTTAATCTTACAGAACTTTGCAAGAGCCTCGGTGTAAATCATGTATATGAAGTAAATGCTTTTGATCTTGCTGCCCTTGAAGAGACGATAAAGAGAGAGGTTGCAAGAGACGAGGTTTCGGTTATCATAACCAAGTCACCATGCGTACTCTTAAAGAGCAACGTATTCCCCGATAAATGTGTTCCGATCCCTGAAAAGTGCAAGAAGTGCGGAGCCTGCCTGAAGCCCGGATGTCCTGCACTCACAAGAAACGAGGACGGCACGATAAGCATAGATGAGACAATGTGCAACGCCTGCGGACTGTGCATGCAGCTTTGCAAGTTCGGCGCTATAGCAAAGGAGGCAAAATAATGGCAACGACAAATATAATGATAGTCGGAGTCGGCGGTCAGGGAACCCTCCTTACCAGCCGAATCCTTGGAAAGATGGCAACAAATGCAGGATATGATGTTAAGCTTTCGGAAGTTCACGGCATGGCACAGCGCGGAGGAAGCGTTGTAACATATGTAAGATACGGTGAAAAGGTTGCCGAGCCTATAGTTGAAGAAGGTCAGGTAGATGTCCTTATCGCATTTGAGAAACTTGAAGCTATGCGTTATCTTCACTTTGTCAAAAAGGACGGAGTCATCATCGTAAACGATCTTAGGATGGATCCCATTACCGTAGTAACGGGTCAGGCTACATATCCCGAAGGTATAATCGATACGTTAAAGGCAGCAAGAAAGACTCTTGTTGTTGATGCTACAAAAAAGAGCAAGGAGATAGGTTCTCCGAGATCATTCAATGTAATAGTTCTCGGCGCTGCTGCAAAGCACATGTCATTTGCAAAGGATGAGTGGATCAAGGTAATAGAGACTACCGTTCCTCCAAAGACAGTAGCAAAGAACATCGAAGCATTTGAAGTCGGATATGCCATAGGATAGAAAAGATGAGTTTAAGCAATAGAATCAAGCGATATGCAAAAGAGAACTTTACAGAGACTCTTCATACCACTTTAAACCCGGAAGGACCGGGGGTTGTAAGGATACATATGATACCTCCGTTATGCGACGGAGACGATGTTGAAGCCAGCATCGTTATAATAAACGGACAGGATGTCATTCCCGTCAATGTCGCATGGTCAATCATACTCTGTGAGTTCATAAAGGAAGTAAATAAATATGCCGGCAGGGAAGTTACCGACGAGGAAGTCTCGCTTATGGTCGACAATACCTGCAAGGCCGTTAAGAAGATATATCCCTTTGTGAGCAAAAAGCTGATAAAGAGTGATCTTTACGAGATGATGAATTCATTCAAGCAGGTCGCATACGGAGAAAAGAGCGATGTTCCGATAGACTATATCAGCCTTGGTGAATATGCTCTTTACATGAGAGCGCCTCACAGGATGGATCTTCTGGTAAGCTCCATGACAAAGGGCGGCAGATGGCACTGCAATCAGCAGTGTGTTCACTGCTATGCTGCAGGTCAGCATATGGCTGAAGAAGACGAGATAGCGACCGAGGACTGGAAGAAGATAATCGACAAGTGCAGGGCAGCAGGCATTCCTCAGGTTACATTTACTGGCGGCGAGCCTACAATGAGAGATGATCTTATCGAACTTATAGATTATTCAAGATGGTTCATCACCCGTCTTAATACAAACGGGATAAAACTGTCAAAAGAGTATTGCGAAAAACTTAAAGAGGCATCTCTTGACAGCATGCAGATCACATTCTATTCGTGTGACGAAGAGATCCATAACAGGCTTGTCGGTGCAGACAGATACAAGGATACCGTTGCAGGTATAGAGAATGCTCTTTCTGTTGGATTAAACATCAGTATCAATACACCTCTTTGCACACTTAACAGGGACTATGTAAAGACTCTGGAGTTCTTGCATGAAAAGGGTGTACTGTATGTGACATGTTCTGGTCTTATAACAACAGGAAATGCAGCACTAAGTGATTCAGAAAAACTTCAGCTTTCTAAGGAAGAGATAAAAACGATCCTTAAGGGTGCGGTAGACTACTGCTATAAAAACGGCATGGAGATAAGCTTCACATCTCCCGGATGGGTTGAGAGTGAGTTTTGTGAAGAGCTAGGCATTCAGACACCAAGTTGCGGTGCCTGCCTGAGCAACATGGCAGTGACTCCAATGGGAAATCTGGTTCCGTGTCAGAGCTGGCTTTCAGATGCCGCTATCGGAAACATGCTCACCGATGAGTGGGAAAAGATGTGGAACTCAGACAGATGCAGGGAAAGAAGAGATTATTCCGCAAAGACTCTCGGACAGTGTCCGCTAAGAAAGCCTGTAGATAATGACAGTACCCCCGATAAGGAGGTGGAACATGCGTAAGAGATTAGCAGTCATATTTGCTTCAGTTATAGTATTGTTCCTTGCGTTCTTTTCTTTAAGCAGTAAATCATACGCATACGGACCTACAGACGAGATACTCAACTATACCATAACCGTTGACGTCAATGATGATGCGACGCTTGATATGAATTATCACATCGAATGGAAGGTGCTGCAGTCGGGAGGAGATCTCGGACCTGTCACTTGGGTTGAGATAGGAATTCCCAACGATCACTGTGAAAATCTCACTGCACAGTCCGATAACATCAAAAAGATAGCGCTGAGCAGAAAAGGCGGAGACGTTTTAGCAAAGATAACTTTTGACAAGGCATATTATGAAGGGGAAGTCATAAGCTTTGATTATTCTCTTACACAGGACTACATGTATGAGATAAACAAGCTGACTGACGGAGAGACTGTATATACGTTCACACCCGGCTGGTTTGATGAGATAGATGTTGATGAACTCATCATCAAATGGAATGCCGACAAGGTTAAGGAGTTTTCTCCTTCGGCTGAAAAGAACGCTTCATATATTGTATGGAAGTCTGCATTAAAAAAGCGTGATAAGTATACTGTGAGCATTACATATCCAAACGATGCCTACGGCTTTGATATGAGCAAGACTTACGTACAAGAGGAGGATAAGACAAGCCCGGGTGATGCGATCTTGATTATCATAGGTATCATAGTCTTTATGATCCCCATGAGTCTTCCTTTCATTCTGATAGCTGTCGCGATCAAAGAAGCATATAACAATGCAAGAGGATTTACATACGGAAAGAAAGTCATAACCAGAGAGAAGATAACCTACTATGATTCATGTCCTCATTGCGGAGCTCCCAGAAAAGATCAGAAGGAAGCCTGTGAATTCTGCGGCGCCAGCATGATAAAGAACAAGGAAGTCATAAAGGAGAGCGAAGCTCAAAAGGACAAGGATATAAAGAAATTAAAGAGTACGGGTCTGTATCATTACGGAACAAGCCCGAATGTATATATCAGAGTCAATACTACAAGACCAAAGGTTCCGATAACAAGATCAAGTTCAAGTTCAGGCTCGTCAAGAAGCAGAGACGGCGGTCACAGTTGTGCTCACAGTTCATGTGCATGCGCATGTGCATGTGCCTGTGCATGTGCCGGCGGCGGAAGAGCCGGATGCAGCGTAAAGGATTTCTATAACACGAACCTTAAGCTAAGATCGCTTGAACTTAAGAACAAAGCTAAATGAGAGATTTAAGAACGATCATAAAAAAAGCAACAGCATACATGCTCCTAACATGTATGCTGTTTGTCAATTCAATAATGTGTGCCTGCGGAGAGTCTGAACCTAAAAAGCACGTTGTGATAACGACAGGCTTTGGCGAGGATGAGGTCTTTAAGATAGGTGATGCTAAATGTACGCTTCCCGAAGTCATGCTCTATATCACAAATCTTCAAAAGCAGTATGAGAAGGTATACGGTGATGAGATATGGAATACCCGTATAGACGGAGTGAGCTTAGAGGATAACGTAAAGGAGATCGCTCTTGCCAGGATATCGCAGGTAAAGGCAGTGAGCCTTATGGCAAGGGAGCGAGGTATCGAGCTGTCCGAGGATGAAAAAAAGGCAGTAGATAAAGTCACCGATATCTATTATTCGTCTCTTGAAAAGAATGAGATAGAGGCTATGGGCATAAAGAGGGATACAGTGCATGACCTTTATGAGGAGTATGCGATCTCTCAGAAGCTTTATGAGAGCATCATCAAGGATGTCAATCCCGAGATCAGCGATGACGAGGCGCGTACGATAACTGTCCAGCACATACTGATAAAGACCTACAGCTATGATGATGACGGAGCAAGGGTAAGCTATGACAGTGCTCACAAAAACAGTGCAAAGCAATTGGCTCAGTCCATAAGAGAGAGACTCATTGACGGAGAGGAGTTTGAATCTCTTGCCGAGGAATACTCCGATGCGGATGAGATCACCATATCCTTTGGCAAGGGCGAGATGGATACCGCATTTGAAGTGGCAGCCTTTGAACTCTCGAGCGGAGAGATAAGCGATGTGGTTGAGACAGACTATGGTTATCACATCATCAAATGTATATCTACCTTTAACAGAGAGGTAACGGATACAAACAAGCTTAAGATTGTGGAGCAAAGAAAGCAGGAAGCCTTCAACGGAGAATATGAGAGCTTTGCTGCAAGCCTTACAAAAAAGATGAATGACAAGCTGTGGGAAAACGTAAGGTTCATACCTGATATAAACCCTGAAGGCGAGGATTTCTTCAAGGTATTTGAGGAAAATTACTAGAGTTTATAAAAATTTTATAATCGCAAAAATCCAGTAAAAACAAGGGTTTGGAGCACATGATTAGCACTCACGGCCAATGAGTGCTAATTTTGTCTTGATTTTACCAAAAAGGGAGACTAAACTAATACTTGGTCAAAAAAATATATTTGAAAGGACAGTGATAAACATGGCAGAGAAACACGGCAGTTTGTCTATCAACAGCGAAAATATTTTTCCTATAATCAAGAAATGGTTATACAGCGATCATGACATTTTCTACAGAGAGCTCATATCCAACGGATGCGATGCCATCACAAAGTTAAAAAAGCTTGACATGATGGGTGAATATACATTGCCCGACGGATACAAGGCAAGGATAGATGTCATTGTAGATCCTGCAGCAAAGACCATCAAGGTTATAGATAACGGTATCGGTATGACTATGGATGAGGTTGAGGAGTACATCAACCAGATCGCATTTTCCGGTGCAACCGATTTCATAGAGAAATACAAGGACAAGGCAGGAGACGATCAGATAATAGGTCACTTCGGACTCGGATTCTATTCCGCTTTCATGGTAGCCGATGAAGTTCACATCGATACTCTTTCATATAAGAAGGATGCAAAGCCGGTTCACTGGGAGTGCGACGGCGGAACAGAGTTCTCTATGGACGAGGGCGACAGGACTCAGGTCGGAACTCAGATCACACTCTTTTTAAATGAAGATGTGCTCAAATTCTGCAACGAATATGAAGCAAGAGAAGTAATAAAGAAATACTGTTCATTCATGCCGACAGAGATATATCTTTCAAAGGCAGGAGATGACAGCACACAGACTATCAACAAGGATGAGCAGCTTGACAGTGACGAGATAGTTGAAACGATCGCTCCCGAAAAGGACGGCGATCCGATAAAGCTTAAGATAAAGAAGCGTCCGGAGCTGTTAAACGATACCAATCCTTTATGGACAAGACATCCCAATGACTGCAAGAAAGAGGACTACATAGACTTTTACAGAAAGGTCTTTGCAGATTACAAGGAGCCTCTGTTCTGGATACATTTAAATATGGACTATCCTTTCAACTTAAAGGGTATCCTCTACTTCCCCAAGATCAACATGGAGTATGAGTCTATCGAGGGAACGATAAAGTTATATAACAACCAGGTATTCATCGCCGACAATATAAAGGAAGTCATCCCTGAATTCTTGATGTTACTTAAGGGTGTTATAGACTGTCCTGATCTTCCTCTTAACGTATCGCGTTCTGCGCTTCAGAATGACGGATTCGTTAAAAAGATCAGTGAATACATCACAAAGAAGGTTGCCGACAAGTTGGCTGGCATGTGCAAGACAGAAAAGGAAGAGTACGAGAAATACTGGGAGGATATCTCTCCTTTCATCAAGTTCGGCTGCTTAAAGGATGACAAGTTCTGCGAGAAGATGAATGACTACATCTTATTTAAGGATCTTGACGGAAAGTATATGACGCTTCCTGAATGCCTTGAGACAAAGCCCATCGATACAGAAGATGAGGATGGTGAGAACACAGAAGAAAAGGATGCTGCAGATGATGTAGCTGATTCTGTTGAGGAAGCCGAGGCTGAATCTGAAGAAGAGGCAGCAGAGGAAGAAAAGAAGGATAAGATCATCTACTATGTAACTGACGAGCAGCAGCAGAGCCAGTACATAAACATGTTCAAGCAGGCAAAGAAGAATGCGGTTATATTAACTCACAACATAGATCAGCCTTTCGTATCTCAGCTTGAGTCAAAGAACGAAGGCATCAAGTTCATGAGAATAGATGCAGATCTTACGGACGAGTTCCTTGGAAAGACCAGCAAGAAGGCCCGTGAAGAGATGGATGCACAGGCCAAGGATCTTGACAAGATATTCAAGAAGGCTTTAAAGAACGAAAAGATAACAGTCAAGGTCGAGAAACTTAAGAATAAGAAGATATCTTCAATGATCACTCTTTCCGAAGAGACACGCCGTATGCAGGATATGATGAAGATGTACGGCATGGGCGGCATGAACATGCCGGGCATGGACGGTGAAGGCGAGACACTCGTACTCAATGCCGGTCATCCTCTTGTTAAGTATATCTTAGAGCACAGTGACGGAGACAATACAAAGCTGATCTGCGAACAGCTCTATGATCTTGCAAAGCTTCAGCATGCACCTCTTGCTCCGGAAGCAATGACTCGATTCATTCAAAGAAGCAACGACATCATGTGCATAGTTTCTGAGAAGTAATATATGTAAGCATAATAATACCCTCTTTACCATCTGGTAGAGAGGGTATTTGCTTTCTATTCTATTTACATATTCATTATACCTGCAGGCAGTGATCGCTGCCTGTTATTTCATTATTATGTTCAGGTTCTGTTATAAGATGCTTCTTTTTATAGCTTGCATATCTCATATATGCTGTCAGGCCGCTTAAGAACCATGTGACACCGACCGAATACCATATCCCCCATAATCCTATGAATGCCGAGGCTGTCATGAGGGCAGGAAAGATCAGTCTGCATACAACTTCAACGACTCCGTTTACAAATGAGAATATAGCATCTCCGACTCCGTTTAATACTCCTCTTACGGTATATATGGTGCCAAGGCAGACATAGAATAGACTTGTTATCCTAAGCGCTCTTGCTCCCATTGCTATAACAGCACCGTCTTCAACAAATATACGAACGATAGATTCACCGAATAACTGCATAACAGGAAGCATCAGTATAGAAAAGACAAACATCATCAACATGCTCTTTTTAAATCCCTCAATTACCCTGTCATGCTTTCTTGCGCCGTAGTTCTGACCGCAGTAGGTTGAAAGAGAAGCACCGAGAGTCTGATAGGGCTGGTGGATCAGCTGCTCTATTCTGCTTGTTGCCGTAAATGCTGCGACCGCGATCGGACCGAAGCCGTTTACGACACTCTGGAGTACCATGCAGCTTATAGCTATTAATGAAAACTGCATTGAGAGCGGAACACCTATCCTTACAGACTGATATATGATATGACTGTTTGGCTTAAGGTTTTCCTTTGTTAATGTGAAGTATTCATTCTTTCTTATTGCAAATGTAAGACATGCGGCCCCCGATACAAGCTGTGAAATGACTGTAGCTATGGCAGCTCCTGTCACTCCCATTCCAAAGTTTATTACAAATAAAAGATCCAGTACTGTATTTAATATGCAGGAGAAGACAAGAAAGTATAGCGGCGTCTTTGAATCTCCGAGCGCTCTTAACATAGAAGAAGCATAGTTATACAGTGCCACAAAGATCAGACCTATGCATTGCAGCTTAAGATATGCTGTCGCATCGGCCATTATATCTGCCGGAGTATCCATAGCTGCAAGCACCGATCCTGAGAAGACAAATGCAAGTATGCCGATCACAAACGACATGCCAAACATTATATAGGCTGTATTTGATATACAATCGCGTACACTCTTTTCATCACCTTTGCCGAAATACTGTGACGTTACTATGCCGCCGCCGCTGCCGACTCCGTTGCAAAGAGCAAAGAACAGGAAGGTAACGGAACCTGTTGCACCGACGCTCGCGAGGGCGCTGCTTCCGACGTATCTGCCCACTATGACAGAATCAACCAGGTTATAGAGCTGCTGGAAGATGTTGCCGATAAGCATCGGGATGGCAAAACGTATGATGAGAGCCGTGGGATTACCCTCGGTCATGTTTAGTGTCTGTGATTTTATCTTTATATTAGCCATAACGCAATTATAGTCACATGATTTCCATATTAAAATATGAGGAATATGCATATTTTTTACATTTATATACCTTGAATACCCATTCTGATGCCGAATATATATGGATATCTTGAAAAATCAAAAACGAGCGATAACCAATGCTTATCACAAAAGTAGCCATCCTTTGGTAATATTGCACAAAGAAAACTCGAAAACGGCAATCTTTTTTTATGCCGTCTGCATTTCGTGCTCGAATTTCTGCATTTCGTGCAATATTTCGTTTTGAATATGATTTTTGTGATAAGTTAACAGCGTAGTCAAAAACACCGTTTGGAAAAAAATGCAAGAAGAATAACAAAAGGGAACGCCCGTACCATCTGAGCCCTGTCATCTGTTGATGATGAGGCTTTTATTTTTGAAAGACTCATCACAACAGACGCAAACGGAAGGAACCAAAAGGTATCAGATTTATTTCAAGGGAGAAAGGAAAAATGAGAAAAAAGAATTTAGGAAACCAGACAGTAAAGAGAACGATCACACTCGGGTTGGCAACAGCGATGGCAGTGTCACAGCCTATAGGAGTTATGGCACAAGAAGTACAGGCTCCTGCACAGAATAATGAGCCTGCAGCTGAGAATCAGATAGTAGTTGAAGAGCCAGCTACCAACGCGAGTATTTCAGAAGCTATTGAAACAGCAGATAAAAAGGTTGAAGAAGCTAAAGAATATAATCACGGTCACGAGAATCCAGTTTCCGGAGAGATAGAGAAAAATCTTGGGCAGGCTGACAAGTCGCTTGATAAGATTGCTGACAAGGTTGAGAAGTTTGACGATAAAAATGCGACTGTAAACAAGGAGATAAAAGAGTCTGACGAAGCAACATCTGATGCTGACTATTTCGTAGATCTTGCTGAAAGCAATATCAATACAGCTAAACAGTCATCTGATGACGCAAAGAAAGATGCAGCTGCAGACTTAGATACAGCAACTAAAGATGCTGATATAGTACAGAGTGCGTCAAATACAGAATATGATTCTCAGGCAGACGCAGATGCTGCAAAGGCAAACGCACAGAATATCGCAAATGAGGCGCAGAAAGCAGCAGATGATGCGATAGCAAAAGCCAACAAGGCAGATGATGATCTTAAACTTGCAGAATCTGCAAAGAATGCTGCTGGAGAAAAGCTTACAAAGGCTGAGAATGAATTAAAGGATGCGATCGATGCATGCGATGTGGCTGAAAAGCAGTTGAATGCTTTGATAAAGGAATATGGCCTTGATAAAGTTGATGTAGAGGGCTTCCACAGAAATTATGGTAAAGGCGAGTTAAATACTGCTCTTACATCTGCGATGAATGCACGTAACTTGGCAAAGGCTCAGGTAGATGCGGCTACAAAGGCATATGAAAATGCAGTAAAAGATGACAAAAATGCTAAGAGTGCAGTAAAAACAGCTCAGGATAACAAAGACAAAGCTGATCAGGCTGTAATTGATAAGTCTAATGCTCTTAATAAGGCTAATTCTATTGTTGAATCTTTGACCAAAACAGTAGACGAAAAGCAGAAAGCATTTAATGCTGCAAAATCTGTGTATGATACTGCTAAAACCGAAGCTGAAAGTGCACAGAAGGCATATAATGAAGCTTCAGGTAAGCAGAAAGAATTACAGGGTATAAAGAAGGCAGCTGATGATAATCTTAAAAAAGAACAGGCCGAAAACAGAGCAGCTATAGCTGCTAAGAACAAAGCAGATCAAGACTTAAAGAATGCAGAAAGTGATAAAGATGCTAAATACAAGGCTTGGCAGGATGCTGTTAAGCGCCATGGTGAGCTTTCAGATGCTGCAAAAAAAGCTAAAGATGCTTGGGATGATGCACAGAAAGTAGTAAATGCAGCTAAGAAAACGCTTAGTGATGCGAATGAGAATTTGGAGAAAGAAAACAAAGAGCTTAAAGATGCTAAAGATGCTCTTGAAAATGCTAACTCAGCCAAAGCTATTATCGATGGTAGAGTAACTGAATTACAGACTGCTCTGGAGAAAGCGAATAGTGAGCTACAGGAAGCTCAGGACGTACAGAATTCGGCTCAGTCCGATCTTGATGAGGCTGCTAATTTAGCAAGTGAAAAGTTGACAGCGTATAATACTGCTCTTGCAAATCTTGATAATGCAAAAAACACAGCTGATGAGAAAGCTACTGCAGTAGCAAATGCAGAGAGCGAAGTATCAGCAGCTAATGAGGCGGTTACCGAAGCTACAACAAATCAGCAGTCTGCTCAGGAGGCATATGATGAAGCATTGAAAGACAAGAATGCCAAGGAAGAAGCTTACAATACTGCTTTAAGCAACTTGAATTCAGCAAGTGCTGATCTGAAAGCAGCTCAAAAAGCATATGATGATGCGCTTGCAAAGGAAGGAGAAGCTTCTGAGGCAGCAAAAGCAGCGAGTGACGCACTTGATAAGGCAGAGCAGAAACTCGATGATGCTGAAAAAGAAGTTAAGAAGGCACAGGATGCACTTGATGCAGCCAAAGAAGAGTTAGGAACAGCTACAACGAATAAAACAAATGCCGATAAAGCATTAAAGGATGCACAGGATGCGCTTGCTCCTCTTGAGACAGCACTTGTAAATGCCAAAAAGGATCTTGATAGAGCTAAAGAGATTGTAGATATCGTTAATCTGGAGAATGCTGAGATCGAATTGTTTAACGGCCCTCACACAGATGCTCAGTTAAAAACAGCAGATGACAATCTTGCTAAGAGCCTAATCAGCTTTAAGCTGTCGGAGGACGGAGCAACGGACATCAAGATATCAGAAAAGAATGGTGAGATCATTGCTACATATAAGGATAAGAATGGCACATCTGTTACTCAGAGATTTACTTATGATAAGGAACAGAAAAATAACTACAATGGACAATCTACATCTTCCAACTGGCTGGTAATAAGCACAGTATCCGGTGGAAAGACAGAAGTTCCATATTATACCGGAAATGGTAAGACAATTAAGCTAGATAGTAGCAATGGAAGGTACTATTACAGGAAGGGTAACAAAACGTACTATGTAGATATTAAGCAGTACGCAAACGGAGTATATTATTATACAAGTCCCAATTCTGGAAATAATTATAATTTAACGCAAAAATTTGAAACTGTTGATACAACTGCTACGTCTGAGTTCTACAAAGAGACATCTTTCCATGATGCTTATGAGAAGTTTACTACAGCAGCGGCTAATAAGGCTGTAAATGATGCACAATCTGCAGTCAACAAGGCTAATTCAGATGTAACTAAAGCACAGGGCGATGTTGAGTCAGCTCAGAATGCTCTTGATGATGCTACAACAAAACAGGGAAAAGCAAATACTGATTTGACAAATGCTCAGAATGCCGTTGCAGCTGCTGAAACAGAGAAGAATACTGCTATAGCAAATAACAATGCAGCACAAGCTGCATTGGAAGCTGCTCAAGGCGAGAAACAAGAAGCCTATGAAGCATTGCTTGCAGCACAGAATGCTGGTGCTTCACAGGATGAAATAGACCGGCTGAAGGCAGCTCTTGACGCAGCTGAAAACACATTAGCTGAAAAGGAGACAGCACTTAATAATGCAATACAGGCGCTCATTGATGCAAATACACGACTTGATAATGCGAACTCTGCATTTAATGGGGCAATGGCAGCAAAAGAGCAGGCTGATGCTGAAGTGACATCTAAGCAAACAGCCGTTGATGTAGCTCTTGGTGAGTATAACACAGCTGTAAGCAATCAGGAAGCAGCACAGGGAAGACTTAATGAAGCAATTGCAAATGTAGCATCAAAGACTCAAGGGGTAACAAACGCTCAAAATGCCCTTAACGAAGCATTAAATGAACAGACAAAAGCTGGGGAGCTTGTTGCCACGAAACAGTCAGAATATGATTCAGCTGTAGAAGAACAAGAGAAAGCCGACCAGGCAGCAAAAGAAGCTTCATCTGCTTTGGAAGCAGCAAGAAAAGATAGGAATGAAAAGCTTAGTGCGTACACTTCAGCTAAGACTGAACTTGATACTTATAAGCGCAAGCATAATCTGAAAGATTTGGAGGATGCCTACAAAAAGGCTGAGTCTAAATATGGAGAAAAATCGCAAGAAGCAAAAAAGGCAGCTGATGATCTCAAAAAGGCAAACAAAGAATTAAAGGCTGCACAAGATTGGGTTGAAAATGCTCAGAAAGCTCTTGACGAGGCCAATAAGAAGCTGGGTGAGGCTGAAAAGGTAAACAACGAAAAGCAAGCTGAGAAAAAGCGTACCGAGACGGTTAAGATTAATGCATGGAATGCGTTGAATAAAGCTAAACAAGAGAAAGATACTGCTGTAAATAATGCAGGTAAAGCTAAGAGAGCTTATAACGATGCAGTAAACAATGCAAGTACAAAAGCAAGAGAACTTGCAACAGCAAACGCAAATGCGGAAAGATGTGCTGAAGCACTTAAAAAGGCGGAAACCGCAAAGAATACTGCTAATGAGAAACTTGCGAAAGTAGATGAAGCTTATCAGAAGGTAAAGGCCGCAGCAGACGCTTTGAAACATCTTGAAGCTGCGGGAATAGCGTTCACAAGTGGCGATGCAGCGAAGATAGTTGCAGATCTTAGAACAAAATACGAAGAAGCAGTTAAGGTATATGATCAGGCTAAGTTTGCCGCAGCAGACGCTCAGGATCTTGCTAAGCAGGCACAGGCAGAGGCTGATAGAGCAATGGCAGCACTTAAGACTGGATTTACGGTAAAGCCTCAGGATTCTTCAGATGATGATTCATCAAGCGATGATGGTTCTTCGACAACAACTACAGCTGCAGCAGTTATAGCTGGAACAACTACAAATGCAACACTCGCAGCCAATGTTCGTACAAACAGAACTGGAAGAAGAACAAACAATACTACTGTAAATAACAATGCACAGGCAGCAAACGACAGCGTAAACATTGCTAATAACGATATGCCTCTTACATCAGGCAAGGACAACAATGATGTTGACGCTGGCAAAGACAAGAATGCAAAGGCTCCGGTTAAGATGGTTGAAAATGCGGTTCCTCTTGCAGCAGCACCTGGTGAAGACGGAAGCCTCTTAGATTTCTGGTGGGTACTCTTAGTAGTTCTTTTCGGCGCAACTGGAACAGCTATGTACGAGAATCACAAGAAGAAGGCTGCAGCTAAAAACAATACACCTTCAAAGAACGACTAATATTAGTCATAAGAAAGCTTTACACGATCTGATACTATACAAAGAGGTCCCTGCAATATTGCAGGGATCTCACAACCCCCTTTAAAGGGCCGGAAATGAAAACGGCGAACAGTATGATCAGAAAGATAACACATAAAAACAGAATACTCAAAGCTATTGCCATATTCATGGCATCTATGCTTATAACCGTTTCGTTTCCTACAGATACATACGCTGCTCAGACTGAGACAACTCAGAGTTCAGATAGCGAGTCAGATAATGCTAAAGTAGTCACGATCGAGGATGAAGAAGTACCTCTGGCACCGGAACCTATTGAAAAGAACTCAAATGCATCATGGTGGTTTATTCTGATAGCTATAGTCACAGCTACTGCAGCATCCATGTATGAGGAGCGAAAAAAGGACAATGAGATCCAGGAACAGATGAAAAATCTGTAGCTCATTTTCGATGGTTAAAGAATGGTTAAATCAAGTAAAAACGGGTTAAATTTGCATTTCGTGCACGAATTTCTGCATTTCGTGCACGAATTTTGTTTTTGTTACACTTTTTGTGCTAATATGTAATCGTAGAAAAACCGATATATAATTGTAAGATGAATGGCTATTGAAAGAATTAGGGAACTTTCATATACCAGGAGGGAAACTATGAAAAAACAGATCGTGAATAACAAAGTATTAAAAGGTGTTGCTATTGCAATGTCGGCGATGATGGCAATTACATCAGTACCGATCGGATCATTGGCGGCCGATAATGGTACAGAGGAGAATACTGAACAGGCTGTAACACTTGAAGAAGCTATCGATGCAGTTGACAAAGCTGAGAAGGAAGTTGAAGAGCATTTTGAGGAAAATAAGAAAGAATCTCTTGAGGAAAATAAAAAAGAATCTCAGATCGATCAGGCTGTACTAGATGAGCTTAATCAGGCTGATGAAGCTTTAAACAAAATTGACTCGGATGAGCAAAAGCTGGTAATCGCTTTGGTTGAAAGTGATGCAGTTGGTAATGAACTGAAGGCACTTGATGAGTCATTGAAATCTAAGTATTTGGAAAACGCTGATAGGGATAAAGCAGGAGATGATAGGTTACACTATGATGTAGAAAGGACTGAGTCTGGCGAGTTAGTAACAAATTCAGACGGAACCCCCAATGTTGAAGACGGTGAAGCGCAATTGCAGTTATCAGGCCAGTATGGAAATGATGGCAGAAGTGTTCAGGGTGTTTATCAGTCTGGCATGGAAGAAATACAGAAAGCAATTACAGCAGTAGAAAATCAGGAAGAAGATAAAGCGAAAGAGTCTTTGGCAAAGGCTGGAGAATATCTCGATGCAGCCAACGACAAATTAGCGAATTCTACTCAAAAGCTCGCTGAGGTTCAGGCGCAATATGATAAAGCAAAAGAAGATGTAGAAAGAATGAAGAATCAGCTTGGCGATGCTGTTAAATACTCTAATGAAGCTAGCGAACATCTTGCAAAGGCACAGGAAAAAGCTGAAATGCTTGAAAAAATGTGCAATCAGTACTATGGAGTATTACTTCAGTATTATGGCCCGAATAATTTGGACAAAGCGGTCTTTGATTCAGAAGGCAAATTGGATTTGGAAAAAAGCGTTGCTAATGCATCAGGATTAAGCAATGATATAGTTAATAAGGGTAGCGGATTTAATGACAGTAATGCGTTCTTTGAACTCAACAGAGAACTTCTTGAACAGCTTGTTACTTATAAGCTGGAAGATGAAGGATACACAGAAATTACATTTGGTGTCGGAGGATCAACAACAAAGAACGAAAAAAGTGCTGTTATAAAAACAGGTGAAGATGGTAATGATACAGTAAGCACACAAGGTGCAGGAAGTCATAAATGGGTCAATGTCTCAGGTGATAACGGCAGGAAAAATCATGTAACAGTCACATATAAAGATGAGAAGGGTGATACAGTAACAAAGCATTACAATTATGTTATCAAGGGTAAAAATTCAGAATTAGAGGGTCAAAATACTCATTTCGAAAATGGCCCTATATATGTAGCAGAAATAACACAGGATTCGAACAACGTATGGCATTATGCTCCATATGATCCTAATAATTCTAAATATCTGGACAATTATAACTCATTAGTTGAAGCAGCAAAAGGCTATAAGGATGCTAAGGCGGCTGTTGATGAAGCAGCGGAAAAGGTTAAGAAGCTCCAGGAAGAATTGAAGACTGTTCAGACTAAGGTGTCAACAAACGATAAGACTCTTAGAAATTTGGCAAGCAAGCTTGAAAAAGCTCAGGAAGCATATAATAACAGTAAGGATAACCTAAAGGATTTCCAGGATGTTTATGAACAGATGCGTAGAACGCTCTATCCTGAAGAATACTCTGTTGAACCTGATGTGGTAGAACCAATAGAAGAGGAACCTATAACAGAGCCTGGAGCTATAACAACACCAGGTGGAGCAGATGATTCTGGTGATAATGAAGGCGATGACTCTTCAGATGACACAGCACCGGCTGAGGGTGGAGTAGCAGTTTTGGCAGCGTCTGAAACGTTTGTATTGCCAGCTAGACAAAACTTCGCAAATGAAGCTGGTCCAGCAAATGGTGTTCTGGGCGTGAGAGTTAATGAGAATAATGGTGTCGCAGAAGATCAGGGAACCACTCAGATAGCTGATAACCAGGTTGCTAGAGCGGCTGCGGCTGTGGCAACAAATGATAAAATTGATAAAGCTAAGAACAATAGTACTAAACAGAATGTGAAGAAGGTTAATGATTCTGAAGTACCGCTTGCTGCCATCCCTAACATGGATGAAGATGGTATGCAGATGAACTGGATGTGGTTGCTTATAATCTTCTTACTCGGTGCAACAGGCAAGAAGATGTATGATGAATACAAAAAGAAAAAAGAAGAAGAAGAAACAAGAAGAAACAAGGCTTCTATGTAATCCGAAAAGAATAAAATAAAGTGATGAGTTTTTAAACAAAGGTCCCTGCAGGATTGCAGGGATCTTCTTTTTTGTGGTACAATTCGCATATCAGGGGTTGATTTGTATAGTATAAGGAGAGAATATGCGAATAGCCATATGTGACGACAACAAGCTTGATGCGAAGCGCATAGAATGGGCGCTTTTAGACCTGGGAAAGGATATGGATATAACCTACTATCCGTCCGGGCATGATCTCTTGGATGAGATGGCAAAGAGAGAGGAAAGAGAACAGTTTGATGTTATCTTCCTTGATATATATATGCCGGGAGAGAACGGAATAGATGTTGCTGATCAGATCAAGGACATTTCGCCGTCTACCGATATCATTTTTTCAACATCCAGCAAGGATCATGCGATCGAGGCGTTCAGGGTTCAAGCGATAGATTATCTGGTAAAGCCTTATGAAGAGATAGATATTGTAAAGGCCTTTGCAAGAGTGAGTGTTTCGAGAAACGATGCAGCCAAGACACCGGTATTACTTAATACCGGAGGAGAGCTGAGACTGTTTCAGCCTGATGATGTTGTTCAGATCGAGAGTGACGGTCACTACACAAGACTCGTATCCGCAGACGGAAATGAGGAACAGGTCAGAAAGGCATTTTCCGAGGTGACCGAGAGATTCAAGGAAGGCTTTGTGACTGTAAAGCGAGGCCTTATGATAAGAATGGATCGAATAGAAACGATCGTTGGTGATGAGATCCATATGTATAACGGAACGGTATTTACTATGAGCCGTTCAAACAAAGAAGAGATCATCCGCAGATATACGGATTATATGGAGAGTAAAGAGTGAGTAACAGGGAGCAAAAGGGTGGAGTAAAAAATATGTTATGCTATTGCGGCCTTGAAAAGGAGCAATACATAAAACTGCGACCTCTTATAATGAGCAGAAATCTGGAGCTTTTAAAAGTGGCATCGGCACTGATCGCTACGCTTGGCCTTTCGTATGCGCTTTTAAATATGTTCTTTTCGCTTGGAAGCAACTTTCTGTTCATCATGATAGGTATAAGCAGCGGGATCATATTCATTTTGCAGCATTTCTGGAAAAACAGGGAATCATCATCGGTTTTAATACCCTGCTATTCATTGATGCTGTTTGTTTTTATCTACGGTTCGGCACTTGCGTGCCTTCCTCATAACAGGAGTGATTCGGCGACTAGCATAGTTGTCTTTCTTGTCCTCATGCCGATAGCTGTCATAGATGTGGCATGGAGGATGTATCTTTTTGTCATCATGTCGGAGATCGGCTTTTTGATAGCATCCAACTACTTTAAACCCCACGATGTATTTTTAAATGACCTTGCAAACACTGTCACATGTGTCTTTCTTGGTCTTTTGGTATATACAGTAAATTCGCTCATAAGCGTTCGCGAGATAAGCGGAGATGTCAGCAATACAAAACTTAAGAATATCGCGGATGAGGCTGTTGCATCTAAACAGGCAAAGAGCAAGTTCTTGGCCGAGATGAGCCATGAGATCAGGACTCCGGTAAATGTAGTGCTCGGAATGAACGAGATGATACTTAGAGAAGCCGAGGATGACAACATACTTGGCTATGCTACGGATATAAAGCTTGCGGGAAAGAACCTTCTTTCGATAATCAACAGCATCCTTGACTTTACAAAGCTAGAGGAGGGCAGGATGGATCTGATGCCCGTAAACTACGAGCTCGGTTCGCTTGTGAATGTCCTTATCAATTTCACGAATACAAGAGCACAGAAAAAAGGCCTTACGCTTGAAGTGAATGTTGACAGCAATCTGCCTACTACGCTTTTTGGCGATGATGCCCGTATTTCACAGATCATAATAAATCTTTTGTCAAATGCCGTAAAGTATACCGAAAAAGGCAGAGTTATGCTTACATTTAGCGAAGTATCAAGGGATAAGGATTCCATAGATCTGCTGATAAAAGTAAGCGATACCGGTATAGGCATCAAGAAGGAAGATATGGACAGGCTCTTTGAGACATTTGAGCGTCTTGATGAGGAAAAGAACCGCCACATAGAAGGAACAGGGCTTGGCATTGCTATTGTAACAATGATGCTAAAACTCATGGGAAGCAAGCTTGAGGTAAACAGCCTCTACGGTGTCGGAAGCGAGTTTTCATTCGTATTAAAGCAGCCCATTGTCGATGCTACTCCCATAGGCGATTACAAGAGATTTTACAAGGATATAAGAAAGCAGGAGAAGGAAACTGTTCATCCAAAGGCAGTCGGTGCCTCAGTCCTTGTTGTTGATGATAATGACATGAACCTTAAGGTAGCCAAAAACCTCATGAAGGAAAACGGGATAGAGCCTGATATGGCATTTTCCGGAACAGAGGCTATCGAGTTCATGAGAAAGAAGAAATATCATATCGTATTCATGGATATCATGATGCCAAAGATGGACGGCGTCGAGACTCTGATAAAGCTTAAGGAGGATGATCTAATCCCCAATGGCACGACCATGATAGCATTGACAGCAAATGCCATAGTCGGTGCAAGAGAAAAATATCTTGCCGCAGGATTTGATGACTATCTTTCAAAGCCTATCGAGATTGACGAGCTCGATGACATGTTTAACAAGTACCTTCCTAAGGAAGTTTTGGACAGTTCCTTGAAAAATGACAGCGATGTCATGGAATTTGAACCCGAAAAGGAAGAAAAACAGGGATATAGACCGGATAAGTCAACGAAGACAAGAGCAGTGCTCGCGCGTCTTGAAAGCCTCGGCATAGATACTGAGACTGGCATAAAATACTGCTATAAGAATTTTGATTTCTATATGGAACTTCTCGGCATACTCACGGAGGAGTATGAGACAAGGAGCGCAAACCTTGAACAGTACAAGGCAGACGGTGACATGCGCGAGTACGGAGTTATCGTGCATGCACTCAAATCCTCCATGAAGACCCTTGGCGCGACCGACATGTTCGAGACTGCAAAAAGCTTGGAGGAAGCTGCAAATAACGGTGATGTTTCCTATGTTGACAAACATCATAAAGACTTCATGAGAAGATACTCTTCACTGGTGCGAGATATTTCGGATATTATCGCTTAATGCGCTTTAATTATCTTTGTTTTTGAGCTATACTGTTAATTATGGAACAGGATACCTATCAATTTGATGAGGTCAGAGGATCCCTGATCTTTACCGTATCCAAGGTGGAACTGGAGACGAGCGGCGAAGAGCCGATCGAGGGGTTATTTGACTTAGAGGAACAGAACGGACTCTATGTGGAAGGATATGTATATTCTTCCAGTTTTCGTATGCATATAATAAATCCTAAGATCACAGGCAGTGAGTACAGGATCAATTACAGCTTTGATCCTTCCGGAATGGGAGCCGGCGATGCACTAAAGGGCAGCTTTTTCATTGTGACAAACAGGGGAGAATATGTGCTTCCCTTTGTTGCCGTAAAGCAGAGAGTAGTGCTCGAGTCTTCCCTGGGTGATATAAAGAACCTGTTTCATTTTACAAATCTTGCCAAGAGCAAATGGCAGGAAGCCGTTGAGCTTTTCTACAATCCCGGCTTTGCCCAGATAATAAGCGGCAACGATTCAAGATATGCAAATCTTTATCGGGGTCTTACCGTCAAAGGTAACAAGAACTTTAACCTCGAGGAATTTCTCATAGGGATAAACAAAAAACAGAAGATAGAATACATTGTCGATACGGAGACGATAAATATCGATAATCCGACTGCGGACGTATTTTCGACGATAAAGATCGAAAAGAACGGCTGGGGATATACATACCTTGAGATAAAAGCACTTGGTGACTGCATCGAACTGTCAAAGGACCGCATAAGGCAGGAGGATTTCGAGGGCAATATCTGCCTTCTTGATTACTGTGTGCGCTATGATAGGTTACATGCAGGAAAGAACCCCGCAAGGATAATTATCAGATCGATCTATGACAGGATCGAGATAGATATAAACATAACTAAGAGCAATCTGTTTAAAAAGAGCCTCATAGGTCAGAGAAAAAAGAGGATATCCTATCTTCTGACCAGACATTATCTTGACTATACGATGAAGCGCATCAACATGAACAAGTGGCTGATGCTAACAGACGAACTGCTGACCGATAAAGTCAAGAGTGACGGAGAAAATATCTCTATCTCCCTGATGCAGGCTCATTCACTCATTATCCAGGAAAGATTCAACGAAGCCAAGTGGATAATGGACAAGAAAGTGGCAGGGCGTATCGAGGATGCCAATAACGAGGAGTACTGCTACTATCTTTATCTGAATGCCCTTTACAGTTCTGATGAGTATTATTCAAGGGAAGTCGCAGATCAGATAAAGAGCATCTATGACAATGACAGGACAAACTGGAGGATCGCTTGGATCCTGATCCATCTTAGCGAGGACCTAAGAAGATCCGCAAGCAGAAGATTTACCTGGATAATAGAACAGGTGCGTATGGGATGCATAAGCCCCATTATCTATTTAGAAGCCATAAAGGCGCTCAGCGAGAGTCCTTCGCTTTTGCATCATCTTGAAAAAGAGGAAAAGAGGATAATCCTCTACGGAGCAAAAGAAGGAGTGCTCAGCGAGGACATCATGTCACAGGTATCCTACCTTGTCATGAAGTCCAAAAACTATGATCCGACGCTTCTTAGGATAATGCGTCACATATATGACAAGACAAAGAGCGATGAGGCTCTGCAGTCTGTCTGCGTTCAGCTGATGAAGGGCTCAAAGACGGGACCCGAGTATTTTGCATGGTATGAGGAGGCTGTCAATCGAAACTTCCCGTTAACCAAGCTCTATGAGTCATATATGCTCTCAATGGATCTTAGAAGAGACGAGCCGATCCCAAAGAGAGTCTTGATGTATTTTTCATATCAGTCATCTCTGCCGCCTGCTCAGAATGCATATCTGTATTCCTATGTTGTAAAGAACAGGGAAAACATGCAGGAGATGTATCTGACATACAGGGAGAGCATAGACAGATTTATCATCAAGCAGCTCTATGAGGGAAGGATAGATCATAACCTTGCATATCTTTACAGCAATATCGTTTTAGAGGATATGCTGACAGAGGATAACTTAAGACAGTTTTCAAAGATACTCTTTAAGCACTGCGTCACTGTCGAGGATAAGGATATCGTTAGCGTCGTAGTAGTCGATGAGAGACTAAAGAAGCAGATGAGCTATCCGGTGAGCAATGGATGCGCTTATGTGGCACTGCTTGGAAACGACTATGCCGTTTTGCTTGAAGACGGAAACGGAAACAGATATTTCCAGACAAGGGAGTATTCCACAGAGAAGTTCTTCGTTCCGGGAAAGATCATATACAAGATGGAGAACAAGGCAACGGACAGCCTGCTTTTTAATCTGTTTTTGTGTGATGATTCGCCGGAGTTTCTGCTCGTTACCGATCAGAGTGTTGAAAGATACAGATATCTTGAATCAAGCGATGAGATCACAGATACATACAGGGGAATGATCAGACTGCCTCTTTTGAGATACTACATGGAAAAGGACGATGTGGCATCGGCAGATGAGATCTTGAATGATCTTAAGTATGAGGATATATCATACAAGGATTACAATGAACTGATGAGGTTCATGCTCATAAGAGGAAGGCTTGATGATGCAATAGACTTTACGATACATTTCGGGGCTGAGAACTTTGAACCGAGACTTCTTATGCGCCTTGCTTCACGAATCTTAGAGCGTGACGGACTGTATGAACAGGAAAAGCTGACGGCTATCCTAATAAGCGCCTTTGAAAGAGGAAAATACGACGAGCAGGGACTCAGATATCTTGTCAGATTTTCAAGGGGCCCGATAAAGAAGCTGAGAAATATCTGGAAAGCGGCAAGCGGCTTTGACATAGATACCTATGAAGTATGCGAGAGGATGATAAAGCAGACTCTTGAAACGGGTGCATACATCGGTGAAGAAGCAGCCGTATTAAAGGAGTATGTCGAGGGCGGTTCAAAGAATGAAGTCGAGTTAAGATATCTGTCATACTTTGCACATGAAAACTTTGTAAGAGGCAGACTTGTAGATGACTACATGTTTGATGAGATGGAGAGGCTGTATAAGGTCGAGGGTGCGATAACCGATATATGCATGCTTGCATGGCTTCAGCACATATCAAAGGATGTGAGCGAATATACAAATGATGACAAGGCCGATACCATATCTGAATTCATCAGGGTCTTGATGGTAAAGAAAGGCATTGTATTCCCGTTCTTTGGAAAGTTTAAGAACATCTCTACGGGAGCTGCTCAGGTCTATAACCAGGTTCTTGTCGAATACAGGGGAACTCCCGGTGTAAAGACAGTAATAAACTATGTGATAAACAAGCAGGATGACGAGATCGGCGGCTATTCGAGAGAGGATATGACCGATATGTACGGCGGCATCTATGTGAAGAGATTCATCCTGTTTTTCGGAGAATCGCTTCAGTACTACATCACTGAGGAAAGAAGCAGCGGACCGCAGTTGACAGAGAGCGGCACCGTTGGAAAGAACGATGTCACGGCACACAGCGAAGGCGACAGATATTCAATGGTAAATGATATCGCCATAGCCGATACGCTAAAGGATTACGATACGACTTTAAGACTGCTCGAAGAATACAAATACAAGGAGTATCTGGTGAACAGTATCTTTTCACCGCAATAAGAATGTTTGGATTTGGTGAACGATTCGTAGTAGGCTACGATCTTTCAACTGAATATGCACAGATAAGCTACATGGGCATGCAGGATGCTATGCCTGAGACAGTGACGCTTGCGGAAGGCAGGGAGGATTACAACATACCCGCATGCCTGTTCAAGCGCATGGAAGTCAATCAGTGGTTCTTCGGACGCGAAGCTAAAAACTACAGCAGCGTTGAAGAAGGCACGATGGTAGAAAACCTTTTGGAGCATGCTCTTGTTGGAGACAAGCTTAAGATCGGCGAGGATGAATTCGATCATGTGGCATTGCTTGCTCTGTTTATCAAAAGGAGCATGACTCTTTTAAAGAATGTTCCAAAGGAAAAGATCGCGGCTATCATGTTCACGGTCCCCGATCTTACAAAGAGAGCCATAGAAGTGCTCGAGTCTGTGACAGAAGTGCTTGGATTTGATGATACAAAGATCTTTTTTGTCGGAAGGCAGGAGAGCATCTTTTACTATGTCATCCACCAGCAGAAGGAACTCTGGAAGCAGGATGTACTCGTATATGATTTTTCACAGAGGAATCTTAAAGGTTATCATTTTTGCGTGAACAGAAATTCAAGACCGCAGGTCGCTGTCGTTGATGAGACTATCCATCCGATAGTAGCAGGCGATGTGAACAAGGACAGTGAATTTTGTGATGTCATAAAGATAGATACCAAAGACAGCGTCGTATCCGGAGCATTTCTTATCGGAAACGGATTTGAGGATGACTGGTGTCACGATTCCCTAAAGGAGCTTTGCAGAGGACGAAGGGTATTTAAGGGAAACAATCTCTACAGCAAGGGAGCCTGCTATGCGGCAAGAGAAAGACTCATAGACTCGGATATGAATCAGAGCCTTATCTTTCTTGGAAAGGACAAGTTAAAGGCCAATATAGGGATGAACCTGCTTAGAGGATCTGAGGAGTCGTACTATGCGATCCTTGACGGTGGCGAGAGCTGGTATGATGCAAAGAAGGAATTTGATATCATCCTTGATAAGGATAATACGTTTGAGATACTGATAACGCCTCTTGACGGAAGGAATGTCAGGAGCATAGAGATAGTCCTTGACGGACTTACTCAAAGAGAAGCAAAGACAACGAGACTTCATTTGAATGTATTCATGGAGTCTGATGACAGACTGAGAGTCTGCGCGACTGATATGGGATTCGGAGAATTCTATCCGACGACCTATCAGCTGTTTACCAGACAGATAGAGTTATGATATGAGCAATGTACTGTTGTGTATGGGCGAGCTGGCCGTCAATCCGTATTTTGTAAAGGAAGCATGCATGCACCTCTATTCCATAGAGGAGCTTTGTTATTATGTCTATAACAATGCTTTTTTGCTAGATGATAACTTTGTTAATGAAAAGCTCATTGAATTTATCAAAACTGAGTTAAACCTTGAAAAGCTTGCTGATCAGATAGAAGAGATAGCTGGAAAAAAAGGCGCCCTTAATAACCTTGCGAGGATACTTAACAACGAGGTGGGCTACTATTCGGAGAATGAGTGGAGCACTCTTATAGAAGATATAGAAAACAACAGCAAGATGAGTCTCGATGTCAGAAAAAAGGTAAGGGCAGACGGGCTTTTGAATGCCGGAAGGTTCGGAAAGGCAATGGAGGAATATGAGAACATCCTCTGTGATCTTACCGATAATGATGAGCAGCTCATAGCCGGCGTATATCACAACCTGGGAGTATGCGCTGCAAAGATGTTTCTGTTTGAGAAGGCTGCAGGATTTTTTCAAAAGGCATATGAGAACTATGCGAACACGGAAAGTTATCAGGAGATGCTTCTTGCACTGAAGCTGTCCTACGAACCTACAAAGTATCTAAACTATCTTTCAGAGCATAAGGAAAGCTATGAGGATTCCCTAGAGGTTGAGAGAAAGATGGAGATCTTAAGGCTTTCATGGGGAGAGCAGCCAGCTTATAAGTATCTTAAGGAGATAGAGCAGCAAAAGGAAGAAGGCGGCCCGTATTATGAGAGCCTAGATCGATTGACTGATGATGTAAAGGGAAGCTACAGAGGGTATGTAAATGGCACTTGGTAACGGCTTTTTTAGCAGATTGTTTGGAAAAAATAAAGAAGAGGATGATTTTTTCACCGAGTATGCCATTGAGATGGATGAGGAGTCAGAAAGCCTTGCCTGGAGCTGGGACAGTCTCATCAAGGACAGGCATCTGTTAAAGCTCAGTGATGATCTTCAGCGTGAAAAGTATATCAGAAGCTTAGTTGAGCAGGTAAAGAATGCATCCGAACAGATCGATCGCCTTTCTGTCGAGTACAACACTGTCACCGGCAAACTTCAGGATATGGATGAGATAGAAAACCTTCCCGGTGGCGAACTTGCAAGCTTAAGGGGGACGGCTGAAAAGATAATAGAGATCGAGAAGGAAAGAAACGAGTACTTCAGATCAAAGAATCTGATGAGCGATGCTCAGTTTAAGTCCATGCAGCAGTTTGCAAACGAGATGCCAAAGGCCTACGAGGATCTTAAGGCGGCCGAAGAGCACAGAACCCTGATAAAAGATGATCTTAAAAAGCTCGATGATGAAAAGCTTGGATATGTATACAGAAATTCAGAGTTAAGAAACAGCGTGAACAACCTAAGAGGGATGCTCATGATATGCATGTTTGCAGCCATAGCCTGCATCCTTATGCTTCTTGTTTTGCAGTTTGGCTTTAACATGGATACTCGTATCGGCTTTATCATAACGACTCTTGCCATAGCCATAGCTGTTACGGTCATATATGTAAAATATACAGATGATGACAGGGAGAGGATAAAGACCGCAAAAGCGATAAACCGTATCATACTCTTGCAGAATACCGTAAAGATCAGATACGTGAACAACAAGAATCTTCTTGATTACCTATATAATAAGTACAATACCGAATCGGCCAAGGAGCTTTTGAAGGTATACAACCTCTATGAAGAGGAAAGAGAAAAGAGAGACAAGCATGCAGAGAATGAAAAGAAGCTTAATACCTATCAGCAGGAGATGCTCCGCTTTTTAAAGCGCTATCATCTAAGCGATGTGTATATGTGGCTTCATAATCCGCTCGCGATAATGGATCACAAGGAGATGGTCGAAGTAAGGCACTCTCATATACTCAGAAGACAGAAGTTAAGAGCACAGCTTGACTATAACAAGAAGCTTGCAAAGGAGGCCCAGTCTGAGCTTAAGCAGCTCATAAAGGAATACCCCAGATATGCGGGTGAAGTCATGGATATGCTCGACAGATATTCTTGACACAAAAAATCGGTGATGTTACTATTAACAGGTTCTTATTCTATGTTTTTAGGACATTTAGGAGGAAAGATTATGAAAAAGATTTTGGCAGTGATCCTTGCATCTGTCATGACACTTTCACTGTGTGCATGCTCAAATGCAAAGACAGGAGAAAAAAAGACATTTACAGTAGGTTTTGATGCAGAATTCCCGCCTTACGGATACATGGACGAGGCAGGAAACTATGTGGGATTTGACCTCGATCTTGCACAGGAAGTGTGCAACAGAAGAGGCTGGGAGCTTGTTAAGCAGCCCATCGACTGGGATGCAAAGGATATGGAGCTTTCATCAGGCTCTATCGACTGCATCTGGAACGGATTTACCATAAACGGACGTGAGGATGACTATACATTCTCTGTTCCCTATGTAGACAACAGCCAGGTCTATGTTGTAAAGAGCGGATCAGACATAAAGACTGAGGCAGATCTTGCAGGAAAGATCGTAGGCGTTCAGGCTGACTCTTCTGCACTTGCTGCTCTCGAAGATGAAGAAGGCAAGGCAGATGTAGCTGCTACATTTGCAGATCTTGTTCAGTTCGCAGATTACAACACAGGATTCATGAACCTTGAATCAGGCGCTATCGATGTGCTCGCAATGGATATAGGTGTTGCAAACTATGAGATCGCTGGAAGAAACGGCGGTTATGAGATACTTGCCGATCAGCTTGCTACAGAGCAGTACGGTATCGGATTCTTAAAGGGCAATACAGAGCTTAAGGATCAGGTCGAGGCTACTCTTCTTGAGATGGCTGCTGACGGAACAGTAAACAAGATCGCTGAAAAGTATGAGGACTTCGGTCTTGTTGAGAGCCTTTGCCTTGAAGGCACAAAATCTGACAAATAACTAATGTGAGGTAATATATGGCGACATCAACTATGCTGTCTCAGCTTGCGAGCGGCATGCTTGTATCAATAGAGATTTTCGTACTGACACTTGTTTTTTCTCTGCCACTGGGCTTGCTCGTGGCACTGGGTCGTATGTCCAAGTCTAAGATACTCAGCGGCATCATCAAGGTATATATCGCGATAATGCGAGGCACACCTTTGATGCTTCAGTTGATAGTCGTTTATTTTGCCCCATACTATGTCTTCGGGATAGCTATAAGCGCGAGTTTCAGATTCACAGCCGTAATAATAGCTTTTTCGATCAATTATGCTGCATACTTTGCAGAGATATTCAGAGCAGGTATCCAGTCCATAAATGTCGGACAGTGGGAGGCTGCTCAGATCCTGGGCTATTCAAAGCCCCAGACTTTCTTTAAGATAATATTGGTTCAGGTCATTCAAAGGATCATACCTCCCGTCACCAACGAGACTATCACGCTTGTAAAGGATACATCGCTTTCCTTTGTCCTCAGTGTGGCGGAGATGTTTACAATAGCAAAACAGATCGGCGCAAGAGAGGCATCAATCATGCCGCTCATGGCAGCCGGACTGTTTTATTTTGTTTTTAACTATATCGTGGCATTTAGCATGGATCACTTCGAAAAGAAGATGTCTTATTTCAGATAAGAGAGGTTTTGATGGCTGAAGTACTGCTTGAGATAAAAAACTTAAGAAAGGTCTTTGAGGATAATGCCGAGGTATTAAAGGATTTTAACCTGAGTGTTGAAAAAGGCGAGGTAGTATCCATCATAGGTCCTTCGGGATCGGGAAAGACCACGGCGCTCAGATGTGCGACTATGCTAACTCCCATAAGCGGAGGAAGCATCACATATATCGGAAGAAAAGCCGTATGGGAAGAAGACGGCAAGATCATCACCGCGCCAAAGCATGAGATGAAGGAGATCAAAAAGAGTTTCGGTCTGGTATTTCAGAACTTCAATCTCTTTCCGCACTATACTGTACTGCAGAATATAATAGATGCTCCCATCCATGTGGATCATCTGCCTAAGGATGAAGCTATAGAAAGAGCAAAAGGACTCCTTGACAGACTGGGGCTTGCCGACAAGGCGGATTTTTATCCGTTCAGGCTTTCCGGAGGCCAGCAGCAGAGAGTTTCCATAGCAAGAGCACTTGCTCTGCAACCAAAGGTATTGTTTTTTGATGAACCTACATCAGCACTCGACCCAGAGCTTACAGGAGAGGTGCTAAAGGTCATCAAGCAGCTGGCTAGCGAGCATATGACGATGATAATAGTTACCCATGAGATGCAGTTTGCAAGAGAGGTTTCCGACCGTATCATATTTATGGAGCACGGTATAGTTCAGGCTCAGGGAAGCCCTGATGAACTGTTTAACTCGGACAATGCAAGACTCAGGGAGTTCATAGGTAAATTCACAAGTTAAATTTTTTATATATTGAAAGGAGTCAGTCGTGACAGAGTTTAAGCCTATTAAAGAGGGAAAAGTAAGAGAGATCTATGATGTCGGGGAAAACCTGATACTTGTGGCAACAGACAGGATAAGCTGTTTTGATGTCATCCTTAACAACACCGTTACAAAGAAGGGAACAGTACTTACACAGATGTCTAAGTTCTGGTTCGATTATACAAAGGATATCCTTAAAAACCACATGATAACTACCGATGTTGACAAGATGCCGGAGTTTTTCAGACAGGATAAGTTTAACGGAAACAGCATGATGGTAAAAAAGCTTGAGATGCTTCCTGTTGAATGTATCGTCAGAGGATATATAACAGGTTCCGGCTGGGCTTCATACAAGGAAAACGGCACAGTCTGCGGGATAAAGCTTCCCGAAGGCTTAAGGGAATCAGACAAGCTTCCCGAGCCCATCTATACTCCTTCAACAAAGGCAGAGATAGGTGATCATGACGAGAACATCTCCTTTGAACAGAGCGTTGAATATCTCGAAAAGAGATTCCCAGGAAAGGGCAGTGAATATGCAGGCAAACTGCGTGACTATACTATCGCTCTTTACAAAAAATGCGCAGACTATGCTCTTACAAAGGGCATAATAATAGCAGATACAAAGTTTGAATTCGGTCTTGATGAGAACGGCGATATCGTTATCGGTGATGAGATGTTAACTCCCGATTCATCAAGATTCTGGCCTGCAGATGTATATGAGCCTGGTCACGGTCAGCCTTCATTTGATAAGCAGTTTGCACGTGACTGGTTAAAGAGCAACGAGCATGATGACTGGACGCTTCCGATGGATATCGTTGAAAAGACCATTGAAAAGTACCTTCAGGCATATGAGCTTTTAACAGGCAAGCCGCTTGAGTGATTATCAGATAGATTTGGAGAATTAAGATGAGTACAGACAGATATGTTAGCCCACTTTCGGAGAGATATGCATCCAAGGAGATGCAGTATATCTTTTCGCCTGACAAGAAATTCAGCACATGGAGAAAGCTGTGGATAGCTCTTGCAGAAACCGAGATGGAACTTGGTCTTTCCATGGACGGAAAGCCTGTCATCACAAAAGAGATGATAGATGAGCTCAAGGCTCATATAGATGATATCAATTATGATGTTGCAAAAGAGCGCGAGAAGGTGGTCCGCCACGATGTAATGAGCCATGTCTATGCATACGGCAAGCAGTGCCCGAAGGCTGCAGGCATCATTCACCTTGGAGCTACCAGCTGCTATGTCGGAGACAATACCGATATCATCGTGATGCATGAGGCGCTTGCTCTTGTAAAGAAGAAGCTTGTCAACGTTATATCTCTTCTTTCAAAGTTCGCTGATCAGTATAAGGATCAGCCCACACTTGCTTTTACTCATTTCCAGCCCGCTCAGCCTACGACTGTCGGAAAGAGGGCTACACTGTGGCTTCAGGAATTTATTATCGATTATGAGGATCTTTGCTATGTTATGGATTCGCTAAAGCTGCTCGGATGCAAGGGAACGACAGGTACTCAGGCTTCCTTCTATGAGCTGTTTGACGGTGACCATGAAAAGATCGACAAGATAGACGGAATGATAGCTAACAAGATGGGATTTGAAAACTGTGTTGCTGTATCAGGCCAGACCTATTCAAGAAAAGTAGATACACGTGTGCTAAATGTCCTTGCAGGCATCGCAGCAAGTGCTACAAAGATGAGCAACGATATAAGACTTTTACAGCACCTTAAGGAAGTTGAAGAGCCTTTCGAGAAGACTCAGATCGGTTCGAGCGCAATGGCTTACAAGCGCAATCCCATGAGAAGCGAAAGGATTGCTTCCCTTTCAAGATATGTCATCGTTGATGCTCTTAACCCTGCGATAACGAGCGCTGTACAGTGGTTTGAGAGGACACTTGATGATTCTGCTAACAAGAGACTTTCCATTCCGGAAGGCTTCCTTGCTATAGATGGTATTTTGGATCTTTGCATCAATGTGACGGATGGACTCAAGGTATATCCTGAGGTCATTAAGAAGCATATGATGGCAGAGCTTCCATTCATGGCTACCGAGAACATCATGATGGATGCGGTAAAGGCCGGCGGAAACCGTCAGGAGCTTCATGAAAAGATAAGACAGCTCTCAATGGAAGCAGGAAGAATGGTCAAGGAAGAGGGCAAGGACAACAACCTTCTTGAACTCATCGCTGCCGATAGTGACTTTAACTTAAGCCTTGACGAGCTTAAGGAATCAATGGATCCTTCAAAGTATACCGGAAGGAGCTCTTATCAGGTAGATAAGTTTATAAAGGAAGTTGTTTCACCTATCCTTAATGAAAACAAGGACGTTTTAGGAATGTCCGCACAGATCAATGTTTAAAAGTTTGATATGATTCTGCCCAAGTTTATAAGGAAAAACGATATATCTGAGACAGCCAAGGCAAACAAGCTCTCGCTTCTTTGCTACTTTATAAGCTGTCTCATCATATCAGTGATGGGGATCCAGTATTTCTGGGATAATCCGGATGTAGCGGTATCTGCCACCCCCATCGCTTTTTTTCTTATGCTTTTTGTTCCGTGGATCATCGGTTCAGCCATTATAAAAAGACACGATTCGTCTCAAAAAGCGGGTATTGCTCTGTACGTTTTCTTTGCACTGATGTATCTATACATCGTCTTTTCAATAGACTCATATCTGCTAGGACTTGTAGCTCTTCCTATGATGCTCACATCCATCGCCTATGGCGGTGTGAAGTTTTCTCTTCATTTTAATTTCAACATTGTTTTGATCTGGTCAGCAAATATACTGCACAGCATATTAAAGGATAATGACGCTTATGATATAAGAAACAGGGTCGTTGTGCTCATACTGCTTTTTACGAGTGCAGCTTTTTTGATACTGTGCACATATATGATCGGTCTTGCACAGTACAAGAAGACATTTGAGATCAACAGAGAGCGTGACAGATTCCAGTCGGTCGTATCGATCGGCATAGAGAAGATCTTTGAATATGATATAGCAAGCGATACTCTGATGCTGACGACAAGCAACAAGGGCACATACGGAAAAGAGTACTATATCTGCAACATAAGCAGTGTCGCAAAGAGTCAGAGATATGTTCCTTTTACGGACTGGTATAAATTCGACGAGCTGATGGTTGAATGCCGTTCGGGACTCGGTACTGTCGACAAGGAATTCAGACTCAGACAGGAAGGTCAAAAGAACGATGATTTCAAGTGGCACAGGATCAGAGGACGCGTAATCTTTGATATCGAAGGAAATCCCGACAAGGTAGTGGGAACCTTTGAGAATATCGATGAGGCAAAGAAGATGGAGATCCGTCTTGCGGACGAGAAGATGAGAGATCCACTGACAAAACTCTACAAGAGACCGTATATCAATCAGTTCATTGATGAATATATTGAAAGCAACAGTGAAGATGAGAGCAAGCAGGCTGGAATGCTTGTCATAGATATAGACGATTATGACAAGATAATCGACGACATGGGTATCGCTTTCGGTGAAGAGATACTTAAAAATATCGCTGAGGATGTAAAAGAGATGCTGTTTACGACAGATCTTGTCGGAAGGATAGGTTCCAACGAATTTGTCGTATTCATGAAGGATATATCTCAGATAAGAGATATCGAGAAAAAAATCAAGGATATCCAGAACATTATCTCTGATACATATATCGGTGAAGGGACAAGACACAAGTGCACGGTAAGCATAGGCGCATCTCTCTTCCCGAGAGACGGTTCATCCTACAGCGAACTGTTTGAGAAAGCCGAAAAGGCACTCGACCTTGCAAGGAGCAAGGGACCGAATCATTACGACATCTATAACAGCATCAAGGAGAATGTCTATTCAGTGCTTGCCGATGAGATAAGGGCAAGAAACAGCAGGATAGCTGAAACGAGTTCATCAAGGACTCATCCTTCCGACTCACTGATAGAAAGAGCATTCAAGCTCATCGAGGAGAGCAAGGATACAGACAGTGCCATAAATCTTTTGATCAGACAGATAGTACGTCAGATGGGTATCGATGCGATACTGATCTGGGAGAAGATAGAAGGAACTGCGGCCCTTAGAAATCTCTATCACTGCGGCTTTGACGAAGACAGCATATCCGAAGGCTCTATCTTTGAATACAGTGAAGTCCAGTGGAATGAAGCCATGCGCACGTTTGAAGAAGGCGACGGCATCGTAGTGAATGAGAACATAGATGATGCAAAGGATGAAATATCGCGTCTTTTTATGATCACATACGGAATAGAGAGTCTAGCAGGGTGTGCTTTCTATGACAAGGGCAGCTTTGTCGGAGTCATGGAGTTCATTGATTTTGGAAGCGAGAGAAAGTGGACCGATGATGAACTCAAGAACATAAGAAATATAGCCAATGTCGTTTCTTCATATCTTTTAAAGATGAAAGCCTATGAGAGAGCAACGGCGACAGTTGAGAGACTGGCAGGCTATGACAATGTGACGGGTCTATATAAATACGAGAGATTCCTTGAACATGCAGGCGAATACATAGCAAATGCCGAACACGGCAATTATGCGATAATCTATCTTGATGTATTCAACTTCAAATTTGTAAACGATACATACGGATACGAGACAGGCGACAAGGTATTAAAAGAGATAGCCCAGGCCGTGCAGTCATATTCTGAAAACATAGTCCTTGCAAGCAGAGTGTTCTCCGACAATATCGTTGCACTGGCAAAGCTTGGAAGCAGAGATGAAGAGACCTTCAAAAGAGGCCTTGAGGAAGCGATAACAAAGCAGACTTCGATCCTTGCAAAGAGATTTTTAAACAGCTCTATAAAGGTCGGTGTAGGTGTTTCGATGTTTACGATAAGCGGAGCACCGATCATGCTAAACAACATAATCTCAAATGCAAACATGGCCAGAAAGAGGACAAAGCTTCCAGGAATGCCGAATCTTATGTTCTATGATGAGAACATGGGCAATGCCGCAATGAACGAGGTGGCATATTCAAACGATATGGAAAAGGCGTTTGAAAACAGGGAGTTTGTTGTATACATGCAGCCAAGAGTTCTTCTTGCAAACGATGAGATAAAGGGAGCTGAAGCTCTTGTCAGATGGAAGAAGAAGGACGGCAGCATAATCTATCCAAATGACTTCATTCCCGTATTTGAAAGAAACAAGTCTGTCACGCAGCTTGATTTCTATGTATACGAGGAAGTATGCAGATATCTTAAGGAGAGACTTGAAAGCGGCAAGAAGACCGTTGCCATCTCCGTGAACGTATCACGTGTACATCTGTATTCGATAGATGAATTCATAACAAAGATAAAAGGACTTTTAGTCAAGTACAACATCCCGCCCAAGTATCTTGAGTTTGAGCTTACCGAGACATCATTTACCGACAAGGTTGATGACAGCATCACGCTCTTGTCAAGACTCAGAAAGCTTGGCGTAAAGGTATCGCTTGATGATTTCGGATCCGGCTATTCATCACTGAACGTTCTTACAAAGCTTCCTCTTGATATCTTAAAGATAGACAAGGAGTTCTTAAGAGACTTTGAGAACGATTCGGAGGAAAAGATCGTTATACCTTCCGTTATCGAGATGGCAAAGAAGCTTAATCTTGAAGTCGTCTGCGAAGGCGTTGAAACAAAGGAACATGTGGAATTCTTAAGAAGCATAGGCTGCGAGTATGCACAGGGATATTACTATTCAAAGCCCATACCACAGGAAGAATTTGACAGGCTCTTGTAAGAGTTCTATACTTAAACATATTTTATAAAAGTGAGGATTTAAACATGGCAAAAACATTGATGGAAAAGTGGAGAGACGTCGCATACTCTTCACAGACAGATAAAGGCACACTTCAGAGACTGTGGACAGAATACTTCACGGTTGAGAAGGGAGTATATGAGAAGCTTCTTTCAAATCCCGACGAGGTAGTCAAGGGAACAGTCAAGGAACTGGCAGAAAAGTACGGCATCACTCTCATGCATATGGTCGGATTCCTTGACGGTATCAACGACAGCTTAAAGACTCCGAATCCTATCGAGGAGATGGATGAAGATACAGTTGTATCTTTGGAGTATGACAAGGAGCTTTTATACAAGAACATGGTCGCAGCAAGCGCAGACTGGCTCTATAACCTTGAACAGTGGGACAACATCTTTACAAAAGAGAAGAAGGAAGAGCTTTACAAGGAACAGAAGAGATCGACTACAATAGTCAACGATGCTCCCAAGATCTATCCCAATGATCCCTGTCCCTGCGGAAGCGGTAAGAAGTATAAGAAGTGCTGCGGAAAGAACGCATAATCTTATAAAAAGAATTAAATCTGTTATTAATGATAAATCCCGGCAAGCCGGGATTTATCATTGAATACGGAAAATTTGTTATGTATTACTTTATTCGATTTATAAAAAAGACTCTGAGGTATCTGCTTAAGCCTCTCAGTTTCATCCCGGCCATTGTCATGATGTATCTCATCTTCATGTTCAGTGCGCAAAACAGTACGGATTCAGGGCATCTGTCACTTATTGTGAGCAAATACATAGTCCTGATATACAATAAGATCTGCATGAAGGGCTTTTCAAATGAAAGGCTTAATGAACTGATCTATTACATACATCCCTATGTCAGGAAAGGCGCGCATGTCACCGAGTACATGCTGCTTGCCATGAGCGTGTCGCTCCCTCTGTATGTATACAGGATAAGAGGGATCGGTCTTACTCTCTTTGCAGGGGGATTCTGTGTATTATTCGCTTGCCTTGATGAGTATCATCAGTCCTTTGTTGCAGGCAGGGTATCGGACCCTCATGATATCCTTATAGACAGTATCGGAATACTGATCGGAGTCATACTGATAAGGATCATCTGCTATATAGGCAGAAAGACGATTTTTTCATGGCTTGTACTTGATAAATGATGTTTTTTTGTTCTGTTTATGATAGAATCTAACATGAGCGATCAAGATGTACATTCTCTTTGGGAGGTAGTATATGCTTACTGAACAGATGACGGCTGCAGAGGTTTTTGACAAATACAGGTCTGATATTGAAAAGCTGATAGCTTATCTGCCCTGGCTTGAAGAAAAGAGCGGAAAGAGCAAGGTTTCAGATATATATAACGGAGACGGACTTGATGAACATTCGATCAGCTTTCCCGTATATGACGGCACGCTGCTAAGATTTGTAAAGGATGCTGAAAACACTCAGTTCATGGACAGGAACTATGTATATGTCATCAGCCGCAACAGACTAAAGAGCGCTGAAGAAGAGGTAGAGTTTGTAAAGAAGCAGACCATGCTAAAGATGGATAACATCGGAGGCATACTTTCAAAGTATGTCATGGGAGGCCGTACCAAAGCAAGACTGTGGTCCGAGGCTGTCGATAAGGGAGTGTTCCTGGCGGTAGTTACAAGATTAAAGGAATTGTACGAGATCGGTTTAAACGGCCTGAGCGAGCAGTGATAAGTAGGAAAGTAGAGTATAAAAGTGAGCGAAAAAAGCGACAGTAAACGAAAGTTTATCATAGAGAAAGCGACTGAAGTCTTTGCAAGCAAGGGCTTTAGAAGTGTTACCATGAAAGATATAGTCGAAGCCTGTCAGATAAGCAGGGGAGGATTATATCTTTATTATTCTTCTACTGAGGAGATCTTTAAGGAAGTCTGTCAGGCTGCAGATGAAGCAGATGCCGACCAGAAGGATATCAGTGAATTCTTATCAAATGCCAAGGCATCAGAACTTCTTTTATGGTTTATAAAGGAGCAGAAGAAGGCGATACTTAAGCGCAAGCTGTCTTTGACTGCGGCAAAGTACGAGTATGCATTCTATAAGAAGCAAAACGGCGATTCAAAGGAAGCAAAGAATGAATTTGATACTGCCGTAAAGGTGCTCACAAACATCCTTTTGCGCGGAAATGATGACGGTGAGTTTGACTGCATGGATCCCGAGGCAACAGCGTTAAGCATGATGTATGCGATAGAGGGAATGAAAGCCTGCGGTGCAAGCTTTGGATTAAGTGAAAAGAAAGTTGACGGCGAACTGCTGTATCTCATGTCACAGTTCGTTGAATCTTAAATGTTTTTATAGAAAGAGGAATTTAATGAAGACAAGACGTATCTATGTTGAAAAGAAGGTACCTTACGCCGTAAAGGCAAAGGAGCTTAAAGAGGATATCGAAAGCTATCTGGGTATCAAGGTTGAAGGAGTAAGGGAGCTCATCCGTTACGATGTCGAGGGGATAAGCGATGATGTTTATTCTACGGCAATAAAGATGATCTTCAGCGAGCCTCCGGTAGATGACTACTACGAGGAGACTTTTCCGATAGCCGACAATGAGAAGGCATTTTCTGTTGAAGCACTTCCCGGACAGTTTGATCAGAGAGCTGACTCAGCTGAGCAGTGCATAGGATTTATAGATGCCGATGCAAAGCCTATCGTAAAGAGTGCCATCACATATGTCATAAAGGGAGATGTTTCCGATGAGGATATGGACAGGATAAAGGCATACTGCGTTAACCCTGTTGATTCAAGGATAAATGATGCTCCAAAGCCAGAGACTCTTGTTACGGAGTATGACGAGCCTGAAGATGTCAAGATATTTGACGGCTTTAAGGACATGGATGAGAAGTCTTTAAAGGAACTCTATGACAGTCTTTCACTTGCAATGACATTTAAGGATTTCCTTCATATTCAGAACTATTTTAAGAATGAAGAGAAGCGCGATCCGAGCATGACAGAGATCAGAGTACTTGATACATACTGGTCTGATCACTGCAGACATACTACATTCAGCACAGAGCTTAAGAACATAACTTTCGATAACGGCTACTATCGCGAGCCGATCGAGACTACATATCAGAGCTATCTTGATACAAAGGATGAGATCTACAAGGACAGAACAGACAAGTTCGTATGTCTTATGGATATTGCCCTTATGGGTATGAAGAAGCTTAGAGCGGACGGCAAGCTTGAGGATATGGAAGTATCCGATGAGATCAATGCCTGCTCCATTGTGGTTCCTGTAGAGATGGAATACGAGGACGGTGTCGTTACCGAGGAATGGCTCGTATTCTTTAAGAACGAGACACATAACCATCCGACTGAGATCGAGCCTTTCGGTGGTGCTGCCACATGCTTGGGCGGAGCCATTAGAGATCCTCTTTCAGGAAGAGGCTATGTTTACCAGGCAATGCGTGTTACCGGTGCGGCAGATCCTACAGTACCTGTTTCGGCAACACTTAAGGGCAAGCTTTCTCAGAAGAAGCTTGTCAGAGGCGCTGCAAGCGGATATTCATCATACGGTAACCAGATCGGACTGGCTACCGGCTATGTCAAGGAGATATATCATCCCGACTACGTTGCAAAGCGTATGGAGATCGGTGCCGTAATGGGTGCCGCTCCCAGAAGATGCGTAAAGAGAGAGAATTCAGATCCCGGCGATATCATCATACTGCTTGGCGGAAGGACAGGACGTGACGGCTGCGGCGGTGCTACAGGCTCATCAAAGGTTCATACCGAGGCTTCCATCGAAACATGCGGTGCCGAGGTTCAGAAAGGTAATGCTCCCACAGAGCGTAAGATACAGAGACTGTTTAGAAGAGAAGAAGTTGCAGCTCTAATAAAGAAGTGCAACGACTTCGGTGCGGGCGGTGTATCGGTAGCTATCGGTGAGCTCGCAGACGGACTTACTGTAGATCTTGATCTTGTTCCCAAAAAGTATGCAGGTCTTGACGGCACAGAGCTTGCGATATCTGAATCTCAGGAGAGAATGGCGGTTGTTGTAGATCCCAAGGATGTAGATACATTCCTTAAATATGCCGAGGAAGAAAACCTTGAAGCTGTTTGTGTCGCAAAGGTAACAAAGGAGCCCAGACTTATTCTTAAGTGGAGAGGCAAGGAGATAGTAAATATCGCAAGATCCTTCCTTGATACAAACGGTGCTCATCAGGAGACCGATGTAGTGGTTCACATCCCTTCACAGGATAACAAGGTGATCGATAAGATCGCTATCGATAAAGTTGCTTCTGATATCGAGACAGGTGATGTAAAGGCTGCAATGATCGATACGCTGTCAGATCTTAACGTATGCTCTCAGAAGGGTCTTGTTGAGATGTTTGACTCATCTATCGGTGCGGCTAGCGTATATATGCCTTACGGCGGAAAGACTCAGCTTACTGAGACTCAGACGATGATAGCAAAGCTTCCCGTCCTTAAGGGAAAGACAGATACTGTTACCATGATGAGCTACGGCTTTGATCCATATGTATCAAGCTGGAGCCCTTATCACGGTGCTATATATGCTATTACACAGTCTATGGCAAAGATCGTTGCCGCAGGCGGTGATTACAGCAAGATAAGATTTACATTCCAGGAATACTTCAGAAGAATGTCTGAAAAGCCCGATCGCTGGAGCCAGCCTTTTGCAGCTTTGCTCGGTGCATTTGATGCTCAGATTGGATACGGACTCCCTTCTATCGGCGGAAAGGATTCAATGAGCGGAACATTCAATGACATAGATGTTCCTCCGACACTCGTATCGTTTGCTGTTGATATAGCAAAGACTACAGATGTTGTAACACCTGAGCTTAAGAAGGCAGGCAACAAGCTTGTCCGCTTCAGTATCGAAAAGGACGAGTACGATGTTCCGGTATATGAAGAGGTTAAGAAGCTCTTTGATGAAGTAAGAAGATTAGAACAGGAAAAGGTTATAGTTTCAGCCTATGCTCTTGATATGTACGGTGTCATGGCAAGCGCTGCAAAGATGGCATTCGGTAATTCGCTTGGTGTTGCATTTGACAGCGATCTTGAGATCGAAGAGCTCTTTGAGCCTGCAATGGGAGATATATTAGCGGAAGTTGATGCTGACCTTATAGCAAACATCGATATAGATCATGAGATCATCGGTGAATTAACATCTGATGCAAGATTTGTATATAAGGATGCAGTCCTTTCTATGGATGAGGCACTTAAAGCATGGAAGGGTACACTTGAAAAGGTATTCCCGACAAAGGCTGTTAAGGATACAGAAAAGGTTGACATGCCGATCTACAAGGTAGATTCTGTATATATCTGCAAGAACAAGGTTGCAAAGCCCAATGTATTCATACCTGTAATGCCCGGAACAAACTGTGAATATGATTCAACCAAGGCATTTGAGAGAGCAGGTGCAAACGTTAAGACCGTTGTATTCAAGAACATTACGGGATCTATGATAGAGGAGAGCTTCAAAGCCTACAAGGATGCGATAGATGCTTCTCAGATCATCATGTTCCCCGGCGGCTTCTCGGCAGGTGACGAGCCTGACGGTTCGGCTAAGTTCTTCGCGACCGCATTCCAGAACGAGATGCTAAAGGAAGCTGTCATGAAGCTTCTTAACGAAAGAGACGGACTTGCCCTCGGAATATGCAACGGCTTCCAGGCTCTTATAAAGCTTGGACTTGTTCCTAACGGAGAGATAACGGGTCAGAATGCAGATTCACCCACTCTTACATACAATACGATCAACCGTCACATTTCAAAGATGGTATACACCAAGGTCGTATCCAACAAGTCTCCCTGGCTGCAGGGAGCTGAACTCGGTTCTACATACGTAATACCCGCCAGCCATGGTGAAGGACGTTTCGTAGCAAACAAGCAGTGGCTTGACAAGCTTATTGCCAACGGTCAGGTCGCAACGGTATACTCTGATAATGACGGAAATGTGAGCATGGATGAAGAATACAACATCAACGGCTCATATATGTCTATCGAAGGTATCACATCACCTGACGGACGTATCTTTGGTAAGATGGGTCATTCTGAGAGACGTGATGTATCAGTAGCCATAAATATCTACGGCGAGCAGGATATGAAGATATTCGAAAGCGGTGTTAAGTATTTCAAGTAAATAGGATAAAATATATACCCGCAGATCTGCGGGTATTCTTTTGCAAACAAAAAAGTCCTGCATTGCAGGACTTCTTTAAATTTTCAGTGCTTTCCTTTAAGTATCGGGCTTAAGGGCTTGTAGATCAAAAGTGTCACAACACTTACCATAACGCCCTTTAGGATGTTTACGGGGGCTACGATAAGAAGGATAAAGTCTGACAGGCTTGTTACATGACTGTTTACGGCTGTACCCATTGCTATGATCGTATCTATATCCATGCCGAACATCTTTGCAAATGTGGGAAGAAGATAGAAAGCGTTGAACGAGCTTCCCACAATGGTTATTACAAGTGTTCCTACTGCACATGAGATTATCGCGTTTACCTTGCTCTTCTTTGCAAGATAGATAACGGTAGCGGGAAGGACGAAGCTGCATCCTACAAAGAAGTTTGCGAGCTCACCGACAAATGCCGTTGATGTTCCCTTTATCACTGTCTTTAAAAGGACCTTTATGAACTCGATCATGATGCCCGTAACGGGACCGAATGCAAAACCTCCGATGAGCGCGGGAAGCTCTGAAAAGTCAAGCTTGTAGATCCCGGGAGGTGCAAAGGGCACCGGAAACTCAAAGAGCATGAGAACTGTAGACAATGCCGAAAACATACCTATGACAACAACCTTTCTGGTCGTTAGGATACGCTCTTTGTCATCGTTTTTCTTCTTGATGAGCTTCTCCACTGCATATGCGATTAAAAACATGAGAATGATTACGCCGGCGAATACCAGCACGAAGACAGCATTCTGTGCTATCTGACTAATGAGATTATTCATTTGAACTCCTTTCTCTCATCCGGACTATACCGTCGGTACCGGAATCACACCGGTTCAACCATGTGGCTTGCGGACTATACCGCCGGTAGGGAATCTAACCCTGCCTTGAAAGTTTATTTGCAACGATGTAATATTAACGCTGTAAAAAATGTATGTCAAGAGTTAAGACTAAATGTGCTATAATGTTTCATAATGAAAAAACTGATCGATAAAATGAAAAAAATAAATATACTTACCATAATATACGGTGTCATACTCTGTGCGATCATTCTGTATATGCTGTTTTATACCGATATGCTAAAGAAGGTATACAGTGACGATGTGATCAAACTGTCAAAGGAATGGGCACTCATCGATAACGGCGAGACAGCTCATGTCGACGTGGATAAGCTTGATGCTTCGGAGTATGACGGTGAAGCTCTTTTAAGGGCTGTGCTGCCCACAGATCCCGATCTTATAAGTGACAAGGATCTGTGCTTTTGGAGTGACAATGCAAAGTTTAAAGTCTGCATAGACAATACTTTGGTATATAGTTTTGACTACGGAGAAAATCTTACTGGAAAGGGCTACGGAAGAAAATATCATGTGGTAAAGCTGTCTTCTCTTGATGCGGGAAAGTCGATAGATATCACGCTTGATACGGTATTTGAAGACAGATCGGGAGGAAGAGTCGGAGGCTTCTGTCTGGCTAACGGAATGAACTACATAAGAGAAGTTTCTTCAAGACTGTTCCCTGCATGCTTCCTTTCGGTGATAGTCATTTTCTTCGGACTCATGATGCTTGCCGTATATATATGGATACCTGACAAACGTGCCCTGCCATACGATATCGCGATGTTAGGCATCACGACTTTGTTAGGGGGACTTTGGTGCTTAAGCCAGTCGGGTATGATGCAGCTCATAACAGGAAAGAGCATAGGATTCAGGATGATTGAGTATTTCTTTATGGAACTTGTCATATATCCTCTGACCTGCTTTGTTAATTCCGTTACCATACTTAAGAGAAAGATATATCCAAAGATAGCGACATATGTAATGGTATTCATAATAAGCTTCCAGCTTCTTATGAGATATGTCTTTGATACGGATATGCACAGGGTGCTCATCTACACCTATATAACATATATAATCATATTTGTGCTGATAGTCGTTATGCTCATAGATAACGAGATATACTGCAGAAAGAATGAGATAAGCGTAAATCTCAAATATTTCTACAGCGGCGGAGTTCTGTTCATCGTAGGGAGCATCATAGATATATTCATCTACTACATGGATAATCCGATAACACAGAACGGAACGTTCATGAGAGTCGGACTTTGCACCTGGGTGATCGCGATGCTTTTGCAGTTTCTTATCTGGTGGGCAGGAGAGCATGTCATCATCGAAAAGGAAAGAGCCATGCAGAAAAAGCTCTTTGGCTACAGCTTCAAGGATTCTCTCACCGGCATCGGCAACAGAAGGGCGCTCGATGACTTTGAAAAGACCAAGCTTGACAGAACAAAGCCTTTCGGATACATCATGTGCGATATAAACGGCTTAAAGCGTATCAATGATACAAAGGGGCACGAAGCCGGAGATCATCTTATCACTGATGTAGTCACATGCCTTAAGGATGTATTCGGACCGGAAAACGTATTCCGTATCGGCGGAGACGAGTTTGTCGCATATGTACTCGATACCAGCAGGGAAGAGATAAAGCGACAGGTTGAATATACAAACGAGCTCATTGAACAGAAAGGCCACAGCGCTTCTATCGGAAGTGTATACTGCGACGACAGGAGCATGAGTCTCGGAGATATAAAAAAGCAGGCAGATGCTTTGATGTATGCTGCCAAAAAGAATTATTATCAGGGAAGAGAAGACAGAAGAGACAGAAAAAATGGCTAATATAAAGGAACAGAAACTAAGAAAACTTAAAAAGGTCTTTATGGGAGGCTCTATAATCGGATTTCTGATCGTGGGTACTCTTGCATCCATCGCGCTTGCGGCGATGGTAGGAAGCTTCTTTTATTACATGATGGATTCAAAGCTAAACTACGAATATGAAAGAGTAAACAGACTTGCTTCCCTTTATGAGATAACAAACGAACATGACAATGAGGATATCTTAAAGCTTTTAAACAGCGATAGCAATGTTTATATAATCGTTGATAAGGATGACAGGATAATAAAGGAGCACGGAAAGAATACCTGTGATCTTGAAGGCGGAAAAACTATTGATTCTGAAAAGCTTAAGCAGCAGATAAAAGCTGAGATAGATGAGGATCTTCAGGGTACTGTAAATATCTCGGGGATAGATCTGCACGAGACCATTTATCCCGATACCGAGAGAAACTTTGTAAGCGCCAGCGATGACGGTAGCATGAACGTTGATGTAAAGAACTTCATGGCATGGCTTAAGGAAGATCACTATGAAGCTCTTAATGATTTTGAAAACGACGGAAAGAACATAGATCTTCCCTTCTGGATACCCGTGACACTCTCAAACGGTGACCGTCTCATAGGAAAGGCATACTTTGTCATATATATAAGAGACATCATAGTTATGGCTCTTCTGGCATCAGCCATAGTGCTCATGCTGATCGCTGTGCTTATAATCATGATCATAAATGCGCACAAGATGCATAAGAGCAGAAAGCGCATGACCGAAGTATTCTACATGGATGAGGTCACCGGAAAGCACAACTGGATGTGGTTTATCACAAATGCGGAACATATCCTTAAAAAGAGGAAGAATGCAAACAAGAAATATGCGGTCCTTGATATAGTATTTGTAAACTACAGGAATTTCTGTGTATGCCATTCCGTTTCTGAAGGCGAGCAGATGCTTCGCAAGGTTGACGAGCTCATTCAGAAAAAGCTTCAAAAGGATGAACTGATCGCTCACTATGCATCGGCAAACTTTGTATCTATGCTCAGATATGAAGACAGGGACAAGCTTGAACAGAGAGTAAAGAATATCGTAAGCGAGCTTGAACATATAGACAGTGATCACAGATTCAACTTCCATGTGGGAATATTCCGCATAGGGGAATCCGTAGGCGAAAACGGCAAGCCAATAAAGCGCAGAGATATCGATATAGACAGAGATTATAACAACGCTTGTACTGCCCGTGCCTCTCTTGCTTCAAATGATGATACGGCTATAGCATTCTTTGATGAAGAGATGGTAAAGGAGCAGAAATGGATCGATTCTGTTCAGGAGAGACAGAAAAGGGCGATCGACAACGAAGAGTTTTTGGTATATTATCAGCCAAAATACGATCCAAGGACCGATGAATTAAGAGGTGCGGAAGCACTTATCAGATGGAAGGCTCCCGAAGAGGAGAACATGATAAGTCCCGGCAGATTCATACCTATATTTGAAAAGAATGGATTTATCACCGAGATAGATCACTACATGCTAAGCCATGTGGCAAAGGATCAGAAGGCATGGCTCGATGCCGGATGCAAGTGTGTTCCGATATCGGTAAATGTATCAAGGGCGCATTTTATCGAGAGCGATCTTGCAGAACAGATAAGGGATATCGTTGACAGCGCGGGTACTCCTCATGAGCTTATCGAGATAGAACTTACAGAGAGCGCATTCTTTGATGACAAGAATGCGATGATATCTACTATAAAGAAACTGAAGAATTACGGCTTTGCGGTCTCAATGGATGATTTTGGTGCGGGATATTCATCACTCAATTCCCTTAAGGAGATGCCGCTTGATGTTCTAAAGCTCGATGCGGACTTCTTCAGAAATGACGAGGGAGACGGACGAGGCCAGATAGTTGTCGCGGAAGCGATAAAGCTTGCAAAGAATCTGAACATGCGTACCGTTGCAGAAGGCGTCGAAGTAAGAGAGCAGGTTGAGTTCCTTGCGTCAGAGGGCTGCGATATGATCCAGGGCTATGTATACGACAAGCCTATGCCCAAGGAAAGCTTTGCAAGAAAAATGGCGTAAATACAATAAGGATAACTATTAAGGAAGGCTGATCTGGCCTTCCTTTTTTATTTCTTGATACAGTTGACATAAATGGTATACATAAATATTAATAACTATAAAAGTTAAATATTTAATGAAAAACATTAAATAGTTGTTGACAAAGATAAATCGCAGTGATATATTAAGCTCATGAACAGGAGAAAACCGGACGCGGTGATCAAGAGTTCATAAATCTCGAGAGAAAAAGATTCAGAAAGTAAAAAACAGATTGATTAAAGGTTAGGGATAAAAGGAGATAAAAAAGATGAGAGAACAGGAAGCAAAGTTAGCAAATGTTAAGAAGAGCTGCGAAGTGGCAAGAAAAGTTACAAAGGTTTTCAGTATTTTGATGATCATAGCAACTGTGATGTGTCTGATAGGCGGGATCACGTTATTCGCTGCAAGAAATTATATCAATGATAATGTGGTGATAGATGATTACAAAAGTGACGGAATAATAAGATTTAGGATTGCAGATGGTACTACAGATGAGTTTTCAGGATATATAACAATGGATGATATAAGTTCTGCCGGTCTCATCGGTGTAAACTTTAACCTTGATAAGGCGATAAGCGAAGGCAAGATAGCACAGATTTTAATGGGCGAGTGCTTTGGCGGATTCCTTATATGTCTGATCGCAACAGCAATCTTTATAATGATCCAGAAGACATTCGTTCTGATAAAAGACAGCGAGACACCGTTTGATCCTGCTGTACTCAAGAGATTAAAGCTCGTATTTGTGATAATCGCTATAGCAGCGCTTCTCTTCTCGGGAGTCGGTACGGCTGTAATGAGCGGAATAGTATTCTGGTGCGTTTACTGCATACTGGATTACGGATTCATACTTCAGCAGGAAGTTGACGAGACACTTTAAGGATTTAGTAAAAGGGAGAGAATGATGATGATTACAAGCGAGGTAACAGATATGGGTAAGATAGTATTAAGACTGGACAGGGTTATGGCAGACAGAAAGATGTCTTTAAACGAGCTTTCGGAGAAAGTCGGGGTCAGCAATGTAAATCTTTCAAAGATAAAGACAGGCAAGATAAGTGCGATAAGGTTTTCTACACTTGAAGCGATATGCGACACGCTTTCATGCCAGCCCGGGGACATACTTGAGTATGATCCGGATGCGGAATCAGAAGAGACTGAAGAATAAGATATTTCCCCCTTGCCAAGTAAACAGACACTTATAAGCTGCCGGATTGCGGGCAAGGGGATTTTTTTGCCCCAAATTATTAAGAATTGATTAATATTGAATTTGTTGGTTGACAAACAATAATATACGCTGTATAGTATGTGACATAAACAATATTATACACCATATAATATGCAAAGGGACGATGGTCTTAAGTAAAAAGAGGAGTATGTAATGGGAAAACTGGTAGAGATAACGGATATCAGCAAGATCTACAATCCGGGCGAGAACGAAGTAAGAGCCCTGGATCACGTAAGCCTTACGATCGATGAACACGAATTCGTTGCTATCATAGGTCAGTCCGGATCAGGCAAATCAACTCTTATGAACATGTTAGGATGTCTTGATGTACCGACAAGCGGTACATACAAGCTTCACGATCAGGATGTTTCAAACATGAGTGATGATGAACTGTCTGATATAAGGAACAAGGAGATAGGGTTCATATTTCAGGGATTCAATCTGATACCGTCACTGACAGCGATCGAGAACGTGGAACTGCCTCTCATGTACAGAGATGTTCCAAAGAAGGAAAGGGAAAAACTGAGCAGCGATGCACTCGACAGAGTAGGGCTGGGGGGAAGAAAGACACATAAGCCCTCTGAGATGTCGGGAGGTCAGCAGCAGAGAGTGGCTATAGCAAGAGCCATAGCTCAGGCTCCGCCGATCATCCTGGCCGATGAACCGACAGGTAATCTGGATTCCGGTTCGACAAAGGAGATCATGGGTATATTAAAGGAACTGTATGACAACGGCAGAACGATCATACTGATCACGCATGACAACGAGATCGCAGCGAATGCACAGAGAACCATAAGGATAAAAGACGGGAGAGTAGTGGAGGATAAGATCAATGAAGATTTTAAGTAAGATAAAAGGACTTAGCAAAAAGAAGAAGATCGTTGCAGGGGGACTTGCTGCAGTTCTTGTTGTAACATGCTTAGGAGCTTTAAACGGACATGCGGCGCAGTCGGTGGATACCGCTTTGGTGACAAGGGGGACTCTTGAGCAGAAGGTAGAACTCAACGGTTTTGTAGAGACTGATAACATACTCAAGTATTATTCACAGATAGACGGCAAGATAGGATCGATCAATGTAAAAAAGGGTGACTTTGTCAAAAAGGGCGATGTCTTAATGACTTACGATGAAGAGAATCTTGATTACAACATTGCGATGGCTGATCTTAATGCACAGTCACAGCTTGGAAGCTACAACAATTCAATGCAGACAAGCGGAAGGACAGCAGGCCTTTACAGCGAAGCAAACAGAAACCTTTCGGTACTCGACCAGCAGATAACGGATACACAGGCTGCAGTCACACAGCTTCAGAAGGATATCAATTCAAAGAAGGCAGCTCTTGCAGACGAAGGAGCAAAGCTTCAGGTATCTCTGATCGACTGGGCTGACAGACCAGATTCAGAGGAATATGAGAATCTTTCAAAACTGGTTCAGACAAACGCATACGAACAGCAGTACAACAGTGATCTTGTTGCCATGCAGGATGAGCTTAACAGACTCAATCTCCAGCTTAGCGCATGCAAGGAATACAAGGCTGAGATGACAAGCCAGAAGGCTTCCACACAGATGAGTTTGATGACTAGCGGTGCAAAGGAACAGCTTGAAGCCGACAAGGCAGCCAATGAACTTGCAAGCAGCGATAAGCACAACAGATACGAGAATGCAAAGAACGGCATAGTTGCAGAATTCGACGGTGTAGTCACAGGAATAGATGCCGTTAAGGGAAGCAATGTGGCAAACGGCTCTTTACTTCTTACACTGGAATCATCAAAGGATATCGTTATACGTTTCAGTGTCAGCAAATATGATATAGAAAATATCGAGGAAGGCCAGAGCGCCACTGTAAAGATAAAGAACAAGGAATACACAGGCAAGGTCGACAGGATAGACAGGATGACCAGCAGAGATGCAGGCCAGACATCAAACGTCGGAATGGAGATAAAACTTGATGCTCCTGATGATGATATAATACTGGGTCTTGAAGCAAAGGCTGTTATCGATACCGTTTCGATAGATAATGTGCTTCAGATACCAAAGGGAGCTGTATACTCTGACACAAACGGGGAATATGTATATGTGCTCAGAGATAAAAAGGCGGTAAAGGTCGATGTAGAAGTGGGAGCTTACAATTCGGAGATGATAGAGATCGTCTCAGGACTTAATGAGTCTGATACGGTCATAATCGCCGGAGAAACAGAGATAACAGAAGGCATGGAACTTGAAGCAAACAAGAGCGAGGATAAGTAATGGAAAGACTGTTAGAGTATTTAAAGGTTGCACTTGCCAATCTTAAATCAAACAAGAAGAGAACCTTTCTTACCATGCTCGGCATCATCATAGGAATATCTTCAGTCATCATGATACTTGCTGCCGGCGGCGGTGCCAAGAACATGATAAATGATGAATTAAACTCGGTATTCAGCGGAATGATCTATTTCTATATCGATGATGAGTCAAAGGCAAATACAAAGGAATTTAATGAGGATGATATAAGATATATATGCGACAATGCGGGAGACCATCTTTATGGAGCGACACAGGATGTGAACTCGATCCCAGCAAAAGCCGATACCATCAGAGGCAATTATGATATATATATCGACTGCGGAACTCCCGCAAGGGAATACAAGTCTACAGACAAGGTCGTAAAGGGAAGATATTTCAACTACTCCGAGTACAACAGCGCAAGCTCTGTCGGGGTAATAACCGAAGCATTGGCAAAAAAGCTGTTCGGAACAACAGATGTTATAGGAAAGACCTTTGAGATAAATGCCAATAATTCGAGCAACGAGATCACAATAATAGGAATCAGGGAAACAAAGCAGAGCAACGGTGTTGGCGCAGCTTTAACAGGAGCGACAACAGATGTGATAGAGATCCCTTACTCATGCATGGAGAGAAAGTTCGGACTCGATCCCTACAAGAGCAGATTCGTCCTTCTTCTTGCAGACAATGAATACAGCATGGAATGTGCCGAAAGAGTGCAGAAGATGCTCGAATCAAGGTACAATGTAAGAGAAGAGGGAGCGTTCGGAGTAGAGAGCTGGACAGATGCAGCAAAGCAGTATGATGCGATATTAAATATCATCACCATATTTGTAGCTGTTGTTGCGAGCATTGCCCTCTTGGTAGGCGGTATCGGAGTTATGAACATCATGCTCGTATCCGTGACCGAGAGAACAAGAGAGATAGGTATAAGAAAATCTCTGGGAGCAAAGACAAAAGCGATAAAGAGACAGTTTATGGCAGAAGCCGGTATGATCACACTTATAGGCGGCCTGATAGGTATCGTAACAGGTCTGATACTGGGTACGGTTATCTGTGTTGCCATAGGTGCAAAACCCGCATTTTCAATAATGAGCATCATAATCGCTTCGGCATTCTCCTGCGGCATTGGACTGTTCTTTGGAATATATCCTGCAAAGAAAGCAGCTATGCTCAATCCTATAGATGCCTTAAGACACGAATAAAAAAGTTAAAAATCTGTTAAGAATTGAGTCTTTTTCTTGCACTGAACACCACTTGGATATATACTTTCAAGTGGTGTTGTTTGATTGGGGGGAAAGATCAGACACACATTTCATTGTTGTGATTAGAAAGAGGGAGACGTCACATGAAGAAATTCTTGGAATTTGTCAAAAAGCACAAAAAGGCAGTTATCATCATTGCCATTGTTGCCGTCGTTGCCGTTCTGGCTATCAAGATCGCCAAGACTGTAAAAGATGCTGCGAATCTTATGGCCGGCATGCAGAGCTCTGCAAGCACGGAAAAGATCGAAGAAAGAGACATTGTAAACAGTGTCAGTGCAACAGGCACGATAGTGGCAGTTGAGAACAGGACCTACAGCACATCTGTTACCGGTGTAAAAGTCAAAGAGGTCAATGTAAAAGTCGGAGACACAGTAAATCCCGGTGATATCTTATGCGTCCTTGATGAAGAAGATTTTGAAAAACAGCTCGCGGACGCAAAAACCATGTACAATGCAGATTCGGGCAGGGCAGGCATAGATGTTCAGGCTTCCAACAGAGGACTGAATGAAGCTGTTACTACCAGAGATATAGCAGCTCAGAGAGCGGAAGAGGATAAGAACAACGCTTATCAGGATTTCTCTTCTGCAGCTGATGAATGCCAGGAAGCTGAAGATGTATACAATGATGCTTCTAAGGCAGCTTCTTCTGCAAAAGACAGGATGAAAGAGGCGGAGGATAATCTGAATAAAGTGAGAAATGCTGGAGTAAACGCTCTTAGCAAGGCTGACCAGGATAAGGCTCTTGAAAGCTATAACCAAGAACTTCAGAGATTTAAAGATTATATATCAACTCGAAGAACGGAATTAAGCACAACTTCCGGAGCCGAAGCTGAAGCTAATAAGCTTATAGATGATTCTACGCTTAATAGTGTTTTAGATGCAACCTGGATTGAAGATAAAAAAACATATGTGTGTGGAGTGTTCGGGGTATCGGCATCTCAGATTTATAATGGAGATGATGCCGATATAACAACCAGGGTTAATACATCATTGGGAACTTTGAATTCAAACTGGCAGAACTATCAGAGTGCTCTCAGTGCGGGTGCAAATGCCAAGGCTAGCGCGGTTGCATCAGCTGAAGCTGCATATCAGCAGGCAAAGGCTGAATATGAAGCAGCAAAGGCAACAGAAGAGAGCAAGAAATCTATATATGACTCTAAGGTCAAGAACGTAGAGTCACTTTATGATGCATTTAATCAGACAGTAAGAAATGCTGATGATTCAAAGAGAAACAATGACAGCGCTGTAGCTTCAAGAGTGGACAGCGTAAAGAACAGCAAGTTAAGCGCAAGTACTGCAACTCTTTCAGACTCAAGAAATATCGAGAGTCTTGAAGAGAAGATCGAGGGATGCGTTGTTTCTTCAACCATCGGAGGAATAGTAACAAAGGTTGATGTCACAGCAGGAGATCTGTATGCAGGCGGAGCTATGGTTACTGTCGAGAACACATCGGCATATGAAGTGTCAGCTCAGATCGATGAATATGATATCTCAAAGATAAAAGAAGGTCAGGAAGTTGTTATAAAGACAAACGGAACAGGTACTCTTGAACTTAAGGGAACCGTTAAGTCTATAGCACCTCATGCAACAGCTTCGACAAATTTGCAGGGTAACAGCTCAGGAGTCAAGTATGAGGTAAGAGTAAACGTACTCACTCCGTGCGAGGATCTTAAGCTTGATATGACCGCAAAGATCGAGATCATCTGTGAAAAGAGCGAAGGCGTGCTCGCTGTTCCTACGGAAGCAATCCAGGAAGATGAGGACGGTAACTTCTTTGTAGAGATACTTGATAAAGGCGAGCCTATCGATACATCAAAGATGCTTACGGATCCTGAGAGCATATCAAAGGAAGATACCGAAAAACTTCAGTCCGGTGAAAAGAATTACGAGAGTCACAATGTCTATATAACAAAGGGACTTGAGGGTGATTACTATACCGAGATCTCCGGTGAAGGCTTAGAGGCAGGCATGAGGATCGTAGTTCCAAATAACGGAGCATTTTCTGATATAAGTCAATATATGGATGAAGCAGGTGCTATGGGAGGTTTCTGATGGAAAATGAATCAAGAAAACCCATCATACGCCTGACGGATATAAGAAAGAACTTTTTCATAGGAACACCCAATGAGCTAAAGGTGCTCAAGGGTATAAACCTCACGGTGTATGAGGGAGAATTTGTTGCTGTAGTCGGTGCTTCCGGCTCCGGCAAATCAACACTTATGAATATCATAGGGGCTCTCGACAGGCCTACCAGCGGCGGATATATCTTAGATGATGTCGATGTAATAAGTGCAAAGGACAGTGAACTTTCTGGTATTAGAAATAAAAAGATCGGATTTGTATTCCAGACATATAATCTTATCGCAAAGACCAATGCTTTAAGAAATGTTGAGATGCCGATGCTCTATGCGGGTGTTGGAAGAAAAGAGAGAACGAAACGAGCCGAAGAGCTTATGGAACTGGTAGGCATGGGAGATCGTATGAAGCATCTGCCCGAAGAACTTTCGGGAGGACAGAAGCAGAGAGTCGCGATAGCAAGAGCCATGGCAAATGATCCTGCTATCATTCTTGCCGATGAGCCCACAGGTGCTCTGGATTCCGAGACCGGACGAATGGTCATGGATATATTCCACAAACTGCATAAGGAACAGGGTAAGACAATAGTTCTTATCACCCACTCGCCTGAACTGGCTGACGAGACGGAAAGACTCATTACGCTCAAGGACGGAGAGATAGTGGGAGAAAGGGAGGGCCACGCATATGATGATGCTGTATGAAAACTTCAGACTGGCACTCTTTAGCTTAAAAGCAAACAAGATGCGTTCGCTGTTAACTATGTTAGGTATCATAATCGGTGTATCTTCGGTTATAGCCATCATGTCGGCGGGCGATTCGATCTCGGCTAAGCTGTCCGATACTATGGAAGGTTTTGGAGCCAATAACATCCAGATGTATCTTGATTTCAGAGAAGACTATGACGGCGATTACTACTATGACTACAGCGATCTGATGAACAGAGATATGCTGACAGATTTTGCACAGCATTTTAATGACAGATTAAAGGCTATATCTGTAACAAGTGAAGTCGGCGCAACAGAGGTCAAGAGAGACAAGGATACTGCCAAGTTGACGCTTGTGGGTGTCACGCTGGGGACATTTTTGATAGATGATGTCAAACTTATTGACGGGCGCTTCTTTACTATCGGTGAGACTGATACAGCAGCAAAGGTCGCTATCGTATCCTCAAAGTATGTGGATATAATGTACGGCGGTAAGGCAAAGGATGCTCTGGGAGAGAGTGTTACCGTTGAGATAGACGGAAAGACTTATAAGTTTACCATAGTCGGTGTATATGAATATAAGGATGCATTTGCCGGAATGGGCATGTCATCCGGTGACAATGTCAGAACAAATCTCTACATTCCCTATCAGGCTGCTCAGAATATAATTCATGATGATTACATATTCAATTTCACAGTCATGGCAAAACAGGGAGTCGATCAGGAACAGCTTACAAAGGACATGGAAGATTTCTTTGAGAAGCACTACTATGCAAACAATGAGAAAATCCATGTATCCTGCTACAACATGTCATCCATAATCGATGAAGCAACATCGCTGATCAATACAGTTACGATAGGAATATCCGTAATAGCCGGAATCGCTCTTCTTGTCGGAGGCATTGGTGTCATGAATATCATGCTAGTATCCATTACCGAAAGAACAAGAGAGATAGGAACAAGAAAAGCGCTGGGAGCGCCTAACAGTTCGATAAGGATCCAGTTTATCATAGAAGCCGTTGTTATCTGTCTTATAGGAGGGCTGATAGGAATCTTTGTAGGAAGCGGACTGGGAGCGATAGCGGCCGCGCTCATGAAGACATCTCCGGTGCCTTCACTCAGGGCGATCGTGATATCACTCAGCTTCTCTACCGCAATAGGAATATTCTTTGGATTCTATCCGGCAAACAAAGCCGCAAAGATGGATCCGATAGAAGCACTAAGATACGAATAGGGATAATACGACCACCGTCTTATAGGGACGGTGGTTTTTCTTATCTTGAGTGAATATATGATTATGTGATATAATATATAATCGTGTAAATTATGATTTGGAGTGACTTATGAAGTGTGAATTTGATGTCAGGATGACTACGTCAGCTCTCTATGATTACAATATGCATCACGCATATACAAGTGCATCGGGGCTGCTCGGGACCATGGTAGGTATTTTGCTCATCATAGGTTTTTTTATGAATACGGATTACCTTCCTATGCTTGTTGCAGGCCTTATCATCTTGCTTTATATGCCTGTAACTCTCTATACGAGAGCAAAGAAGCAGATGCTTTTAAATCCGGCATTCAAAAAAGCCATGCATTATACAATGGATGATGAGGGTGTGACGGTATCTGACGGAAATGATGAGATGAAGGTTGAATGGGAGGATATGTACAGGGCATATTCTACAAACCAGAGCATCATCCTGGCAACGGGAAAGATGAATGCCTGGATATTTCCAAAGAAGGATCTTAAGGAGGACAGATATGCTCTTATAGAGATGATAAGCACGCATATGTCTCCGGACAAGGTAAAGATAAAGCAGTGATGCAGGATCTTAAGACAGTAGAATCTAATAGCGAAAAGGAAACCTATGATCTTGGCTTTGAAATGGGAAAGAAGGCATATCCGGGTCAGGTATGTACTCTCATAGGAGATCTTGGCGTTGGAAAGACAGTATTTACCCAGGGATTTGCTGCCGGGCTTGGCATAAAGGACTATATCTGTTCGCCGACATTTACCATCGTGCAGGTCTATGATGACGGTAGGCTGCCGTTTTACCATTTCGATGTATACAGGATAGGCGATGAGAGCGAGATGGAAGAGATCGGGTATGAGGAATACGTATACGGTGACGGAGTCAGCCTGATAGAGTGGGCCGATCTTATAAACGATATACTGCCTGACAGATATACAAGGATAGAGATAACAAAAGACCTTGATAAGGGGTTTGATTACAGAAATATAAAGATTACGGAAGTGGGATAATTGAAGATACTCGGCATAGATTCGTCCGGGATGGTGGCAAGCGTTGCTCTCATTGAGGACGGCATAACAAAAGCAGAATATACGGTCAACAACAAGAAGACGCATTCGCAGACTCTGCTTCCGATGCTCAATGAGATAGCATCGATGCTTAATGAGGATATGAGCGATGTTGATGCGATAGCTGTTGCTGCGGGACCGGGATCATTTACGGGTCTGAGGATCGGTTCTGCATGCGTAAAGGGACTGGCAGGAGCATGGAACAAACCCATAATACCTGTTCCTACAGTAGAAGGGCTTGCCTTCAATATGTGGGGGAGCGACCGCATCATATGTCCTTTAATGGATGCAAGACGAAATCAGGTATATACAGGCCTGTATGAATTCTATGAAAGCGGTGATCGCTGCGTGATGGAAACGATACAGGATCAGTGTGCGGTGCCGATCGAAGAGATCATAGATAAGATCAATTCTATTGACAGAAGTGTCGTTTTCTTGGGAGACGGCGTTCCGGTATTCAAGGATGTCATTGAAAAGACATGCAGGGTCAGTTTTGTATATGCGCCTGCATTCGCAAACAGACAGAGAGGTTCTGTCATAGCTGCTCTTGGGGAGATATATCTTAATAAGGGGATAAGTCAGACAGCAGACGAACACGCTCCTGTCTATTTGAGACTCTCGCAGGCAGAGCGTGAGAGAAATGAAAAGGATAAAGCATGAGTGTCAGCACCATAACGGTCAGAAAGATGAAAAAGGAAGATCTTGACCGCGTCAGTCAAATTGAAAAGGAATGCTTTTCGACACCCTGGAGCAGAGATTCATTTGAGGATATGATAGATAATGAGGCTGCACTCTATATGGTGGCTGAGGATAACGGATATATAGTAGCTAACTGCGGAGTGATAATAGCGGCAGGAGAAGGCGACATATGCAATGTTGCTGTCGATCCTTCATACAGAAAAAGAGGCATAGCAAAACTGCTCTTAACAAGGGTCATGGAAGAAGCCTCAAAGGAGATGGCGGTTCTTTCCTTTACTCTTGAGGTACGCAGATCAAACACAGCTGCGATATCTCTTTATGAAAAACTTGGATTTGTAAACGAGGGCATAAGGCCCGGATTTTATACATCACCCAAAGAAGATGCGGTGATCTTTTGGAAAAGGTAACAGATTAATGTTGGAGATTTGTTTGCTGGGGACGGGCGGCATGATGCCGCTGCCATACAGATGGCTCACGTCCATGATGGCAAGATATAACGGTTCGAGCATACTTATAGACTGCGGCGAGGGAACACAGATCGCCTTAAAGGAAAAGGGGTGGAGTCCCAATCCCATAGATGTGATGTGCTTTACTCATTTTCATGCGGATCATATCAGCGGTCTTCCTGGAATGCTTCTTGCGATGGGCAATTCGGACAGGACTGATCCTCTTACTATAATAGGACCCAAGGGGATAGCGCAGATTGTCGAATCGCTTCGCGTGATAGCAAGAGAGCTTCCATTTGAGATCAGATATCTTGAGATCGGCTCAAAGAATCAGACATTTGAGATGGACGGCTACAGGATAAATGCATTCAGGGTCAATCATAACGTAGTCTGCTACGGATATACTATAGAAGTCGACAGAGCCGGCAAGTTTGATCCTGAAAAGGCAAAGAGCAACAATATCGAGATGAAGTACTGGAGCAGGCTCCAAAAAGGAGAGACGATCGAGGCTGATGGAAGAGTGCTCACTCAGGATATGATACTCGGACCTGCAAGAAAAGGGCTTAAGGTAACATACTGTACGGATACCAGACCGTGCGAGAATATAGTTAACAATGCAAAGGATGCCGATCTTTTCATATGCGAAGGCATGTACGGCGAACCGGACAAGCTTGATAAGGCAAAAGAACATAAGCATATGACATTTTATGAGGCGGCGGCCATTGCAAGAGATGCGAATGTAAAAGAGCTGTGGCTTACCCATTACAGCCCGTCTCTTATGAAGCCCGCACTGTATGCGGATGAGGTAAAGAAGATATTTGAAGCTTCTGTAGTCGCAAAGGACGGAAGGAGCATAGATCTTACATTTAAGGACTAGTCATTTGAAAGATCATAGGAAAGGAGGGATGGCATGAAAAACAGATTCAAAGGCACTAAAGGCACCATAATACTGATAGTGCTTGTTTTTCTTGTTGTTTCCTATTACTATTATCTTTCCAACAAGACAAATCCGGACAAGAGTGAAGAGGATATAAAGATATCTTCAGCCCAGGAGATAATGCTCGCCAACTACAAGATCAATTATCCTCCCACTCCAAAGGAAGTTGTAAAGGAATTCCTTTATATATCAAAAGTGCTTCATAACGAGAAGCTAAGCGATGATGAGATCGAGAAGGTGGCGATAAAGATCAGGGAATTATATGATGATGAATTTATCGCAAATAAATCCCAGGATGAATATATAAAGGATCTAAAGAGTGAGATAGCAACATTTAGAGATAATGATTATGCTATAACAAATTATTATACGAGCGCGAGTACGGACGTGGTGTATGATACCGTGGACGGTTATGATTTTGCAAAGCTCTACGGGACATTCAGCATCCGTGCGGGCGGAAAGGCTCAGCTGTTACAGGAAGTCTTCCTGTTGAGAAAGGATAACGACGGTCATTGGAAGATATACGGATGGCAGCCGGTGGAATCGAGTGATGAGTGATGTTTTAATACTTGCCATAGAGTCGTCATGTGACGAGACGGCGGCTTCTGTTGTAAAAAACGGCCGTGAAGTCCTGTCGAATGTCATTTTTTCACAGATAGATCTTCATACGGTCTATGGCGGTGTCGTTCCGGAGATAGCATCAAGAAAGCATATAGAAAAGATAGATCATGTCGTAAACCAGGCTCTTGAACAGGCCCATGTGACATGGGCTGATATAGAGGCTATAGCTGTTACTTACGGACCGGGACTTGTAGGCGCGTTGCTTGTCGGTGTCAGCTATGCCAAGTCACTGGCATGGGCATTAAAGAAGCCTCTTGTCGGAGTGCATCATATAGAAGGGCATATATGTGCCAATTATATAGAGAATAAGGAACTTGAGCCTCCATTTATGTGCCTTGTAGTATCGGGAGGTCATTCTCATCTTGTAAAGGTAGCCGACTACGGCGTATACGAGATACTTGGAAGGACCAGGGATGACGCAGCCGGAGAAGCATTTGACAAGGTTGCCAGAGCAATCGGTCTCGGTTATCCCGGAGGACCTAAGATAGACAAGGTGTCATATGAAGGAGATCCGCTCGCTATAGATTTTCCGAGAGCCAAGGTTGCTGACAACGAATACGATTTCAGCTTCAGCGGCTTAAAATCTGCTGTGCTCAATTATCTCAATTCAATGGAGATGAAGGGGGAAAAGATTTCACAGGCAGATGTTGCGGCTTCCTTCCAGCAGGCAGTTGTGGATGTGCTTGTATCTCATTCCATGACAGCACTGGCTGAATATAAATTTGATAAATTTGCCATCGCAGGAGGGGTGGCATCCAACTCGCATCTTCGCGATGCCTTTGTTAAGGCATGTGATGAAAAAGGTATAAAGTTTTACAAACCTTCTCCGATATTCTGTACAGACAATGCAGCAATGATCGGAGTTGCAGGATACTATGAATATATGAAGGGAATGAGATCAGGATGGGATCTGAATGCAGTACCCAATCTGAAGCTAGGTGAAAGATAATGAAAACAGTCGCGATAGTACTGGCAGCCGGCAGCGGGAGCAGAATGAACGCCGATGTGAAAAAGCAGTTTTTGGAACTTGCAGGAAAGCCGATACTGTACTATTCTCTCAATGCATTTCAGAACAGTTTCATAGATGAGATCATCCTTGTTACTTCAAAAGAGGATATTGAGTTCTGCAAGAACGAGATAGTCAAGAAGTATGATTTTAACAAAGTGCGCTGCATAGTCGAAGGCGGAAGGGAAAGATACCATTCAGTGATGCACGGACTAAAGATGATACAAAGCTGTGATTACGTGTATGTGCATGATGCAGCACGTCCGCTTGTTGATGAGGAAATGCTTGAAAGACTTAAGGCTGGAGTCGAGGAGTTCGGTTCTGCTGTTGCAGCGGTCGAGACCAAGGATACTATAAAGATAGTAGACAATGAGAATTATGTAATAAGCACTCCCAGCAGAAATACCGTATGGATTATCCAGACTCCGCAGGTATTCAAATTCTCTACGATAACTGATGCATATGAGCGTCTGCGCATGAGACTCCAGAATATTTCGGCTGAAGACATCCCCATAACAGATGATGCAATGGTGGTTGAAAATTTCACAAATTCAAAGGTAAAACTGATCAAGGGATCATATAAGAACATCAAGATAACTACGCCTGAGGATATGCTCGTAGCCGAAAGGTTTTTGCAGTAGGAAAAAAACATTTATAATTTTGCAAAAAGTTTGAAAATCCTGTTGACAATTTATATGTCTCTTTGTTAGAATAACTTTTGCGTCTGATAAGATGACGGATGCAGAGGTATCGAAGTGGTCATAACGAGGCGGTCTTGAAAACCGTTTGTCCGAGAGGGCACGTGGGTTCGAATCCCACCCTCTGCGCTATCGTAGCTTTGGCTACGATTTTTATTGCTTATCAAGCAATGGATGAACTTTGACAAATAAACAGCAATGCAACCCTGAAAATTCTAATAAAAATGGTCAGGTTTTGACCATGAGTTTAGATATTCAGAATATATCCTAAGCTTGCGAAGCAAGGTTGGGATGCGAAACAAAAACCAAGTAAAGATTTGGAAAGCTAACGTTTTCTGAACAGAACAAACAATTATTTAACATGAGAGTTTGATCCTGGCTCAGGATGAACGCTGGCGGCGTGCTTAACACATGCAAGTCGAACGGAGTGTAAACGCTGAAGCGATTTCGGTCAATTCTTGT
>Ga0247608_10000042_pt1 | contig 249508 bp, 226 predicted proteins | sample 176DNAGHGlowgp2_FD_193490 | JGI IMG/M metagenome (GOLD analysis project Ga0247608, IMG submission 193490) | Sheep rumen microbial communities from Palmerston North, Manawatu-Wanganui, New Zealand - 1766 DNA GHGlow gp2 | ecosystem: Host-associated > Mammals > Digestive system > Stomach > Rumen... | reverse complement strand
AAGGGCGAATAAGGTTGAAATACATTTAACAATTACAAACGCCTCCCTTTTAACAAGGGAGGCGTTGTTATATTTTGATATAATCTTTTATCTCTTGATGTCATCCCACGGTTTGCCGTTGATGTGGAACAGCTCGTCAAAGGGATACTTATTCTTTTCGTCCTTCTTATGGTTCGGATACCATACCTGAGCGAAGAACGGATTGTCCTTTGCTATTGAGTCGTAATCCCATGCCTTATGCGGAATGAAGCACTCCGGACACCAGTGACCGCCGAGGAGAATAAGAGCCGGGCTTGCTTCAAATTCAGCGCCGCAGTGGCCGCATTTCCATTTGAGTTTTGTTGCAAGGTCGCCCTTCTTCATTGTCTCTGAAAGACATTCGCCGCCGCGGAATTTTGCAGCCTGCTTCATATCTTCTATATCAAGCTCGCTTTCGGGCTTTGTTTCGTCATAGCCGTGGTCAAGCTTGAACTGCTCTGCAGCAGATGTGTCCTTGTCAAACTTCTGAATTTCAAAGTCTTCCCATTTCTTCGGAATCTTTTCGTATTCTTCTTTTGAACCGTAGTATGCGCTCAGGCGGTTCTGGTTGTTCTTTTCAACCCAGTCGATTGTTCCGAAATCGGGAGTCTTTGCCAGCTTTTTCATAAAGGGCTTCGCAGCTGCCGCAACAATTCCCTTGGGCAGATGCCTGGGAATTCTGAAGTAGAATTCAACCTGTGAAGCAAGTCTGTCAAAATATTCCTGAACAGGAAGATTTTCTCTGAAATGAAGAAATTCTTCAAGCTTGTCGGAGTCTGCGTAGAACTGACCGTGGAAGTTCTTTGTTATGAACCAGTGCGGCTCGAAAAGCTTTTCGGGACCGGCAAGACCGAGCGTGCCCAGAAGCAGACATTCAAACTCATAGTTTGAAATTCTGTATTCTTTACCCGAACCGATATTATAGAAATGGTTCCAGAAATCGTCGCCGAGATTGCCCTTCATATCCTCTTCGCAAAGGTTTGCAAGAAGTCTGCCCGAATCCTCAACGGTGCACCATTCAAGAACGCCGTTAATGGGAACGTGGAACATAATCGGGTCCATATTCTTAAGGATGTTGGGATAAAGAATACCGGACTGACGCATCGAAACCCAGTGCTTTATTCCGCTTTCGACAAAAACTGCTTCAGCGCGGCATTTTGAAACTGCATAATGGTCATAAACGGAAACCTTAAGCGGGTCGCCGCAACGTCCCCAGTGAATGGGATAGTTTCTGTCGCCGGTCTGTGCAACAGTGCCTATGTAGCAGACTTTTATGTCGTCTGCGTTGGGTTGTGCGAGAACTGCTTTGCAGATGTTTTCCGCAGCGCCGATATTGGTCTTCTGGGTCCTGTAGGGCTTCCAGTCGGCAGCGGGGGAAACCATTCCGCCGACGTGAAGAACATAGTCGGCGCCGGTAACAGCTTCAAGAACGCTTTCGTATTTTGTAAGGTCGCCCCAGACAATTTTTACCGAACTGTCTGTCGCAAAGCCTTCAAACTTTTCGCGGTTTTTTGCGCTGTCACGAAGGAGAATGACGATGTTGAACTTGTCTTTTTTTGCATACAGCTCTTTAAACCCCGCAAACCCCATGTTGCCGGAAGCACCTGTAAGCATTACTGTTTTCTTATCTGCCATTTCATTTCACCTCTGATAGAGTTATTTTTTGGTTCAACAACAATTATATATTAAACAGCCGTTTAAAGTCAACAATAAAAACAAAATAAAAACAGGTCAGTCCGTTATGGACTGACCTGTAAAAAACGGGATTATCAATAAGAAATCTGATACTCTTTTTCGAGACCGAACGGAACCGTAACATTCATTCCCATAGCGTTAACCGAAAGAGTCCACTCGAAGTAGTAGTCGATACGCGTAACGTTGCCCGTGCTTCTTTCAACAAGAGCTACGATTCTTCCGTTCTTATGACCTGTCTTAACCGACTTTATGATGCTTGCGGCAGGACCTGCGTTATCGGTAACGATTGACGGACTGATTACGGAGAATACCTTGCCGTTATGACCGTAGCCGTGAGCAGTCTGCTCGCTGGGGTCGTCGTCAAGTGTTTCGATTGTAATCTGATAATACTGGTCGTTTGCCTGAACGTCGCATTTCTTAACGTCGGCTGCGGTCAATTTACTTGACCAGGTTTCGTTTTCAACCGGGAAGTCATTTGAGCCGACTTCCGTGTTCTGGTTCTTTTCGCCCATGTTGCCGCTGATAAGGTTGTTCGCCATACCTGAAAGCGCGCTGGGAAGACCTTCGATTGAGCCTGCCTGAGTGTTCTTTTCGACAACAAGAACAATCTTCTTGGCGTCGGGCTTAACTTTATTGATGGCATTGTTGAAATAATCAATTACCTGATCGGTTGAAGCGGGATCAAAATCCATTCCCGAAGAAGCGGGTTTATCGGAAGAAGATGAATTTGAATCACTCGAAGGAGCTGAACCGTTGTTATCGGAGCTGTCGGAAGCCGTATTATTGTCCGTGCTTGCGGGAGTAGCCGAATTGGAATTTGAGCTGTTATTCTGAGACTGGTTTGAACCCGAGTTGTTTGAGCCGGATTTGTTTTCATCCGCAGACTGTTCCTGAGCCTGTTGAGCAGGTGCAACTTCAGCAGGGGGAAGGAAAGCTATCGTTACAACAAAGTATACGACTGCAAGCGCGGTGAAAAGCGCAAAGCTCTTTAAAAAGAATCTTTCAAAAAGCTTGGATTTAGCTTCTTTCCATTCCTTCTTACGGGCAAGTTCTTCAAACGTCAAAGGAGTTTTTTCTTTTTTTGCCATAACTATCCCTCTTAATTTCATTTATTGATTGGAATAATAGTCAAAACTATACATAATTAATTTACAACAAAAACAATTGTTTGTCAACCGATTAAATAATTTTTTAAGTTATTTTTATATTCTTTCTTCAGACAGACATCACAGAATGAATTTTAATTTATAATTAAAGTTGAAAAAATGACAAATGTATGATAATATGATAAATGAGAAAGTTTTTATTACATATTCTCTGGAACGGAGAGATGAAATATGATGAAAAACAGTATAGCGGTTATACTTGCTGCAGGCGGAAAGGATAAAATGAAATCCGCTTATCCGAGAGTTATGACGAGGGTTCTTTCCCGTCATATGATCGAGTGGGTGCTGTGCGCCGCGGAAAAAAGCGGTATTGAAAAAATATGCGTAGTTGTCGGAGAAAACGAAAAACAGCTTGAAAATTACGTTTCCGGAAGAGCCGAAAGCGTAATCCAGTTTGAGCAAAAAGGCACTGCGCACGCTGTTATGCAGGCAAGCGAGTTTATCAGGAAATATCCGGACAGCGACGTTCTTATTCTTAACGGGGACGTTCCGCTTATGGATCCGGCTACAATTCACGAAGCGTACGATATGCACGTGGAGAACTCCAATGCCGTAACCGCTGTTTCCGCGATTGTTGACAATCCCTTCGGATACGGAAGAATTCTCAGGGACGGAAACGGAAAATTCAGCGGAATAGTTGAAGAACGCGACGCCGAAAGCGAAACAAAGAAGATTAGCGAGATAAGCTCCGGCACGTTCTGGTTCAAGTCGGGAATTCTTCTTGAAGCGCTCGACAATATCGACGTACGCCCGGACGGCACATACAACCTTGTTGACGCGGTAACTCTTATGGTTGCCAACGGTTTTGACGCCGGTGTTTATACCACGGCAAATGCGGATGTGGTACTCGGCGCCAATAACAGAAGAGAAGTTTGTCTTCTCAACGAGATTGCAAGAATCAACGTAATAAATAATCTTCTTGATATGGGCGTTCAGATTCCCTGTTTTGACGGGGTTATGATTGACCCGACGGTTGAAATCGGATTTGATACGGTTATTATGCCGAATACGATTATTTACGGTAACACCAAAATCGGCAGGCACTGTATTATCGGTCCGAATTCATATATCGAAGACAGCGTTATCGGCGACGAAAGCGTTCTTGACAACACCAAATGCCGCCAGTCAAAGGTCGGCGCATACGCGTCAATCGGTCCGTTTGTCCAGATAAGACCGAATTCGGTTATCGAAGATAAAGTGCATCTGGGTAACTTCGTTGAGGTCAAGAATTCAACAATCGATGACGGAACAAAGGTTTCGCATCTTACCTATGTCGGCGACTCGGATGTCGGTAAAAACGTTAACTTCGGCTGCGGTACGGTTACCGTCAATTATAACGGCAAGGCGAAATACCGCACAACCATAGGCGACAATGTATTTATCGGCTGCAATACAAATCTCATTGCGCCCGTCAAGGTCGGAGATAATTCATATACTGCGGCAGGCTCGACAATTACCGAGGACGTTCCCGCTTCGTCTCTGGGAATCGCGAGAGCGCGCCAGATTAATAAAGAGGGCTGGGTAGCCCGTTTTAAGAACAGAGATAAAGAATAATTTATATAAGAGGAAAATAATGTTCAACAGGTTTAAGAAAAACACCTGCACTTCTTCCCCTGAATTTTTGGTTGTCGGGCTCGGAAATCCGGACAGGAAATACGCCCTGACAAGACATAATTCGGGGTTTTTGTGCGTTGACGAAATCGCCCGGGAAAAAGGATTTAAAGTTGACAGACTTAAATTTAAATCCCTTACGGCGCAGACTGTAATATCCGGTAAATCCGTTATAGTTATGAAGCCGTCAACTTATATGAATAACAGCGGAATTGCCGTTATGGAAGCCGCAAAATTCTATAAAATCAAGCCGGAAAACATTATAGTTATTTTTGACGATATTTCCCTTGACGTCGGGAAAATGCGTATCAGGCGCAAGGGCACCGACGGCGGTCACAACGGTATTAAAAGCATTATTTATCATCTTCAGAGCGACTCTTTTCCGAGAATTAAAATCGGAGTAGGAAAAAAACCGAATCCGGAATATGATCTTGCGGATTGGGTGCTTTCAAGATTTACCGGGGACGAGCAGAAACAGCTGCTTGCGGTTTTTGAAAACTGCTCAAAGGCTGTCGAGCTTATTATCGACGGCAAAATTGACGAAGCGATGAACAAATTTAACAGTTGAGGTAATATATGTCAACAGCATTCACCAAGGTGCTTGAGGGCTCCCCTGAATTCCTTGAAGTGAGCGCCTGCATTAAGTCAGGAAGGCTCCCCCAAGGCGTTTTGGGGCTTTCGCACGTTAATAAGGCGCACTATATTTCTGCTCTTTGCGATTATTTTTCCCGCAAGGCTCTGGTAGTCGTGCCCGATGAAGCGACTGCGACAAAGCTCGCGGCTGATATTAACGCTTTCGGAACGGACGCCGTTGTTTATCCTGCGAGGGATTTTCTTTTCCGCGAGAGTCAGGGCCAGTCGCACGAATATGAACAGAGGAGAATATCAGTTCTCAATAAAATGCTGTCAAAAAAATTCACTGTCGTCGTTTGTCCCGTCGGTGCGGCGATTCAGAGAACAATTCCTCCCAAAGAGCTTAAAAACAATACTCTCGTTATAAAAAAAGATTCAACGGTGAAACTTTCCGACGCCGTAAAAATTCTTACCGCCTGCGGATATGAGCGAAGCGACTCGGTTGAGGGAATCGGTCAGTTTGCAGTAAGGGGCGGAATACTTGACTTTTTCCCGACGGACAGTCCGAATCCCGTAAGAGCCGAGCTTTGGGGTGATACGGTTGACACGCTTTGCTATTTTGACGTTGAAAGCCAGAGAAGAATTGAAAATATAAAATCCGTACGGCTTACCCCATCTACCGAAGCGTTGATAAATGCAAACGATTCTTTTGCCGAAATGATTTCGGTTCTTAAAAGCACGGTAAAGGGCAGGGGAAGCGTTAAGGCGAGGGAGAATCTTGAAAAGGATATAGAAAGGCTTGAAAATTCCGTCAAGGTTTCTTCGATTGACAAATATATTCCGCTCATATATGACGAGTTTGCAACCGTTTTTGATTATATGCCGGACGACGGTATGCTGTTTGTAAGCGAAAGCGCGGCTGTTTCCCAGAGGGCGCAGAACGCGAATAAGCTTATGGCGGAAGACATAAAAGCAGGGTTCGAGGACGGAACTCTTTGCAAAGGACTGGATTGTTTCACTCTTTCCGATGAAGAGGTTTATAAAAAATTCTCGGATATGGGTGCGACTTATTTCGACAACTTTGCAAGAGGCAGCTTTGATACGCCGGTAAAGAATCTTACAACCGTTACGGCAATTCAGTCCGCTCCGTGGAACGGTCTTGTTTCCGTTCTTAAAGAAGACATTCCGTCCACGTTGGACAAAAAAAGCGTTTACGTTGTTTCAACAGGAACTTATAAGGCGGCCGTAAGCATAGCCGAAGACCTTGAAAAAGACGGGATAAACGCTTTCGCGTTCAAAAAGCTTCCCGAGGTTTTTGCACCCGGAGCAGTGAGCGTTATTGCCGGTAGTTTTTCTTCGGGCGAAAGTATTCCGTCGCTTCGTTTTAACCTTATCGCTTACGGAAGAGGAGCGGCTGCCACAGCTTCGAAAAGAAGTAAAAACAGGCATTTTACCGACGGAATTCATTCACTTGACGAGCTTCATAAGGGCGACTACGTTGTCCATTCCGCTCACGGAATAGGTATTTTTGACGGTATACAGAAGCTTCAGATGGGAAACATTATAAAGGATTATATTAAAATCCTGTATGCCAAAAACGACGTTTTGTATGTTCCGGTTACACAGCTGGATTTAGTTTCAAAATATATTAACGCAAAAAGTGAAAATGATAAGCCCGTAAAGCTTAACCGTATGGGCAGCCGTGACTGGGAGAATACCCGCAAAAAGGTTTCAAAGGCAGTTAAGGATATGGCGGACCAGCTTATAAAGCTTTATGCCGAACGGATGAACAAACCGGGATACGCATTTTCGCCCGATATTGATATGCAGTCCGATTTTGAAAGGCGCTTTCCGTACGACGAAACCGAGGATCAGCTTCGCGCTGCCGATGAAATAAAATCGGATATGGAAAAGCCGTATCCCATGGACAGACTTCTTTGCGGCGATGTCGGCTTCGGAAAAACGGAGGTAGCTCTGAGAGCTGCGTTCAAATGCGTAGCGGACGGCAAACAGTGCGCGATACTTGTTCCGACGACTATTCTTGCTTTTCAGCATTATCAGACTATCCTTAACCGCTTCGGCTCTTTTCCCGTTGAAGCGGAAATGCTTTCCCGTTTCAGGACTCCCGCTCAGCAGGAAAAAATAATCAAAAGACTGAAACACGGCTCGATTGATATAATTGTCGGAACTCACAGACTTATTTCAAATGATGTTAAGTTCAAAGATCTCGGACTTGTAATAATTGACGAGGAACAGCGTTTCGGTGTGGCGCAGAAGGAAAAGCTCAAGGAGCTGTTTCCGACTGTTGACGTGCTGACTCTTTCGGCGACTCCGATTCCGAGGACTCTTAATATGGCGATGTCGGGAATACGCGATATGTCCACTATTGAAGAGGCTCCGCAGGACAGACGTCCGGTTCAGACTTATGTTGTCGAGCATGATATGGGAATACTTTGCGAGGCGATGGAAAAAGAGCTTCGCAGAGGCGGTCAGGTATATTATCTTCACAACAGGGTTGAAACGATTGAAAAAACCGCAGCCTCTATCAAAGAATTAATTCCCGAGGCGAGAATTGAAGTCGCTCACGGCAAAATGACCGAGGAAAAGCTGTCGTCAATCTGGAAAAGACTTACTGAAGGCGAGATTGACATTCTTGTTTGCACAACGATAATCGAAACCGGCGTGGATGTTCCGAATGTCAACACCCTTATAATTGAAGACGCGGACAGGCTGGGACTTGCGCAGCTTCACCAGATTAGGGGAAGAGTCGGAAGAAGCGCAAGAAGAGCTTTTGCTTACTTTACCTTCACAAGGGGAAAGGAGCTGAGCGAAATTGCTTCAAGGCGGCTCAACGCAATAAGGGAGTTTACCGAGTTCGGCTCGGGCTTTAAAATTGCTATGCGCGACCTTGAAATAAGGGGAGCGGGCAATATCCTCGGCGCCCAGCAGCACGGCTATATGGCTGCGGTCGGATACGACATGTATATCCAGCTTCTCAATGAAGCGGTAGGCGATAAAAAAGGCGAAAAGAAACGAAACGAAAAAGAATGTCTTATTGACCTTCAGATTGACGCTCACATTCCCGAAAGCTATATTCAGAGTATTCCGCAGAGGCTTTCGGTTTACAGACGTATTGCGGATATCAGAAGCGAAGAGGACAGACTTGACTGCATCGACGAGCTTGAAGACCGTTTCGGAAAAATTCCCGAAAGCGTAATGGGTCTTATGGATGTTTCGCTTCTGAGAAATACTGCGTCCCGTATGAATATTTACGAAATCGGGCAGAAAGGCGAAACGCTGCTGCTGTATATGAAGGAAATTGATACCTCCGTCGCGCTTAATCTTTCCGCTTCTCTTCGCAACAGGGTGAATGTCGTTTTCAGCGGAAAACCGTGCATTTCGGTTAAGAAAAAACCTTCTCAGACTCCGCTTGAAACACTCAAGGAGATTTTTTCGCTTGTGTCACAGGAGGCGGAAAAATGAGAATTCTGATCTGTACGGATTCCTTTAAAGGCAGTCTGACCTCTTTTCAGGCGGCGAACGCAATAAAAAAAGGAATCGAAAAGGCGCGCCCCGGATATGAAATAATTACAGTTCCTCTTGCCGACGGCGGAGAGGGAACGGGTGACTGCCTTAAAAACGCAGTCGGCGGAAAATATATCGAAACCGAAACCGAGAATATATTCTTTGAAAAAATGAAAGCAAAATATCTTTTGCTTGAAAACTCGGAGGCTTTTATTGAAACCGCTTCGGCGAGCGGACTTACAACGGTTGAAAAACACAGGCTCAATCCGTTGAAAGCGTCGTCTGTCGGAACCGGTATTCTTATTAAAAAAGCTGTCGGCAACGGCGCAAAAAAGGTTACCGTCGCTCTCGGAGGTTCGGCTGTAAACGACGGCGGAATGGGCGCCCTTTCGGCATTGGGAGTGCGTTTTTTTGATAAGGATAAAAACCTTCTTCTGCCCGTCGGCGAAAATATGATAAAAGCAGATTCAGTCGGATTTACGCAAGAATATTTAAAATATAAAAATGTTAAGTTCACCCTTGCCTGCGACGTGGAAAACCCGTTTTACGGCAAAAACGGAGCGGCTTATGTTTTTTCTTCGCAAAAGGGCGCGAGTGAAAGCGATATCGAGATTCTTGACAGGGGACTTGAAAAAATCGAAAAGGTTTTTGCGTTATATTCGGGTAAGAATGTTCAGTCCGTCAGGGGAAGCGGCGCCGCAGGAGGGCTTTGCGGCGGTCTTTACGCATTTTTTGATTGCGAAATAAAAAACGGATTTGATATTTTAAGCGAGGCGTATTCGCTTGAAGAAAAAATCGCTTCAGCGGATTTGATAATCACCGGAGAAGGCAGAACCGACAGCCAGACCGCGTTCGGTAAACTGCCGATGAGAATCAGCTCTCTTTCAAAAAAGCATAATAAAACGTGCGTGCTTGTCAGCGGCGACATAGAAGAGGGCTTTGATTTTAAACAATTAGGCTTCACACGGGCGTATAAAATAAAAAATGAGTCGGTTTCACTTGAAAACGCTATGAAAAACGCATATAATCTCCTTGTGGAGTTATCCGAAAAAATCGAGGTGGCAGAATGAACGTTTACGATTTTGACAACACAATTTACGACGGCGAAAGCGGTCTTGATATTTTTATGTACTTTTTAAAAAAAGACCCCCTCGGCGTTTTCAAATATGCCGGGAAATTCATGGAGGGCTTTATAAGGTACAAGAGAAATAAAATTCAGATTGACGACGTAAAAAACGAGTACGGCTATATGCTTAAGGAGTATCTCGCAAACGTTAAAAACCTTGAGGACGAGCTTGAAAAATTCTGGGATAAGCACGAAAAGAAAATCAAGCCGTTTTATGAAAAGGTCAGAAAAGACGACGATATTATCATGTCTGCCTGCCCCGAACCGATGCTGAAAATCATGCTTAACAGAATGGGCGTGGACGACAGCCGTATAGTCGGAACGGAAGTTGACCTTGAAACCGGTGAAATCGGAAGGGTTAATTACCGTGAAAACAAAGCAAAGGCGTTTAAAGAGCTTTTCCCCGGTGCCGAGATTGACGATTTTTATACTGACGCCATGAGCGACGCGCCTCTTATGAAACTGGCAAAAAGAGTCTTTTTGGTCAAAAAAGACAAAATATCCGAATTTGATTTCAAATCGTACGAAGAAAGCAACAAGTAAAAAAACAACGGCTCCCGTCAGGGAGCCGTTATCTTTTATCTAAATATGTTATTCATCTTTTCCGCAGCAGTGCTTATATTTCTTGCCGCTGCCGCACGGGCAGGGGTCGTTTCTGCCGATTTTTTTGCCCTTCCTGACGGGCTGCTTTTTCTCGCTGCCGTCGTTGGCTCCGCTTGTTGCGGTGATTTTGGCCTGCTGTTCACGCTTGACGTCCTCTTCTGTCATAATGCGTACGGTCATTAAATCGTGAACCGTTCCTTCGCGGATTGCGTCCGTCATCTCGTCGAAGATATCGAAGCTTTCCATTCTGAAGGCAACAATAGGATCCTGCTGACCGTAGGAACGAAGCATGATTCCCTGCTTTAACTGTTCCATATCGTCAATATGATTCATCCAGCGCTGGTCAACATTCTGAAGAAGGATTTTCCTCTGAAGCTCATCCATAAGCTCTTTTCCGTATTTTTCCTGCTTCTCTTCATAAATCTTATGAGCTTTATTGATAAGGTATTCCTTTGTCTTCCGATTGTCAAAGTTTTCAAGCGTATCGTTGCCGATAATATAGGCGAACTTTGAAACCATACCGGAAATATTCCAGTCTTCGGGGTTGTTCGATTCCGGACAGTAGAAGTCAACCATGTCGCTGTAATAACCGTCAATCATCTTGTTTATGGTTTCCGTAAGGTCAAGTCCGTCAAGGACCTGATTACGCTGACCGTAAATGACCTCACGCTGCATATTCATAACGTCGTCGTAGCTCAGAACATGGCGGCGGGCCGCGAAGTTATTGCCTTCGACTTTCTTCTGGGCGGATTCAATCTGTTTTGTGAGCATTCCCAGTTCAAACGGCATATCGCCGACAGACTTGAATGTGTCAAGAATATTGTAGAATCTGTCTCCTGCGAAAAGTCGGAGCAAATCGTCTTCAGCAGAAAGGAAGAACTGGCTTTCGCCGGGGTCGCCCTGACGTCCGGAACGGCCTCTTAACTGGTTGTCGATTCGTCTGGATTCATGTCTTTCCGTACCGATTATGCAAAGGCCTCCGGCTTCGCGGACTTTTTCCGCTTCAGCGGTTGTCTGCTTTTTGAATTCATTTTCAAGCGAGTGAAACTCGTGCCTTGCCTGAAGAATTTCTTCGTCGGAAGTGTCTGCAAAGCTTTCCGCTTCGACAATCATTTCCTCTGTGTAGCCTTTTTTGCGCATTTCGATTTTTGCAAGCAGCTCGGGATTGCCGCCGAGTATAATGTCGGTTCCTCGTCCTGCCATGTTGGTTGCAATCGTAACGGCGCCGAATTTACCCGCCTGAGCGATGATTTCGGCCTCCTGAGCGTGGAACTTTGCGTTAAGGACTTCGTGCTTGATATGCTGTTTTTTAAGCATGTGGCTGAGCTTTTCGCTCTTTTCGATATTAACCGTACCGACAAGAACGGGCTGCCCTTTTGCGTGACATTCGAGAATCCTTTCGATAATTGCGTTGAATTTTGCCTGCTCGGTTTTATAAAGAACGTCGTCTTTATCGACCCTGATCATCGGCTTGTTGGTCGGGACGGAGATTACGTCGAGAGAATAGATTTCCTGGAATTCTTCCTTTTCAGTCATAGCCGTACCGGTCATGCCCGAAAGCTTGTCGTAAAGTCGGAAATAGTTCTGGAAGGTAATTGTTGCAAGGGTTTTGCTTTCTCTTTCAACCTTAACGCCTTCCTTTGCTTCGATAGCCTGATGAAGACCGTCGCTGTAACGGCGTCCGAGCATAATTCTTCCGGTGAATTCGTCAACGATAAGAACCTGACCTTCCTGAACAACGTAGTCAACGTCGCGCTTCATAACGCCGTTTGCCTGAAGAGCCTGAGTAAGATGATGCATAAGAGTCATGTTTTCGGCGTCCATGAGGTTTTCAAGATTGAAATATTCCTCAGCCTTCGCAATACCGGATTTCGTCAGGGAAGCCGTTCTCGCTTTTTCGTCAACAAGATAATCGCCGTCTTCAGCAACGTCGTCGGCCTCGGTCTTGGAGTCGAGTTCCTTGACAACGGTTTTCTTCAGCGTCTTGACAAACTTATCCGCCGCTTCATAAAGGTCGGTGGATTTTTCGCCTATGCCGGAAATAATAAGCGGAGTTCTCGCTTCGTCGATAAGGATTGAGTCAACCTCGTCGACAATGGCGAAGGAGTGTCCGCGCTGAACGCGCTGATCCTTGTAAGTGACCATATTGTCACGAAGATAGTCGAAGCCCATCTCGTTGTTTGTTCCGTAAGTAATGTCTGCGGCATAAGCTTCTTTTCGCTCGTTATTGTCCTTTTCGTGAATAATAAGTCCGACGGAAAGGCCGAGGAATTTATAAAGCTTGCCCATCCATTCCGAGTCGCGGCGAGCAAGGTAATCGTTAACCGTTACGATGTGAACGCCTTTTCCCGCAAGTGCGTTAAGATAAGCGGGCAAAGTCGCAACAAGGGTTTTACCTTCACCTGTTTTCATCTCGGCAATTCTGCCCTGATGAAGAACTATGCCGCCGAGAACCTGAACGGGGAAGTGTTTCATATTAAGAACACGCATTGAAGCCTCGCGGCAGGTTGCAAACGCCTCGGGCAGAATGTCGTCAAGCGTTTCGCCCTCGCCGAGTCTTTTTTTGAATTCATCCGTCTTGGCACGAAGCTGCTCGTCGGTAAAGGAGGCGTATTCATCCTCAAGGTCGAGAACAGCCTTCTGAAGAGGCATTATTCTTTTTAATTCTTTCGTCGAATAGTCGCCGAAAATTTTTGAAAAAACTGACATATTTTACTCCTGTATGCTGCGGTTGAAATTTCCGCAAAATTTTCTATTCTAAAGTATAACACACTTTTTAAAAAATTCCTATCATAAAATGTAAAAAAATTGTTAACAGGCGTAAAAAATATAATAATTACTGCAAAATGAACAAAAAAGAGCCTGTATTTTCTAAATCGGACGACAGGCGTTTTAATTGACTCAAACTTCAAAATTTGGTAAAATAAAAACGTATATTTTTGCTCAGAACAATTGCAAAAGGAGGAAATGCAAATGACAGATGCAAGAACCCTGTCGTACATCAATATGTATGCAATTCTCGGCACTCTCGAAAACCTTTGTGAGCTTGACGGCAAATCAAAGGAGCTTTTAAGCTCGCTTAAGAAAAATGTTTCGATCTGCTTTGAGGTTAAGAACGGACCGAGCGCTACAATTACCTTTACGAAAAACGGTTGCCGCATGGAGGACGGAGTCCGTCCCTGCGACATCAAAATTCCCTTTTCTTCTCCCGAAAAATTCAACGGGATGATTGACGGAACGGTAACTCCGATTCCTACAAAAGGCTTTACTAAAATTAATTTCCTGCTCAAAACCTTTGTCGCCCTTACCGACAGACTTACCGAGCTTATGCGTCCGACTCCGGAGGCGCTCGAAGACAGAGAGTTTTTTGTCCTTTCGACAACGCTTACTTTCTACACAATCGCCGTTGCCCTTGCCCAGATAGGCAATCAGGATGAAATCGGCAGGCACAGCGCTTCGTATATGGTTGACGGAGACATTCACTTTGGAATTAAAGACGGTCCCGCAGCTACGCTTCGTGTTAAAGATCATCACCTTGTAACCATTAAAAAAGCGCCTGAAAAACCGCGCGCTATAATGAAGTTCGCCGATATTGACCTTGCTAACGCTCTGTTTAACAACAATGTTAACGCTCTTGAATGCGTCTGTAACGGCTCGATTGAAATTCACGGCATGGCTTCGATGATTGACAATATGAACAGGCTTCTCGACAGAGTTGCGCTGTATCTCGCATAAAGGAGGACTGAAAATGAGTAAATATCCCGTTTACAATCATGACAAGGGCAGGGAGTGCTTCGACCGTGCGTTAAAGGTTATTCCCGCCGGCATTTACGGTCATTTAGGTCCCTCCGAGGGACTCTGGATTCCCATTGAAAAATGGCCGTTCTATTCTCAGAAGGCGCAGGGTTCGTATTTCTGGGATCTTGACGGAAACAGATATATCGACTATATGTGCGCTTACGGACCCAACGTCCTCGGTTATAACGACCCCGACGTTGACGCCGCTGCCAAGGCTCAGCTTGAAAAAGGCAACTGCACGACTGCTCCGTCAAGCATTATGGTTGAATGTGCCGAAAAGCTGGTTGACACTGTAGCTTCCGCCGACTGGGCGTTCTTCTGCAAAAACGGTTCGGACACGACCACTCTTGCAGTTATGACCGCAAGAGCGCACACGCATAAGAGAAAGATTATTTTCTTAAAAGGTTACTACCACGGTGATTTTCAGTGGGCGCAGAAGATTGACTATCCGGGAATCCTTCCGGAAGATGTCTGTCATAACCTCGTTGCTCCCTGGTTCGACCTTGACGCTTTACAGAAGCTTTATGACGAAAATAACGGCGATATAGCCGGTCTTATTGCTCAACCGTACGACCACGGTAATTTCTACGACAACGTTCCCGCAAATCAGGAATACTGGAAGAGCGTGCGCAAATGGTGCGACGACCACGGCGTAGTTCTTATCTTTGACGACGTCAGAGCGGGCTTCCGGCTTGATATTGCGGGAAGTGACCATTATTACGGAATCAAGGCGGATTTAATCTGCTTCTGCAAGGCTCTTGCAAACGGATACAATATGTCGGCTCTTTGCGGAGGCGAGCATATGAAAAACACCGTTTCGGGTATGACTTATACAGGCTCTTACTGGATGAGCGCAGTTCCCTTTGCGGCTTGTATCGCCTGTATTGACAAGATGAAGAAGCTCGATATTCCGACCATGTTCAGAAAGCTCGGAACAGAGCTTACCGACGGCTTCAAGGCTGCGGCTGCGAATAACGGCTTTGACCTTGTTGTTTCAGGCGAGCCGGCATTGTTCTATCTGAGAATTGCGAATGACGACAGCCTTATGCTTCATCAGGAGTGGGTAGCGGAATGCGTATGCAGGGGGCTGTTCCTTGCCTCCCACCACAACCACTTTATAAACGCTTCGCTTACTGAGGATGATATTGCTCTTTCGATTGACATCGCCGAAGACGCCTTCAACGAGGTCAGAAAGAATCATCCCGAGCTTCGTTAATTATTGCCTTATTAAAAGGAGGAAAAATATATGGCTAATTTAGCTAAACAGGAATGGCTCAGCCTTGAAAAAAAGGCGTTCGACCTGAGAAACCTTTGCCTTAAGACCACCATGTGGGCGGGCAGCGGTCACATCGGCGGCGGTATGTCCGTAATGGATTTGCTGACCGTGCTTTATCACAAGTATCTTAACATCAGAGTTGACGACCCCCAGTGGGAAGACAGAGACCGCTTTATCCTTTCAAAGGGTCATGCCGCAATAGCTTACGCACCCGTACTTTGCGACAAGGGTTTCAATGATATTGAAATGCTCAAAACATTTAACCTTTCGGGTTCAAAAATGGGTATGCATCTGGACTCAAATAAGGTTGTCGGCGTTGACGCTTCAACCGGTTCCCTCGGACACGGGGTTTCAATCGCAGCGGGAACGGCTCTTGCAGCAAGGCTTCAGAACAAGAGCTTTCTTACATACGTTGTAACCGGTGACGGCGAACTCGGCGAGGGTTCAAACTGGGAAGGCTTTATGACAATCAATCATTATCAGCTTTCCAACTGTATTGTATTTATCGACAGAAACCACTGTATGATTGACGGACCCACGGAGGAAGTCATGAAACTGGAGCCGCTCAGTGATAAGATGACTGCGTTTGGCTTTAACACCATAACCGTTGACGGTAACAATATCGGCGCTCTTTGCGACGCAATTGACGAGGCTGTTGAAAGAAGCAAGGCTCCCTGCGCGCCGACATGTATTATTATGGATACAAAGAAGGGCGCAGGCATAAAGACCATGGAGGGCGACTACCTCTGGCATTACGGCGCAATCGACGACGCGCTCTTTGAAAAATTCACCAAGGAAATTGAAGACGATTACAAGGCTCGTTGTCAGAGAGCCGAGAAGGAGGGCAAATAATTATGGCAGGCGGATTTGTATATAACGCAATAGACCAGACCGAGCTTTCAACTGCTGAAATCTACGGTAAAACACTTGCCGATATCATTGTCAACGACGAAAAGGTTGTCGCTATTACAGCCGACCTTGCAAAGTCGACAAAACTCGGCGACGTTCTCAAGGTCTGTCCCGAAAGAGTTATCAACGTCGGTATTGCCGAGCAGGATATGTTCGGAGTCGGCGCAGGCATGGCAAAAGCGGGCATGATTCCCTTTATGTCGGGCTTTTCCGCATTTACTTCAATGCGCGCCTGCGACCAGCTTCATACGGATATATGCTATCAGAACGTTAACGCAAAAATTATTGCCACTCATGCCGGCACATCCTTCGGCCAGGCGGGTTCAACTCACCATGCGATTACCGATATTGCAATAACGAGAGCGATGCCGAATCTTACGGTTATCGTTCCTGCGGACGGTATTGAAACGGCTCATGCGGTTCGCGCGGCTTATGAAAATTACGGTCCGTATTACATCCGTATCAACAGAGGCTTCGACCGCGTTCTTTACGATAATTTTGACTACGGATTTGAAGTCGGCAAGGCGGTTGAGGTTCACGAAGGAACGGATATCACAGTTATCGCATGCGGAAGCTGTGTATTCCAGGCCCGTGAGGCTGCCAAGTTCCTTGAAAGCTCGGACGGACTTAAGGTAAGAGTTCTCAATATGCATACAATCAAACCCATAGACAAGGATGCCATTCTTAAGGCGGTTATGGATACAAGAAGAATAATAACCGTTGAAGACCATTCCGTTATAGGCGGTCTGGGCTCCGCAGTTGCGGAGGTTATGGCTCAGGCGGGTAAGGGCTGCGCGTTTAAGATGCTCGGTCATCAGGATAAGTTCGCTCCTATCGGTCTTCACGAGGATATTATGTCCGAGGTCGGAATTGACGCAAACGGCATTATCGCCGCTGTCCGTGAAGTAATGAAGGCTGATTTTGAAGAGGATGACAACTGGGAGGACGATGTCTGATTTCTCCCGGATTATATCGGAAAGTGAGTTGATATAATGCATAAGCAAGAAGATCTTTATTCCAATAAAATATTTTTTAATGCGGCGCTTCCACTTATAAAAGTTATCGCCAACGACGTCCCGAGCCTTAAAAAGCAGTTCAGGAACGTCCATGCGGTTATCCAGGTAAGCGCTCTTGACCCGGACGCCGAAGGCGGCAAGGTCGGTATGCACTATGTAATTAACGGCGAGGACTGGCAGGTTCATCTAAATAAAGTTGACCCCAAGCCCCACGTTGAGCTTGAATTCAAGTCAATTGAAGCGATGAACGCTTTCTTTAAGGGTAAAATCGCTCCGTCGACTCTTCCGAAGATGCGCGGCGTTGCAAAGAATTTCGGAGCATTTAAGGCGTTCCTTATGACGCTTCTTAAAATGTCAAATGTCCTTTCGGCTGAAAAACCGCCCGAGGATGAAGAAACAAAGCAGTTAATGGTTAAGTGCTTCTTCTACCTTCTTTCAAGCGGTATAAGTCAGCTTAACAAAATGGGACATACCGAAATTCACGAATGGACGAGCAAGTCTCCCGACCGTGTTTACGCCTTTGCGGTTAACGATCATCCCGAGGTTGCGGCGTATCTTCGCATTAAGGCGGGCAAATCCAGAGCCGGCAGGGGAGAGTATAAGAGGGCTATGCCTTTCTTCACTCTGCGTTTCAGAACCTTTGACGACGCTCTGGGCATTTTGCTGGGCACTGCGGATATGCTTGACGCAGTAAAGAAAGGCAATCTTATTATGGACGGCGCTCCCGAGTTCGGCGGCCAGATAGGCGCTTTTATGCTTGAAGTCGGCGCTCTTGCAAAATAATTATTTAAAAAACAAAAATGCCCTGCACATTCAACGTGCAGGGCGTTTTCTTTTATTTAACTGTTATACAGCTGATAATAGAATCCCTTTTTCTCAAGCAGCTGCTCGTGGTTGCCTTTTTCGACGATTTCGCCGTTGTCGATAACTAAGATCGTATCCGCTTTTCTGATTGTAGAAAGCCTGTGGGCAATTACGAAACAGGTGCGGTTTTTCATCAGGTCAGCCATTGCGAGCTGAATCTGCATTTCCGTTCTCGTGTCAACCGAAGAAGTCGCTTCGTCGAGGATAAGAACCGTCGGGTTTGCAAGCACTGCTCTTGCGATTGTAATAAGCTGCCGCTGACCCTGAGAGATGTTTGTTCCGTTTTCCTCGAGAACGGTGTCGTACCCTTCTGAAAGCGTGCTTATAAAGTGATGAGCGCGAGCCATCTTAGCCGCTTCGATTATTTCTTCGTCACTGGCATCCGGTCTGCCGTAAGCGATATTTTCCCTTATCGTGCCTTCAAACAGCCAGATGTCCTGAAGAATCATTCCGAAAGCGTGACGGAGCGAATCCCTTGTAAGAGACTGAATGTTTTTTCCGTCAAAGGTTATTTTTCCTCCGGATATTTCATAGAACCGCATAAGCAGGTTTACTATCGTTGTTTTTCCGGCTCCGGTCGGACCGACTATTGCTACAAGCTGACCGGGCATAACCTCAAGAGAAAGGTCTTCCATAAGCGGCTTGTCGGGCGTATAGCTGAAATTGACATGCTCGAATTTGATAATGCCCTTTGGGTTTTCGAGCGTTTCGTTATTTTCGTCGGATGACTGTTCTTGTTCATCAATAAGCGAGAAAACACGCTCCGCCGACGCCAACGTGCTCTGAAGATTGTTTGCAATCTGAGCAAGGTCGACAAAAGGTTGCGAGAACAGCTTTGAATAGGTAATGAAAGTTGTGATTCCGCCGAGGGTAAGCGTTCCGTCGTTACGCATTACGAGAAGACCGCCGAGAATACAGATTATAACATAGCCGATATTATTAACGAAGCTGATGAACGGCATAATAATTCCCGAAAGGAACTGAGCCTTGTAGCTTACCTTGTAAAGCTCGTTGTTTATGTCGTCAAACTCGTTAATGACGTTCTTTTCCATAGAAAAGATTTTGATTACATTGTGGCCGGTATACATCTCTTCAATGTGACCGTTAAGTTCGCCGTTTCTGTCCCACTGCTGCCTGAACCAGCGTTTTGAACGTCCGGCAATAAGAAGCGCAATAAGAGCCGAGACGGGAACAACCGCAACCGATACGGCGGTCATTTTAATATTAATGTGAATCATCATGGCAAGAACGCCGACAATTGTGATAACCGAGGTCAGTATTTGCGTAAGGTTGTTTTGCAGCGACGTGCTTATGTTGTCAAGGTCGTTAACAACGCGGCTGAGAACCTCGCCCGTGGTAGTCCCGTCAAAGTATTTAAGCGGAAGTCTTGACAGCTTTCTGTTGACGTCGTCTCTGAGCTTATAAACAAGCTTCTGCGAAACTCCCGCCATAGTGTATTGCTGAATATACATCATTAAAGACGTAATGGCATAAACAAGAATTGCCTTGAAAAGAATTCTCGCAATATCCGTAAATGAGAAGCTTCCGCCGTCAAGTTTAATAAGAACCTGGTCGTTGATTGCGTCAATGATATTACCGAGATATACCGGTCCGAGTACGCTCATCGCCGTACTTACGGCGGCGGCGACGGCTACGATAATAAGCTTGAATCTGAAAGGCTTGAGCCTTTTAAAAAGCTTTTTTGCAGTGCCGAAGGTGTCATAGGATTTGTCTGCCTTTTTCTTGTAATCGGAGTATTTTACAACCTCTTTTTCTTCACTGCTCAACGTCCGTCACCTCCCGTCTCGGATTCCGAATACTGAGAGTCGGCAATCTCTTTATATACGCTGCAGGTTTCAAGAAGCTCCCTGTGTTTGCCCATGCCTGCAATTTTACCGTTTTCAAGAACGATTATCTTGTCGCAATTCTGAATCGTTCCGATTCGCTGCGCGACAATAATAACCGTCGCTTCGGACAGATTTTCGTTAAGCGACTTTCTCAGCGCGGCGTCCGTTTTAAGGTCTACAGCCGAAAAGCTGTCGTCAAAAATGAAGAATTCCGCATTTTTGATAAGCGCTCTTGCAATAGCCAGCCTTTGCTTCTGACCGCCCGAAAGAGTGTTTCCTCCCTGAGAAATCATTTCGTAAATCTTATTGGGAAGGGCGTTGACGAATTCGGTTGACTGCGAAATATCAAGAGCCTTTTTCATTTCGTCGACTGTTGCGTCGTTCTTTCCGAAACGGAGATTGTCTGCAATTGTTCCCGAGAAAAGGACGGCTTTTTGCGGAATGAAGCCGATTTTTGAATTGAGCGTGTCGAGAGGCATTTCTCTTACGTCAACGCCGTCAACAAGAATTTTACCTTCCGTTACGTCGAAGAAACGGGGAATAAGATTAATCAGAGTCGATTTACCGCTGCCCGTGGAGCCGATTATTGCAACTTTTTCGCCTTTTTCGATTTTGAAACTCAGGTTATTGAGAATCGGATTCTGCGCTCCGGGATAACCGAAGGATACATTTCTGAATTCAAGAACGCCCCTGACGTTTTCGTCGGGAATAACGGGGCTGTCGGCGTCTTTAATTGACGGCTCAATACTGAGAACTTCAAAAATTCTGTCGGCTGAAATCTTGCCGTACGGAACCATAATGAACATTGTCGCCGCCATAACAAGACCTACGAGAATCGCAAGCAGGTACAGAATAAACGCCTGAAGATCGCCGACGGTGTTTGCGATTTCAACCGCGTGCTTCGCAGGGTCAAGACGGTCAACCTGAAGGGTTGAAAGCCAGATTAACGCGATAACCATGGCGAAAAGAATAGAAACGCCTATCGGGATAAGCAAGGCGACTATACGGTGAATTTTAAGCGAAAGCTCGGTGAGTCTGCTGCTCGCTTCGTCGAATTTTTCATCTTCGTACTGAGTTCTTCCGAAAGCTCGGATAACACGGATTCCGCTGATTTTTTCCCTTATCGTCTGGTTAAGCTTGTCCGTTCTCTTTTCCATTTCGTCAAACATCGGTATAACCTTCCTTGCGACAAGGAAAACAATTATCCCGATTATCGGAAGCGAAATAAGAATAACGGTTGAAAGCTGCGGATTGATAAACACCGCGAGAATCGCTCCGCCGAAAAGCAGAACGGGAGTGGTGATTATCATTCTCAGGCCGTTCATTATCATGTCCTGAATATGCTTTACGTCATTAGTCGAACGTGTGATAAGCGAGGGAATGCCGACCTGATCAATGTCGCCGGGTGAGAGTGATTCAACCTTTGTGAAAATTGCTCTGCGAAGAGTTGCTCCGAAGCCCATTGAGGCTTTTGCGGCGAAATAACTGCCCGCAATCGAGGTAATTATTCCGAAGACGGAAATAAGCAACATCTGAAGACCGGTAAGAAGTATGTAAAGAATATCGAGTTTCTTTACGCCTTCGTTGATTATCTTCGAGAGCATCAGCGGCAGGACAAGTGTAGTTATGTTGTTAAATACAAGAAAAACCATCGCCATAACAGTCTGGAAGGTGTACGGCTTTAAGTATTTGAGAACCTTGAACAAACGCTTATCCTCCTTTCAAATGAATTCGCAAATAACTGAATTTGAGAGCAGAAATCCCTTGCGTGTGAGTGAAAGTCTGCTTTCATTTATATCAACAAGTCCTTTTTTCATAAGAAATCTTGCTTTTTCCTTTTTTTCTTCGCCGAACGGACGAGAAAATCTTTTTTCGTATTCTTTAAAATCTATTCCCTCGGTGAGCCTGAGCTTTAACATTATGTATTCCTCTTCGCTTCCGCCATTGCCGTCGGATGTCGGCTCGTTGCCGTCAAGGAACGCTTTAATGTCACGCGGGAAGAAAAATCTTTCGCCGTTTATGAACGAATGGGCCGAAGGTCCGATTCCGAGATATTCTTCGCACCGCCAGTATTTGAGATTATGGCGGCTTTCAAAGCCGGGAACGGCAAAATTTGAAATCTCATATTGTAAAGTATTATTACTTGTCAGCTTGTCGCACAGGAACAAATAAAGCTCAGCCGTTTCGTCATCGTCCGGCAGGTGAAGAGACCCTCTTTTTTTATAAAGCGCCGTGCCTTCTTCGAGCTTTAACATATATGCGCTGATGTGCTTTACGCCGAGTGACAGCGCAAAATCCGCAGAGCGGGAAAGCGATTGCTTCGTCTGCCCCTCAAGACCCAGCATGAGGTCGGCGGATATGTTTTCAATTCCTGCTGAAAACGCTGATTTTATCGCATTTTCAAGCTCTTTCGGGGTGGAATTTCTGCCTAAGAATTCAAGCTCTTTTTCGTCCGAGGACTGAAGCCCGAAAGACATCCTGTTAACCCCTGCCCATGCGGCCGCTTTCAGAAATTCCGGTAAAGACGAATGCGGATTCGCTTCAACGGTGATTTCTGCGTCGGAAGTGAGAAACAGCTCTCTTGCTTTTGTGACAAGACGTTCAACCTGCTTCGGTGAAAGTTGGCTCGGCGTACCGCCGCCAATGTAAAGCGTATCAGCTTTACAGCTGTATGTCTGACTGTACTCCTCAAGCCTTTTAACAAGGCAGTCAACATAAGCCTGCTTTATGCTTTCGTCCGCCGCGAAAGAATAAAAATCACAATAATCGCACTTCTTTTCACAAAACGGAATGTGGATATAAAGCCCTATCGGTTTAGTTGTCATCTAATTTAAGCACCGCCATAAACGCCTCTTGCGGAACCTCAACGGAACCGAACTGGCGCATTCTCTTTTTACCTTCTTTTTGCTTTTCAAGAAGCTTTTTCTTTCTTGTAATGTCGCCGCCGTAGCATTTTGCAAGAACGTCTTTGCGCATAGCCTTAACGGTTTCTCTTGCGATAACCTTTCCGCCGATTGCTATCTGAATCGGAATTTCAAACATCTGTCTCGGGATGTTTTCTTTCAGCTTTTCGGCAATTTTTCTCGCCCGCGGATATGCCTTGTCGGCATGAATAATAAACGAGAGAGCGTCAATGCCGTCGCCGTTGAGAAGCACGTCGAGCTTGACAAGATTACTTCTGACGTAGTCTTTAAGTTCATAGTCGAACGAGGCGTAGCCGCGCGTGCGTGATTTAAGCGCGTCAAAGAAATCGTAAATGATTTCGTTAAGCGGCAGGTCGTAAGCTATGTCGACCCTGTCGGCGGCAAGATAAGTCATATCCCTGTAAACGCCGCGTCTGTCCTGACAAAGATCCATAATCGTTCCGACGTATTCGGGCGGCGAGTAAATATGAGCCGAAGTCATTGGTTCTTCGCTGTAGTTAATCGTAGCCGGGTCCGGATAATTGGTCGGGTTATCGATTATAACGGTTTCGCCGTTAGTAAGATGTATTTTGTATTCAACGCTCGGAATTGTGGTAACGAGGTTGAGATTGTATTCTCTTTCAAGTCTTTCCTGAATGATTTCAAGATGCAAAAGACCTAAAAATCCGCAGCGGAAGCCGAATCCCAGAGCGCCCGAGGTCTCTGGCTCGAAGCTTAATGCGGCATCGTTTAATTGCAGCTTTTCAAGAGCCTCCCTTAAGTTTTCGTAATCCGCGCCGTCCGCAGGATAAATTCCGCAGAAAACCATGGGATTGACTTTTCTGTATCCGGGAAGAGGTTCGCTTGCTTCTTTTTCGGCAGTTGTAACCGTGTCGCCGACTCTTGCATCGCTTACGGTTTTGATTGAGCCTGTAAGATAACCGACGTCGCCTGCCCGCAGAACTCCTCTGTTTTCCATAGAAGTCGCTCTCATAACGCCTGCTTCAACGACGTTGAACTCTGCTCCTGTCGCCATCATTTTCATTGTGTCGCCGATTTTAACAGTTCCGTCAACAACCCTTACATAAACGATAACACCCTTGTAGCTGTCGTAAACGGAGTCAAAAATCAACGCGCGAAGAGGAGCGTCGTCGTCGCCCGAGGGACAGGGGATATCGCTGACGATTTTTTCAAGAACCTGTTCGACATTCACTCCCGTTTTTGCCGAAATTTTCGGAGCCGTGGAACAGTCGAGCCCTATAATATCTTCGATTTCGGCAGCAACTCTGTCGCAGTCTGCGGCGGGAAGGTCAATTTTATTTATAATCGGGACAATTTCAAGATTGTGGTCAAGCGCAAGATATGTATTTGCAAGCGTCTGAGCCTCGATTCCCTGAGAAGCGTCAACAACGAGCAAAGCGCCTTCGCATGCCGCAAGAGAACGCGATACCTCATAGTTGAAGTCAACGTGACCGGGAGTGTCAATAAGGTTAAGCTCGTACTTTTCGCCGTCGGCGGCGGAGTAATCAAGGGTAACCGCATGGGATTTTATAGTGATTCCTCTTTCTCTCTCAAGCTCCATATTGTCAAGCAGCTGCTCGGTCATATCGCGTTTTGAAACAGATTGAGTCAATTCGAGAAGACGGTCCGCAAGGGTCGACTTTCCGTGATCGATATGGGCTATAATTGAGAAATTTCTGATGTGGGTTTTGTCCTGTTTCATATATACCTCTTAATTGGCTTCAGCTTATTTCGCTCTGGAAGCCTTCACCGACAATTTCGCTGGCGTTTGTTATCATGGTAAATGCGTGCGGGTCAATATCCTTGACGATTTTATTGATATTTGCGATTTCGTGCGAACGGACCGCGCAAAGAATCATATTCTTGTTTTCTTTTGTATAACCGCCTTTTGCGGGAAGAATAGTAGCTCCGCGCTCAAGTCTTTGCGTAATGGCATCGGTCATTTCGTCCGTCTTCGACGTGACAATAAGAAGCAGCTTGCCGCCCGCCGAACCGTAAATAATGAAATCAACTGTCTTGCTTACAACAAAAATTGTGATTGAAGCATACAGCATACTTTCAAGATTTTTATAAACGATTCCCGAAATTAGAATAACTACAACGTCGCAAAGCAAAAGCACTTTGCCGAGCGAGAAATTGGGTCTGAATTTATGAACAAGCTTTGCAATTATGTCCGTTCCGCCGGTTGTCGCTCCCCTCATGAATACAAGCGAAAGCGCAATTCCGCAGGTGACGCCGCAGAAAATTGCGGCAAGCAGAGGATCGTTTGTATATGTGGGAATCCATTTTTTTAGAATGTCAATGAAAATCGAAGTGGATGCAGTCGCCACAACCGTTCTTGCAAGAAATTTTGCGCCGAGAATCTTGAATGAAAGAATATATAGCGGAATATTCATTACAAAAATCATAATACCTACGGGCAGGTTGAAAAGATAGTTCAGCAGCGTTGAAATACCCGTAAGACCGCCTAATGAAATGTGATTCGGCGTTGAGAACATATCGACTGAAACGGCGTAGCAAATACCGCCGAGTATATAGAAAAGGTAGTCGATAATTATATCAAAAACTTTTTTTCCTGTTATTTTTTTTGTTTTATCAGACAATTTTTTCACTCCAGATCAAATTAAAAAGCTCGGTAATCCTTTCATTTTTTCCGCTCAGATACAAATATCCGAAAAGCGCCTCAAGCCCGGTTGCATAATGGTAGTCGCCCTCACTCTGGTTTTTCGGGGTGTGCCCGGAATGGGCGTTGCGCCCGCGCCTGAAAACGTCCTGCTCGTCCTCTGTCAGAAGGGGAAGAAGCTCCTTTATCGCCTTTGCCTGAGAAGCGGCGTTGACGTATTCTACAGTCATTTTGTGAAGGTCGTTTACGGGACGCGAGCTGTCAAGCACAAGTCTTTTTCTTACTTCAAGGGAAAAAACCGCGTCGCCGACAAATGCAAGTGAAAGCGGGTTTAACATATTAATATTATTCGACATATTCAAACTCCAGATCGTAAATGCTTACCGTGTCGCCTTCTTCAATTCCTTTTTCCCTCAGAGCGGAAAGAATCCCCGAAGTTTCAAGAACCCTCTGGAAATACTGAAGACTTTCATAGTCATCCGGGTCGACTCTTGAAAGTATTTTTCCCAGCCATTCCGCTTCTATAACGAAGCGGTCGTCAATTCTTGTGACGGTAAAGCCTTCATCGGATTTAGCCGGGAACAGTATTTCAACGGGAACCTTTTCCTTTTCGTAATGTTTAACGGGGGGAAGCGTGGAAAGAAGCTTCGCAACCGAGTCAATAAGTTCCTTTGTTCCGTATGAAATCGGAGCTATGATTTCGTGGTATTCAAGTCCTTTTTCTTCTATAAATTTTTTAAAATCTTCCCTTTGCTCATCCGTCGCAAGGTCGATTTTATTACCGGCAACTATCTGCGGACATTTTGCGAGTTCCGGATTAAAGCGTTCAAGCTCTCTGTTAATGGCTTCAAAATCCTCTTTCGGGTTCCTTCCTTCGCTGCCGGCAACGTCGACTATGTGAACAAGCATCCTGCATCTTTCGACATGGCGTAAAAACTCGTGACCTAAGCCTACGCCGTCGCTTGCGCCTTCAATAAGACCCGGAATGTCAGCCATAACAAAGCTGCTTTCGGGACCCATCGATACTACGCCGAGAACGGGAATAATAGTCGTAAAATGATAATCCCCGATAATGGGCTTTGCTTCGCTTACAACCGAGATGAGCGAACTTTTTCCGACATTGGGAAAACCGAGAAGACCGACGTCCGCAATAAGCTTTAATTCGAGAATAACTTCCCACTCCTCGCCGGGAGTTCCGCTTTTTGCAAAACGGGGAGTTTGCCTTGTGGGAGTGGCGAAATGAATATTTCCCCAGCCGCCTCTGCCGCCCTTTGCTGCGATAAAAGGCTCGTCTGAGGACATATCGCAAAGGACAGCCCCGCTTTGGGCTTCTTTTATAAGCGTGCCTCTCGGAACACGGATAATTAAATCCTGTCCCTTTTTACCGTTGCAGTGGCGACCCTGACCGTCTTTTCCGTTTTCCGCCGTATATTTTCTTTTGTATCTGAAATCCGCAAGAGTGGACAGATTGTCGTCAACCTGAAAAACAATGTTGCCGCCTCTTCCGCCGTCGCCGCCGTCGGGCCCGCCCGAGGCAACGTATTTTTCTCTGTGGAAAGCAACGGCGCCGTTGCCGCCGTTTCCCGCTTTGATCTTAATTTTCGCGCTGTCAACAAACATAAAGCTTCTCCGTCAGGAATAATTTGCCCGTAAGCATAATACACTAATTATATATAATACCATAAATAATAAAAATAATAAATAGTTTAGCAGAAAATTATTAAAAAATATGTTTTTTTGCGACAAATAATCTGCCCCGAGAGGTCAGAAATCATTAAAAATCAACAAATTGTGTATATCGGCATTGACAAGCACAATATATTGTGATATTATGAGTGTGAGGAAAAAATAAGCCTCAAAACAATCGTTCTAACTGTCCGTATTATCGGACTAAAAAACGAAAAAATCCGAACATTTGTGTTGACAAATCAAAAAACAGTGCTATAATATGACTTGTAAGGAACAAATGTTCAATATGTTCGGAGGTAATAGATATGACACTTTCATTTGCATTAAAAACTTTTATAGAACTGGCTCTTATTCTTCTGCTTTCCTACGGCTTTTACCGTGAGCAGGATATTATCCGCTTTGAAAAAAAGGTTGGCAGATTTATCCGCTTTATGATAAACAGCTACCGTCGCGACCGTGCGCGTAAAGCGCTTACAGTCCATAACGGTATTTCGTCGGATGGTGAAGGCAGAGTTAACGTAGCCTGAATTATATTATTTCATATTCCTTTCTTTCTATCCTTTCTTTTTATCCCCAATAAAGTGACCCGAGGGCGCTATGCCCCCGGGTTGCTTGCTTTTTATATTATTGTTGACAAATTGTTTTGTTTATATTAGAATACCCCACGGCAGTTCGTAACCATCCTGCCCGAAGGCTTGACCTTCAAACCAAAACTAAGGAGAAAAATCAAATATGAAAAATCGGAAAACCCAAAAAATCGTTAACGCTGCCGTTATTGCGGCAATGTACGCTGCCCTTACTTACGTTCAGGGCGTCCTTCTTCCGGGCAGCACCACAGCGGCGATTCAGTTCCGCGTCAGCGAGGCTCTGAACGTGCTTGCGCTGTTTACCCACGCCGCAATTCCCGGGCTGACGCTTGGATGTATTCTATCAAATATTTACAGCATCGGTCAGGGCTTGCCGCTTGATATGATTTTCGGTTCGTTTGCTACGCTCGGAGCAACCTGGTGCATTTACCTTTTGAGGAAGGCTAAAATTAAAGGTTATCCGCTTCCGGCAATGCTTATGCCTGCAATCTGGAACGGTATCATAATCGGATGGGAAATCGAGGTATTCTTTATTCCCGGACCTTTTAACTTCAGGAGCTTTTTAATTCAGGGCGGTTATGTCGCCCTCGGCGAGCTCGGGGTAATGCTCATTCTCGGCACGGTTCTTTACTACACGCTTAAAAGGACAAGAATCGAAGGATACATAACAGCTGAAAAATAAAAAATAAAAAAACAAAACAGCCGCTCTTTAAGGGCGGCTGTCCTGCTTTTGAAAGGAGAAATGAAAAAGTTTTGGGGGTTAGACGGCTATGTGAGCCGTCGGGATAAACGGTGTGCGAATCCGTTTTCCTTGTCTATATGATAACATACAATTTTTAATAAATCATATAGAAACTGTGAACCAACGGTTAACTTTTTATTAAGAAAAGTTAATATTTTATTCATATTTGAGTTGACATTTCGGGGTAATAAATAATATTATATATACGTATCTATTCCTTACCAAAGCAGGTGATAACGTGTCAGAAAAATTTATCCTCGGAGTTGACGGGGGAGGAACAAAAACCCATTGCGTGCTTTACGGTCTTGAAGACGGCGAACACGCTATTTTCGCTTTTCCGACTTCAAATCACGAAAAGCTTGCCGGCGGATATACCCAGCTTGCAAAAATGCTTGACGAAATGATAAGCATTTCCTGTCAGGGCATGGCGATTTCTCCGTCCGACGTTGTTTCGGCTTGCTTTACGCTCAGCGGCGTGGACTTTCCTTATCAGGAGGCGCTTATTTCCGATATGATTGAAAGCACGGGAATACGCAATTTCATTCTGAAAAACGACACGTTTGCAGGGATTAAAGCTAACTGCGAAAACGGTTACGGAATTGCTGCGGTCAACGGAACGGGATGCTGTATTGCCGGAATTAACGAAAAAGGTCAGAGCATTCAGCTTGGCGGACTCGGCGAGATTTCGGGCGACGCAGGCGGAGCGTATTATATGATTCAGCTTGCAGTCGGCGCCGTTTATAATTACCTTTTCCGTTCGGGCGCAAGAACGCGGCTTGCGGATGAGCTTTCAAAGGCGCTTGACACTTCGGTTTCGCTTGTTCCCGAAAAGGCGTTCCGGGCGTTCGAAAAAAAGGATGACGAAACTATAAGAAAAATGGCTATTGCCGTTTATCTTGCAGCGGATCATAACGACAAATGCGCTTTTGATATTCTTGAAAGAATCGGCGACTATTATGTTGAAAACATTCTTGCCGTATACAAAAGACTTGCATTTACCTCGGACGATATTCCCGTCGCCCTCATAGGAACGCAGTTTGTCAAGGGCGAAAATCCCGCGATAATCAAGAGAATTTCTTCAAGAATTGAAAATGAATCAAGCCCGTTCAGGCTTGTAATATCTTCCTCAAAACCCGTTGTAGGTTCCGTCCTCTGGGCTGCGGACAGACTCGGAATTGACAAGAAAAACAGGGAAGAAATTAAAGAAAATCTTCGTGACATTTAACGGCTTGACGAAGGTGAGAGTTTTTTGTCTTTCGCCTTCGTTTTTTTATGTTGACAAGTACCATTTACGGGTATAAAATACATAGGAACTTTTTAGTAGTATTTTTATTATATAAGGGGTTATCAAAGTGAAAATTCTTATTGCCGGAGGCGGAAAGGTCGGCGACACTCTGGCGCGTCAGCTTTCCGCGGAGGGTCATGACCTTACGCTTATCGATTGCAATGCGAGCGTGCTTGAGTCAATAATGGACAAATACGACGTAATGGCGATTCAGGGTAACTGCGCCGTTAAGGACGTTCTTCTTGAAGCCGGCGTGTTGGACGCGGAGCTTCTTATTGCGGTTACTGCCACGGACGAGCTTAATCTTCTTTGCTGTATGACTGCTCACGGAATCAATAAAAATCTTCACACAATCGCGCGTATAAGAAATCCCGAATACAGAAAACAGTTTTACGATATGCGCGACACGTTTGCGCTTTCCATGACCGTTAATCCCGAAAGTCAGGCTGCCGAGGAAATTGACAGACTTATTCAGTATCCCGGCTTCTTAAAGCTTGATACTTTTGCAAAGGGAAGAGTTGAAATTGTTGAGCTTCGTGTTTCGGCTGACAGTAAGCTTGTCGGCGCTAAGCTGAGCAATATGTATTCCATAGTCAAGAGTAAAATCCTTGTCTGCGCGGTTCTTCGCGAGGGTGAGGTCATTATGCCTGACGGTAATTTTGAGTTCAGGACAGATGACAGAATATTCGTAACAGCTTCAAAAAGCAATTTGTCGGGTCTGCTTGAGAATCTCGGAATTATTTCAAGAAAAGTCAAAAGAGTTCTTATCTGCGGCGGAGGCAAGCTCAGTTATTATCTTGCCGGCAGGCTTGAAAAATCAGGCGTTTCGGTAAAGATTATTGAAAAAAATACAGCGCGGTGCGAGGATCTTGCTCAACAGCTTGAGAATACGACTATCGTACACGGCGACGTCAGCAACAGGTCTATGCTTGAAAGCGAGGGTATAGGAAATTACGACGCTGTCGTTTCGCTGACGGGCATGGACGAAATAAACATTATGACATCGCTTTATGCTCATATTTCGGGCGTGCGCCATGTCATAACAAAGATGAGCAGGGTTGACAACTCAAGCTTTCTTGACTCGCTTCCCATTGGCAGCGTTGTCTGTCCGAAGGAGCTTTGCTGTAATAATATAGTCCGTTATGTAAGGGCTATGGGTAATCAGACAGGCGCAGCTATTGCGGTGCATTTTATTGCCGACGGTATGGCTGAAGCGGTTGAATTTGTCGCTGACGAGAGTGTAAAGCATTGCGGCGTTGCATTAAAGGATCTGAAACTTAAGCCAAATATTCTTATTTCCTGCATAACCAGCGGCGGAAAGACCGAAATTCCCGACGGTAATTCAAGCTTTAATGTCGGCGATACGGTTGTCGTTGTTACAAGAAGCGGCAATTCGGTTTATAAGCTTGATGATATTTTTGAATAAATTGGTAGGTAATTATAGATGAATTACAAAATGATGGGAAAGATTATTTCCCAGATTTTAGCCTTTGAAGCGGCATTTATGATTGTACCTGTTTTGATTTGCGCAAAAGAGGGCGCAAACAAAACAATGCTTTGCTTTCTGCTGACAATGCTTGCAACATTCTGTGTTGCCGGAGTTGTATTCCTTCTATGCAGGAATGCAAAAAAAGGTTTTTATGCGCGCGAGGGACTTGTGTGCGTCGGTCTTTCGTGGCTTATTATGAGTTTTGTCGGTTGTATTCCGTTTTGCGCTTCGGGTGAGATTCCGAAGTTTATTGATGCGTTTTTTGAAACTGCTTCGGGCTTTACAACAACGGGTTCGTCGATTCTTACCGATGTCGAGGCTCTGTCGAAAGGCGCGCTTTACTGGCGAAGCTTTACCCACTGGGTAGGCGGCATGGGCGTTCTTGTATTCCTGCTTGCCGTAGCCCCGAGGGAAAAGAAAAACGGCGGATTCACAATGCACCTTCTTCGTGCGGAAAGCCCCGGAGCGATTGTCGGCAAATTAGTCCCCAGAATCAAACAGAGCGCAATGATTCTTTACATTCTTTATATTGTGCTTACGCTTCTCGACGTGATTTTTCTTAAGCTTGATCCCGATATGCCGCTTTTTGACGCAGTTTGCACGGCGTTCGGCACTGCCGGTACGGGCGGATTTTCCGTCAGGAATATCGGGCTTGCATATTACAGTCCGTATGTCCAGAATGTTTGCACTGTGTTTATGCTTCTTTTCGGCGCAAACTTTACGGGTTATTATTTCCTTTTAATGCGCAATTTCAGAGGCTTTTTCAGAAATACCGAGTTAAGAGCGTATTTCGGTTGGGTTGCAGCGTGTACCTTTATGATATTTATTAATATCCGCGGTATGTACGACACATGGAGCGAAGCGCTTCGCCACGCGGCATTTCAGGTTTCTTCCATTACGACAACTACCGGATTTGCTTCAACCGATTTCGATAAATGGCCGGCCTTCTCAAAGACAATTCTTCTGACATTGATGTTTATTGGCGCCTGCGCAGGCAGTACGGGCGGCGGCATTAAGGTACAGAGAGTTATTTTGCTGATTAAGGATCTGAGAAGGAATATTCATCAGGTTATTCATCCCAATGAGGTTCGTACGGTCAGTCTGGACGGACAGAGAGTCAGCGAAAGAGTCCTGAAAAATACGGAGATGTATCTTATCGCGTACGTTCTTATTATTCTTATAAGCACGTTTCTGGTTTCGGTTGACGGCTTCACGCTGACAACGAATATTTCGGCTGTTGCCTCGTGTACCAATAATATCGGCCCCGGTTTTGAACAGGTCGGACCGACTCTTAATTTTGCAGGTTATTCGGCCTTTTCAAAATTGGTTCTTATAGGCGATATGCTTGCCGGAAGACTTGAGATTTTCCCGATACTTGTTCTTTTCTCAAGAAGTACATGGAAAAAGTCATTATAATAAATAATAAAAAGCGGGGATTTAACAAATCCTCGCTTTTTATTTTTATGATTATCTATTATATTTTGAAGCACTTGTAAATGTCATGCTCCTCGCCGATTACCAGAGCAACGTCGTCATATTGCATAACGGTGTCGGGAGCGGGAATAAATACCTCGCGGTTGCGTCTGACGGTAAGGATATTGACATTGTATTTTTTTCTGATGTCGAGCTGGGACAGGCTCTTTCCGTACCATTCTTTCGGAACCTTAAGCTCGTAAATAGAATAGTTGTTGTCAAGGCTGATGAAGTCAAGTATGCTTTCGGACGCATATTTGGTCGCAATACGCAGAGCCATCTGTTTTTCGGGATAAACAACCTCGTCCGCTCCGTTTCGCAGAAGGAACTTCATCTGAACATCATTTGTTGCGCGGGATACAACTTTTTTTGCGCCAAGCTCCTTGAGAAGCGATGTAGTTTCAAGAGAGCTCTGGAAAAGACCTCCTAACGCAACTATGCACACGTCATAATTGTCTACGCCCAGCGAGCGAAGAAAATCCGCGTTTGTCCCGTCGCCTATAATTGCGTTTGTAACATACGGAAGTATTTCGTTTATGCGTTCCTCGCAGGAATCAACCGCCATTACTTCGCAATGAAGCTCTTCCATGCGTCTGGCAACATTGCTGCCGAATTCTCCTATGCCGATAATCAAAACAGTATCCATATTTTTCTCCTATCCTACAGAAATTTTTTCAAGCGGAAGACGTGAGTTTGTGCTGTCTGCAGACGGCAACGCCGCATAAATAAGCGTCAGCGCGCCGACCCTGCCGAAGAACATAAGAACCATAAGTATTGCCCTTGACAGAAGCGTTATTCTGCTTGTAATACCCATAGTCAGACCAACGGTTCCTATAGCCGAGCTTGTTTCAAAAAGACATGTAAGCAGCGGCAATTTTTCGATATTGCTTATAATAATACCTGTGCTGAAAAACAGGACGAGATAAGCGAATAATATCGCCCCTGCCGTGCGAACCGTTTCCTCGGATATTCTCCGTTTGAAACACTGCACGTCGTTTCTTCTGCTGAAAACCGTAATGGCAGCTACAAACAGCACGGCGAAAGTTGCCGTTTTCATACCGCCCGCGGTTGAACCCGGAGAACCGCCTATGAGCATAAGCACTATCATAATCGAGCTTCCGGAATCGTTCATCTGTGACAAATCACGGGTGTTGAATCCGGCGGTCCTTGCGGTAACGGACTGAAATAACGAGCTGATTGTTCTTTCTGCGAATCCGAGGCTGCCGTATTCAAAGAAAAAGAAATACAGTGCGGGAAGAACTATGAGAATAAAGGAAGTAAGCAAAACAACCTTGCTTTGCAGACTGTAACGCTTTATTTTGTGCCTGTGCGTGCCGATGTCATCCCACACAAGAAAACCGATGCCTCCGATTATAATAAGAAGCATAACTATTACATTAAGGTAAATGTTGTCGCTGTAAGAGGTAAGGGAAGAAAACTTGCCGCGAACGCCTAAAAGGTCAAATCCCGCGTTGCAGAATGCGGAAATTGAATGAAACAGCGAATACCAGATGCCTTTTGCAATTCCGAAATCCCTGCAAAAAACGGGAGCCATAAGAACAGCGCCGGTAAGCTCAATTATTACCGAGGTTTTAATAATGAATCCCGTCAGACGCACAATACCGCCGACAGTGGGCGCGGAAATTGATTCCTGCATGGCGCTTCTTTGCCAGAGCCCGATTTTTTTGCCGGTTGCCCTGATTACGGTAAGTCCGACCGTTATAACTCCCATGCCGCCGATCTGAATAAGCGTGAGAATTACCGCCTGACCGAAGAGTGACCAATATGTAGCAGTATCCTTTACAACAAGTCCTGTAACGCATGTCGCAGAAACCGCAGTAAACATTGAATCCGAAAAAGATGTCATACATCTTTCACGGGACGATATCGGAAGCATAAGAAGAACAGTTCCGAGCATTATCAGGCAGAAAAAGCTTATAATAATGACCTGAAATGTGGATATGCTTCTGTGTTTGTCTTTGTTGTGCTTTTTTATCATTTCACACCTCTGAAGTTGTGAGAAAACGGTTTTAAATGAACCGTATTATATGTATTTTATCATAAACCATTATGCTTTTCAACCGAAAAAATGTATCGGTCAGGTATCTTTAAATGAATTTTACGGAATGTATATGGGTTTTCCCGTCCGATAAAAACAGCTCCCTTTCGGGAGCTGTTCTGATAATCCGGATTATAAAATGCTTGCGTTGTACGCTGCGCCGAGCATGCCGGCTTTGTTTCCGAGTTCGGCTTTGAGCAATTTTACCTTTCTGAAGTTCGGCATAAGTATTTCGTGAAGCCGTCTGTCGACTTCGGTTCTTATGTAATTCTCGTTCATTATACCGCCGCCTACGACAATCGCAGGGGGATTAAAAATGTTACAAAGACTGACAAGACCGATAACAATTTCGTCAATCCACTCGTCAATTTGTTTTTTTATTTCGGGCTTTGAAAATACTTCGGGTTCAAAAATCTCCCTTCCGTTTGTTTCGTGCCCTAAAATCGGGGAACAGCGGCGTACAAGAGCGGTTGTCGAAGCATAAGCTTCATAGCAGCCGTATCCGCCGCAGGGGCATTTGTTACCACCGACGTGGGTGCGGATATGACCGAATTCGCCCGCCGAGCAAGTGTCACCGATAATAACATGTCCTTCCATAAATATTCCGCCTCCGACTCCCGTGCCGTAGGTTAAACAAAGGAAGTTGTCAAGTCCTCTGCCCGCGCCGAACTGAGCTTCGCCCATAGCGGCGCAGTTGACGTCGTTACCTGCCGCAACCGGAACGCCGTAGCCGTCCGTGAATATTTCCTTAAAGCTTGTACCCGAAAAGCCGGGAAAGTTTTCAAGCGCATGGATTACAAAAGCGTTGTAAGGGTCAATCTGACCTGCCGTGCTGATGCCGACCCTGTCAATTCCGTCATAGCTTTCAAAAATCTCTTTAAGCTTTTTTACGATTCCTTCTCCGCCTTTGTCGGCGTCAGTCGGAATTTCGTGAATATCGCTTATATTGAAATTTTCGTCAACTATTCCGTATTTCAGTGCCGTGCCGCCGATATCAAATGCAAGAATTTTCATTTTTTCACCTCAAAAAAGAAAAATGCTATCAATATAATAAATCTTTTTGGGTTAATAATCAACAAGTTTTTTCAAATCTATTGAGCAAAACGACAAAATGTGTTAAATTATATATAATTGTTAATTATATATAAAAAAGGAAGCGAGTAATATGAAACTGTCAAAACGCATCTGGACTTCCGTAATACTGTTCGGATTTTTCGGTCAGCTGGCTTGGATGGTTGAAAACATGTATTTCAACAAATATCTTTATGACACGATTTCCGATAATCCGAGCTATATTTCCGCAATGGTTGCCGCCTCGGCGATAGTTGCAACGCTGACTACGCTGATTATGGGAACTCTTTCAGACCGCATAGGCAAAAGAAAGGGCTTTATGGTCGCAGGCTATATCATCTGGGGCTTTACAACAATGGCGTTTGCGTTCATAACTGTTGACAATGCGACAAAGCTTTTCCCGACTCTTAACGCCGTTTCCGTTGCGGCAATAACAGTTATAGTAATGGACTGCGTTATGACGTTCTTCGGGTCCACCGCAAACGACGCCGCATTTAACGCCTGGGTAACGGATGTAACCGACAACAGCAACAGGGCGAAGGTTGAAGCTGTTTTATCCGCAATGCCGCTTATTGCCCTTCTTGTAATTTTCGGCGTGCTTGACGGAATGTTTGTCAATAAAGTCGGCCCCGACGGAGTTATCCACAGCAATTGGAAACTGTTTTATATTATTGTAGGTTCTCTTGTAACGCTCGGCGGTATTATCGGTTCGTTCCTTATCAAGGACGGCAAGAACCTTAAACCCAACAGGGACAATTATTTCAAAAACATAATTTACGGCTTCCGTCCGTCGACGGTTAAGCAGAATAAAATGCTTTATATTTCGTTCCTTGCATTTACGATTATCTGCACCGCTTATCAGGTTTTCATGCCGTATCTTATAATCTATATTGACAATTATCTTCAGATTCACGATTACGCAATACCGCTCGGAGTTATTCTGATTCTTTCGGCGGTAATCAGCGTTGTAATGGGTAATATAATGGATAAAGTCGGAAAGCACAAATTCATGCTTCCGATGCTTGCGGTTCTCGTTTGCGGCTGCGTGGGAGTTTATTTCTCAAGAACGCTTTTGCCGCTTGCAATTACCGGAACAATTATGATGGGCGCGAATCTTGTCGTTTCTTCTGCGGTTAACGCGACAATACGCGACTATACTCCCGAGGATAAAGTAGGTCTTTTCCAGGGTATAAGAATGTTCTTCTCGGTGCTTCTTCCGATGGTAATCGGTCCGTATATCGGCGCGGCTGTTATTAAAAATTCAAAGGAAACCTATGAGGAATTCGGTGTTGTCAAGCAGGTTCCCACGCCGTATATTTTCCTGGCTGCGGCTGTAGTTTGCGTTATAGCCGTTATTCCTATGGTAATTCTTGTAAGGAATAAAGGTAAAGAAATTAAAAAATCGGGAGAAAAGGATGTATAAGAACTACATTTTCGATATGGGAAACGTGTTGCTTGGCTTTGATGACGAAAGGCTTCTTTCGGCGTTTATTGAAGGGCAGGACGATAAAAAGCTTGTTGAAAAGGAGCTTATATGGTCCGAAGAATGGCAATTGGGCGACAAGGGACTTATTGATGAGGATGAATTCCTGTCCCGCGTTCTTGCACGTCTTCCCGAAAGAATTCATAAGGGCGCGACGGACGTTTATCTTAATTGGCATAAAATGATGATTCCGATTCCCGGAGCGCTTGATTACGTCAGGAAGCTGAAAAAAGAGGGAAAAAAGGTTTTCGTTCTTTCAAACGCACCTCTTCGTTTTTCGGAGCTTGAAAAGCTTTATCCCGAGCTGTTTCCGCTTTTTGACGGAATAGTCGTTTCCGCAAGGGAAAAAACCGTTAAGCCCGAGGACAGGATTTATCAGATTCTGCTTGAACGCTATTCGCTCAATCCCGAAGAATGTTATTTTTACGACGACTTGCAGGTAAATATTGACGCGGCAAAAAGGAACGGAATTGACGGCGAAGTGTTCAAAGGCAGCTTTTTGCATTTGTTAGAGGCGGATGAAAATGAATAATATTATTCTTATCGGAATGCCCGGCGCAGGGAAATCCACGCTCGGCGTCGTTCTTGCCAAAGCGCTCGGTTTCAGTTTTATTGATACGGATCTTTTAATCCAGTCCGAACAGAACGACAAGCTTTACAGAATAATTGAAAAAAAGGGTATTGAAAAATTTATAGAAATCGAAAATAACTGTGTTTCTTCCCTCACAGCGGAAAAAAGCATTATCGCAACCGGCGGCAGCGTGATTTTCGGCAGGGAAGGTATGGAAAATCTTAAAAACCTCGGCGCTGTTATATATCTTAAGGTTGAAGAAAAAGAAATTGAAAGACGGCTTTCAAATATTAAAACCAGAGGTATTGTAATGGGCGAAGATGAAACTATTGAGGAAATCTATGAAACCCGAACGCCGCTATACGAAAAATACGCGGATATTACCGTTGAGTGTGACGGCATGGATTTGGAAAAAACAGTTGAAAAGATTATTATGCTTGCGGGGGATAAAAAATGAGAGATATACTCAACTATCTTGTAAAAAGTTTTCTTGCCGGAGTTATGATTGCTGTCGGCGGCACGGTTTTTCTTTCGTGCGACAATAAGTTTATCGGCGCTTCGCTGTTCTCAATCGGTCTTTTTGTGATAGTAGTAAGGGCTCTGAATCTTTATACCGGAAAGGTCGGATACATATTTGACAACAAGCCGAAGTATCTTATTGAAGTGCTTGTTACAATAGCGGGCAATTTCCTCGGCACGTTTGCAGTCGGCAATCTTCTGCATCTTACAAGAGTCGGGGATAAGCTTACCGAAAAAGCGGCGGTGCTTTGCCAGACAAAGCTTGACGATACGGTTTTAAGTATTTTTGCTCTTTCCGTCTGCTGCGGGATGCTTATGTATCTTGCGGTTAACGGTTACAGGGACTATAAACACGAAATTGCAAAGTACGCAAGCGTTTACATGTGTGTTGTTGTGTTTATAACATGCGGATTTGAGCACAGTATTGCGAATATGTATTATTTTTCCGTCGCCTCAATGTGGAATGTAAAATCCTTCGGTTATATGGGAATAATGATTCTCGGCAATGCGGTTGGCGGAGTGCTTTTCCCGCTGTGCAAAAAGCTTATCAAAGAAAAATCGGAATAATCTTATGAACGTTACTCTTAATGAAAAAGAGCATATAGAATATCTGGGCGATAATGTGGGAGTTATTGTGTCCGAAGAACACACTTTCGGAACGGACGCAATTTTGCTTGCCTCGTTTTCGTCTGCGAAAAAGAACGATACAATCTGCGACCTCGGAACCGGCTGCGGAATTATTCCGTTTCTGTTCCTTCGTGACAAAGCTAAAAATCTGACTGCGGTTGAAATTCAGCAAAATGCCTGTTGCCAGGTTGAAAGAAGCATTGAATTGAACAATGCGAAAGAAAGCATCAGGCTTATAAACTCCGATTTGCGCTTTCTTGATTTCAAAGAGCTTAACGGAAAGTTTTCGCTTGTTACGATGAACCCGCCCTATACGAAAGCAGGCGGCGGAATCGAAAGCGGCAAGAATAATGAAAAAATAGCCCGTCATGAAACCATGTGCAGCATTTCCGACGTTGCTTCATGCGCTTCAAAGCTTCTTAAATTCGGCGGAAGACTGTGCGTTTGCGGTCGTCCCGAACGTCTTTTTGAAACAATGAAGTCCTTAAGTGACAAAAACATTGAGCCAAAAAGGTTAAGGCTTGTTTCCAAAAACCCGAAAACTGCTCCGTGGCTTTTCCTGCTTGAGGGAAGGCTCGGAGGGAAAAGCGGTATGACCGTTATGCCGCAGCTTTTTATTGAAGATGACGACGGAAAAGAGAGCCCTGAATTGCTTTCGATTCTCGGGAAATACAGAGAGGAGTAACCTATGAGCGGAATTCTTTATGTTGTCGGCACGCCGATAGGCAATCTCGGAGACCTCTCGCCGAGGGCTCTTGGCATTATCGAAGAATGCGACTTTATTGCCGCCGAGGATACGAGGGTAACCCTTAAACTGCTTAATCATTTCGGCATAAAAAAACAGCTCGTTTCCTATCACGAGCATAACCGTTTTACTCAGGGAGAACCGATTTGCGAAAGGATTCTTTCGGGCGAAAACTGCGTTCTTGTTACCGACGCGGGAATGCCCGCAATTTCCGACCCGGGCGAGGACCTTGTCCGCCTTTGCCACGAAAAGGGAATCAGAGTCGAGTCCGTTCCGGGACCTACCGCTTTTGCAACCGCAATTGCGGTTTCCGGTATGCCGTCGGGAAGATTTACTTTTGAAGGGTTTTTAAGCGTCAATAAAGTCAGCAGAAAAGAACATCTTGACAGTCTTGTAAATGAAAAAAGAACCATGATTTTTTACGAGGCTCCGCATAAGCTGGCGAGAACGCTTGCCGATATGTATCTGGTTTTCGGCGACAGGAATATCGCTCTTGTCAAGGAGCTGACCAAAATTCACGAAACGGTTGAAAGAACTACGCTTTTAAAAGCAAGGGATAAGTATTCCGAAAATGTTCCCAAAGGCGAATTTGTAATTATAATCGAAGGCGCAAATGAAGAAAACAACGTTTTTACTCTTGAGCAGGCGGTTATAATGGCAAAGGAACTTCGCGACAGCGGAATGCCGGTATCCGAGGCGGCGAAAACCGCTTCGAAGGAAACCGGTATTAAAAAGGGCGATATTTATAAGGAGCTGATTTAATTATGCAAAACTGGTATCTGTGGGCAATAATCATTATTCTGATTCCCATAACGGCGTTTGTCTGTTATAAAGCCGCAGTGGCTACAAAAGATGCAAAACGCGAAAGGGAAAAGATGATTAACTCCCTTAACCGCTCGAGAGAACTGAAAAATGAATTCGAGGGTATAGGCGAACAGGGAATTCTTGATTCCGATAATGCGAGGCTTCTTGAGGGGATGGCTCTTCTTACGGACCTTAAACTTCGCAAAGAGATAAGACCAAATGAAGCATTTGCCGGGCTCCCCGAGGAAAGGAAAATTGCCTATGTTCTCAATTGTATTCTTGAGGATTGCGACGGGACGGTTTCTTCGTTTTTCAAAAGAAATACTCCTCCCGTGTCGTCGCTTGCGTCAGTGGCTCTTTCGGCAGCGGGAATGAACGAACTGTCCGGTCTTTTTGAATCTGTTTTTCCGATGTTTGACGAGGATGACGAAGAGTTTTCGCTTGATGAGGAAAAAATAAAAGCCGCCGATAAGCAATTCGGCAGACTTTTTAATAAAGATGATTTTATTCTTCTTGCAGGGCAGTATATCAAGAATAACGCCCGCGCGTTTATTTAGTTTCAATCAGCCCGTCTATAACCGAAACAAAGTTCTTTTCGGCTATGTTGATAACCGTTTTAATACATTCGGGTTCTTTTGAAAGCGGTTTTTGCTTGGCGGATTTTGCGCTGTTAAGATTCCTTAACAGTTTTGCGGAAATCATATCTGCCATTGAAGCGGAAAAATCGGTCGGAAAGCTAAGCCATTCGGGAGAAACGTCTCCGGAATTGACGGCGGCGCAGATAAGCCTGTAAAGCCCGACGGACAGGAAGTTTTTTACAAGCTCTTCAATTTCCTTGTTCTTTATTGATTTTTCAAGAAGAAACGCCGCCCTGTAGACGGTGCTCAGGGAATATTCACTGTCCTGCGCATTGTCTTTTTCGTCAAGAGAAATGCCCAGACCGGTTTTATTGTCATTAAGACCGAGAAGATAGTCGGTTGTTACGTTGTAGAATGCCGCCGCTTTTTTTAAAAAATCGAGCGAGCACTCCCTGATTCCTTTTTCATAGTGCGATAAAAGCGCCTGTGAAATACCGAGCTTTGAAGCTGCCGTTTTCTGGCTGATTCCTTTATCTTTTCTTAATTCGGCTAATCTTACAGAGAATTTACCTGCCATTTATTTCAGATCCTTTTATACAAATTGTAATATCGCATGATAGATATTATATAAAAAATATAACAATTTGTATATAACAATATTCAACAAATTATACGGAGGTCGGTTTATGAAAACTTACCAAATTCACCTTATCCGCCACGGAATGACTGCCGAAAACCTTGAGGGCAGGTATATAGGTCATACCGACGTGCCTCTTTGCGAAGACGGGATAAAGCAGATTGAACAGATGAAAAACGAGATGGAATACCCGTTTGCGGATGTTGTTTTCACAAGCCCGCTTTCAAGATGCGTTGATACCGCAAGGCTTATTTATCCCGAAAAAAATCCCGAACCGATTAATGAACTCATAGAATACGATTTCGGCGAATTTGAGGGAAAGACCGCCGAAGAACTTAAGGACGACGAGGATTTTGGCGAGTGGCTTTCGGGTTCAAATCCGAGAAAAGCCGCGCCGTTCGGCGAAAGCAATGCTGCGTTTTCATACCGCGTGTGCGCATGCTTTGAAAAAATAGTTGACGGAATTATTTCCTCCGGAGTAAAAAGCACTGCGGTAATAACTCACGGCGGCGTTATAATGGCTCTGATGGCGGCGTATGCAATTCCCGAAGCGCCCATGCACGAATGGCTCACCCCCAACGGAACCGGTTACACTCTTCGCATTGACCCGTCCATCTGGATGAGAGGAAGAAAGCTTGAAGCGTTTGCGGAGTGTCCGGCTTATCCGCTTGACGAGGAGCAGGAAAGAGCGCTCTGGGACGTATATGACGAATGACCAATAAATTATTGCACTCGCCGGCGATAAGTGGTAAAATAAAAATCTATGAATGAATTTTCCGAGGTAAAACAATGATTCCATTTTCATCGGGCTTTAAAGGCTACGAGCAGGCGGAGGATATTCACGGTCAGATAAGGCTTTGTAAAGAGAACAACAAGAATATGCTTCACCTTAAAAATATGAATTTCTGTCTTGCGTGCGATTATAATGAAAATCAGGCGCGACAGGTTAAAAAACTTCTTGACAGAGAGGGCGTCGGCGCTCTTTCTCTGTTTGTTTTCGCTTCTTCGGATGAAGAAAAATGCTTAAAACTCGCTTCGGTTTACAAAGCGGAATACATAGTTTGCGAAAACGACGAAACAAAAGAAAGATTCAAAAATTTAACCGATTCCTTTACGGTGATAACCGATGGGGAATTATAATTAATTGAACATACATTTCAAAGCACATAAGAAAGAAAAGAGGAGTTAAAATGTTTTCTCATCCAGATTTAAAGGGAAGGGTTGCCGTTATAACCGGCGGCGGCGGAGTTCTTTGCGCAGGCTTTGCAAAAACTCTTGCTTCTCAGGGCGTGAAAATTGCTGTTCTCGACCTGAATAAGGACGCGGCGCAGAAAGTCGCCGATGAAATCAATCACAGCGGCGGCGAAGCAATAGCCATAGGCTGTAACGTACTTGAAAAGGAGAGTCTTGAAAAGGCTCGTCTTGAAGTAAACGAAAAGCTCGGAGTCTGTGATATTCTTATCAACGGAGCCGGCGGAAACAATCCTAAGGGGACAACAACGAAGGAAACGCTTGAAAAAATCGACCTTGAAAATAATGACAGCAATATCAAGACGTTTTTTGATCTCGATCCGGACGGTATTTCCTTTGTGTTTAATCTTAATTTTCTCGGCACTCTTATTCCGACTCAGGTTTTTGCGCGCGATATGGCGGGCAGGGAGAACGCCTGTATTGTTATGATTACTTCGATGAATGCGTTCAGGCCGCTTACGAAGATTCCCGCGTATTCCGCTGCAAAGGCAGCTGTCAAGAATTTTACGGAGTTTATGGCGGTGCATTTTGCCGACGTCGGTATTCGTGTTAATTCAATTGCTCCGGGATTTTTCTCGACGAATCAGAACAAAAAGCTTCTCTGGAATGAGGACGGCTCGCCTACGGCGCGAACAGGCAAGATTCTTGCCGCAACCCCAATGAAGCGTTTCGGTCAAACCGAGGAGCTTGCAGGCGCGCTCCTCTTCCTTTGCGACGAGCAGTATTCAAGCTTTATTACAGGTACGACAATCGCCGTGGACGGCGGATTTAACGCTTATTCGGGGGTATAAATATGGATCCAAATACAGTAATTAAATTTTTATTGGTAGCGGTTGTATGCTCGGTAATTGCCGTTATAGTAATGATTATCGGCGTTGTACGTTACAACAGAATTCTTAAAATCGAAACCGATATCGCAGAAGAAAAAATCGGAAACAAGAAAAAGGCCCAGAAGGTTTTTCTTATTCACACGGTAATTTCAATTGTTTTCATTATTGCCGCGATAATTATAAGAATCACGTCCGGGGGCGTAGGCAGATAAGATGGAACTTAATCTGAGAAAAAAAGAAGACTGTAAATTCGATATGATTTCGCTCGGCGAAATCATGCTTCGTCTTGACCCCGGCGAGGGCAGAATCAAAACCGCCCGTTCGTTTTGCGCGTGGGAAGGCGGCGGAGAGTATAACGTAGCAAGAGGGCTTCGCCGTTGCTTCGGTTTGAAAACTGCCGCAGTTACGGCTTTTGCGGATAATGAGGTCGGAAGGCTTGTTGAGGATTTTATGCTTCAGGGCGGCGTCGACACTTCGCTTATTCGATGGGTCAAATATGACGGAATCGGAAGAACGGTCCGCAACGGACTTAATTTTACCGAAAGAGGATTCGGAATCCGCGGCGCAGTCGGCGTTTCCGACAGGGGAAACACGGCAGCTTCACAGCTTAAAGCCGGTGATATCGACTGGGATTATATCTTCGGCACGCTCGGGGTACGCTGGCTTCACACGGGCGGAATTTTTGCCGCACTTTCGGAAAGCACGGCAGAAGTTGTTATAGAAGCAGTTAAGACTGCAAAAAAATACGGAACAGTTGTTTCTTATGACCTTAATTACCGTCCGTCGCTGTGGAAGGATATCGGCGGAAAGGAAAAGGCGCGGCAGGTTAACCGCGAAATCGCAAAATATATCGACGTCATGATAGGCAATGAGGAAGATTTTACTGCCTGCCTCGGGTTTGAGGTTGAAGGGAATGACGAATTTCTTAAAGAACTGAATGTCGACGGATATTATAAAATGCTCGGCGAGGTTACGAAGGTTTATCCGAATTTTAAGGTTATCGCCACTACTCTTCGCACGGTCAGAACCGCAACGGTGAACGACTGGTCTGCAATTTGCTTTGCGGACGGAAAGATTTATAACGGTCCTGAATTTAAGGGACTTGAAATTCTGGACAGAGTTGGCGGCGGCGACAGCTTCGCTTCGGGTCTTATTTACGGGCTTATAACTACCGGCGACCCGCAAAAGGCGGTCAATTACGGTGTTGCTCACGGCGCGCTTGCAATGACAACGCCCGGCGATACCTCCATGGCGTCGCTTAAAGAGGTTGAAAACATTATTTCCGGCGCAGGCGCCCGCGTTCAGAGATAACGGAGGAATAAAAATGGATAAAGAAAGAATTCTTACCCGAATTCAGGATGCAGGTATCGTTGCGGTTGTCCGCGCGGAAGATACTGAAACTGCAATCCGCATAACCGACGCATGTATTGAAGGCTCAGTTGCGGCAATTGAGCTGACATTTACTGTTCCTCACGCAGACAAGGTTATTGAAGAACTTGCAAAGCGTTATTCTTCCGACGAAATTATTCTCGGAGCCGGAACGGTACTTGACGCAACAACCGCAAGAATAGCAATGCTTTCAGGCGCCCAATACATTGTCAGCCCTGCGCTTGACATTGACACTTTAAAAATGTGCAACCGTTACAGAGTTCCCATGATGCCGGGTATTATGTCGGTCCGCGAGGCGCTTCTGGCTATGGAAAACGGCGCGGATATACTTAAAGTATTCCCCGGCGAGCTTTTCGGACCTAAAATAATAAAGGCGATAAAGGGTCCGATTCCGTATGCAAAAATGATGCCTACGGGCGGAGTTACGGCTGAAAATGTCGGCGAGTGGATAAAAGCCGGCGCAGTTGCAGTCGGAGCGGGCGGAGCGCTTACCGCAGGCGCTAAGACGGGCGATTTTAAAAGAATTACCGAAACCGCAAAACAGTTCGTCGCAAATATCAGGGCGGCAAGAGAAGAACTGAAATAATCTAATCAATAATTTTTAAAAGAGGTATAAAAAATGGAAAAGAAAGTATTACTCGAAACATCGGCAAGACACGTTCACGTTTGCCGCGAAACGCTTGACATTCTCTTCGGAGAGGGCTACGAGCTGACAAAGAAAAAGGATTTGTCACAGCCCGGACAGTTCGCCTGTGAAGAAAGAATTCAGGTTATCGGCGAAAAGGGCAGCTTCCCGTCAGTATCAATTCTCGGTCCGATAAGACCGAATGATCAGGTTGAGCTTTCGGCTTCCGACGCGCGTTCAATAGGCGTTAAAGCTCCCGTAAGAGAGAGCGGAGATATTAAAGGCTCAGGCGGATGCAAGCTCGTCGGACCTAAGGGTGAAGTTGAAATCAGCGAAGGCGTTATCGTTGCAAAAAGACATATCCATATGACTCCTGCCGATGCAGCCGAATACGGACTTTCCGATAAGCAGATTGTTTCCGTTAAGATTGATTCTGCCGAGCGTTCTCTTGTTTTCGGCGACGTAGTTGTAAGAGTCAGCGAGAAATTTGCTCTTGCAATGCATATCGACACTGACGAATCCAATGCCGTAATGGCAGCTCCCGGAACATACGGAATTATTCTCGACTGATTATGATAAAAACTCGCAAAAGCGGCGTTCTTATGCATTTAACGAGCCTGCCGTCGCCGTTCGGTATCGGCGTTATGGGCACTAACGCAAAAAAGTTCGCCGAAAAAATAAAGTCAATGGGCTTTTCAATCTGGCAGGTGTTACCGCTTAATCCTCCTGACAGATTTGCTTCGCCCTACGCTTCGGAAAGCGCATTTGCAGGCAATTTTATGCTCATCAATCCCAACGCTCTTGAGGAGATGGGACTGCTTAACCACGACGAAGTGCAAAAGGAGTATTATTACGGTTCTCCCTATACAGCCGATTATGAATTCGCTTTTCATTCAAGAATGAGATCGCTTCGTTCGGCTTATTCGAGAATAGGGGACGAGCTGAAAAATCAGGTTATCGGGTTTAATAATAAAAACAAGTGGCTTGAAGAGTATTCGCTGTTTATGGCAGTGCGTTCGAGTCAGGACGGAAAACCGTGGTGGGAGTGGAGCGACGGACTTTACGATTACAAAAAAGCGTCCGAAAGAAAAGCCGATTTTTATGACGAACAGCTTTTCTGGCAGTTTGTCCAGTTCGTTTTCTATTCCCAGTGGAAGAAAACCAAGGCTGAAATAAACTCTGTCGGAGTTGAAATTCTCGGCGATATGCCGATATACGTTTCAATGGACAGCGCCGACGTCTGGGCGAACACATCACTTTTTGAAATCGACCAAAAGACATTCAAACCGAAAAAGGTCGCCGGAGTTCCGCCGGACTATTTTTCCGAAACGGGTCAGCTTTGGGGCAATCCGCTCTATGACTGGAAGTCAATGGAAAAGGACGGATTTTCCTGGTGGATAAGGCGTTTAAAACACGCAAGTGAAATATACGACATGGTGCGTATTGACCATTTCAGGGCGTTTGCGTCCTACTGGGCAGTGCCCTTCGGCAGTGAAACCGCAATGGTCGGCGAGTGGCTGCAGGGACCCGGGATGAAGCTTTTTGACGAGGTTAAAAGCCAACTCGGCGAAATTCAGATTCTTGCGGAGGATTTAGGAGTTTTCGGCGAGGACGTTGTCAAGCTTCTTGAGGACAGCGGCTTCCCGGGAATGAAGGTTATTCAGTTCGGCTTTGCGCCGGGCGAAAACAGCCTGCATTTACCCCATAATTATCCCGTAAACTCTGTTGCTTACGTCGGCACGCACGACAATAATACGATTCTCGGCTGGCTGTGGGAAGCGAATGAAAAAGACCGTGAGTTTGCTCTTGATTACTGCCGGTTCAAAAACGGCAACTGGGGAGAGGGCGGTCAGAAAAGCGAATCCTGCCGCAGTATTATCGAAGCGGTCTGGCGTTCAAGCTCGGCTTATGCGATAATTTCCTATCAGGATATGAGCGGTTACGGTGCGGACGCGAGAATGAATACTCCCGGAAAAGCGGAAGGCAACTGGCTTTTCCGCACCACCAACGAAGCAATCGACCAGATTGATTCGGAGTATTTCAAAAAAATAAACTACCTTTTCTCAAGAGGGTAAAATGTATCAGCCTCCCCTGTGTAAGGGGAGGCGTCTGTTTTTACAGACGGAGGGATTGTTTTTATCGTTCACGGGCAAGACAACCCTTCCCCTACGACGACTCCTCAATCATTTATAAAAAAATATAACGGCTCCTCTTTCGGGGAGCCGTTTTGATTTGTTATATTTTACGGATTCAGGCAAACGCCGCTCTTATTGAACTTGTATGTTTTATTACCGATTTTCTGTGAGCAGTTTGCAAGCATAACGCCCGAGGAATTGAAATAATACCACTTGCCGCCGGATTTCAGCCAGCCCGTTTTCATAGCCCCGCTCGACTCGAAATAGTACCACTTGTTGCTGATTTTCTGCCAGCCCGTAAGCATAGCGCCTGAAGGATTGAAGTAATACCATTTCTTGCTTATCTTCTGCCAGCCTGTGAGCATAGCTCCCGAGGAGTTGAAGTAATACCATTTCTTGCTTATCTTCTGCCAACCCGTCTGCATAATGCCGTCAGAGTTGAAATAGTACCATTTCTTACTGATTTTCTGCCAGCCGGTCTGTGCAACTCCGTCTTTGTAATACAGCCATTTGCCGTCTTCTTTAGCCCAGCCATTTTTTACTATTTCCTGTTCTTCACCATCTGATTCAAAATGAATATCGGCATATGTTAAATACTTATTGTTGTCAAATATTTTTATTTCGTTCCATTCGTCCTGAGTGCCCGCATAATACACATCTTCAATTCCTGTGCAATTCGAAAAAGCGCCTTCGTGAATTTTTGTTACGGATTTCGGGATTGCAACCGAACTAATTCCATTGCATCCACTGAAAGCGCTGCCATTAATGACAGTCGTGCCTTCGGGTATAACTACATTCGTAATGCTTTTAATGTATCTATATGACATATCAGGATTGTATATAATAATTATTTTTTCAAGATTCGGCAGTTCTTCTTTTAGTTTGTAAATACTTCCCGATTCATAACTTGAAGGAACGGTAATACTTTTAATGGTTTCATTTGAACAGAATGCAGAATCGGCTATGCTTTTACATCCATCAGGAATTACGTACTCCGTAAGAAGTTTTGATTTTCCGTAGGGTAGCACAATAAGAGTTTCTTTATTCTTGTCAAATAATACTCCGTCAACAGATGTATAGAAATCGTTCCCCTGCCCAACATATATATTTTTAAGATTGTCACAACCGTTAAATGCACTTTCAGAAACCTCTAAAATATTATCTGGTAAGGTATAACTTGATTCGGTTCTTCCCTCGGGACAACGAACTAAAATATCTCCGATATGATCAAGCCTATGCTCTTCAGATTCGTAATAATCTATACGCCCAAATTCATCATAGACGGGAATTTTTACAGTTATAGTATTATATAATTCTTTCACCAAAATTCCATCTCTTGAACTATAGCACCATTCACCGCGGCCACCGCCGATGGAATCATTTAATTCTATGCTGTTCGAATCATTTAAATATTTATCATTAACGTAAATGTATTTTAAATTTTTACATCCGTCAAATGTGTGCGCGTCAAATCCGGGTTTTGCGGAGTAAGTTTTAGTTCCGTCTATATAACCATAATAATCGTGACTGCTAAAAGTATGCCCGACAAAAGAAACGGCATATGGAATAGTGACAGAAGATAATTTACTTAAACATTTGGATAGATTTACGCTTTCTAAATAATAACTAAAAGAGTCAGGGTGACAATCTATACAATAGTTTTTCCATCTAACATCGCCTTCAAGAGACCAATTATTATCTGATGACACAACATCATAAAACTTTTCTCCGCCTTCATAATCATGCCCGCCAGGTGATTGTTCTTCACGTATTATATACGACTCATAATAAGCAGCACTTGCTGATATAACACCGACAGATATGACTGAAAAAATCATAAGTGCTACAAGAACAATTGACAAACTCTTTTTTAACATTTTTCTTTTTACCTCCTGAAACAATATAGTATAAATAAAAAAGTGCGCAGCCGAAGCTACGCACAAAAAACGCTGCTTCAACTGTCGCCAAACATTCCAACATATTCGCTCGTAATGCGAAATGCCTTATAAAGCGTTTTTGTTCGGGTGGAGTATTTGACACTTTTATTCTACCATTATATTTATAATCAGTCAATAAGAAACAGACCTGACTATTGTCAGGTCTGTTATGTTTAATTATAAATTATACTTGCACAAAGCCAACCTTTTTCATAACCTTGCGAAGCGTTCTTTCGGCTCTGTATGACGCTTTTTCTGCGCCTGCCTTCATACATTCGTTAAGATATGCCTTGTCGTTAATGAGCCTTGCGTATTCATCTTTAAGGGGTCTTAACTCTTCGACAACCGCCTCGGCAACTGCCGATTTGAAATCGCCGTAGCCCTTGCCGTCAAATTCCTTTTCAATCTCGTCAAAGCCCTTACCCGTGCAGCACGAATAAATGCCCATAAGATTGTTGACTCCGTCCTTGCCCTCGGCAAAGCGAACCTTCGCCTCGCTGTCGGTAACGGCGGATTTGATTTTTTTGGCAATGGCGTTGTCGTCCTCAAGAATCGAAATAAACGATTTTGTATTAAGGTCGGATTTGCTCATCTTCTTTGTCGGCTCCTGAAGTGACATTACCCTTGCGCCCGTTTTGCCGATAAACGGCTCGGGAATTGTAAGAACATCACCGTAAATGCCGTTGAAACGGGTTGCAATATCCCTTGCTAATTCAAGGTGCTGCTTCTGGTCTGCGCCGATAGGCACAAAGTTTGACTGATAAAGAAGAATGTCTGCCGCCATAAGAACCGGATAATCGAAAAGACCGATATTGATGTTGTCGGCGTGTTTTTCGCTTTTATCCTTGAACTGAGTCATTCTCGCCGCCTCGCCGAACTGCGTGTAGCAGTTAAGAATCCAGCTCAGCTGAGCGTGCTGCGGAACCTGACTCTGAATAAAAACCGTGTTCTTTTCCGGGTCAAGTCCGAGGGCGAGCAGAATAGCGTACATTTCAAGCGTTCTCTGCCGCAGCAGCTTGGGCTCGGTTCTTACGGTTATGGAATGTAAATCCGCAACCGCGTAAAGACAGTCATAATCCTCCGCCATGTTTTTCCAGTTGCGAAGCGCGCCGAGATAATTGCCGAGCGTCGGCGTTCCCGTCGGTTGGATTGCACTTAAAACTATCTGTTTGTTTTCGTTTTCCATAAAGAATCATTCCTTAATCTGAAGAGCTTTTACTATTTCGGTGAGTTTTGCCCTGTCAAAAATTCTCGGAACGGGGTAGAGCGGATGAGCTTCTTTCATAGCTCTTTCAACAATTGTGTCGATATCTTCGTCCTTAATCTGAGTAAAGCCCTTAGGAATGTTCATCCTTTCGTTCATGCCGTGGATTGCGTCAATGAATTTCTTTGCTTTTTCTTCATCCGAAGCGCCTTCAATTCCGACTATGTCGGCAAGCTTTGAAAGAGAACCGTAAACGCTGTCGCCGAACTGTTCAAGCATAAAGGGAAGAATAACCGCATTTGCAAGACCGTGAGGAATGCCGTACATACCGCCGAGGTTGTGAGCTACGGCGTGGACGTAACCGACATAAGCTCTTGTGAACGCCATTCCTGCATAGAACGAAGCTTCAAGCATATTCTTTCTTGCTTCGATATTCTTACCGTCGTTATACGCAGTTTCAAGGTTTTCAAAAATGAGCTTTGTCGCTTTTTCAGCATATTCTCTTGTTGATTTAACATTCGACTTGCCGATATATGCTTCAACGGCGTGTGTCAATGCGTCAAGACCTGTTGTCGAAGTGATATGAGGCGGAAGCCCAACGGTAAGCTCGGGGTCGAGAACCGCATACTTCGGGCGAAGAACAGGGTCGTTGATTGCATATTTTTCGTGTGTTTTCGGGTTTGAAACAACTGCGGCAACAGTAACCTCACTGCCCGTACCGGCTGTAGTTGGAACGGCAAAGAACGGGGGAAGCTTCTTCATAACCTTGAGTGTGCCGCGCATTTTTTCAAGAGGCTTGTTGGGTCTGACTATTCTTGCGGCAGCAGCTTTTGCGCAGTCCATGGGTGAACCGCCGCCGAAAGCAATGAAGCCCTCGCAGCCGTTGTCAAGATAGAGCTTTCTTGCTTCTTCAATGTTGTCAAAGGTGGGGTTGGGCTGAACGCCGTCATAAACCGTGTATTTTATTCCCTGGTTTTCAAGCTCTTCAAAAAGTCCGTCAAGAAGATGAAGTCCCATAAGACCCTTATCGGTTACCACGAGAACGTTATTAACGCCCTTGCCCTTGATAAATCCGGGCAGCTTTTTAACGCTGCCTGCGCCTTTGATTGTTTCGGGTTCATCCCAGTTCATAAACAGGGTGAACACATAAAAAACTTTCTGATAAGCGCGGTAGTAGAATTTCTTTAATTCCCACATTTTTTTCACTCACTTTCTAATAGTTTTCTTTTATTGATATCCCTTTCGATTTGCTCTTTTAACAAAGCGACAGAGCTGAATTTCTGCTCGCCGCGAATAAAAGAAACAAGCTCGACTGTGGGATTTGAGCCGTAAAGATTTCCGCTGAAACCGAGGATATGCGTTTCGCTGTTTGTTTTGAGCGTATTTTCGACAGTCGGTCTTACGCCTATATTTGTAATTGATTTATATTTTTTACCGTCAACGGTTGTCAATGAAGCGTAAACGCCGTTGCCGGGTTTGACAAGCTCTTTGTCGATAATCTGATTAATTGTCGGAATTCCGAGCTTTCTTCCGAGGTGCTTTCCGTCGATAACAGGCGACGAAAACGAAAAATATCTTCCCAACATTCTGTTTGCTTTTTCGATTTCGCCCTGCTGAATAAACGAACGGATTCTGGTTGATGACACTTCGTTTCCGTCGATTTTTATCATATCCGAAACGCAGAGCGTAATACCGTTCTTTTCACATTCGTTTTTCAGGAACCCGACATCACCGGCTGCGCCCTTGCCGAAACGGTAATTTTCACCGCAGCAAATGGCTTTGCAGTTAAGCCCGTTAATAAGTATATCGTAAAAAAACCGTTCTGCGGATAAATTGACGATTTTTTCAAATTCGAATATTTTTTTATCGGCTCCGAGGGAAGCTACAATGCTGTCTCTGTGACTGTCGCTTATAAGCTTCATAGGGCTTGAGGAATCGATAAGCGTTCTCGGGTGTACGTCAAAAAATGTTACCACGGGAGTCAGCGACATTTCTTTTGACAGGGAAACCGCTTTTTCAATAACCTTCATATGCCCGACGTGAAGACCGTCAAAAGTTCCGAGCGCCGCAACGCTTTCTTTCATATGCCGAGCACCTTCTTTGCTGTAACTTTGTCGCTTCCGGTCCTGAATTCGCCTATGCCCAGAAACAGACCGCTGTCGGAATACATTCTGTAATAGCCTTCCTCAACCGGAACATCAAGTCTGTCGGCGGAAAGATACCCGCCGTTTTTAAATCTTTTTGACTGGGCAGGGGACAGGTCAATTCTGCCGTAAATTCCGAGAGCTTTGTCAATGGGTATTACGCATTTTTCAAGCTCTTCGCGGCTCATTTGTCTCATTTTTTCAAGCGAAATGCTTTCTTCAAGAGTAAAACCGTTCGCCTCGGTTCTTGTAAGGGAGGTCAGAACCGCTCCGCACCCCAGGGCAGAGCCGATATCGTCCGCGAGAGCGCGTATGTATGTTCCTGCCGAGCATTCGACAAAAATCTCGAAACTGTCGTTTCCGGCGTTTAACAGTTTGAGTGTATAAACAGTTACCTTCCGGCTTTCCCTTTCAACTGTTTCGCCTTTTCTCGCAAGGTCATAGAGTCTCACTCCGTCCTTGCGGATTGCGGAAAACATGGGCGGAGTCTGACTGATTTCGCCCGTGAAATTACTGAGTATTTGCTCAATTTCTTCCTCAGAAACATCCACGCTTGTTTTTGTAAGAATGTCGCCCGTAATATCAAGCGTATCTGTTGTAATTCCGAGCTGAACCGTAGCCTTATAAGCCTTTTTGCTTGTCGGCAGAAGCTCAATAAACCTTGTCGCCTGACCGAGCGCAACGGGAAGAACGCCCGTAGCAAACGGGTCAAGCGTACCGGTGTGCCCTGCCTTCTTTTCGCGAAGCAGCTTTGAGACCTGCTTTGCTGCCCAGAAGGAAGAAATATCATTCGGTTTGTCAAGACATATAAAACCCGTCATATAAAATCCTTAACCGTGCGAAGAATTGTTTGTTTAACTTCGTCAAGACTGCCGGAAACAGTACAGCCCGAAGCCCTTGCGTGTCCGCCTCCGCCAAGGCGCGAACATATTTCACACGCGTCAACGGGTTCGTTCGTACGGACCGAAACCTTATAGCAGCCTTCTTCTTTTTCCCTTATTGTTATGCCTGCAAGAACGCCTTCAATCTGGCGGGGGAGAGCTGAAATGCCGTCGCATTCCGTTTCGTCCGAACCGCTTTTTTCAAACATTTCCTTCGTAACGCACATAAGCGCGCAGCGACCGTCAAAATGCATTTCAAGACTCGAAAGCGCAAGCTTTTCGAGCGCGGCGTAGGTCTTTGTTTTGGTTTCAAAAATCTGTTTGTTGATTCTTGCATTGTCGGCTCCGAGCTTAATGAGTTCGCTGGCGCAAAGATGCGTGTCGGCGTCCGTGTTTGAATAACGGAAGCAGCCCGTATCAGTCGCAATTCCTATGTAAAGACAGTCTGCAATGCGACTGTCAATTTCAACGCCGAGCTTTTCAATGACTCTGAAAACGATTTCACATGCGGCTGCGCGTTCTTCGAGAAGGGAGTAGACCGAAAAATCCGTGTGTGACATATGGTGGTCAATTGAAAGAATTACCTTGCCGGAATATTTTTCTTTTAATGAGCCTAAAAGATTTTCCGTCGCAACGTCAACCGACACGACGAAGCCGTTTTCGATTTCGTCGTTCACGATTTTGTCGCATAAAAAACGGAACTTTTTCGGAACTTCGTTTTCACATTCCAGACGGACTTTTTTCCCGAGCTTTTTTAAAGCGTAATAAAGCGCAAAAGCGCTTCCGAGAGTGTCACCGTCGGGATTCTGGTGTGAAAGAATTATAAAATTGTCGTTTTCTCTGAGCAGTTCTGCCGCTTTACTGACATCAATTGTCATTTTTTTTACCGTCACTTTAATTTTTTAAACATTTCAAAGCTGTGCTCTACGGAGTCGTCAGCAATGAATTTGATTTCGGGAGCAACCCTCAGGCGCAGCCTTTTTGTGATTTCGCGTCTGATAAGACCTGTTGCGGCCGAGAGCCCCTTAACAGCTTCCTTTGCAGAATCAATTCCGTCAAGAGCGCTGACGTAAACCTTTGCGTAAGAAAGGTCATGAGTTACGTCAACATGTACGACGGTCAGCATTTTGCCGCTGATTCTCGGGTCCTTGAGTTCCCTTACAACGGAAGCAATTTCTCTTTTTATATCTTCGGACATTCTGTCCGATTTGTAGGATGCCATTTGTTACCTCCTTTTAAAAAGGTCAGTCGCGGTATTCCTCCATAATGAAGGCTTCGAGTATGTCGCCCTCTTTAATATCGTTGAATTTCTGAAGACCGATACCGCATTCGTATCCGGCAGCAACTTCTTTAACGTCGTCCTTGAAACGCTTGAGTGAAGCGATTTCATCTTCCGTTATGACGATGCCGTCACGGACTACGCGGATTTTTGCGTTCCTTGTAACCTTACCGTCAAGAACGTAGCTGCCTGCAATAGTGCCTGCGCTTGAAAGCTTGAAGACATTGCGGACCTCCGCCTTGCCAAGAAGGTTTTCTCTGAATTTCGGAGCGAGCATACCTTTGATAGCCGCTTCGATTTCCTCGATGCAGTCGTAGATAATGCGGTACATACGCATATCGATTCCGTCGCGTTCCGCAAGAGTCGAAGCAACGTTGTCGGGACGTACGTTGAAGCCGACGATTATTGCGTTTGAAGCGTTTGCGAGCATAACGTCGCTTTCGCTTACGGCGCCGACGCCGCCGTGGATAACTCTTACCCTGACTTCGTCGTTTGAAAGCTTTTCAAGACTCTGTTTAACTGCTTCAACCGAGCCCTGAACGTCAGCCTTAACTATGATATTAAGGTCTTTAACCTCACCTTCGTTAATTGAATCGAACAGGTTGTCAAGAGTAACCTTCTGGAACTGCTTGAACTGTTCTTCTTTTTCTTTCTGCTTTCTCTGTTCAACAAGTTCACGCGCAAGTTTTTCGTCGGAAACAGCGTCGAAAATATCGCCTGACTGGGGAACTTCCGCAAGACCCGTGATTTCAACGGGAACCGAAGGACCTGCCTGCTTGATGGATTTGCCCTTATCGTTGGTCATAACACGAACACGGCCTACGGAAGTGCCGGCAACGATAATATCGCCGGATTTGAGAGTACCGTTCTGAACAAGAAGCGTAGCAACCGGACCTCTGCCCTTGTCAAGACGCGCTTCGATAACGATTCCGCGGGCGGCTCTGTTGGGATTTGCTTTGAGCTCTTTCATTTCCGCAACAAGCAGTACGCTTTCAAGCAGGGTGTCAAGGCCCTGTCTGGTTTTTGCCGAAACGGGAACGCAGATTGTTTCGCCGCCCCACTCTTCGGGAACGATTTCGTATTCGGTAAGCTGCTGCATAACTCTGTCGGGATTTGCACCCTCTTTATCCATCTTGTTAATTGCAACGATAATGGAAACATCAGCGGCTTTGGCGTGGTTAATAGCTTCAACCGTCTGGGGCATAATACCGTCGTCGGCTGCGACAACGAGAATTGCTATATCCGTAGCCTTTGCTCCTCTTGCTCTCATCGAAGTGAAAGCAGCATGACCGGGAGTGTCAAGAAAAGTGATATTCTGACCGTTGATGGAAGTCCTGTAAGCGCCGATGTGCTGGGTAATTCCGCCGGCTTCCGTTGAAGTAACCGAAGTATTACGGATTGCGTCAAGAATTGATGTTTTACCGTGGTCAACGTGACCCATAACTACAACAACCGGATCTCTGGGAAGAAGGTCTTTCTCGTCGTCCTCAGTAATATCCATAATTCTTTCTTCGATTGTGACAACGACTTCCTTTTTAACCTTTGCGCCAAGCTCGGTAGCAACGATTTCCGCAGTGTCATAGTCAATAACTTCGTTGACGTTTGCCATTACGCCGAGTGAGAACAGCTTTTTAATAACCTCGGCTGCAGTCATTTTGAGAAGAAGAGCAAGGTCGCCGACCGTAATTTCTTCGGGAACGGTGATTTCAATTGTCCTCTTCGCTCTTTCTTCCGCAATTCTTTTAAGCCTTTCTGCCTCAGTTTCCTTCTTGCGTTTCATACCGCCCTGTTTGCGGTACTGCTGAGATTTCTGCTTAAGTTTCTGCTTGCCGACATAGTTGTCGTTTCTTGTATTTGCGGACGCAATATCGTCATACTTTTCGTTGTATTTATCGATATTGATATTGCCCGTGTCACGGGTGTCAATAGTCTTTCTTTCACCCTTTGTACGGGACTGAAGCGGTTTATCCGCCTTTTCCTTTTTCTTCGGGGCGCAGGAAGCGGCTTTGCCTGTTGAATCGGTTTTGGAAGCAGCTGCTTCTTTCTTTGCCGCGGGCTTTTTCGCCTTGCTTTCTTCCGCTTTCTTTTCTTCCTTTTCCGCTTCCTTGGGGGCATATTCTTCGGGCTTTCTTGCCATTGCAAAATATGCGTCAAGGCTTTCAGGAGCGTACTGTTTGCTTAAAATATCAAAAACAGCGTCAAGTTCACGCTCTTCAAGAGCGGTCTGGTATTTTTTCTCACCCTCGAACAGGGGAGTGAGCATTTCTATTATTTGCTTGCTCTGGATATTAAAATCCTTGGCAAGTTCATGAATTTTATATTTTTTAGTCATATATTATCCTCCCGATATGTCATCAGCTTCTTTCTGAAGCCCTCGTCATTAACCGTAACAACTGCGGCTTTTGAGCCGACAATAAATGCGAATTGTTCCGTACTGTACGGGACGGTGATTGCTTCGATTTTTGCGTCTTTGCAAAGAGCAAAGAATTCTTCTTTAAGTCTTTGCGAGGAATCCGAAGAAAGAATACAAAGTGAAGCCGACCCGTTTTTTACCGAAATTTTACTTTCATCGTGACCTAAACTCAGTTTTCCTGCTTTTCTGCAGATTCCGAGCAGTCCGGAAACCCGGTCGTTATTCATTTTCCAGTTCACCCTCCATACTGTCAAGAACATCCTCGGGGATGGGTGAAGAAAAAGCTTTTTCAAATCTTCTGGCTTTTCTCGCTTTCATAAAGCATTCCTTACTGTGACAGATATAAGCGCCTCTGCCGTTTTTTTTGCCGGTAAGGTCAAGCGAAATCTCGCCGAGATTATTCTTAACCACGCGGATAAGCTCTTTTTTAGGTTTGCTTTCTCCGCATCCCAAGCATTTCCTCGTCGGTATTTTCTTTTCAGCCATTTTCTTTCCCTCCCTTAGGAATTATGTTACGGTTCTGCTTTAACCCTCATAGAAACCGCTTTCGGGTTTAATATCGATTTTCCAGCCCGTAAGTCTTGCCGCGAGCCGCGCGTTCTGACCCTTGTTGCCGATGGCAAGCGAGAGCTGGTTGTCGGGAACCGTTACCTGACAGGAATGTTCCTGCTCGTTAACTATTTCGACCTTGAGAACGTCTGCGGGCGCAAGCGCTGCAGCGACGAATTCGGTAGGATCTTCGCTGTATTTGACTATGTCGATTTTTTCGCCGCCGAGAAGCTCGACGATTTTTTCAACTCGCTGACCTCTTGAACCTATGCAGGCTCCTACGGGGTCTATATCCGGATCTTTTGAGAAAACAGCCATCTTTGTTCTTGCGCCTGCTTCTCTTGAAACGGCTTCAATTGTAACCGTCCCGTCAAAGAGCTCAGGAACCTCTTCTTCAAACATACGCTTGATAAGATTCGGGTGTCTTCTTGAAATCATAGCTTTGGGACCCTTGTCGGTAACCCTTGCCTCAATAATATAAACCTTAATCGTGTCGCCCTCCCGGAGAACTTCGCCTTCAACCTGCTCGTTCTTGGGAAGAATCGCTTCGCTTTTGCCTATTTCAACTGTAGCGTTGCCTGTTACGGGGTCGATTCTTAATACTTTTGCATTAACAATTTCCTGCTGCTTGGACTGGAATTCCTTAAGCATAATGCCCTTTTCGGCGTCACGAAGACCCGAACGTATAGCGTGCTTGGTTGACTGAGCAGTAATTCTTCCGAATTCCTTCGGGTCAAGATCAACTTCAATAATGTCGCCGACTTTGGCGTTCTTTTTTAATTCGGCTGCCTGCTCGACGGTAAGCTCGACTGTAGGTCTTTCAACTTCTTCAACAACCTTTTTCTTAAGGAATATTCTCATTAAATACTTGTCGGGATCGATTTCGCAACCGACGTCTTCTTCCTCACATTCGTTGATTTTCTTAACCTGTGTTACAATTGCTGTCTTTATTCTGTCAAAAAGAAATTCAGCGGGGATGCCTCTTTCTTTTTCCATCATATTGACTGCTTCAAAAAATTCTTTGTTCTGCTTACTCATTTTCGTTAAAACCTCCAAAATCGTCTAATTTAACAAATGACGCTTCTTTTTTATTAAAACTAAGACCTCTGCCGTCCTCAAGTTCAACGGTTACGTTTCCGTTGTCGTATCCGACGAGAACGCCCTTATAATCTCTTTTGCCTTCGTATGCGTGAATAAATCTTACCGTAACGTTTTCGCCTAAAAACTGTTCAAAATGAAAATCCCTTATAAGTTCTCTTTCAATTCCGGGAGACGAAACCTGAAGAGAATAGCTTTGCTCAATCGGGTCAAGCTCATCCAGCGGACCGTCAATAGCGTGACTCATGTTTACGCAGTCGTCAATGTTTATTCCGCCCGGCTTGTCAATGAAAATACGTAAAAACCAGTTGGCGCCTTCTTTCTGAAACCTCACATCCCAAAGGGTGAGACCGAGTTCTTTTGCAATCGGCTCGGCAATTTCCCAGACAAGACCAACGGTGTTTTTCTTATCTGCCATAATACCCTCCAATAAAGTTTTGAGAGCGGGTTTCCCCACTCTCAAAGTCAATACTTATTCTTACCGTTGCATATAATACCATATATAATAATAATTTGCAATAGTTTTTTCAAAATTTTTACATCGGCGGATTATTTAAGAAATTGAGCGATTTCATCGGCGTTGAGAACCTTTGAAGTTCTTCTGATTTCTTTACCGTTTTCGAACAGGACCAGAGTCGGAGCACTCATGATTGCGTACAGCATTGACAGGTCAGGACTTTTATCCGAAACAACATTTACGCACTTGACAAGAGCTTTCTCATCAAATTTTCTGAATTCCTCGCTCTGAATTCTGCAAAGGGGAAAGGCGTCGGAGCTGAAATACATAAGAACCCTGCCTTTATAGTGCAAAACCTCGTCTGCTATGTTCATAAAATTGATTTCAGTTATCATTTTTCCTGTACTCCTTTGAAAGTTCTTTGGCAAGGTATTGTGCTTTACACAGGTCTAAACTGCCAACGGGATTCAAGTATGTTCCGGGTATAAAAATATCCGCAAAAAGTTTGATATTAAGCAGGCTGAAGGCATTTTCACACTGCTGCTTGACGACATTGAATCCAAGTCTGTCGTCAATTCCTCCTGTGACAAGTAGAACTGCTTTACGTTCTTTCGGGAAGGAGTATATGATGTTTCGTTCGCTTCTTGCGTTATAGTAACGCTGAAACCGGTCAAAAAGCGCTTTGACCGGCGCCGGAAAACCCGCAAAATAAATCGGGAACGCAAAAACAATCAGGTCTGCTTCACCGAAAATATGAAAGAATTTATCAAGATCTTTTTTTCTGCATCCGTCGCTGATTTTGCAGTATCCGCAATCGTCGCACGGTGCGGGCGACAGCTCGAAAATATCTGCGGTTTCGATTGAAGCGTCTCTATCAAGACCGCTTAAGAATCCGTTAAGCAGCTTCTTCGTATTTCCGCTTCTGTGCGGCGAACCGTAAACAATTAAAACTTTCATTTTAATCCCCTGAATAAATTGTCTTTAAAATATATTTTACCACTTTCTGAAGATATGTTCAATATTTGAATTATGTAAATTTTCTGTAAAAAATCGGAATTCCGGTTTATTTATTAATAAATCCGTATTATAATAAGTCACGCAAACAGAAAAGAAGGCGGCAGAATCCGGCTGAAAAGGAAGCCGAAGAAGCCAAGAAAAATACGGAAAGTGTGAAAAATAATGAGTAAAATTCTTTTTATCGAATACCCTAAATGCACAACCTGTCAGAAGGCAAAAAAATGGCTTGACGACAATAATATTGAATATGAAGACAGGCACATAAAAGAAAATAACCCGTCCTATGACGAGCTTAAAAAATGGTATGCCGAAAGCGGCCTTGAGTTAAAGAGATTCTTTAATACAAGCGGTCTTTTGTATAAGTCAATGGATTTGAAGAACAAACTCCCCGGTATGACCGAGGATGAACAGTTAAAGCTTCTTGCAACCGACGGAATGCTTGTAAAGCGCCCTCTTGTAATCGCTGAAAACGTAATCCTGACAGGCTTCCGTGAAAAGGAATGGTCTGAAAAGCTTAAATAAAATAAAGAATAACCGCAAACGGCTCCCCGAAAGAGGAGCCGTAATTTTTTTGTATATATTCCGGCGTTCTGCATTTTAGTACAAAACTGCATACGAGCTGAAACGTTTTTTATATGAAATGAAAAAGTCTATATCTATTTAAATCCCTTTTCAGACTGCTTATTTTTTGATATCGTTCACCGATTTGTGAATTCGTGCATTTTTTTATTATTTTTCCAAGTGGTCCTTTAGGCGTTTTAATAATAGGATTTATTCCTAAAAGCATTTCGTTAAACAGCACACCCAAAGCATAGATATCCGTTGCAGGTAAGGATTGATGAATACCGTATTGTTCCGGTGCGGCATAACCGGGAGTGCCTAAATTAACCGTGTCACTGTCGTTTGTATAGGACAGTTCTCTCGCTGAAGAATAATCTATTAAAACCGCAACATCTGACTTGTTTATTATTATGTTTGACGGTTTTATGTCTCTGTGAATAATATTAAGCGAATGTAGGAAAGACAAGGCAGAACACAAATCCAGCATATATGAAACGGCCTCTTTTTTTTCTAAGTGTCCGTTTTTCAGCTTGTCGCTTAACATAACACCATCTATGTATTCTTCAAGCACAAGCACGTATTCTTCTTCAGAACTGACATCATAAACGGTAGCAATATTGGGATGAACTTTTCCGCGTAGTGCTCTGTAAACATGGTCATTTCTGATTTTCGAACAGATTACGACAAGCTTATTATCGCTTCCATTTTCTGAATAAAGCTCTATTTTGGATTTATCCGTACTCTTTAATGTTCTGATTTTCTCATATTCACTTTTGAGGTTTTCAAAAATATAATCAGAAAGCTGACTCACTTTAATTCTTCTTCTCCGTTTTCTTTTAATAGTTCGTTTAACTGATTGATGTTATAAGAGTGAGTAATCGCATATATAAAAACACTGTCCCTTTTGTTTTTTGGATATAGCTCTGAATAACAGTAAATTCTCAATGCGGACTGACAGTCCGGAATTGTTAGATTCATAGCAACAAAAAGGCGTATAAGCTTTTCTCTGGACGGCTTTTTCTTTCCGTTAATAATATCATAAAAATATGTATAGCCTATATCAGCCCGATTAATAATATCGCTGTTTTGATACGGGCACTTTTCTTTTTGCTTTGACCAAAACTCAATTAAATTGTTTTCAACGAAAGAACTCTTTCCTATTTCAAGGAATTCAGAATACTCAGTCTGACTTCTGCCAAGAATATTTAATAATTCAGCAGTATTTATAGCGCCTTTGGGTTTTTCTGACATATTTAAGCTCCTTTTCAAGATATAACTTCAATCTTTATACCGCAATCTGACAACTTGGATCTATAGTACCAACCGGGATCCTCCGAAAATATCATTTTTTTAAGACCGGTAGGACTTGCAACATTTCCGGTTATATCCGAAACATCGGTAAAATAGCACTTATCAACAAACTGTACTGTTTCAATATAGGGGTTCCCGTGAAATGAATTGTTTTCGATTACCGGTTGATCTATCATTTTAAAATATTTATCACTTTTAGCAGGAGGATAATGAAATGAATAATATATAACTCCGTTAATGGTTCCGTCAGGGCGGTAAAAAAGAACCCCGTCTTTAACAGAGAAACGGTTGTTGCCCTCTGCAACACTGAATTTTTCAAGTGAAGTACAACCTGTGAAATTAAACTGTTTGTTATCGCGACCGGTATTTATACTGTTGATTCCCTTTCCTATTTGAAGGTGCTTTAAATACGGATTATCTTTAAATGCACCGCCTTCAATACTGATGCAGCCCGGGTTCGTTATAGCGTAAAACGAATCAGTTTTGGCAGGGGGATAGTATTCAAGATATTTCCCATTGTTGTAAACAACTCCGTTATCCGAGTAAAGCGAACCCTGAACAGTATTGTCTTTACTGCCGAAATAAACGCCGCTTATACTTTTGCAGTTTTCAATCAGTTTGTAGAAGTAAAGAGAATGATATTCAGTATTGTTGGGTGCAAGAGCGTATGCACTTGTATTCTTTGGGAAAATGATTTCTTTCAGATTGGGAAGGTTATAAAATACATTTGTAAAATAAAGAAATTGAAAGGTGTGTGTTCCGCTTTCAAAGTAAATTGTTTTAATTTTTGAATTGTTTGAAAACGCTCCCTCGCCGACATGCTTTACCGGTTTGCCGTTAATGTATGCAGGAACAGTAACATATGAATCATTACCGTTATACTTTGTAATTGTAATTATTCCGTTATCTTCCGTATATAAAAAATCACTGACATTTATTTTGGTCTGAGTTGTTGTCTGTGAAGAAGTTTTTTCAGTGACAGTTGCGCTTGTAGTTTGAGTGCTTGCCTGATTTGTTGAACTGGTTGCTGATGTTTCAGGATTGGTTGGGTTAATCGCGTCATTTATTGAAGCTGTTGGTTCCGAAGAGGAAGTTTTTGCACTTTGTTCGGTAGTTTTTTTATCTATGTTGAAGAAAAAATCAAGAAGTCCTTTTTTGGTTGTACTATAAGTTTCTTCTTGGTAAATATATGACGAAAAATCATATACCTGTTCGCCGTTTTGATCCGTGACAGTTTCTCCGTTGCTATCCGTAACGGCAGCAACAACCTGAAAGATTTTTGAACCGTCTTCGTTTGTAACGGTTTCTCCGTTACTGTCTGTTACCGGGATCAAAGTTGCGTTATCGGTTGCCGTTCTTTTTTTAGGAATAACAAAATGTTTTATGACAACTCCTCCGGCAGCAATGAGCGACACCGCAAGAACCGATATCAGAATAGACTTAAATGCCGAGCTGATAAAAAACTTTCTTGTCGCAGACGTCCCTTTTAGTGATGTAACTGTTTCACTATCAGTATGAACCGATGAAAAACAATGCATACAAAAATGAGCTTCATCGGGGATTGCCGTTCCGCATTTGGGACATTTTGACATTTGTTATACATCTCCAAATATATAGTAATATACATATAACATTATAAAACAAAAAAAGATAAAAAACTATATGTTTTCAAAAAAAGCCCTACACTATATTAACGATTTTTTTAATTCTATTTTGTTAATCCAACCAAAAAAACATAAACCAATAAAAAGTACGCTGCCAGACGATTGTATTTCATATTTTTCAATTATATAATCATTGTATATTTCTTCTGGGAGGTAAAAAATGAAAAAGGTAATTAGCTTAGTCTTGGCATTTATTATGATGACAAGTATGATTTGTATGTTGCCGCTCACATCCAATGCGTCAACTGCTCATACACAATCGGAAGCTGTTGCTTGGGCAAGACAGTGGGTTAAGAATCCTAAAGATTATGATGGTGCGTATGGTGTGCAATGTGTAGATTTAGCCATGGCTTATTATAATTATTTAGGTGTAAATCCTGCATCTGGTAGTGGATGTGACTATGCAACAAATGCCCTTCCAAGCGGATGGCAGAGAATTAAGTACTCAAGCGGAACAGTTCCCCAGCCGGGTGATATTGTAGTTTGGACCTATGCTTCAAGCAGTAGCGGACATGTTGCTGTTGTAATAAGTGCAACATCTTCTTCAATGTATGTTGCTGAAGCAAATGGATCAACTCATACAGGCAGAGAAAACACCTATTCCTATTCCTATGGTACACTTTGGGGATTTATCAGACCGGATTTTTCCGGGTCATCATCAGTCATCAATCCCCAAATATCATCTGACAGAGTTGTTCTTAAAACAGGTGAAAATGTAACCTTCACTTATTCCGGATTGACTATTTGCTCACAAGCGGTTTTCTATTTTGAAAAAAACGGAACAATCTATTATTCGCAGGATTCAACTTCTTCAAGAACAATGACAACATATTTTGAAAACGAGGGCTCTTACCAGGTTTCTGTCGGCGGTTATTACAACGGGCAGTGGTATTATTCAGGTAAATTATCAATATATGTTTTTAATCCAACAATTTCCGTAAGTAAAACAACTGTTGCTCCTTATGAACATTTCACGGTTTCGTACGATAAAATGACCTACTGCGACAACGTAAAGTTTTATGTTTATAAAAACGGATCATATATTAATCAGTATGATTCAACATCTTCAAAGACAATGGATTTTTATTTTGCAGATGAAGCAATTTACACTTTCAAAGCTGTTGGAACAGTAGGTAATACTACTATTGAATCCGGTTTAGTAGATGTAAAAGTTCAAACCACGTCGTGTTCACATTCTTATTCAAGCAAAATCACGAAGCAAGCAACCTGTACAGCATCAGGAATCAAAACGTATACCTGCTCAAAGTGCGGTGATTCCTATACCGAAACTATACCCGCGCTCGGGCATAATTATACAACAAAGACTATCGCTCCGACATGTACAGAAAAAGGATATACTCTTCACACTTGTACGCGTTGCGGAAACAGTTATAAAGATAATTATGTATCAGCAAAAGGACATACCCCCGGCGATTGGGAGATAATTTCAAAACCGACTTATGATGAAGAAGGTCTTAAAATACAAGTCTGTGAAGTATGCGGCGAAGAGCTTGATACCGATATAATTCCGATGCTGATAAAAAATGGTTGGTTTACTGAAAATGGTAATACCTGTTACTATGTTGATGGCGAAAAAATAACAAGTAAGCTTTATGAAATTGACGGTAAAAAGTACTATTTCGGAGACAATGGCGAAATGTTTACGGGATGGCACGAGGGATGGAGAGAATCTGAAGGAACGACTACGATTTATCGTTTTTACTTTGGAGATAATGGCGTTATGCGTACAGGCTGGCAGAAGATAGGCAAGAAATGGTATTACTTTAATTCGTCAGGTGCAATGCAGACGGGCTGGCAGAAGTTAAGCGGAAAGTGGTATTATTTTGACGCTGACGGAATAATGCAGACGGGTTGGCAGAAGATAAGCAAGAAATGGTATTACTTTAATTCGTCAGGCGCAAGGCAGACAGGCTGGCAGAAAATTTCTAATAAGTGGTACTATTTCAACTCATCCGGAGTAATGCTCACAGGTTGGCAGAAGATATCAAACAAGTGGTACTATTTCGAGTCAAGCGGCGCTATGAAAACAGGCTGGCTGAAGCTCAGCGGAAAGTGGTATTACCTGAACAGCTCGGGTGTGATGCTTGCAAACTGCTCGCAGAAGATAGGCTCAAAAACCTATAAATTCAACAAGAGCGGCGTTTGCCTGAATCCGTAAAAAATAACAAAAAATATAACGGCTCCCAGAAAGAGGAGCCGTAATTTTTTATAAATGACTGAGGAGTCGTCGTAGGGGAAGGGTTGTCTTGCCCGTCAACGATAAAAACAATCCCTCCGTCTGTAAAAGCAGACACCTCCCTTTGCACAAGGGAGGCGTTTGTGTTTTAAAGATATCTTATTCTTTTACTGTGCCGTCTGCTTTGAAAACGGGAAGCTTTTCAAGATAGACGAGGTCGGGACGGTTCTGGGCGTCGCCCTCGGCGAGAATGCACATTCTGCCGATAATATTTCCGCCGGCTTTATTTACAAGAGCCTCGATTGCTCTTAGGGATTCGCCGGTTGAAATAACGTCGTCAACTATAAGAATCCTCTTGCCTTTCATCATTTCCGCGTCCGCAGTATCAAGATAAAGTGTCTGAACCTTGCGGGTTGTGATTGAATTGACCGTAACCTCGAAAACGCCCGTCATGTAGAGTTTAGGATATTTTCTTGCAAGAAAATATTTTTTGTCGCCGTTCTGACGCGCCATTTCGTGAATAAGCGGAATGCCCTTTGCTTCAGCAGTAATGAGATAATCGTAATCGGGAGCTTTTTTAAGAAGATCTCTTGCACACGCGACGGTAAGCTCCGCATCTCCGAAAATAACGAAAGCGCCGATGTAAAGGTCGTCGGTAACCTTGCAGATGGGAAGCTGCCTGTCGAGTCCGGCAATATTCATTTTGTAGTAATTCATAACTATTCTCCTAATCAATTAAATTCTGAATATATTATACTACTTTGAGAATAATTGTCAATTGACAAAAGAGTCGAAAAATAGTAGAATGACTTGCATATTAATTAAGTATTGAGGATGTATTATGAAAAAAAGGATTATTGCCGTTTTGCTTATTATATCCGTTCTTTCGGCTTTCGCTTCCTGTAAAGCGGAAGAAGAACCGAACCCTGCCCAGGCGGCGGCTTCCGTTTCCGGCAACTCGGGTTCTTCCGAAAAAACAGACGCAAAGAGTGATACGGTTGAAGTAACGTTCCCCGAGGGATATACGCTTGTCCGCATGGCGTGGAAACTGGAAGAAAACGGAATCTGCAGCGCGGACGATTTTATAGAAGCGGCGCAGACACTCGACTTTTCGGACTATCCGTTAATAAATGAAGAACCCGAAGACGAGAATATTTGTTTCAGGCTCGAAGGATACCTTTTCCCGTGTATGATTGAGGTTGATAAGAACTCGGATACGCCCGAATCAATTATCAGAAAGCTTCTTTCCGCAAGTGAGAATTATATAACAGGGGATATGCGTGACCGAGCCAAAGAACTCGGACTTTCAATGCATGAGGTTCTCACGGTTGCTTCCATAGTTGAAAAAGAAGCTTACTCCGATGAACAGAGGGGAGATATAGCTTCGACGCTTTACAACCGACTTGACAGGGGCATGCAGATTCAGTGTGATGTTACTATCAATTATGTAACCGGCGTTATCGAAGAGATTTATCCGGAAAAGGTTGACACACTTAAACATTATTACAATACATACCGTTGCGAAGGCTTGCCGGCGGGACCTATCTGTAACCCGGGAATAGAGTCGATTAAGGCGGCTCTTTACGCGCCTGAAACGGATTATCTTTATTTTGCGATTCAGACCGAAAAACCCCATGAAGGACTCTTCGCATCAAGCTACGAAGACCATCTGGAAAACTGCAAAAAACTCGGAATTGAATAAAAATAAAAAATCAGGCGGAGCGAAAGCTCCGCCTTTTTTCTGTTTAGCAGCAGCCGTTATTGTCGCAGCCGCAGCCACAGCCACAGCCGCCGTTGTTATTATCGCCGAAAAGAAGAATGACGATGATAATAACGATTAACCATGTGTTGTTGCCAAAGAAGTTGCTCATCCCGTTGCCTCCTTTCGTAGGTTTAACCTTGGTTCAGCGATGATACATGAACACTGTCCTGTTTTATATAATCACTGTGTCCTTGAGTTATCCTACAACCTCATTTTATGAGGGGGCGGGGAATTGGGTGAATAATTCTTTGACTTTCATCATAAAATAATTATATTGGAATTATGAAAAAATAAAGAAAAATATATGAAAATTGAAGAAAACAAGAGAAAAACAGAGAAAAGTATTGCGCAAAATGAAATTTTGACCTTTTTTGACCTTTGACCTTTCCTGCGGCAAGGCTATAATAGTAATTGTTAAAGGTCAAAGAAAGTCAAAGTCAAAAATGATTTTCAGAATTTTAAAGAAGGTGACTCAGGTGAATTTAAGTAATGTTATCGCGCAGATGATTTCCGACATGCTCGACGACGAGGGAAGCACGGAAATTCAGCGCAACGAGCTTGCCGAGAAAATCGGCTGCGTACCGAGTCAGATTAACTATGTTATCTCATCACGGTTCACGCCCGAACACGGATACATAGTCGAAAGCAGACGGGGCGGCGGCGGTTATATAAGAATAACCAGAGCCGACTGGTCGGGTTCAACTCTTAAAATGCAGCTGATTAACGCAATAGGTTCTTCGCTTGACGAAAAAACCTGCCGCGCACACATTATTAACCTTAACGGCAGGGATATAATTACCAAACAACAGGCAAAACTGATGCTTTCGGCAACCAACGAAAAGGCTTACGGCGATATTCCGCCCGAATTCAGGGATAAAGCCAGAGCCTCGATTTTCAAAAATATGTTATTGACTACGATTGAGTAAAGGGAGGTTTTTATTATGTTATGTCAATCATGCGGAAGGGCTCAGGCCACTACTCATTTCAAAAGAATTATAAACGGTGAAGCGACGGAAGGACATCTTTGTTCCGACTGCGCAAAGGCGCTTGGAATTAACGACGTGTTCTCGGACTTCAATTTCGGTTTTTCCGATTTGTTAAGTGATTTCTTTGCGGACACTCCGGTTGCGGCGCTGAGCGCAAATTCGGTCAGCTGTGACAGCTGCGGTTCTTCGTTCAACGATATTGTAAAAAGCGGAAGAATCGGTTGTGCAGACTGCTATGAAACCTTTTTTGATAAGCTTCTTCCTTCTATCCACAGGCTTCACGGAAATACCAGACATGAGGGCAAAGTTCCCCTCAATGCGGTAACAAACGGTAATGAGCAGGAATCTGAGATAACCGAGCTGCGCGAAAAGCTTGCAAAAGCTGTCGAAGGCGAAGATTTTGAGCAGGCTGCTAAGCTCAGGGATGAAATAAGAGCTCTGGAGGAAAAGGACAATGGCTAAATGGTATCTGACCGACGGTGACCAGAAGGATGTCGTTATAAGCACAAGAATAAGACTCGCAAGAAATATCCGTGGATACGCTTTTCCGTGGAGACTCGACATCCCTTCAAGAATCAGCCTGAACGAAAAAATAATCAAAGCATCCCAGGAGGAAAATCTCGGTCTTAAAAGTATAAATATGAAAGAGCTGACTGCTTTTCAGGCGGCTTCTCTTGCCGAAAGAAGATTAATCAGTCCCGAATTTGCCTCTGACCCGGATGGAAGAGCGTTACTTATTTCAGAGGACGAGGATATAAGCATTATGCTTTGCGAGGAGGATCATATCAGACTTCAGGTTATAAGAAGCGGTCTGTCGCTTGAACAGGCGTATGAAAAAGCGAATGAAATTGATGATAAACTATCAAAACATCTTAATTTTGCTTTTGACGAAAGACTCGGATTCCTTACTGAAAAACCCGTTAACCTCGGAACCGGAATGAGGGCAAGCGTGCTTCTTCACCTTCCGGCTCTTGAAGCTGCGGGTCAGATGCAGGCGCTTATTTCCACCGTTTCCAAGCTCGGTCTTTCCGTCAGCAGAGCCTTCGGACATGGCAACGAGCCTGTCGGAGCTTATTACCGGCTGAGCAATCAGCTGACTCTCGGAATCAGCGAAAACGCTGCAATTCAGAATCTTAAATCTATTACAAATCAGATAATTAATCAGGAGCGCGCCGCGAGGAAAGAGTATATTTCCTCGGTTGCCGGTCAGGACAAAATTTTCCGCGCTCTCGGCGTTCTTAAAAACGCAAGACTTCTTACCGCAAACGAACTGTTGAATCTTTTGTCATTTGTAAGACTCGGCGCTGCGTCGGGTCTGGTAGAAACAAATACGGGCGTTCTTGACGAAATGATGTTTTCAATGCAGCCCGCAACGATAAACACATGTAAAGGTGTTAAGCTTGACAAAAGTGAAAGAGATAAGGAACGCGCTGATATGGTAAGGAGCAAACTCGAATAACTATATCAAGAGGTGATTTATTATGTATAAATTCACAGGTTTTACCGAAAAGGCAAACAACGCCTTAAACGCTGCGGTCGAGGCGGCAGAAGACCTCGGACACACTTATATCGGCAGCGAACACATTTTAATCGGAATTTTATCCGATCCGTCTTCTGTTGCGGGAACGGTTCTCGCTTCACATTCAATTACAGGCAGTAAAGTAGTTTCACTTGTCAAAAGAATAATCGGAGTCGGTATTCCGACGGAGCTTAATCAGAACGATTTTACGCCCAAAGCGAAAGAAATTCTTACAATTTCAAATTCCGTGGCTCATTCCATGGGTCAGAAATTAATCGGCACGGAACACATTCTTATTGCCATTGCCCGTGACGGAAATTCGAGCGCTTCGCAAATACTCAATCAGTTCTCGCTTGCGGGAAGCACGGTTGTCGATGAAATAAGCCGCGCGCTTATGGGCGGAAAAGGATCTGCTTCGGGCGGCTCAGGAAAAAGCGACGAAGAGTCCGGACTGATTGAACAGTTCGGCAGAGATTTGACGGCTCTTGCCTCAAAGGGTGAAATTGACCCTGTAATCGGCAGGGAACAGGAAATTGAAAGAGTTATTCAGATTCTTTCAAGAAGGACAAAGAACAATCCCTGTCTTATCGGCGAACCCGGCGTCGGCAAAACCGCAATAGCCGAAGGACTTGCTTTAAAAATCGCGTCCGGCGAAGTTCCCGAGCTGCTTCGGGATAAAAAGCTTGTATCGCTCGATCTTACCGGAATGGTAGCCGGAACAAAATACAGGGGCGATTTTGAAGAAAGAATAAAGGGAGTTATCGACGAAGTAATTGCTTCAAAAAACACGATACTGTTTATCGACGAGGTTCATACGCTTATCGGTGCGGGCAGCGCTGAAGGGGCAGTTGACGCGGCGAATATTTTAAAACCTTCGCTCGCCCGCGGAGAGCTTCAGATTATCGGCGCAACAACGCTTGACGAATACAGAAAGAATATTGAAAAAGACGCGGCTCTTGAAAGACGTTTCCAGCCCATCGTGGTAGGCGAACCGAGCGAAGAAGAAGCGATTGAAATTCTTAAAGGTCTTCGTGACAGGTACGAAGCCCATCACAAGGTAAGAATAACCGACGATGCCATAGTTTCGGCAGTTAAACTTTCAAGCAGATATATCGGCGACAGGTATCTGCCCGACAAGGCGATTGACCTTATTGACGAGGCGGCTTCGAGAGTCAGACTTCGCGCTTTTACGGCTCCGCCCGAATTGAAATCTCTTGAAAAGTCGCTCAAAGAGGCTCAGGCTGAAAAGGAAGCCGCGGTTCTTTCCCAGGATTTTGAACGCGCCGCAACTTTAAGAGACGCTGAAAAAGGGCTTCAGATGAAAGTTGACGAAGCAAAGGCGAAGTTTAAGGAGCAGAATGCGAGAATAAAAGACGAAGTAACCGAAAACGAGGTTGTGGATATTGTTTCATCCTGGACAGGTATTCCTCTTTCACAGCTGACTGTTGAAGAAAGCCAGAGGCTTTTAAATCTTGAAAAAGAGCTTCATGAAAGAATTGTCGGTCAGAACGAAGCCGTTTCGGCTGTTGCAAAAGCCATAAGGCGCGGCAGAGTAGGTCTTAAAGACCCGAAAAGACCGATAGGTTCGTTCCTGTTCTTAGGTCCCACGGGCGTGGGTAAAACCGAGCTTTGCAAGGCGTTGGCTGCCGCCATGTTCGGAGACGAAGGCGCAATGATTCGCCTTGATATGTCGGAGTATATGGAAAAGCACACGGTTTCAAAGCTTATCGGTTCGCCTCCCGGATATGTAGGATTTGACGAGGGCGGTCAGCTTACGGAAAAAATCCGCAGGAAGCCTTATTCGGTATTGCTTCTCGACGAAGTAGAAAAGGCTCATCCCGATGTTTTCAACATCCTTTTACAGATTCTTGACGACGGCGTTCTTACGGATTCGCAGGGAAGAAAAGTCGATTTTAAGAACTGCATTATCATAATGACTTCAAATATCGGCGCAAGACTGATTACGGACAAAATCAAAAAATTCGGATTTGCCTCCGACGAAAATGAAGAACAGCAGGATGTTAAGGACGTTAAGGATGCCGTAATGGGCGAGCTTAAAAATACCTTCAGGCCCGAATTTCTTAACAGAATTGACGATATAATCGTATTCAGCAGACTTTCAAAAGAAGAGATAGAGGAGATCGCAAGACGGATGCTTCGTACTCTTAAGTCGAGGGCGATGGATATGGATATTGACGTTGATTTTTCCGATTCGGTTGTGACCGAAATCGCAGCGGCGGGTTACGACCCCGTTTACGGCGCAAGACCGTTAAGACGCGCAATCGGGAGCCGGATTGAAGATTTGTTAAGCGAAAAAATGCTTGACGGCTCAATAAAAGCAGGCGAAAAATACCTGTGCGATTTCAGGGACGGTAAAATAGTCTTTGAAAAGCAGAAAAAGGCTCTGAAAAAAACCGAAAAGAAAAAATAATCCTTTTTTCAGGTAAAGGCCGAAATGAAAACGGACGGTTTCTTATTGAAACCGTCCGTTGTTTTTTTGATTTCTTATTCTCTTCTTAACGCCTCAATCGGCGGCATAAGCGCAGCGCGCCTTGCGGGATAGACCCCGAAAATAATTCCGATAGCGCTCGAGAAACCGACTGCGAGAGCGATTGTCGACGGCTTGACCGTAAGCGGAACGTTCATAAGCTGCGATACGCCCGCCGCGCCGACAACTCCTACAATAAGCCCGATAATTCCGCCAATCATACAAAGTATAATCGACTCGGTCAGAAATTGGAACATAATTGTTCCGGTTTTTGCGCCGAGAGCTTTTCTTATTCCGATTTCCCTTGTCCTTTCGGTAATTGAAACGAGCATTATGTTCATAACGCCGATACCGCCGACGACAAGCGAGATTGCGCTGACGGAAGCTATGAAAATAGTGAAGATTCTTATTACCGAGTCAAGCAGGTCAATATACGTCGCCATGTTGACTACTTTGTAGCAATCGCGCTCAAAATTGTTATGTCTTGCTTTTAAAAGATTCTGCGCGGCGTTGCCGGCGCCTTCGAGTTCGCTTTCGTTGTTTGCGGTAATGTAAACCGACTCGAATCTGTCGTCTGCGTCGACAATCTGAAGCGAAAGCGAGGCGGGAATCATCATGGAGCAGTATTTAACGCTTGAACCGCCGGTCAGAGTGGACATAGACTCCATAGCGGAATCCGTGTCGCCGCCGAACATACTCATCCCGCTTTCGGATACGCCTATGATTTTAAGATTAACCGTGACCTCATTGTAGGTGTATTTAACCGTTTCGCCGACAACGTCCTCTCTTCCGAAAATCATAACGGCGCTTCCGCTGTCAATAACTGCAACGGGTTTTACGGAGTCGTATTCCTCTTCGGTGAAAAATCTTCCGTAAAGACAGTTGGTTTTCATTATTTTCTGAATATCGGCGTTAGCTCCGATTGTGATTCCGAGTCCGTTTTCATTTCCGGCGGCAATTGCGCCCATTCCGATTACGGCGGGCGAAGCATAGTCGACGCCGTCAAGCGCCTTCATCGCTTCAATATCCGACGAGGTAATATAGTCCGTTGGGGTAGCAATGCCCGAGTCAACGGTAATATTGATTGCAGATGCGCCCATATCACGGATAAGACCGATGATATAGTCACGCCCGCCGTCGCCGACCGTAACAATTGCAATGACGCTTGAAACTCCGATAATAATTCCGAGCATTGTCAGAAGCGAGCGCATAAGATTTGTGCGTATGCTGAAGAAAGCTATTCTTATGTTTTCTCTGATGTTCAAGTTGATTGCTCCTTTGTGGCGTCAGGCAAAAGCTGACGAATCAGCCTTTTGCCGAGATTTCTGCGCCGTCGGTAAGTGATGAAAGAGGATTCTTGACAACCTTTTCGCCTGTTTCAAGACCGGATGCGATTTCGTATTTTGTATCTTCGCTTCTGCCTAACTGAACTTCTCTTTTTTCAACCTGTCCGGTTTTTTCGTTGAATACAAATACATACTTTTTGCCGTTTTCAAATCTCAGAGCTTCAACGGGAAGAACCACAACATTGTCAACCTTGTCGATGTTAACTGCAATATCAACGTCAAAGCCTATAATGATTTTTTCGTCGGGATTAATGATTCTGACCTTTGCAAGAGCCGAGCTCGACGAAGAGGAACCGCCTGTCAGAGAACTTGTTATTGAAGAAATATCGAGTCCCGTGTTTTCAGTAGCCGTTGCGGAAACATATTCCACAACCCCTTCGTACTCGCTGTCAAGCGAAGTGATTTTGGCTTCCTGACCCACTTTAAGCGATAAAAGATCGTATTTTCCGACATTAAAGGAAGCTATAAAAGAATCGTAATAATCAACCTGAATTCCTATTGAATCCGCCGAGGAAGAACCGAGCTGGGAAAGAAGCGAGGTAATATCTCCCTGTCCTGCTGCGACCATGTTGAGTATTTCCGTAAAATCAAAGCCTGCAGCGCCTTCCTTTTTGTCGGATGTGTAAACAGTTCCCTGCGTAATATTTACTTTTGTAACAATTCCTTCGCCTTCGGCGAACCAGCCCTTGTCAAGGGCGTCAACAGCTTTTTTAAGGTCCTCGTATTCCTTTTCTTTCATGTCGGCGATTGCTTTAAAGGCTTTTGCAACAGTGTCGCCGGACTGCATTTCAAAATAGGATTGCTGAGTTTTAAGGGATGTCAGCTGAGTCTGAAGCTGAAGAAGTTCAAGGCTTTTACCCGCCGAGGTGTTTTTGAGCATCTCGGCAAGCTCCTCGGGAGTCGGATTTTCCGCTTCGGCAGCGGCTTCGGCGCCGTTGAGAGCTGAAATAACTGCGTCAATCTGTTCCTGCGTACCGCCATTGTCAAGAATCTGTTTTTTAAGCTCTTCAATCTGATCCGGATTATATGCGTCACCTTCGTATTTAACATCTTTTTCCGGTTCGGTTGCTTCGGTAACAGCCTGCTTTTCGCTTTCTCTGAGAACCTTTATCTCTTTCTCGAGAGAAGCGATTTCTTTTTCGACGCGGTTTATTTCACTGTTTGTCTCTTTAAGGTTTTTCGACGATTCGTTTGAAGAGGATACTGCGCTGTTATATCTTGATTTTGCCTCGTCATATTCGTCTTTGACTTCGTTAAGCCTTGATGCAAGCCCGCTTGTGTCAAAAGTCGCAAGCTGCGTTCCTTTTTTAACCTTGTCGCCGACTTTGACATTGAGAGAGATGACTTCGGTTCCGTCAAGAATAGTGTAAACGCCCGAGTCGGTGCTTTCGACAGTACCCGTAGCGGTGTAGGTCTGATTAATACTGCCCTTTTCAACTGTAATTATTTCGTATTCGGGAAGGGGGTCCGGTTTGACGAACTGGTAGACAACAAAACCGAGAGCCCCTGCGAGCACGAGGAGCAGAACAATTACCCTTATTTTTTTACCCGTAGAGTATTTTTTGAATTTTTTGAACACAGCGCAACCTCCTTAAATGAGATTATTTGGTTAATTATAACATAGTTTTATGAATAAATCATTAATGAATATTAATTTTCATATATTTTTTCCGAGGTGATGCAATGAAAATGAAAAAATATGCAGTTTTAATAGCAGTTCTCGTGTTTTTTACTTCCTGCACAAAGCAAAGCGAGTTCGATTTGTTCGAGCTTTGCAAACGGTATAATTCTTCTTCACCCGAAACGGTTATTTCGGCTGACAGCTTCCTTTCGGACAGGGAAGGCGGATATTACAATTTTGTTTCAATCGGCGAAAGCACTGTTTTGCTGGGCGTGAAAACCGACGAAAACGGGGGAGTAACCGAGGTCTGCGCAACGGTTGAAAAAAATCAGTTCAGCCCTGAAGATGCGGAGAAAATTTTTTCGTTCTTAACTGATTTTTTTGCGTCTTTTAATTACTCGGACGAAGAAATCACATTAAATGCGTTTGAGTCAATCGGTTTTTCGGCTTCGTCGTTCGGCTTCAAAAATGCTTTCTGCTCCGAACAGGTTGAAAAAAACAGATATACGTTGGTTTCAAACGAATTTTCCCTGACCGTAAAGGCAGAAAAAAATTAAGTCTTCGGTTGTATTTTGCCCTTTTTGGTGTTAAAATGAGATTAACTGATAATAAGGGTGAAAATATGCTTTCAAAGAATGACGAAATAGAATTGACTGTCGAGGGTTTCACTGCCGAAGGAAGCGGCGTGGGGCATTTTGACGGCATGGCTGTTTTTGTTATGAACGGCGTTCCCGGTGACAGGGTTAAGGTACATATTATTAAGGCAAAAAAGACCTATGCAATAGGTAAAATAATTGAAATTATAACCCCTTCCGCGCAAAGAACGGAAATCGACTGCGGTTATTTCGCTTCCTGCGGCGGCTGCGCATACAGGCATATTTCCTATGAAGCCGAACTTGAGGCGAAAAAAGACCGGGTTGAACAGGCTTTTTCACGCCTTGCTCATATCGATATAAAGGCTCAGGAAGTTTGCGGCGGCAAAACAGTAAGATACAGGAATAAGGCGCAGTATCCCGTCGGATTTGACAAAAATGTCAGAATCGGCTTTTTTGCTTCGCGCTCCCACAGAATTGTTGACTGCCCGGACTGTCTTTTGCAGCCGGAGGATTTTGCGGGAATTGTAAATATTTTCAGACAGTGGATTGAAGAAAAGCATATTTCCGTTTATGACGAAAAAACTCATTCCGGAGTTTTACGGCACATTTACATTCGCAAAGCCGAAAAAACCGGCGAGATTATGGTTTGCGCCGTTATTAATTCGGACGAACTTCCTTTTGTTTCGGATTTGGCAGATAGATTGAAGAAGAATAAAAGCATCAAAACCTTTGTGCTGAACATAAATAAAGAAAAAACAAACGTCATTTTAGGCGAAAAATGCGTTAATGTTTTCGGCGACGGGTATATTACGGATATTCTTTGCTCGAATAAAATCAGGATTTCGCCTCTGTCGTTTTATCAGGTTAACCGAAGCCAGGCTGAAAAGCTCTATGAAAAAGCGGCTGAATATGCCGGTCTGAAACAGGACGAAACCCTGCTTGATTTATACTGCGGAGCCGGTACAATAGGGCTTTCCATGGCGAAGAATGTCAAAAGGGTTATCGGAGTTGAAATAATACCCGAAGCGATTGAGGACGCAAAAATTAATGCAAAAATAAATAATATACAAAATGCTGAGTTTTTCTGCGGCGACGCGTCACAGGCGGCAATTATGCTGAAGGAAAAGGGCGTAAAGCCGGACTGTATTATTCTTGACCCGCCCAGAAAGGGCTGCGATGAAACGCTTATAAAAACAGTCTGTGAAATGAATCCCGAAAGAATTGTCTATGTTTCATGCGACCCCGCAACTCTTGCAAGGGACTGTGCGATTTTTAAAGACTTCGGCTATAATACGGACAAGCTTTCGGTGTTTGATTTGTTTCCGAGGACTGTTCATGTGGAGACGGTTGTATTGATGAAAAAACAAGTTAAAAAATACAGGATGAAAATATGAAATATAAACTTGAAAATCTTACAAAAGAAGACGCTGCATATATTCTCGAAAAGATAAATGAAATCGTCCCGCGTGAGGTTGACGCGGACGAAGAGGAATTCGTCCTCAAGGTTGAGAACGAAAACGGCGAAATCATCGGCGGATGTATTGCCGTGGTTTACGAATACCATTGGTCAAGATTGTTTCTTGACACCCTTTGGGTGGACGAACGCTACCGTCATCACGGAATAGGCTCAATGATAATCCGCGAGCTCGGGCGTATTGCAAAAGAGAAGGGCTGTCGGGTTATAACTCTGGGCACCGCCAGCTATATGGCAAGACCGTTCTATGAAAAACACGGATTCACGGTATTTACAACGCTCAAAAGGGAAAACGGCTATATCAGTTATTCATTGGTCAAATACCTTGAAAATGACACGCCCGAATATATGCCGACGAACAACAGCGGCGCGCGATTTGAGATTTCATTCGGCGATGAAGATGACGCAGAGGTTATCGAAAACGGGATTCAGGCATATAGCGAAGCGTACGAGCCGAAATACGAAAATGTCGGTTTTTATAAAAAACTTGTCGATAAAGACGGCAGATTTGTCGCAGGATTAATTGCGGATGCTGAAAAAGGCGCAAACGGCTTTGCCGAAGCAATCTTTGTGGAAGAGCCGTTGAGACATCAGGGCTTGGGAACATATCTTTTGAAACAGGCGGAAGAATTTGCAAAGGAAAACGGCGCTTCAATGGTTCTGACAAATGCGGGTGACTGGAATGTGGATTTCTTTATAAAGAACGGTTATCTTGTCAGAGGCGAACTTAAAGACGTTCCGAAAGGACACGATTGTTACGAGCTTTACAAAATGCTTAAGAGGCTTTGAACAAGCAAAAGGAATCGCAATTTTCAGAGGAATAAATTATGGAATCAAAGATAAAACCGGAAGCAGTCAATTACCGGAATTATGATGAACTTCCCGAGTCGAAGAAAAAGAATTGAAAATAGTTTTCAGGAGAGAAAAATGGATAAAAACGACTTTACCTTCCGATTGGAAAGTCAGGAGGATTACAGAGAAGTTGAAAACCTTATAAGAGAATCGTTCTGGAACGTATACCGTCCTGGATGCAGCGAGCATTTTGTGATTCATGTTCTTAGAAATGACCCTGCTTTTATTAAAGAGCTTGATTTCGTCATGGAACGGGACGGAAAAATAATCGGGCAGAATATGTTTATGAAAACCGTTATTAATGCCGACGGCGGAAATGACGTCGAAGTACTTACAATGGGACCGATTTGCATAACTCCCGAATTAAAACGCATGGGCTACGGCAAAAAATTGCTTGATTTTTCGTTGGATGAGGCAAAAAAGCTGGGCTTCGGCGCTGTTCTGTTTGAGGGAAATATTGACTTTTACGGTAAAAGCGGTTTCGATTATGCCGAAAAATTCGGAATCCGGTACCATGACCTTCCGCCCGAAGCGGACGCTTCATTCTTTCTCTGCAAGGAACTGGTCCCGGGGTATCTTGACGGGATTACAGGCGTGTATCAGACCCCGAAGGGATATTACGTGGACGATGGGGATGTTGAAGAATTTGATAAAGCTTTTCCGTATAAGCAAAAGCTGAAATTACCCGGACAGATTTTCTGACGAGAACCGTAATATGCAGTTTATGTTGTATTGTTGCAAATATAATTGACAGAATATGTAATTCAGGAGGGATTTTATGGCTGCTAAATTCAGAGATACAAGGGTTTTACCGATGGAAATTAACGCCATCGCCGAAAAACTCAGGACAATTCAGTTTTCGGGACTTCATTACAACTTCCTTAATGAAACGGCGTTTTATAACGGCTGTCAGATGAGAATGAGTCACGGCGTTTCATTTTCGTCATGGGGCGAGGATATTACAATTACGCTCACTCCCCGGGGAAACCAAACGGTTGTGGACATACTTTCCGAGTGCTCAATGCCGACGCAGATTATAGACTGGGGTAAGAACAGGGAAAATACATCCGCGCTGTTTGCTTACTTAATGCGTCAAACAGGATATCAGCAGCCGTATTCGCAATCGGCTCAGCCGTACGCGCAACCCCAACAACCTTATTCACAGCCGCAGCAACCCGTAAACGCAGGTCAGAGATTTTGCCCTGTTTGCGGAAATGCTTCGTCTGACCAGGCGGTATTTTGTATTAATTGCGGAGCAAAGCTCAGATAGTTTGACTTTTCGGAGGATTTATTATGAAAGATAAAGAGAAAAAACAGCGTTCACTCCCGTTCAGAATATTCCGGGTTATCGGAATTATTCTGCTTGTTATTGTTGTTGCATTTGCCGGGCTTATCGGATTTTTATCGGTTACCGAGTATAAACCCGAAGCGAAAGAAAATGTCGAAGTTGAGGGAACTGCGCTTAAAACCGTTTCCGTCGGTGACAGCTTAACCGTAATGAGTTGGAATATCGGTTACGGCGCGCTCGGCGACAATGCGGATTTCTTTATGGACGGAGGTTCGTCTGTAAAAACAGCCGATGAAGAAAGAGTTCTCAGTAACATGGCGGGAATCACCGGAGAATTAAAAATGTTCAATCCCGATGTTTTGTTCATTCAGGAAGCGGACAGAGATTCTTCAAGAAGCGAGAGAATAAACGAATATGCCCTTATTCAGAACGCTTTCAAAGGCTATAATTCTTCATTTGCGAATAATTTTAACGTTTCATTTTTACCCTATCCAATTCCCCCGATCGGGAAGGTTGATTCCGGTCTGGCAACGTTTTGCGCCTATCCGGTTTCGTCCTCCGAAAGGATTCAGCTTCCCATACCGTTTTCATGGCCGGTAAGAATGGCCAATCTCAAGCGGTGTCTGCTTGTTTCGAGGGTAAAAATAGAAAACAGCGACAAGCAGCTGGTTCTTGTAAATCTTCATCTTGAAGCGTATGACGACGGCGAGGGCAAGGTTGCCCAGACCAAAATGCTTGCCGAAATTCTTAACGAAGAGGCGAATAAGGGCAACTACGTTATCGCAGGCGGCGATTTTAACCAGATTTTCTCCACTGCGGACACCTCGGCTTATCCCGCTCAGGAGGGCAAATGGGCTGCAGGTGAGATTAACGTTTCGGAAATTCAGGGAGAATGGCAGTTCCTGATGGACTCTTCCGTTCCTTCCTGCAGAAGTCTTGATCAGCCATACGAAAATGCGGACAGGGACACATTCCAGTATTATCTTATCGACGGATTTATTGTGTCGGGGAATATTGAAGTTTCTCTGTGTGAAAATCAGGATCTGGGCTTTGAAGTTTCCGACCACAATCCGGTGCTCCTTAAAATAACATTGAAGTAAAGGGTGTAGTTTATGTTCCGTCAGATGAGAAGATTCAAACAACAGCTGACTCAGGACGAGTGCATTGAAATACTTACAAACGAAAAAAGGGGTGTCCTTTCGCTTATCGGTGAAAACGGCTATCCGTACGGCGTGCCCATTGACCATTATTACGACCCGGACAGCGGTAAAATCTATTTTCACGGCGCAAAGCAGGGGCATAAAATCGATGCCGTAAAAAAGTGCGACAAGGCTTGCCTGACTGTTTATGACAGCGGGTATAAAGCCGACGGCGATTGGGCGCTGAACATAAAAAGTGTTATCGTTTTCGGTAAAATCGCTTTTGTGAATGACGGAAAAAAGGCTGAAAAAATCTGCCGTTCGCTCTGCGGAAAATTTACCGATGACAGGGAATATGCCGAAAATGAAATAAAAAATGCCCTTCCAAGGGTTCAGTGTCTTGAAATGACGGTTGAACACATGACGGGCAAGACGGTAAACGAAAAGTAACAGAGGTGTTTTATGGAATTGAAAACCGACCGCGGACAGAAGGCTGAAGAACTGTTTTTTGATGGATATAACTGTTCCCAGGCGGTTTTGTGCGCTTTTTCGGACGTAACGGGACTTGATAACGAAACCGCGCTAAAGCTTGCGTCCTCCTTCGGCGGGGGAATGGGCAGAATGCGTGAGGTTTGCGGAGCGGTCAGCGGGGCGTTGATGGTTCTCGGGCTTGTTAAGGGATATACGGACACAAAGGACGTTTCCTTTAAAAAAGAACACTATGCGCTGGTGCAGGAATTTGCAAGGCGTTTTAAAGAAAAAAACGGTTCGATAGTCTGCCGTGAACTTCTTAAAGGAGTAAATATAACGCAGGGACCCGTCCCCGAGGAAAGAACGCCGGATTTTTATAAAAAACGTCCTTGTCCGGAACTTATAAGGCAGGCTGCCGAAATTACGCAGCAGATGTTAAAAGAATAAATTGGAAAATAAGAAACGGAGCTGACGGGTTAAACCGAAAAATGCTCCGTTTTTTTATTTTAATTCTTGTAATATGAAAGTTTTTTATGCTATAATATTTAATCAGGAAAGTTTTATTATCGTAACAACTGCTATTTCGGACGGAGGGACAGGATGAAAATACTGATAGTTTCATTTTTCGATGATAATTTCGGAGATATGCTTATAAGAATCTGTTTTGAAAATCTGCTCCGTTGCGCGCTTGAAAATCTCGGAGTAAAAGAAGATGAAATTCAGATTGAAAAAATGAATCAGATGGAGATTGACAGCGATAAGATTTTTTCATCGGACGTTGTGTTTTTCTCGGGCGGAGCCATGTTCGGCTTCAATTATCAGAATTTCCTTGAGAATATTGAAAAAATCGTTTCCCTTGCCCAGAGCAGGAATATACCCGTTGTTTTTTCCTCGCTGGGTGTTAATCATATTGAATCCTGTCAGGGCGACGAAACGCGTCTTTGCGCTTTGCTTGAAAACAAAACTGTTAAATATATGTCCGTGCGCGAGCATCCGGAACTTTTTGAAAAATATGCGAAGAATTCGCATCTTGACGTTATCGGAGTGTGCGACCCTGCAGTATGGGCGGGAACGGTTTATTCAAAATATATTGAAAAGAAAGAAAGCAAAAAAACAGTCGGTATAAATGTTGTAAGAGGCGGACTTTTTAAGGCAAACGGTATAAACTGGTCTCTCGAAAAGGAAGAAAAATATCTTTCGGATTTAAAGAATCTGCTTGAAAAAGAGGGTATAGATTACAGGTTTTTCACCAACGGAAGCGTGCTTGACTGCAATACAATGAAGCATTTTTCCGTCGAGTACGGTATACCGGAAGAAAAAATGATTTATCCGGATACTTCGCTTGAGCTTATCCGAGCCGTAAGCTCGTTTGACGCTGTCGCCTGTGTAAGGCTTCATGCTTCAATTGTTTCCTATTCTCTGGCAGTTCCGTCGGTAAATCTTGTATGGAACGAAAAGGTTCCGTATTTTTATAAAAATATCGGTTATCCGGAAAGGGCGCTGCCCATAGAAGGCGACGTGGCGCTCAATGTATTTAACGAAGTAACTAAGTTACTGCACGACAGCAGGTATAAGCCCGACGAAAAATACCTTATGACTCTTTTTGATTTTCTTATTGACTCGCTTTCGGGGATATTCTCGCTTCCCTGCGAAAAAAGATATTCCTTTGAACAGGTTTCTTCGTATCTGAAAAAACACGGTGTTGACGAAAGTGAAGAAATGATAGATATCTCCACAAAGCTTAAAAGGGGAGCGCATTTCTATTTTAATCTTTTTAATGCCGACAGGGAGAAACATAAAAAAATCAAGGAGCTTGAAGCCGAAAACAAGAGAATCAGGGAAGAATATATTTCATCATTCGGCGATTCCGACGGTTCGGGCAGCCTTGCCGGGGAGATTGAAAAGCTTCACAAAAAGCTTTACAAGGCTCAGAACGAGCTTGAAAACTATAAAAACAACTATGAAAAAGAGCGCAGAAGAGCCGATAAGTACAAAGCGAGGCTTGACAAAATCAACAGCAGATTTATAGTCAGGCTCTACAATAAAATTAAAAAGCTCTTCGGGAAAAAATAATGGATTTTTCTATGAATTACTGTACCCTATGCGGAAACAGGCTTTGTAAAAAAGAATTGAAAAACGAGGGTGAAATCCCGTTCTGTTCCGAATGCGGCGAGTTCCGTTTTCCGTTCTTTTCCGTTGCGGTAAGTATGATAGTTCTCAGCCCCGGAAGAGACAAAATGCTTCTTATAAAGCAATACGGAAAAGATGATTTCATTCTTACCGCGGGTTATGTCAATATCGGCGAGAATGCCGAAAATGCAGTCAGACGGGAAATAAAAGAGGAACTGTCGCTTTCGTGCAAAAGTGTTACATATAACAGAAGCGAGTATTTTGAAAAGACAAATACGCTCATGCTTAATTTTACCGCAGAGGTTACTTCCGTTTCGGTTTTGCCCAACGAGGAAGTTGATTATTATGAGTGGTTTTCGTTTGAAGACGCAGTTAAGAATATCAGAAAGAATTCACTTGCTGAAAAATTTGTTTTGAAATTCCTCGGAAAGGAAGGAAAAAACGCATGAAAAAGAAAATACCGAATTTACTTACGGTAATAAGAATTGTTCTCTCGGCGGTAATTATTGCAGTCGAGCCGTTTTCAATTGTATTTTTTTCCGTTTACGGGGCGTTTATATTTCTCGATTATGCCGACGGATTAACTGCAAGGAAGCTTAAGGCGGAAAGCTATTTCGGCGACAGGCTTGATCATGCTGCGTCAATTATTTTTATTATGTTCCTGTCCTTCAGGTATTTCAGACTTCTTCCGATTTCAAAATGGTGCATGTTCTGGGCGATGGGCGTTCTTATTGTAAAATGCGCTTCGCTTGTTATAGGCGCAGTTCGGTATAAAACGGCTGCGTTTATCAATACTGACTGGAATAAAATAGCAAAGGGTATTTTCTATGTTGCTCCGTTGTCCAATGCAGTCGGAGGCGAGGATTTTGCCGCAGCGGCAACGCTTGCAGCCTTTACTGTTGCTTCGGTTGAAGAATTGTTTATTAACTTCACGAGCAAAGAGTTTGACAAGGATATAAGAACTGCTCTGAAATTCAAAAAGAAAAAGAATAAAAAGAAATAAAAAAACAGTTGACTTTTGGTTTTTCAGGGTGTATATTGAACTAAACCGTTGAAGAAGAGTGAGTAGGTTTTATTTAATTCTTCAAAGCGAGCCGCAGACGGTGTGAGTGCGGCAGGAACAATAATTCCGAATGGGCTTCCGAGGGCGAGCAGAAAGATTTTTCGAGTATGTGAGACGGAGTTGACACTCCGTAATCAAGGGTCTGCATATGACAGTATGCGTAAAGTGGGCGATTCATTCGTCAAGCCGGGTGGCACCGCAGGATTTAACGTCCTGTCCCAGCATTTTAGTTGGGACGGGGCTTTTATTTTGTCCCGGATTGCCATTAAAACTATAATTTTAAAAGGAGGAAAAAACAATGGCAGAAAACAAAATCCCTTACAAAATCTATCTTGAAGAAGACGAGATGCCTGTAGCTTGGTACAATGTCCGCGCAGATATGAAGAATAAACCTGCGCCGCTGCTTAATCCCGCAACCCATAAGCCCATGACGGCTGAAGAACTCGGCGCGGTATTCTGCGACGAGCTTGTCAGTCAGGAGCTTGACAACGATAATGCTTATATCGAAATTCCGCAGGAAATCAGGGATTTCTATAAGATGTACCGTCCGTCGCCGTTGGTTCGCGCTTATTGCCTCGAAGAAAAATTACAGACTCCGGCAAAGATTTATTATAAATTTGAGGGCAATAATACTTCCGGTTCCCACAAACTGAATTCCGCAATAGCTCAGGCTTATTTTGCAAAAAAGCAGGGGCTCAAAGGCGTTACAACCGAAACCGGAGCAGGTCAGTGGGGCACGGCTCTTTCGATGGCTTGTTCATATTTCGGACTTGACTGTAAAGTGTATATGGTTAAAGTTTCGTATGAACAGAAACCCTTCAGACGCGAAGTAATGAGAGTTTACGGCGCGTCTGTCACTCCTTCCCCGTCAATGGAAACTGCTATAGGCAGAAAAATAAACGCCGAACATCCCGGCACAACCGGTTCGCTCGGTTGCGCGATTTCCGAAGCGGTCGAAACCGCAACTTCGCTTGAAGGTTACAGATACGTTCTCGGTTCGGTACTTAATCAGGTTGTGCTTCATCAGTCGGTAATCGGACTTGAAACAAAGGCGGCGCTTGACAAGTACGGCATTAAACCCGATATTATTATCGGCTGCGCAGGCGGCGGAAGCAACCTCGGCGGACTGATTTCTCCGTTTGTCGGCGAAAAGCTCAGGGGAGAGGCGGATTATAGAATAATCGCAGTTGAGCCTGCTTCATGTCCGAGCCTGACGCGCGGAAAATTTGCTTATGACTTCTGCGATACCGGTATGGTTTGCCCGCTTGCAAAGATGTATACGCTCGGCGCGGATTTCATTCCCTCCGCAAACCATGCGGGCGGTCTTCGTTACCACGGAATGAGCCCTGTTCTTTCGCAGCTTTATGATGACGGACTTATGGAGGCTGTTTCCGTTGAGCAGACCAAGGTCTTCGAAGCTGCCGAAGAATTCGCAAGAGTTGAGGGCATACTTCCCGCTCCCGAAAGCTCGCACGCAATAAGAGTTGCTATTGACGAAGCAAATAAGTGCAAGGAAACCGGCGAAGAAAAGACAATTGTTTTCGGTCTTACCGGAACGGGATATTTTGATATGGTTGCTTATCAGAAATTCCACGACGGCGAGATGACGGATTATATTCCTGCGGATGAAGAGCTTGCAAAAGCAGCTGAAAAACTCCCCGTAATCGAATAACCGTTCAATAAAAATAAACCCGACAGTTTACTTCATAAACTGTCGGGTTTTTATTATCCTATTTTTTCTTTCTGATTAAGAGAAGGTGAACTCCGAGACATATAAAAATGAATCCGGCTATTCCTGCGCCTACAAAAAACGGATAATTATATTTCGGGGTAATCGTTTCAGGAGTACGGCTGATTTTAAGTATCCTGTCGGAAACACCGACCGTAATATCCCTTGCGTATGTTCCGCTTTTGGTATACTCCGTCTTAACGGCTTGAGGTACGTCTTCGGCATAACCGTAAACAGTAACTTTTTTATCCTTGTCGTTTATTTTAATTACGCCGCCGCCGAGGTATTTTCCGTTATCTTCAAGCGAAGAGAGGGTTTCTTCATAAATATTATCCTCTATGGCGTAAATACTTTTAACATCGTTTTCGTTTACTCCGAGAACATAGTAATAGTTATATGTGTAGCCGTCCTTTGTTTTTTCCTGTTCATACATCGGGAAAACGTAACACAGGTCGCTCTTAACGTAAACGCCGTCCTTGGAATCCTTTGAAAAGTCTTCAGCCGAGCGAAGCTGAGTCTTGGGCTTGATTAAAAATCCCAGAGCCGTCAGCAGACCTGCAATAACAAGAAATACGGCGGCAAATATTAAGCTTTTCTTAGTTTTGCGCATTATTTAATCCTTCTTTTTTTGTGGTAAATTTCTATTTCCTCGTTTTCGCCCTTTTCATTGCATTTTTCAACAATTACAATAAACATCGTGACTAAGAAAAGATAGGGCACGGGGCAGAATACGCCGGGATTAACCAGCGACATAAGCTCAACCGCTATGTACGATACAAAAATCGTAATGTTGAAAATCGTCGTTCTTTTAAGAATGATTTTCAGCCGTTTGATAAACTGATAGCCGTAGCCGAGAACACCGATAATTCCGAAGCTTCCGATAATCTGAAGCGGCTCGCAATGATACCAGCAAAGCGCAAATTTCGTGCTGTGGTGGATATCCCTGTTCATCGGGTTTGTAAGTCCCGTTCCGAAAATCGGACTGCTCTTGAAGTCGATAATCGCCCTCTTGAAAAGTCTTACTCTGATTTCCTGTTCGTTGCCGTGAAGCCCCATTATCAACGAAATCACCCTGTCGAAGGTGTGACCGAAGAAATGATAGAAATCCTGAACAAAGAACATCGAAACCGTAAGAATAACTATAATAATCGAAAGGTACGGAATTCTGTGCTTTTTGTCAATTCCGACTACAAACGCAACGCATATAAAGAATTCAATTCCGCCGAAAATAAGACCGCCCCTCGACCCGGTAAGAAGAATGCAGAAAAAGAATAAAAGCCCGAGAAACGAGTAATACGGATTTTTGGCTGTTTTATAAAAGGCGAAGGGCATTGAGAACATGAAGAACGTCGAAAGATTGTTCCTCATCTGCATATAAATAATGCCTCTCTTGGCGAAGACAGTGTCAAGATTGTAAAGATAGTAAGTTACTATCATAAACACGCCGAAAAGACCGACAATAACCATAATCCTTGTCAGTTTGTCGCTGAGCGAATACTCGTCGGTTGCTTTAAGGTAGCTTGAAAGAAGAACATAGACAAGAAGCATTCCGAAACCGCAGCCGAATATGTAGTAAAAACCCGTAAGAGAAATAAAATTCTGCCACGGAAGATAACCGATGCCGCCGATTGTCGTCGCTACGGAAGCCGCAAAAATCGCCCAGAAGCATTTGCCCATTTTCAGTTTTTGCCTGTAGAAAATAAAATGGAATAATAACGAGCCGACGACGGGAATTGCAAGCCAGACGTACCCGATAAAAGTGGAATACGAGTCATAGCATTTTATAAGCATCATTGCCAGAAGTAAAAACGGCAAAGTCGTCGTCATAAGGTCTTCGCAAACAATAAGTAAAAAACTGATTAAAAAACAGAACGCTATAAGACCCGGAATGACAACGTTATATTCAAAAAACGAGCATATATAAACTGTTCCCGCAAGCAGGAATACAATAAGATCAAACCACTTGCCCGAAACAAAGTCGCGCAAGGGTTTAAGAGACGGTAGTTTTTCTTTTGTTACCGAACTGTCCAAAAAAATAATCCCCTTAGAAAAATTTACTTATGCTATTCGTATTCTATCACAGCGCGAGCCTGTTTTCAACAACAAAAAAATAAATTGAACTATTTAAACAAATTTTAGTTGAAATTGCTTTAAAAATGTAATAAATGGTGGTAAAATATTCGGGAGGTGAGAATATGGAGGCAAACAAACAGCTTAAAGGTAAAAGGAAATTCGGATACTGTTCGGGCATTATAACCGAGTCGATAGTCTATAATGTTTTTTACGTTCACTACCTTTTCTTTTTAACCGATGTTGCGCATCTTGACCCTGCATTTGCCGGCACTATAAGTCTTATATCCGTTTTCTGGGACGCAGTAACGGACCCGGTTATCGGATTTTTTGCGGATAAACCCGGCGCAGACAAAAGAAAATTTATGGCAAGGGCAATTTTTCCGCTTGCGATAACGTTTCTGGGGATTTTCGTTCCGCTCGGCGAAACAAGCTCGCTTGTAAAGTTTATTTTCTACACGGTAATGACGATGCTTTTCTGGATGGCGTACACAGTTTATACAATCCCGTATTACGCAGTTGTTGCCGATTTAACAGAGGACTATAACGAAAGAACGTCAATCCGTGGACTTTCTTCGCTCATTAATACTTTCCCGATTGCTGCCGGAGCTATTGCGCCTGCAGTTCTGCCGGAGCTTTTTATGGGAATGGGATTATCCGTTGCCGCAGGCTGGGAATTGATGGCGGTAATTGTCGGCGTCATTTCGCTTGCATTCGGTCTTATTGCGGTTAAATCTCTGCGCGGCTTTAACACCAAAGCAAGAGCATTAAAAGAAACCGAGCAGGGAAAATGGAACGATATTTTCATTACTTTCGGTCAGGTCATAAGGCTCAAGCCGTTCCTGACGTTTATGATTTTCATCTTCTTTTTCCTTATGGCTTCTTCAATGATACAGTCAAATCTTATGTATACAATCGACTATTGCCTTAAGGGTTCGCATGATGTCCTTGAACCGATATTCATCGGAGGACTTGTTCTGACAATGGCTGTTGTAATTCCGATTGTTACCCGTCTTGCCGAAAAGCTCGACAGAAAAACAACCTGTCTTATATTCTTTGCCATTTCGTTTGCCGGACTTATTGTCATAAAAATAATCGGACTCAAAAGCGTTCCCGTATTTGTCTGTCAGCCGATAGTTCTCGGCTTTTCGTCCGGCGCGTTCTGGACGCTGTTTTACACAATGGCTTATGACCTTGTTGAGGTTGACGAGTTCAAACACGGCGAAAGACGAGAGTCTGTTATTACCGGTCTTCCGCAGTTTTTCCAGAAATTCGGTTCGGCTGTCGGTATGTGGACAATCGGCTTGATACTTAAGTTTACGGGTTATAACGACCAGCTTGCCGAGCAGAATCCGGCTACTGTAAAGGCGATTGAAAATATGTCGTCGATTATTCCCGCAATACTTCTCGGTATTTCAATGCTCGCGCTCGCGCTTTATCCCGTTACAAGAAAACGTATGAGCATTCTTCAGGGCGAGATTGAGAAAATGAGAAAAGGCGAAAAGACTTCCACCGAAGGCATAGAAAAAATAGCCGGTTAAAAAACTATTGACATATTGCCAAAACACCTATATAATACTATGGCTATCAAAATTTAAAGATAGCTCCTTTCCCTGAAACGGTTTTCAGGGGCAAAAGTCCATAAGGAGGTGCAAAAAAATGGTAAACTACGAAACCGTTGCTGTTTTTTCGCTTAAAGACGGCGAGGAGGCAGTGGCAGGTCTTGTTGAGAAGTTCAAGGCTCTTATCGAGGCTAACGGCACTCTTGACAGCGTAGACGAATGGGGCAAACGCAAGCTCGCTTATCCCATCAACTACGAAGAAGAGGGCTTCTACGTACTTTACAACTATTCCTGCGAGCCCGAGTTCCCTGCAGAGCTTGAGCGTGTATTCAAGATTACCGACGGCGTTATGCGCTGGCTGGTAGTAAAAAAATAAGGAGGTAATTTTAGATGCTTAATTGTGCAATTATTATGGGTCGTCTGACTGCAGACCCTGAGCTTCGTACAACTAATAACGGCACTTCGGTTACATCCTTTACGGTTGCGGTTGATCGCTCATTTGTAAGGTCCGGCGAAGAGAGACAGACCGACTTTATCAATGTTGTTGCATGGAGACAGTCCGCTGAATTCGTTTCACGCTATTTCCACAAGGGCAGCATGATTGCGGTTCAGGGCTCAATTCAGACCAGAAATTATGAGGATAAAAACGGCAACAGAAGAACAGCAGTTGAAATAGTTGCAGACAGAGTTTCGTTCTGTGGCTCAAAGTCTGAGTCAAACACAGGTTCAACCCGTTATGACAATGCTCCCGCGCCGAGCTTTTCGAGCGGCAGCGAAGGTTCATTCTCGGTTTTGCCTGATGACGATGATACGGATTATTCCTTTGACGGCGGTGCGTCAGACGACGGACTTCCGTTCTGATTAGATTGGAGGAAATAAAAATGGCATTTGATAAGTCCCGTCCCGGCAACAGAAGGGACCGCAGAAAGGTTTGCTCTTTCTGTGTTGAAAAGGTCGATACAATCGACTATAAAGATGCGCTCAAGCTTCGCCGTTTCACTTCTGACAGAGCAAAGATTCTCCCCAGAAGAGTTACAGGTACCTGCGCATACCATCAGAGACAGCTCACTACGGCTATCAAGCGTGCCCGTCACCTTGCTATTTTGCCCTACTCGGCTGACTGATTAAAACAAAACTGATTAACGCCCCTGATTTTCAGGGGCGTTTGTTTTGTTGTTTCTTATTTCAATTCCTCTGCAAGAGAATCAATCTGCGCTCTTGATTCGTCATTGAGAGCGGATTTGAGCGTTACTGTATTCTCGCAGAACGTTATATCCTTACATCCCTCAAGCTCTTGTTTTATTATCTTTGCAACCTGGGGAGCCCACGAGCCGTTTTCAATAATTCCGACGGTTCTGTTCTTAAATCCTCTTTCTTTAAGTTCTGCAATAAATTCTCTCATCGGCGGGAAAATCTCATTGTTATAGGTAGTCGAAGCAAGAACGATTTTTCCGTAGGAAAACGCGTCCGCAACTGCCGAGGATTTCATGTCTCTTGCAAGGTCGTAAGTTTTTACTTCGATTCCGCTTTCGGCAAGCTTGCTTTCAAGGAGCTTAACGGCTTGTTTTGTGTGGGAGTAAACTGAAGTATAGCAAATCACAACTCCCTCTTTTTCAACGCCGTAGGACGACCATATATTGTACTTTTCAATTACTTCGTCAATGTTGCTTTCAATAACGGGACCGTGAAGAGAGCAGATTTTGTTGATTTCAAGCTCTGACGCCTTTTTAAGAAGCGACTGAACCTGCATGCCGTATTTTCCGACAATGCCGATGTAATAGCGCCTTGCTTCGTCAAGCCATTCTTCGTCCGCGTCGGAAGCGCCGAACTTTCCGAAAGCGTCAGCCGAGAAAAGAACCTTGTCAGTCATATCAAAAGTTACCATAACCTCCGGCCAGTGAACCATCGGCGCGAAAATGAATTTCAGCGCGTGCTTCCCGAGCGAAAGCGTGTCGCCGTCTTTAACAATAATCTGCCTGTCGGAAAGTGAGTCTCCGAAAAACTGTTCCATGAATTTAAATGACTTTGCATTCCCGACTAATTTTGCCGTCGGATATTTTTTAACAAAGTTCATTATATTAGCCGAGTGGTCGGGTTCCATGTGCTGGATTATAAGATAATCGGGAGCAGTATTTCCGAGGACCTCTTCAATGTTTTTAAACCACTCGTCCGTGAAGTGCATTTCAACCGTATCAAAAACCGCTGTTTTTTCATCTTTAACAATGTATGAATTGTACGCCATGCCGTTGGGGACGGGGTACTGGCTTTCAAACAAATCGATAGTTCTGTCGTTGACTCCTACATGATAAATGTCGTTTGTGATTTTCTTCATTTTAATCATAATCTCCTCTGACTATTTTATACGTCGCTCTGAAATCTTCCTTGCCGATGCCGTTTGCCATGCCTTTATTATAAATTGTTTTGACATATTCGACTCCGGGCATTTTAAAGCCCTGTTCTTCGCTCAATCTCAGGCAAATACCCAAATCCTTGTTCATATTTTCGAGTGAAAAAGCAGTTGTCCAGTCCTCGTTTTCGAGTTTTTCGTGCTGGAGTTCGACGTAAAAGCATTTTGCTCCGCCGCATTCGACGGCTTTTGCGTAGTTTTCGGTTGAAATGCCCATCTTTTTTGCAAGGATAAGCGTTTCGTTAACCCCGTTCTGAATCTGACCGAGAAGGGTGTTCTGACAGATTTTCATCGCAAGTCCCTTGCCGTTGCCGCCCATATAGATAATTGTCGAACCCATATATTCGAGTATCGGCTTTATAACGGGAAAAAGCTCTTCGTCGCATCCGACAAGGATTCCCAGTGTGCCGTCTATTGCCGCGGGCTTGCTCTTTACAACGGGGCAGTCCGCAAACTGAGCGCCCTTTGCCTTGACGGTATTTGCGACTTCAACCGAAACCGACGGGTCGATTGTTCCCATATCGATACAGATTTTTGTTTCATCGATATACGGCAAAAGCTCGTTATATAAATTGCGCACGTCGTCCGACGTGGGAACCATTGAAATGATAACATCCGCGTTCTTAGCAACCTCAATGTTGGTTTTGCAGCCTGCGGCGCCCAGAGCCGCGAGCTTATCAATCTGGCTTTGCTTGTGATCCGAGCAGTAAACGGTGTCGTTATGTTTTTTAACAATGTTTTCGCACATTGATTCGCCCATAATCCCGAGCCCGATAAACCCGATTTTCATTTTTACACCTCATTTGTTTTATTTATTTGAATATTTAATATGAATTCCTGTCGCTTCGTCGTAATAATAGCTGTCAAGCCGCCTCATAAATGCGTTATAAGTGTGTGCGGCAATCAGCGGTACTTTTCCCTCAAATCCAACGACAACAAGCGTGTGATAGCTTCTGCCGCCGCTTGAAAGACTTATAAAATCACCGATTTCGAGTTCTCCGGGATTTCTTTTTTCGGCAATGGGACCAATTCCGTTATTAGAAAGCATAAAGCGTTTGAAAAACTGAGCCGAAGTCCATGCGGCTGCCCGATTATTAAGAGAAATATAATACCAGCCGGTGTCTTTTGTGTAATTCATAACCGGCGCGCCCGCAAAAAGACATTGCGAAGCAAAATTAGTACAGTCGCCGCCGAGAGAATCGAAATTATAGTATTTCGGATTCCTGAAATAAGCCCATTTTTGGGCATAGTCAAAAACCTTTTGTCTGTCGTATTCAATGCGAATCATTTTTTTCACCCGTTTTTATTATACGGGCAAAAAGACTGTGTGTTGAATTTTATCACAAAAGACAAATTTATTCAAGGCAGGAAAAGAAAAACTCCGATGCAGAAGCCTGTATCGGAGTTTGTGTTTTTTATTTTTTACGGATTCTTGCACGAGCCGTTTGAAGCGAAATAGTAAGTCTTGCCGTTGATGGTTTTTGCTCCTGTTACCATAGCGCCGCTTTCGTCAAGATAGTACCATATTCCGTTTTCTTTCAGCCAGCCTGTTTTCATGCTCCCGCTTGTGTTGAAATAATACCATTTCGAAGAAATCTTTCTCCATCCCGTAAGCATTTTTCCGGACGAAGCAAGATAATATTTTTTACCGCCCAGTTCAAGCCACCCCGTCTGCATGTTACCGTCCGCACCGAGATAATACCAGTTGTCCTTATCCTTCTGCCATCCGGTCTGCAAAACGCCGAATCTGTAGAAATTCCATTTGCCGTCGCTGTTTTTAATCCAGCCGCTTTCAAGCCTGTCCACAGCCGAAACGCTCAATGTTTTTCCGCAGGAATCACAAACAAGTTTCTTCTCTCCGCTGCTTATGCACGTCGGTTTAACGGTGATAACCCATTTGCTGCTCGGATGTCTGCACGGGACGGAGCCGAGCGAAACAAATCTGATGTGTTTTTCTTTTGCAAAGCTTTCGGCATAGGTTGATTTATAACCGTAAATAACCAGTCCGGGACATTTTAAAAATGCGCCCGAACTTATGGAATTTACGCTTTCGGGAATAACAATTTTTCTTAAGTTTTCGCATTTATAAAATGCGCTGTCGCCGATAGTTTTAACTCCGAACGGAATTTCAACGCTTATTATTTCGGTATTGTTATAAAACGCCCTTTTGCCGATTTCCGTAATTTTTTTGACGCCGGGTCGGTCGGGGATTTTAACCTCAACCTGCTCGCCGTTGTATTTAATAAGAGTCGTTTTATTTCCGTATGTGCTGCAGACAAAATCGGGCTTATAATCAAGCGTTCCCGTGGGAGAATAAAAGCCCGTAATCGAAACGCAGGAACCCATATAGCCTTTCATATCGTCGGGATTCCTAAGAGCCTGATGTATACAGCAGTTTCCGTCGGTATAGCGTGTTGCGTTGCAGTCTATGTAATTAAGCAGTCCGTCTTCGATTCCGATAAAGACAATCGCATGGTATCGCTGGCCGAAAATTACATCGCCGGGTTTGGCGTATTTTTCAAGGTTTTCGATTGTAAAGTCGACTGAAGCAAGTCCCGGATGTCTTGACTGATGACCGAGGTTTTCGCTTGATGAATCCGCGGCGACGTACCAGCCGGCAAACATCGCAAATCCGGCGCAGGATTTTGCGGGCGGACTTACATGACTTCCGTCCGGAACATTGTATCTCGGAAGAAAGCTTATGTCGTCGGGCACTTTGCCGACGCGGTTTTTAAACCAATCGGCGTAAATGACGTATTTATTGTTACAGTTGTCGCATCCGTGACCGGATTCGCTGCTTTCGGGGGGAAGACAGTAAGTTTCGTTAACGGTAAAATATTTCCCGTCGAGCTTTTCGGAAAGCTCTTTTATCCTTTTAAGAGCTGTGTTTATATCCAGCGGCTTTAAATATGACGTATCCGCAAAAGAGATAACAGCGCCAAAAGGCATAACAGAAACAACGGCTGTTACCGTAAGAATAAACGCTATGAGCCTTTTTAAAAATCTTCCGGATTTCATAAATATCTTTAACTCCCGATAAATAAAAACATACAATATTTGCGGGCAAACTACCTCATTATACAATAAATATACCATAAACGACTTTTTTCGTCAATATATTGGTGTTTATCGGGAATGGGCGTTAACGGTCAAATATCTGTTGCAAAACGCAAATCGATGTGTTAAAATAATTCAGTTAATGGATTTATTATTATTTGTATACAGCCAAGGGCTGAAAAGAAACTGAAAAGGGGTATATGTAATATGTCCGGACATTCAAAATGGAGTACAATTAAAAGAAAGAAAGAAAAAACCGATAATCAGCGCGCAAAGGTTTTTACTAAGATAGGAAGGGAAATTGCCGTTGCGGTTCGTGAAGGCGGACCCGATCCGGCGGGCAACTCGAAGTTAAAGGATATTATCGCCAAGGCGAAGGCGGCAAATGTTCCCAACGACAATATTGAAAGAATTATTAAAAAAGCCGCAGGCGACGGCGACGCAACCAATTACGAAGCCGTAACGTACGAAGGATACGGTCCTTCGGGAATTGCCGTAATGGTTCAGGCGCTTACCGATAACCGTAACCGTACAGCAGCGGATGTTCGTCATTACTTTGACAAATACGGCGGAAACATGGGTACAACAGGCTGCGTATCGTTCATGTTCACAAAGCAGGGTCAGATTATTATTGAAAAAGAAGGCGTTGACGAAGAAGCGCTTATGATGGACGCTCTTGAAGCCGGCGCAGTCGATTTCATAGCTGACGACGAAGTGTTTGATGTCCGCACGGAGCCTACGGATATGGGCGCAGTCAACGACGACCTTACCGCAAAGGGCTATTCAATCCTTTCCGCGGACGTAGCTTATATCCCGAGCACATATACAACCCTTACAAACGAGGACGATATCAAAAACATGGGCAAAATGCTTGAAATGTTTGACGATAACGATGATGTTCAGGAAGTTTACCACAACTGGGAAAACGAAGACGATTACGAAGGTTAATTGAGTATGGGACGGGGTTGGCGCGGCGGCGATATAGACAGTAAGGTTTTGGCTTTGTCCTTTTGCCTCTAAACCAATTAAAAACTTCACGAATACACAAAGTATTCGCTCAATTTTGTAATCGGTTTACAGTCTAAAACTACTGTGCCAAAACTGCCCAGCACCCTAAAAATGTAAAATTTTTCGTCAGAACAATGAACAAAACGGGGTTAAAGCTGACGCTTTAACCCCGTTTTTGAAGCAGTTATGGCGGAAAAGAGCTTTTTTAGGGCTTGCTATCTATATCGCCACCGCGCCTTTCCGTCCCATAATTTATATCAAAACCAAACGTGCGGATAGTTTGAAGCCCCCACAAAGCCAAGCCATAACAGGGAGTTGAAAAAATGCTTCTTATACAGCTTCTTGAGGTAATTGAAACCGAAGAAGAGAAGTCAAAATTCAAAAAGTTTTATTATAAATACGTCGGTCTTGTAATGCACGTCAGTCTTAAAAGGCTTGACGATTACCGGTTGGCGGAGGAAAACTGTCAGGATGTTTTCTTCGCCCTTGCGAAGCATTTTGAAAAAGTCGGCGAGGTTGATTCGGAAGAAACGCGCGCTTATGTATACACCGTTGCGAACTCGCTTGCGATAAATAAATATAATAAAGAAATCGTTCATCAGGTTAAGGAAATTCCGGAAATAAATGTTGAAAGTCTTGAAGATGAGAAATTCGATTTACATACGGTTTCCGAGCTTCAGAACGCCGTAGCGAATTTATCCGAGGATGAAAAAGCGTATTTGAGGTTAAAATATATTTACGGTTACACGTTAAAGGAAATTGCGGATATTTTTGACGAATCGACGTCAACGGTCGAAAGAAAGCTTAGGGCAATAAAAGCCGCTCTTTCGGAAAGGTTGGGATAAAATGAGCAATCTTGAAAATGCGCTTCGGCTTAATCTTATTGAAGAAATGTCCCTGTTGCCCGAAGAGTTTGAAGAATACGGTTTCAGTTCGGAGTACAAAAAGAATATCGAACGTCTTTTTGACAAAATGCGCGGCGACAGGATTCACAAATTCACCAAAAAAGCTACGATAATAATACTTGTTGCGGCTATACTTTTCCTTTTGGCAATAGCGGGCGGCGCGCGTATTATAATGAAAGACAGGCAGTTTGCATATAACGCCGGAAGTGAAGCCGTTCAGTATCAGGTTGTCGGAAAACCCACGCCGAAATATGTAGACTCAATAACTGTGGGATATATTCCCAAGGGATTTACGAAAGAGGTTGTTTATGAAGATAAATCCTCTTTTTGTTGGAAATACAAAAAAGATGACGAGTATTTTGATATAACAAAATGTCTTATTAATTCAACTGTTTTGTTGGATGCGACCGAGGGCAGTACACAAGAAATTCAAATCGGAGAAATTACATATCTTTATAATAAACCGGAGGATGAAGAGTACAGCTTTGTAATGTGGAATAACAAAGAATATATTATTTTTATTTGTAGCAATTTGCCCAAAGAGGAAATGCTGAAAATTGCTCAGGAGGTTTATTAAAGAAGTTTAATCAGACCGTAGGGGACGGCGAGTTCGCCGTCCCGAAAACTCCGTAGGGGCGAACATTGTTCGCCCGCAAAATTTAAATACTTAAAAATGAAAAATGAATAATGAATAATGAATAATTTTGGGGAAGCTTCGCTTCCGAACATTTTATTGTAGAGTATGTATACAAAAATGCCTCCCTTGTGCAAAGGGAGGTGTCAACCGCAAGGTTGACGGAGGGATTGAAAGTAGGGGACGGCGAACTCGGCGTCCCGAAAACTCCGTAGGGGCGAACATTGTTCGCCCGAAAAAATGAGATACTTAAAAATGAATAATGAAAAATGAAAAATGAATAATTTCGGGGAAGCTTCGCTTCCGAACATTTTATTGTAGAGTATGTATACAAAAATGCCTCCCTTGTGTAAAGGGAGGTGTCAACCGAAAGGTTGACGGAGGGATTGAAAGTAGGGGACGGCGAGTTCGCCGTCCCGAAAATTCTGTAGGGGCGAACATTGTTCGCCCGCAAAAATTAAATACTTAAAAATGAATAATGAATAATGAAAAATGAATAATTTCGGGGAAGCTTCGCTTCCGAACATTTTATTGTAGAGTATGTATACAAAAATGCCTCCCTTGTGTAAAGGGAGGTGTCAACCGCAAGGTTGACGGAGGGATTGAAAGTAGGGGACGGCGTCCCCGACGTCCTGAAAACTCCGTAGGGGCGACCACTGGTCGCCCCTACGATAAAGTACAAAACTATTGTGCAAGAGAGCCAAAAACGGCTCTCTTTTTTTGTGCAAATAAACAAAGTTTAAAAATATTTCAAATTTATTGGGAAAAATGCCTGTTTTTTTTGATTTGTCTTTATGAGGGGGATTCTAAACAGTTATTAAAAGGAGGTGAAGATATGTTAAGACAGTTTAAGCATTTTATTTCTGTATTTCTTGTAATAACAATGCTGTTTTCATTTGCTGTTGTTTCGTTTGCTAACGACCCTGAATCTATAGATTCGGATAATACAGGCGTAAGGTATTCGATTATACAATATGCTACCGCATCTATTATTATAAACGGTTCAAGTGCTAAATGCTCGGCTTCTTTGACGGCCAAGACTTCAACAAGCCTTAAAATTGTAATGGTGCTTCAGAAAAACACGATAAACGGATATACTAACCTTACAACCTGGTCAAAAACCGGAACAGGGACATCGTTAACTCTCAGCAAAACTGCAAATATTGTTACTTCTTCGACTTATCGTTTAAAGGTAACATTTACTGCAGGAAGTGAAAGCGTAACAGTCTATAAGTACAGCTGATTTCGTTTTTTGCCGTTTCCCCCTTGGCAACAAAAGAAAAAAATTTTTATAATGGAGGAATTTAAATGAACAAAAGAGTATTTAAAACGGCTTTAAGCTTTGTACTTATTATGGTTTTAATGCTGCAGCTTAATTCCGTTTTATTGCTTAACTCGTTTGCCGTAACTCCCGGTTCGGTAAGCAATCCGACTACAATTCCCGGTCAGTGGTTACAGAACAGCGATAATACTAAATGGTGGTACAAACACAACGACAATTCATATACTACGAATGATTGGGAGTATATTAACGGCGAATGGTATCACTTTGATTCAAGCGGTTGGATGCAGACAGGCTGGCTTCAACAGGGTTCGGTATGGTATTACCTCGGTTCTAACGGTAAAATGCGTACCGGTTGGCAACAGGACAGCAATAATACATATTATTTTTATGAATCCGGTCAAGTGCTTGGGCAAATGAAAGTCGGATGGAAGCAGGATGGTAACGATTGGTATTACTTCAACACAAGCGGCCACATGTTAAAATCCGAATGGCTGACTTACCAGAGCAACAAATACTATTTTGACAGCGACGGTAAAATGCACACCGGTTGGCTCGAATTAAACGGAGATACATATTATTTTATTCAAACCGGTGATGATAAGGGTAAAATGAAAACCGGTTGGAAACAATCGGGTGATGATTGGTATTATTTCAATTCCGATGGAAAAATGCAAACCGGATGGCTTGATTATTTAGGTGATAAATACTATTTGAATGATGATGGTACATTACAATATAATACATTTATTGTGCAAGGAAAAGAATATATAATCGAAGATACAACCGGTAAACTTCTAAGAATCGAACTCCATATAAAATGTTTTAAGCAACGAAAGTCAATGTGGTGCTGGGCAGCTTGTGCACAAGCAATCGGGACATATAATAACCCAAGCATTATTTTCCAAGGTGACCTCGCACAGGCAATACTAGGCGATAGAAATGCGAATTATCCAGTTTCGCATCAGCAAGCTGTAAGAGCTTTGGAAATCGCTTCATGGGATTTAAAAACAGCAACACTAATTGAAAATACTGATGACAATTATATTAGTCTGGACACTATCAAAGCGGAAATTGATAATAACCGACCTATTGAGATGCTTGTTCGATGGGGTATCAGCGGTGGCGGGCATGCTGTTGTTGTTGCAGGGTATAAATATAATACAGGCATGATAATGGTTTATGACCCTGGCTATAATCAATCATCTGATATTTCTTATGCTAAATATAGCTATTTGAACTTTTCACCGTTGAATAATGGAGTTAATCTATTAACAGGAACTGCAACATGCACACATATCATTACATATGAAACGGTAGGTGAATAAAATGAAAAGGGTTATTAAATACATTATTCTATTGTGCATTGTTCTGTTATTCACAATTATTTTTTCAATAGTTTCATTTGCCGAAAACAATTCTATTAACGGGCTTGAAAATATTGATGAGGTTTTCACAAATGAAGAAATGATTATTGAAGACATTAATTCAGTTGTTGCTGACAATGAAAACATGATAATTACGGCAGATGATATGGATTATACAAAAGCGCTCAAGGTTTTTATTAATAAACAGGATTTATTGACAAGGGATTCTTTATCTTTAGTTGATATGCAAAACGAAGTGTTGGAATCAAGTTATGTATATTATCTTCCTGTTCAAAAATCGGGGAATACACTTTTGGTTACTATTTCAAAGGGAAAACCGGTTACCGAAAATGCAAGGAAAAATCTGAGTGAAAATGAGATTTCATATCTCGAAAGCCTCAATGGTAAATGGTTTGTTGCTCAAATCAGCGCTGTTGATTCAGAAATTGATTTTAACGAGTATGTTAATGAAAAACTTAAAGAAAACCATATTGCCGGTTCTCAAATCTACTATCTTGGGGGACTTGTGAGGGGTATTCCGCTGATGGCGGCGGTATTCACTGAAGACGGCGATTTGATGTTTTTAAATTTGAATAATATCTATAATTACGAAAGTGAACCCGAACAAGGTGATTATACAAGGGCGGATTTTCTCGCTTTCGAGGAACTTAAAATAATCGCCGAGGAAAACGTGGTTGATGATGAATTAATAGGCTCGGGAAGCGTAAGTATTAATACAAAACAAGTTGAAAATGAAAAACAGAATTCAACAGTCCATAAGTCAGACTTTATTATTATAATCCCTTGTGTTATAATATTTATAATAGTTGCAACTTTGTTTTACATTTATAAAAGGAGGAACAAAAATGAAAAACAGAAAAACGATTAAAAATATAATATCGGTCCTTCTTGCTTCCATTATTCTGTTTTCAGTAAGCATTACCGCTTTTGCCGCAAGCGGCAAATGGATAAAGTCCGGCTCCCGTTGGTGGTATAAACATACCGATGGTACATATACAAAAAACAATTGGGAAAAAATCAACGGCAAATGGTATCATTTTGATAAAAAAGGCTGGATGCAGACAGGCTGGTTAAAAGTCAGTGGCAAGTGGTATTATCTTACTTCAAGCGGAGCTATGAAAACCGGTTGGGGAAAAATCAAAGATAAATGGTACTACTTTGATAAAAACGGAAAAATGCTGACCGGTTGGTTTGATTATAAAGGTGAAAAATACTATTTTAATTCCAACGGTTCAATGAAAACAGGCAAAGCCGTTATCAATTCCAAATCATATAGATTTGATGAAGAAGGGAAAATGGTAACAGGCTGGTTTTATGACGGAAGTAATACTCAATATTACAATCCGGACGGTGTAATGCAGGTTGGATGGTTTGATTACGAGAACAATAAATACTATTTTAATTCGTTTGGTAATCTAAAAAAAGGAATTGCCGAGATAAAAGGCGAAACATACTATTTTGATGAAGACGGCATAATGCATACGGGATGGATTGAAATTCATAATGAAAACTATGACGGTGAGTATTATTTTAACGAAGACGGCTGCCTCTTGAAAAACCAATTCATTGACGGAGAATATGTTAACCTGAAGGGTAAAAAAAGCGAATTAACGAATATGAATATTGTATTATATTATTGGATAAACATTACTCAGTATACAAATGAGCCATACGGTGAATGGTTTATTGCAAAAAAGGATACGGAATATGAATCCGTAGCCTTGGAAACAGTTGATTATTTTAACTCGTTGGAACCTGCCGTCAGTGTTAATTTGGATTCTTCATTTGCTCGTGAATACTGGGTTGATTATAACGGTGAAGATGATTCCGGCAAACTGTTTGTAAAAGGTTTTAGTATATATGCAAATGATGAGAGCCGTTCCGCAGGTTGGGGAATAGCAGTGTATGAAGACATTTGTTATATAGTTGATATAAATACAGTAAATGGTTTTATCAGCAGAATGCAGCCTAATCTTATTGGATAAAAAATGATATCGCTAAAGTTCAGCAAAGCTGCCGATTAAAAATCGCTGAATAATAATACCCTGCAGGGCAAATGCCTTGCAGGGTGTTTTTTTGTTCTGTTAAAAATACTTTTTCATTTCCATGTAGGTTTTTATGTCGCCGCCGAGCGAGGTTATTTCGCCTTTTTCAAACTTTTCGTCGTTAAGCTTGCGGTACGCTTCGTAATATTTTACGCTTTCATCCCATTCGGCTTTAACGCTTTCGTCAAGCTCTGATTTTTTAACCGCGCAACTGTTTACAAGATATTTTCCGAAATAGTCCGTAAATTTTATCTGCCCGTATACGTTAAGATGTTCGTTGTTATAAAAATCCGCGTTTGTATCAAGCCCGATTTCGTCAATTAAAAAGTCAAAATTTACAAACGGAAAACCGTATTCCTTTACAATGTCCTCAACCGCGCCGACGCGGCGGAATCTTCTTACCTGGTGTTTCAATACCGCGTGGGGAAATCTTGTAAAAAGAACGTTGACGTTTTCCTGTCTGCAATAGTCAAGCATGCAAATAAGCTCGTCTTTGCAAACCTTTTCAAGCTCAACCCTTTTTTTGCGCTCGCCCTTCCTGAAGTTAATAAGCTCATCCCTTGAAATACTGCAAGCTTCGGTTTTGTTCTTTACGCCCTTGAGCGGCGAAAAGCCCTTTATATAATCCTGCATAATTCCGAGATTCCACTTTAAGCCTTTCGGAAACTGTCTCCACCTCGGATGGTATTTGATTATCGGAAAAAAATACTCCGCTTTGTTGTCGGTTATTTTTTCGTCGATATATTCGAGCTTGGTTTCGTTAAGAGGAACGTTGTCGATAAAATCGCGTACGTACGCCTCGTTGTCAAGCTGTTCCTCGTTATAAAGAAAACCGTTGATTTCAACTACTATAAGCTCAGGATGCTGAGTCCTTACCGCTTCCTTAATCGCGGGAAGATAGCTTTGCGCGGTAAGTCCCTGGGAAGCCACAGGGTAACTTGTAAAGCCGTACTTTTCGTAAGCGTACGGCGCAGAATAGTCGCAGTAAACGTCGCTGGCGCCGATTAAAACAACGTCGATGGTGTCATTTTTTTCAAGGTAAAATCCCTTAAGCCGCTCACGGTTGTTGTTTGCGTTGCACAAAACCCATTCCTGAAGAATAAGCGTGCTTAACACAGTAACAAGCACAAGCGAAACAGTTTTAATAACTCTTTTTTTTATAATTTTCTTTTTCATAATAATCAGAACTGCATGTATACAAAATCGGCGGGATTAAAGCCCGAACCGTAAATACCGAAAACAATTATGCTCATAACAAGCACAAATATAACAAAAAATCTTAACGGAAAACGCTTTTTGTCAAGCAAAAGGCGAAAATCCATATCGTCGTTTCTTTCCTGAACAAAGCTGACAATAAATAATATCGTTGCGCAAACAAAAATTAAAAGATATTCCTTCATGCTAAGCTCAAAGCTTCGCAAATCGACATAGGACGAAAAGAAATTCTGGTCGGTAAAGACCTTTTTAAATGTCAGCATTGCGTCGCTGAAGCTCGGCGCAACGTCAAAAACATAACCGACAAGCACAAGGATGTAGGTTCTTATAATTCTGAAAACCGTATACGGCGCGCTCTGAGCATTGATTTTAAGCTTTCTGAGCGTTCCCTCAAAAACCGGTTTAAGCAGAACCGACAGCATAATAATCAGTCCGTTGTAAACGCCGAACGCAACATATTTCCAGTTGGCGCCGTGCCATATTCCGACCATTAAAAACACGATAAACGAAGCAATGCTTGTCGGAAGAACCTTTGCAATGTGCATGCCTGCCGCGGTTTTGCCGAATTTTGTGTTTTTGATTGACTTGCTGAGCGCTGAAAACTGCTTTGACATGGCAAGGGGATAAAACAGATAGTTTTTAAACCAGTTGCCAAGCGAAATGTGCCATCTGCGCCAGTATTCGTTGATGTCTCTTGAAAAATACGGACGGCGGAAGTTCTGCATCATATCAATGCCGAAAATCTGCGCAACTCCCCGTGAAATGTCTATACCGCCGGAAAAATCCGCATAAAGCTGAATTGAATACAGGATAATCGTAAATGCAAGCGTTGAGCCGTTGTATGAAGCGTAATTTTCGGTTACTTCGTTAATTACAATCACCGCTCTGTCAGCAATGACCATTTTTTTGAACAGTCCCCAAAGTATCAGCTCGCAAGCGTGCTTAAAACGCGTGAAATCGAATTGATGAGGTTCGTAAAGCTGATTTGCAAGTGAGGAATAAATGCCGATGGGGCCCTGAACTATCTGGGGAAAAAATGATACGAAAAGCGCAAATTTAAACGGATTTTTTTCCGCCCTAACGGTTTCGCGGTAAACGTCGACAAGATAGCCCATTGACTGGAATGTGTAAAACGATATTCCGAGCGGAAGTATAAGCTTCAATCCCGGTAAGGTCTGACTGTTAAGCAGCTCGTTTACGGATTCGGAAAGGAAGTTGTAATACTTCAGAAATGCAAGTATCCCGAAATTTATTACAAGCGTCAGCGCAAGTATGCGGCGCTTTTTCTTTTTTGATTTTTCCTTGTATGACTTTTTTTCGTCGCGGCTGAGCTTTTCTTTGTTTTCCTTTATAAACGACTTTGTTTTCAGGGAAACTTTTTCGATAAGAAGCGCCGAAGAATAAGTGCAAAATGTGGTAAACAGTATAAATGCTATGTATTTATATCCTGCAAAAAGATAAAACACATAGCTTGCTGCAAGCAGCACTGTCCACTTGTATTCTTTTTTAGGGAAAAGAAAGTAGACAGCGACAGTTGCAATCATAAATATTAAAAATTTAAGCGAAGTGTAACTCAAGAGATATTGCGTCCTTTACGGTGTATTGAAAATGTCGGTGTTAATCATTTTGCGTACGGTAACAAACCCGTTCTTTTCGCTGTAAAGCGAAACGCCGGGCAACTCCCTGGAAAGGAAGTTCGCCATTCCTTCCGTAACCGAGTAAGCTCCCGTTCTGCAAAAAACAAGGATATCGCCTTTTTCAAGCGAAGAAAGTGGAGCGTCCCGGGCGATAATGTCAGCCGTTGTGCAAAGACTGCCGCAAAGAGTCCATTTCTCCTCCGCCGAAGAATCGGGCTTCGTCTTAATGTGCATAATGGGGGGAATCTGCATCCCCTGAAGCTGACCGTCGTATTTAAGCTGGTTGAGTCCGCCGTCAAGAATTGCGTAATTAATTCCCTTGTTTGTTTTTGTGTCGATAACCTTTGTAAAATAATATCCGCAATCGGCTGCGAAAAACCTACCCATTTCGACGGTTAACTTATACTTTTCGGCAAATTTCTTTAAAAATACGGAAGTTTCTTCCATTCGTTCTTTTTCAATAGAAGCGTAATCCTCTTTAAAATAATCTACCGCAAGACCCGTGCCGTATTCTATATTTTCAATTTTAAATCCCGTTTTTTCAAAAACGGTCTGACAGAATCCGTCAAGGTAATTGAGCTCTTTTTCGATTACCGAAGGCTTTTTCTTCTGCGTTCCGGAGAAAAAGTGAAGCCCGATTATTTCAAAACCTTTGTAGCTTTCACGTTTTTTTATAACGGAAATAACGTCCTGTTCGTCCATTCCGAACTGACTTCCGGCAGTAAGCCTTAAAAGAACGCGGACTTTTTTATTCTGCGACAGGGCGTTTTTGTTAATCAACTCGACGTGAAGAAGACTTTCGGCGGTAAGCACGCCTGCGCCGTCTTCTATCGCCCTTTTAACGTCCGCGTCGGTTTTGTTGACTCCCGAAAAAATGACCTTCTGCATATCAATTCCCGTTTTTTCGCAAACAGTAAGCTCACCGGGGCTGCAGACCTCGATTTTATCAAAAATTTCGGGAAAATATCTGAGAAGAAACGGGTTCGCCTTAATCGAAAAGCAAAGACCGATTTTTTGGGAAAAGCAGTCTTTAACCAGTTTCGCCCTTTCTTCAAACTCGTCGGTGTTAAAAACATACGCCGGTGTAGTTATTTTTTCGGAAAGCTCTCTGAGAGAAGTAAAATCCATATTATTCATCCATAAGCTTTTCAACCAAAGCATAAATTGCTTCAGCCGAATTGAAGTTAACGGGTACAAGATCACTGGGTTTGATTTCAATGTCGAATTCGTCGCTGAGTTCTCCTACAAGGGAAACAATATCGAACGAGTCGAGAATACCGTCGTCAATAAGAGCGGTCTCGGTTTCAAAATCAACGTCGGGTCGCAGCGACTCGAGAATTTCCATAAGCTTATCCATTATTATACTCCTTTTTATTTGAAATATTGTTTTAATGCGTTCATATCTGTTTTTCCGTTGGGAAGAACAGGCATTTTTTCGAGATTAATTATTTTCCTCGGCGCCATAAATGCGGGCATATTCGCCCTGAAAAACAGGGTTATGTCCTTCGCCGTTGCCTGACCCGTATAAAAAAGATAAAGAAGCTCTTTTTCCTTCTGATAAAGCGAGCAGGTCTCGTTAACGCCGTTAATCCGTTTCGCCGTGCCTTCAATTTCTTCAAGCTCGATTCTGTGACCCATATGCTTTATCTGTCTGTCTTTTCTGCCCAAGAACCAATAAAGCCCGTTTTCTTTTTTGCCGAGGTCGCCCGTCTTGTAAATAATCTGACGGTAAGAGCAATTAAGCGGATTCTGAATAAACGACTGCGCCGTTTTTTCGGGGTTGTTATAATAACCGAGCGCAACGCACGGACCCGAAACGCAAATTTCGCCGGTTTGCCCTTCACAAGCTTCCTTCCCGTCCTCGGTAAGAAGGAGAATTTCGTAGTTTTCGTAAGGAATTCCGATAGGAAGAACGGTTTCCTCCGTCGCAGCTTCGCTAACCTTATAGTAAGTACAGGAGGCTGTAGCTTCCGTCGGACCGTACTGGTTGACATACATAACGTCAGGTAAAGCTTCCTGCCAGATTTTAAGATATTTTCCGGGCATTACCGAGCCTGAAAAACAGACTTTTTTAAGATATTCGGGCTTTATTTCCGAAAATGCGTTCAGCTTTGCGGGAAGTTCAACTCCGGCAACGCTCCAGCAAATTGCGGTAACTCTGTTCTTGTTGAGAGTGCCGAAAAGCGCGGTAGGCATAGAAAATTCATTTTTCGGAATAATCACAGTTGAAGCGCCGGATTTGAGCGGAAAATAAATATCCCTGACTGCGGCGATATAGTCAAGCGGAGCCTGTCCGCCGAACACGTCGTTTTCGTCGACTTCAAGCACCTTGCTGACCGCCTCGATATAGCACATGAGCGAATGATGAGAAGTGATAACTCCCTTGGGAGCGCCCGTCGAACCGGATGTAAAAATGACGTAAAGAGGGGAAAGGGGATTAAGACTCTTTTCCGCTTTTTCAAGTATTTTTTCGTCGGGAACAGTCGGAATAATATCTTCAAAAACAATTATCTCGCCGTTAAAGTCAAGCTCTTTCGCCTTTTCTTCGTTTTCACGGTCAACGAGCATATATTCAGCGTCAATTACCGAAAGAATCTGATTGAGTCTTGCAACGGGCATGGTTGAGTCAATCGGCGCATAAAAAGAGCCTGCCCGTACGACCGATAAAAACAGCGCCGGTGTAGTTACCTTGCGACCTGCCATGCAAACTATCGGATTACCGAAGGGAACGCGTCCGGCAAGAAAAGTGCCTGCGGATTCGGTAATATTTTTTAGAGCGGAAAAGGTAAGCCCTTCCTCACCCATTATAAAAGCATTTTTATCGGGAAACTTTTCGGCTGTTTTGTCCAGCCACCCGAGAACTGTAGTAATCACTGTTGCCTCCGAAATCGTTTATTGCCTATATTAATATATCACAAAAAATTTTTTTGTAAATAGCAAAAACTGCTTTTGAGTCTTTTGTACCAAAATGTATCAAACAAAAAAGAAAAAGGCACGTTTTTTGTGCCCTTTTACTATATGAAAAACGGTTCGGTTTTTCATGAGTTTTTGCAAGCTTTTTTTATTGCCTCAAAGGATTCGTCGCTTATGTCATGTTCGATTTTACACGCGTCTTCGGCAGCAATCTCCGGATTAACGCCGATTTTGACAAGAATGCTTGTAAGGACACGGTGACGCTCATATATTTTTTCGGCAATTTCCTTGCCGAGCTCGGTCAGAAGCAAGTGTCCGTCGTCGTCTGTGTCAAGATAGCCGCCGTTTCGTAAAAGACCGACGGCGCGGCTGACGCTCGGCTTGGAAAAATTCATATACTCCGCAACGTCGAGAGAGCGGACATAGGGCTGAGTCTGTGAAAGAATAAAGATTGTTTCAAGATACATTTCGCCGGATTCCTGAAGATGCATATAAAAACCTCTTTCTGTATTATTAAATCTCATATTAACACAACAGAAGCTTTTTTTCAAGTATCCCGATGTGTCAAACTACCGTCTGTCCACATAGAATAAAGAGAAAGGACGGAGCAATATGAAAAAATCAATTGTCTTTTTAGGCGGGGACGAAAGAATGCGTTTCGCCGCCGGTTATCTTTCGGATTGCGGTTTTGCGGTTTCAAGCTGCTTTCCGCCGTTTCTGACAGAAAAGAGTATACTGTCCGATACGGTGGTTTTACCGCTTCCGGTTATAAAAAACGGTTTTCTTTTTTCTCCTGAAAGCGACGAAAAAATCAGTATTTCCCAATTAGCCGATATCATCGGAACGGATAAAACCGTTTTGGGCGGAATGATTGACAAAGAGCTTGAAAAAAATCTCGAAGAAAACGGTAACACGGTGATTGATTATTATACCGATGAAAGGCTGCTCGGAGAAAATGCCGTCCTTACCGCAAAGGCAGTTTGCAGATTAATTGAAATCAACAATATAAATGTTCGGGACGGTGAAATATTTATTCTCGGTTTCGGAAGATGCGGAAAAGCACTGAAAAACGAACTGACGAAAATCGGGGGGAACGTGACGGCTGTGACATCCCAAAGCCCATCGGATGTGAATTTTATCAGCTTTAATGAGCTGGATAATAATCTTAACCGCGCAAAGCTGATAATAAACACCGTTGCGTCGCCCGTCCTCGGCAAGGAAGAGCTTAAAATGATTAATAAAGACTGCGTTATTATAGAAATTGCGTCCGCGCCGTTCGGGGTGGATTTTGATGAAGCTGAAAAAAGAAATATCAATTTAATATACGCTCCTTCTCTTCCCGGAAGATTTTTCCCGAAGGAAGCGGGCGAAGTAATTGCAAAGACAATAGAACCTTATTTAAGGAGATGAATAAATGTCAAAAATAAAAACAGGCTTTGCTCTGTGCGGTTCTTTCTGTACTTTTTCACAGGTAATTCCGCAGATAAAAAAGCTTGTTGACAGCGATATGGATGTTTATCCGATAATGAGCAATACTGCATACGAAACGGATACACGATTTGGCAAGGCTGAGAAGTTCATAGACGAGATTGAAGAAATATGCGGAAAAAGTATTATTCACACTCTCACTTCAGCCGAGCCTATAGGACCGAAAAAGATTCTTGATATATTGATAATTGCGCCATGCACGGGCAATACCATAGGAAAAATTGCCAACGGAATTACGGATACTCCCGTTACTCTTGCGGCAAAGGCACATCTGAGAAACCAGCGACCGCTGCTTATTGCCGCGTCGACAAACGACGCTCTGGCGGCGACGGGCAAAAACATAGGGCTGCTTTTAAACACAAAAAACGTTTATTTCGTTCCCATGCGACAGGACGACGCCGTCGGAAAACCGACTTCGGTTGTGGCTGATTTTGATAAAATAAAAGACGCCGCTTTTTCTGCGCTGTATTCAACGCAGATTCAGCCGATTTTCGAATAAAAAAATCCCCTTTGCGCTGCAAAGGGGATTTGCTGTTGAACCTGTCAGTTCTTTTTTTCGTCATCCGAACTGATTTTTTCCTTGAATTTGTCGTATGCTTCCTGAGCGGCTTCAAGCCGTTTTTTTACCGTGTCGCCGAATTTTGAAACGTTGAGAAGTCGGAAATATTCTTTGGTACGGCGGTCTGTTCTGCTGCTCATAAGGTCGAACTGACTCCTGAATTCCTTAAGCTGTTCGGAAGCGTGTGAAACCCAGTCCGAGATTTTTTCCTCGCTTTTAGAAACGGATTGCCGGATTTTTTTCTTTCGCTTTTTAAGGGTAACTTTTGTGTCCGCAACAAGGTTTTCCCTTGCGAGTGAAAGCTGTTCGGTGGCTTCCCTTGCCGTCTCGCCGAATTTTTCAAGTTTGACAAGCATTTTCTTGATGTCCATGGCGCTTTTTAAGGTATCGAAAAGGTCGAAGGCGCAGACTATCATTATTGCAAGAAGCAGGTAAGCTCTGAAAGGCTCGGCAGTGTAATCGTAGTATATTACGTCAATTACATACGGCTTTAATACATAAACATAAAGCACGGAAACGAGCGCCCAGATTACCGTATGGCGAAAGCAGATTCGTCCCTGAATATTCAAAAACTTATCCGAATAGTCCCACCATCTTGCATGGAACATTTTTTCCATAATAAGGCTCGTCATAAACTCCAGCGTGTCGCAAAGCACGATCGCCAGAAGCGGAACTAAAAAAATATGGTATTTTTCGGGGAATAAGCCGACTATTTTAATAATCAGCTCCATTATCAGCGCTCCGCAGCCGTAAATCGGGCAAAGCGGACCGGTTAAAAATCCCCTGTTAATAAGTCTGTGGTGGGCGATAGAGCAATAAATACATTCGCCTATCCAGCCCCCTGCGCTTGCAAAGAAGAACAGCAGGAGGTAAAAAACCGTTTTTTCAAACATCTCTGCCTATCTCCTTTAAAAACCTTTGCTTATAGCTTTTTGAAAGCGAGTAGCAAAGCTCGCGCGTTGCGCAGTATTTATCCGAAAAACTGACAATCAGCCCCTCTTTTGAAGAAGGAATTGTGACCGTCAGCGGAAACATGTGCTTTAAAATGATTTTCCGTTCTTTTTTACTAAGCTCGCCGCCGGTAAGAATCTCGGCGTTGTCGCAGGCAAATTTCGGGTGAAGGTAGCCGTGCGGGCGGTGCCACTGTTCTTCACCGTTTCGCCAGTCGTAAAAGACCATATCGTGCATTATGGAGGCTCTTGCAGCCGAACGGTAATCAAGACCGAGCCTTCTGCAAATAAGAAAACTCAGATACGAAACGCTCGTCATGTGCTGAAGACGGTCGATTTCAAGGTGCTGTTCGTACTCGCTCATACGCTGAATTTCGGGTCTTTCATAAAGCTCGCCGACTGTTTCAAGGTAGCACTTTCCGTTTAAATGCGAATATATGTCATAAGATTTTTTGTATTCTTCGTAAAGCTTGCTCAAATAAATCTCTCCTAAGAAAAAATATCAAAGCGGAATTAAAAGTATATCATATTTTTTATGATAATACAATTACATTTTTTATTTTGTTGACTTTTAAGCTTTTAATTGATAAAATTATTGACGAGCAAACCGGGCAGTTGCGTAGTTTAACTATGAGGAAAGTCCGAGCATCACACAGCAGGGTAACGGCTAACGGCCGCCGAGGGCGACCTCCGGGACAGTGCATAGAGATATACCGCCGCACAGGGCTTTCCCTGTACGGTAAGGGTGGAAAGGCGAGGTAAGAGCTCACCAGAGTGCCGGTAACGGTACTGCTAAGTAAACCCTACCCGATGCAACACCGACTGAAGTTGTCAGCTGGGCAGATACTTCGAAGGGTGGCTTGAGCCTTACGGTAACGTAAGGACCAGATAGATAATTGCCTTAAATGACAGAACTCGGCTTACAGGTTTGCTCACATAAGGCGGGTTGTGATAAAGAATGTTTATCAGGAACAAGCGTCTTTATCACAACTCGCCTTTTCACCCCATAAAATGTAATATGGGGTGATTTTTATGAACATATTTTTCAGATTTGTTTTTTTACTGTTTATGTTTGCGGGTGTTGTTTTTTCGGCTTTCGGCGTACTGATGCTTTTGCTCAGGCCGCGAAGGAAAAAGGAAATACATCTCATTTTACTCGACGAAAACAGCGGCGATATTTATCGGATTCTTTACTATTCAAGCCTGAAAAATTCGTTTTTTTCTTCCCCGTACGAGGTGAATACATTTGCAGTTGATATGGGGATGAATAACATTCAGCGGGAAATATGTCTTGAATTCTGCGAAAAGAACAAAAACATAAAAACAGTTTATCCTGAAGAAATTACGGAAGTGCTTAAATGAATGACGGTGAAAAAAGAGAAACAGTAAACGGTACTGTTGAAAGCGTTACATTTTCCAACGCTGCAAACGGGTTTACGGTATTTGAGTTTTCAAGCGATGAGGACGGCGAAATCTTCACCGCTGTCGGCGTCGTGCCCGAGCTTACGCCGGGCGAAAGCGTGACTCTTACGGGTTCGTGGCAGGTTCACCAGTCCTTCGGCAGGCAGTTTAAAGTTGAGTTTCTCGAAAGACAGATGCCCGTAAGCACGGAGCAGTTATTTAAATATCTGTCCTCGGGCGTAATAAAGGGAGTCGGACCTGCAACCGCCGAAAAAATAGTTAAAAAATTCGGCGAGAACAGTTTTGATGTAATCGAAAACGACTGTATGCGACTGACGCAGATTAAGGGTATTTCGCCCGAAAAAGCAAGAAAGATTTCAAACGAATTCCGTAATCAGTTTGCAGCAAGAAGCACGGTTATGGCTCTTGAAAAGTTCGGAATGACAACGGGAGAATGCCTTGCGGCGTTTAAAAAATACGGCGTTGACGCTGCCGGGATTATAAAAGAAAATCCGTACAGGCTTTGCGTTGATATTGACTTTATCGGTTTTGAAAGAGCCGAAGAAATTGCGTTGGCAATTCCGGATGCCTGTCGCCGGGACTATCGCTCAAACGCCGGACTTTTACATATTGTCAAACACAATCTTTACTCCAACGGACACACCTGCCTTCCGAGGGAAAAAATGATAAAGCCCGCGCGGGAATTTCTTGATATTACCGAGGATGAAGCCGAAATTGCGATTGATTCGCTCATTGAAGAAAAACAGCTTGTCAGCGAAACAATAAACGGAAAGGATTTTCTTTTTCTGCCCTCGTCCTACAATGCGGAAAAGAAAATCGCTTCAAGAATCAACGTTCTTCTCCGTTTTCCTCCGCAACAGAATTATACAGTCGGCGAGGATATTGACAGGATTGAAAAGAAAGATAAAATAACCTATGGCGAAAAACAGCGCGAGGCAATAGAAAAAGCCGTTAACAGGGGAATTCTTATTCTTACAGGCGGACCCGGAACGGGTAAAACAACGACTCTTAAAGGTATGCTCAGGCTCTTTGAAAGGGACAGGCTCGACATAGTTCTTGCAGCCCCGACGGGCAGAGCGGCGCAGAGAATGACCGAGGTTACCGGCTACGAAGCAAAAACAATTCACCGCCTTCTCGAGGTTGAGTGGGACGAGAGCGACAGACCGGTTTTTAAACGCAACCTTCGCAATCCCATTGAAGCTCAGGTTCTTATACTCGACGAGCTTTCAATGGTTGATATCAACCTTTTCGCTTCTCTTATGGACGCGTTGCCGTTCGGTTGCAGGCTTATTATGGTCGGCGACAGCAATCAGCTTCCGCCGGTGGGAGCAGGGAATGTTCTTCACGATTTGATTGATTCCTCTCTTCTTCCCGTGGTTGAACTTAACGAAGTTTTTCGTCAGGCAAGCGAATCCCGGATTGTAACAAACGCCCATAAAATCGTCCACGGAGAAAAAATTGATTTATCGAAAAATGACTCGGATTTCTTTTTTGTTCCGAGGGGCTCTGCGCTTCTTGCGGCAAGAACTGTCAGAGAGCTTTACTGCGAAAGGCTTCCGGCGGCGTACGGGTATAATCCGCTTAAAGATATTCAGGTGCTTTGCCCGTCAAGAAAGGGCGAAGCAGGAACCGTAGAAATGAATAAAATGCTTCAGCAGGCGCTCAATCCGTACTCCGAAAACAGGGCGCAGTTTGTTTTCAGGGGAAACATTTTCCGTTCCGCCGACAAGGTTATGCAGATTAAGAATAATTATAACCTCGAATGGGAAAAAGATTCCGAAACGGGGACGGGCATATTCAACGGAGATATCGGTTTTATTGAGGATATCGACACGCGTTCAGGCGTGCTGTTTATAAATTTTGACGGTAAAAGGGTAATATATCCCGCTGAAAATCTCGAAGAGCTTGAACTATCCTATGCCGTAACCGTGCATAAGAGTCAGGGAAGCGAGTTTAAATGCGTTATCCTTACGGCTGTTTCGCTTGTTCCTCAGCTGTCTTACAGAAATCTTCTTTACACTGCAGTTACAAGGGCAAGGGAAAATCTGATTATAGTCGGAACCGAAAATCAGGTCGTAAAGATGATTGAAAACGATAAAAAAACAAGGCGTTATTCGGCATTGAAGTATTTTCTGACAGAGGCAAGGAATGAATAAGATTACACCGATAGGATTTATCGTTAATGCGTTTTTCCCTCAGAGGTGTCTTCTCTGCGGGAAGGTTATCAATCCGCATTTTTCACTTTGCAGGGAATGTGAAAACGGTGACTTTTATATAAAAAACGAGGTTTGCCCGTTGTGCGGAGTTGAAAAAGAATACTGTATATGCAAAAAGAAAAAGAATTCCTTTGAGGCGGTTTGTTCGCCGTTTTATTATCAGGGCTCGCCGAGAAACGCGGTTATGAAACTTAAGTATTCGCATAATGAAAACTACGCGAAAAATCTTGCTTTGTTTATGGAAAAAAGCGTAAACGAACGGTTCTCCGGAATTCAGTTTGACGAAATTGCGTTTGTTCCCATGACGAAAAAGCAGATTTCGGACAGGGGGTTTAATCAGAGCGAGCTTATCGCCTTGGAGCTTTCAAAACTTCTCGGAATACCTGTCAGAAGCTATCTTTATAAAGTCTTTGAAACTGAACAGCAGCACACCCTTAAGGCAAATCGCCGTAAGGGAAATGTGCTCGGAGCTTATGACGTGCGGGACGTATCTGTAAAAACCGACGTCAGGGAAGAAAAAGTCTTTTCGCCGAAGGATAAAAGAATACTTCTTTGCGACGACGTAATGACAACCGGCGCGACGCTTAACGAATGTGCAAAAATGCTGTTGCTTTCCGGCGCAAAAGAGGTGTTTTGCGTTACAGCGACAATTACCAAAATGTCGGTTGACAAAACCGGTTAAAGGTGTTAATATACTTTATAATTCAAGAACGAAAAGCTTTGAAGAGGAGTAAGGTGAACCAAACTGTTCAAGAGAGCTGCCGTCCGGTGCAAGGCAGTACAGCGTTCGCCCCCGTCGCCTCGGAGCTTCTTTGCCGAATTTTTAAGCAAAGACGGTTGCCGCCGTTATAGGTTTTAAGCGGTCTGTTTTTAACGGGCAATTTGAGTGGTACCACGGATACTTTATTCGCCTCATACTTTTGTATGAGGTTTATTTTTTTGGAGGGAACAATAATGCGAAAGGAACTTGCAACAAAATACGATCCCAAGGACGTCGAGGATCGCATTTATGCCGACTGGCTGAAAAACAAGTATTTCCATGCTCGCCGTGAGGAGGGGAAAGACACTTATACAATCGTCATTCCCCCGCCGAATATCACGGGTCAGTTACACATGGGACACGCTCTTGACAATACTTTACAGGATATTCTTATCCGCTATCACCGTATGGCGGGTTTTGATACTTTGTGGCTTCCCGGTACGGACCACGCTTCAATCGCTACCGAAGCAAAAATTGTTGAAGCTATGCGTAAGGAGGGTCTTTCCAAGGAAGACCTCGGACGTGAAAAATTTCTTGAAAGAGCCTGGGATTGGAAAAAGCAGTACGGCGGAAGAATTATTGAACAGCTTAAAAAGATGGGCTCGTCCTGCGACTGGGACAGAGAGCGCTTTACTCTTGACGAAGGCTGCTCGAGAGCTGTAAGAGAAGTTTTTGTAAATCTTTATAACAAGGATTTGATTTACAGGGGCAACAGAATGGTTAACTGGTGTCCGCATTGTAACACATCAATTTCCGACGCGGAGGTTGAATATGAAGAACAGAACGGCAATTTCTGGCATCTTCTTTATCCCGTAAAGGAAACGGGCGAAAAACTCGAACTTGCGACAACCCGTCCCGAAACAATGCTCGGCGATACTGCGGTTGCAATTAATTCCGAGGACGAAAGATACAAGCATCTTCACGGATGCCACGTTATTCTGCCTCTTCTCAATAAGGAGATTCCTATAGTATGCGATGAACACGCAGATATGACAAAAGGAACGGGCGTTGTTAAAATCACTCCCGCTCACGACCCGAACGACTTTGAAGTCGGCGTCCGTCACAATCTGCCTATTGTACGCACTTTCACATACGACGGCTATATGACCGGCGCAAAAGAAAAAGCCGAGGCTGACGAATTACGGGCTTGCGGCAAGGCGACTCAGAACGAGCCGGAGGTTCTTGACTGCGGCAAATACGCCGGAATGACCACTCTCGAAGCGAGAAAGGCTATTCTTGAGGACCTTGAAAAAGGCGGATTTATTAAAGAAATCGAGCCTCTTAAGCATGACGTAGGCACTTGCTACCGCTGCGGCACGACAATCGAACCCATGGTTTCAAAACAGTGGTTCGTCCGTATGGAACCGCTTGCAGGTCCGGCTATGGAAAGCGTTGAAAAGGGCGAAATCAAGTTCGTACCCGAGCGCTTCAAGAAGAATTACATGAGCTGGATGCGTGGCACAAGAGACTGGTGCATTTCCCGTCAGCTCTGGTGGGGACACAGGATTCCTGCTTGGTATTGCGATGACTGCGGCGAAACGGTAGTTTCAAAGACAGATGTTGATGTCTGCCCGAAATGCGGCGGCAAGAATCTTTTGCAGGATCCCGACACGCTTGACACTTGGTTCTCGTCTGCGCTGTGGCCGTTTTCAACTCTCGGCTGGCCGGATGAAACCGAGGATTACAAGCATTATTTCCCGACAAACACGCTTGTTACCGGTTATGATATTATCGGTTTCTGGGTAAGCAGAATGATTTTCTCTTCCCTTGCTTATACGGGCAAACCTCCGTTTGACACGGTTCTTATTCACGGTCTTGTCCGTGACGCGCTGGGCAGAAAGATGTCAAAATCGCTTGGCAACGGCATCGACCCGCTTGAGATTATTGATAAATTCGGAGCCGACGCGTTGCGCTTTACTCTTGCAACCGGCAACAGCCCGGGAAATGATATGCGTTTCTCGGATGAAAAGGTTGAGGCAAGCCGTAATTTTGCAAATAAAATCTGGAATGCGGCAAGATTTATTCTTATGAATCTTACCGATGACGAAACTGCTCCGCATATTCCCGAAAAGCTTGCCCTTGAGGATAAATGGGTTTTAAGTCAGTATAATACTCTTGTAAAAGAGGTTACCGATTCGCTTGATAAATTTGAGCTTGGCATGGCAGTTCAGAAGCTCTATGACTTTATATGGGATGTTTTCTGCGACTGGTATATCGAGCTTACGAAAATCCGTCTTAACGGGAATGATGAACAGGCGAAAGCCACTGCAAAAGCGGTACTTGTTTATGTAATGTCAAACACACTTAAACTGCTTCACCCGTTCATGCCGTTTATTACTGAAGAAATCTGGCAGGCTCTTCCGCACGACGGCGAAACGATTATGCTTTCTCCCTGGGCGAAATATGACGAAAAGCTCAATTTCGCGGATGAAGAGGCTCAGATGGAAAGAATAATGACTGCAATCAAGGCTGTCAGAAACCGCAGAGCCGAAATGAATGTTGCGCCTTCAAAGAAAGCTAAGGTATTTATTGAAACTTCGTTTAAGGATACATTTGAAAGCGGCGCGGTATTCTTTAACCGCCTTGCCTTTGCAAGCGAGGTTGAGGTCGGCGATAAGTTTGAAGATATGGACGGCGCGGTTTCAATTATCACCGACAGCGCAAGGATTTATATCCCGCTTGACGAGCTGGTTGACTTCAAAGCAGAGCTTGAACGCCTTAATAAAGAAAAAGCGGCGGTTCTCAAAGACCTTGACTTTGTCAATAACAAGCTTAACAACAAAAACTTTGTTGAAAAAGCTCCGGCGCAGGTTGTCGAGGGACAAAGAAAAGCGCAGGCTGCTTATATGGAAAAAATCAAGATGCTTGAGGAAAGCATTTCAAAGATTGAAAACAGATGATTTATAAAGACGCCGAAAACTATGTTCATTCCCTTTTGAAATTCGGCATCAAACCGGGGCTTGAACGGATAAACGAATTGCTTTCTCTCTGCGGAAATCCGCAGGGAGATTTGCGCTTTGTCCATGTTGCCGGCACAAACGGAAAAGGCACAACGTCGACTTTTATAGCGAACATTCTGAATGAAGCCGGCTACAAGACCGGACTTTTCACTTCGCCGTATGTCAGGGATTTTCTTGAAAGAATTCAGGTCGACGGAAAACCCGTACCCAAACGCACATTTGCCTTTGCCGTTGAAAAGGTGAAAAATGCAGTTGAAAAAATGGATGAGCAGCCGACGGAATTTGAGGTTATTACTGCGGCGGCTCTGATCTGCTATAAAAAGGAAAACTGCGATATAGTTGTGCTTGAGGTCGGACTCGGCGGACGGTTTGACGCCACAAATATAATTGATACTCCGCTTTGTTCGGTTATCACGTCAATTTCGCTTGACCATACTCAGGTGCTTGGCAACACGGTTTCAAAAATCGCATATGAAAAATGCGGTATAATAAAAGAAAACGGAGTAACCGTAACTTCCTCAAATCAGAATAAGGACGCTTTGAAACAAATAAAAAAGAGCGTAAAGGAAAAGAATAACTCTCTTGTAATTTCCGATTTTAACAACGTTAAAATAACAAAAGAGGGTATTGACGGCACGGAGTTTTCATATAATAATAGGAAATTCAGAATCCGTCTTATGGGCGTTCATCAGGTTGAAAATGCGCTTAATGCAATTGAAGCCGCAAGGCTGATTAAGGGAGTAAAGGAAAAGCACATTAAAGACGGACTTGAAAAAACCGAAATGACCGCAAGAATGCAGATAATAAACGACAAGCCCCTGACTCTTGTTGACGGCGGTCATAACGAGGGCTGCGCTCTGGCGCTTGAAAAGGTCTTGAAGAATTTTATCAAAACCGATATTCACGCCTGTATCGGCATGATGGCAGACAAGGACTGCGAAAAGTATTTAAGCATTATTTTGCCGCTTTGCAAATCCGTAACGACAACCGAACCGAACAATCCGCGTTCAATTTCCGCAGAGGATCTGGGTAAAATGGCAAAGAAATACTGTGATAATGTTTTCAATGCCAAAACCCCGAAACAGGCAAGAAGACTGGCTGAAAAGAACGCAGGGGAAAACGGAGCAGTCGTAATCTGCGGCTCGTTTTACCTTGCGGGTGAAATATTATAAAAGGAGTTAATTAATATGAACGGTAAAAAGCTTACGAAAGGTCACGACAAAATGCTTGCAGGCGTATGCAGCGGGTTTGCCGAATACTTAGATGTTGACGTAACCCTTATCAGGGCGGTGTATGCGATTGCGAGCGTAATGATGGCAGGGTTCCCGGGAATTGTCCTTTATATAATACTTATGGTAATCATGCCCGACCCGATTGACACCTATTGATTTAAAAAGAAAAATCCCCTTCGGAAAAATCCGTAGGGGTGGCGGTAAGCCGCCGGTAGAGCAGGATGAAAAATAAACAGGCGCGCAAAACCTGTCTCTACGCAAATTAATAATCGTTTGCGCATATTTTGTACGGGAGGGTCTTTGTGCCCTCCCGTTTGATTTTTATTTACTTTATAAAAAATCCTTCCTTATCGGAGTTATCCGTTAAGAAAGGACTTTTTGTTATTGTGTTAAATTAGAAGGAGTTTGTGCGATAATTTATTCCGCAAAGGTTCTGGTGAATCTTTGTGCAGCAATTAGCAGCTGATTGCACATATCTGCCTTTTAAAATAATGCTGGGCATTTTGAACATTGCTTTCACCTCCCATTAATGATTATTGAATAATTCATAATGAATTGCTTCTGATTTTTCCTTTTGAAATATTGCACGCTTCAAAGTATTTCTTTAATGGATTTCCGGTTTCCTGCATAGCGCTCCCGGGGCAAAAGTTGCATTGGTTAATAAATTCGCAACCCTCACATCCCTCTACCTTTTCCATTGAAAAGGTTCTTATTCTTTTTAATTCCTCTGAGAAGTTCCATATATTTTTTATGCTGCTTTTTCTTACATTACCGCAACAGATTAAAAGTGCATTACACGGATAAACTTCTCCAAACGGATTAATATTTAATCCGTGATGACCCGCACCGCATATGCTGTACCCCTCTTTGCGGTCAGATGTCAAATCGTCGCTACAATTCACAACGATATGCTTGCTAACTTTATTCATAACCTCGGCATACTTTTCTACCGTGTTAATTCTAAAGTTTGTAGGTGCTGTATCGCCGTCGTTTCTTGCGCTGACAGCAAGACTCAGTTGAATCGTTGCTCCAAGGTCTTTTGCAAGGCAGATAATTTCCTCTATATCGTCATAGTTATAGGTCATAATATTCGTTTTTATGTTTACGGGTATTCCGAGCAAAGTACACTTTTTAATGGCGTTGACAGTTTTATCAAATGAACCTGTTACTCCTGTGAATTTGTCGTGTTTTTCGGGAATGTGGCTGTAAATACTGAAATGTATTGAACGCGGATAAATCTTCTTTAGTCTAAAAAAGTCGCTATCATTTAAAACTATCCCGTTAGTAAAAATATCTATTAAAAAGTTCTTGGAGTACGCATATTCTAATATCTCAAATATATCCTTGCGTACAAAAGGGTCGCCGCCCGTGAAGGTTAATTCAAATACTCCCATTTCATATAATTCGTCAATTATTCGTTTAACCTCTCCGGTGCTTAATTCCTCTCGGGGATCTTCGTGAATACAGTAACAATGCTTACACTTTTCGTTACACCTATAAGTCAGTTCGAATTGCACTGAATAAAGTTGAAATTCGTCAATTAAATTTGACCTTATCTGATATTCAACGCTGTTTTTATCTTCAGACAAGGTGTTTTGCTGAATAATGATTTCCTCATTTTCTAACTCGTCGAGAAAAGAATATAAACCTTTTTCCGTTTCTTTATCTGTAATGTCGTATTTGCAGATAATGGTGTTTACAACCTCTTTTTTTGTATTGTAGTCTTTAAATAATTCAAGGATTTCAAAAACATTTCCGTTTAATACATAATTTTCCTTTTTCGAAGTTTTGTATATGACGGTCATCTGATTGAAACTGCGGTAAAAGCAATCTGGAGATAGTATATATTTCATATTATTTCACCTATGTTATATATAATATCATAAATGATAACATATACATTGTGATAAGTCAAGATAATAATGTTATATGAGGTGAAAAACATGAGTGAAAAATTAATAATTAATAAAAAATCCTTTAAGGGTGAAGACGGCTTCAAAACATTTTCGGTCAGAATCAGAGAAGAAACGGTTGCAAATTTGGATAGGTTGGCACAGGAAACCAATAGATCAAGAAATGAATTGATTGGATTGCTTCTTGATTATGCAATTAATAATTGTGAAGTAACGAATAACGAATAAAAAACCTCGGTTTAAAACCGAGGTTTTTTTTATTTTTATTGTAGAATTCAGATTCTTGCTACGCCGTCTTTCTTGGCAGCCTCTGCAACTGCAGCTGCAACCGTATCCTTGACTCTTTCGTCAAAGGCATAGGGGAGAATGTATTCGGGATTGAGCTTGTCGTCGTCAACAAGTCCCGCAAGAGCGTAAGCCGCTGCAATCTTCATATTTTCGGTAATCTGGCTTGCTCTTACGTCCAAAGCGCCGCGGAAAATTCCGGGGAATGCAAGAACGTTGTTAACCTGATTCGGAAAGTCGCTTCTGCCTGTGCAGACAATCTGCGCGCCTGCTTCTTTGGCAAGGTCCGGCATGATTTCGGGAGTCGGGTTAGCCATAGCCATAACAACCGGGTCGGGCTGCATTGTCTTAATCATTTCCTGAGTAAGAACGCCGGGAGCCGAAACGCCGATGAACACGTCTGTGCCCTTGATTGCTTCTTCAAGTCCGCCCTTAACCATTTCTCTGTTAGTGACCTTCGCGATTTCTTCTTTAGCGGGGTTGAGACCGTCTCTGCCTTCATAAATAGCGCCTTTTCTGTCACAAAGAATAACGTCGCGAAGTCCGAGAGTCATAAGAAGCTTTGCAATAGCCGTACCTGCGGCGCCTGCGCCGTTGATAACAGCTTTGCACTCGCCGATTTTCTTGCCGGTAATCTTGCACGCGTTAATGAAAGCTGCCGCGCAAATAACCGCTGTACCGTGCTGGTCATCGTGGAAAACGGGAATGTCGCAGATTTCCTTAAGCTTTCTTTCGATTTCAAAGCAACGGGGAGCCGCGATATCCTCAAGGTTAATGCCGCCGAAGGAGCCGGAAATAAGATAAACCGTTCTTACAAACTCGTCAACGTCCTTTGAACGGACGCAAAGAGGAAAGGCGTCAACGCCGCCGAATTCCTTAAAGAGAACGCATTTGCCTTCCATAACGGGCATACCTGCTTCAGGACCGATATCACCAAGACCGAGAACAGCCGTACCGTCGGTTATTACCGCAACCATATTCCAGCGGCGGGTAAGTTCCCAACTCTTTTTGTAGTCAGCCTGAATAGCAAGACAGGGCTCTGCAACGCCGGGTGTATAAGCGAGCGACAGAGCGTCCTTGCTGTCAACCTTAGCTCTTGCGTTGACCTCAATTTTGCCCTTCCATTCGCCGTGAAGGCGGAGTGATTCTTTTCTGTAATCCATAATAATACCTTTTGCCTTTCAATTATCTTTCAATATGTGACTTGATTTTCTTTGTTTCGGGATAAGGCTTGTAATTGTCTTCCCACGGGAATGTGTAATCAAGACCGAGTTCGTCTCTTACGGCGTTGATTTCACCCTGAACTGATTCGTTAATCGGAACGCCGTGAGGCTCTCTTGACTTCCAGATTTCGTATTCTTTCTCGCCTGCGATATAAATTCTTTCAGCGCCGGGAGCTTTTCTTGAAGCGCGGACTTTACGGATGATATCGCCTGTTTTCTTTCTGCAAAGCTCTTCGCCGAGGAAGTGGTTTGTATCGATGGCAATAAAGAAATGACCGAGATGATAGGGTCTGATATTGCCTTCTTCGTCTTTGCCGTCAAGGTCCTTACCGTAAGCGCCGTCCTGAAGAACGGATGAAAGGAACTCTACGAACATCGCGAAACCGTAACCCTTGTAGCCGCCGAGAGCCTCGCCGATACCGCCGAGAGTTGTAAGAGCGGCTGTGCCCTGACGGATTTTCTTAAGGGCAACGCCTGCGTCGCCTTCAACGGGAGTGCCGTCGATGTTGATGATTGTGCCGGGATGAACGGGCTCGTCGATTCTTGCGTAATATTCAATCTTGCCGTTCTGCGTGATTGATGTAGCGCAGTCAAAGTTAAAGTCGAATGCTTCGTCCGAAGGAACACCCAAAGTGAACGGGTTGGTTCCGAACATACCCTCTGTGCCGAATGTGGGAGCAACCGACGGACGGGCGTTAGTGCCTGTCATACCGATACAGCCCTGCTCGGTAGCCATGGAGGTGTAGTAACCTGCAATACCGTAGTGACATGAATTGCGGACAACAACCATGCCCATTCCGTATTTCTTAGCTTTGTCAATAGCCATCTGCATAGCGCGTGTGCCGATAACCTGACCCATACCGTTGTGACCGTCAACAACAGCTGTTGTTTCGGTTTCCTTAATAATTTCAAAGTTTGTAGTGGGCGACTGAATTCCCGCCTTGATTCTGTCAAGGTAAATGGGCTTGAATCTGTTGCAGCCGTGGCTTTCGATTCCTCTCTTGTCGCTCTCAAGAAGAACGTCTGTACACATTTCAGCTTCTTCTCTGGGAATGCCGTATCCGACAAATGCGTCGGTTACGAAATCAGTGATTAAGTTCCAAGGACATACTACTTTTGGCATAACTTAAATCTCCTTTTTTTATTTAAAATTTTACCAAACTTTATTATATCATACTTTGTGAAAAATGCAACAGATTTTGTCAGAAAATTAACAGTATACAAAATGTTGTGTTTGTGGTAAAATAATTATTATTCCGAAAAAAAGAAACGGAGAACAGTTATGCAGAAAATAAACGAGGTTTATAAAAGACAGAATATCTTGACAGAAAGGATTCTTCAGTTCGGCGAGGGGAATTTTCTTCGCGGCTTTATCGAACCGATTGTTCAGCGCGCAAACGAAGAAAAATCATTTGACGCAGGCGTTATTATCTGCCAGCCGAGAAGCGACAGCAAGGTCGACCTTTTCAGTTCCCAGGATTGCCTTTACACTTTACTTACAAGGGGAATAAAAAACGGCGAACAGCTTGACGAGGCAAAGGTGATTGACTGCGTTACGCGCTGCATATCTCCTTACAGAAATTATAAGGAATTTCTTGACCTTGCAAAAATCGAAAGTCTTTCGGTAATTATTTCAAATACTACCGAAGCCGGACTTATCTATAACGATAACGATGAACCGGTCGATATGCCTCCTTCGACTTTTCCCGCAAAGCTGACGGCGCTTCTGTACGCGCGGTTCAAGGCTTTTCTCGGCGACGAGAGTAAGGGATTTTTAATTCTTCCGACGGAACTTGTTGAGCAGAACGGAGACAAGCTCAGGGAAATTGTTTTTAAATATGCAAAAAAATGGGAGCTTCGAGAAGAGTTTATACCGTGGATTGAAAAATCCTGCTGTTTCGCCAATACGCTTGTGGACAGAATTGTCGCCGGCTTCCCGAGGGAAGAAACGCTTGCTCTTGAGCAAAGGCTCGGTTATGAAGACCGGCTTATGGATGTCTGCGAACCGTTTTTGCAGTTTTTTATTGAGTGCGACGAGCGTTTCAGGGACAGAATCCCGTTTGAAAACCTCGGGTTTGACGTTCATTTCGTAGACGACCTTACTCCCTACAGGCTGAGAAAGCTGAGACTTTTAAACGGCGCTCACACATCAAGCGTGCTTGCGGCTTTTCTTGAAGGTTATGAAACAGTCAGTGAAATGATGTCGGACGGAAAATACGCTTCTTTCATAAAAAAACTGATGAAAAACGAGATTATTCCGTTTATCGATATGGACGAGGAATCAAAGATTTCATTTGCCCGAGCCGTTATTGACAGGTTTTCAAATCCGTTCATTAAACACAGGCTTTATGACATTTCCCTCAATTCCGTTTCAAAATTCAGGGTAAGGGTTCTGCCTTCTCTTGTTGAGTATTATGAGAAAAACGGCATCGCGCCGAGCTGCATGTGCTTCTCGCTTGCCGTTCTGATAAAATTCTTCGCAGGCGAATGGCGTGACGGAAGACTTTACGGCAAGAGATCGGATGAAGAATACGAGATCAAAGATTCTCTCGAAACTCTTGTCGATATGAGCCGGGCTTATGAATCGGACGACGTAGTCAGAGCCGTTTTGTCTAATTCGTCTATCTGGGGAATTGACCTTACGGGTATCTACGGTCTTTATGAAAAAACAGCCGCATTTTATGACGATATGACCGAGTTCGGAGTTGCGCATACGGCTGAAAAATTTTCGGATTAACGGGGGAGAAAAATGAAAAATTTTATGGATGAAGATTTTCTTCTTTCAACCGATACGGCAAAAATTCTTTTTGAAAAAGGCGCAAAAAATACGCCGATTTTTGACTGGCACTGCCATCTTTCGCCTAAAGAAATCTATGAAAACAAAACTCCGTCGGGCATAGTCGAACTTTGGCTGGGCGGCGACCATTACAAGTGGCGCGCAATGCGTTCGGCGGGCATTGACGAAAAGTATATCACGGGCGATTCGAGTGACCTCGATAAATTTAAAGCGTATGCGAAAACGCTTTCAAACGCCGTCGGGAATCCGCTTTACCATTGGACACATCTTGAGCTTCAGAGATATTTTAAGATTAATACTGCGCTCAATGAAAACACGGCGGAGGAGATTTTTAACGAGTGTAACAGAAGAATTGCGCAGGGCGGTTTTACCCCGAGGGAGCTTATCGCTTCTTCAAACGTTAAATGCGTCTGCACAACGGATGACGCAGCCGATTCGCTTGAATATCACGCGCTGCTGAAAAAAGAAAATCTGCCGTTCAGGGTTTTGCCTGCGTTCAGACCCGACAAGGCTCTTTCGGTTGAAGCGCCGACTTTTATCCCGTGGCTGTCGCAGATGCAGAAGGTTTGTTCAATGAAAATTGACAGCTTTTCTTCGCTTAAGGAAGCTCTGAAAATGCGCGTTGACTTTTTTGACTCCATGGGTTGCCTTGCTTCGGACCATGCGTTTGCGTTTGTTCCGTTTGCTCCGGCAACGGATGAAGAGCTTGAAGAAATTTTCGCAAAAGCCGTTTCTTTAAAGAAGCTGACCGAAGACGAAACCGAAAAATACGCTACAGCGCTTATGCAGTTTTTGGCTGAATTGTATTATGAAAAAGGCTGGGGAATGGAGCTTCATATCGGGGCAATGCGAAACAATAATTCGCGTATGTTTTCTTCCCTCGGTGCGGATACGGGCTTTGACAGTATTGACGACCGTGAAATCGCGTTTAAGCTTTCACGCTTCCTTGACAGCCTTGATAAAAAGGGAAAACTGCCCAAAACAATTCTTTTCAATCTTAATCCCAAGGATAACTATGTGCTCGGTTCAATGCTCGGCAATTTCCAGTCGGGCGAAATTGCAGGCAAAATTCAGTTCGGCTCCGCCTGGTGGTTCAACGACAACTACGACGGAATGCGCGAGCAGATGAAAGCGCTTATGAATCTCGGCGTTATAGGGACGTTTGTCGGAATGGTTACCGACAGCAGGAGCTTTCTTTCATACCCGAGGCACGAGTATTTCAGGCGGATTCTGTGTGAGCTTATCGGCGACCTTGTCGAAGAAGGGAAATATCCGAACGATATTGACTTCCTTTCAAAGCTTGTTGAGAACATCTCGTTTAATAACGCAAAAGAATACTTCGGTCTGAAATAATAGATAAAAAAACAAAACCCCCTTGCGAATGCAAGGGGGTTTTCGCTGTAAATTAAACACGAACAGTGCTGAAATGGTTAGCTTTCTCTGCCGATAGTTGCCGCGTAATTAATAAACTCCCGTTTCGTGTATAAAGATGAGCTGCTGAAATCATAGTCAGAAATGGCAGAATGATAAACTTCAGAACTAACCTGCGAATCGTTAATATAGTACGTAGCATCGGCCGGATCAATCTGGGCGTACTCGTCATCGGATCCGTATATCACTTTACTGACTGCACCGTCTTCAAGCTTGTAAACGGCAAAGGAGGAATACCCCTGACCGGAGTACCAGGAAAGAAACGTCCCCTTATACGGTTCGTAAAGAAATTCTGAATATGAACCGTATTCTCCCAGATATACAACATGTGAATCGTGATATGTATAAAGCTCTACTTGGAACACATGAGCGGTATCCGTCCAGATTGCAAGCTCGGGTATGTCGTCATTATCTATGGGTATGAGCGAAAAACCTGATAGAGTTGAATTCTCGCTGCCCTCCAAAGAATATCTGTCAATAGCGTATTCGCTGCCCGGATTATCTCTGTTTTCATTTTTCTCAGCTACCAGCTCTTTGTATGCTTCTATTGCATAGGATATATTGTCTTCATAGTCAGGTTTAGCGGTCGTTCCTTCATCAGCGGGTTTGGTTGTTTCCTCATCGGCGGGTTTGGTTGTTTCTATATAAGCGGCTTGCGATGTGCGTTTGTTTTCGAGTTCATTAATCTTTTCCTGAACACATTCCGCATATTTTTTTTGCCCGTCTTTGTTCGGGTGCATTGAATATGAGCTGATTCCGGAGTCTTTTATATCATCCTTTTTTGCAAGCGATATACCGTTTATATACGGTTTAAGACTATACGCCTCGTGCCCGAGAAACTTTTCTTCCACGGAAACAAAATGTATGTTTTTTAACCCTGAATTTTTGACACATTCCATGATTTTCTTATTGAAAAGATGAACTGTTGTATTTATAATAATTGCTTCCTCCGGAGACAGCAAATAGAACATGCCTGTTACACTTATAAGCGTAGGATAACCGGCTATTATTATTTGAGTGTTTTTGCTTGAAGCCTTAGCTATATCCTTATAGGCTTTTATAAGATTCGGGCAAATAGTTTTGTCAACGTCTTGCCACTTGATCATTATATAATCCCGTAATGCACAAGGCGCAACTATATCTAAAGCAGGAAATAACAGACCGGAAACCGTTGATGCAACGGAAGCGATCATGGCATCTCCGAATCCTGCGTCATTACCGCCCATTGTCATTGTCACATAATCGACATTAACACTGTTTTTTTTCAAAGTATTCAGAATGTTAATCTGAGGGTCAAGCTTTTCACTGCCGGAAATACCTGAATTATTGTAATCTTTATTGAATTTGCCGTTGATGTGCTTAGTTTCAGCTCCGGAAGTTGCGACCAAAAACCAATGGAATCCTTTGTCGAACTCGTGATTTTCAGCCCGTTTTTCCGCATCCTCCGGCTTTTCCCAATACGAGTTAAGCGGTTTTCCGCCCTTTGTTAGAGTAAGCTGCCCCGCCCAGCATTTACTTGATCTGTGAGCAAGCCAGTCATGATTTTTTACTGTTTCTTTCATATTTTTCGGATTGTAACCGTAAAAATCGGAAAGACCTTCGCCTGAGGAATAAGAGTCGCCCATCGAAACAACTACCGCGCTGTCTCTTTTGAGGGCTCCTTTGGCGGAAGCTACCGCAGGGGGAATAATAAGAAAAACAAGCACAACGCATAACATAAGCGAAACATAGTTTATAATAAATGTTTTAACGAAGTTTTTCATTTTCTCATTCTCCTAAATCCACGCTCGAAAGAGTCTCGCTGTCTATCCTGTCAACGACAATAACCTTTGTGTTTGAACTGTCCGGCACAAACTCATAAAAAACATTGTTTTTATTATCGTAACTGAATATTGAACTGCTTTCAGAAACAAATATTTTCTTTTCGGGACTATTCTCAATAAGGTATGACACGGGGGAAGCGACAAGACTTCCGTTTACGGATAAGATTTGCCAGTATCCGCCGTTTTCATCTGTATAGTCAGCCTGATAAATCGGATAGACCTTGTTGCTCGAAGGGTCGAATTCTTCTTCATTGATTACACCGTCAGGCGTATATACGGCTGAAATTTTTGCTACGTCAAATCCTCTGCTTTTAAACTCATCCGAAACCTCGGAACAGCTTTGAGCGGTTTGTGACGAATCAAGTTCAACGGTTGAAGTGATTTCACCGTATTTTTTAAGATACTGTTCTACATCAATTTCAAGTTCGTCAAGTGATTCAACATCTTTGTATGATTGCTCGCTTTCTGCTATGTTTTTCTTCCCTGACGAGCCGGAAGTAACTACGACAATTATTATAATCATCATTACAGTTAAAACAGCCGCGACAATAGGTAAAACAATCGCAAGTATCTTTTTTGTATCGTTTTTTTCGCCCATTTCCATTCTCCTAAAAACAGTTTTATTTATTGTACTACGGACAGCCCGCGCCGTCAATATTTGCCCGACTCAGATTAATCTGTGAAGCGTAATTCCAATTTTTCGTAATCTTTATCAGTGATTTTTATAACGCCGCCGTGACGTTTTTTTCTTTTTCCAAGGTCGTATTCGCTTTCATTAAGTATCCTGAAATCCGCCTTGGCAAGGTCGTCCGCCAGAAGAGGAAGGTAACCGTAATTACCGTGGTATCTGTCAACTATCAGACACCACTTTTTTATTTGCTCAATGTAAAATATTTCCGGACCCTCAAGCCCAAAATAACCGTCGAGGGCTTTGCAGTAAAGCGTTTCAAAATTCTTTGAAAGAAGCTCTTTCGCTCTTTGGATTGTTATCTGCTTTGTTGTTTCGTCCTTTGAAAATCTGTAGTAGTAACCGTTGTCCCAGACTATGCTCGTGTCAATAATATCCGTTTCGTTGCGGATATATTCGAACGTTTCCGAGAAGGAACGGAAATCTTTTGTGAAAGAAGCGTATATTCTTTGCTTGTTTTCAACGCAGGAAGCAAAGAAAACCATCCATTCTTCGCGTTCCCTGCAATAAACCGCTTCCGGCGCCCATGCGCAGCCTGCGTTTTCAACGGCAAGGGTTACAAGCCTTGCCTTTCCCCAGTTTAAAAGGTCATCCGATTCCCATATAAGAATTGACCTGCTGCCTTTGTGAATATATGAATCCCAGTCTCCGGGAGCTGCTTTAAGGTCGGTTGCAAGCAGAAAGTATTTTTTGAGTTTTTCGTCGTAAACCATAAACGGGTCGCGAATTCCCGTCGTTGAGACCGACGAAGTCAGAAACGGTTCTTCGCCTCCCAGATCCTTCCAGTGCAGACCGTCACGGCTTATGGAAAACCAAATATTTTCCCTGTCTTCGGTATCGCTTGTAAAGTGAACAAATAAATAAGCCATAGTATCCTCCGTCTGTTTCCTGATGGTTTTTATCCTTGCCGCGCATTAATAACGTTACTGCGGTTCAACCGGTTTAATTATACATTAAACGTCTGATAAAAACAACTCGGTAAACAGCTTTTCGTTCGTTTACTTTTGTTATCCGTTATGATATACTGAAAACGAAAAAAGTGAGAGGCAGGTACGGAAATGGAATTTAAAATTCATATTGCTTTCGGCTTTCATGTAAACTGTTATCATTCGTACAGGGGAGATACAAACGACGAACAGGGCTTCGGCTCTGACCTGCGGATTATAAGGCATATTATCGGACGGCTCGATTCTCTTAATAAAGAGGGTATACCCGTTAAAGCTACCTGGGACAGTGAGAATTTCTTTTCGCTCGAACAGATTTTGCCCAAGTACGCTCCGGATATTATTGACGGAATGAAGCGCAGAGTAAATGAAAACGGCGACGAGAATATCATTATGGGATATTCCAACGGCGCTCTTTCCGCCATGCAGGAGGATGAGCTTTCCGCTTCGATTAATCTTGCCGTGACCAATGAGCAGGGCTCGGGTCTTAAGGATATTTTCGGCAAATGTGAAATGATTGTCCGTCCTCAGGAAGTAATGTTCACCCCGTCGCAGGTTCACACATACAACAAACTCGGCGTTAAGGCGCTGTGCCTTTACTATTCGTGCGTTCCGTTTGACGCATTCAAAACTCTGATTCCTCTTCTTGATGACGAAAAGGCATACAATCCGCTTTCCTTTGAATATAAAGGTGAGAAACTGACGGTTATTCCGACTTATTCCAACGCCGATATCTGTGACGCAGGCTGTCTTCGCGCGCTGGTTAAAGATTTGCGGAAAAAACAGGAAAACGGCGAAATTGAAAACGACCTGTTTCTGTTTTTTAATATGGACGCGGACGCAATTTTCTGGGAGTCGCTGAATTTGCCTGCAGTGGGAAACAGAATAGCAAATACGGACGGCATCAACGGTCTTGTCAGAGAAGTTGCAGACCTTGACTATGTTGTTTTTGATACGCCGGGCGGTTATCTTAAAAATCATAAACCCGTCGGAAAAATCAGCTTTACACAGGACACTGCCGACGGCAATTTTACCGGTTACGCCTCCTGGTCGGAAAAGCCGTATAACCGGAAAATCTGGACTGCGATTGAGCGAAGCAGAACGGCAGGCAGGGTTTTAAAGAATAATGATGACTTTATGAACAGGGTTAAGCTGTTGTCAACAACGCATTTCGGACTTGCAACGCCCGTTCTTAATATTGAGCGTGAAACTGCGGCAAACACCTTAGCCGAAAAGCTGACCAAAGCCGCCGTAATTAAAGAAGGCAAACTTACAATCCATAACACAACGGGAAGCGCCGTTCAGTGCCTTCAGCTCGGGTACGCAGGGAATATGCCTTTAAAAATAGAAGCTGAAGGACTCGAAAAACAAACTGTTGTTCCGATGGGTGAAGACAGCGTCTTCGTTATGCTCAGATTCTCTGAAATCAGGGATAAGTATATTATCAGAGCCGTTGAAACCGAAGAAGAAAAAAAGCCGTTCCCGTATATTCTCGAAAGCGGCGAAACAAAGCTTGTTTTTGACGAAACCAACCGGATAAAATATTTGAAATACCGTGATAAAACCGTGGGCGGAAAAGACTTCATTTCTTCGTATATAACGTATAACGGGAAAAAGTGTCCTTTCACGTTCAAAAGTCTGACTCCGCGCCCCGTTACGGGCGGCGAATGCCTCGAATTAAAGGGAAAAATAAATCTGCCCGGAATGAAAGAGCAGGGAAGTTTTTGCTTTAAATTCTTTACTTCCGTTGTTATGGAGGGAATATTCGTTATTACTGATATTAAGTACCCGTACACAGAAGAAAGAGATTCGATTTCAACCGAAAATTCAACTCTGGGAAGATATACGGATATGAAATGGCGCGAGGCGGTTCCGTTTTGCGTCTGTATAAACGACAGGGAAGATTTGTCGGTTGTCAAAAGGAATTTTGAGGGCGATATTTCTTCTTTCAGGGTTGCTTCGTACGGTGAGGCGGACGAAAAGAACAAAGCTCTCGATTCGTTTAACAATCAGCTTTCGGCAGGGCTTATCGGACTGAAGAACAATAACGGCGGATTGCTTATTGCAAATGCGAGGAACGTGCTTTCCTCGATGGCATTTTGTCCGATGCGCCTTGACGCTGACGGCAAAGTTTTTTTAAACCCGTTCGGTACATTCTTCGGCAGTCAGAGGCATCACCATAACCGCTCGGGCGACAGAATACCGCTAACGTATACGCTTATCGCCCCTCAGGGAAAGAGCCTTGCTCCTTCGTATAACGGAAGCAGGGAAAGAGCTTTGATGTGTCTTCTTCCGTTTGAGGGTGAAATGCCCGAAAAAGAAAAACTCGATAATTTGCTGTCATTTGCCGATTCGGCTTTTGCAACAGGTACGGATGGAATTTTAAGCCCGTTTGAGGGTGAAAATGTTTCGGTGCATACAATCGGTAACAAACCTGAAAACGTAAAAATACATTCTCCTCTTTTAAGCGGGATAAAAGGAAATCTCGGTAAATATATCGTTCGCGGAACAAGAGCGATAACGTATATTGTCCGTCGGCAGCATAAAGCAAAATAACAAATAAAAGTGATTGCCTGCCCGCAGGGTATCCGGCCGTCAGGGGAAAGCCGATAAACTATGTTGAAAAAGCTATATCAAAATGATATAATGAACATCGGATAAATAAGAAAACAGACTTGGAGAATATAAAATGTCAGAAAACTATAAGGAATATACCCTCGGCTGGCAGCGGGGTGAAAGAAAAGAAGAATTCAATAAAAAGAAGGTTTATGAGCTTACCGAAAGCGAGGAAAGCCTTGACTTTTTAAGAAAGGCTACGGGCTATACCCTTACCATTTCACAGCAGACTATCCCCGTCGCAGGATTCGTCAGGGAAGCCGATGTTACAAAGCTCTGGGATGTTTATAAAAAGCTCAGCTCCGACGCTTCAAGACCGATTAAAATAACCTTTAACACTCTTATGCTCAGGTTTTTTGCGGAGTGTCTGAAATCAGCCCCCATACTTAACGCTCATCTTAAATATAATCCGTTCAATGCAACCGGTACGCTCACATACAAGGGCTCGATTGAGGTTTCCATGCCCGTTATTCTGCCTAACGGAAGAATGATTCCCATTGTGCTTCACGACGCCGGTAACAAAAGTCTTGACGAAATGGCTTTCGCCGTTTCGGAAATTGAAAGAAAGCTTTACAATACCATCCTTGACGAAACGATTTACGATGTTGCAAAGCAAAGGATGTTCCGCCTTGCGGGAAAGGGACATATTCTTCAGGCGGCGTCAACGGGACTTGCAAGCTTTATCGGGAAAAACAGAGTTAAATTTGCGCCTTCAAAAATCCGCCGTGAGTACCGGAAAAACGTTAAGCCGGAAGACAGGCTTTGCGCCGAGGATATAGGCGAGGGAACAGTTTGTATTTCGGATCTTGGTTCAATTTATTCCGGCAAGGGCTTTGCAACCACATCTCCCGTTTTACAGCCTACAACGGCGGTTATCGCCTTCGGAAGAGCAAGGGACGAGGAAAAGGTATATAAAAAAGAGGACGGTCAGCTTGATTTGAAAACCGTTAAAATTCTGCCTATAACAGTTTTATTTGACCACAAAATCGGCGGTTTTCCCGACATCGTTCCGTTCCTTAACAGAATGGATGAGCTTATTGAAAATCCCGAAGAAATCCTTAACTGGTAAGAATAAACAGCAGAAACGGCATTACCGATTTTCGGTAATGCCGTTTTTACTGTCCGGTTTTCATCTGCATTTTACATATTAATTGTATCTTAAAATCCTTGATTTTCATATATCAATGTGATAAAATTAAATGATAAAATCTGTTTGGAATGACAGTTCCGAAAAGGAGTGTTTATTATGAAAAAATATGCAATTGCTACTGTTACCAGCATGGGGCTTCGGATTACTCCGCAGGACCGCATGGCAGTACACAACAGCAATCTGTTTTACTTACAGGCAACCTCGGCTGAAAGCAACGTACTGAACGTTGCGTCAAGTCTCGGTAACGAATGTCTTGTTATGACCAAGTTTGTTGAGGGCTCGCCGATGGCTGACTTTATTAAACGTCAGCTTCGCGCTCGCAACATCAGTTTTGAAGGAAAAGATGTTCCGCAGGGCGGTCCCTGGGGTTACAGACACCAGTTTAACATAGCCGATTCGGGCTTCGGTCTTCGTGCGCCGAGAGTTTGGAACGACCGCGCAGGCGAGGTCGGAAGGACTTTGTCAGCCGATGACTTTGACCTTGAGCGCATCTTCGGTCAGCAGGGAGTCAGTATTCTTCATCTTTCGGGTCTGATTGCCGCAATGAGCGAGGAAACAACAAAGTGCTGCCTTGAAGTCGCAAAGACGGCGAAGAAATACGGCACGCTTGTCAGCTTTGACCTTAACTATCGGGCAACCTTCTGGAAGGGACGCGAGGAAGAACTCTCAAAGGCGTTCCACGAAATCGCTTCTATTGCGGACATCCTTGTCGGCAACGAGGAGGATTTCCAGCTTTGTCTCGGCTTCAAAGGTCCCGAAGCAGGCGGCAAGGAACTCGCATCAAAAATAGAACGCTTTCAGGCTATGATAGATCAGGTGCGTGAAAAATATCCGCAGGCGAGAGCTTATGCGACCACTCTTCGTCAGGTAGTTTCCGCTAACGAGCATCTTTGGGGAGCTATCCTCTGGGCGGACGGCAATTGGTATATTGAAGAACCCAGACCTATTCAGGTTATGGACCGTATAGGCGGCGGCGACGGTTTTTCCGGAGGTCTGCTTTACGGAGTGCTTAAAGGGTGGACGCCCGACAAATGGCTTGAATTCGGTTGGGCAAGCGGCGCGCTTGCTGCAAGCAGCCTTAACGATTACGCTGAGCCTGCAGACGAAAAACAGATATGGGATATATACAAGGGTAATGCCCGCGTACAAAGATAAAGGAGAAATTTCAGATGAAAAAAGCAGATATTGGATTAATCGGACTCGCCGTTATGGGCGAAAATCTTGTTATGAATATGGAGTCCAAGGGCTTCACGGTTGCGGTATACAATCGCACAACCTCAAAGGTTGATAATTTTATTAACGGCAGGGCGGCAGGAAAGAATATAATCGGATGCCACAGCCTTGAAGAGCTGGTAGCTAATCTCGAAAAACCGCGCAAGGTCTTCATGATGATTAAGGCAGGTTCTTCTGTTGACGCTATGATTGATCAGCTCTTACCTCTTCTCGAAGACGGCGATATCATTATTGACGGCGGCAACTCCCATTTCCCCGATACTATCCGCAGGACTCAGTATGTCGAGTCAAAGGGCAAGCTCTATATCGGAACCGGCGTATCCGGCGGTGAAGAGGGCGCGCTGAACGGTCCGAGCATGATGCCCGGCGGCTCTCCCGAGGCATGGCAGTATGTTAAACCCATTTTGCAGTCAATCTGCGCCAAGGTTGATAACGGCGAACCCTGCTGCGACTGGGTGGGCGAAAACGGTGCAGGTCACTTTGTCAAGATGGTACACAACGGTATCGAGTACGGCGATATGCAGCTTATCTGCGAAGCTTATCAGCTTATGCGCGACCTTCTCGGTATGAGCTATGACGAGATGCACGAGACTTTTAAAAAGTGGAACGAAACCGAGCTTGACAGCTATCTTATTGAGATTTCACGCGATATTCTGGCATTTAAAGACGAGGACGGTTCTCCGTTAGTGGAAAAAATCCTCGATACAGCCGGACAGAAGGGCACCGGCAAGTGGACGGGCATTGCCGCGCTTGACGAGGGCGTACCGCTGACTCTTATCGGCGAAGCTGTATTTGCAAGATGTCTGTCCGCCATGAAGGAGGAACGTGTGGAAGCGAGCAAGGTTTTTGACAGAAAGATTCCTGCGTTTGAGGGCGACAAGGCTGAAATGGTTGAAGCTATAAGACAGGCGCTTTTTGCTTCAAAAATTATTTCCTACGCTCAGGGCTATACCCTTATGCGCACTGCGGCAGAGCATTACGGCTGGAACCTTAATTACGGCGGAATCGCGCTTATGTGGCGCGGCGGCTGTATTATCCGTTCCGTATTCCTCGGAAAAATCAAGGAAGCTTATGATAAAAATCCCGAGCTTAAAAACCTGATTCTTGACCCCTATTTCAAGGCTACGATAGAAAAGCTGATTCCTGCGTGGCGCAAGGTCGCTGCCGCGGCAGTTGAGTACGGTGTTCCCGCGCCTGCAATGACTTCCGCTCTGAGTTACTTTGACGGCTACACCACCGAGCGTCTGCCTGCGAATCTTCTTCAGGCGCAGCGCGACTACTTCGGCGCTCACACCTACGAAAGAATTGACGCCCCAAGAGGCGAGTTTTTCCATACAAACTGGACCGGTCACGGCGGTGACACGGCGGCTTCCACATACAATGCGTAACGTAAGACTTATTGCTTTGGACCTTGACGGAACTCTGCTTAACTCCGACAAACAACTGTCGGAAGAAAACAAAGCGGCGCTCTTAAAGGCGGCCGGGGAGGGAATTGAGATTGTCCCTGCAACAGGTCGCTTTTATCGGGGTATGCCTCAGATTATAAGGGAGCTTCCCTATGTGAATTATGTCATTTCAGTAAACGGTGCCGAGGTTTACGATGTAAGAAATCGGAAAACCGTCTGCAGCTGCGAAATACCCTGGGAAAAAGCAGTGTCGGTTATGGAAAGGCTTGACGGACTTGACGTAATTTACGACTGCTACCAGAACGGCTGGGGCTGGATGACAAAGAGCTTTTACGATAAGGCGGAAAGTTTTGCGGCAAATGTTCACAGTCTGGAAATGATAAAAAACCTCCGAACTCCCGTTCCCGAACTCAAGGAATACCTGAAAGAACAGGGTACGGGTGTTCAGAAGATTCAGCTTTTCTTCCGGGATATGGAGCTTCGTGAAAAAACGTTGAAAGAGCTTCCGTCGGAATTTCCGGACCTTGAGGTTACGACCTCTATTGTCAATAATATCGAAATAAACAGCCGTGAAGCCACCAAGGGTAATGCGCTGCTGAAGCTGGCTGAATACCTTGATATTCCGGTTTCGGAAACTGTGGCTTTCGGCGACGACACAAACGATTTAACGATGCTCAGAGCCGCAGGAATCGGAGTTGCAATGGGTAACTCCGGCGCGCAAGTTAAAAAAGCCGCTGACTTTATAACGGATGATTGCGATAACAGCGGCGTTGCAAATGCATTGAAACATTTTCTTTGGGAGAATGAAAAATGAAAGATATCTATCTGATTGCCCGAACGGATAACGGACTTACAAAAGAAGAAATAAAATCGGCTCTTCTCAGGTCGCTTGAGGGACGTTCGTTAAAAAAAGTTCTGATTCTTCCGCCGGATTTCACTCGCTTTCACTCGAATGCGGGATATATAACAAATGTGTTTTATCATACGCTTTCAGAAAAGGGCGTTCATGTTGACATTATGCCCGCTCTCGGCACTCACGTTGCAGTTACGAAAACGCAGTGGGATTCTATGTTCGGCGACATTCCGTACGAGAGAATGCTTGTTCATAACTGGAGAACCGACGTTGTAAAGCTCGGTGAGATTCCTGCAGATTATCTCTCTGAAATTACCGAGGGGCTGTGGGACGAACCTGTTACGGCGGAGGTCAACCGGCTTGTTATGGACGAAAGCTATGACCTTATTATTTCCCCCGGTCAGGTTGTCCCTCACGAGGTAATCGGTATGGCAAACCACTCCAAAAATCTTTTTGTCGGAGTGGGTGGCAGCGAGATGATTAATAAATCGCACATGGTCGGAGCGGTTTACGGTATGGAACGCATGATGGGCAAGGACTTTACTCCTGTGCGCAGAATGTTTGACTACGGCATGGAGCATTTTTTAAAGGATCGCCCGATAATGTTTGTTCTGACGGTCACAACTGCTTCCGGCGCGAACATACATACGCACGGACTCTTTATCGGCGAGGGCAGGGAATGTCTGACAAACGCCGTAAAACTTGCTCAGCAGAAAAACATTGACTTTGTTGAACACGGCATTAAAAAATGCGTGGTATATCTTGACCCGTCCGAATTCAAAAGCACGTGGCTCGGTAACAAGGCTGTCTACCGAACAAGAATGGCAATGGCGGACGGCGGCGAGCTTATTATACTTGCCCCCGGAGTTGAACGTTTCGGCGAGGATGACAAGGTTGACGAGCTGATTCGTAAATACGGCTACAGGGGGCGTCTGCGCACGCTTGAGGAGTTCAGAAATCCCGAAAACACCGATTTGCGTGCGAATATGGGCGCCGCCGCGCATCTTATCCACGGTTCGTCAGACGGAAGGTTTACAATAACCTACGCTGTTAAAAATATTACAAAGGAAGAGATTTCTTCAGTCGGTTTCAACGCGGCGGACTATGACGAAACGGTAAAAAAATACAATCCGGACAAGCTTCAATACGGCTATAACGAAGTTGACGGAGAGCAGATATATTTTATCCCGAACCCTGCGCTGGGTTTATGGATAAACCGCGAAAAATTTGAAGAATAGTTTTCATTAAGCAGGGAGTGAGAATAACGGACAAGGTTGTAATCGATAAATCAAAATGTATCGGATGCGGTAAATGCGTAAAGGACTGCGTTGCATTTGCGCTGTATATTGATGACAATAAAGCCTGTGTAAGAGAAGGCTGTATTGAATGCGGCCACTGCTTTGCAATCTGTCCTGTCGGCGCAGTTGATATGCCTGCCTATGATAAGAGTGACTGCGTCGGAATAACTGATTTAACCGAAATCGACTCCGACGTTTTTCTTCAGGGAATCAAGAGCAGAAGAACCGTAAGGCAGTATAAGGATATCCCTGTCGAGCAGGAAAAGATTGATAAAATACTCAAAGCCGGTCAATACGCTCCGACAGGCAGCAATTCACAGAATGTCGCATTCACAGTTCTCGGCTCAAAGCAGAAAGAACTCGAAAAAGAGTGCGTAAAATTATTCCGCACCGGCGTTTCGGTCGGCTCAAAATTTTCAAAGTCATTGAAAAACACTGAAATTACGGACAATTTCTTCTTTAAAGGAGCGCCGTTTGTAATAGTTGTGTCGGGTCACGATTCCGTAAATGCAACAATTGCGAGCGCATATATGGAACTTACGGCAAACTCACTCGGACTCGGCGTTCTTTACAGCGGATTTTTCTGCGCCTGCACAAAAATCAATCCGAAAATCAAATCGGCGCTGAAATTGCCGAAAGGGCATAAGGTCGTAACCTGCCTTATAATCGGATATCCGGATGTAAAGTATGAAAGAATAGCGCCGAGAAAAGAACACAGAATTAAAACGCTTTGAGGAGAATTACAGGACGCTGTATTATATAATTCATTTGGACTTATAAAAAAGCGGTGGTTTTTTCGGTTGCAAAGGGCAGGGCAGGTCAAAAAATGCGCTGCCCTTTGCGATTTAATCTTTATACAACCTATCATAATCATCCTTTAACCGTTTTGAGAATAGTATTAACTGTAATCTGCCATTGTTCTTCTGCGCAGATCGTCGCATTTCCGTCGCCGTCCTGAAAACCGTATGAGCCGAACTGAGCGTGATTTCCGCCTTCGATTTCCACAACGCAGTAATCGGACGGAACGAGCGGAAAGCTCTCTTCAAGCTTTTCACGGTTAAGCACTTTGTCATTTGTGCCGTATATAAATACTACGGGATATTTCGCGTCGGTCAAATCTTCTGACGGATACGCAGCCAGAAGAAACAAGCCTGAAACCGTATTCGAGTGACTTGCCGAGTAACTCGATGCCATGACTCCGCCGAGGGAATGTCCTGCGAGATAGTAGCGCTCGTAATCATATTCGGAAACGATATCCTCGGCCTTGTTGCCGTCCAGAATTGCAAGGTGCAACGGCATCTGCAAAAGGAAACAGTCCACGCCATTTTCAGCAAGTGAGCTGAGAATCGGAGCGTATGCCTTTTCGTCAACCTTTCCGCCGGGATAGAAAATCAGCGCATTTTCAGTTCCGGGTCCGTCAAAAAAGTATCCGTCATCCGTCCGTATAACAGCGACTTTATCGTTTGATGTTATGTAGCTTTCAATTCCGACCGCGTGGTAATAGTCATATGCATAAATGACTGTTGCCATTATAAAGGCAACACAGATTACCATAAGAATCAGAATCGCTTTTGCCCATTTTTTCATAACCATCCTCCGTTCTGTTTGGTATTATACTACTATTCGCAGAGAAGTTAAAGGGTGAATGTGTTAATTAAAAGACCGATTGATTATCAGTCGGTCCTTTATATTATTAACAGTCCTTTTGTGCTGAAACAGGTTTAATTACTCGCTGATGACCTTTGTCCGTATCAGCTTCGGCATACATTCTGCACCGACTGTCAGGCGGCGGGAGTCCCGCTCAATGTCGCAAAGGAGCTTATGGGACACAAGGATGTCTCGATGACTGCCAAAATCTATACGTATATGGTTGACGATGTGTTCGAGCAGAACCGTCAGCGGCTTGAAGACTATGCAAGACAGAAAAACGAATCGGTACAGCCGGCATAATATAACCGCACGTCAGGGCGTGCGGTTTTTCTTTACTAAGCTGAAATATTGTTGTATAATAAAGAGTAGCAAAGACCAATCGCTCATTTTATAAAGGGGCTTGAGAATATGAAAAAAGCGTTATCAATAATACTTGCGGTTATAATGATTATTTCCGTTCTGCCGCTTACTGCTTTTGCGGAAAGCTATGTAGACCTTGAATCAAACGGCTGGTGGTACAGATATTACTGGAGCGGATATGCGGAGTTGAGTTATTATGACGGAGACGCAGTCAATGTTGTAGTTCCCGACCATATAGGCGCTGTTCCTGTGACGGGTTTTACCGATGAAAATATTGTAAGAATCCGTGACGGCAATGTAAAAAGCATTACATTTGAGTTTCAGGTTTCGGAAATACCGGAAAAGTTTGCACAAAGTAGCACTACGCTTGAAAGTGTAACCTTGCCGAATGGCATTACAAGAATTTCTGAAAATGCTTTTAATGATTGCGCCAGTCTTTCAAGCATTAACCTTCCGTCGGGACTTAAGTATATTGATAAAAACGCTTTTGGTAATTGTGCTTCTCTGACAGGGCTTACATTCCCTTCATCCCTTATAAGTATAGGAGATGGTGCATTTTTTTCATGCAGTTCTCTTAAAACCGTGAATTTTAACGACGGACTAAAAGCCATAGGTATTGGAGCTTTTATTGGCTGTTCTTTATTGGAAAGCGTCATCCTGCCGGATTCGGTTATTCAGATAGGAAACGAGGCCTTCCGTGGCTGTAGTTCAATTGAAAATCCTGTTTTGCCGAATAACATTTCCGCTATTCCCGCAGGATTGTTTTACGGTTGCTATTCCCTTGAAACCGTAACAATTCCCGAAAGTGTTCAGAGCATTCAGTATGAGGCGTTCATGGACTGCCGTTCCCTTGATAATGTAACTTTGCCGTCGAATCTTCATTTGTTATATGACAATGCTTTCCGTAATTGCAGCTCCCTTCGGTCAATTTATATCCCCGGCTCTGTATCGAATATAGGCGCTTATGCGTTTTACTGTTGTTATGCTCTTGAATCTGTTACAATAGGTTATGGAGTAAAAACAATAGGCGAAAGCTATATTGAAAACACCACTAATGGTCATGTGTTTGAGGGGTGCAAAGATGAAACATCAATCACTGTACCGTCCTCGGTTATAACTGTGTATAAAAATTCAATTGGTCCGGCTGATTATTGTTACCTCGACGGCGAAAAGCGTTTTCTTGACAGGATTGATTTTGAAAACCATTACGAAAGAAATGTTTTTCATTACCGTGTGCCCGTTTCGTTTTCTACCGAACACGGAACCGCTCCCGCAACGGTTTATCCGTACAACGGAAGTCAGATTACTCTTCCTTCTCTAACTGCTCAGGGATATACATTCGGCAAATGGAAGGATGCGGCTAATAATGAATACAATGCGGGAAGCTCATTTACGGTTCCCGATAACCCTGTAACTCTTTCTGCCGTATGGACTGCGAAAAATAACATAATTGCATTCAATTCCTCAAAGGGCGTAACTCCTGCCTTTCAGATTGTCCCGAGCGGCAATAAGGTAATCGAACCCGCAGGTCAGATTGTTAACGGCGAATATATTGAGGGCTGGTATAAAAACAGCGATTTCAGCGGTGAAAAATACGATTTCTCCGAAACCGTTCTTGACGAGTTCGACCTTTATGCGAAATGGGTTTCAGCTCCGAGCGTCACGGTTAATATTACCGGCGGGGGAGCAGGCAATCAGGTCGTTTTCCGTGACAGGGTTGACAGCAGCGTTGTTTTTGCAACCGTAACACAGCAGACTGCAACGGTCAGCGTCCCTGCAGATGCGGTTATGGAAATAACTGCTGCAAGCGGTTTAAGCTACAGTGGCTCAATTCAGGCAGAAATACCGATGGGCGGCGGCTCTCACTATATGAGAATAACCGATATTATTAACGGTCAGTCAAGCTATTCCGTTGATTACGGTGACAGCACTACGGTCAACGTAACCTTCTCATCAACTCCGACTGTTTCGGTCAATATTACGGCTGACGGCATTACTGACACAAGCGGTCTGTGGACTCTTACGGACGGATACGCTGAACATAGCAACTATACTGCAGGCAGCACTGTCAATGTTCCTTCGGGCGGTATGGCTTCAACAGATGATGAGCTTACTCTCACGCTTAATGTTCCCGACGGCTACGGCTGTGACGGAACAATAATCAACGGCGGCAGTACAATTAAAATAATTGACGGTACAACGAGCTACAGCTTCCTTCCTGCAGGTGATGTTACGCTTAATCTGCATTTCTATTCGAGGCAGAATTACACAACGCTGTATTTCAGAAATACAAACAACAGCGACTATTTCACTCAGAAATATCTTAAAACGCAAGCGTCTTTCACTTTTCCTGAAAACACTTTCAGTAATTCGCACGGCATTTTCAACAGCTGGAATACTTCTTCCGACGGTACGGGCGACTCATATGTTCCGAATGAGGAAATATCGCTTCCGGCGGCAGATACTACCTACTATGCAATCTGGGACGACGCCTATTATATGTCGTTCAATAAAAACAGCGGCACGGGCAGTATGTCGAGACTATACTGCCTGACGACCGACCCCGTCCTTACCGTTCCCGAATGCGGATATGTAAGAAACGGCTACGCATTCACGGGCTGGAATACGAAATCAAGCGGTTCGGGCACAACCTATCAGCCCAATGACAATGTTAACCTTTCTGCCGATATGACTCTTTATGCGCAGTGGACAAGGTCATATACCGTTAATCTTCACAGCAATTTCGGTAATGATGAAACCGTCCGTCAGGAAATCCCGAGAGGGAACAGCGAAAATATTCTTGCAAATCCCTATACGAGAGAGGGTTATATTTTCCTCGGCTGGAACACAGCCGCAGATGGCTCGGGCACGGCTTACGCTGACGGCGAAACAATCACACCGACGGGTTCGCTTATCCTTTACGCGCAGTGGAGAAGCGTAAATTCTTATATCGGACTTTATGACGATGCGACGGTTAAAATTGACCGTGACGACGGTTTTATCTATAACCTGACATGCGCTATGAGACTGCCGCATCTGCTCAGTCAGTTTTCAAATAATCACGAGCAGATTAAGATTCTTGACAAAGACGGAAATGCGCTCGGCTTCTCCGACTGTATCGGCACGGGTACAGTCATTCGCCTTGTCGATGCAAATGACGATACGGTCGTTCTTGACGAGCTGACGGTTGTTGTTTACGGCGACATTAACAGCGACAGCGTGGTTGATGGCTTTGACCTTGCCTTATCCGACAGGGCGATGAGCAATAATCTGACCCTTTCGGGAGCATATCTTGAAGCTGCCGATTTCAGCGGCGACGGAACAGTTGATATCAATGACTACGGATATATTGAATCGGCTGCCATAGGTCTGACCGAAATCAACCAGAGCGTAAGATATTAAAAGAATAAAAGATAAACCGCATTCCTGATGGGATGCGGTTTTTCTTTTCTTCCGGACTTATTAAATGTTATAAGGTATTTGTTTGTGCTGCGAGTGCAGGGTATAAAAATACAAATAACCCGGCACATAGCGGAGTTACTGAATGGAACTATTTTACTACAGACCTTGTTTACGAAGAAGATGACGGCTCAAGAATTGACTGCTATATGAATATTGATGTAAAGCATTCTTCTACGGGCGACTGGTTTTACTCGTTTACAATAAAAAAAGGAACTGCCCCCCAGACTTTAGATGCTGGGGTTACGGATGAAACATCCGCGACAATTCCTAATAATAGTATATCCGAACCTTCTGAAAATGTCAAGGATATGTTAAATAATTGCACTACCCCCGCTATTAAATCTTTATACAAACTACTACTTGACACCTTGTCCAAAAAAATGCAACAATTTACCGTGCCCAGCCGTTATATAAATAGACGCGTCAAAAAGGAGGGCATCCATTGAATAAGGAAAAATTTGCAAATATATATTCCGAACGGTTTCGCTTTGTATGGAACATTTGCTTGACACTATTGCGTAATCCTGCTGATACGGAGGATGCGGTACAGGAGACATTCCTGCGTTTGTATCAGTTAGATAACGAAATGAATTCGGAAGAACACTTGCTCGCATGGTTGACTGTAACTGCGAGAAATGTCTGTCGTGACGAGTTGAGACGTTCCAGACGAAGAGAAATATCTTTGGATTTTGTTAAAGAAACGGAGGACTCAACCCCGAATATAGATGAAACCTTAACTGCTGTTCGGAATTTGCCGGAAAAATATCGGTTGCCTATCTATTTATATTACTATGAAGAGTTTTCTACCTCACAAATTGCGACAATGCTGAAAAGACGTGAATCTACCGTAAGAAGTGATTTGCGCCGTGGGCGCGAGAAACTCAAGAAAATGCTAGGAGGTAACGAAGATGAATAAAAAAATTAAGATGGCTTATGATAACGCTGCCCCTGAATTGGCTGAAGCAACACGTATTTATGATAATATTATAAACTGTGCAGAAGATACGAAAACTAATAAACAGTATTATTCGTCAGCTACCAAACGTGTATTGGTTATTGCGGCGGTGGTTGCTGTGATTTGCCTGGTGGCATCGGTTGGATATGCCGCATATCATCACTGGACTTTGCCTGAACCGATAACCTTTGAACTTGGGGATAATGGCTATTATCAGGAAAAAGAGCGAAATGAATACAATTATTCTCAACTTGATAATAATGCTACGGAGAATAACAATTCAGAAACGGACAACAATGTCGAATTGCTTGATGACAAGGCATTTATTCAAAAGAGCTTGGAAATTCTTAAAAAGGTCGGAATGCTTGATGTTGATCCTGATAGATTAATTGTTACCCGACAGGATAATTTCTATTTGGGACAGGAAGAAGCCGAGGTATCTTTTGAACAGGACGGTATTGATACTTCAGTCAAGTTCAACGCTAAAACGGGCAGGTTTCTCGGAATGGACGGTATTGACTGGCAGTTGGATGAAAATGCAGTGTGTAATTCGGATTCCGAAGCCGAGGCATTGGCACATCGCTTTTATGAGAATCTCCCCGTAGAGCAGGGTTATACCTTGATTCATGTAGAAAAATATGATGATCAATACTGGAGCTATGACTATTGCCGTGAAGTAGAGTCGGGAATATATAACGAATATGAGATGGTTCGAATTGCTATAAATCCTGTGTCAGGTCGCCTGACAGGGTGTAATGTATTCTATGTACCGTTGCTTGATGACCATGAGCAAGGACAGCAGAGAATCACACAGGATGAAGCCGATCAAGTTGCAAGGGATAAATTGGGAGAGCTTGATGGTATCACGCTTGTAAAGGCAGAGGTAGTAATCGGGCTTCCAAATTGGAATTATACAGAGTATCATAATAACAAGAATCACCGTATCTCAAATGTTACACGTTGGGCATGGGCTTTAACCTATGAGAGAGACAGCGATGAGTTTACCGATAGGGTGGTTATTCTTGTAGACTGTTATACAGGCGAGATTATTGGAGGAGATATGACAAAATAAGGTAGGTCTTACATCTCTTAAAAGTCTCTCTTCTTCTCGCCGTGTTTTGAGGTGTTCGGCCGTAGTCAGAATTTGAAAAATACACGGTCTCACCGAAGTCTCTGAAAAAATCTCACAAAAATACACAAAAAATCAGCCGCCCACGAAACAGGGCGGCTGAGGTCATTTTCAGGCGGAAACGGGCGGAAAATCAGCCGTTTTCGGGCAAAAAAAGAACTCACTTTTTCAAGTGAGTTCATTAAAGCAGGGCGCCTTTTGCGGGTCGTTACTCGGAAACGACTTACGCGGTCGTTCACACCCCTGCCCCTTTCGGTGCTCATAGATGAACTTGCGTTCTGTACCGAGCCTTGAGTTTATCATATTGTATCATAAATGAGAATTATTTGCAATACTTTAGAAAAATAGGCACAAGGATTCGACAAAGAATTGCTTGCCAATTCTTTGCATGCTCGCCGACCGAAATCCTTGCGGATTTCAATACCCGTCTCACACATTTTCGCTGAAAACAGTCCACAGGACTGTTTTCTTAACGCTCAAATCCTGCGGTTCGAATCCTTTGTTTTATAAATCCCGTGTAAAAGAAAAAACACACCTTGCGGTGTGTTTTTCTCTTTTACAGAGGCACAAGGATTCGACAAAGAATTGCTTGCACAATTCTTTGGGTGCTCGCCGACCGAAATCCTTGCGGATTTCAGTACCCGTCTCACACATTTTCGCTAAAAACAGTCCGCAGGACTGTTTTCTTAACGCTCAAATCCTTCGGTTCGAATCCTTTGTTTTATAAATCCCGTGTAAAAGAAAAAACACACCTTGCGGTGTGTTTTTCTCTTTTACAGAGGCACAAGGATTCGAACCTTGAATGACGGAGTCAGAGTCCGGAGTGTTACCGTTACACTATGCCTCTAAATATTCTGTTCGTTTCAGCAAGAGATAATATAACACATCTTTTATCATTTATCAAGTGTTTTTTTAAACTTTTTTAATTAAAAAAAACAGGCTTGCGGCAATTGATTTTCTTGACACATTTATAATTTAAGATATAATATAATTCCAAATAAATTACAGATGGGGTTGCCATTTATGAAAAAAACAGCCAATCGTCTTACAGCTATTTTATTAATTACAATTCTGATTCTTTCGGTTTTTACGCTTTGCGTTTATGCCGAAGGGACTTCACGCCCGATTGAATCCGGCGACAGGATTTATTTTTATAATATCGGCGGAAACGGCGCAACGTCCGGCGATCTGATTATTATCGAATCCGACGGGCATTTCGGTCTTATTGACGCCGGTCACAGATATTCCGGAAGTATTACGGATTCGCAGGGCGTTACATATTCTGCTCTGAGCGAAGATAATCTTTCGTCTCAGATTGAATTTAAAAACGGTCGCGACGCTGCGGAATATATGATTAATTCGCTTGGCATCACTCATTTCGATTTTGTTCTTGCCACACATTCCCATTCCGACCATATCGGAGGAATTCCGGAAATTGCCGGCTTTGAGGGCTATGACGACGAGGGAAATATCATTTCGCTTATTGATGAAAACACGGTTTATTTTTATAAAAAATACCGTCATGTAAACTCAAAACAGGATGATTTGCCGTCAGGCGGCGAAGTGATTGACGAATTCGCCGAGGAAGGAATTGCCGAGGGAGAAGAGCTTGTTTACAATTCTTCGTGGCACAATCAGGCGTTCTATTATCAGGCAGTCAAGGCGATGAGGTCTAAAGGCGCCGTAATGGCGGAGCTTTCGGGTTCGTTAATCGTTGACAGCGGTGAACAGGGAGAAGTTGATTATTCATCGGTTTTCAGCGAAATTGACTCTGCTTCTTCAATTGAACGTGTTCGCTATTTTCAGGGAGATAAATCCGACTGGCTTGACGACTTTATTTCGTTTGAAATGGGAAATCTGTCAATAAGGCTTTACAATCTTTTCTCACACGGTACGGCTCTTAATGAGAATGTCAATTCCATAGTTACTGTTGTTACCGACGGCAGCTCAAAGTTTGTTTCTCTTTCGGATATCAATGTTGAAAATAAGGTTGAGCAGCGGCTTGCCGGCGCAATTTATGAGGATATAGGAACTGCGGATCTTATTAAGGTTTCGCATCACGGAACTTACGCAGGTTCAAACTCAAAAGAAATGCTCGATTATCTTAAACCGAAATATGCCGTTGTAACCCGTAACAGAGATTTTGCATACGGAAATAACGCAAGGGGAGCTTTTTCCGCTGCGATGGTATATGCGAGAAAAAATTATTCCACCTGCTTTTACGAAGCCGGCGCGTCGGATTTTGCGCTTGTTGCGGATTTTACTCAGAACGGATTTGCATTCTCAAACCTTGAAGGTACTCTCGACGAAGTTAAGCTTACTTCGGCTGACAAGTGCGTCAGCACGGTAACTCCCTATAACGGCTGGAGCGAGTGGGATGTTTGCTGGGGCGAAAACCGTCTGAGCGAATTATACTATGTTTATTACGGCGAGTTTATTTCAAACTGGTATCAGGATGATAAGGGAAGATATTTCTATATCGACGAAAACGGTCAGAAGCAAAAAGGCTTTGTGACAATCGGGTCTTATACATATTATCTTTCTCCCGAAGAAACGCAAGATTATTCCGAAGGTCAGATGTACACGGGCAGAAACGATATTGACTCAAATACTTACTATTTTGATTCAAAAGGCAGGATGCAGGTTGGCTGGACGCAGCTTGAGGATATGAACTGGTATTATTTTGATACGGACGGCGTTCTTCAGAAGGGTTGGCAGTCGATTTCAAATACCGTTTATTGCTTTGACGAAAACGGAAAAATGTATGTCGGAAAGAATACCGTAAACGGCGATAATTATATTTTCGGCGAAAACGGAGCTTTAAAAACCGGCTGGATTCAGTTTGAGGGCAACTGGCATTATTCCGAAGATGACGGGAAGCTTTGCACGGGCTGGAAAAATATTTCTTCAAAGTGGTACTATTTTGATGAAAACGGCGTAGCTGCAAGCGGATTGACCTTCATAAAAGGAGATTATTACTATTTCGATTCCGATTTTGTTATGACTTCCGGCTGGCAGAGATTTGACAGGAGCTGGCATTACTTTGATTCCGACGGAAAAATGCAGACGGGCTGGAATAAAATTGACGGCGACTGGTATTATTTTGATATTGACGGAGCTATGCTTACTTCGTGGCAGAAAATCGGCGGAAAGTGGTATTATTTCGATAAGAGCGGCGCTATGCTGATTTCATGGCAGAAAATCGGAAAAAAATGGTACTATTTCAATAAGTCCGGCGTAATGCAGACCGGCTGGCAGAAGATTAGCAGAAAATGGTATTATTTTGATACGAAGGGCGTTATGCTCACCGGTTGGCAGAGAATAAACAAAAGTTGGTACTATTTTAACAAAAACGGCGTAATGCTTACGGGCAAGCAGACTATTGAAGGAACGGAATATACGTTTGATTCAAAAGGCGTATGGATTAAATAATCATAAAGACAACCTGATTCGGTCAGACGAATCAGGCTGTTTTTATTTAATTGACTTTTCCCGGAAACGGCATTATAATAAAAACGTATATAATACCCGGCGTGTCGGGAATGGATACAATTTTACTATGGAGGATTTTTTATGAAAAAAACGTTAAGCGTTCTTCTTTGCGTTGTTATGCTTATTTCGGTTTTGCCGTTATTTGCAAGCGCTAAGAAGATTGATGAAATTCGGGTTTTTGTCGATTGTCCGGTTGCAACCGCAAATCCGTCTTTCAATCCCGAAATTGAATGTGACGGAAACTATGAAGTAGTTACTGTTGCATGGGTTGATGTTGAAACAAACTCTCCGCTTGAATCCACCGACGAGTTTGTTGCGGGCAAAGATTATCAGTTTGTTATCGAGCTTTCAGCCAAAGGCGGCGATACCTTCAGCACAGGCGATAATGTTTTATATATTAATGACGATATCGCCGAGGCGCTTGGTTCTCCGGCATCAGATTTCATAAGCGGCGGTTTTGTTTTTACTGCCGAAAGTAATTCTCTTGACAATGTCGTTTTTGAAATGAACTTTTTTATTGAACCCGGCGACCCCGTTCAGTTCGGCGGTTTCGGTCAGTTGGGCGGGGGCAAGCATATCGATACCTCTTATAACTCAGACGGCTTCGTAAACGGCGTTAAGTGGACTTCATGGGATATGTCCGGCGCTCATAAAAAGGGCGACAGATATCACGCAGGCATGGAATACACTCTTTCGCTTTGTATTGTTGCGGAAGGCGTGAATATCTTCCCATCGGGCGCGTATTACAAATTGTTCTCCAATTACGGAACAATTGACGGAACGTGTGTGAATTGGGATGAAAAGCGCGTTATTGTTGAATATGAATTACCCGATAACGGCTGTTATACGAAAGGTTGGAATAAGGCAAGCGACGGCAAGTGGCTCTATTATTATACCGACGAGGGCGACTGTTACACCAACTGCTGGCAGAATATAGGCGGCAAATGGTATCATTTTGACCAGAGCGGCGCTATGCAGACAGGTTGGCTCAAGCTCAGCGGCAAGTGGTATTATCTCGATAAGTCGGGTGCTATGGTAACCGGTTGGAAGAAGATAAGCAACAAGTGGTATTATTTTAACAAGTCAGGCGTTATGGTAACGGGCTGGCAGAAAATCGGCGGAAAGTGGTATTTCTTTGAGTCAAGCGGAGCTATGAAAACGGGCTGGCTCAAGTCGGGCGGCAAATGGTATTACCTTGACGCGTCAGGCTCCATGCTTGCAAACTGCTCGAAGAAAATCGGCAAAAAGACATATAAGTTCAATAAGAGCGGAGTATGCCTTAATCCGTAAAACCCGAAAAGGTGAAACGAAAATAAAAAGCGGAATCCGAAAACGGATTCCGCTTTTTGTGTATTCATTTAGAAAACTCCGTAGGGGCGACCGGTGGTCGCCCGCAAAATTGAAATACTTAAAAATGAATAATGAAAAATGAATAATGAATAATTTCGGGGAAGCTTCGCTTCCGAACATTTTATTGTAGAGTATGTATACAAAAATGCATCCCTTGTGCAAAGGGAGGTGTCAACCGCAAGGGTGACGGAGGGATTGAAAGTAGGGGACGGCGTCCCCGACGTCCCGAAAACTCCGTAGGGGCGAACATTGGTCGCCCGCAAAATTTAAATACTTAAAAATGAAAAATGAATAATGAAAAATGAATAATTCTGGGGAAGCTTCGCTTCCGAACATTTTATTGTAGAGTATGTATACAAAAATGCCTCCCTTGTGCAAAGGGAGGTGTCAACCGAAAGGTTGACGGAGGGATTGAAAGTAGGGGACGGCGAACTCGACGTCCCGAAAACTCCGTAGGGGCGACCACTGGTCACCCGCAAAATTTAAATACTTAAAAATGAAAAATGAAAAATGAATAATTTCGGGGAAGCTTCGCTTCCGAACATTTTATTGTAGAGTATGTATACAAAAATGCCTCCCTTGTGTAAAGGGAGGTGTCAACCGCAAGGTTGACGGAGGAATTGAAAGTAGGGGCGAACATTGTTCGCCCGAAAAACAACATCAAACTTTTATCCGAGTGGCGAGACTTGACAGGGCATTGCCCTGTCGTGTTTGCTTCGCAAACAGTCTTGATTATATGTCCGCCTCGCTGTGCCTATGGCGAACCGCTCGGCATGGACGGTTTCGTTCAAGTCTCCCCGTAAAAGAAAAAACGCAGGCATAAAACCTGCGTTTTCCTTTTATCCGAGTGGCGAGACTTGACAGGGCGTTGCCCTGTCGTGTTTGCTTCGCAAACAGTCTTGATTATATGTCCGCCTCGCTCCGCCCATGGCGAACCGCTCGGCATGGACGGTTTCGTTCAAGTCTCCCCGTAAAAGAAAAAACGCAGGCATAGAACCTGCGTTTTCCTTTTATCCGAGTGGCGAGACTTGAACTCACGGCCTCTTGACCCCCAGTCAAGCGCGCTACCAGCTGCGCCACACCCGGATGATGCTGTTTTTTCACAGCCACGATATAATATCACATTTTTTTGTCTTTTGCAAGACTTATTTAAAAGATTTTTTCGGGTGTTTTCACTTATTTAAAAATTCAAGTATTCTGTCTTTAAAATCCGGCGCTTCATCATAAACTGCGTGACTGTACGGCGCGGGATACATATATATTTCGCAGCCGAGCTTTTCGGCGATTTCCTCGCTTGCTTTTCCGGTCAGCACCTTGTCTTCCTTTGCTCCGAGGACAAGCACGGGACACTTGATTTTTTCAAGCGAAGAAAGAATATCAAATCCGTCGCAGCTTTCTGCGAGAATGATAAATCTTTTAAGCTCATCTTCGGTGCAGCTTGAAGTCATTTTTATAATAAAGCTTCCGTATTTTCTTACGAATTTTTCGGAATAAAGCTTTTCAACGAAGCTTTCCGCGAGTTTTTTGCTTTCATTTTCAAGCGCCAATTCAATCCATTGAGAAATAACGTTTCTTGCGTAGCCGTTTTCCCTTGCGGCGCTTGAACCGAGCACAAGGTTTTTAACAAGCTCCGGCTCTTTTATGGCGATGAGCTGGGCAATCATACCGCCCTGTGAAGTGCCGAAAACATCTGCCCGGGAAAGTCCGAGAGCTTTCATGGAATCAATAATATCCTCTGCCATATCGTTCAGCGTCAGACCCTCGTTTACATCTTTTCGTCTGTCGAAAAGATATACGGTGTGGGTTTCCCCGAACGCCTTATATGCCCTTGCAACGGCAGATGCGCTTTCGATAACGCTCTTGATACTAAGTCCCGGAATTATAACAAAAACTTTTTCACCCTTGCCGAAAACAGCGTATTCCATTTCGGCGTTTGCGGTTTTGACGCACCCGAGATTAACTTTGCCGAACATTTTTTCCTCCTTAAAAAGCAAATGATTGCTTATGAGTAAGAATCAATAATTGCTTTAATCATATTTATATCATTTTTCGTGTATACCTTGTCCGGTGAAGAGTATTCAACAAGACAGACGGGTATTCCGAGGTTTTCGTGAACCCAGCCGATTGCGTACCCCTTTGTTTCACCGTAGACGTTTCTGACTCTTTTAAGTCCGAGATGCTTTGCAACTATTTTTGAAGGGAAGATGTCGCCTAATGCTTCGTCATCCCAGCCGTGAATATTAAGATAAACAGCAGGCTGCGAAATTGCGATAATGTCCTTAAGCGCCGCGGTTTCCCGTGCGTGGAAGCGCTTGAAATCTCTGTTCATATCGATATGGTTTGCAGTGCACCTTCCAAAGGCGGTTTTGCCCTTGCGAAGATTATTGTTGCCGGCGATTGCGCCGTCCGGATTGGCGCACGGAACAATAACAAGCCTGAAATCGCCCAATTCGTCTGAATGTTTTGCAAAGTAGTCAATCAGAGCGTTGGCTTCGTTAACGAGCACGTTTGCGTCACGGTAGTCTTCGTCTTCAAACCCGTGGATTGCAAAGTCAATAAACAAAGTCCTCTTATAGCCGGCTTTATTTGCGTTTGTAATTGTAAACGCCTCGAGATTTCTGCCCTGATATGATGTGCCGTATACGGTTTTGCAGACATTGGCTAAGTCAAGCGATAGCTGAGTCGAGTTTGCATTAAGCTGCATGGAATCGTTCTCAACCTTAATTTCACAGCTTGCTTTAATTCCCGAATCAGTTTTAACGGTCAGTGTTGTCGTTCCTTTTTTCAGACCGGTGATATATCCTTTTTTGCTGACTTTCGCAATTGATGTATCTTCAACTGAAAAGCTGACCTTTTTTACGGCGGACCCGTTTGACAGAATGTATGTTACAAGATGGTTGTCGGAGCCTTTCTGGATAATATTATTTGAGTTGGTAATTGTTATTGTAACCGGATTTTTGCAAACTCTGATTTTGCATACAGCTATTATGCCGTTATAAGCTGTAACCGTTATGCTGACAGTTCCGTAACTTATGCCCGTGACGGTTCCTTTTGAATCAACGCAGGCTATTGAGCTGTCCGAGGAGGTATACTTCCTTTGGTAAGAATATCCGTCCTGACAGTATGAATCGAGGTCGACTGTTCCGCCTGATTCCAGTTCGACATATTCCTGGTTAAGCGTCATTCCCTCAGGTTCTTTTTGCACGCTTACCGAAAGCTTTGCGAAGTTTTCGCCGATTAATACGCCTATTTCGGCTTTTCCGACGGAAATGCCCTTGATAATGCCGCTTTCGGTTACGCTGAGAATATTTTTATCCGAAGAATAGTATTGAATATCGTTGCTTTTTTCTGCGTCAAAAAAGTGCTTTAAATCCAACGATTCGTTTACTCCGATTTTTATACTTGTTTTTTTAAGGCTCACAAGGTTATTCCCGTCAGGATTCGAAAGACAGTCCGAAACAATATAGCCTTCGCTTCCGTCGGGAAGAAGAATCCTGTCCCATATTTTGCCGCCCTTTTTGGAAGCCCCTCTGACGCTGCGGATAACAATGTCGCCCGGATTATATGTGGCTACGGTTTTTCCTCCCGTCCCCGGAGCGGAAACAATTTCGACCGCAGTTTTGCTTTTTATTTCGCAATGCTCAAAAACGGCAGCGCCGACGGCAAGGCAATTAAGCGCAAGCCATGACGCCGCCAGCGAAACCAAAAGAACAAATAATGAAATTATTTTAAACGGGTGTTTCATATTACCCTCCGCATAATCGGTTAAACTTTATTTTATCATAAATGAAAATCCGATTCAATATTTATGAGGGCATTTTTCGACAGATTGCAACAAAAAACGGAAGGGAAAAGCTCCCTTCCGTTATGCAGTAATTTGGACTGTTAAGAGACTATTCTTCGACAACAAAGCCTTCCGCAGCTCTTTTTTCCTGAAGCTCCTTCTGCATTTTCTTTTTATTCTCGCCTGAAAGCTTATAGAAGAACATTGGGATTGAACAAAGCAGCATACTGATTCCGGGAATGATTGAAATAAGCGAAAAGATTGCGAAATTCTGGGACGAGGGCAAGTCCGTTGCAGCTTTGATTGCTTCCTTGCTGAGCATATCCTCGGGCTTGAAGTTAATCGCCATATACATAATAATTATGCCGCAGGTGGAGAATGCCGAGCCGAATTTGTTGATAAGACCCTGACATGCCGAACCCAAAGCATTGTCGCGGTGACCTGTTTTAAGTTCCATATAGTCAAGACAGTCGTAAATCATCGCTATGGAAATGGTGTTGATTACGCCGAGCGGAATGCACTCGATAAGCATAAACGGAATACAAACGTAAATGCCGAATTTTGAAAAGAATGAACCGGTCTGCGCCATAATGGAAATCCAGCCCATAAGGGTTGTGCCCAGACTTGCTACAAAGCCTGCGATACAGGTTGTTATAAGAAGCTTTTTATAGTCAAACTTTTTCATTAAGTACGGCATAAGAATTGTCGAACCGAACATGCCGACAACCGCGCACATCTGGAAAATGGTTTTGACAGTTCCGACTGAAGCGTCAATATATTTTGTCCTTTCCGCAACGGACATTCCGGTAAGATCGGGTCCGATGTAGAAGGCGTATCTTCCGACGTGAATCGCAGCCGCCTGCACCATATAGCGTCCGCTTGAAAGAATACCCATGGCAATAATGAGAAGCAGCGGTTTGCAGGTGAAAACACGCTTGATTGTTGAGCTTTCACCCGGGTTTTTCTTTGTCGGAGGGGGAACGGCTCTTTCTCTGATATGGAAATATGAGTTTACATACATAATTGTGCCGATGCCGACAACTATGCAGGCGATTATTATGTATTTTTTCTTATTGTAGGCAATCGGGTCGTCCGTGCTTATGAGCTTGGGAAGAACAAATCCCGCCGCAAGAAACAATACTTCGGGAAGCGCAGAACCGACGGAGTTCCATATTTTTGCAAACGAAACAACGTGGCTTCTTTCATCGGCGTTGGGCGTGATAACATTCGGAATGCTCCAGAAAGGTACGTCCGCCATGGTGTATATCATTCCCCAGAGGACATAGATGACAGCCGAATAAATCATCAGCTTTTTCATATCGAGATTCGGGCTCAGATACATAAGTATCGTCAGAATCGCAATCGGACCGGCCGCAAAAATAATATAAGGTCTGAATTTGCCCCATTTCGTTGTGTGACGGTCGGCGATTACGCCCATAATCGGGTCGTTGATTGCGTCCCAGACTCTTGCAATAAGCATAAGAAGAAGGGCAAAAATCAACGGGAGCTGAAGTGTGCTGACATAGTAGTCGCTTATGTAGCTTGACATCATGGCGTAAATCATGCCCTGACCCATACCGCCTATGGAGAACATCCACAGCTCCTTTTTGCCGACGTATTTTTTGCCTAATGCGTTACTCATATTCATTCTCCTTTGTAAAATGAATTATAGATTTGAAATATCAATTGTAAAACTGCTGTTTTTAACATCTTCGCTCGCGTAGATTCCTTCGCCGAATACACGGGAACGCACTTCAATCCTGTCATCGAACACGTTGAAAATCAAACCCTGCGTAAAGCGTTTGAACGGACCGTGGTTTATAACGCCGACAGTCGGAACGTTAACGGCTTTGAACGCGCCGCAGTCCTCATACGTGTATTCGCTTGTGCAATAGTGAAGATGCCCCGTGATGTATATTACGTTATTGTATTTTTTAAAAATATTTCTCAGCTTATCCGACTCCCAGCCGACGGAACCGCGCCATTTACCCTTTCCCAGAAAAGTAAGGGGGAGTCCGTTGGTGTTTTTAAGCGGCTGATGATTAAAGACGAAAACGGGCTTTTTCCTGTCCGCGGTTATAAGCTCTCTGTCGAGCCATAAAAGCTGTTTTCCGCCGAGATAAGTGCCTTCAAAAGCGCTCGCGTCAGCGCCGAGCATAATGAATTTGCAGCCTTTGATTACTTTCGAAAAATAGTATCTGTCTTCGGGATTCGCAACGCCGTTTTTAAGCCCTTTTAAAAATCCGGAAAACCTTTTAACCTGATTTTTGTAATTTTTAAGCCTTATATCGTGATTTCCCGGGACGGCAAATATGTTGTCAAATTTATCCGAAATGGGTGAGAGAAGGGAAGAAAGCATTTCGTACTCGTCTTTTTCACCGTATTCCGTAAGGTCGCCCGCAAGACACAGCGCGTCAAACTTACCGTCAAAATTCTTTATGTCTTCAACGGCATAATATACCCTTGCCGCCCGAAGCGCGGACAGTCTTGAAATCTGCGGATCTCCCCATACAACAAAAGAAAGGTTCGAGCCGCCTGTTTCAATTTTTTCCTCATTTTTGCTTCTTTCGATAATGCTGTATTTTTTTAAAGTATTATCGAGGTCTTTTTTAAGTCTGTCGTACATTTTTATTACCAGATTATTCCTATCGCTGCAAGCGGTCTTAAAAACATTTCTCTTATGCGAAATCTTAACGAGTGCTTGCCGTTTTCACACGCAACCGGTATGTATTGCACGCCTGCTTTTTTCATTATCCTTAAGCTTCTGGGTATATGAAACTCACTTGTTACAAAGCTTACCGAAGCGTCTTTTGGTACTATCTCTTTCGTGAAACGGAAATTTTCAAGAGTTGTCATCGCTTTTTCTTCAAGAATAATCCTGTCTTCGTTAACGCCTAATTCAATAAGCGCATTTTTCATAATCTGCGCTTCCGTCAGTGAGCAGGATTTGGCGGTAAGTCCGCCCGACACGATTGCCTTGGCAGACGGGTGAAGCGAAAGAAAGTCTTTTCCCGCCTTTATTCTCTGAAAAAGAATGTCGCAGGGCTTGTTGTCTTTTATCGGTCCTCCGAGAATTAAAACATACTCCGTTTCCATTTTTGCTCCTTAAGATTTGTTACATTAAATTATATCATTTCCGACAGTTTTTAACAATGTGCATTTTGCCCATTTGGAAGAACGATTATTTGTAATAAAATAATAAAAACACAGCCCGATTTTCTTGACACAAAACGGCATTTGTGCTATTTTACTATTTGGCAAACGAGCTAATAAGATATAGGAGTTGAAATAAGTGTTAGCTAAAAAAAGACGTATTCCCGTTTCACTTCTGACCGGTTATCTCGGCGCGGGAAAAACTACTTTACTCAATCATATCCTTGCCAATCAGCAGGGTTACAGAGTTGCGGTTATCGTTAACGATATAGGCGAAGTGAACATTGACGCTTCTCTCATTCAGAAGGGCGGCGCCGTTACCCAGAAGGACGACAGCCTTGTTCCGCTTTCGAACGGATGTATCTGCTGTACTCTTAAAGTAGATTTAATGAATCAGATTGTCGAGCTTGCCCGTTCAAGGAAGTTCGATTATATTCTCATAGAGGCTTCGGGCATTTGCGAACCCGGTCCGATTGCAGGTTCAATCTGCGCTCTCGACGGAACGGATAAGAGCCTCGGCATTCCCGGAGTAGTTTATCTTGACAATATCACAACGGTTGTTGACGCGAAGAGGATGGCTGACGAATTCGGTTCCGGCAAGGCTCTTCTTAACGACGACCTTGACGAAGAGGATATCGAAAATCTTCTCATTCAGCAGATAGAGTACTGCACGACGATTGTTCTCAATAAAGTCGACGAAGTAACCGAAGAGGAAAAGAAAAACGTACTTGCCGTTATCAAGGCTCTTCAGCCCAAGGCGAAGATAATAGAAACCACTTTCGGCAATATCGACGTCGGCGAAATTCTTGATACGAACCGTTTTGATTATGAAAAGATAATTGAATCCGCTGGCTGGCTTCAGGCTATGGAAGCGGACGGTGAAAACGGCGAAGGTCATCACGACGATGACGACGAACACGAACATCATCACGACCATGATGAAGACGGGCACGATGAACATGAACACCATCACCACGACGACGATGACGATGAACATGAGCATCATTCGCATCATCATCACCATCACCATCACGACGAGGGCGAAGCCGAGGAGTACGGAATTTCGACATTCGTTTATCAGAACGTTAAGCCCTTCAATAAGGACAAGTTTGAGAATTTTATAAATGTCGGTTTCCCGAAAGAAGTAATCAGGGCCAAAGGACTTTTCTGGATTGTTGAAGACCCGCAGATAGCTTATGTTTTTGAGCAGAGCGGAAGGCAGAAAACAGTCCGTGACGACGGCGCGTGGATTGTTTGCTTCCCCGAAGAAGAAAAACAGCAGATTCTTGAAATGAATCCCGATTTAAAAAAGATGTGGGATCCGGTATACGGCGACAGAATTAACAAGCTCGTTTTCATAGGCAAGGGAATGGACAAAGCGGCTATCATCAGCGCGCTTGACGATTGCATTGACGAAAGCGTGAAATAAATAATAAAGGAACGAAAAAACGGTTTCGTTCCTTTATTTTATTTTTAAAATATGTTATAATGGTAAAAACACTTTCGGGAGGTTGGTCTTATGCGTTGCCCGTTTTGCGGAAGCAGTCTTGAAAATAACGCGAAATACTGTAACGACTGCGGTACTGCGGTCGATTCGGAATGTAAAGGTAAAAACGTCAATTACAGAAGCTACACTGTCGGAAGACCCGAGCAGCCTGCCTTAAAAACCCCTGCGAAATTCCGACCCGAAAAAAACAGGGAGGATTATATTAACACAACTCAGGTTAAGCCTGTGCGTCAGAACATTCCTTATGTCAATAACGTTCCTGCGGGGCAGTACGGAAACTACACTCCGAATTTGCAGGGCGCAAAACCTGCTTTCAAAAAAGGCGGCTGCGCTGCGGTGTTGATTTTTGTTGTTCTGTTTTTCTCCTTTGTCATTACGGTAGGTATTATCTTCGGTGAGGACGATCAAACCGGCGCGGACGAAATCCGGAATGATATCGTTGCAACAAGTGAGTATATGGATTTTGATGAAGTTGATTTTGTAGATGACGTAATGAAAGGAAGATTTGACGGTACATACTACCTTAACGATTGGGTTAATTTCGCATTCAAAGTTCCCGAGGGATATGTCATTGACGAGGATTACTCCGATTTCAGCAATGAGCAATTACAGGCGGAAATGCTTTTCTACGGCGATGACGGATATTTTTATACTTCATTTTATGAGGGAATGGACGCGTCCGAGTTTATTGAGAATTACAGAGATAATGCCATAGCGGACGAAACGGACGAAGGGCTTGAAGTTAAAAAATCACAGATACGGGAAGTTGCGGTGGGCAATACCTCGTTTTTCACCTTTAACGCCTCAACACAGGACGGAGATGAATCCGAGTATGTTGATGTTTACGCAACCGGAGTTGACGGCGATATTTTCTATATCGTCATTGACACCTCATCTCCCGAAATAAACAGTCAGATCATCAATTCGTTTGATGAGGCGCACACAGATTTTTAATAAGCTGAAAACCATACTGTTTCCTGGAGGTGATTTTATGCGTTGCCCGTTTTGCGGAAGCAATATAGAAAAGGACGATAAATACTGTAATAACTGCGGAACTGCAGTTAATTCCGAATTCGAGGAAGAAAAATTAGATAACATAGGCAATACGGCGTTTGGCTATGAGCAGAATGAAGTAATCACTCCGGAGCATGAAACCGAAAATGAACCCGAGTATGAAGAAAAGAACACCTTTATACCCGATACACCGCATACACATTATATTTCAAAAGGCGGACCGAGCGACAAATTGCCGATTATTCTTACGGCGGTTGTTATTATTACTTTTATAGCAGTTTTTTCAATCGGATTTATTTTCGGAGTTAAGGATAATAAAGCAAAACAGCCTGTTCCCGCAGATAACCATTCTGTCTCTTCATTCGAACAAGATTCAAAAAATTTATTATCAGATTATTCCTTAGGTGTTTATAAATACGGTGTTTATGAAAATTACTGGCTCGGTATCAGTTTTGAAGTCCCGGTTGAATTCAAAAAAAGAATGAATGATTATGAGTACAGATATGAGTACGAGTATGAGGAAAAGATAATTCCCGATGCCGAGATTGGTTTTTATGCCGAAACCGATGACGGAGAAACCGTCAAAATTGCATTTGAGAAAACTGAAGAAGATGCTGAAAATTATGGGATTTCCTATGCCGGCTGTATACAGGGTGAAATGACAAGGGGCGATTTTTCCGATTCAAAAATTGTTGACGGCGGAACAGTGTCGGCAACAGAGAATTTATCCTTTTTCCGTAAGGATGTAATCGTGAAAAACAACGATGGCAGCGAAATTGATTTCGGCGTTTTCACCTGCAAAAAAGACGGTTATATATGTTCGATTTGTATCAGGGCGAATTCTGCCGAAAAGGTTGATGAACTGTTTAATCTTTTTAAAGAGGCTTGAATATACATTAGTTATTAAAGCCGTAACCGTATTGTAACAGTAAAAAAATAAAAAGAACCGAGAAAACTCGGTTCTTTTTTACTTAGTTGAGATTGTTTATCTCCTTTATCTCTTTCCTTATCTGAATTATTCTATAAACCGAAACGAGAATGCAGATAATAAAAATTGTCAGCGTTAATATAAGCTTGAAATCACGCATCAGCGAGTAGGTCGTTGCGTCAAAACCCATAACCGAAAGCGAACTGATGATGTATGACAGGGGAATAAAGGTGAAATAAGTCAGTGCCTTCCTGACTTTATCCTTTTTGCGGAATATGAGTAACAGTATCACGCAAAGCGTTAAAAGTCCTGCGGCAGTTATTACATAATAGTTTAATGTCAACCTCGGAAGCGCAAATCCCTGATATACATTTGAACCTCTTACCCGAATTTCGTCGTGCCCGTCATTTGAGGAATAATAAATCGAATATGTCGGATGTCCCTTGATTTCAAGAAGCTGCGGGCGGTTTTCCCTGCCCGTTTTTTCGTTCACGACCTTTACAAGTTTGTCCCAAAGTGTAGTCCAGGCTTCAACATGGCAGACCCATCCGCCGTCAGTTCCCGAATGAGTGTCGGTTTCCGGCTCATAGGTGAAATAATAAGAGCTGCCCGTTACTCTTTCGTCAAACACTATCAGTGATAAGCCCAAAACATCTTTATTCGGGTCGATTTCGTCGGGCGAAGTTACTGCGAAGGAATTTCCGACTACTTTGCCGTCGGGGGATTCAATCGGGACAATTCTCACCTTGTCGTTCACCGTCATAAGTGAACTGTCATATTCAAAATACTGCCTTGTGCTCAGAAGCGCATACCCCGTAAAAAGAACAGTCAATACAAGAAATACCGAAAGAACTGCAGTTGCAATTCTTTTTTTTACAATTTTTTTCTTTATGTCTTTAATCGGCGCTTTTTCCCTTTTAAAATCAAAACTTTCCGAATCTTTTATTTTTTCGTATTCCTGACTGCATTCTTCACATTCCTTAAGGTGATTCATTATAAATTCTGCCGTCTGTCCGCTTACCATATCTTCCGAATATAATGCGAGCAAATCTTTAACGATACTGCAATCATTTGTCATTTTGAGTCTTCCTCCATTTTATCGATTATCATTTTTTTGGCTCGGTGAAAGGTGACGCACGCCCAGTTTTCGCTCTTTTTGAAAATATCGCCTATCTGTTTAAAGCTCATATCCGCAAACACACGCCACATAAAGACTTCCTTGTACGGCTCATCAATAAGGTGAAGGACTTTTCTTATCCGTTCTGCCTGGTCATTGTTGATGACCTGCTCTTCAAGGCTCTCATTTCTTTCCGACAGACTTTCAATGTCGGCAGAATCAATACCCGTCGAGCGTTTCGATTTTTTTAAGAATGAGTAATAACTGTTTTTAGCAATCTGGCAAAGCCACACTCTTATTTCGCATTCGCCCTTGAAACCGTCAATCGCTTTAAGCGCCTTGAAAAATGTTTCGCTCGTGATTTCCTCGGCTGTGTCCCTGTTGCCCGACAGACGGTATATATAATTGAAAACATCGTCAAAATGCTCTCTGTAGATTTCTTCAAACTGCGTCACTTTCTCACCTGCTTTTCAATAATAAGACTTTCCAAGCGGGATTTTCTTACAAACTTTTTTCAATTATATCACAAAAACTTGATTTTCTCTTCCGAATGTGGTAATATCTTCTTGCTTGGGGGTATAGCTCAGCTGGGAGAGCGCTTGAATGGCATTCAAGAGGTCAGCGGTTCGATCCCGCTTATCTCCACTGGAAAACATTCCGGCATTTTTGCCGGAGTGTTTATTTATGAAAAAAGAGGTTGAAAAATGGAAGAAACACTTTTAAAAAAGCTTTTGCTTATTGTTAATCCCGTTTCGGGACAGAAAAAGGCGAAAAACTATGTCGCCGATATGATTATTGCCTTTGAAATGGCAAGCTATGAGGTTAAAACGGTTCTTACCGAAAAAGATAAAAATGCTTATGCAATAGTAAAGGAAATGGGCGCCGATTTTGATGTTATTGTCTGCGTCGGAGGCGACGGAACGCTTAAGGAAACGGTTTGCGGAGTTATGGAAGGCGGAAAGGATCAGCCTATAGGCTATATCCCCATGGGTTCTACAAACGATTTTGCAAATTCGCTTAAAATTCCTACAAAGGATGTTCACGCAGCAATCGAAAACATTGTTAAGGGAACCCCGAAACCCGTTGATATGGGTAAGTACGAGGGCGAAAACTTTATTTATGTTGCGGGATTCGGTAACTTTACCGCTATTTCGTATTCCTGCAATCAGAAACTTAAAAACGCGCTTGGCAAAAATGCTTATTATCTTCAGGCTGTCGCGGATTTCTTCAAGATGAAGTCATATTACGCAAAGGTTGAAGCTGACGGCGAAAAGTTTGAGGGCAAGTATTTTTACGGCGCTCTTTCAAATTCCTACGGCGTAGGCGGAATGCCCGTTCTGCACAATATCGGAGTTAAGTTTGACGACGGACTTCACGAGCTTGTGCTTGTAAAATGGTTCAAAAATCCCAAAGAGCTTGTTGCACTTGCGCTTGCAATGCTTAAAAAGGACGTTATACATAATCCCAACGTTATTATACGCCATGTTAAGGAAGCGACATTTGAGTTTGATAAACCGACTGCGTTTACGCTTGACGGCGAATTCGGCGGAGATATGATGAAAGCCCATACTTCAAGCATAAAGCATGCTGTAAGAATTATTACTTCGGGCGAAATTGAAGGCGAATAAAAAAATCAAAGCCATCCTCACGGATGGCTTTTTCTTTTATAGAATCTTTTCAACCGTATCAATAAGCTCGGGGAGTGAATTGATAATAATTTTTTCCTCGTCAACGTGACCGAAACCGTATTTGCAATATATAAACGGAATTTCCGCATATCTTGAAGCGTCAAGGTCAACCTGCGCGTCTCCGACGTAAACAGCCGAGGACAGATGATTCCTTTCAATAATTGATTTAACGTTTTTGCCCTTATGCTCGTGAGTGTTTCCCGAACACTCAATATCGGTAAAATACTTTTCAAATCCGTAGTATTCGAGGAAGCATTCGATATAGCCGCTCTGACAGTTGCTAACAATAAACAGCTTGTATTTTTCGCTTAGCTTTATAAGCGTTTCTTCAAGAAACGGGAAAAGCACTCCGCCGTTTTTACGAAGATAGTCGTTTTCGACTTCACAGCATTCTTCAAGCACCTCAAGCCTTTTCTCTTCGCTTAAAGAGGGGAGAAGGGCTTTGATAATGTTCTCCATTGTCAGTCCCATAAGACCCTGCATATCCTTGTTCGTTATATGAAGATTAAACTCTTTATGCGAATCAAAAACCATATTCCAGCTGATAACTACGTTTTCGCTCGAATCCCAGAGCGTACCGTCAAGGTCGAAGATAATTCCTTTGTTTTTTTCCATTATTTCACTTCCGTTTCGCAGATAATATTAGCATAACTTAATGTAAATATCAATTATCATTTGATTTTTTATTTTATTTTATCATTTTTTGTGATATTATTATTAAAAGATATTTTTTCGGAGAAAAACTATGAACGAAAAGCCATTTGTAAATATTTATACTGACGGAGCCTGCTCGGGAAATCCCGGTCCGGGCGGCTGGGGAACGATTCTTCGCTACGGCGAAAGGGAAAAAATCCTTTCCGGCGGAGAAGAACAAACGACCAATAACCGTATGGAGCTTACCGCCGTTATTCAGGGACTCAAGGCGCTTAAAAAGAGTTGCCGCGTTGAAATAATGACGGATTCAAAATATGTCGTAGACGGCATAGAAAAAGGCTGGGCAGTTTCGTGGAGAAATAACGGCTGGCGCAAGGCGGATAAAAAACCTGCTCTTAATACCGATTTGTGGGAGGAGCTTCTCACAGAACTTGAAAAACACGAATGTTCTTTTGTCTGGATAAAAGGTCATAACGGTCACCCCGAAAACGAACGGTGCGACGCCCTCGCAGTCGGCGAGTACCAAAAGTATATTAAGGATTAAAAAAATCAGAATAATAAGCTGTTATAAATCAACCCCCGTAAACCGAAGTTTACGGGGGTTTTATATATTTGCTTTGTTAATCGGAAACGGTTATTTGTTCTTATAATCAGTCAGCATAAATGACGTACCATTTGCCGTTTTCTTTTGAAAGCGTAATGGTTCCGATGGGTGTTTCCTGAGATTCGCCCATATAGGTGATACCCATACTGACTTTAACTGTCGCAAGTTTTTCTATATTGCTGAAATCTGCATCCTTGCCGTTGGAAGTATCCATGAGCTTATCATAGAAAGCCTGCTCTTCGCTGTCACTCAATTCGTGAGCATCGCTTATTGTTGCGCTTATTGTTACACCTTCAGGGAAGTTTTCTTCGGAAAATTCAGACAAGATGTTTTCTTCAAGATCCTTGCATGACGATTTGATTTCATCTTCACCCGCAGCCTTGATAAGGGTGGGACTGAAAAGATTGAACATCTCGTCGGCATTGGGATGGATTATGAATGCGTCTGCAAACTTGTTTGCAGTGGATTCGATAGCCGCAGTCTCGTCGACCGGAGCAGGAGCAGCTGTCGTGGTTTCGGGAACTGTTGTGTCAGGTTCTGCTGCAGTCGGGTCTTCGTCTGGGATGTGGAATCCCGGGTCACCACCGGTATAATTGGGGCAATCGGGATTTGTGCAGGTTACGGTGTAAGTAATTATTCCGTCACCGTTATCAATTAAATCAATACAGTATTCGTGTTCATCCCCGTCGGGAGTTGAGCATGTGGGAAGCTCGCCGCCTTTGAATAAATCTTTAAACATGTGTTCGTCAAAGTCGTTTGCTGAGCTGAGCGGTCCTCCGTCATTACCCATAGCAAGATAGGCTGAAAGGTTGCCTTCAATGATTCTGATATTTGAGTTACAGGCCTTCTTCATATTGTTCAATTCTTTTTTGCTTAATCCGCTGTCCTCGTCGTCATCATCATTACCGCCGAAAATGAAGAATGCGGCAACGCCGAGCGCGATTACAAGAAGAACGGCTGCAACTATTATTATAATAGTTTTTGTGTTATTCTTCTTCGGAGCCTGAGGAGCAGCCGTGCCGGGCTGCGCGAAAGAATCAGCAGGAGCCTGAGGCTGTGCGAAAGAATTTACGGGAGCCTGAGGAGCTGCAGGAGCAACAGGAGCGGCGGGAGCAACAGGAGCTGCGGGAGCCTGAGGAGCTGCGGGTGCGCTGTTTTCCAATAAAACAGTCGCCTGATCGTCAACGGGAGCCTGAGGCTGTGCCGGGGTTACGGGAGTTCCGCAGGAGGGACAGGCGTTAGCGCCGTCGGGAAGCGGAGTTCCGCAATTGGTACAAAACTTTGCCATAACAATTTTCTCCTTATAATTAAATATGAATCGGTTTTAAATCCGATAAATTAATTCTATCATTATCCTATTTCTTTGTCAATGAAACTTTTACACGGACGAACCACTGTGGCATGATGATAATTTTTATTGACAAATTGTCAAAAAAGTGTATATTAATATCATACCAATTAGAATGAATAAATCCTTGAAAAAGCGGGTGTCATTCAACTATATCTATCGGTTGGAAAGGGGCTGCATAATTGAAAAATTCAAAGGAGATTATAAAGCTTGAAAACATTTCCGTCGCTTTCGACGGTGAGACGATACTTGACGACATATCGCTCAAAATAGACGAAAACGAATTCATCACACTTTTAGGCCCGTCAGGTTGCGGTAAAACCACAACCCTTCGCATTATTGCGGGATTTTTGGAGCCTGACAAGGGTGATGTTATTTTTGAAGGCGAAAAAATCAATGGTGTTCCCGCATATAAAAGGCAGGTTAACACCATTTTTCAGCGTTATGCGCTGTTTCCGCATCTGAATGTTTATGAAAACATTGCTTTCGGTCTGCGCCTTAAAAAGAAAAAGGAAGACGAAATACGTCAGACAGTAAGCGATATGCTTTCGCTTGTAAACCTCAAAGGCTTCGGCAACCGTAATATTGCTTCCCTTTCGGGCGGTCAGCAGCAGCGAGTCGCTATCGCAAGAGCGCTTGCGGTTAAACCCAGAGTTCTGCTTCTTGACGAGCCTCTGGGCGCGCTTGACCTGAAGCTTCGCAAGGATATGCAATTTGAGCTTAAAAGCATTCAGCAGAAACTCGGTATAACTTTTATATATGTTACCCATGACCAGGAAGAAGCGCTTTCAATGTCCGATACGATTGTTGTAATGGACTCGGGCAAAATTCAGCAGATAGGCACTCCCACGGACGTTTATAATGAGCCGGCGAACGCTTTTGTTGCCGACTTTATCGGCGAAAGCAATATCCTTGACGGAATTATGCACGAGGACTTTTCCGTTGAATTTGCGGGCATCCGTTTCCAGTGCGTTGACAAGGGATTTAAAAAAGACGAGCCCGTTGATGTTGTTATCCGTCCGGAAGACGTAGATGTTGTTCCTCCTGAAGAGGGTATGCTTAAGGGACTTGTTACGTCCGTAACATTCAAGGGCGTTCACTATGAAATAATTGTTGACATCAAGGGCTTCAAGTGGATGATTCAGACAACCGAAAAAAGCGAGGTTGACGACTATATCGGCATCGTGGTAAAGCCCGAAGAAATTCATATCATGAAGAAGAGTCAGTACTCGGGACTTTACGGCGATTACAGCTCCTTCAGCGAGGAGTTTGACGAACTTTCCGACCCGACTCCGGCTGAGGAGGAAGAATGATGAAACAGTCTTCTTTTCTCAAAAAAATAACCAATGCGCCTTATATGCTCTGGGCAATTCTTTTTACCGTTGCTCCGCTTTTAATGGTAATTTATTATGCTTTTACGGATAAAAACGGAAGCTTTACTTTCGATAATATCGCCCAGATAAAGGACTACGCAAGCACGTTTATTCTTTCAATGGGATACGGAGCGGTTGCTACCGTAATCTGCCTTTTGATTGCCTATCCGTTTGCATATTTTCTTGCACACTGCGGCGTTTCGTTCAAAAGAATGTCCGTTATGCTTGTAATGCTTCCCATGTGGATGAGCTTTCTTATAAGAACATATTCGTGGATGACTATTCTCGGTGATTCGGGAGTAATAAACAGCTTGCTTTTTATGTTCGGGAAAAAACAGCCGGTAACAATGCTTAACACTCCGGGAGCCGTTATTCTCGGAATGGTTTATAATTTTCTGCCGTATATGATTCTTCCGCTATACACGGTAATGGATAAAATGGACAATTCGCTTATCGAAGCGGCCCACGACCTCGGAAGCAGTAAAGCGGATACCCTTCGCAGGGTTGTTGTTCCGCTGTCCGTTCCCGGAATTGCGAGCGGAATTACAATGGTTTTCGTTCCGTCAGTCAGCACCTTCTATATCACCCAGAAGCTTGGCGGCGGTCAGATTAACCTTATCGGCGACGTAATTGAAGGTCAGTTCCAGACGGCTTATAACTACAACCTCGGCGCTGCGTTATCGTTAGTGCTTATGGTTCTTATTCTCATTTGCCTTGGCGTTCTCAATTACTTTACCGACAGCGATGACGACGGAGGTGTTTTGATATGACAAAAACCTCCCGACTCTCAAAGATTTATATTGCGCTTGTGTTTGCTTTCCTTTATGCGCCGATGGTTGTTACCATGGTGTTCTCTTTTAACGGGAGCGACAGCACCTATATTCTTGACGGATTTTCCAATCAATGGTATTTAAAGCTTTTCCATGACAGCGTAACCGTCAACGCGCTTAAAAACACGGTTATTCTCGCAGTTGTTTCGGCAATAATTGCAACCGTTATGGGCACTATGGCTGCTGTCGGAATTGATTCTCTTAAAAAGAAGAGAATTAAGTCCGCCGTGATGGCTGTAACGAATATTCCGATGATGAACCCCGAAATTGTAACGGGTATTTCCATGATGCTTCTTTTCGTTTTTGCCGGAAGTCTTCTCGGCAGAAAGGACACTTTGGGCTTCGGAACCATTCTTATTGCGCATATCAGTTTTCAGCTTCCCTATGTAATCCTTTCCGTACTGCCTAAACTCAGGCAGACCGACAGGCGTATTTACGAAGCTGCGCAGGATCTCGGCTGCCCGCCGGTTCAGGCGTTTTTCAAGGTCGTTTTTCCCCAGATTTTACCCGGTGTAATTTCGGGAGCAATCATGGCGTTTACACTTTCTCTTGACGACTTTATTATAAGTTATTTTACAAACGGTCCTTCATTCCAGACCTTGCCGATTCATATTTTCTCTATGACCAAAAAGCGCGTCAAACCCGACATGTATGCGCTTTCAACTCTTATGTTTGCGGCGATATTCATACTTCTTATCGTAATGAACGTCGTTCAGGCGAAGTCCGATAAAAAGCAGAGAAATGCAAAGGGGGAGATATAAATGAAAAAAATTCTTTCCTGTTTGCTTGCTTTGGTTATGTTTTTTTCAATGAGCTTAATCGCCTTTGCCGATGACGAGCTTTTTGATAAGGAAACCTTGGATTATTACAAATCTCTCGGACTTCAGGGGACTACGCTGAATGTTTATAACTGGGGCGAATATATTGATGATGAGGAGATCGATGTAATCAGCGAATTCGAGCGTCTTACCGGTTGCGACGTCAACTACACGACATTCGAATCGAACGAGAATATGTATTCGAAGCTCTCGGGCGGGGGAGTCAGCTATGACATTGTTATCCCGTCGGACTATATGGTCGAAAAGCTTATGGCGGAAAAAATGCTTCTTCCCCTTGATTATTCAAACATCCCGAATTATGAAAAATACTTCGACGCCGACGATTACGGCTATCTTGTAGAGGACGAGATCGACGGAGAAAAGATTTCCGATTATGCGGTCATTTATAATATAGGAACGACAATTCTTATTTATAATACGAAGTATATAAAGGAAAAACCGACAAGCTGGAAAATCCTTTGGGACGAACAGTACAAGGGCAAAGTTCTTATGTTCAATAATCCGAGGGACGCCTTTGCAATTGCTCAGGCTGTGCTCGGTCAGGACTTTAATACCACCGACGGCGCAGATTGGGACGAAGCTGCAGAGCTTCTTCGCGACCAGCGTGAAAAAGTTTCGCCGTCTTATGTAATGGATGAGATTTTCAATAAGATGGAAAGCGGCGACTACTATCTCGGCGTGTATTATGCAGGCGATTACGAACTGATGAAGGAGAATAATCCCGACCTGGATTTTGCTTTTCCGGAAGAAGGAGTAAACGCCTTTTATGACGCAATGTGCATTCCTGCTTCCGCGCAGAATAAAAAGGGAGCAGAGGCGTTTATCAACTTTATGCTCGAGCCTGAAATTGCGCTTGCAAATGCGGAATATATCTATTACGCAACCGCAAATAAAGCCGTGCTTGAAAATGACGAGTATTCCCTTGCGGATTCCGAGGCGGTTTATCCCGACGATGAAGTTATGAAAAAGGCGCAGCGTTTCCATAATCTTCCCGAAGAAAACCTTCAGTATATGAATACGCAGTGGATGAAAGTCAAAGGCGAGAATAATACAAAAGGCGTGTATATTGCGTTTTTTGCGGTCCTGTTCGTTATTGTTCTGATTATTGTCGCCGCAGTCCTTCAGAAAAAGAAAATGAAGAAATACTATAACGTATAAAGTATAATAACTGAAAACAAAATTAAAATCGGCTTCCCGAATCAACGGGAAGCCGATTGTTTTTTATATTATGCCTGTGTTTCAAAAACGTCAAATCCTCCGCTTACTCGGTTTAAGGAGATAACGAATTTAGCGTTTCGCTGAAGAATGAAATTTATTGTTTTTTTATCCGAACTCAATCTGAAATTCCAGCTTACAAACAATGTGTGAAACCCGGCGGGGAGAACAAGCTCAAGCTTTTGACCGCCTTTTATGGCGTAGGTCTCTCTGTTATCCACAACAATATTGAAAACTGCCTTTTTTATACCGAATTCCTTGGGCTTTTCGACTGTCAGTGTATATCCGGGCGCTGCGGATTTGCCGCAGAATTGACAAAAAGCATCTGCATCACTGATTTCATTTCCGCAATATCTGCAGTATTTCATTTTAGTATCGCCCCGCAAGAATTACCAATGCCCCTAATGCCCAAACAACAAGGGAAAGAAGAATCGCTATAACGCAACGGGTTTTCAGTGACTGCGTTTTATACTTGATGCTGCCGATTATTCCGAGTATGAGTCCGACTATAGGAATAACAAAAGCAAATACAATTGCACATGTTGCAAGTGAAGAGTTTTCACCCGCTTCCAGATAAGGCGCGTTTGATACCTGATAAGGCGGCTGCGCATAGGCATACGGCTGCGCATAGGCATACGGCTGCTGCTGAGCATTATTCCGGTTTGTTAAGGAGCAACCGCAATTCGGACAGAATTCTGCCTGATTGTTAATCTGAAAACCGCAATTTGAACAGAACATAATACATTCTCCTTCAACTTAAATAAATATGAATCAATTTTCTAAAAAATAATAGAATAACCTTTATGCAAAGTTATTCTATTATTTACAAATATTTACAAAAAACTTGTTAAAAAATTCGCGTTTAAGTTTAAAACAGACCGGCGTCATGCAGACCCCAGAGAACTCCCGCAAGAATCATGGCAACTCCTACAATAATGCCAACAAGTTTCTTATTGTCCATAATCACACCCCCCTTTGAATGATACACGGATATCTTATCACTGATTAACGGACAAAGTCTTATGCTGCGAGCATAATTTTCTAAACGATTGACACATATTTTTTCGTATGATAAAATTAGCTTCCGGAGGGGATTTTATGAAAAAAAGCACGGAAAATCTGCTCGAAGAACTTAAAAGCTTTACGGATTTCAGTGAGTTTTATAAAGAGAATAAAAACAGTATTGCAATAGTTAACCTCAGTGATTATCTTCAGATGCTGATTGATAAAAAGCAGCTGAACAAATCCGATATTATTGCCCGAAGTGAAATGAGCGAGGTTTATGTTTATCAGATTATTTCCGGCATTAAAACAAATCCGAAAAGGGAAAAGGTTATTTGCATCGCTTTCGGAATGAATCTTTCACTCGATGAAACCCAGGATTTGCTTAAAAAGACGGGTTACGCTCCGCTATATGCCAAAAATCCCTTTGATGCGGTTATCATTTATTCCTTATTAAAACAACTCAGCGTAGTTGAAACGAACAATTTATTATTTGAATACGGACAGGAAACATTAGGATGAACAACGTTTGCCCCAAGTGTAAAGCGCCTCTTCAGGAAAATGCGCAGTTTTGCCCGCACTGTATGACGGTGCTTGTAAAAAAACAGAAAATACAATCTCCAAAGAGAAAAATCGGTTTTAAAAAAAGAATTGCCGTTGCTGTTGCGGCGGTTCTTACAGTCGCTGCATTATCGGTAACGGGAGCTGTTCTTTTCAATAATAAGTCAGAAGAAAAGACCTCGCCGATTTGTTCCGTAAAACAGTTTAAAAATGCTGTAGCGGTTGCCGGCGAAAAGAACGGCACGGATAAGCTCTTTAAAGCGGACGGCTTTGTTGATATTAACACCTTCCCAAAGGAAAATATAACTCAGTACACAACCGACACTTACCTTGATAACGCGTATCTTTCGGTTTTTTTCTATAACGAAGGCGAAGAGATTTACGCCTATTTCTGTGATGTCGGACAAGATGACTTTGACAACGCCGAAAAAATTATGAAATGCATTGTTCAAAGCGTGTGCAATAACTATTTTACCGACCTGGACGAGGTTTTTGATAACGAAAAGCTTCATCCCAAGAGTTCTCTTGAAGAACCGTTCCTCAGCGGGTTTACGGATTTATTAATGAGAACCGAGCAGTATAATAACGATATTGCCGACGGAGCGAAAATATCGTCCCGTTGTATTAAGATTACCGACGGGAAATGTTATATTTATTACACAATAACCGAACGGGAAATGAACGGAAAAACGCTGTACGATCTTGCGGTCGAGATAGAAAAAGTGTGAATATGAAATGTGACGAGTATTTTAATGAATTAAAAAATGATTATGAAATCATTCGTGTTTTGTCGCAAAAAAATGAATCGACTGTTCTGCTTCTGAGAAACAGAGCTGCTGACAAAAAGCTTGTGCTCAGAAGGTATTCTGCGCCGGTTCCCGCATACGATTTTCTCAAAACTGTGGAATCCGAAAACCTGCCGATTATTTACGACTCGATTCTTCTTGAGGACGGGCAGATTGTTTTTGAAGAATACATAGACGGCATAACGGTTGCGGACGTTGTTGAAAACGGACTTTACACTTACCGGGGTGCAAAAAAAGTGCTTATCGGAGTGTGCGACGCATTGGCTTTACTTCAATCTAACGGCTTTGTCCATCGGGACATTAAACCGGAGAACATAATGATTTCAAAGGATTCAACCGTTAAACTGATTGACTTGAACGCATCGAGAAAATATACTCCGTCAGCCGAAAAGGACACCGTTAGGCTCGGTACTTTAGGCTATGCTTCGCCCGAGCAGTTCGGTTTTGCCCAGAGCGGCGTTCAGACGGATATTTACGCTCTCGGAGTGCTTCTTAACGTTATGCTCACGGGAAGGCATCCGAGCAGTTTCCTCTCAAAAGGAAAAGCGGGAAAAATAGTTTTAAAATGCACTCAGATTGACCCTCAATCACGTTTTCACAGCGTCGAAAAGCTGGTTGCCGAATTATAATTAATAATCCTTTCCATAATAAAAAGGCTGTCGAAACCGTCAGCCTTTTTATCTTTTATTTATCCAAATGAACATCCATTTGCGGGAAGGGGAATTTAATCGAGTTTTTATCAAATGCGGATTTGATTCTGTTCTTTACGTCAGCCTGCGATGTCAGATAATCTTCGCTCTTAACCCAGAATCTTAAATTAAAAACAATTGAGCTGTCCGCATAGTCCGTTACAAACACAACCGGAGTGTTTTCCTTTATTACAAGATCGCTTTCAAGGGCGGTCTTTTTTAATACCTCGGAAACCTTTTCAAGGTCGCTGTCGTATGCAACCCCGAATTCAAGGTTTACGACCCTTGTGCCGACTGCAGTGCAGTTAACAAGCTCTTTACTTGAAACAACGCTGTTGGGAAGTGATATTTTTGAGTTGTCAAGCGAAATCAGAGTCGTGTAAAACAGACCGATTTCCTTAACCGTTCCCGAATAGCCGCCGACTTCGATAAAATCGCCGATAACAAACGGCTTGAAGATGATAATGATAAATCCTCCGGCAAAATTCGCAAGGCTTCCCTGAAGCGCAAGACCTATCGCAAGTCCCGCTGTGCCGATTATGGTAACAATCGTCGCCATTGGAACGCCGAGCATTGAAACAACAAGCACGACAAGAAGAGTATTAAGCGTGATTGTAAGAAAGCTGTTTAAAAACGAAGCCAGAGTTTTGTCAAGCCTTTTCGTAAATTTCGATTCGTGAAGCTTTTTTGTAAACCATTTTATGAGCTTCAGCCCGATTGCAAGCACAATTAGCGCTACAACTATTTTAATCACGCCGTTAATTATGCTGTAGGAAGCGGATGAAAAATAGTCATTTAAAATCTGAGTGAATTTCACCTGAAACACCTCTTTCCTTGTATTATAATACTTCATTTTTGCGTCTCAAACAACCCGTTTTTTGAAAAAATATATTAATTTTTTATAACATTTTTCAACCGGAAACACAACATATAGGCGTCCAAAATGGGTCGAATACTTTTTGTAGGTTTTTACAAAATTTAGTTGAAATTTTTGGCACAAATATTCAAAAAAAGTGTTGACTATATAATGTTTTGCGTTTATAATGGTAGCACAGGGGAGAAAAAGGGATGAAAAGGGAGTAAATCCCACGCCTTTTTCGGAATTTGAAACGAAGGGAGAGAAGGACGTGGCATTCGGCGGAGTACATTATCATTCGCTTGACGCTAAAAAACGTCTTTTCATACCGTCTAAACTGCGTGATGGTTTAGGCGATACTTTCGTTATATGCAAAGGCCCCGAAGATGTCCTTTTCGCTTATTCAAACGAAAAGTGGGACGAGCTTTGTGAGGAAATTATCGCTTCCGATAACCTTGATATGCAGCGTGTGATTTTTGAAGACGTTGTCAATGTCGAGGTTGACAAGCAGGGCAGAATTACCCTTAAGCAGGAACTTTGTCAATACGCTCATCTGACAAAAGAAGTTGTCGTAGCGGGCGTAGGCAAGCGTGTTGAAATATGGGATAAGGCTACGCGTGAAGAGCATATGGCAAGGGCTCGCGAGCAGAAAGACACCTATCCCAAAATTCACTTCTGATTTACTATGGAGTTTTCACATTTCAGCGTTCTCAGGGACGAAGCTATTGAAGCTCTTGATATTAAAAAAGACGGTCTTTATGTCGATTGCACTGCAGGCGGCGGTGGACATTCGTCCGAAATCCTTAAAAGACTTGAAGGCGGCTCGCTTATAGCAATTGACCGTGACCCGGACGCTATTGGGGTCCTCAAAGAAAGATTCAGGGATTCCAAAAATGTTGAAATCGTAAACGATACTTTTGACAATATCGACCTGATATTGGGCTCGCGCAGGGCGGACGGAATTCTTGCGGACCTGGGCGTAAGCTCGTTCCAACTTGACACCGCAGAGAGAGGTTTTTCCTTTCATAAGGACGCGCCTCTTGACATGAGGATGAGCAAAAGCGGAAGAACCGCAGCGGATATAGTAAATACGCTTTCGGTTGAAGAGCTGACTAAGATTATCAGAGATTACGGCGAAGAGAAATATGCTTTGAGTATTGCAAAGAATATTGTCTCTTCAAGACAGAATAAAAAAATCGAAACCACATTTGAACTTGTTGAAATAATAAAAAAATCAATGCCTATGAAGGCGATGAGGGATTCGCACCCCGCAAGGCGCACGTTTCAGGCGCTTCGCATTGAAGTCAACGGCGAGCTTGACAAGCTTTCCTGCTCGCTTGACAAAATGTTCGACAGCCTTTCTGTCGGCGGAGTGCTTGCAATCATCACCTTCCATTCGCTTGAAGACAGAATGGTGAAACAGCGTTTTGCCTCGTTTTGTCAGGGATGTACCTGCCCGAAGGATTTTCCCGTTTGCGTTTGCGGAAAGACTCCTGCCGGCGAGCTGGTTTTCAAACATAAAAAACCGTCGGCAGATGAGATTAAAATCAATCAGAGAAGCCGAAGCGCAATGTTAAGGGCTGTGAGGAAGTTAAAAGAAAGGGAGGAGAGCAATGGCTTATCCGACGCATAAAAGTCAATATGATTTCTCATTGTTCGAGATGAAGACCGGTTCGGCTGCCAATGTAAGCACTGCTCCTAAAGTCAGCCCCGAGGAAAAAAGACCGCAGATGCGCGTCGTCGTCAACCGCAATAAAAAGCCGGAAGCAAGGGTTCTTGCGAACGGGATGAGAAGAAATTCCGTAGCAAAAGCCGGAGCGGTTTTACTTATAATGCTTGTGGCTCTCGGAATGATGATATATCTTCAGGCAAAGCTTGATAATGTCAACCGTCAGGTTGCAAGGACTCAGCAGACACTTGAAGAAACAAAATCCGAAACCGTAAGGCTTCAGATGGAGCTTAATTCAATTGTTTCGATTGATAAAGTCGAAGACTATGCGGTCAATACGCTGGGCATGGTTAAAATAGAGTCGGGACAGGTTGAATACATCGACCTTTCCGGAGATGACAAAATTATAGTTGCCGACGGTGAAAATGAGTTCGGCGATGTTCAGTCGACTCACAATCTGAATATAGGTGAATACGGCGACTGATTTTCTAATATAAATTTATCGACGAGGGTTGTGCATCAACTCTCGTTGTTTTGGAATATAAGTGTACTTTTAAATCGACAAAATGTACTTAAATCGGAGTGTTTTTTATGGCTCTTAAGCATTCAATGAGACTACGCGCGCGCGGAATAGTAGCTGCCTCTGTAATGACCGTAGGCGTTATTTCGGTCATGCTCAGAGTCGGCTATCTTTCTCTGTATAGGGGAGAAGAGCTTCGTTATAAAGCTGAGCGCAGACAGTTAAGCGACAGCATAATTACCGCAGGCAGGGGAACAATTTACGACGCGAATATGAAGGTTCTCGCTCAGAGCGCTTCCACATGGCTTATCTATGCGGTTCCTTCCATGATTAACGATGACGCCGACGGCGGAAGAACTGCAAGGGATAAAATCGAAATACTTGTTGCAAATCTCGGCGAGATTCTTCAGGTTGACGAAGACGACCTTCGCGAAAAGCTTTCCAAACACGATGTAGGATACGTTAAAATATCCGGTCAGGTTGAAAAAGAAGCCAAAGAACGGGTTGTCGCTTTCAGAAACGAATACGGTTTTCAGGAGATAATCGGAATTGACGAAGACTCAAAACGCTATTATCCGTATAACAACTTTGCTTCTTCGGTAATCGGATTTGTCAATTCCGACGGTCAGGGAAGCGGCGGAGTTGAGCAGGAATACAATGACGTGCTTAACGGAATCGCCGGCAGACGCGTTACATCCAAAAACGGAAGAAACGAAGCAATCGGCACGGATTACGAAACCATTTACGAGGCTCATCAGGGCGCGGGAGTGGTTCTTACCATAGACGAAACTATTCAGTACTATCTTGAAGAAGCTCTTGCGCAGGCTGTTGAAGACCATGACGCAATGAATGCTTACGGAATTGTAATGGACGTTGAAACCGGCGCGATTCTTGCAATGTCAACAATGCCCGGATATGACCTGAATAAACCCAGAGAAATTGCGAATCCGAAGCTAAGCGAAATGATAAAGGACCTCAAGGAGGAAAGGGCAAAGGAAAACGAGGGCAAGGAAGTTGACGAAGAAGAGGAAAAGCAGAAAGAGGCGGAAGATAACCTTAACGCTCTCTTCGCTCAGTGGAGAAACAGAGTTGTCAGCGATACCTATGAACCCGGTTCGGTTTTCAAAACCTATGTTCTTTCCGCGGCGCTCGAGGAAGGCGTTGTAGATGAAAATACAACCTACGATTGCGTGGGCGGTATTCAGGTAGCGAATAACTACATCAAATGCTGGAAAACTACGGGACACGGACACGAAACATTGGCGCAGGGACTTATGAACTCCTGCAACCCGTTCTTTATCACAATCGGACAGAAAATGGGACCCGAGCTTTTCTACAAATACTTTGAGGCGTTCGGTTTTACCGAAAAAACCGGCATTGACCTTCCGGGCGAAGTCAGTCCGACTCCCGGCGTTACATATCATACGCTTGAAAAGCTCAATCTTCCCGAGCTTTCATCAAGCTCGTTCGGTCAGACTTTCCAGATAAGCCCGATTCAGATGATTACCGGTATTTCCTGCATAGCCAACGGCGGAAAACTGATGAAGCCTTACGTTGTGGCTAAAACAATCGACAGCGAGGGTAACACGATTTCCGAAACAAAGCCGACTGTACGCAGACAGGTAATCAGTGAAAAGACTTCAAAACAGGTAGCCTCCATTATGGAGGAGGTTGTTTCTCACGGAACGGGTAAAAACGCTTACGTTCCGGGTTATCGCGTAGCAGGTAAAACGGGTACTTCGGAAAAATTGACAAATGAAGGACAGTATATTGCCTCTTTCTCGGGCTTTGCTCCTGCGGACAATCCGAAAATTGCGGTTCTTGTCGCTATTGACGAACCTCAGGGCGAGCACGGAGGCGGCGCTATCGCAGCCCCTGTTGTCGGCTCGATATTTGAAAAAACACTTGTCTATCTGAATGTCGAAGCGCAGTATACCGATGAAGAACTTGCAAAAATTACAAAGACCGCTCCGAGCGTAGCCGGTAAAACCGTAGCCGCAGCGAGAAGCGAAATCACTTCCGCAGGATTTGACATCAAGGTTGTCGGTAACGGCGATACGGTTGTTTCGCAGATGCCTTCGCCGAATTCTTCGCTTCCCGCGGACGGAGTTATCGTAGTCTACACGGACAGTGACAGTGAAGCGGTTACGGCACAAGTACCGGATCTTACCGGAATGTCAATCAGCGGCGCAAATCAGACTGCTGTATATTCCGGATTCAACATAAAGATTATCGGCGCAACCTATAACAACGGCGAGGTTGTTTCTTACAGGCAGAGCGTAACGCCCGGAACTCAGGCGGAAATCGGGTCGGTAATCACGGTTTACTTTAAATCAAACGTTAATGTAGTCGACGGATAATTCAATTCGGGAGATTAAGAAATGAAGCTTAGCGAATTATTAAAAGAAATCAGCACATCAAGTTCATACGAAGACAGAGAGGTTACAATAGTAACCGACAAAAGCTCCGAAATCGTTGAGGGCTGCGTGTTTGTGTGTATCAAAGGCGGACGGTTTGACGGCCACACAGCCGCGGGCAAAGCGCAGACTCTCGGCGCTGCTGCGGTAATCTGCGAACACAGCGTAGGCGTTGACAATGAGATAATCGTTGAAAATACCCGCTGCGCTTATTCAAAAATCTGCGCCGCATATTTCGGCAACCCGTCAAGAAAGCTTCGCCTTATCGGCGTAACGGGTACGAACGGCAAAACAACAACGACGTTCTTAATCAAAAGCATACTTGAAACTCTCGGCGAAAAGGTCGGTCTTATCGGTACGGTAAAGAATTATGTAGGAGAAAAGGAGTATGTTTCGTCGCTGACAACTCCCGACAGCAAGGATTTGCAGAAGCTTTTCAGCGAAATGGTTTATGATAACTGCAAATATTGCGTTATGGAGGTTTCTTCTCAGGCTCTCGCTCAGGGTAGAGTGGACGGATGCCATTTTGACGCCGCCATTTTTACAAATCTTACCCAGGACCACCTTGATTATCACGGCACTATCGAAAATTATATGGCTGCGAAGCACAGACTGTTTGAGATGTGCGACCGGGCTATTATAAACGCCGATGATAAGGCGAGCGAATATATGGTCAGCGGAACTTCCTGCAAGGTAACGACATTCTCCGTTAAAAGCGACTATGCGGACTATACGGCAAAGAATATTATCCACAGGGCGACAAGAGTTCAGTATGACCTTGTCGGCAAAGAGAATATCGGCAGGGCGAACGTGAATATTCCCGGCGGATTTACAGTATATAATTCTATGGGCGCGGTAATTGCTCTTACCGAACTCGGATTTGAATTTTCGTCGGTTCTGTCCGCGCTTCGCATCTGTCTGGGCGTTCCCGGAAGAGTTGAAATAGTTCCGACAGAAACCGATTATACGGTAATAATAGATTACGCTCACACGCCCGACGGACTTGAAAACGTTATCGGAGCAATGAGGGAAATAACCCCCGGCAGGATTATAACCGTTTTCGGTTGCGGCGGCGACAGAGATAATACCAAACGTCCGATAATGGGTAAAATCGCAGGGGATATGTCGGATATAGCCGTCGTAACGAGCGACAATCCGAGAACGGAAGACCCGGACGTAATAATTGACCAGATTGTTTCCGGAATGAACGAATCGAAGGCGAAAGTTGTCAGGATAACCGACAGGACTCAGGCGATAAGATACGCCCTTTCGGAAGCGAAAAAAGACGATATCGTGCTTTTGTGCGGTAAAGGTCACGAAACTTATCAGGTTCTTGCGAACGGCAAAATCCATTTTGACGAAAGAGAAATAGTAAAGGATATATTAAATGAAACTGTTGCTGAGTGAAATTGCCGGTTGCCTCGGCGTTAAAACAAAAGATGAAGCGGTAATTACTTCCGTTTCGACCGATACGAGAAAAATCCGTGAGGGCAGTCTTTTCGTTTGTCTTAAAGGCGAACGGTTTGATGCTCATGATTTTATAAACGACGCCGTTGAAAGAAAAGCGGCTGCAATAGTGAGCGAAAAAGACGTCGCGTGTTCCGTTCCGGTTTTAAGGGTTGAAAGCACTCATAAGGCGCTTCTTGACATTGCAGGAATGTATCGCGAAAAATTTGATATTCCCGTAGTCGGTCTTACGGGCTCGGTGGGAAAAACGACGACAAAGGAAATGATCTGGTGCGTTATGAACGAAAAGTTCAATACGCTTAAAACTCAGGGAAATCTCAATAATGAAATCGGACTTCCCACTACGCTGTTCACACTTGACGAAAGCACCGAGGCCGCCGTAATTGAAATGGGCATGAACCATTTCGGCGAGATTTCACGCCTTACTAACACGGCAAAGCCGACGCTTGCGGTAATAACAAATATCGGAGTTTCGCATATTGAATTTTTAGGTTCGAGAGACGGTATTTTAAAGGCAAAATGCGAAATATTCGAGGGTATGAAGCCGGGTTCGTTTGCCGTTCTCAACGGCGACGACGATAAGCTGATTACCGTAAAGAACGACAGTCTTAAGATTGTTTATTACGGGATTGAAAATGAAAACTGTTTTGTTCGCGCCTGCGATATCAGGCAAAACGGACTGAACACAACATTTACGGTCAAATACGGTTCTTCTTCTCAGAAGGTAACTATTCCGACAGTCGGGCTGCATAATGTTTATGACGCTCTTGCGGCCTTTACGGTAGGCATTTGCCACGAAATCGAGCCGGAAAGAATAGCCGAAGGGCTTTCAAAATATACGCCTGCGGGTATGCGTCAGAGAGTGAAAAATATAAACGGAATAACGGTTGTTGAAGATTGCTATAACGCAAGTCCCGATTCACAGAAGGCTGCAGTTGACACGCTTCTGGCGCTCGGCGGCAAAAGAAAAATCGCAGTTCTCGGCGATATGCTGGAACTCGGCGAGAGTTCGCCCGAGTTACACGCTTCTGTGGGAAGGTACGTCAGCGAAAAAAGTATTGATATGCTTTTTACTTACGGCGAACTGAGCAAAAACACTGCTTCGGCTGTTACAAACCCGAAAACAGACTGTTTTTCATTCGATTCAAAGGATGAACTTACGGAAAAACTTCTCGAAACGCTTGAAGAAGGCGACGTTGTTCTCTTTAAGGCAAGCAGGGGAATGAAACTTGAGGAAGTAATAAATAAACTCTATGGGGAGTGGAATTACAATGAATAATTATTTTGCGTTGGCTTTAACCGCAATAACGAGCTTTCTTATTGCATTTTTACTCGGATTTATTCTTATTCCGTGGCTTCGTAAGCTGAAATTCGGGCAAACTATACTTGATATAGGCCCCGCATGGCACAAGTCCAAGCAAGGCACTCCCGTAATGGGCGGACTTATGTTTATTGTTTCCGTAATCGTGTCCTTTGCGGTTACCGTTGCGGTTTCATTTCTTCTTAAAAACACCGATATAATCGGCGGCGGCGCTCTTGACGCTTCCGCAAGAAAAATAAAAGTTTATGCCGGTATTCTTCTTGCAGTCGGTTTCGGCGCAATCGGATTTCTGGACGATTATATAAAAGTTGTAAAAAAACGCAACAAAGGTCTTTCCATTATTCAGAAGACAATTCCTCAGCTTATTATTTCGCTTGCGTATCTCGGCACGATTTATCAGGGTGGAAGCAAATATATGTTTATTCCGTTTGTCGGCAATACGCCCGAGCTCGGCTGGTTCTTTTTCGTGTTCGGAATCTGCGTAATTTACGGCGGAATTAACGCTGTTAATTTCACTGACGGCGTAGACGGACTTTGCGCTTCCGTTACGGCTGCCGCTTCGATAGGATTCATCGCTATTGCGGTACTGAATAAATTTTTCGGCATGGGAATTGTTGCCGCTGCGCTACTCGGAGGATGTTTAGGCTATCTTATCTGGAACTGGCATCCCGCAAAGGTAATGATGGGCGACACGGGCTCAATGTTTTTGGGCGGACTTGTTGTAGCTCTTGCTTATATGATAGACTGTCCGATTATTCTTATCTTAATCGGCATAATCTATGTAATTGAAGGAATGTCCGACGTTATCCAGATCGGTTATTTCAAAATCACTCACGGAAAACGCATTTTCAAAATGGCTCCGATTCATCATCATTTTGAGATGTGCGGATGGAAGGAAACAAAAATCGTGACGGTCTTTACTGTTATAAATCTTGTCGGCGCGCTTCTCGGAGCGGCTGTGATATATTACGGTAGCAAATTCTGATTTCATTTAAGAGGTTTTACTATGCCGCAGGCTGAAAACAAAACTCAAAAGGGGAAACTCACGCTCTGGTCAAAGGGCGGTATTGACGCGCCGTTCGCGATTATTGTAATGGTGCTTCTTGCCGTAGGTCTTGTTATGATGTATTCGGCAAGCTATACCTACTCCTTTTATGACAGGGGCGACAGCTCCGCCATGATAAAAAATCAGCTTATGTTTGCGGTAATCGGCGTGGCAGGCATGTACTTTGCCTCAAAGCTCAATTATAAAATCATAAAGCTCTTTGCTCCGCTTATTCTTATCGGAACAATAGGTCTTCTGGGTCTTGTTCTCGTTTTACCTGAGTATAAACCGGGATTCCACAGGTGGATTAACCTCGGATTTACCACATTCCAGCCCTCGGAAATTGCTAAATTTGCGCTTATAATTTTCTGCGCATGGGGAATGGAAAAGCATCATTCCGTAATTCTCGGCAGGTCAAGACTTAAAAGCAACTGGGCAAAAAAGCTTTCTCACAGCGATATCGGAAGGGTCATGACCGGTTCGTTCGGGATTACGCTTTTTTACGCATTTATTGTAATCCTCGTTGCAGGTCTCGTTTTCCTTGAGAATCATATGTCCGGCACGATTCTTATGCTCGGAATCGGCGCTGTAATGCTGTATCTCGGCGGATTTAACCGCTGGTATTTCATAATTGCCGGAGTCGGAGTAGCAATTGCGGTTATTTATATGCTTATCAATAAACAGCGTATAATCGACTCCTACGAAAACGGGACGATTACAAATCCAATACTCAAGGCATATATGAGCGAAAGAATTGTCGCATGGCTCGACAAGGATTTTGACCCGCTCGGCGCAAGATGGCAAACGGATAACTCAATTTACGCCATCGGTTCGGGCGGCTTCTGGGGGGTCGGGCTCGGTAATTCCAAGCAGAAGCACATGTATGTTTCCGAGCCGCAAAATGACTTTATATTCTCGATTGTTGTCGAAGAACTCGGCTTTATCGGAGCTGCAATTATTCTTGTTCTCTTCGGGCTTCTTATTTGGAGAGGCGTTGTAATAGGAATAAAGGCCAAGGACAGATTCGGCTCTCTTCTTGCAATGGGAATTGTTTTTCAGGTCGGTCTTCAGGTGGTTTTAAACGTAGCCGTTGTATCCGATTTTATACCGAACACGGGTATTTCCCTCCCGTTCTTCAGCTACGGAGGCACGTCTCTTGACATGCTGCTTTTTGAAATGGGAGTAGTGCTGAGTATTTCACGTCAGGCGAACGTTGAAAAAATACAGAGTAAGAAAACGGCGGTGAAAAGCAAATGAGAGTAGTTTTTTCAGCCGGGGGAACCGGCGGACATATTAATCCCGCGCTTGCCGCCGCAGGCGAGCTTAAAAGCCGTCACCCCGATGCGCAGATTCTTTTTATCGGCGCGAAGGACAGGATGGAGGCTACGCTCGTACCTAATGCGGGTTTTAAGCTTGAAACAATAAAAATCAGCGGATTTTACAGAAAAATCAGCGTTAAAAATCTGTTCAAAAACGCCGGAACGGTTTTACATATTGTTACGTCGTCATTTCAGGTTAAAAAAATATTAAAAGAATTCAAACCCGACGTTGTAGTCGGCTTCGGCGGATATGCAAGCGGACCCACGCTTCGCACTGCCGCAAAAATGGGAATAAAAACAGCAATTCACGAGCAGAATGCCTATCCCGGAGTAACCAATAAGGCTCTTGCAAAAGAAGTTGACAAGGTTATGCTGACGGTTGAGGCGGCGAAAAAGCACCTGAAATTCAAAAACGAGCCGGTTATTACCGGACTTCCCGTAAGGAATGAAATACTTTGTGCTGACAGAAGCTTTGCAAGAAGCGAGCTTCACCTTAAAGACAGCGATATTCTGATTTTATCAATGGGCGGTTCGCAGGGCGCAAAAATAATCAATAAAAATATAGCCGGAATGATAACAAATCTCTGGAAGGATAAAAACCTTGTGTTCCTTCACGCTACGGGCGAATACGGCAAAGAATGGATGCCGCAGATGCTTCGTGACGCAGGGGTTGAAATCGGCGATAACGTAAGAATAGTCGAGTATATAAACAATATGGAGGTCGCTCTTCCCGCCGCAGATATAGTTATTTCCCGCGCGGGCGCTTCAAGTCTTTCGGAAATTGAAGCAGTCGGCAAGGCTTCTATACTTATTCCTTCGCCGAATGTTGCGGAAAATCATCAGTATCACAACGCAATGTCGCTCGTTGAGAAAAATGCGGCTAAAATAATCGAAGAAAAGGATATAAGCCCGGAACTTCTCACCAAGACGGTTAAAGAGCTTATAGACAATCCTTCGCTTCGGGCTAAGCTCGGCGAAAATGCGCTGAAAATGGCAAAGCCGGAAAGCAAAAAGCTGATCTGCGATATAATTGAGTCGCTTGCAGGCTGAACGTTTTGTAACAGATAAGCATAATATGTGCAGGGGATATATTTCCCTGAGAGGTGCATATTATGAAATTTCTTTTAGAAGGCGGGTATCCGCTTGAGGGTGAAATATCGGTTCAGGGGAGCAAGAACAGCGTTCTGCCGATTCTTGCGGCAACGCTCCTCATTGACGGAGTGAGCGTTATACATAACTGTCCTTTGATTTCCGACGTTTCGGCTGCAAAAAGTATTCTGCGCGATTACGGTTGTCTTGTAAAAAGCGAAAAAAATACGGTGATTGTCGACGCTTCAAGTCTTAAAGAAGGCGACGTAACCGATTCTCTGCTTCGTCAGATGCGTTCTTCAATCCTTTTTCTCGGGCCTGTTCTTTCAAGACTCGGCAAGGCGCGGTTCTGCTTTCCGGGTGGCTGTGAAATAGGATTAAGACCGATTGATTTGCATCTTAATGCAATAAAAAAGCTCGGTTCAAAAGTCGTTGAGGAAAACGGTTCCGTGATTTGCAGCGCGGACAAAAGGATGTCAGGCGAAAAAATACATCTGACATTCCCGAGCGTCGGCGCCACGGAAAGCGTAATGCTCTGCGCTGTTCTCGCAAAGGGAACAACCGTGCTTTCCAACGCCGCAAGAGAACCCGAAATAGTTGACCTTGCTTCATTTCTGAATAAAGCCGGAGCAAAAATCCGCGGCGCAGGTGAAAGCACGCTTATAATCGAAGGCGTCGATAAGCTTCATTCCGTTGAGCATACCGTAATTTCGGACAGAATCGCCGGAGCTACTTATCTTTTTTGCGCGGTTTCTTCCGGCGGAAAAATAAAGGTCAACAATCTTGACGTTTCTTTCCTTCAGTCGGTTTTTCCTCTTCTTGAAGAGTGCGGTTGCACGCTAAAATACGAAAAGAACTCCGTTTTTTTATCTGCGCCGGAAAGGATAAATGCGGCTTCAACCGTAAGAACAATGCCTTATCCGGGATTTCCGACCGATTTGCAGTCGCCCGCAGCCGCAATGTTAAGCACTGCCGACGGCACATCGGTTATAGTTGAAAACATATTTGAAAACAGGTTCAAATATATCGGGCAATTGAACAGAATGGGAGCAAATATCCGGGTCGAAGGCAGGACTGCCATCATTCAGGGAGTCCGAAGACTGCGCTCCGCCGAAGTTGACGCTTGTGACCTTCGCGGAGGATTTGCGCTCATAATTGCCGCTTTAAATGCAAGCGGAATAACACAGATAAACAATATTTCACATATTGACAGGGGATATGAAAGAGCCGAAGATGTTTTGTCTTCGCTCGGTGCAAAAATAAAAAGGATTACCTAAATGAACACAATGAGAAACAACCCGCAGACAGCTTTGTCGCGCGACGAAAGAAGACACGTAGTTTCGCTGAAAAAACATAAACAGCGCCGGAGAAGAAAAATTCTGGCGCTTTGCGTGCTTGCTCTGCTGATTATAGGAGTCGGAATTGCCCTGTCGCTGACGGTGTTCTTTCATATAACAGAGTTAAAAGTAGTTGACAGCGCAAGATATACCGAACAGCAGGTAATTGACGCAAGCAATATTAAGCTTCAGGAAAATATGTTCCTTTGCGATACGGAAAAGGCGGCTGAAAATATAAAAACAACGTTGCCGTACATTGAAGAAGTATCCGTAAAACGCTCCCTTACCGGAAGAATGACTCTTACCGTTAAGGAAACAAGGGCTGCAATGGCGATTGACGAGGACGAGGGATATGTCCTTTTAAGCGATAAATGCAAGGTTCTTGAACGCAGCCTGCTGCTTCCGGAAAACGTTTGCATTGTTAACGGAGTGACCTGCTACGAGGCAAAGGAAGGGCAGACAATAGTCTTTAACGACATGTATTCTTCGGACGGAAAAACAGTTTTAAGAACGAATGAAAAGCTCATTGAGGATCTGACAAACGCCTGCGCGAATGTTTCCGATTATTTTCCGGACGGAAAAGTCAATGAGATTGATATGAGTGATATTAACAATCTCGAAATGATTTACGAGTACAGGATTCTTCTTAAATGCGGCGAAATTTCAAAGCTGAGTAAAACGCTCGAATTTGCCGGCGCGATAATCGGAAGGCTTGACGGAGAGAACCCGAATTATAAGGGAATTGTCGACCTTCGTATTGAGAATAAGGCTTATTATAATGAGGGTGATTTTGAAACGACAACCGAACCCCCGACCGAAAAACCGCAGGAACCGTTAACTGATGAAAACGGCGAAGTAATTGAAACCGAAACCGAACCGCAGGAACAGAACACCGAACAGGAAAATTAGTTCAAAAAATAAACTGTAAAGTCTTGAAATTTGTAAATATATATGGTATTATGTAATTTGTAAATTTGTATAGTCCATAACCAGTATGTTAGGAGGATATAAAACAATGGCATTTGAAATCGATAACAATGTTCAGGAAGAAGCAACATTAATTAAGGTAATCGGTATCGGCGGCGGCGGCGGAAACGCTGTTAACCGCATGGCTAATTCCGGTATTGACGGCGTTGAATTTATTGTCGCCAATACGGACAAGCAGGCTCTTGATTCATCAGCTGCTACCGTTAAAATCCCCATGGGCAAAACCGGCAGAGGCGCCGGCGCCCGTCCCGAGGTCGGTCAGAAAGCTGCTGAAGACAGCAGAGAGCAGATCGAACCCCACCTTGAAAATGTTGATATGCTTTTCGTTACTGCAGGTATGGGCGGCGGCACAGGCACAGGAGCTGCTCCCGTTATCGCAAAGCAGGCAAGAGACAAGGGTATCCTTACGGTCGGTATCGTAACAAAGCCCTTTGACTTTGAAGGTAAACGCCGCATGCAGCAGGCTGAAGCAGGCATTGAAGAGCTTGCAGAGTGCGTTGACAGCCTTATTGTTATCCCCAATGACAGACTTAAATTTGTTTCCGATCAGAAAATTACATTCGCAAATGCTTTCGAAATCGCTGACGGCGTTCTTTATCAGGGCGTTAAAAGCATTTCCGACCTTATTAAAGTCAAAGGTATGATTAACCTTGACTTCGAGGACGTTTCCGCAGTTATGAGGAACGCAGGACGCGCTCACATGGGCGTCGGCCGCGCTTCCGGCAAGGATAAGGCAGAGCAGGCTGCTAAGGCTGCTATCACAAGCCCGCTTCTTGAAACCACAATCGACGGCGCGAAGGGCGTTATCATTAACATAACTGCTGCTCCTGACATTGACCTTGAAGATGTTTATGCAGCTTCCAATATTGTTAAGGAAACGGCTTCCGATGACGCTAACGTTATCTTCGGCGTTGCTTTCAATGAAGAGCTTGACGACGAAATGATCGTTACTGTTGTTGCTACCGGCTTCGGCGGTCCCGAAGACAGGAAAAAGAATATGGACTCCAACTTCCCGTCATACGACGAGGACGTTGACATAAGCTCTTCCTCAACCGGAATTAAAGACGAGGATATCATTGACGTAATGCATATCTTCGACAGGAACTGATTGCTTTTTTGAACATTACATTATATTTAAGGGCGGGATTAGGGCGATACCGATAAGGAGGTTTAAGCCCTAAAACGGACACTTTTCCGCTATAACTTCTTCAAAAACTGGGTTAAGGCACAAAGCCTTAACCCCGTTTTGTTCAATGTTCTAACGAAAAATTGCCTCTTTTTAGGGTGCGAAGCAGTTTTGGCAAAGTAATTTTAGTTCATAAAGTGATTACAAAATCCCCTGCATACTTTCGTATTCAGGGGATTTTTAATTGCTTTAGGGACAAAAAGACAAAGCCAAAACCTAAACATCCTTATCGGTATCGCCCTTTATTCCGCCCTTGTTTTTTGTTAGATTTTTTTGGATGATGAAATAATGAAACCTTACTGTCTGTATCGCCGCTGCGCCGGTTCTGTTCAGGCTGTAACGGATAGCTTTTAAGCATTTTTATATAACTCATTAAGCATCCGCATAAAAATTATTGATAAAGAACATAAAATATGTTATCATATTCTAATAGGGAGGAACGTGCTATGCGAAATCTGACTTTGCTTGTTGATTTGTATGAGTTGACCGTTGCGGACAGTCTTTTCAGAAGCGGAAAGGGCGAAACGGTTTGCTGCTTTGACCTTATTTTCCGCAAAAATCCCGATAACGGCGGCTTCGTAATTATGGCCGGACTCGAACAGGCTGTAGAATATCTTAATAACCTCAGATTTACTTCGGACGATATTGAATATCTGCGTTCAAAGGGCTTAAGCGAGAAGTTTTTAGATTATCTTTCCGATTTCAAGTTTTCCTGCGACGTGTGGGCGGTTCCCGAGGGAACGCCCGTATTCCCGAATGAACCGATAGTAAAGGTCCGCGGCAAAGCGATTGAAGCCCAGCTTATTGAAAGCATGCTTCTTTTGTGCATCAATCATCAGTCGCTTATTGCTACCAAGGCGAACAGGCTTGTACGCGCCGCTCACGGCAGGGAAATTGCCGCTTTCGGCACTCGCCGCGCGCAGGGCTTTGACGGTGCCGTTTACGGAGCAAGAGCCGCCTATATCGGCGGTTGCAGTAAAATTGCGAATATTAAAAGCAGCAGGGATTTCGGTATTCCGACTCTTAACACAATGACTCATTCGTTTGTCCAGATGTATGATAACGAATATGACGCTTTCTGCGCCTATGCGAAAGCAAATCCCGATTCCTGCAGCCTGATTGTCGATACTTACGACACGATTAATTCCGGTGTTCCCAATGCAATCAAGGCGTTTGACACGGTTCTCGCTCCTCTGGGTAAAAGACCCGAAAGCGTACGCATTGATTCGGGCGATATTTCATATCTGTCCCAGAAGATTCGCCGCATGCTCAATTCCGCAGGTTATCCCGACTGCGATATTGTCGCCTCGAACAGCCTTGACGAATATATAATCAGGGATATGATGCTTCACGGCTGTAAGGTCGATTGCTTCATAGTCGGAGAAAGGCTTATAACAAGCGCATCTTCGCCGATTCTCGGCTGCGTTTACAAGCTGTGCGCGGTTGAAGAAAACGGCGAAATGATTCCCAGAATCAGCCTTTCGGAAAATGTCAGCAAAATCACGACTCCTGCCTCTAAAAGAGTTTTCAGGCTTTTTGATATGGCAAACGGAAAGGCTATTGCAGACTATATTACCACCGAAGACGAAACAGTTGATGAGGACGAACCGCTTGAGCTTTTCGATCCGGACTTCGCATGGAAGCGCAAGACGGTTACCCGTTTTGTAGCGCGCGAGTTGCTTGTGCCGGTTTTTGAAAAGGGCAAACAGGTTTATTCTCTTCCATCTCTTGATGAAATCCGTTCCTATTGTCTTGAGCAGGTTGACACTCTCTGGGACGAGGTTACGAGATTTGAAAACCCTCATAATTATTATGTGGATTTGTCCGAAAAGCTCTGGAATATTAAAAATGAATTATTATTAAAATACAGAACAGGCGGTAAAACAGAATGAATATTTGGCATGATATTGAACCCGAAAGAATTTCAAGAAACGCGTTTGACGCAGTAATCGAGATTCCGAAGGGAAGCAAAATGAAATATGAGCTTGACAAAAGCACGGGTATGCTCCGCCTTGACAGAGTGCTTTATACCTCGACTCACTATCCTGCAAACTACGGCTTTATTCCCCGTACATACGCCAAGGATAACGACCCGCTGGACGTACTTGTGCTCTGCTCGGAAAAAATTGAACCGATGGCTCTTGTCAAGTGCTATCCCATAGGCGTTATTTCTATGCTTGACAGCGGTATGCCCGACGATAAAATAATTGCAATTCCGTTTGATGACCCAACTTACAATACATATAAGGATATCAGTCAGCTGCCGGTGCATATTTTTGAAGAAATGACTCACTTCTTCTCCGTTTATAAAACTCTTGAGAATAAGGAAACCGTCATTGACGAGGCAAAGGGAGTTCTTGACGCGATTACAATTATCGAAGAATCAATAGAAGCCTATAAAGAAAAATTCGGTAAATAAAAATGAGTCCTCAATTAATTAAAATACTTATAATTGCCGCTATCATAATATGTGTCGGAGTAGTTTTAGCGGGAATAATAAAATTTGTCCGTCGCGTCGGCAGAAGCGCCGAAGCTCAGGTGGTTAAAGAGCTTGTCAATCTCGTAAATGAAAACGGACTCGATTTTGTTTCCGAACCCGAACATCCGAGACTTATTTCCAATATGAACAGGATTTATCTGCCTATGATTTTAAAGGATTTTCCCGATTTTGACTGGGACGAAATCCGAAAAATGCTGGAGACTCAGATAAAAAAAGAATTCTCCGACAGGGAGAATTTTGCTATCGACGAAACAGTTGTTTCCCGATACGAGAAAACCGGTAATAAAAGGCTGATAAAGTGCGAGTCCTCCGCGTCTTTTGATGAGGAAGAACAGAAAAACTATATCTGTGTCCAGTCCGTCCTTTCGTTTATTAATTCCAAGAAAGCCGAAGGCGAAAATCAGGCTCATGCGCTCACATGTGAAAAATGCGGCGCTCCGCTTACAAGGAAACCCGACGGCGAAGTCGTATGCGAGTATTGCTCAACCGTTGTAGTAGGCGAAAAAGTCTGGACAGTAACAAGTATTAAAGAAAAATAAAAAAACCTTCCCAATGGGAAGGTTTTTTGTTTTCAATTCAGTTTTTAAGACTTTGCAACGGAGCCGGAATCCTTCCGCCTCGGTTTATGAATTTTTCGGGTGAGTATGTATTAACTTTCATAATCGGACAAGAGCCGAAAAGACCGCCGAATTCAATCTCTTCGCCGTCTTTAACGCCTATTGCCGGAATAATTCTTACAGCTGTTGTCTTGGAGTTTACCATTCCGATTGCCGCTTCGTCTGCTATTATTCCCGAAATAATTTCCGCGCTCGTGTCGCCGGGAACTGCAATCATATCAAGACCTACCGAACATACGGCAGTCATTGCTTCAAGCTTTTCAATCTTCAGAGCGCCGCTTCTTGCCGCGTCAATCATACCCGAGTCTTCCGATACGGGTATAAATGCGCCCGAAAGTCCGCCGACGTGTGACGAAGCCATTACGCCGCCTTTTTTGACTGCGTCGTTTAAGAGCGCAAGACACGCTGTTGTGCCGCATGCGCCGCACTGTTCAAGACCCATCTCTTCGAGTATATGAGCTACCGAATCGCCGACAGCGGGCGTAGGAGCGAGCGAAAGGTCAACAATTCCGAACGGAACGTTAAGCCTTTGGGCTGCCTGAGAAGCAACAAGCTGTCCCATACGGGTAATTTTAAACGCAGTTTTCTTAACCATATCGGCAACTTCGGTTATATTTGTTTCCGGAATTTTTGAAAGCGCGCTTCTTACGACTCCGGGTCCGGAAACGCCGACATTAATAACGCAGTCCGGTTCGCCTGCGCCGTGGAAAGCGCCTGCCATAAACGGGTTGTCATCGGGAGCGTTACAGAAAACAACCAACTTCGCCGGACCCCAGAGCCCGTCATCTTTGGTTCTTTCGGCGCACTCGCGAACAATTTTTCCCATAAGCTTAACTGCGTCCATATTAATTCCCGCTTTGGTCGAGCCGATGTTGACGGACGAGCAAACTCTGTCCGTAATGCTCAGCGCTTCGGGAATGGAGCGGATTAATTCCTCGTCGCCTGCGGCAAAGCCTTTCTGGACAAGAGCCGAATAACCGCCTAAAAAGTTAACTCCGACCGCCTTTGCCGCCTTGTCGAGCGTTTTGGCGTATTCAACGGGATTTCCGCCGCTTGAAGCGCAAATCATTGCTACGGGCGTAACGGAAATACGCTTGTTGATAATCGGTATGCCGTATTCCTTTTCAATCTGCTCGGCGGTAACAACAAGCTTTTCGGCTTTTTTTGTTATCTTATCGTAAATTCTTTCACACGAAACCTTAATGTCGGACGAGGCGCAGTCAAGCAGGGAAATACCCATAGTGACTGTTCTGATATCAAGATTTTCATCCTGTATCATATTTATGGTTTCAAGAATATCTTTAGTATTAATCATTTTCGCTTACTCCGATTCAAATGTGATGCATTGTATTGAAAACATCTTCGTGCATGACGTGAATAACAAGATTCATTTCCTTGCCGTCGGAAGCAAGTCTGTCGGAAAAGACGGCAAACTCGGTGTTGATTTTACTCGTGTCAACAAGCATTATCATACAGAACATATCCTGAAGGATTGACTGCGAAACTTCGATAACGTTAACGTTACATTCCGAACAAAGCGCGCTGACCTTGGCAAGAATGCCTACCATATCTTTTCCTACAACGGTAATAACAGCTCTCATTTTATTTCCTCCCGAAAAAATGTTGATTTATTTTATCACATTTTTTTATTTTTCTCAACAAATAATTGCCAATATGCGTATGTTTATGTTATATTTATACTATATTATTTCCTCCGGGGGTGCAGTATGAAGATTAAAGCTGCGGCAAAAATTAATTTGCTTCTTGATATTCTTAAAAAGCTTGACAACGGTTATCACAGCCTTTTTATGATAATGCAATCCGTCAGCTGCTTTGACGAGGTTGAAGTCAATCTTACCGACAGCGGAGAAATATTAATCGATTGCGGTTCTTCCCCGCTTAAAAATGACGAAACAAATATCGCCTACAAGGCGGCAAAAGCATTTTTCGATTTTACAAAAACCCAAAACAGCGGACTTGAAATAAAAATAAAAAAGAATATCCCCCTTGCGGCGGGACTTGCCGGAGGAAGCGCAGACGGCGCGGCGGTTATTTTTGCTTTAAACAGGCTTTATAAAACTGGACTTTCGGACAATCAGTTAAGGCAAATCGGCGTAAAGGTAGGCGCGGATGTTCCGTTCAGCCTTCTCGGAGGAACTGCGCTTGCGCTTAATATCGGCGAAATACTCGCTCCTCTTCCCGATATTAAAGATTGTTTTATTGTACTCGCGAAACCCGATGAAGCCGTCGCCACCGCGGGCGCTTACGCTTCGTTTGACAAGGCGTTTAATATAAGACATCCCGACAATGCCTCGATGCTTGAGGCTCTGGCAAATAACGACAGCGAAAAAGCATTCACGCTTATAGAAAATGTTTTTGAACAGGTTATCGACGTTCATTCAAGACCGTATATAAAACATACTATGAGATTGTTCGGAAGCAAGGCTGCCTGCATGAGCGGAAGCGGACCTACGGTTTTCGGAATTTTTGGTAAAAAGGAAGACGCCGAAAAATGCGCTGCGGAACTGAAAAAGAGCATGAAAGAGGTTTTCGTTACCGTTCCGACGGCGAAATCGCTGGAAATAATTGAAGAATAAAATAATAAAAACCGTCCAAAACTTTTTTAAGAAAGGACGGTTTTATTTTATGAAAAATGAGAAATTAAGAATAATTATCTCTTCTTTACTTATAGGATTGATTTTATATTCCGCTTTTGAAACGGGACAGTTTTTTTCTTCCTCCGAAAAAATCAGAAGCAGAGTTCTCCGGCTTCATATAAGGGCGAATTCCGATTCTCCCGAAGATCAGGCGTTAAAGCTTCTTGTAAGAGACGAGATTTTAAAAGCCGGAAAAGAGGCATTTTCGGGAGCCGAAAATCTGAATGAAGCGCTTTCAAAAATCGAAGAATCAAAGAGCTTTCTTGAAAAGACTGCTCGGAAAGTTATAGAAGAAAACGGCTTCGACTATCCCGTAAGAATTGAAACGGGAATCGAGTTTTTTAAAACCCGTACTTATGAAAACGAGGTTACTTTGCCTGCCGGGGATTATACCGCCGTTAAAGTAATAATCGGCGACGGAAAGGGCGAAAACTGGTGGTGCGTAATGTTTCCGCCGATGTGCCTTCCCGCAGCAGAAGGGGAAAAGGAACTTTCCGATGTGTTATCGGAAAAGGAAGAAAACCTGACAAAAAAGAATCCGAGATTTGAAATAAGATTTAAAATTGTCGAATTAATTGAAAAAATAAGAATTAAATTAAAATAATACTTAACAAATCCGGTATAATTTGGTATAATCAAAAATGGTGTATTTTAAACTGGGAGAATATGGCTATGCTTAAATATTCCATCATTCCTAAGCCTGTCAGATATGATGCGAAGGAAACAAAAATCGAAATATCAACCAAAACTGCCGTGCTTTGCTCGGAGGAGTTTGTTTCCGTCGGGAAATTTCTGACTTCATATTTAAAAACAAACCCCGAAGAGGGGTCTAACGCCATAAAGATTAAAAAGGTCGGCGGCATCGCAAGAGAGGGCTATGCTCTCTATACCGAAAACGGCGATGTCTACATAAAGGCTTCTACCGAAACAGGCGCTTTTTACGGCGCAATTACGCTTAAATGGATTCTTCTTCAGTCGCCTAAATCGGGCGGAGTCGCTTCCGTCAGCGGATTTTTTATTGAGGATAAACCCGAATATCCTCACCGAGGACTTCTTCTTGACGAGAGCCGCCATTTCTTCGGAGAAGAGACGGTTAAAAAGCTTCTTGACAATATGTCAATGCTTAAAATGAATGTTTTTCACTGGCATCTTGCGGACGATCACGGTTACAGGATAGAAAGCAAGGCGTTTCCGCTTCTCAACGAAATCGGCTCTGTCAGATCTTCAAACAGCCTCGACAGGGAAAACGACGGAACATACGGTCCGTTCTTTTATACTCATGAGCAGATTAAAGATATTGTCAGTTATGCTTCCTCGCTTCATATAAGCGTTATTCCCGAAATTGATATGCCCGGTCACTGCAGCGAATTTCTTGCTTCCTATCCGTCTCTTTCGAGCTCCGCAGAAAAGGTTGAAGTTGCGGTAAGAAACGGCGTTATACCGAATCTGCTTAACGTTACTGATGAAAAGCTCTATGATTTTCTGGATACTCTTTTCGATGAAGTCTGTCCGCTTTTCCCCGATAACCGATTCCACATCGGCAGCGACGAGGCTGTATATACCAAGTGGAAAGAGAATCCCGACATTCAGCGGTTTATGAAAGACAATCGGATTGAGAACGAAAAACAGCTTCAGATTTATTTTATAAACAGGGTTTCCAAAATGCTTTCCGAACGCGGAAAAAGATGTGTGTGCTGGAGCGACTGCATCGAAGAAAATGTCGATAAAAATGTTATCTGTCAGCTCTGGCGCGGCAGGGACAAGGCTCACGTCTTGCCACAGGCTGAAACAAGGGATATAATAGTTTCTCTTACCAATCATTTTTATCTTGATTATTCCCACACAGCGCTTCCGATTAACAGCGTTTATTCGTTTAACGAAAAGGCGCTTCGGCTTCATAAAATAAATAAAAAGATAAACGGCGTGGAGGCTGCGCTGTGGAGTGAATTCATAACAAACGAAAGCGCCCTCGAATGCGGAGTTTTTCCAAGGCTTTCAGCCGTCGCAGAGGTCGGCTGGACGAAGCTCGAAAACAGGAATATTTATGATTTCAAACGAAGAGAGAAGTTTTATCTTCTTATGCTTAAAGCGAGAAATATTAATTACTTCCGTCCTAAGGGAAAACCCTTCGGAATATGGCTCGGGAATATTTATTCCATGGGCGAAAACGGAAAAGATTACTTAAAGAACGAAAAGAAAAAGGAAAGAGAAAAATGACTTATCTTAACTACATCACCCTTGCCGGCGGAATAGGAATGTTCCTTTACGGAATAAAGATTATGGGTGAGGGACTTGAGCTTGCCGCAGGAAACAGGCTCAAGAAAATGCTTGAAAAAATAACAAGCAATAAAATAGTCGCTGTTCTTGTCGGCGCAACAATTACGGCTTTGATTCAGTCCTCGGCTGCCACAACCGTTATGGTAGTCGGTTTCGTCAATACCGGACTCATGCAGCTTTCGCAGGCCGTCGGCGTTATCATGGGCGCAAATATCGGTACGACGATGACGAGCGTACTTATTTCTTTGAATTTAAGCGACTATGCTCCGCTGTTTTTGCTTCTCGGCGTAGTGCTGATAATGTTTTCCAAAAAGAAAAAAGTCAAATTCGTTGGTCAGGTTATTACGGGCTTCGGTCTTTTGTTCCTCGGAATTCATACAATGTCAAGCTCAATGGCTCCTCTGAAATACAGCCCGGCTTTCAAGAACTTCCTTACAAAGGCCACAAACCCGATTTACGGAATTGTTATCGGCTTTATTATTACCGCCGTAATGCAGTCTTCTTCCGCATCAATCGGTATTTTGCAGTCAATGGCAATTCAGGGAATTGTTCCGATTAAATTTTCCGCTTTTGTACTTTACGGTCAGGAAATCGGTTCGTGCGTTCCTACTCTTGTCTCTTCAATCGGAACAAAGGCGAATTCAAAAAGAGCCGCGGTTATTCATCTTCTGTTCAACTGCTTCGGCGCGGGACTTTTTATAGTTATTACAATGTTCACGCCGTATCTTGACCTGATAAAAAGTATTACCGACAATCAGGTAGTTCAGATTTCAATAATGCACATTCTCTTTAAAGTAATCAATACGGTTGTCCTTCTTCCGTTTTCCGACTGGCTTGTCAAACTTTCGTGTAAAATTGTACGCGACAAGGACGACGGAGAAAATACTCTCACTCTTGAATACCTTGACGACCATATTCTTACCACTCCGCCTATCGCAGTTCTTCAGGCGGGAAGGGAAACGCTCCGTATGGCTTCGCTTGCAAGAAACAATCTTATGGTTGCGAGTAAGATGCTGCTTAATAATGACATCGGGAAGTTTGACGAGGTAATGCAGACCGAGGAGCTAATAAACTTCTTGAACCATAAAATCACGCATTATCTTGTTAAAATCAACGCCCTTGAAATCAGCCGCGAGGACGCAAAATATATCGGACGTCTGTTCCATGTTGTAAACGATATTGAGCGTATCGGCGACCATGCGCAGAATATTGCCGAAGCGGCGGTTTCCGAACATGATGAAGAAATAGTTTTGACAAATCAGGCTAAAAAAGAAATGAAAAACATGATTGATACCGTTTTCCGTCTTCTTGACGAAGCGATAGCTACTTTCGACATGCAGGAACTCGATATTGAAAAAGCTAAAGAAATTACGGCTCTCGAGGACGAAACGGACTCCCTTAAAGACGCATATCAGATGTCGCATATCGAAAGACTCAATAACGGAGAATGTGAGATGCGAGCGGGAATGCTTTTCATTAATACGCTCATAGACCTTGAAAGGGTAGGCGACCACGCCGAAAATATTGCTTGGGCAGTAAAAGAAAAACCCACTAAACAGGAAATGCAGGTGAATAAGGCATGAATTTTAAAAGAATAGGCGTTAACGACCTTGTCGAGGGTTTCGCAATAATAAAGAGCTGCGAAAAAAAGACCACTCAGCGCGGGGCGAATTATCTTGATATGACTTTGTCCGATAAGGAAGGAAGCATCAACGCCAAGCTCTGGGATTTTAACGACGGGGATGAGATTTTCGAGCCGAATTCTTTTGTAAAGGTCAGAGGTCAGATTACGCAGTTTAACGGTAACGACCAGCTGAGAATCGAAAGAATCCGTAAGGTTACAGACGCCGATAACGTCAGCGTTTCGGATTATGTTCCGTCTGCCGATTACACGGGCGAATTTATGCTCGGCGAAATTAAAAACTGCGTTTCTTCATTTAAAGACGAAGACCTTAAAAGGCTTACGGAATATCTTGTAAACGAAAATGAACAAAAGCTTCTGTATTTTCCGGCTGCGTTCAAGCTCCATCACGCATTCCGCAGCGGATTGCTCATGCACACGCTTTCGCTTGTCAGAATTGCTCAGAGGGTTTGCGAGGTTTACCCGTTTGTAAACCGTGACTTGCTTTTGTGTGGAGCAATACTTCACGATATAGCAAAGCTTGACGAGTTCAATGTTTCCGATACGGGCATAGCGTCCGGCTACACCGTAGAGGGCGAGCTTATCGGCCATCTTGTAATGGGCGCCGTTAAGATTGAAAAGGCATCCGAAAAGCTCGGCATACCGAAGGAAAAAGCTGTGCTTGTTGAACATATGCTCATCTCCCATCACGGTGTTCCCGAATACGGCGCCGCAGTAAGACCGAGGACTCTCGAAGCGGAACTTCTTTCGCAGATCGACCTTATGGACGCAACCGTCTTTGAAATCGTTTCTGCGGTTTCGCCGCTTGCTCCGGGGGATTTTTCTTCCCGTCAGTGGGCGCTGGACGACAGGCGCTTTTACCGTCATGAATTTGAAAATTTTGAAGAGAAAACAAGGTTGGATTAATGGACTGGACTGAAATAAAAATTGAAATTAAAGCGTCCGATATCGAAAAGGCTTCGGATATCGCAAATATGGTTGTGCCTTACGGCATATATATTGAAGACTACCGTAATCTTGAGCAGGACGCCGAAGAAATTGCCCATATAAACCTTATTGACGAACAGCTTTTAAAGAAGGACAGGTCAATAGGATTTGTCCACGTTTACATGCCTCTGACCGAGAATCCGTCCGAAGCGATTCTCTTTCTTGAGGAACGTTTCACTGCGCAGGGAATAGAACATAAAATTGACAAAAGCGTTTGTAAAAACGAGGATTGGGAGAATAACTGGAAAGAGTTTTTCAAGCCCATGAAAATCGGCGAAAAGCTTCTTATCCGTCCTTTGTGGATTGACGAATACGAACCCGACGGCAGGGCGGTTCTTAATATTGAACCGGGGCTCGCTTTCGGCACGGGAAACCACGCTACTACAAGGCTGTGCCTCGAAACGCTTGAAAGATACGTTACAAACGGCTGTAAGGTGCTCGATACGGGTTGCGGCAGCGGAATTCTTTCGGTAGCTTCACTGCTTCTCGGCGCAGGCAAAGCCGTAGGAGTCGACATCGACTCGCTTGCCGTAAAAACCGCAGTCGAAAACGGCGAAGTCAACGGATTTAAAGAACCCGAGCTTACATTCATCAAAGGAAATCTTGCGGACGACGTTGAGGGCAAATTTGATATAGTAGTAGCAAACATCGTTGCGGATATTATTATCCTTTTTTCAAAGGATGTCGGCAAGTTCATGGATGAAAACTCCGTGTTCATTACGTCGGGCATTATTCTCCCGCGTGAAGATGAGGTCAAAGCGGCATTTGTCGAAAACGGATTTGAAATAATTGAAAGAAACGAGAGCGAAGGCTGGCTGTCCTTCGTATGCAAATTAAAATAATAATCGGGTGAAAAAATGTTACCTTCAAGAGTTTACGCCGAGATTAATCTCGACAAAGCAAAACAGAATATGAAAAACATTTCGGAATATGTCGGCGAGGGAACCGATGTTCTTGCCGTTGTAAAAGCCGACGGTTACGGTCACGGCGCGGTAAGGCTTGCAAAGGCATATTCTTCCATAGGGATTAAGTATTTCGGCGTAGCTACTGCCGAGGAGGCTGTGTCGCTTCGCAAAAGCTCAGTTACGGGTGACATTCTTATCCTTTCCTATGTTTTTCCGGATTTGTTTGAATCGGTAATTGAAAACGGTATTATCAGCACGGTTTTCGATTTTGAAACCGCTTTGCTTCTGAATGAAAAGGCCGAGCAGCTCGGCAAAAAGGCAAGAGCGCATATAAAGCTTGATACCGGCATGGGCAGAATCGGATTTATTCCGTCTGCAGAAAGCCTTGAAACAATCAAAAAAATATCACAGCTTGACAGCATTTCGCTCGAAGGAATTTACAGTCATCTTGCCTGCGCGGATGAAAAAGACCTGTCTTCCGCAAAAAAGCAGATTGAAATATTTGATTCTTTCTGCCGTGAGCTTGAAAATGAGGGAATCAGTCTTCCCGTCAGGCATATCCGAAACAGCGCGGGAATAATGAACTTCCCCGATTACAAAACAAAGCTTGTAAGAAGCGGCATTATCGCTTACGGAATTTATCCTTCGGACGAGGTTGACAAAACAAAGCTCAGAGTTGAACCGATAATGCAGCTTAAAAGTCATATTTCCTATGTCAAAACCGTTGAAAAGGGTTTCACGGTCAGTTACGGCTCAACCTTCGTGACAAATAAAAATACCGTTATCGCAACCGTTCCCGTCGGCTACGGCGACGGATATCCCAGAGCCCTTTCAAATAAAGGGTATGTCCTTGTAAACGGTCATAAAGCGAATATAATCGGAAGAATCTGTATGGATCAGTTTATGATTGACGTGACCGGTATTCCCGTAAAAAGAGGGGACGAAGTTACGCTTATCGGCTCCGACGGAAAGAATGAGATTACGGTTGACGATATAGCTTCGCTTTCCGGCGGATTCAATTACGAGATAATTTGCGATATAAACGACAGGGTTCCGAGAGTGTATATTGAAAACGGTAAAGAGGTTGAAACCCTTGAATATAAAGTGAGGAGTTAAGAATATGGAATTTGACGCATTTGACGCGGGCATTGAGCTTGGCGGACTGAGAACAAAAGAAGATATCAAGCTTCTTGTATGCTATCTTGTAAAAAGCGTTGACGGACTGACCAAAACAATTCTCAACGAAACTATGCAGGAAAGCGGACTTGCGAATTATTTTGAGGTTAATTCCGCTTTGACGGACCTTGTTAAATTCGGGAATATTTCAATCGAATATACCGAGGATGACGAGCTTCTTTTCTGCACCGAAAAGGGCAGGGAAGCTGCGGAAACGCTTGAAACAAATCTGCCCAAAACCGTAAGGGAAAAGGCGATTAATTCCGCAATCCGCCTTATGACTTTAGCCAGAAGACAGCAGGAAAATAAGATTTCAATAGATAAAACCGAAAAGGGTTATAATGTTACGTTTACCCTTCAGGACGGCGAGGACGAGCTTATGAAGCTGACTGTTTTTGCAGCGGATTCGATGCAGGCGGAATTGCTTAAGCAAAACTTCCTTAATGACCCTGTAAAGCTTTATTCAAACATACTTTCCGTGCTTACGGTTGAATAAAAGCGGAATACTTAAAAATGAATAATGAATAATGAATAATTTCGGGGAAGCTTCGCTTCCGAACATTTTATTGTAGAGTATGTATACAAAAATGCCTCCCTTGTGTAAAGGGAGGTATCAACCGCAAGGTTGACGGAGGGATTGAATGTAGGGGACGGCGTCCCCGACGCCCCGAAAACTCCGTAGGGGCGACCGGTGGTCGCCCGCAAAAATTAAATACTTAAAAATGAAAAATGAAAAATGAATAATGAATAATTTCGGGGAAGCTTCGCTTCCGAACATTTTATCGAAGAGTATGTATAAAAAATGCCTCCCTTGTGTAAAGGGAGGTGTCAACCGCAAGGTTGACGGAGGGATTGAAAGTAGGGGACGGCGTCCCCGACGTCCCGAAACCTCCGTAGGGGCGAACATTGTTCGCCCCTACGATAAAGTACAAAATTATTAAATAAGAGAGCCAAAAACGGCTCTCTTTTTTTATGCAAATAAACAAAGTTTAAAAATATTTCAAATGTAATAAAAACACCCTGCAAAGCATTTGCCTTGCAGGGCGTTTTTTCGGTATTTTGTTCAATGTTTTAATAAAATCTTTATATCTTTTGCAACTTGTTATTTACTTGCCGTTTTGCTAAAATAATAAGGATAATAAAACTTCTTATCAGGAGGTAATTTTAAATGGCAAAATACGTTCTTGCGCTTGACCAGGGCACTACCTCGTCGCGCGCCATCCTTTTTGACAAAAAGGGTAATATCTGTTACAAGGCTCAGCACGAGTTTGACCAGATTTATCCCAAGGCGGGCTGGGTTGAGCATAACCCGATGGAGATTCTTTATTCTCAGTTCCAGTCTATTACCGAAGTAATTTCCAATATTTCTTCCGCTTCGGATATTGCCGGCATCGGCATTACGAATCAGCGTGAAACTACTATTCTCTGGGATAAGGAAACGGGCAAGCCTGTTTATAACGCAATCGTCTGGCAGTGCAGAAGAACTGCCGAAATGTGTGAAAAAATCAAAGCGAACAAGGAGCTTTGCGATTATATCAAGACGCATACGGGCCTTATTGTTGACGCCTATTTTTCCGCTACGAAAATTCGCTGGATTCTTGACAATGTTCCCGGCGCTCAGAAACTCGCCGACGAGGGCAAGCTTCTTTTCGGTACGGTTGAAACCTGGCTTATCTGGAATTTAAGCGGCGGCAAGGTACACGTTACGGATTATTCGAACGCATCAAGAACAATGCTCTTTGACGTTGACAAGCTTTGCTGGGATGAGTATCTTTGCGATAAGCTCGGCGTTCCGATGAGCCTTCTTCCGAAACCTGTTCCCTCAAGCGAGGTTTACGGCGAGGTTGCGAAATCGATTATCGGTCTTGAAGCTATTGCGGGCGTTCCGATTTCCGGCGCTATCGGCGACCAGCCGGCGGCTTTGTTCGGTCAGGGTTGCTTTGCCGCAGGTCAGGCAAAGAATACATACGGCACGGGTTGTTTCCTGCTTATGAATACGGGTGACAAACGCGTCGAATCCAAAAATAACCTCGTTACGGGCGTTGCATGGGGCATAGGCGATAAGGTTGAATATGCAATCGAAGGCTCGGCTTTCAACGCCGGCTCCGTTATCAAATGGCTTCGTGACGACCTTAATATGATCGACACCCCTGCCCGTTGCGACGAGCTTGCCGAAAGCGTTGAAGACGCTAACGGAATTTATCTTGTTCCCGCATTTACGGGACTTGGCGCTCCTTATTGGGATATGTACGCAAGAGGCTGTATCGTTGGTCTTACCCGCGGCGTTAACAGAAAGCATTTTGCCCGCGCGGTTCTTGAGTCAATCGCATATCAGATGACGGATTTGCTTGAAGCAATGCGCGAGGACAGCGGCATTGAGCTTACCGAGCTTCGTGTTGACGGCGGCGCTTCCGTTTCAAATATTATGATGCAGATTCAGGCGGATATGATTGGCACTCTTGTAAACCGTCCCAAGGTTGTTGAAACAACTGCTCTGGGCGCTGCGTATCTTGCAGGTCTTGCAGTCGGCTTCTGGTCAAGCCGTGAGGAAATCGAGTCAATCCGTGAGGTTGACAGGGTATTTGTTCCCAAGATGCCTCGCGCAAAGCGTGACGAACTCTACAAGGGCTGGAAAAAAGCAGTCGAAAGAGCAATGGATTGGGAAGAGCATTAATTCCAAATATAAAAAAAGAAGCCCGAGAGGGCTTCTTTTTTTGTCAATTATCTGTCTTCGGCATCTTTTTAAGCTCGAAGAACAAAAACGAAGTTGCGAGTATGAATGTCAGCGAATCCGTTACGGGCGCCGCAATAACAATTCCCTTTAATCCGAAGAAATATGAGAACGTCATAAGCAAGGTCCAGAGAATAACAAGCTGTTTTGAAAGCGCAATAACTGTTCCTTTTCCGGGCTTTCCTATGGCAGGGAAGAAGGTCGAACAGAAAATCTGGACCCCGTTTAAGAAAACAACAGCGAAAAGTCCTCTTGCATAGAACGATGCAAAGTCAAAGTATTCCTTGCTTCCCGACCCGAACAGACCGACAATCTGCCTTGGAAAAATCTGCATTATTAAGAACATAATAATTGAAATAACCGTCGTAATAATAAGCGAGATTTTAACCGTGCTTTTGACTCTGCGATAGTTTTTTGCCCCGTAATTATAGCTGCAAATCGGCTGAGCGCCCTGAACAATACCTATAATAAACGCAAGGAAAATCATATTGATTTTCTGCATAATTCCCGCAACTGCTATGGTGACGTCGCTTCCGTAAATTGAAGCCGCGCCGTATTTTTTAAGAAGATTATTCAGCGTAATCTGAATAATGAGCATCGACGACTGGAAAGCGAACGACGAAAAGCCGAGCTTGAACGATTGAAAGGCGAAACCAAAATGCGGAATAAAATCCCTGCCCTCAAAATCAACATTTTTAAACCGGCGGAAATACAAAGCAAGAAGCAAAGCGGAAACCATCTGGCTTATAACCGTAGCCCATGCGGCTCCCGCAATTCCCATATCAAATTTATACATAAACAGCGCGTCGAGAAAAATGTTGAGAACCCCGCCCGACGAAATCGCAACCATGGAATAAGTCGAGCTTCCGTCTCCGCGGACAATGGGATTTGTGCCGGTGGAAAAAAGCAGAAAAGGAATTCCGAGGGAAGTTATTGACGAATATGTAACGGCATATTGTAAGATATTGTCCGTAGCTCCGAAGGCAATCATAAGCGGATTTATGAAAACCCTTACAAGTATGCATATAATAACGCCGGCAATGAGCAACGTTGAAAAAGCAGTGCCCGCAAATTTTCTTGCGTCCTCTTCTTTTTTTCGTCCGAGGCTCAGGTTGTACCCGGCAGCAGTGCCGATGCCCGTCATAAGCCCGATTGCAAGACATATTGTTGTCAGCGGAAAGGCTATGTTGGTTGCAGCATTACCGAGATAACCTACGGTGTGACCGATAAAAATCTGGTCAACTATGTTATAAAGAGCGTTGACAAGATTGGCAATTACCGCCGGAACCGCAAGAGAAGCAAGAAGCTTCGGTATACTTTTTTCTCCCATGGGATTTTTCTTTTCGTTCATTTTTCTCTCCGAGAATACTTCCTTAATTTTTTTCAGATAATTATATCTTCAAAATAATTCATTGTCAACTAAAAGTGTTGATTTTTCTTGCATTGACGGGCTTTTTTTGGTAAAATAGAACAATAAATAAAATCTTTTAGGAGTTAAAATGAAACTGTTGCTGGAACTGTTTATAACGTTTGCAAAGCTCGGCGTCGTAACCTTCGGCGGCGGCTATGCAATGCTGCCCATTATCCAGCGTGAAATAGTCGAAAAAAAGAAGTGGGCTACCGAAGAGGAAGTGCTCGATTACTACGCAATCGGTCAGTGCACACCGGGCGTAATTGCCGTTAATACGGCGACCTTCATCGGGCAAAAGAAAAAGGGGATTTCAGGCGGAATAACAGCCACGCTCGGCGTTGTTTTTCCGTCAATAATCATAATCACCGTAATTGCCGCTTTTATTTCCAACTTTGCCGATTACCCCGTTGTTAAAAACGCTTTTGCAGGGATTCGCGTATGCGTTGCGGTTTTAATCTTTAACGCAATTATTAAGCTGTGGAAAAAATCTGTTGTTGATGTTCTGACATTTATTCTTTTCGCCGCTGTAACCGTTTTGTCAACAGTGTTTAACCTTTCACCGATTATTTTTGTGCTTGTATGCTGCTTTATCGGAATTGTTGCAAAGAATCTGGAGGCGCGTAAAAAATGATTATTCTCCTCCTTAAGCTTTATTATGAATTTTTTAAAGTAGGTCTGTTCTCAATAGGAGGCGGACTTGCAACTCTTCCGTTTTTAAAAGAAATGGCTTCGCGAACGGGATGGTTTACTGTTGAACAGCTTTACGATATGCTTGCCGTTTCCGAATCCACGCCCGGACCCATAGGAGTCAATATGGCAACCTATGTCGGTTACACGACTGCGGGCGTTTTCGGAAGCTTAGTCGCCACTCTCGGTCTTATAACTCCGTCCGTAATCATTATTCTTATTGTTGCTAAATTTTTAAAGAAATTTAAAGATAACAGGCAGGTCAAAAATGCCTTTTACGGACTTCGGCCTGCTTCAATGGGACTTATCTGCGCCGCGGGAATCGGTGTTTTCGCTATTACTCTTTTTAATTATAAACTGTTTTCACGCACGGGCAGTTTTTTCGATTTGTTTGAGATAAAGGCAATTATTCTTGCCGTCGCTTTGTTTGTTTTGAGCAACGTGTTCAAGAGAATTCATCCCGTCGCCTGGATTGCAATTGCAGCCGTAATCGGAGTTACTTTCCGTTTCGCAGGAGTCTGATTCAGCTTTCAAACATTTCCCGAAGTCTTTCGAGCGCCTTTTTTTCTATTCGTGAAACATAAGAACGGGAAATGCCGAGTTTTGCGGCAATCTCTCTTTGGGTTTGGGGTTCGCTGCCGTCAAGTCCGTATCTTCTTACAATAATATATCTTTCTCTTCTGTCCTCAAGCAGAGAAACAAACTTCCGGACCTTTTCGCTTTTGATTTTAAGGTCGATATCGTCCGGAACGGTGTCTTCACAGTAGATTACGTCAATGAGAGTCAGCTCGTTGCCTTCGCTGTCGGTGTCAATCGGTTCGGAAAGCGAAATATCAAGGCTCGTTTTCTTTTTGCTTCTCATATACATCAGGATTTCGTTTTCAATACATCTTGACGCATAGGTAGCAAGGCGGATTCCTTTTTCGCTTTTGAAAGAGTCGATTCCCTTTATGAGCCCGAGAGTGCCGATTGAAATCAGGTCTTCCTGTTCGCTGTAAGAGGAGTAGTATTTTTTTATTATATGGGCGACAAGCCTGAGGTTATGTAGAATCAGCTTTTCTCTTGCTTTTTTGTCGCCGTTTTTCATTTTTTCCAGTTCTTCTTTTTCTTCCCTTGCGCTCAAGGGCTTCGGGAACGAGGCTTCAGGACCGAGGTGAAGCAATAAAAAGAACATGTTCTGAACAACGGATAAAATTAATGAAAACATGGTAACACCCCGTTTTCAGTATATGTTTATACCTGATATTATTTGCAAGTACAGTTTTTTATGGGAGAAATAATTATGTTTAAGTGGGGACCTTATTCAAAAAAATATTTCGGAGTGTCGAGAATTACCGAAAGTAAAGCCGATAAGGGAGCAAGATTTGACTTTATTGCTTCGCCTGCGATGTCGAATTCCGATACAAGAATGCCGAATGTAACTTTGCCCGTGGGTTGGCATCCGTGGCAGGCAGCCGAGGATCTCGGATTTTATTCCTACAGGGTCGACCTTGAATGGAAGGACGTAGTTTTCGCTGACGTTTCATTTGTAAGACTCAGTGAAGAAAGCGTTCTTGTAAGAACCGAAATAACAAATAATTCTTCCTTGATGCAGAACTGTCTTGTCAATTATTTTTCTGCGCTTGAATACCCTGCGTTTTATAAAACCGAAGCTGTTCTTCCTCAAAAAAGCGTTTACATAAATGCGGTTGATTATGAAAACTATAATTACGTTACGCAAAGTCCGTGGAAAGCGCAGACCTGCGACGGACTTAAAAGGGGAGAAGTCCGTTCGGACGAATTTACCTGTCATAACGCTTTGGGAAACAATACGGAAAATCAGTACAGGTTAAAGGTGTATCCCGCCTTCGGAAAAACAAAGGGCGATTCGGTATGTTATAAACCCGACACCGAATTTTCATTCAAAAACCCTGTTGTTTCTATTCGTTACCGTTCAAAAGGCGAGGGTGACGCCCGCTTCCTTCTTAACGGTAAAGAGATTGTTCTGAAAAATTCAGGGGAATTGACCTTCTTTGAAACCGATATTGATGAAATAGGTTCGCTTGAACTTATTTCACTCGGAACGTGCGGAGTTGAGCTTGACTTTCTTGCGATAACCGAAAAAGGCGAAACTGTTTCGGTCAAAAAGACGGAGTATATGACCGTTCCGGAAATTGAAAATATTACGACTCCTGCGGGAGCGGAAAGCATATTGAAATACGAAGGCGTTGAAAAACCTTTCGTAATCCGTACGTTTAACCCGAAAACACGTTTCCGCCGCATTAATTCCGGATGTCTTGAAGACTGCCCGACCTCCAGACTGTCACAGGCGGACGAGAGCTTTGACAATATGCATGAAACCTTTTCGGGTTCGTTTGCCCAAAAGTATTCCGACAAGGGCTTTTATCATAACGGCGTTGTTCACTCCCTGTTTATCCCGTCAGGCGGAAAATCGGTCGAATACGCTGTTGTGTCTTATGGCGAAACGGAGTATAAGACCAAAGAAGAGTATGAAAAAATCTATACTTCCGCAAAAGAAAATGTTAAGCCTGTCGGTCTGAACCGTGCAGGTGAAAAATATGAATTTTCAAACGGGCTGCTCAGAGCCGCAATGCTTACGAACACGGTTTATCCGCTGTATAAACAGGGCGAGTATATCGTCCATCACACTCCGGGCAAACGCTGGGATTCCTTTTATACCTGGGACAGTGGATTTATCGGTCTTGACATGCTTTATCTGAATAAGGAAAACGCCTTATATATTCTCGATACGTATCTTCAGGATGAAACAAACCCCGATTTTGCCTTTCTTCTTCACGGCTCGCCTGTTCCGGTACATATTTACGAGCTTTTTGAGATGCTCAATTTTCAGACGGATAAAACCGTGGCTCTTTCATATTACGGAAAGGCGAAGCATTACTATGATTATCTTGCAGGGAAAATCAGGGGCAGCTTTACCTCAAAATTCAGGACAAATCTGACAACTACCTTCGATTATTTTTATAATTGCAGCGGAATGGACGACCTTCCGCCTCAGGTTGAAATGTATTCGGATTCTCTTGAACGGTTCACTTCTCCCGTTATATCCTCGTCACAGCTTATCAGATGTGCAAAGATGCTCAGAATTATGGCGTATCTTCTCGGCAGAGAGGACGATATAACGGAATATGACGCCGATATTAAACGTCTTTGCGACGCTCTTAACGAATACTCATGGGATGAAAACAGCGGATATTTTTCCTATGTAGTACATTCCTCCGACGGAGAATACAAAGAAAAGCTCTTCACAGAAAACGGCGAAAACCTTAACAAAACAATAGACGGGATTTATCCCCTTATAGCGGGCGCCGTCAGCAAAGAGCAAAGAGAAAGGCTTTTAAAACACCTTATGAGCGAAGACGAGATGTTAAGTCCCGTCGGAATCAGCGCTGTCGATATGAGCGCTTCGTATTACACGGATAACGGTTACTGGAACGGAAACGTCTGGTTCTCGCATCAGTGGTTTATCTGGAAAACAATGCTTGACCTCGGCGAAACGGATTTTGCCTGTGAAATTGCCTCGAGAGCTCTTGAAGCGTGGAAAAGGGAATGTGATTATTCGTATTACACGTTTGAAATGGTGAATATTAAAACGGGCAGGGGAGGCTGGTTCCATAACTTCGGCGGACTTTCCGCGCCGATTAATCTCTGGGCTTTCGCCTATTTTAAAAAAGGAACTTTTAACTGCGGTTTTGACTGCCTTGTCCGTAACAGGAGCTTTTCGCCTTCCTCTGACAGGTTTTCCTGTTCTCTTGAATATTTTGGTGAAAACGAGAAATACAGCGTAATTGCCGTGCTTGACGAGAATAAAGAATACTGCGTTTATCTTAACGGTGAAAAATACGAAAAATTCATTTCCCGTTACGAAGGGGAAATCGAAATTACTCTTGACGGCTCGCTTAAAAACGCGGAAATTGAAATTGTCAGCTTGTAAGGTCTTCGATTAATGACTGAAGCTGCTTTCTGTCTTCACACGGAATACCCTTTTCTAACCGTTTTGCGTCAGGGTCGGGAAGAGCGGAAACGTAAACGTCGAACTGTTCTATAAGGGCGTTTGTTTCGCTGTCGAAAACGGTTATTTTCCCTTCAAAATCCCTGACAATGAATTGATAGTTTTTATCAGGACTGTGTCTGATTATTATTGGCTCGCTGTTTTTAACGGATGCGAAGGAAGCCAGCGCAAAACCTATGATAACCGGTATTATTACCTTGACCGTTCTGAGAACAAAAGCGTTTTTTCTTTTCATCTTTTATATCCTTTTTTCTTTGGAGTTTTTAAAATAATTTATAGTATTAATTATATTTTTACCTGATTGCAGATAAAAATTTAAAAAAAACTAAACATTTTCGTATTTTTGTGCTATAATAATTAAAATAGTGGAAATTTGTGCTATTTTTCCGTGTTTTAGGAGGTAACTGTTCGTTATGGCAGTTAAAAAGACCAAGGCGGCAAAGCCGGTCAGGAAAAAAAGAAGAAGAAAAGAAAAAACACCAAAGCAGATCAGAAGACGTGCCATTATATTTACGACCTTCTGGTGCCTGGTGTTAGTCGGCGTTATAGTTGCCGGAACCATTGCCGGATACATCTATAAAAATGTCGTTTCCGTAGTCAACGGCGAAAAGGTTATTGACCTGAGTATCTATAAAGAAAATCAGGACCAGACCACGATTATTTACGGCTATGACAAAGAGGATAATCTCATAGAGCTGAAAACTCTTCACGGCGAAGTCAACCGTATCTGGGTCGATATTGATAAAATACCCCAGAATTTTCAGGACGCTTTCGTTTGCCTCGAGGATAAAAGATTTAACGAGCATCACGGCGTTGACTGGTACCGCGTTGCTTCCGCGGCTTTTTATCACGGCGGTTCTCAGGGCGGTTCGACCATTACCCAGCAGTTGGTTAAGAACCTCACACAGCAGAATAAACGGACCTTCGTGCGTAAATTCCGTGAAATTGAGTACGCTCTGAACCTTGAAAAGAATTATTCGAAGCTCGAAATTCTTGAAGCGTACATGAACACAATTTATCTTTCGCACGGTTGTTACGGTGTTCAGACCGCTGCCGAGTATTATTTCGGCAAGGATGTTTCCGAGCTTAATCTTGCGGAGTGCGCGTGTCTGGCTTCAATTACCCAGTATCCCACGGCGAACGACCCGACAATTAATCCCGACAACAACTACTACAGAGCAAAGGTCTGCATTTATGCAATGCTCGAGCAGGGCTGCATCACTCAGGAAGAGTATGACGAGGCTCATGCTATGCTCGACGAAGGGCTTGAGTTCACCAAGGGCAAGAAAAAGGATGAAGAAGCCGAGGCAGCCGAAGCCGAAGAACAGGAAGAGACCGAAGAAGTCAACAGCTACTATATAGATTTTGTAATCGATTCGGTCATTGATGACCTGGTTGAAAAATATGATTACACATATCAGCAGGCGTCAAAGGTTCTTTATTCCGGAGGATTGAGAATATACTGCGCAATAGATATGGACGTTCAGGAACAGATGGAGGAAGTCTATGTCAACAGGGTCGGCTTCGCCAATGACGAAGTTCAGTCCTCAATGGCTATTCTCGACTATGAAGGCAGAGTTTGCGGAATTATGGGCGGCGCAGGCGAAAAAACCGAAAACCGTTCTCTTAACAGGGCTGCTGACAGCCCCCGCCAGCCCGGTTCTTCCATTAAGCCCTTAAGCGTTTACTCTGTTGCTATTGAAAACGGCGAAGTAACCTGGTCAAGCATGCTGCCCAATTACGGAATCATGACCGTTAACGGTACAAGCTGGCCTAAGAATATGGGCGGAGCGTCGGGCTCGCCTAACGAAAGAATATCGGTTCAGAAGGGTATTGCCCGTTCTCTTAACACGATTTCTGCTCAGACTCTTAAAAGGGTCGGCGTTCATACTGCGTTTGAATGGCTTGTTAATAATATGCATATATCCACTGCCGTGACCGAGGGCGACCTTTCTGACGAAGGCTACGCTCAGCTTGCGGTCGGCGGTATGAGTTACGGTATTACTACGCTCGATATGGCTGCCGCGTACGCTACTTTCGGCAACGGAGGAATATACTATAAGCCGTACTGTTATTACAAGGTTACCAACAGCACGGGCGACGAAATCATTCTTCAGCACGAAGACGAGGGCGAGCAGGTAATGTCGGCTGATACGGCGGATATTATGTGCAGACTTCTTCAGACCGTCGCAACCGACCCGAGCGGTACGGGCGGACCTTACGCAGTTGCCGGTTTCCAGACAATGGCTAAAACGGGTACTACCACCGACAGCTTTGACCGTTGGTTTGCAGGCGGCACGCCTTATTACGTCGCAGCTGTCTGGTACGGCTACGATAAGAACCGTGAGGTTACCGATTCGGGCAACCCTGCGGGTAAAATATTCAGAGAGATTATGAATCCCCTCCATGAAAACCTTGACCGTTCCAAAACTTTCGTTACTTCAAATACAGTTGTTCAGCGTTCTTATTGCCTGAATTCGGGTGACCTTGCAACCGATAACTGCGGAAGCACGGCTCTCGGCTGGTACTCTGTAAGTCATATGCCGAAGATGTGTACCGGTCATGTTGATGAGGAAGAAGAGGACGAGAGTACAACAAAGAAGAAAAAGAAGGAAGAAAAGACAACCAAGGAGGAAAAGACCACCAAGGAGGAGAAGACAACCAAGGAGGAAAAGACCACTGCGGCTACAACCGAACCGGTCACTGAGCCTCCGGTTGAGACTACGACTCAGGATCCCAATGTAGTAGGAGAGTGGGATGATTAATTGGTAATTCTTTCAGTTGATTACGGCGACAGGCGTACAGGTATTGCCTGTTGCGATAAAAACGAGGTTCTTGCTTCTCCCGTTACGGTTATTGAGGACAGTTATCAGTTGCGTCTTGCCGAAAAGATTTCGCTTATCGCCAAGGAAAAAAATGCGCAGAAAATAGTTGTAGGCCTTCCTAAGAATATGGACGGTTCTTCGGGATTTCGCGCCAAAGCATGCGAGGAATTTGCATCTCTTCTTGAAGAGATTTCGGGAATTGAAACGGTTCTTTTTGACGAACGGCTCACAACCGTTTTCGCTCATAAACAGCTTAATCTAACCGATACAAGAGGGAAGAAGCGGAAAAAAGTTGTAGACGCTCTTTCAGCGGCGCTCATACTTGAGGATTATATGAAAAGCAAAAAATCGCTTTAAGCGTGACAAAATTAAACATTTTTATCAGCCTGTTACCTTTATAATGGTAACAGGCTTTTGTTTTGTGTGGTTTTTATGGTTATATACATAGATATTCTTTTTGTTATCAACTGTTTTATAAATTATCTTATTCTGCTGCTGTCGGCGAAGTTTTCCGGGGTGTCGGTGCACAGAAAAAGACTGATTCTTTCAAGTGTTTTTGCCGGCGCCTGTTCGCTTGTTGTTCTGCTTCCCGATATGGGTATTTTTATTTCGTCGGTTTTCAAAATTGCAATTGCGCTGATAATGACTTTAATCGCTTTCGGGAAAAATACATTCAGACTGTTTCTTCGTTGTTTCCTGTGCGTTTTTGCCGTCAGCTTTCTTTTTGCGGGACTGTTTTTTGCGTTTGAAATGCTTATAAATCCCGACAAAATGCTCTTTATTAACGGGACTGTATATTTTGATATTAATTTTAAAGCTTTTGTGATTTTTACCTGCGCAGGCTATGTTTTCATTAAGTCTGTTCTGTATTTTTTAAAACGCAAATCCAACGAAAAGGAAATATGTACGGTTTTTATTTCTTTTTTGTTTAACAGCGTTAAGCTTAATGCGCTCATAGACACGGGAAATTCGCTTTCCGACCTGTTTTCGGGCATTCCTGTAACAACCGTCGAAAAGAAATGTTTTGAAAAAGGTTTCGGAAAAAACACGTCGGAAAAATATCCCGAAAGAACGGGAGTTATTCCGGTAAAAACTGCAATCGGCTCGGCTCTTTTACAGACTTTCAGAGCGGACAAGATGATAATAGAAAAGGATAAAAAACGCTGGACAGTCGATAAACCCGTTATAGCATTAAGCTCCGACTGCCTTTCCGACGGAGATTATCAGGCGCTTCTTAATCCTTTGATTTTTGAAAACGGAGTTATGGAAAATGAAAAGAATAAAGCTTTTAATAAATAGAATAATAATAAAAATCCGGCTGAAAAAATCAGCCGGAAGCATATTCTATATCGGCTCGGGAGCCGTACTCCCGGAACCGTTGACCGTTGAAGAGGAGAAAAAGGTTTTTCTGGAGCTCATGAACGGGGAAAAGAGCGCCAGAGAAAAACTGATTGTTCATAATCTGAGATTGGTTGTTTATATTGCAAAAAAATTTGAAAGATCAGGAGTTTCGACCGAGGACCTGACATCAATCGGCACAATGGGTTTAATCAAAGCCGTAAATACTTTCAGACCCGAAAAGAATATAAAGCTTGCTACATACGCTTCAAGATGTATCGAAAACGAAATACTTATGTATTTAAGAAAAATCGGTTCAAGAAAGGCGGAGGTTTCTCTTGACGAGCCGCTTAATACCGATTCCGACGGCAACGAATTGCTTTTGTCCGACATTCTTGCGGGCGACGCAAACAGCGTAGGTCATTCGATAGAATACTCCGATGAAAAGAAAATGCTTCTTGAAGCTCTCGATTCGCTTCCCGAAAGGGAAAAACAGCTCGTTAAACTTCGTTTCGGCATAGGCGAAACGCGCGAACACACCCAAAAGGAAGTTGCCGATATGATGGGAATTTCCCAAAGCTACATTTCACGCCTTGAAAAGAAAATAATCGCTTCCCTTCGTGAAAAGCTTACGAATGCCATGAGATAAAAAATACCTTTATCCAATAACGGATAAAGGTATTTTTTAATCAAATTTACAATAAAAATAATCTTTAATTCGTGCAAAGAACTCACGGTTTTTGTTAAACGAAACCGTGCTTTCGCTGTAGGTGGAAATGTCGCTTTTAACTCCGTACGCTTCAATTCCCATTTGTCCGGCAACGTAGATGCAACGGTAAAGATGATATTCCTGAGTGACTATGATTATTTTATCAAAGCCGAATTCCCTGACGGCGTGAAGAATCGATTCGTATGTCGAAAGACCCTTGCCGTCGAGCAGAATATCGTTTTCGTCAACGCCTTTTCCGACCGCATAATCTCTCATGCTTCCGACTTCGTCGTAGTATAAATCCGAACTGTTGTCGCCGGACATAAGCAGCTTCGTGTTTCCGGATTTGAAGTAAAGTGAAATCGCCGTGTCAACCCTGTCCCGAAGCAGTACGGAAAGCGTTTTGTCGGAATTAACCGAACATCCCAGTACAAGAATACAGTCGACGTCTTTTATTTTTGCGGCTTCGCTTTCGGAAATGATTTTTTTCCTTCCGGAATCAACCGTTAAACAGTTAATATACAGTGAAAAAATCAGGACGGCAGCGACTATTATAAGAAAAAACGTCAGTGTGAAATTGAGAATCTTTTGTATCTTTTCTTTTTTCATATCAAACAGTTGTTTTAATAAACTTAACGTTGCCTTTTACGGCGAATTCACCCGTCGAAGCGGGGATGAAAACGCTGCTGCCTTTTTTTACGGATAATACTTCGTTTTCACTTTCAACTTTGCCCTCGCCGTCAATGAAAAGCAGGGAAACAAACGAGCTTTTGTCGGCGAAAAGCGAAACTTTATCTTTGCTTTCGTAAACATTTACTTCAAAAAGGGGACACTTGGTAAGAAGAGTTTTCGAGTAGGAACCGAAATCTTCTTTTTCCCCTTCAGGCGAGCAGGAACGCGAAGGTTTAATGCAATTTGTAACGTCGACTGCCTTGTCAATGTGAAGCGGTCTGGGCTTGCCGTCGTTACCGAGCCTGTTGTAATCGAACACTCTGTAAGTTGTGTTTGAATTCTGCTGGATTTCGGCAAGAAGAATTCCCTTGCCGATTGCATGAAGCGTGCCCGAATCAATGAAAAAGAAATCACCCTTTTTAACCTTGACGAAGTTGACATTTTCAAGTACTGTTCCGTTTTCGATAGATTCTCTGAACTCTTCTTTTGAAATATCCTTTTTAAATCCGTAAATCAACTGCGCATTTTCGTCGCAATCAAGAATATACCAGCATTCCGTCTTGCCGAATTCGTGTTCGTTTTTCAGGGCGTATTCGTTGTCGGGATGAACCTGAAGCGAAAGGTTGTTCTTGGCGTCAATGAGCTTAATAAGAATCGGGAAAAAGTCGAATTTTTCAGAGTTTGTTCCAAGCATTTCGCGTGTAATTACTTCGCTGAGCTTTTTACCCTTGTTTTCGCCGTTGAGTATTCTGTTTTCGCCGTCCTTGTGGCACGAAAGCACCCACGCTTCGGCAGTCTTTTCAAGGTCGTTTTCAAAGCCGAAATCGGTTTTGAGGCGATTTCCGCCCCAGATGTAATCCTTAAAAACAGGAGAAAGTAAAAACATTCAGACACCTCCGTTACTCATTTAATTCTATCAAAATAAACCGCATATTGCAAGAAGATTGTTAAGCTTTGTAATATTTGATATAATGATAAAAAAAGTGTTACCGTTTATATACTTTTTTCGTTTATATATATGAGAACAGTTTCGGGAGGAATTATTATGAAAAAAGCTTTTAAGTATTCGCTTTCATTTTTGCTTTCGGCGATACTTCTTTTTTCCGTAGGAATTCCCGCTTTTGCGGCAAGCGGAAAATGGATAAAATCCGGCTCCCGTTGGTGGTATAAACATACCGACGGTACATATACAAAAAACGATTGGGAAAAAATCGACGGCAAATGGTATCATTTTGATTATAAAGGCTGGATGCAGACGGGTTGGATAATGGTAAGAAATGGCTGGTATTATCTGTCGCCCAACGGCTCTATGAAAACAGGCTGGCTGAAGGACAACGGCAAATGGTATTTCCTTACCAAAAAAGGTTACAGACTTGAGGATGTTAAAGAAACCATTAATGAAAAGACCTATTTCTTTGACAAATTGGGTGTAATGCAGACCGGATGGATTCATATTGGCGGTTGGTATTATTGCAATAAAGACGGCTCTATGAAAACCGGTTGGTTGAAGGACAACGGCAAATGGTATTATTTATCCGAAGAAGAAGAAACCAACATTTATCCCTCGCGCCATGGTTTGATGTACTCAAACGGTTCTTATCAGATAAATGGGAAATACTACATCTTTTCTAAAAGCGGAGCTTTAGCTGAGAATACAGGTTGGATAAAGCTGGAAAACAAATGGTATTTCGCCTATCCGGACGGAACTGCAATTGAATACGGTTGGTATTTGATTAACGGAAAAAAGTACATGTTTTATTCTAACGGTAAAATGGCGACCGGTATTATAAGCGAAAACGGAGATGTGTACTTTTTGGATGAAAACGGACAAATCGTTACAGGATGGGTGAGCCCCGAAACATCGCAACTTGACCAGTGGACTTATTTTGACGAGGACGGTAAAGAACATATAGGCTGGCTTGAATACAAGGGTAAAACGTATTACATTTTCGGTGGAATGTATACAGGTCTTCATTTGATTGAAGACGATGTCTATTACTTCGACGACAGCGGCGCGATGCAGATCGGCGAAATAGCTATTGATGAAAGCGGGATGCTCGGAACTGCTTCTTTCGGTGAAGACGGTAAAATGGTTTCCGGTAACCTGAAAATGAACTTGAGAGACGAGTATTTTAAAGTACATGTTGATTATTCTTCCCCGACGGATAGCAAAAGACTGTATACCGAGGACGAAGGGAATATTAATCAGCTTGTCGGTTATATTAATACGCTTCATTCTACCGACAGACAGATTGCTGATAAAAGCAGTGGATTATACTCCGTAACTCTCGTTTCCAAGACATTTATTAAGATAAATGACAAGTTTGGATACGATAAATGGAATTTTTATGGTATTACCGTTTACGCCGAAGAGGGACTGATGAAGGTTAACGGTATTTATTTTGAAATTGATAAGAGCGAGTTCGAGTCAATAATCAATAAGTTTCAGGTGATGGAAAACTCATTTTAACAATCTACGAGAGTAATTAATAATAATTAAAGATTCTTAAGTGCAGTTTAATTTGAACTGCACTTTTTTGTTGCATAAACATTTATTTCATAGTATAATATCTTGTAATAAATTAATGTATTAAAGTGGGGCAGAAAAATGAAATATACCGAAATGACCGAAGAACAGCTTAAATCAGAATTAAAAAAGGTTCGCCGCAATTATGAAAGAATTAAAGGACTCGGGCTTAATCTTGATATGTCAAGGGGAAAGCCGTCTCCTCAGCAGCTTTCGCTTTCCGAGCCTATGCTTAAGATGGAGCTTACGAGCGACGATTATTTTAACGAGCAGGGTATGGACTGCCGTAATTACGGCGGACTTGACGGCGTAATTGAATGCAAACGCATTTTCAGTGAAATCCTTGAAGTGAATACCGACAATATCATTCTCGGCGGCGTTTCAAGTCTTAACCTTATGTATGACTTTATTTCGCAGTGTATGACGCACGGTATCGGCGACGAACCGTGGGCTGCGCAGGACGACGTTAAATTTATCTGCGCCGTTCCCGGATATGACAGGCATTTTGCAATCGCCGAGTATTTCGGAATTGAGATGATAAATGTTGATATGACCGAAACGGGTCCCGATATGGACGCTGTTGAAAAACTTGTTAAGGATAAATCAGTCAAGGGTATGTTCTGCGTTCCGAAGTATTCCAACCCGACGGGCACTACATATTCCGATGAAACAGTCCGGCGCTTTGCCGCCCTTAAGCCCGCGGCAAAGGATTTCAGGGTAATCTGGGATAACGCTTACTGCGTCCACGATTTTAACGACACTCCCGACAAGCTTCTGAATATTTTTGAAGTTGCTAAAGAATACGGCAATGAAGACTTGTTTGTTGAGTTCGCTTCAACTTCAAAAATCACTTTTTCGGGCGGCGGAGTTTCGTGTATTGCGGCTTCTGACGCTAATATCAAAATGATTAAATACCGTTTCTCAAGACAGACTATAGGCAACGACAAGCTTAATCAGTTAAGGCATTATAAATTCTTAAGGGATAAGGAAGGCGTTATGAAGCTTATGAAAAAGCACGCCGAAATAATCGTTCCGAAGTTCAATAAGGTTCTCGAAGTCCTTGACAGAGAGCTGGGCGATCTCGGCGCTGCTCACTGGACGAGACCCAACGGAGGTTATTTCATCAGCTTTAATGCAACCTCCTGCAGCGCAAAAAGAGTAGGCGAGCTTTGTAAAGAGGCCGGAGTCACGCTTACGAATGTCGGAGCAACCTTCCCCTACGGCAAAGACCCCAACGACAGGAATATAAGAATCGCGCCCTCGCTTCCGCCTGTTCATGAAATTGAAAAAGCGGCTGAAGTGCTTTGCCTTTGCGTAAAGATGGCGACTCTTGAATATCTTCTCGGTGTGTGATATGAGCTCTTTTGTTTTTGACGGAAAAGAAAAGGATTACTTTGTCTGTGCAATTGTTGCGGCGGCGGGAAATTCAACCCGTATGCAGGGGACGGACAAACAGTTTTTATCCCTTGACGGTGTTCCCGTGCTTGCAAAAAGCATTTCCGTTCTTGAAAAATCCGATTGCATTGATGAAATAATCGTCTGCGTAAGACGCGACGTTGTTGACGATGTGAAAAAACTTGTAAAGGACTTTAACTTTACAAAAGTCGTCTGCGTTTGCGAAGGCGGTTCGACAAGGGTTGAAAGCGTAAAAAACGCTATTAAAAATTGCAGTGAAAAGACCGATATACTTGCAATTCATGACGGCGCAAGACCGTTTGTCACCGAAGAAACGGTAAGAAAAACGGTTGAAGCTGCCTGTGAATTCGGCGCAGCGGCTTGCGCCGTTAAAGTCAAGGATACGATAAAACAAACCAATGAGAACTCGGTTGTTACGTCTACTCCTCCGAGAGGCAGTCTTTGGGCGGTTCAGACTCCGCAGGTTTTTTCTTTTAAAAAATACAAAAATGCTCTCGGTTCTGCTCCCGATGGCGTAACCGACGACTGTATGATAGTCGAAGCCGCAGGGCAGAGGGTAAAGCTTGTTGAGGGCGAATACACCAATATTAAAATTACAACGCCTGACGACATTATTGTTGCTCGGGCAATTGCGAAAGGCAGGGGAGAATAAATGCTTCGTATAGGTCAGGGCTATGATGTCCACAGATTGACCGAGGGCAGGAAGCTGATAATAGGAGGCGTTGACATTCCCTATGAAAAAGGGCTTCTCGGTCATTCCGACGCGGATGTGCTTCTTCACGCGATTTCCGACGCGCTTCTTGGAGCAGCGGCTCTCGGCGACATAGGGAAGCATTTTCCCGACACGGATGAAAAATATAAAAATGCCGACAGCCTTTTGCTTTTAAAGGAAGTTGCGGCTATTCTTTCCCGAAACGGGTATTCGGTTGTAAATGTTGACGCAACGATAATCGCCCAGAAGCCGAAAATGGCGCCGTATATTTTAAAGATGCGCAATAATATTGCCTCGGCTCTCGGAATTGGAACGGATTTTGTCAGCGTAAAGGCGACCACCGAGGAAGGGCTTGGCTTTACGGGAACGGAACAGGGCATTTCGGCTTCGGCAATTTGTCTTGTTGAAAAAAAGTAAAATAACATAATAAAACTCCGGACTTAAAACAGAGTCCGGAGTTCCTTTTTTGTTTAAACTATTTAAACAGCTTATTATATTTCTGCGCCCAGTTGAAAACCTCGTTTGCGCAATATTCTTTAGGCATCGAATTCATAAGAACGGAGTGTCTTGCTATTTTTTTCAGCGAAGCGGAAATCTGTTTTTTAAGGTCTTTGTCGCCGACAATATTCCGAAGCACGCAAATAACCTCGATAACAGTTTTAACTGCGTTTTTCTCTGTGAGTCTGTTGAGCCTTGCAACCTTGTCCCTTACTGCCTGAAGATCGTAGTCGAAAAGATTATCAATCTGCTCGGGGGTAAGGTAAATCATAAGGTTTTTAAGCGCGGCAAACGGAGCGTAGGTTGAACCCACTTTTTTAAAATACCTGTACTGATAGTCCCATAGAGTTTCGCAGCTATAGGCGCATTCTTCGTCTTTGACAACCGTTTCGGAAAGAATCTTTGCAGCCTTAAGCGAGTTCGCAATGCCCGAACCCATAATCGGGATTGTCATAAATGCGCTGTCGCCGATTGCCGCATAACCGTCTGCAATCATAACCGCAATTGTCTGCCTTACGGGAATCTCGGCGTAGCTTCCGCCTCGTACTTTCTTTTTGCCGATACAGTTGTTCATGCTTCTGAGATATTCGGTAAGCTCCTTGACCTCGCCTTTTTCAAACGGAGTGAACTTACCTACAAGCGTGTCGGCAAAGTTTTCGTCAGCCATTACCCAGCCGATTCCGTGAACGCCGTTCGGGAAAAGCGTAAGCTTGAACTCCGGAGCGGGAATATCCTTGTTTATCCTGTTGTAAAATGCCCTGTATACGTAAAACTTTTCATAATTTCCGGCGTCCTTCTGGATTCCGCAGGAATGCGGAAGGCTTTTCCTGACGGGCGAGTTGCATCCGCACGCGTCAATAATCAGGTCGCCGTAAAAACTGCCCTTGTCGGTTTTGATCCCGACGACTCTGTTTCCGAGACATTCCGCTTTTTCAATCGTGACGCCGTATTCGAATTTTGCGCCGCGCTTTTGGGCAAAATCAATAATATGATTATAGATATCCTTGCGTTCCATTTTGATTTCGGGCTGACGCTTGTAAGTGCGCTGAACAAACGGATTGTGCTCGCCCGGACCGTAAAACGTGACATCTCCCTTGTAAACGTATTTATCCTCATCGGGCATTTCAAGACCGGCAAAAGCCAGAGCTTTGTGATTGAAAATATCGGTCCAGTCATAGCCCATATCTTCTCTTTTGTTACGTTCGTAAACCGTAACGTCATATCCTTTTTCTGCAAGCATTCCGGCTGCGACAATACCGCCGTGACCGCCTCCCGCAACAATAATTTTCGGCATTTTCATTCCTCCCTTGCGTTGATAAAACGGATTACAGATAAATTATATCACCTGAAAAATGATAATATCAATGTGCATATACAATACATTTATTCTTTTCTGATTGTTTAATTTGACAAGACGCGAAAAAGAAAAACGCCTTCCTCGTCATAGGAAGGCGTTTGAAGTCATTACGGATTAAGGCAAACTCCGTTTTTATCGAACTTGTATGTCTTGTTTCCGATTTTTTGCGAGCAGTTTGCAAGCATTACGCCCGACGAATTCAAATAATACCACTTTCCGCCGGATTTAAGCCAACCGGTTTTCATAGCGCCGCTTGATTCAAAATAGTACCACTTACCGCCGATTTTCTGCCAGCCTGTAAGCATGGCGCCCGATGAATTAAAGTAATACCATTTTTTGCTTATCTTCTGCCAGCCTGTGAGCATGGCACCTGATGAATTGAAGTAATACCATTTCTTGCTTATCTTCTGCCAGCCCGTGAGCATGATTCCGTCTGTATTGAAATAATACCATTTTTTGCTTATCTTCTGCCAACCCGTTACCATGATTCCGTCGGCGTTAAAATAATACCATTTCTTGTTGATTTTCTGCCAGCCTGTGAGCATTAATCCGTTTTCGTCAAAATAGTATTTTTCACCGTATATTTCCTGAAGACCGGTAAGCGCATAACCTTGCGCTTCGTCGAGATAATAGCGTTCTGTTCCTATATCCGTCCAGCCGTACTGAACTATGCCGTCGCTGTCGGAATAGTATTTCTTTCCGTCGTCGGTAAACCAACCCTTGACAATGCTGCCATCTTTATAGTAATACACATTATCGTTTTCTTCTTTAAAGCCGTTTTTAATTTCGGGAACGGTAACTGCGGCATAATAAATTCTGCTCTTGCCGTCGTCGGAATATCCGATAAAGCCGTCCTTCCCGTTGATTTTGACATCCATACCCGAAGCAAAAACTCTTACGCCCGTAGCCGTAAAACGGATGGCAACAACATAGGTCTTATTAGCTTCGAATGTATCTGTCAGAGTCATTCTGTTGGAGGTATTGGCGGCAAAGGGATCGTCCGTATTATACCAGCCGTAAATTGTTGCGAAATAATCGCTTTCACCTGCCGTGACGGAGGTTGAACCGGTCCGGGCGCCTGCCAAAATGCCGCTGACAGTTGCCGAAAGATTCTTTATTTCCTCGGGAGTGTCCGCAGTTAAAACGCCTATGCGTATCTGATTTGTTACGCCAAGGACAGTATCAACCGATGTTTTTTTATCGGGGTCATAATATTTTATTACAGTGCTTTCGTTAACCTCATATTCGGTTTCGTCCCAGTTCATATCAATAAAAAGCTTATATCTGTGTCCTGCTTCGGCTACCGTATTTTCGGGCAGAATACCGCTGAAGGAGTCATCGTCATAAAGCTCAATCCAGTAGTATTCGTTTATTGTGAAAATATCCGAAGCCGAGGTCGGTGCGCTCAGTTTCTGACCGCCGAGAGGAGTTTTGACATTGAATTTTGCACTTGATACGGTGGTGAGCGCTTTGTCATATACGGGCTTGACTTCAACGGGGTCGGCGCCCATTGTAAATGTTGTAGTCTCGGAATATGCGTTTGCAAGAGCGGCGTTCCCGCTTGGAACAACCCAGTGATTGAACACCTTGCCGTTAATCTTTTTTGCCGTAACGGTTACCGTGTCGCCGTATGCTGCATAGTTCGGTGAAGCCGTTCCGTTACCGTCCGTAACCGTAACATAGTTTTTAGCGGATTTGGAAATAATCTGCATATTTTTTGCAAAATGGAGATCACCGTATTTTGTGCTGATAAGCGCGTATCCGCCGGTAACTTCATACCAATAATAATCACCGGTTTTAGTCATACCGAATGCATTTGCATATTCTGTATTCTCAACGAAAACCCGTCTGCCGGAAGACGGCGCAAAAGCAGAAATAGTGCCTTCGGACACTTCTACGCCTGAGGTAAATGTAGCGGAAACTATAGTTAAATTAGGTGTGTTGATATGCGCTGAGCCGTAACCCGAGATTGAAAACTGAGTCGGCGTGCCGCTGATGCCGTCGCTTGTTGTAAGCTTAACATTTTTGTCAAGGATTATCCACGCGGAAGATGAAGAATCGTCATAAAGAGCGAAACCGTTGAACGCTTTGATTGTGCCCGCCTCAAGGGTTACGGTTGCGGTGTCGTCCGTTTTTATTGCCGGGCCGTTTGACATCATATTTACGTTGACGTTTGTAAGAACAAGATTCGAGTCGTCTGTTGCGCTGAACACGCCGCTTAAGGTTCTGTTCGATGTATTGGTTGAGTACTTATACTGATTAAGAAACGATACAGTACCGTTTTGAACCGTAAGACTTGCGTTTCCGCTGACGGAAAACAGAGTGCTGTTCTGCGGAAATGTTTTGCTCTCGTTTTTGACATAAAGCGTGTGACCGTCAAGATCAATGCTGATTGATTTGTTGCCGTCTATGTTGTTAAGATATGTCGCCGGCGTGAGCGAAGTATTGCCGTTGTCCTGAATCGTGTATGAAATATCCTTTGTCAAAGTGATATATTCTTTTCCCGAATATATAGCCTGCCAGAGTTGCTGATATGTTGAAACTTCAATACTATCGGCAAATACAGTCATCGGAATAACCGCTATAATCATAATGATACAAAGAAATATGCTTAAAACTTTTTTAGTCATTTTAATTCCTCCTTTTTAGGAAATATACACTTTAATTTTACACCAGTCATAATAAAATATCAATTGGCATAAGTGCCAATTTAGTTGTAAAAAGATTGTATTATCGGTTGACAAAAAAAGAAAAAAAGTACATAATATACGGGCTTATTACAAAATCAAATTCTGTGAGGTGAAAAAAATGGAATCCGGTAATAGCAGCGGTGCGAAACCTAAACCCCGAAGTAGAAATATGGATATTGCTGTGATATCCGTTTTTTCGCTTTAATTTAATATTTAGGTTTTGCCCTATTTATAAAAAATAGGGAGGGAACAAAAATGCTCGAAGTTGTAATGAAGCTTCTTGAGAAGAAGAATTACAAAACACTCAAGGATATGCTCTCCGAGATGAACGAGGCGGATATTGCCTCGATACTTGTTGAACTGCCCGAAGAAAAGCTGGTTCTCATTTACCGTATTTTGCCAAAGGAATTGGCGGCGGAAGTGTTTGTCAATATGGACTCCGATGCACAGGAGGTATTGATTCACAGCTTTTCGGATAACGAGCTTAAGGAAGTCCTTGATGAGCTTTATGTCGACGATGCTGTCGACATAATTGAGGAAATGCCTGCAACGGTTGTCAAACGTATTCTCCAGCAGACTGACCCCGAAACAAGAAAATCCATTAACGAGCTGCTCAACTATCCCGAGGACAGCGCGGGCAGCCTGATGACAATTGAATATGTTGACCTTAAAGGTCATATGACGGTTGAGGATGCCTTTACAAGAATACGCCGTACGGGTGTCGATAAGGAAACGATTTACACCTGTTATGTTACTGACGAAGGCAGGCATCTTCAGGGCGTTGTAACAGTCAAAACCCTGTTGCTTTCGGATTACGAGGACCTTATAAGCGATATAATGGAAACAAATGTAATTTCCGTCAATACGCTTGAGGACAAGGAAGTCGTAGCCGAAATGTTCCAGAAATACGACCTTCTTGCACTTCCCGTAGTTGACAGGGAAGGAAGACTCGTCGGTATTATCACAATCGACGACGCTATGGACGTATTGCAGGAAGAAAATACCGAGGACTTTGAAAAGATGGCGGCTATTACGCCTACGGACAAGCCTTATACAAAGACAGGAGTGTTCGCAACATGGGGCAAGCGTATTCCGTGGTTGCTTTTCCTTATGATTTCGGCGACGTTTACGTCAAAAATCATTCAGTCTTTTGAGGACGCGCTTGCCGCTCAGGTTGTGCTGACTGCTTTTATTCCGATGCTTATGGATACATCGGGTAATGCCGGCACTCAGGCTTCGGTTTCAATTATACGTGCGTTGAGCCTTAACGATATTGAATTCCGCGATTACTTCAGAGTTGTTTTCAAGGAATTCCGTGTTGCGATATTGTGCGGCGTGGTTCTTGCAACGGCGAATTTCTTTAAACTGCTTTGGATTGACAAGGTAAGTATGCCGATTTCGTTTGTTGTCAATCTTACTCTGCTTTTCGCAATTATTATTGCAAAGGTCGTCGGCTCCACGCTTCCCATGGTTGCTCAGAAATTAAAGCTTGACCCTGCGGTTATGGCTTCGCCTCTGGTCACTACGATAGTTGACGCGCTGTCACTTCTGACATATTTTTCAATCGCTACAAAAGTTTTACATCTTGCATAAAAATAACCGAGTTGATATTAAAATCAACTCGGTGTTTTTTATTTATCCAAAAAATGCGGCATTAAATTGACGCAGTCATCAATAAATATTCCCGTCTGTTTTGCGGATTCTTCATTAATCGAATCGATGCCGCTTTCTTTTTCATCTTTTTTATGATAAATCATAAAGGGAACCGGGTCGCCCGCATGAGTCATTGTAACAATGGGCGTCGGGTGATCGGGAAGAATCAGAATTTTATAGTCGTCGTATTTTTCAAGCTCTTCAAGAACAATCGGCAGAACCCGTTGGTCAATTAACTCAATTGACCTGACTTTGTTTTCAGGCTCGTTTCTGTGGCCGCATTCGTCGGGCGCTTCATAGTGAATATAGGCGAAATCGCAGCCGTTTTCGAGCGTTTTCATTGCGGCTCTTGCTTTGCCTTCGAAGTTCGTATCAATATATCCTGTTGCTCCTTCAACCTCGGGCGTTTCCATTTCGGCGCATTTGCCGATGCCTTTTAACAAGTCAACTGCGGACGTGACCGAACCCCTGATACCGTACAGGCTTTCAAAAGAGGGAAGCATGGGTTTTCTGCCTTCGCCCCAGAGCCAGATTGAATTTGCGGGTCTCTTGCCTTCGGCAATTCTTTTAAGATTTACGGGATGATTCTTAAGAAGCTCATAGCTTTCCTTCATCATTTTAATTAACGGCTTTGCGTTTTCGCTGTCCGAAAGATATTCGCCTATAACCTTACCCGAAATATCGTGAGGGGGAGTCATTTTGCCAAGAATGGTTGTTCCGTTGTTCCACACAAGGCAGTGACGGTAAGCTACTCCGCAGTAAAACGAGAAAATTTCATTCCTGAAATGCCCGTCAACCGTTTTGATAATTTCAGCGGCTTCCGCTGTAGAAATATCGCCTGCCGAATAGTCGACCATAGTCTTGTCTTCGTAATTCTCTTCATCCGAAAGAGTAACTATATTACAACGAAGCGTAACGTCCGTGTCTTTCAAATCAATGCCGATGCTTGCCGCTTCAAGAGGGGACCTTCCTGTGTAATACTTTCTCGGGTCAAATCCCATAACGCTCATATTTGCAACGTCGCTTCCGGGCTTCATCCCCGCGGGGACGGTGCGTACAAGCCCGACTTCGCCCCTTCGGGCAAGCGAATCAAAAATCGGCTTTTGAGCAACCATCATAGGCGTTTTTCCGTTAAGCGCCGGTACGGGATAATCCGCCATGCCGTCATACAAAACAACTACATACTTCATTTTTTCATCCTCTTTATCATAATACTGTTTACCATTTATCTATGTGACCTTTTTCAAGAGCGCCGACTATTCTTTCGTGAATTCCCGGATACTCTTTATTCAACCCGTTAAGAAATCTCTTTGTTTCTTCCCTTGCGGTTTCCTTGTCCGCGGGGCATTTTGATTTTACAATCGGAAAAGAATTCCGGCTGACAGCCGATTCGATTTCTTTTTCTCTTACAAAAACAAACGGACGGATAAGCGTTAAATCTTTTCTTGAAAGATAAGAAACAGGGGAAAAACATCCGATTGTTCCGCCGCGGAACAGATTCATTATGAACGTTTCGGCGGCGTCGTCAAGATGATGCCCTAACGCAACCTTGTTGCAGGAAAGCTCCTTTGCAGTGTCGTGGAGAAGACCTCTTCTCATTTTCGCGCACAGCGAACAGGGATTTTTTTCTTTCCTTGTTTCAAAAATAACGTGAAATAAATTTGTCTTTTTAATTATATATTCAATTCCGTATTTTTTGCACAGCTGCTCAATTGCCGAAAAATCCCCGTCTTTGTTTTCAAATTGATAATCAAGAGTAACTGCAACAATATCGAATTTTTTCGGATAAAACTTTTTCAGTTCGCAAAGCGCGGCAAGAAGCGCAACCGAATCCTTCCCGCCGGATACCCCGACGGCAATGCGGTCGTTTTCTTCAATCATATCATATTTTTCGATTGCCGCCCTTGTAAGCGAAAGAATATGCTGCATAAACTCCTCCGTGACTGATTTAACTCGATTATTATATATTAATGAAAGCGTTTTTTCAATATTTTCAGTTGCATTTTCAAAAATAATAATTAAGTAAACATATAGAAAAACGGAGAAAAACAAAGAAAACAGAAGAAAATCAAATCTCAATTAAAATTTATAAAAATTTTTGTTGACAGTTATTTTCCGTTGTGATAATATAATCAAGCAAAAAATATTAATACGCTATGTTTTTGGAGGTAAGTATTATGTCAACTTATATGCCTAAAGCGGGCGACATCACCCGTAACTGGTATGTACTTGATGCGGCAGGCAAGACCCTCGGTAAGGTTGCTGCCGAAGCCGCTACGCTTCTTCGCGGTAAGCATAAGCCCACATTTGCTCCTCATGCTGATTGCGGCGACAACGTAATCATCATCAATGCGGATAAGGTTGTTCTTACAGGCAAGAAACTCGACCAGAAAATGTATTATCATTTCACCGGTTACATCGGCAACCTCAAAGAGGTAAGCTATAAGAATCTTATGAAGACAAAGCCCTGCTTTGTTGTTGAGAAGGCAGTTAAGGGAATGCTTCCCTCTAACTCGCTGGGCAGAACTCAGTTCGGCAGACTTCACGTTTATGCAGGCAATGAGCACAAGCATGCTGCTCAGAAGCCCGAAACAAGAGAATTTTAAGAAAGGGAGGCAATGAATAATGTACGAAGGTAATCCTTATTTCTACGGCACAGGCAGAAGAAAGAAATCCGTTGCGCGTGTGCGCGTTTACGCCGGCACAGGCTCAATCACAATCAACGGCAGAGATATCGACGATTATTTCGGACTTGAGACATTAAAGCTCATCGTTCGTCAGCCTCTCACACTGACTGACACGCTCGGCAAGTTTGACATCGTTGTCAACGTTGCAGGCGGCGGCGTTACAGGTCAGGCAGGCGCAATCCGTCACGGTCTTTCACGCGCTCTTCTTCAGTATGACGAGGCTCTTCGCCCCACACTCAAGAAGGCAGGTCTTCTTACCAGAGACCCCAGAATGAAAGAAAGAAAGAAATACGGTCTCAAAGGCGCCCGCCGCGCACCGCAGTTCTCAAAGAGATAATCATTTATCTACGATATGCCTCTGCTATTGCAGGGGCATTTTTCTTTTCTGCAACTGATGAAACCTTGAAAAATGATATACAAACGGGCATATTTTTCTTACTTTCAAATACATGACAATTTTTGCTGTGGGCAACGGCAGTAATAACACTACTGAAAAATGAGGAATGAGGACGGAATGTGTACCGAACCTGATGAAAAAAGACCGTCCCCGCTTTGGACGAGGGACTTTACGATAATTACACTGGGCAGTGTAGTCTCAATGCTGGGAAATTCACTGTCCGGCTTTGCCATGAGCTTAATGGTGCTTGATATTTCAAAGTCAACGCTTCTTTATGCCGTATATATTGCGATGTATACCGCTCCGCAGCTCTTCATGCCCATTTTTTCCGGCGCCATTCTCGACCGGTTTTCAAGAAAAAAGACCATTTATACGCTGGATTTCATATCGGCGCTCTTATACGCAATTATGGCAGCGGTGCTTGCGACGGGATGGTTCTCCTTCCCCGTTTTCGCTGCGTACTGCTTTGTTCTGGGGTGTATCGAGAGTACCTATATGGTGGCGTATGAGAGTTTTTATCCCCTTCTCATCTCTAAAGGAAACTTTCAAAAGGCGTATTCAATAGCGAGCGTTCTCGAAACTCTGTCCGCCGTTATGGTACCCGTGTCCGCGTTTTTGTACCGACAGATGGGACTTTCACCCCTTCTGGGGTTAAACAGCGTCTGCTTTTTTATCGCCGCGGTTGTGGAAACACGGATCCGTGCTGATGAGAGGTATCTTCTGACTCAGAAGGAAACGAAGCAGGAGGGACTCACTGCGCCGCGCCAGATGATGCGGGACGTTCGTGAGGGGTTCTCATATCTTCTTGCAGAAAAGGGACTTCTGGCGATTGCGATTTACTTTTTCTTTTCCGCAATCTGCGGCGGCGTATCCTCAGTTATCGTGCTCCCGTGGTTCAAATCCGCGTTTGAAAACGGAGAATACTATTATATGCTTGTCTGGGGTATGGCGCTCGTAGGACGGGCTGTCGGAGGAATGATTCATTACAGGTTGAACATCCCGCCGAAGTACAGATACCGCGTTACGCTTGCTATATATATAGTAATATCAATATGCGAGGGCGTTTATCTTTTCACACCGATACCTGCCATGATGATACTGTGCTTCATTATCGGAATAGGCGGTATAACGAGCTACACGATACGCGTGTCAGCTACTCAAAGCTATGTTCCCGACGAGCGCAAGGGACGGTTTAACGGCGCATTTAATATGCTCTCCACATCCGGCGCGCTTTTAGGAGAAGTGCTTTCAGGAGTGTTGTCATTATTCATGTCGGAGCGAATCGTACTTCTGTGCGTCATGATTCTCTGCGCTCTTGCCGCAGTGGTGTTCATCGGGGGCGGTCGGAAATATGTGTCATATATCTACAACAGAAGTCAGTAACCGTTTTGGAAATGCTTCACTGAAGCATTTTCTTTAGAAACAATCCTTCGGTTCAAGTCCTCTGTCAACTGAAATAAAAACACAGACACCGTAAGGGGAGCACGTCATAAAGAAGGCGGCTGAGTAAAAAAACTCAGCCGCCTTCTCTAATTATCTCCACAAATCAGAATTTGTCAAACTGTTTAAATCTTTATCTTAAATCAAATTGATACCATTCTTCATCAGTTTTATAAAAGCCTACCGATTCAAACATGTGTCGACTTTGAGAGTTAAAACAATAAATATTTGCCTTAACATAATTCATGCCCTTCTCTTTTGCAAGCTTCAGCATATCCTTTATGCATCGTCTTCCGATATGTTGATTCTGAAACTCTTTGCAAACTACAATAGCAATTTCCGAGTTATTCTTAAGCGAAACATCACCGACTAATTTCCCCTTAAAATCGATATAATAGCAATCTCCGTTTGAACAAAGATAATCATACATACTGTGCAAAAGCTCTGAGTCATACGGCTCATCTCTGTTATCAACCTGCTTGCATACATCCAAATCCTGATACCATGGAAGAGATGCCTCATCATTTCTGTAATACGGTATTAATCTGATTTCATTATCTATAATGCGTTCTTTCATCGTGCATTTCTCCTGTAAATCCCGATTTGTCGGGTTCATTATATCATAGCGTTTTTAGAAAAGCAAATAATAATGTCATAGGCTTTAGCGAGCATAGGATTTGTAAAGACAAATCTCGAAAAGAAAAAAGCCTCCCTTGTGTAAAGGGAGGGGGACCGCGTTAACGGTGGAGGGATTGTTACAACCCCTCAGTCGCATAAATGCGACAGCTCCCCTTACACAGGGGAGCCTTATTATTGAAAACTTCTTTATGACGGACACCGTAAAGGTGCCTGTGTTTTTTAATCGGAGTGAGAGGACTTGACAAAGAATTGCTTACACAATTCTTTGCGTGCTCGGCTTACACCTTCGCACATTCGTGCTAAAAACAGTTCACCGAACTGTTTTCTTAACGCCCGAATCCTTCGGTTCAAGTCCTCTGTCAACAGAAATAAAACACAGACACCGTAAAGGTGTCTGTGTTTTTTAATCGGAGTGAGAGGACTTGAACCTCCGGCCTCTTGGTCCCGAACCAAGCGCGATACCAAACTTCGCCACACCCCGAAATTAATTTACTTTTTAACGCCGTTAAATTATATAGTATAATTTAAATAAAATCAAGTCTTTTTTATTATTTTATAACAGTCTTTTGTTTTTACGGTTTATCATCCGTTTCTTAATTTGTTATTCTTGTCAAATCAGTTTGTTTTATGTTATTATTAATAAAAACGGTGAAGGGGTAGTATTTATGAAGCTTCGCAAAGGATTTGTCGTTCTTCTTGTGTTGTTTATGCTTGTTTTTTCAGCGGTTCTCGAACTCGGTCATCATACTGTCTTCGGTTGGATAGCCATGCTTCTTATAAGCGTCGGATATCTTGCTCTTCATATTAAGGGACTTTCACAGAAAAAGTGGTATTTCAGGCTTTTCGGCTGGTTCTGCTTTATTGTCGTTATGCTCGGAATCTGGAAGCTGTCTTATCCTCCCGCAAAACGGCTTCCTGCCGTTAACGTCGAAAATCCTGCCGTTACGGAAGTTGTTTCTGTTAAACAGGGAAAGCTTACGGGCGTTTATACGGAGGATAAAAAGGTCGAAGTTTACGCGGGCATTCCCTATGCGAAGCCTCCTGTCGGGGAACTTCGCTGGAAAGAACCGCAGGAACCCGAAAAATGGAGCGGAATCCGCGCCTGCGACACCTTCGGTCCGATGTCGATGCAGAGTCAGAATGTTTATTTCGATTCTCTGATGTCGATTTTTGCATATCACGATTTTAAAATCAGTCTTAATGATAATTTCAGGGAAGAAATGAGCGAGGACTCGCTTTATCTTAATATCTGGAAACCTGCGGGCGATATAAAAGACGCTCCCGTGCTTGTGTTTATTCACGGCGGTTCGCTGAGAACCGGACGTTCTTCGTACGGCGCTTATAACGGCGAAGCGCTTGCGAAAAAGGGAATTATCGTCGTCAATTTCGCTTACAGGCTTAATGTTTTCGGTTATTACGCCAACGAGCAGTTAGCCGAAGAAAGCGAAAACGGAACTACGGGCAATTACGGGCTTCTCGATCAGATTCAGGCACTTAAATGGGTTAATGAAAATATTGCTTCATTCGGCGGAAATCCGGATGAAATTACCCTTGCAGGCGAATCTGCAGGCTCGTCAAGCGTTAATGCAATATGCGTTTCGCCGCTTGCCAAAGGGCTTTTCAAAAGAGCTGTAGCCGAGAGCAGCGGTATAAGCGCAAAGGTTCCGTATCATACATACAGAAATCTTTCCTCGGCTCTTGAAATGGGCAATAATATAATGGATGAATTCGGCGCCGAAACTGTCGGCGAGCTTCGCGAAATTCCCGCGGAGAAACTTGTTAATACTAAATTTATAAATTCGGCTATGACTCTCGACGGTTATGCAATAACCCGTCAGCCTTATGAAACTTATGTTCTCGGCGAGAATAACGAACAGGCGCTTCTTAACGGATTCAATTCTCATGAAGCGGACGCTTTCCTTATGACTGCGCGAATTACAAGCGAGGACTATGAAAACGCTCTTGAATATGCTTTCGGGAAATATGCTCCCGAAGTTGCAAAGCTCGTTCCTCCCGCGAAACAGGACGACAGGTATAAAATGATAATAGACTTCGGCGGTGACGCAAAGGGTTCGTATGACAGGGTGATGAGCGCTGCGTGGATGACATACAGTCATTATAACTGGTCAAGACTTGTCGCAAAGCAGGGCAAGGATGTTTATGAGTATTATTTTACAAAGTATAACGGCGCAATAGGTTCTTTCCATGCGGGCGAAATGCCTTATCTTTACGGAAATCTTTTCCGTAATCCCGGCTCTTATGATGACTCCGACTATGCTCTTTCCGAAACGATGCAGAACTATCTTGTGAATTTCGTCAAAACCGGAAATCCCAACGGTGAGGGACTTCCCGAGTGGAAAAAGTTTAATGAGGACGAGACGAAGGTGCTTGAATTCGGAAATGAAGTTAAAATGGTCGACGAGCCCAACTATGAATTGTATAAAATTATAGACAAATATCAGGACGACGCATACAAAGCGCTTAAGGGCGTAGTTAAATAGTTTTTAAAACAGGAAAGACAGGCTAAGGCTCGGTGACGGTATCGCCACCGCGCCAAGCTTGTCTTTTTCTTTATCAAAATTAACAAAAGGTATTGAAATATACAACAAAAAAATGTATAATTTATATATTAATGCGAGGGATTGATGCTATGGCGTATTTGTTTGCACATTTTAAAGAAAAAATCACGCCCGACGGCGAGCAGGTTTACTTTTCCGTCAGCAAGGACGGTTTCAATTGGGAAATGCTCAACGGCGGAAATCCGATTCTTCAAAGCACAATGGGCGAGTGCGGTTGCCGGGATATTGAGGTCGTCCGGCTTGTGACGGGAGGTTTTGTTATTCTTACGACAGACCTTTGCGTTGTTCACAGAATGGACGAAAATTACAACATCGACTGGATTGACATTAATCGCCACGGCAGTAAAAAGCTTAATTTATGGCGAAGCGAAGACCTGATTCATTTTTCGCCGCAGGAGCAGATTTATTTCGGAAGGGATGACTTCGGTTGCCTGTGGGCACCGGAAGTAATCTACGATGATAAGAATGAAGAATATCTCATTCACTGGGGCTCGATGGTAAAGGAAACCGATTACAGGCATATGTCGATATACTGCTGTGTGACCAAGGATTTCAGGACGTTTTCGTATCCGAAAGTATTTTTTGACAAGGACACGGAAATACTTGATTCCCATATCGTAAAGCACGGCGACACTTATCATCTTTTTTATAAGAATGCTAACAATCCGTCAATGAATATGCATGCTTTTTCAAGGGATTTGTACGGCCCTTATGAGCATGACGCAGAGCTTGAAAAATATATGGAGTCGCTCGGTAATGCAGGCTCGTACGAAGGTCCGACCTCCTATGTTTTACCTGACGGCAGATGGTGTCTGATGCTTGATTTCTTCGGATGCGAAAAGGAAAAAATGGGATATGTTCCTTTTGTTGCTTCCGCAGTAGGAAAAAGCGATTTTAAAATGGATAAGGAATCTTTTTCCTTCCCTTACGGGTTTAAGCACGGAAAGGTGCTTGAAATAAATATGGAAGAATACTCTTTACTGAAAGAGCATTATAAAAATTAGTTTTTGAAAGTTAGGAATGATGCGAATGTCTAATTTAATGGGCAAAATCAAATGGCTCTTCGGCGAAATCAAAGAGCACTGGAACACGCCCGCCGAGGGCAAATATGTTCCGTACAAGGAGTATAAGGACATCTGGCTTGCCGTCGGAAGTAACTATTCGGGTTCAAAGACTCTCGAATACATATTCTTCGGCGCGGGCTGCTTCCTTATCATGTATCACTACAAGCTTCCCTATGTTGTTTTCTCTGCAATAGCGCTTATCAATATGCCTTTGCAGAAGCTGTGGGATATTCTCGGCTGGATTATAAACGATAACCTCGGATTTATGCCGAAAAAGACGGAAAAGAAGCTTTATACCGTGTATTTTTTCTCAATAGTTCTCGGTATATTCTTGATTCTGTTCAACTTTGAGCCGTATCTTAACCCGAATAACGGCGTAGTTGCAGCGCTCAATTCAATACGCGGATTGTCTGCCGCGTCGGCGATTAAGATTCTCGGCACTCATATTCTCTGGAACGGCTGGGCAGGCTCGAGAGGTATCTTCTGGCGCAAGAAGTTAATTCCGAAATTCGGAAGATATAAATATTTTCTTTACAGCGACGTTGTACCGAAGTGCATAATGGTTATTCTTATCGGATGGCTTCCCGTATACAATATTGCGGATGAAGTTACAAGAGTTTGGGTCGCAAATCTTCTCTTTGCAATTTACAACCTTTACGCTTTCGGCAACTGTCTTGAAACCGTCGCTCAGAATATCAGCCCGAATATGCGCGAAAGAATCCTTATAAGAACATATCCCATGAAGCTTTCGCATATTCTTAATTCCCTTATGGTTCTTGTAATCCCCATTGCTATCGGATTTACAAAGGATGAATGGGCGGATATTAACGTTTTCAGGTTCGTTATTCCGATAATTTTCATAACGTTTGCGGCTCTGACGATGATTTTTGCCGGACGTATCAAGGAGCGAATACCTCAGCCGCCCCTTGAAGAAAAAGTCCAGATTAAATTCTGGGACGGTATTTTCGGCGTTCTGAGAAACAAGTACAAGTGGGTGCTTAACGTTGTTTACCTTCTTGACTCTCTTGGAAACGGTATGCTTGCGTTTACGACAGTTCTTTATCTGTATACCTTCCGTCTGAGCGGACTTTCCTACGGACTTATTGTTTCGCTTGTGTCCTTCGCGGGAACGCCTCCGGATTTCTTTACGCCGTATTTTATAAAGAGATTTACATATAAGCAGATAATGATTTTCTATCAGCTTTCGAGAGCTGTGGGCTGGTCGGCAATTGTTGCGGCAATTCTTCTTTGCGGAAACAATGTTACTCTTTGCGGAATTATCTGCCTTGTAATACTCTTCTTCCTGGAAATGACGCACACTATTCCGACCGCTGTCGGTCACGATATGGACATTCGTATCGGCGACTATCAGATGTATCTTTCGGGCGAAAGACTTGAAGCATTTTCGGGTATTTTCGGATGGATAACGGGACCTGTAGCTGCTGTTGTCGGTCTTATTATTCCGATTCTGCTTCTTAAATTCGGCTTTAACTCGAACTGGGACGTTCTGTTTATCGACGTTTCAAGAGTTAAAATAATAGTCATTCCGATTCTGTTCGATATTGCCGGCTTCCTGCTTATGACCATACCTTACTTCTTCTGGGATTACGATTCCGTTAAGCAGAACAAGGTAATTCAGGTACTTGAACGGCGCGCCGAAGTTACCGAGAAAAAGGCGCTTGAGCAGGGCGAAGCGACTTCGGGCGTATTTACGGGTTAAGGGGGTGCGCAAAATGAAAAAAGAAAAAACAAAAAAGGCAAAGACCTCTCCCGAAACGGAATTTGAAAAGCTCGACATTCCGGAAGACGAAATATGGACTTACAGAATTGAAGGTCTTGCGGAACCGCGCATCAACATCTCTCATAAAAATCAGACGGGAAAGAAAATTCTTTTCGTCAGCCTGATTTCAATTGCCGTCATTCTTTCGCTGTATTTCTCCGTTCTCGCTCTTCTTAACACGGGCGACCTTGAGTATAAGGAAAACGGCGACGGTTACGAACTCGTTCAGTTCAGTAATAACGGACTTATCAGAGAGTTCGAAATCAACTACACTGCCGAAATCGACAATTCAAAAATCAGCGCGGGCGAAATGCTTGCAGGCGGCAGTGAATCCGAATCCGAAGAGGAAGCTATCGAAAACGACTTTATCGTTTATGATGAGAAAAAGCCTGTCACGAGTATTCATGAATACGCTTTTAACTGTGACGCAACGCTGCAGACCGTTTATATAGGCGCAAGCGTCAAGTCGATTGACAGCAAGGCGTTTTACTCCTGCTGGGCTCTTCAGAATATTTTTGTTGACGAGAACAATCCGTATTATTGCGATATTGACGGCGTTCTTTTCAATAAGGATAAGACCGAAATCATCTGCTATCCGATTGACCACGACAAATTTCTCCGTGAGGAATACGGTTATACGGATTTGGTTGATGATAACGGAAATCCCATGGAAGAACTCTGGGGACCGACGGAAAAATACGACGAAGCGTATTTTGAGAAATATAATGACGAAGTCAGAAGCTTCGTCGTCCCTTCAACGGTTGAAAAAATCGGACCTCTTTGCTTCAATTACGCAAATATCCGCACAATCTATCTTCCCGAAGGCTTAAAGGAAATCGGCACGCTCGGTTTCTTTGACGCGGGAAACATAAATAATATTTATTCCTATAAGAGCTCTGCAGAGAACCTTGAAACGAGATACGTTAACGTCAGTGATTTCGGCGTTGTTTATCCGTCTCTTCCCGAGGGACTCGAAAGAATTGAGTCGGACGCCTTTACAAAGGACAGGGGACTGAGCTATATGTATATCCCGTCGTCGGTAACTTTTATCGGTCATCACGCATTCTGGGATTCGGTTGTCAAGGAAGACGGCAATCTTAACGGAATCAGCGCCATGAATATTGCTTCGGATGAAGCGACATTTGATAAGGGCGAAATCGGTTCCTCATGGCTTCCGAAATACGACAACGGTCTGTTTAAAAAGACAATTGACGTGAATTATTCAGCCGAAAGAGCTGCGATGGAATAAAAACCGCATTTTTAATCCGCCTTTGCTTTTGCAAGGGCGGATTTTTTGTCAGCCGGTTAATACTTTTCTTTTGATTGATTGACTTTTTATATAATAATTTATATAATACTAAGAAAACTAATAATAACGGGTGAAATAAAATGGATAATTTTAAAATAATAGAAATGAAAAAGAGCGTGTTTGAAAATAATGACCGCGAAGCCGACAAACTCCGTGAGGAGCTGAAAGCGGATAAGACGTTCCTTCTCAATTTAATGTCGTCTCCCGGAGCCGGAAAAACGACGACTTTAAAGGCTACTCTTTCACGCCTTAAAGACGAGTTTAAAATCGGCGTTATGGAGGCGGACATTGATTCCGACGTCGATGCAAGAAGTATTGAGCAGGCGGGGATTGATTCCATCCAGCTGCACACGGGAGGAATGTGTCACCTTGACGCGGGCATGACAAGACAGGGCATCGACGCTTTTGACGCAAAAAAATACGATCTTGTAGTGCTTGAAAATGTCGGCAATCTTGTTTGTCCGGCTGAGTTTGACACGGGTTCTTCAAAGAATGCGATGATTCTTTCAGTTCCGGAAGGCGACGATAAACCGCTTAAATATCCGCTTATGTTCTCGATTTCAGACGTTGTTCTCATTAATAAAATTGACACAAAAAGCGTTTTTGATTTTGATGACGAGGCAGTTAAAACTCGTATTCACCGCCTTAATCCGAACGCGGAAATCTTCTTTATTTCCGCAAAAACGGGCGAGGGCATTGACGAATGGTGCGAGTGGCTCAGAAAACAGGTTAACGACTGGAATAAATAATTAAAAGCGAGGAATAAATATGGATAAATCACTTGAACTTAAACTTCTTGATATCCTTTCCGGCAACAGCCGTCTTGACGCTTCGGAACTGTCTGTTATGCTCGGAGTTGACGAGCAGGAAATCCGCTCGGCAATCGACAGGCTCGAAAAGGAAAAGATTATCTGCGGATATAACACCCTTATAGATTGGGACAAGGTTCACGATGACGACGTTACCGCCATGGTTGAGCTTCGCGTTACTCCGCAGGGCGGCGAGGGATATGACAAAATTGCCGAAAAAATCAGCAGCTATCCTCAGGTTGACACGCTGTTCCTTATGTCCGGAGCTTACGATTTCCTTGTAACCGTAAAGGGCAGGTCAATTAAAGAAGTATCGCTTTTTGTTTCCGGAAAACTTGCCCAGATTGAAGAAGTTCAGAGCACTACCACCCATTTCACCCTTTCAAAATACAAGGAGCTGGGAGTACTGTTTAAATCAAAAAAGACCGATGAAAGAATGTTGGTGTCACTGTGAGAGATTTTTTATCCGAAAAAGTTAAGGCAATAAAGCCGTCGGGCATACGCAGATTTTTTGATCTTGCAAATACTACCGAGGGCGTTATTTCCCTGGGCGTCGGCGAGCCTGATTTCGACACTCCCTGGCATATACGCGAGGCGGGCATAACCTCGCTTCAGCAGGGAAAGACTTTTTATACGTCGAATTCCGGTCTTTCCGCTCTGAGAAAAGCTGTCTCTTCTTATACAATGCGCCATTCGGGAGTGGAATATAACCCCGAAAACGAAATATTTATTACCGTCGGCGGAAGCGAGGCGATTGACCTCGCTTTACGCGCGATTCTCAACCCCGGCGAAGAGGTTGTTTATACAGAGCCGTCTTACGTCAGTTATCTTCCGTGCATCACTCTTGCTGACGGAGTTCCGGTTTCCGTGAAGCTTAAAAATGAAAACCGTTTCAAACTGACTCCCGAAGAGCTTGAAAATGCCATTACCGAAAAAACAAAGGCGCTGGTTTTGTCGTTCCCGAACAATCCGACCGGCGCAATTATGACCGGGAGCGACCTTGAAAAATTAGTGCCGATTATCTTAAAGCACGACTTGGTTGTAATTTCCGACGAAATATATTCCGCTCTGACCTACGGCGAAGAAAAGCATGTGAGCATTTCTTCGTTTGACGGGATGAAGGAACGTACAATAGTAATAAACGGTTTCTCGAAGGCGTTCGCAATGACCGGCTGGCGGCTCGGTTACGCGATGGGCCCGAAGGAAATTATTTCGCAGATGATAAAAATACATCAGTTTGCAATAATGTGCGCTCCGACTGTCAGTCAGTATGCAGCTGTGGAAGCGTTGACGAACGGAGATAAGGACGTTGAAAATATGCGTGAGGAATACGACCGCAGACGCCGTTATCTTTACAGTGAGCTTGAAAAAATGGGCTTGCCTTGTTTTGAGCCGCAGGGAGCTTTTTATATGTTTCCGGATATACGCCGTTTCGGCATGACAAGCGAGGAGTTTGCAACAAAGCTTTTAAACGAACAAAAATTGGCGGTTGTACCCGGCGATGCATTCGGAGAAAGCGGCGAGGGATTTTTAAGGATTTCCTACGCCTATTCCGTCAGCGAGCTTAAAGAAGCCGTAAGACGCTTAAAGCTTTTTATTGAAAGCTTGGGGAAATAAAATAGTATGAAATTATAACCACCGGTGAAACCGGTGGTTTGCACATACCCTAAAAGGGCTGCCTACCGGCTGGCCGACTGAAAGTCGGCACTGATTCTAATTATCGCATTAACATTTCAGGCAACCGCCCCCGTGCGGTTGCCTTTTTTGCCTCTCCTGTGTAAGGGGAGGTTTGTTTTTACCGTTTTTATTCCGGACACCCGTAAACGGCTCTTTTTTGTTATCAAAAAATAATTTGCTTATTGCGGGTTTATATAGTATAATAATAAAGATAATTTTATCGTAAAGGAACGGTGAAAAATGAGTAAAGTAAAATTTGACTGGGAAAATCCTGCGGTTATCAAACGCAATAAGGAAGACGGTCACGTCCTTGCAATGCACTACGAAAATGCAGGGGACGCCGCCGCGCGCAAGGATTCACCTTTTAAACAGACTCTTAACGGCGACTGGAAGTTTTACTGGCAGATGGGACTTGAAAACTGTCCCGCTGATTTTTACAAGGTCGATTTCGACGATTCCGACTGGCGCTGCATAAAGGTTCCGTCTGTCTGGCAGACTGAAAAAACAGGAAGCTTCCCTTATTACTATGCGTCGACGTATTGCCGCGCTATCAGCCGTTCAAAGGGAAAAATCCCGTCAATTGACCATAATATGCAGGAAATCGGCATTTACCGCCGCACCTTCACTTTGCCCGAAAACTTTGAAGATAAAGAATTGTTCCTTCACTTCGGCGCGGCAAAAAGCGCTATTGAAGTGTATGTTAACGGCAAATATGTCGGCTATTCTCAGGGCTCGATGACTCCCCATGAATTCGACGTCACTGCTTATGTTACAAACGGCGAAAATCAGGTTTCCGTCAAATGCTACCGCTACAGCGACGCCCAGTATCTTGAAGACCAGGATATGTGGCTTCTTTGCGGCATTTACCGTGAGGTTTATCTTTACGCAGAGCCTAAAACCTGTATACGTGATTTCTTTATTACGACAGACCTTGACGCGCGTTATGTTGACTCGGATACAAATCTTGAAGTAACCGTTATGAATTACAGCGGCGAAAAGAAAAACGCCGAGGTTTCAGCTTATATCGAACGTGACGGCAAAAAGACCGAGCTCGGTTCTGCTTCGGCGGAGGTTACGGACAAAGCGGTTCTTAATATCAATAAGAATATTGAAAATCCCGAAAAGTGGACGGCTGAAACGCCCAATCTTTACACGCTTGTTATTGAGCTGAAGGTTGACGGAAAGGTTACTTCCTATAAGTCAATCCGTTTCGGATTCAAAAAGGTTGAAATTATCGGCGAAAAGCTCCTGTTCAACGGCCAGCCGCTCATGCTCAGAGGCATAAACCGTCATGATTTTGACCCCGACCACGGTTGGGCAGTTCCAAGAGAGCGTTATTATCAGGATCTCAATATTATGAAATGCTGTAATATCAACGCAATCCGCACGTCGCATTATCCGGATGATCCGTTCTTCTACGACCTGTGCGACGAATACGGCTTCTACGTTATGGACGAATGTGATATGGAAACCCACGGCGTCCGCCGCAAGGGTGTTCCGGGAAGCAATCCCATGTGGACTGAGCCGGTTGTCGACAGGATGGAAAGAATGGTTCTTCGCGACAGGAACCATGCGTGTATCTTTATGTGGTCTCTCGGCAACGAGGCGGGCGACGGCGACAACTTTGTTAAAATGAAGCAGGCCGCTTTAAAGCTTGATACAACCCGTCAGTTCCATTATGAAGGCGACTTTGATTTTACAAAGAGCGACGTTATTTCAAGAATGTATCCCATGGCTGACCTTATGAAAAAGCTCGGTAACCGTGAGGAAGTTACAATTTCGTTCTACGACAATATCGCAAACGCTCTTGCAGCCGACTCAAAGCCGATTAAAAAGGAATGGTACACAAAGCCCGTTATTCTTTGTGAATACGCTCACTCCATGGAAAACAGCCTCGGTAATTTCCAGGAGTATATGGACGATTTTGAAAAATACGACAATATGTTCGGCGGATTTATCTGGGATTTTGTTGACCAGTCTCTCCGTTACAAGGCTCCCGACGGTGACCATTGGCTTTACGGAACGGACTTTGAAAAGAACGAGCCGAGGCGTCCGCTTCAGCTCCCCAATACAACCGCAATAACCGGCAGTAACACATATTTCTGCGCTAACGGAATTATTTCGGCGGACAGGAAGCTTCATCCCTCGGCATATGAAGTCAAAAAGGTTTATGCCGAGATGAAAGTCAAGCAGGTTGATAAACAGAAAAAGCTTTATTCAATTCAGAACAAACATCTTTTCAAGGATCTTTCCGATTTCGATATTGTATGGACTCTCAAGGCGGAGGGTGAGACTCTTCAGTCGGGCAAACTTGACATTGACGTTCCCGCTCAGTCAATCGTTGAAACGGTTATTCCTTACGACGACTCTTCTCTTCCCGAAAAAGAATGCATTCTTTACGTTTCCTTCATTCAGAAGGAGAAAAGACGTTTCTGCGAAAAGGGCTATGAGCAGGCGTTTGACCAGTTCATAATTAAGGCTGCGCCCGAAAGCGAAGAAAAGTCCGAAGGCAGACTTGATTATAAATTTGAGGGCAATAAGGTTACCGTTACGGGCGAGGATTTTGCAGTAAGGTTTATTGACGGTAAAATTACCTCAATCGAATACGACGGCAGGGAATATATAAAAACTCCCCTTAAGCCCAATTATTTCAGAGCCGTTACGGATAACGACCTTTCAACAACGAATTTCATACCGTTCCTTATTCCGCATCATCCGTATTACAAGTGGAAAAAGGCTACCGATACGCTCAAGGGCGTAATTACCGGCGTTGAGCAGGGAATGAAGGGCGAGATTATAGTCCATGTTGCGTGGACTGTAATGCAGTTTACGGATGTAAAGAGCGATATTACCGTTTATCCCGACGGAAAAATCAAGGTTTATCACGAAGGCATCCCGAAGGCTGTTCTGCTTCGCTTCGGTACGCAGATGGGTCTTATTTCCGAGCTTGACAAAGTCAAGTGGTACGGCAGAGGTCCTCAGGAAACTTATCCCGACCGAAAGACAGGCGGTAAGATTGACGTTTATGAAATGAGCGTTGATGAGCTTGAGCATCACTATATGCGTCCGCAGGAAAACGGCAACAGAACAGATGTCAGATACGTTGAAATTACCGATAAGGACGGCAAGGGACTTAAGTTTACCGCGCCGAACGGTACTCCTCTTATGTTCAGCGCATGGCATTATACTCAGGATGAGCTTGAAAAGGCGACTCATATCCACGAGCTTAAACATTCGGATATAACTACGTTTAACTTCGACCTTATCCAGATGGGCGTAGGCGGAGATATGCCCGGCGACGCAAAAGTCAGGGAGCCTTATATCGTTCACCCGAATAAAAAATACGCTTATTCATTTACTATTGAGAAAAAGGATTAAGTGAATAATCAATTAAAAACGCCTCCCTTCTTTAGGGAGGCGTCTGCTTTTAGCAGACTTAGGGATTGAAAGTAGGGGCGGATACCATCCGCCCGTTTTTATCGACATAGTATAAAATGCAATAATCTTACAAAATCAATACATTTTTTTACAATTTTTCCTTTTTGACATGAATTTGTTTTAGACTCATCAACGTAAACAAAACATGTCTTCGGGAGGAATAAAAATGAAAAAATTAACAAAGGCGATTATTTTAACATTCTTTATTATGTGCATTGCAATTGGTTTCAGCATTGTTTCATCTGCTGCAACAACGTACGAAAGTGAGAATAATGACACCATTCCGAAAGCAGATTGCTTTGCCTTAGGCAATACGGTAAAGGGAAATATCACAAAAACCAATGCGGACTTTTTTACATTTGAAATCAGTAAATCAGGGTATGTCAATTTTAAAATAACAGTATATGCGCAGGATTATTGGGATGAAGGATGGTTTGTTCTATACGATTCCAACGGTGAAGAAGTTGCAAACGGAAATACAGGTTATATGGGCTTTGATTCGAACTACGGCGCTATCAGGGACACACACGAATACATGCTGCGTCCCGGAAAATACTATGTTGAGCTGAGTGTTTCCAGCATTTCTTCGCGCAACAATACATATGACTATACAATAACCTCAAAATTCACTTCAACTTCCTGTAATTATACCGAAGTTGACGATACATTGCTGCAAGCCCATACGGTTAATATCGGCAATAAAATCAGAGGACAGATAGACACGCCTTTTGAAAAAGAAGGGATTAAAAACTACGATTATGAATGTGATTATTATGTTTTCACATTAGAATCAAAAACGAATGTTTATATGGATTTTAATACGATTTACAGAGCATCATTTTCAGCATACGGTAAAGCGTCCTGTCAAGTCATGGACTACGAAACTGAAGACAGAATTGGAGATGTCCTACGTGACAGAGACAATCAAACTATAACATTACCGGCAGGCAAGTACTTTATTATGGTAACCGGAGATCCGAGGGGACTTATCAGCTATGAAATCACCCTTAAAGATAACTACACCGGCTTCCGCAAGGTTAATGGTAAATACTATTACTATGTTGACGGTGAAATGGTTACCGGTTGGAGAAAGATAACCAACAAGAAGGGTAAAACATACCAGTATTATTTTGATTCCGACGGCGTAATGGCAACAGGCTGGAGAAAAATAACAAATAAGAAGGGTAAAACATACCAGTATTATTTTAAAGATGACGGTGTAATGGTTACCGGTTGGAAAAAGATAACCAACAAGAAGGGTAAAACATACCAGTATTATTTTAAAGATGACGGTGTAATGGTTACCGGTTGGAAAAAGATAACCAACAAGAAGGGTAAAACATATCAGTATTATTTTAAAGATGACGGTGTAATGGTTACCGGTTGGAAAAAGATAACCAATAAGAAGGGTAAAACATACCAGTATTATTTTAAAGATGACGGTGTTATGAAAACCGGATGGCTCAAACTAAGCGGTAAATGGTATTACTTTAAAACAGACGGTGTAATGCTTGCGAACTGCTCAAAGAAAATCGGAAACAAGACATATAAATTTAACAAAAACGGTGTTTGCCTTAATCCGTAAATAAAAGAAACGGCTCCCTCATTCGGGGGGCCGTTGCTTTTGCTTTTTATTTTATCTCAATCTTATCATTCATGGGTTCAATGCCGAGCGAGTGCAGATAATCAAGTGCTTTGTTGTATGTTTTCATATCGCTTATTACCCACGGGTCATGGGCGTCAAAGCCGATAACTACGTCGTTTCCTTCCTTTGCCACCATTTCCCAGAAACGGCAGTCGGGGTAATTGCGCTTGTCGTAAAAGCCCAGAAGATTAAATTCAACGGGATATCCGAGCTTTTTAAGCTCTTTTATATAATACTCGTTCCGTCTTAAAAAACCGTCCTCGTCCTTGCCGACGTATTTATAGAGGTCGGGATGGGCGACATAAAGATATTTACCCGTCTGAAGTCCGGTGAGCACTTGCTCAATATACGTGTCAAATCCGTCGAGGTCTTCGTTTGACGAGCCCGTGTGGAACGCATAATCCTCATATTCGTTATAAATAAAATGCTGACCTAAAATCAGGTAATCAAGCCCGAACGATTCAAGATAAGAGTAGGTTTCGTTAAAGAGCTTTGGATAATACTCCATCTCGTAACCGAGATAGATTTTTATATCATCCTTGTATTTTTCTTTAAGCGAAGTAACGGATTTTACGTAATCTTCCGTTTTGCTCAG